>Ga0183098_10077_pt1 | contig 389309 bp, 347 predicted proteins | sample BioMet9_FD_128884 | JGI IMG/M metagenome (GOLD analysis project Ga0183098, IMG submission 128884) | Microbial communities from bioreactor (seeded with sewage sludge) at Lawrence Berkeley National Lab, California, USA - Biofuel... | ecosystem: Engineered > Bioreactor > Anaerobic > Unclassified ...
GCCCGTGAGGGCCTAGTTGAAAAAGTGGTGCAAATGACGGATTTTAATTCGGCACGGCTTAAGCCGTGGCCGGTAAGAGCCCCTTCTAGGGGCGGACCAAACCGCCGGTTCTACCGGCGGTTATGATTATGAAGATTGTAAACAATGATGCGATGTATAAACGCTAATATAAAAGTGAGCCATTTAAGCCCAAAACGCTGAAGTGGTAAACTAAAACTGGACACGGGTGGTCATAAAATTAGACATTGTGAAGTGGTAAACTAAAACTGGACACGGGTGGTCATAAAATTAGACATTGAATGATATAATAAAGTATGCATTTATTAATCATACTAAACAATGGCCTTGTAGAAGTGGACAGGAGGTTTACCTTGAAATACACTAAACCAGAACGAATGGACATTGCTAAAAAAATTTACGATGGAGAAATGACATCAGCCGAAGCGGCTGTTAAATACGATTTAAATTTCACAAGCGTAAAAAATTACGTTAGAAGATATCGTCTTGAAAACAATCTTCCACCGCGTATACCGCATAACTTAAAATCAGGATCAGTAATCTCAGTAAAGGTTCCTTCAGATAATGACCTTGAAAAATTTGCTACAATGACAAAAGAAGAACTAATAAGAGAACTCGTAAAAGCCAAAGTTACAGAAGCACGTTTAAAAAAAGGTTACATGGTGAAAGGAGCTGGTGCGGCAAAGGAATTCGTTCCTTTAGATGGCAAGAATACGAAGTAATTATTGAACTATCCGGCCAGTTCCCTGTAACGTTACTTTGCGACATTATGGGCATACAACGGAGTTCTTTTTATAATTGGAAAAACCATCTATCCAACCCATCGCAGCAGCTATGTAATTTAGCCAGAAACATTGCGCTGTTTAAAGAATACCATATTAAATTCCCATCACATGGATATAGGTGGCTGAATGCAAAAATAACATTGGATACGGGCATGGTATTTTCTAATCCTTATGCCCATAAATGTTGTAAGATAGCTGGTATTAAAAGCCAATCAAAACATTATCGCTATAAAAAGCCGGGTGAACCAAAACGCGTATATCCAAATCTACTCCTGGCCGGGCTTCAAGTTAATGGACCTATGCAATTTATCGTCAGCGATATGACGGCATTTTATGTTCATGGCATCTACTACGAGCTAACTTTATATATGGATTTATGGAATAACGAAATTTTAAGTTATGCACTTTCTACTAGGCGGGGGGACAGGATGACATATATTTTTGGACTAGAAGAACTGGTAGAATTAAAAAAACAATTTGGTGAACATAAGATGGTCCTTCATTCCGACCAGGGAGTTGTATATGCTTCAAAGGATTTTAATCAACTCTTAGAAAAATATAACATAACACGATCTATGTCACGAGCAGGTACGCCAACAGATACTGCTGCCATGGAAGCTATTAATGGTTGGCTTAAAGCAGAAATTTTTACCGACTTCCATATAATCGGCGATGATATAAAATCAGAAATAGACGCATACATTACTTTCTTTAATGAGCAACGTCCAGCATATTCTCTTGGATATTTAACACCTAAACAATACCGAGAACATTATCGGCAAACACTTAGGTGACAATTATTGAAGCTGTGTCCAGTTTTTGTTGACAAGTGCACATTTACACTTTTAAGTCATACGCCTGCCGAAGAACGGGAAAAGCGGTAAAAAGCATGTCTCTAATGTACCTGTAATTGACACTTTGTTTTAGACGTTTGTTGTACCTTGGCAAATTGTCAAGATTGACATTGTGGTGAAAAACAAATTTAAACTTTGTTAAAAGATAGGCAAGCAGCGGGTTGGACGTCGTTCTGCGGCAACGCAGCCTGACATCCCTGAAGTCTTTAGTGAGGTGCTGAAGGACATGGAAACTGTCAGCACATACAATGGCTTTTGGAAAATATATGTGAGCAATATCCCTGAAATTGTCGAAAAGGTCAATGGACAGGTAATGGACATTGTCCAGCTCGCTTTTTAAAGTACTGTCGTTGAATGTGTCTTTCTTGATGCTGCTCAGGTAATGAATTAGATAGGACTTTTTCCTGTCAGGGAGCAGATCCACCAGCTCTCCTGTCTGGAAATCCATTAGCAGGCAGCAGTAGAGTGACTCATAATTGGATTCGGGGAAGTAATGCTCGTCCATGGACAAGACTGCCGGCAGTGGCTTGCGGGGAATATTGACATGGTGTTCGAATATTCTAATGACTTTTGTTTTTGAAAGGCCATACCTTTTGGCCACAAAAGAATAGGTGACCTCCGGCCATTTCAAGTCCTTTAATATGTTGATCTTTGTTTCATAAGTAAGGCATTCCTTGGTGTTGATGAAAGGGTTGGGCTCATGAAATGTGAGCTCGCAATCAGGGCAAATATATCTGCGCTGCTGGTAAAAGATGAGGCATTTTCTGTTTACCAGAGTAGCGTGAGTGAGCCTCCTGGTGTAGTAGCCGTGAATCTTGACTTTCCCGCCGCAGCAAGGGCAAACAGGAGATTTGTCCTTGAGCTTGAGCTTCAGGATTGAAGTGCCATCCGATTGGTTAATAGGGATAATTTCCTCTAAATCCTCTTCTTTAATGTTTAGCATCTGTGTGATAAACTGGTTAAAAGACATTTTTGTCTTTCCTCCTTCTTAGAATAAGTTTTTTGAGACAAAACTATTGTAAGATAGGAGGTTTTTATTTGTCTAAATTATCTCAAACCACAGAAAATGGTACAGGGTCGACCACAGCCTCGCAACAGCTCAACCACAGTTTTGTGACAGCCTGACCACAGATTTTGCAACAGCCCAAAATTGGCAAAAAAGTAAATTTTTCGAAACCACAGAAAATGGTACAGGGTCGACCACACCACAGGATGTGAAACAATACTTAAAAATATCCTACCAGAGTATAAAAGCTGCTCCCGGTAGGATTATTTTTATGATAGGGCATGTAATAAGGCATGTACGCAAAAAAAATGGGTTCTCGAAAAATAGAGAACCCGCATAAACACTGGTGTTCCCGAGCAGATTTGAACTGCTGACCTACCGCTTAGGAGGCGGTCGCTCTATCCAGCTGAGCTACGGAAACATTACTGAGATATTATACAATAAAACGGACAGAAATAAAACCTCGACTCTGCATTTTTTCTTGACAATTTTTTTGGAATGTTTATAATGATTACATAAAGCGAAGAAGCTAAAAGTTTCTTCGCTTTCTTTTATTTTATTTTGCTCAAACAGGGGGAGATATTATTTAAAAATTAGTTTCATGATGGCTGTCAACGGTGCCAGCGCAAGATTTATTTCTGGTCACATTAATACAGGGGAGATGGTCATTATGAGAAGTATTAGTAAAATTTATGTGCTTCTGTTTTTAGCTTTAGTGTTGGCAGCAACGCTAGATGTATTATCTACCACTGCTTTTGCTGCAGCAGTAGGTGATCCTACCGGAGCCAGCTACACAGCCCTTACCGGCAAGGAAACTCTTAAAGATGTTGCTTCTACCGCAACCAAAGCCTATTTCGGTGCTAACTACGTCTGGATCATGCTTTGTGCCTTCATGGTATTCTTCTTTCAATGCGGCTTTGCCATGGTAGAGACAGGTTTCTGCAGAGCTAAGAATGCTGCTCACACTATGACCATGAACTTCATGGTCTTTCTGGTTGGTGCTGTTGGTTTCTACATCAGCGGTTTTGCTTTTCAGATGGGTGGCAGCGGTGGCGTGGCAGGACTTGGTTCCGGTACCGGTATTTTAGATGCCATGGTTTCTATTCCCGGCTTGGGTGGTATTATAGGTACCAAGGGTTTCTTTCTTTCCAATGTGTATGATGCCGGTGTATACGCGATGTTTTTCTTTCAGATGGTATTCATGGATACTACTGTCACCATTCCCACCGGCTCTATGGCAGAACGTGTTAAATATTCTGCTGTTGTCATTACTTCTTTCTTTATTTCCATGTTCTTCTACCCTATGTATGCCAACTGGGTTTGGGGTGGCGGCTGGTTATCTTCTTTGGGCAGCAAATTCGGTTTAGGTCATGGCGTCGTGGATTTCGCCGGTTCCGCGGTAGTACATTCTATGGGCGGTATGCTGGCCTTGGCCGGTGCCATCGTTATTGGACCACGTATTGGCAAGTTTAAGAAAGATGGTACTTCTCGTGCTTTCCCTGGCCATGATATTCCTATGGCTATTATTGGTACCATCATTTTGTTTTTCTGCTGGTTCTCCTTTAATGCCGGTTCTACCCTTAGTGCTTCCGACTTTCGCATGAGTGTTGTAGCAACCAACACTATGATTTCCGGTGCTATTGGTGGTTTGGTAGCCATGTTCTATATGTGGCTTAAATATGGCAAACCAGATCCTTCCATGACCGCCAATGGCAGCTTGGCAGGATTGGTAGCCGTTACTTCTGCGTGTGCGTTCATCACAGCAGTTTCAGCCGCCATCATTGGTATTATTTCCGGTTTTCTAGTCTGCTTTGCAGTACCCTTTGTAGAAAATAAATTAAAGCTGGATGACCCTGTTGGTGCTATTTCCGTACACTGCGTCAATGGCATGTTCGGTGTTTTAGCTCTAGGGCTCTTTGCTGATGGCTCCTATGGTGATGGCATCAACGGAGTGGCAGGCGGTGTTACCGGTCTTTTTTATGGAGATGCAAGTCAATTGGCAGCCCAGCTTATTGGTATGGGAATGCTGATTCTTTGGGGTTTTTGCGGTGCTTACGTCTTCTTTAAGATTTTAGATAATGTTTGGGGCCTGAGAGTAAAACCGGAAGACGAAATTGAAGGCTTGGATATTCCGGAAATGGGCGTTTATGCTTATCCTGATACCCAACTGGTAAAATGCGATTTGGATTCTATTTCTGAAGATGATGCAGATGTTCCTCAACTGTCCAGGTTTAAAGAGTTTAATATGGATGCAGCTCGCACACCCTTTGTTCCGCCTGTGGCAGTACCTGCTGAAAAAGCTATTCCTGTTATCAGCGTTTATACACCCGGCATTAGCAAGATTAACCCAGGTGCCAAGATGACCAAGCTGGTTATTCTGATGAAGCAAAGCCGTTTTGAAGCGTTTAAACAGGCTATGAACGATATTGAAGTAACTGGCATGACAGTTACCCAGGTGCTGGGTTGCGGCACTCAAAAAGGCCGTACAGAGTATTATCGTGGTACTCCTACCGAGTTCAATCTGTTGCCTAAGGTACAAGTTGATATAGTAGTATCCAAGGTTCCTGTGCAAACAGTTGTAGATGCCACCAAAAAAGTTCTCTACACCGGTCATATTGGTGATGGCAAAATATTTATCTATGATGTGGAAAACGTTATTAAGATTAGAACCGGTGAAGAAGGCTACGATGCTTTGCAAGGTGAATCTGATTGTTAAAAATATAAAGTGGTCTAAATGAGGGGTAAAAAAATAACGCTCCCATGTTACTAAACATGGTGCGTTATTTTTGTATGTTTTTCTACTTTTTCTCTTCGTGTTTAACGCGTTTTTTAGGAACTTCCAAAATCAAGTCCTTAGCCTTGCCTGCTCTCAAAATATAGCTGTCAGTAGGATGGTGAATATATTGCACTACTTGACGGCTGATAGCAATAGCCTTATCTAAATCGATACCTGTTTCAATATGAGATTCATCGCACATATGCAGTACGTCTTCCGTAGCTACGTTACCGGCAGCACCGGGAACAAAAGGACAACCGCCTACGCCGGCAAAACTGGAATCAAATCTGGTAAAGCCGCTCATAATACCGGCAAATATATTAGCTACACCCAAGCCTCTGGTGTTGTGGAAATGCAGCCACCAGGTCACTTCAGGATAAGCCTTGGCCATCTCAGGGCACATTTCCATTACTTGAGTAGGATAAGCCATACCGGAAGCATCAGACAAGGAAATTTCGTCAACGCCGACTTTTAAATACGCTTCCACAATGGACTTTACGGTATCAATACTGATTTCCTTATCCCAAGGAGAACCGAAGGCCATGGAAATAGAACCAGAAATGCCAATGCCGGCTGCTTTTGCCTTCTCTACACAAGCACCAAAGCCTGCTACGCTTTCTGCCGGTGTCATATTAAGATTGGCAATGTTATGAGCCACGCTGGCAGAAACATTGAGTTTTACCTTTTCGCAGCCACAAGCAATAGCCCTGTCTACGCCACGTTCATTGGCAATAAGGGCTCTGTATTGAACGCCCGGCTTCTTATTCATAGCCTTAAATACATCATCAGTATTAGCCATTTGTGGCACTGCCTTGGGGCTCATAAAGGAACCAACTTCGATTACCTTAAAGCCGGCATCGCTCATTTTGTTTACCAAATCTATTTTTTGTTCCGTGGTAAGTATGGTTTTCTCATTTTGCAGACCATCTCTTAAGCCTACTTCACAAATAGTAATAGCTTTAGCCATTTTATTTTCGCTCATTTTTATCATCCTTTACTTAGAAATTTGTCTACTTCTTTTGACTCTATTGTACTTGTAAAATACCTTTTAAGTCCAATATCTGATTTAAATAAAAGTTATAGACTCATTCTATTTTAAGAAAAAGGACACATAATCTGAACAATTATGTGTCCTTTCTACAAACTATCAGAATTAGCCAAATGCTAGGAGGCAGTAAATATTACTCTTCGTCCATGCCAGGCTTGCAGAAATCACCAAACAGCTCTTCGTTGGAGGGCATATCCTTAGGCATAGGACGTGCTACCCAAGTAGTGTTCATATAGTGTTTCAGAGTGATATTCTCGGAAACAATGTTGCCACCCCAAGTACCGCAACCCATGGAAGATGTAGGAGGCATACCGTTCCAAGCGGAACCGGAGTTGCCTCTGTTGTTAGGTTGACGAATCATAATACGGGATACAGGAGCTGCCATGCCAAGACGATTGATATGGTCTTCGCTGAAGGAGTACAGACCACAGGAGTGACCTTTGCCGCCAACTTCGAAAATCTTTCTCATCATATCAAGAGCATTTTCAAACTCTCCTTCGTATTTGAAGAGAGCTAACAAGGTAGTCAACTTCTCGCTGGAGAAGAAATGATCCTTACCGATATCATTAATGCCACCGCCGGTTACAGCGATGAACTTACGATCTTCAGGAATTTCAAAACCTGCTGTCAAAGCCAGTTTTTGTGGGCTGATAGCTACAGTGTTGGGTAGACGATGACCATTCTCATCCCACATAACTTTCTTTAGCTTTTCAGCTTCTTCTTCGTTAGCTAAATATGCACCTACGTTAACCAGTTCCTTTACGATATTCTCGTAAATGGATTCATGGATAACTAAGTTACCATCGCAGGAACAACCGCTGCCGTAGTCGCTGGTCTTAGAAATCATGGTGTTTTCAGCTGCTTCATGCTGACGCTCAGGAGTATCGCAGGTGTCATCAATGATAACAGTAGCATTGCCGGCGCCTGAACCATAAGCGGGAACACCGGTAGAATAAGCAGATTTAACCATGGGGCGGCCGCCGGTAGCAATGGTCAAGTCGCAACGTTTCATCAATTCGATGGAAGCTGCAATAGAAGGAACAGGAATACCTTGGATAATATCCTCAGGAGCCCCTTCACGTTTTAAAGTCTCTCTGATGATGTTGATGCATTTGTTGGTAACGTTCTTAGCACGAGGGTGCGGAGAGCAAACAATAGCATCTCTAGCCTTAATAGCATAAACTACCTGGCCAGCAGGAGTAAGACAAGGGTTAGTAGTAGGAACCAGGGAAGCAATAACGCCAGCCGGTTTAGCATACTTTACAATACCCTTTTCCGGTAACTCTTCAATAATGCCAACGCTCTTTTGTCTTAGGCAGTCTCTCAAGATCAATTTGATTTTATTTCTCTTATTTCTCTTAGATGCTTTGGAACCCAGAGCAGTTTCATCAACTGCTTCATCAGACAATTTAGCCCATACTTTCATATCGCAAACAGAGGCAGCAACAGCTTGGCAAAGTCTATCAATACGAGCTTGATCATAGGTTTCCAAAATTTTTTGAGCTGCGTGAGCCTTCTTAACCAATTCCTCAATCATAGCAATCTCTTCAGGTGATACTTCTCTTGCCATAATATTATCTCCTTTTTCGTTTTATTGTGTCCTACAACTATTTCAATAAATACTTATCGCCCAGCATCTTGTAATAATCTACATCTACAAACTTCAGATAATCTTCGAAAGACATAAATTCTCCGGGATATCCTTCGTCTGTATCCCTATCTTTCAGATATTTTAAGAAAGACAGGAGTGCTGCTGTTTGAGCAAATAAACAGCTAACAGGATAAGTAATAATCTTGTAGCCCAGCTTGCCGCAATCAGCGGCAGTCATGCCGTCATTAATACCCTTGTTGGCATATAGTCCCAAATGGATAGGTCCCTTTACTAAAGGAGGAAGCTTCTCCAATTCTTCCCTGGTTTTAGGAATAATTTTTACCATATCAGCTCCTGCATCCATATAGGCGTTCGCACGCTCAATAGCTTCTGCAAAAGGTGCATCGGTTCTGGCAATGATTACCAAATCAGGATCTTGTCTGGTATCCACTGCTGCTTTAATTTTGCCTACCATTTCTTCGGTACTTACCAAACCAGGTTTTTTAATGAAAGGACAATTAGGCGGTTGTTCTTGATCTTCAATGAAGAAACCTGCAATACCGGTTTTCTCATATTCCTTTACTGTACGAATAACATTCATGGCACTACCATAGCCGCCTTCTGCATCCGCCAAAAGGGGAATATCCACTGCTTCAGCCATCTTGCTGAGAATAGAAACTGTTTCATTCAATGCTAAGAGTCCTGTATCAGGTTGACCTAGTACCACGCCGTGCATACCATAGCCTGTAGTTCCGGCAACTAAAAATCCGGATTTTTCAATAGCTTTGGCGCTTAGAGCATCGTAGGCACAAGGTGCAACCAGATAAGCGTTATCTTTTAGCAGCTTACGTAATTTCGTGGATTGTTTTTCCATATAGCACTGCCTTCCTTCATGAATACGTCTTTACAGGTTCACCAGGCTTATTTACCTTTGTGAGAATGAGAGTGATCAGGAGCTACGAATCTACCAGCTTTATCCTTAACCAACTTTCCTTCGTTGACTAACTTGGTAGGACTATAAATATCATTGATGTTCCAGCAACCAGGTGTAGGAACTACAATGTTTTCCATAGGAGCTTCTACCAGGAATGGTCTGCCGGCCTTGTTAGCCTTTATAGCTTTTTCCATAGCAGGTTTAAATTCTTCTGCTGATTGTACACAAATAGATTCTACGCCATATGCTTTAGCTACATCAGCCCATTTTGGAGTGTAGGGTTTGCCATCCGGAGTATGGAATACTGTACCAAATTTGGTCTTATAGTTAGCATTTTCCAGTCCTGCAATAGTACCAAAAGCAGAGTTGTTCATAACAACCCAGGTACAAGCAATACCTTGTTCAACTGCGGTAGCTAAGCAAGTTGGGTTAACACCAAAGCCGCCATCACCGGTCAAGGTAATGCAAATCTTGTCAGGAGCAGCAACCTTGCCGCCTAGTACTGCGGAAGCACCAAAGCCCATGGTAGCTAGTCCGGAAGAGTGATGAATGGTACCGGGAACAGTAACATCAAATTGTTGTGCAACACCATTCTTATTCCAACCCACATCAGTGAAAATGTGAGCGTCAGCAGGAAGAACTTCCTTAACATCCTTTAGGATACGTTGAGGAGTCATTGGGAATCTGCTGTCATCAGAAATTGCTTGGTTGCTAGCTTTGAACTCAGCTCTAGCTTTAGCAATCATTTCTCTTAGTTTAGGATTCTTTTTGCCTTTGGGGCAAAGCTTCTTAGCTTCCTTCAAGATTTGTTGCAGGCCTAGCTTTAAGTCGCCTACTGCACCAATAGCTACAGGATAGTTACGGCCTATTTCCATAGGATCAATATCTATTTGTAAGAATTCAGTATGGTCAGGATCAAAAGTTACGCCTCTGTACCAGCTGGAGCTATCTGCTTCAGCAAATCTGGTACCAAGACCTAAAACAACATCAGCCTTGGAGGTTAAGGAATGAGTAAATTCCATGCCCCAGAAACCGGTTTGTCCAATCATCAGAGGATGAAGATCGGAGATACAACCTTGTCCCATCAAAGTACGAGATACAGGAATATCCAGGAATTCAGCCAGTTTTGCCAATTCCTTGGAGGCTTGAGCCAAAATAATGCCACCACCGGCATGAAGAACAGGATTCTTAGCTTCTACCAATTTCTTAGCAATTGCTTTAGCAGCTTCAGGATCCAAAGCGGGTGCCATGGTTATATGACTATCCTTGTAGGTACGATCCCAAAGGTAATCTTCCATCTTTCTGGAGAACATATCCATAGGAACGTCAATAAGTACAGGGCCGGGACGGCCGGACTCAGCTAAACGGAAAGCTTTATCAAAAATATCAGGGAATGCTTCTACATCATCAACACGCCAAGCTCTCTTTACTACCGGTTCCAGAATCTTATATTGGGTAGCATCACCATGCATATTAACTTCCTGGTGAGGATGCTTACCAAAATAATAGCTGGGAACATCACCGGCAATAACAACCATAGGAATGGAGTCAAAAGCAGCATTAGCAACACCGGTTAAAACGTTGGTAATACCAGGCCCTAAGTGGCACATAACCACGGAAGCCTTGTGTGTCACTCTGGCATAACCATCAGCAGCAGTAGAAGCTACTGCTTCGTGGCGGTTGGAAATATAAGTTACCTTAGGATTACGATTTAAAGCATCCAGCATACCAATAACGGTATGTCCGCAAAGGCCAAATATGTATTTCACGTCTCTTCTAGCTAAATAATCAACAATTAAATCAGCAACAATTTTTTTTGTCATTTTTTTTACCTCCATATTGTCAATATACTTTAATACCATTTCTTGCTCTATATTGATCAAAAACATCTTCGCTACGAATAACATAGTTTTTAAAGAATTCTGCCGCCGGTGGCATGTAGCGTTCCTTATTCCATTGCAGATATAAATTCCTTTTCGGTACCGTTATATCATCAATACGAACGATTTTAGTACCAAAAGGCGCACCTGCCAAAGGATAAGGTACAATCGCTATGCCGTGGCCTGCGGCCACCAAGCTGTAAGCAATCAAGTCATTGGGAGTTTCTGCCACAATATTTGGTATAATATCCAGTTCTTTAAACTTAGCATCAAGCTGTTCTCTTATCTGGGCTTTAGGTGAAAAAGCTATCAGATTCTCTTTAGTCAATTCCTCAAAGCTTACCTTTTCATACTGAGCCAAACGATGCTTCACCGGAACCAATACTACTAAGCAGTGCGTTCCCAGAAACGTTGAACCAATTTGCGGAGAGTCTATCTTGGTGGAAATGATCAAATCCATACTGCCATCAATAATGCCCTTCTGCAAATTTGGCCAGCCTTCTGAACTATATTGAAACTTAACATCCAAGCGATTCGTTTCCGATTGATAGCGTATCATTAAATCAGTGGCAAATTGACCCACGGACTGAAAACCACCAAAAGTAATCGTACCTTTGTTAGGATCCACGAATTCCTTTAACGTAGAAACACCTACATCAAGTTCATTCAAGGTCTTTTGCACATGAGGCAGAAAAATCTCGCCGTATTTAGTTAACTTCACATTACGGCCTTTTTTCTCAAATAATTCCACACCCAATTCATCTTCCATATCTTTCATGGCGTGACTTAAGCTGGACTGACTCACATGTATTCTATCTGCTGCCTTAGTAAAATGTTCTTCTTCGGCAATCACAGAAAAATAATATAACCACTGTAAATTCATAATGCCGCCTCCCTCAATACCTCTTTCTATAATTATCCCACGAAAACCGGATAAAAGGCAATGGAATCTAGTGAGGCATTTTAGCTAAACGATTAGCCTCCCAACCATTAAGTAAAATATCCAGGGTGATTAAAGCAAGACCCCAGAAAAAGTAGGGAGTAAAAGTTTCACCTAAAATCACGCTCCCTAAAAGAGCGGAAAAAATAGCTTGGAGCGGGTAAAACAAGGAGCAGGTGCTAGCCGGCAACATGGACAAGCATTTTGCCCAGGAAAACTGTGCTAAACCGGTTCCTATGATACCCAAATAAAGTATGACTCCCACTACCAGCGGTGTCACACGTACCGGTTGGGTCAAAGCGGTATAAATACCTACCGGTATTTCAAAAATCATTCCTACCACAACCATATACATAGTAATCAAAATTGGTGGATACTTAGCTGTGAGCCGTCTCATAGCTACCGTTGTAACACTAAACGCACACATAGCGGCAATCATGCAAACAATGCCATAAATATCATTTTTGCCTGAGGAGCCTCCACCCACCACCACCGTCCCGGCAATGGCTAAAACAATGCAAAGACATTTAACAGGAGTAATTTTTTCCTTTAAGAAAAAGGCTGCCAAAATAGCAACCGTTACCGGTGTTAAAGAATTAATCAATGCGGCAACTGAAGCACCTGTTAGAAAAATACCCAGCTGTACCAATTGCAAATTAACAAAATATCCAAAGAAGCCACCCAGAACAAACCACTTACGATCTGCCCTGGCGATAGGCATATGCCAGTATTTCTTAGCCATAACAGCTAAAGGAATCACTCCCACCGCACATCTAAGGCAAGCTAAAAGAAAGGGAGGTACATCCCCCGCTATCAATTTACCGACTGCATAAATGCTGCCCCAGAGAAAGAAGGTGAGCAGTATATAACCAACCGTTTGTTTGGAAAATCCACTACTCACCTTTATCACCCTTTTTGCTACGAATTAATTATTTACCAGCTTTTTCCAGTTCCTTAACCAAGGTAGTACCTAAACCATTAACTTGCTTATCAATGTTAGCATATAGGTCCTTAACACCTTGCACTGCCAAAACTTGATCAAAGAAGGCCTTATCATAATCGATAATGGTCATGCCTTTTTTCTTCAGTGCATCTTTATTGGTCTTTTCAATATCAGCTAACTTAGCGCCGATTTCTTTAGAAGCTTCAGCAACTGCTTGGTTCAAAGCTTTTTGATAAGCAGGATCCAAGGACTCATAAGCTTTCTTGTTAATGGCAATTTGGTTAGCATACAGAATATGGTTGGTGCATGCTAAGTATTTTTGCACTTCGTTGAAGTTACTGGTTACTACAGTATCAGCAGCGTTTTCTTCAGCATTTACAGTACCGCTTTGCAATGCAAAATACAATTCAGAGAAAGCAAGCGGAGTGGGGTTAGCACCAATAGCTGTCCAGAATGCCATGTGGTTCTTGTTGCTCATGGTACGAATCTTCAGGCCTTTGAAATCTGCCAAGGTCTTCAAATTAGTGTTAGCAGTAGTTAAACGATAGGTAGCGTTTTGAAGAATGCCCAAATAATGGAAACCAGCTTTTTCATAAGCAGCGGAAATGGCAGTCTTTACTGCACCGTCACCGTTCAAAACCTTTTCAATAGCAGCGCCTTTATATTTAGAGAATACCATAGGCAAATCGAAAATTGCCATTTCAGGAACTAAGGAAGTCATAGGAGCAATCTGGCAAACAACGATTTGAATATCATTGGATTTCATTTGACGAAGTAAATCTTCATCGTTGCCCAAGTCGCCATTAGGATGGTAGTCAATCTTTAATTTACCACCTGTGGTTTTTTCAACTTTGGAAGCTACCAGCTCACCAAACAATTCAGCAGCAGCACCCTTACCGCTGGAGTCAGCACCAATCAAGGTAACTTCTTTCAATTTAGCATACTCACCGCCGGCAGCAGCGCCACCAGCTGCAGGAGCAGCCTTCTTGTCATCTCCACCGCAAGCGGTCAGGGAGAAAACCATCAAACCTGCCAAAACTGCGCTCATCAATTTACGTGTTACGCTTTTCATTTAAAATTCCTCCTTTTAATTTTATACTTCTTTGTATTTTTTTACCCATTAAGAAATGCTTTAAATTACTTTAACAGACTTGGTAAATAAGTGGACAACCAAGGAATGTAAGTAATCATAAACAAGGAAATCGTAAAGGCAATGATAAAGGGAACTGCCTTCTTAGCAACTTCCATAGGCTGTTTCTGCGCAATATTTCCTGCTACGAACAGATCCAAACCGAAGGGAGGAGTTGCCAAACCAATGGACAAGCAGCAAACCAGTACAACACCTAGATGTACAGGGTCTACGCCTAACTTCACGCAAGCGGGAAGCAGTACAGGAGACAAAATGATGATAGCAGGGCCGGTATCCATAACCATACCTAATAGGAAGAATATGATTACCAGTACTGTCAGTACGGAGAAAGCAGAGTGGAAATTGCCCAAAATGAAGGTTTCAACTGCTCTGGTTGCTCTGGTCAAGGAAAGTACACGACCGAATGCTGTTGCAAAAGCAAGCACGAATGCTAAACCACCATAAGTTTTAACGGATTCACGAAGCATGGGAAGCAGCTCGCTAATCTTCATGGTCTTATAAATAAAGAGAGAAACAATAATAGCATAGAACACGGAAACAGTAGCGGCTTCAGTAGGAGTTACCCAACCGGTATAAATACCACCCAATACGATTACCGGGCACAAGAGAGCCCAGAAACTATCTTTGAACAGGTTACCGATACCTCTGGAAGACAGCTCATCCATACGCACTTTAATCTTTTCTTTATCTTCACCATGTTTATGGCAATAGTACCAAGCATAAATCATAAGTGCTATACCAATTAAGATACCGGGGAATACGCCACCTAAGAACAAGTCGCCGGTGGAAACGCCGGTAGCCAAGGAATACAAAACGAAAGGAATGGAAGGAGGAATAATTACTCCCAAACCGCCTGCTACAGAAATAAGGGCAGCACTCCAGGTTTTGTCATAGCCCAAATCAGCTAAGAACGGTACACACATAGCACCAACGGCTGCAGTAGTAGCAGGACCGGAACCGGAAATAGCACCGTAGAACAAGCAGGTCATAATTACTGCACAGGGAAGTCCACCTGTAAAGCGGCCTGCAAAAAATGCGAAGAAGTTAAATAACTTTCTGGAAATACCACCCTTAGCCATAATAACGCCACCCAAAATGAAGAGGGGCACAGCCAAAATAGGAGTGGAGTTAGCTCCGGAAAAAGTATTATTTAAAAGTTGAACAATGGAACCACCACTATGCATGGTAAGAATAGGAGCGATGGATCCCAAAATCATGCTTATGCCGATAGGAATGGATACGGCAATAGAAACCAGGAAGACAACAAATACTAGTAACGCAGCCATTATTTATCATCCTCCTTTGCCAATTCAGCTTCTTTAGCAGCATCTTGCATGGTTTGCTCCAAAGTAGTTAATTCTTTATCACCAAAGTGTTGGATGTGATAAATAATAATTTGAATACCTCTAATAGTTCCTAAAGCAAAACCAATCAGCATAAATAAATAAACAAACCACATAGGCCATTGCATAGCAGGTGAAAATTCACCGCTAGCCTTAATGTTCTGTACCAAGGTAATAGAATAATAACCCAGGTAAGCCATACAGGACATAGTAATAAAGTCTACAACGATGTTAACGGTCTTCTTAATTGCATCGGGAAGTAAATCCTTTAGTACTCCCACGCTTAACATGTTCTCCATTTTAATAGTATAAGGAAGTGAAACGAATACGCTCCAAATCCAGAAGAACCGGCAGATTTCCTCTGCCCAGGTTAAGGATGCCATGCCCGGAATCTTACGAATAATTACTTGTGCCATACTTACGCAAGCGATCAGTACTAGCATAATAATCAAAAACGTTTCTTCCAGGTGTTTGTCCAGCCAACTAATAAATCCCATTTTATTTCCCCTTTCCTTTTTATCTCACCTTCACGGTCTGAGATAACATCCAATTTTATTTTCCCTCTAAAATATCCAAGAGCTCCTGTTTCATTGCGTCAGAAGGAGCTTTCTTGCCGGTCCATAATTCGATTTGAGCAACACCTTGATACAAGGACATGTCCAAACCATTCAAAATCTTGCAACCTTTTGCTTCAGCATTGATTAAGAATTGTGTCTTAGCAGGGTTATAGCAAGCATCAAAGTAGAACTGGGTAGGTTTAATGTACTCTACCGGAAGTGGAGTCTGACCCTGGGACTTGCCCATGCCTACACCGGAAGCATTCATTACTACATCACAAGCTGCCACTTTGGAAAAATCACCAAACTTTACGAATTCTGCTACAGGAGCAAAGTTCTTGTTAATATCTGCTACCAAAGCTTTAGCACTGTCTTCAAACAGGTCGGTAATATAAATTTTTCTTGCGCCGTGATAAGCCAGGATGGAGCACATTGCACGACCTACGCCGCCACCACCGAAGCAGAAGAAAACGCATTGATCAGGTTGAATGCCTTGCTCAGTAATAGAAATGTAGAAGCCACTGCCATCAGTATTATAGCCAACCAGTTTCTTATCAGGAGTGATTACTACGGTGTTACTGGAACCCATCTTTTCACATAGCGGATCCAATTCATCCAAATACTCCATAACCTTTACCTTGTTTGGTTTGGTTACTGCAAAGCCTGCGAAATTCATGTAGCGGATACCATTAACAATCTCTTGCAGGTGCTCATTGTCTGCCTCTGTGTAGAAGTACAACATGTTTAAGCCTGCGGCCTCATAGCCTTTGTTTTGCATTCTTGCTGCGAAGGACTGCCCTAGGGGTGTTCCAATTAGGGTAATCATTTTAGTATTAATATCAACCTTCATTTCAACATCTCCTTTTTTCTCTATATTTTTTTCTCTATATTTTCTTTTCTCTTATTTTTCTCTTATAAACCGGCTTTAGCAAACATTGCTCTGGCGCTATCAACACAATTTTTTGCATGTCCTAATTGGCCATATTCTTTAATGTAATCAAAATTGGGTGATTCAATAGAACAGTTGTTAGCAGGCAAGGCCTTTAGAATCTTAGGCAAGTCTATAATACCTTTACCACAGTATTCTCTGTTTCCCCTCATGGTTACAACCTTTTCTGAATCTGCCCAATTCTTGGGACAATCACAAAGGTGGATTACACCAAAGCGTTCCGGGCCAGCCTTCTTAATCAGTTCAATTTCCTTATCTATGCCATCCCAGTTGCAATAGAGCATATCCATCAAAACCTTTAGGTTAGGAGCATCTATCTTTTCTTGCAGCATCAGGGTATCTGCTAGCGTCTTTACACCGGATACAGCAGGAAACTCGAAGTTCATGGTCAAACCAAATTCTTGAGCTTGTTTGCAAACGTCCTTATATTGCTTTACAGCAAACTCATAATCTGTGGTCCATATGCTGGAGAGAACTTCTTTAACACCCAATTCAGCAGCCTTCTCAAAAGCACCGCGGAAATCTGCAGGAAGGTCTTCTTTAATTCTAACCAACTCAATATCCAAAACTTTCATGTTGGTTTCTTTGAGGGTCGCCTTTATTTTCTCGAACAACTCCGGATCCTTTTCCAAATGGACTTGAGGCTCCCCCTCTTGTCCCATTGGTATCGTCCTCAGACTAACGAAATCATAGCCTGCCTTTGCTGCAATCTTAATCTGCTCCACCGGTTCAATACCGGGTAGTGTTAAATAAGCTAGAGATATCTTCCTTGACATCCTTAATTCCCCCTATTCAGTTAAACCGTTTCATTTCTTGTACCCTAATTGTATGTAATATTATCTGAAAAATCTAATACCGTTTTCTCATTTATTCATGGTCAAAATTCATGAATTAGCCATAATTATTGTGTTTTGCACATATAAGCATAATCTATTATGTTACATTATTCACACTTTTACAGTTTTCCACCACTAGCCACAAAAATAAAAAACAAGGGAAAAATAACAATATATACTGTCGTGCTTAATAAAAAACTAGCCACAGCAAGATCAACCTTCAGGTCATAAATTTTAGCTGTTACCACGGCATTAATACCGGTAGGCGCCATAGAACATAGCAAAATTGTGCCCAATAGTATCTGATCATTAAAAATATTCTTCATAAATACATAAAACAATACAGGCATAATAAGAAATCGCAACGCCAGTAAATCCCAAGCCCGATAGTAATACTCCCTGGCCTTACCAAAATCAATAAGATAACCCACCGGCACCAGTGCAAACCACGCTCCAAAATGTACCAGGTTTTTAAAGGCCAATTCCAAAATATATGGTCTAGCCACACCATTTAACTGCAAAACAATACCGGCCAGCATACCCAAGATAGGTATTTGGTTTTTGGTAAGAAACATAGCTCGAAAGCTTAAATTTATCTTCGTTTTTTGCAGCTGTGCAGTTTGCTTGGCAGCATAGTATTGCGCTAAGGGAAAACACAAAATGACCATCAGCATATTTTGTGGCGTCGAAATCAGCTGTACGTATGCATATCCAACTTCTCCATAGAGAATAAAGGCACTTAACCCACCTAAGATTCCTATGTTGGAAAGCATACAACTGACCAGGTAAGCTCCCCTTTCCAGGTAATCTGCATAGTGTCTGGCAAAAATGAGCCTACCTAAAAAGCCTGGAACTACTGTAAACAAGATGCCTAAAACCGGTAACCACAAAAGTTGCCAAGATAAATGCAAGACCCAGAAGCTTAAAAATGTTAGAAAAGTACACATCACCATAATGTTGATTTTCATCATTAAATTGCAGCCGTTATTGCTCATGAGGCCTTTTTTCTTCAGATAGTAGCCTACCACTAGGGGTAAAACCAAGTCTGTGAATACAAATATTATGCGTAAGTATATCGAATTCATAAAAGCCTCCTTCTACCAACATTGAAAAAATGTGCCTCAAAGCTTGCTTTACAAGCCATGAGGCACCACCTTTACTAGTTTTAAGCTTCTTTTTATTTATTGTTTTTTTACTATTTTAAGGAATCCAGGAAGGCATTCATTGTCTCATCGCCAACTTGTTTACGAACCAAGTCTTTAACACCGGCACCCTTTTCAGCCAAAATCTTCAGTTCAGCTTCAGGAAGAACTACATCTTTCATGCCAGCCTTTACTAACTTATCCCGATCAGCCTTAGAGCTCTGAGCCATGGTATCCATAGCATATTTTTTAGCTTCATTGGCTGCTTCGTCAAATACCTTGCGATAATTTTCAGGCATGCTGTCATATTTTGCCTTGTTAACCAAGAAAATATTAGGATACAAAATATGATGGGTTTCAATTAAATATTTTTGTACTTCTGCAAAGCCTGCATTTAAAGAAGTATCATAGGGGTTCTCTTGAGCATCAACCAAATGCTGTTGCAAAGCCAAATACAACTCACCAAAAGCTACAGGAGTAGGATTGGCACCTACAGATTTCCAGAAGGCAATGTGGTTATTATTTTCCAAGGTACGAATCTTTAGACCTGCAAAATCAGCTGCAGTCTTCATTTCCTTATTGGAAGTAGTCTCACGGAAGCTGGCAGCCTGTGCCATGCTCATGTACTTATAGCCTGCTTTAGCACAAGCCTTGTCTAAGATTTGAGAAAATTTACTATTATTAAGTACCTTATCAATCTTAGCTTGGTCAAAGCCTAAGAAAGCGTAGGGAATATCCAAAACAGCCAATTCAGGAATAAAAGAAACAGCAGGAGAAGGTTGGAAAATCATACCGCCGATATCGCCATTCTTCAAGCTCTGCATCATTTCACCATAGGTTCCCAATTGAGAACCGGAGTATACTTCAACAGTAATAGCTCCACCGGATTTAGCTTCAACTAATTCTTTGAACTTCAAGCAATACAAATCGCCAATGGATTTTTCAGCAGCGCCATGGCCAAAAATATAGTCGAATTTTTGATCTCCAATGGGTTTACCTGCTGCCGCAGTAGTACTACCGGCTTTAGCTGCAGGAGCTGCCGGTTTTGCTGCGTCCTTCTTTTCGCCGCCTCCGCAAGCAGCTACTAACATGCTCATTGCCATCAAACAGACCAGTAACAGTTTCTTTTTCATAAATTAATTCCTCCCTTTTTCTTTTGATTTCTCTCAATACTTTATATTCGTAGCTAAATAAGAGCCAAGCTTAAAGCCGGTACCCAGGTAATCAAAACAATGGCAACGAAGTAAACCACAATAAAAGGAATAGCTTCCCTGCCCAAAGTCATAACCGGCGTATCCACCATGGGCGCGACCACAAACAGGTTGAGTCCGAAAGGCGGTGTTACTAAACCGATAGCCAGGCATACCACCATGATTACGCCAAAATGAACCGGGTCAATATGGTAAAGTTTCAAAGTAGGCATTAAGATAGGTGCCATAATAACAATGGCAGGTCCTGTGTCCATAACCATGCCCAACAAGAAGAATAGGACAACTATAGCCAAAAGCAGCATATCTGCAGAATTAAAAGTTGCTGCCAGGTATTTAGAAATATCCTGAGGTGCCCTTAACAAAGTAAGCACACGGCTGAAGGCTGTAGCGATGGCCAGGATAAAGCACAAGGGCGCATAGCCCCTTACAGAAGAAATTACCAAATCCCACAGCTCATCAACCCGCAAGGAATGATAGATAAACATGCTGGCAAACAAGGAGTAGAAAACGGATACGCAAGCAGCTTCCGTAGGAGTAGTTACTCCGGTATAAATGCCGCCCAGAATAATCAGAGGTGAAATTAAAGCCCAGAAGCTTTCTTTAAAAATTACCCAAAAGCCCTTTTTCCGCAACACTTCATAGTTGGCAGCAATCTTTTCCTTATCCTCACCTTTTTTCCTACAATAAACAAACGCATAGCCCATGAGGCAAACACCAATCAGCAAGCCCGGAATAACGCCGGCAATGAACAATTTGCCTACAGAAGCACCGGTTGCCAAACCATATAATACGAAAGGAATGGAAGGCGGTATAACCACGCCCAGGCTTCCTGCCGTGGCAATCATGCTGGCCACAAATTTCTTATCATAGCCAAGATCAATTAGAATAGGAATAGTCATGGAACCTACAGCAGCTGCCGTAGCCGGGCCGGACCCGGAAATAGCACCATAAAAGAGACACGTAGCGATAGCTGCGCAAGGCATGCCTGCTGTACGCTTACCAATAAAGAACGCAAATACATCAAATAACTTTTTAGAAATACCACCTCTGGCCATTAACACTCCGGCCAGAATAAATAGTGGTACTGCCAAGATAGCAATAGTATCAGCACCACCAAAAATAGCTCTGATTAAAGCGTCAATAGATGTTGCTCCTCGTGCATGCATCAAAGTCGGGAAAATAGTGGAAACTGCCAACGAGGAAACAATCGGATAGCCAATCATTAAAAATACTGCAAAAACAACAAAGACTAAACCAGCCATTTATTCATCCTCCTATGCAGATTCCGCCGGATTTTTTTCCGTATCGACCTTTTTGTTGGTTATTTTGAAATAAATCTTTTGCACACTGCGCAAGCTTGCCAACGCAAACCCAACAGGCACAATAAGATAAACCAGATACATGGGCACTTCCATGGCTGGTGATGTTTGACCACCGGTTTGTACCTTTTGCACTACGGAAATAGAAGCATATGCCAAGAAAGAATAAAGCACTACACTCAGTACATCGAGAAGTATTTCCATAATCTTACGCAAACCCTGTGGCAACATATTTAAAAGTAAATCAACTCGCAAAATATTGCCAACGCGAATGGTACAGCCAATACTTAAAAACACCGACCATACATAAAAATACCTGGCTAATTCTTCTGCCCAGGTCAAGGAATGTCCCACTATCGCACGCATTAAAATCTGCAACATCAGGATTATGGACATACCCACCAGTAAAACGCCTAAAATAACCTCTTCAAATGACTTATCAAATTTTTGGAGCCAATTCAAAGCCTTCACCCTCCTTTACTTCTTCTTTCAACACAACACACCATAAGGCCCACAGCCAAAATCTTGTCTGTAATTTCAGAAAATTTATCGAATACTTTTTCCCCTGTGTCCCCTTCTCCCCAGTCAGCATCGCTTTCAACAAATTCGATACCCACGCACTTCTGACTATATCTCTATTCTAATTCTATAAAATACTCATTTTATCGTCCAATGTTTATTTTGCATTCATTCATGTCCAAAATTCATAGATACCCCATAATTGTTGCGTTTTACGCATAAAAGAAACCCCTTATTCTTACAAAAATAAGAATAAGGGGTAATTATTCAATTTTATCCACAATTCAAATTGCCTGTGGATAATTCTGTTTATAACTTTGTTTATAACCCTGTTTATAACTCTCTGTTTATAAAGTTTCTACCATGTGGGGCGGCATACTCCATTCCACCAAAACGTCGGTATTAACCCAAAGACGGGTTAAGGCCAGCTTAAATTCAGTCATACTGTGCAGAGCATTGACTGTAACAGTTTCAAATTCACAAAGACTTGCTTTCCCCGGAACATCCATGGTATGAGGCGCAGTCAAATATTCCCGCACCTTTTGAGCCATTTCTGCGTGGTTAGGAATCTGAATATTTAGTTCCTTGGTTTCGTCATTAAATTCCACAAAGCCATAATTGCCAAGATAATTTAGGGTAATAGTTTTTACAGCCATAATGTCCTCCCGGTAAATCCTACGTCTCGTATTATAGCACAAAGTTTCAATCTTTGCGATATATAGGTCTTAAACGTTCTTCCATGGGAACTATCTTTTTCCTAGCCGCCGTGATGGCTTCTTTAGTCAAAGCAGCCTGAACGCTGACAGCCTTCTTGTCCTTGGCACTAACACGCCTATATACACCATTGCTTTGCATAATATGGGCACCTACATTATCTGCCAGACACAAAGCCAGTACATGTTTAATCTTCTTAATATGAAGGCTGTTCTCCACAGGGAAGAGCAATTCCACTCTGTCATTAAGGTTACGTGGCATCCAGTCGGCACTGGATAAATATACTTCCTCCTCGCCGCCATTGGCAAACCAAAATATTCTACTATGTTCCAAAAATTTGCCAATAATGGAACGCACTGTGATATTTTCACTAATATCCTTCAACCCTGGCCGCAGACCACAAATACCCCTGACAACAAGCTCAATCTTTACCCCCTGACAGGAGGCTGCATAAAGCTTTTCCATAACGGGCTGATCTATAAGTGAATTCATTTTAGCAATAATATGCGCCTTTTTCCCGGCTTGAGCATACTTAATCTCCCGGTCAATGAGCTCATAAAATTTTTGTCTAAGTCCCAAGGGTGCCATGACCAGCTTATTCCACACCGGTGGCTCCGAATAGCCCGACAAAACATTGAAAAAAGCTGAGGCATCTGCACCAAATTCGTCATTGGCAGTCATAAGGCCGATATCCGTGTAAAGCTTGGCAGTTTTGTCATTATAATTGCCGGTACCCAGATGTACATATCTCTTGATGCCATCTTCCTCCTTACGTACAACAAGGACAATTTTGGAGTGAGTCTTAAGACCTACCAAGCCATAAATTACATGACAGCCGGCCTCCTCCAGCCGTCTGGCCCAAACAATATTATTCTCTTCATCAAAACGAGCCTTCAATTCCACCAAAACTGTAACCTGCTTGCCATTGTCTGCTGCTTTGGCCAAGGCAGCAACAATAGGGGAATTGCCACTTACCCTATATAAAGTCTGCTTAATAGCCAGAACGGCCGGATCTACAGCAGCCTGCGCCACCAATTTGACTACAGGCTCAAAGCTTTCGTAAGGGTGATGCACCAAAATATCATGTTCCTTGATTTGACTAAACAAGCTTGCGCCCGCATCTACTTCCGCCGGTTGCTGAGGTACAAAGGGCGGATACTGCCATTTGTCCATGCCCGGCAGATCAAAGAACTTAAATAAGAAGGTTAAATCCAGCGGTCCCTTAATTTCATACACTTCATCAATAGTTAAATCTAGGTTCGTCATTAGGAAATGCTTGACTCTGTCATTAGCATTTTGAGCAATTTCCAGTCTGACAGCTGCGCCTCTTTTTCTTTTGCGCAAGGATTTTTCTATTTCCTTCAATAAATCATCAGTTTCATCCTCATCCACATCCAGATCTGAATCCCTGGTAATCCTAAAAGGAGCTACAGTGGTAATTTTACAGCCCTTAAACAGCTCCGGACAATGTAACATAATCAAATCTTCCAGATAGACATAAGCAACCTTGTCAGCACCTTCCTCTACCGTAATAATACGTGGCAAAACAGAAGGTACTTGCACAAAGGCCATACTAGCCTCTTCTTTCCTGTTAACAATTTCAAGGATCAGATTCAGGGATCTGTTAGCCAAAAAAGGGAATGGCCGGGAAGCATCCACTGCCATAGGGGTAAGCACGGGAAATACCACATCCTGGTAATAGCTATCCAGCCAGTCCTTGCCGGCGGCAGTAAGTTCCTTGGGCTTTTTAAAAACAACGCCTTCTTGTTTTAACTTTTTTAGGAGAGCAAAAAAATGCTGATACTTACTTTGCATTTGCTCATGAGCATCCAAAGAAATTTCCCTTAGCTGGTCTTCTACAGTAAGGCCCGCTGCATCTTTTCTGTTGATGCCGCCCTCCAGCTGGCTGTGCAGGCCTGCCACCCTGACCATAAAGAATTCATCAAGGTTGGAGGCAGATATTGCTACAAAGCGCAAACGCTCCAAAAGCGGAATATTTTCTACTTCCGCCTCTTTTAAAACCCTTAAGTTAAATTTTAGCCAGCTTAATTCCCTGTTAATAAAATACTCAGGTTTATTAAAATCAGTAATCATCTTTTACCCTTCTGCCTTTTCCAAAATCGGCATTAAGCCAAATACCTCTTCAAAATAACTGCCCTTGTTAGCAAAGGTCCATTCCTCCAGGGAAAGATCCTGCTTCGTTTTAGCTGAAACCACCATCTCATTTTCACTAAGCTGCACCTTGCAGCTTTTGATTTTTTGCTTATAGCTTCTATCCATAGCATCAGCCATTCTTAAAATCGCCGACAGCTTGGCCACCAGAGGCCTGATTTCCTTATCAATATGAATAGGCGCAATCTTATCTTTATCTGCTTCCGTATCACCTTGGTTTAACGCAACCAAAGCAATAATACTTTTATCCAGATAACTAAAGCCAAAAATATCTGCGGAAATAATCAAACGATAGCTATAAATCGCATGAGATCTAAGGCACACAAATTTACCAATATCATGTAAAAGACAAGCTGCCCTTAGGAGCAGTCTGGCATGATAGTCCAGACCCTGACTTTTCTTAAGCTTATCAAAAATGGCCAAGGCAAATTTCTCTACGCATTGAGCATGCTTGGCATCATAATGGTACCGTTCTCCAATGCTATGAATCAGGCTCAGTCTCAGAGTCCGAAGTCCTTCAATGAATTCCGGTGCTGTTTCCCTGGCTATATAAAGTACCTTCATGCCATCAATAAGTGCATCCGGAGGTACCAGAATCTCTTCTGCAGATACCAAATTAAGCAGCTGCTGATACAAAATAGATGTGGGCAGAACTAATTCTGCCTGATTTTCATCCAGGCTATAGAGCTTCATAATCTGGGCAACATTAAGCTTCCTTACCTTATTATAGAAAGCTGTAAAATCCTCTACCGCCAAGTGAGCCAACTTCTTGGGATTGGAGTTCTTATTAACCAGCTTTAAGATCAATTCACTTTCTGCGCCGGTTAAAACGAAATACTTCACTTTTTCCTTGCTTAATTCCTCCTGTACCGGGCCAATATTGCTGGCAATGAATTCTGTCAGTGCCCTGGCAAAATTAATATTGGCCTGTTCATTCCGTTTGAAGGCTTCCTTAATACGAATAATACCTATATGCAAGTTTTGCTGATATTTAATAAAGCCATTCTTCATATAGGTAATGCCCAAGCCACCTGAAGAAATATCTACAAACAAAGTACCATGAGCAGAAAAATTATCCTCGTATTGAGACAAGGTACGTTGCAGAGAAACATTTTTAATATATATTTCTCTGGGCATATCTACGACTTCAATTTTCAAACCGGTTTTAACGTAAACCTGGTCCAAAAAATACGCCTGGTTTTGTGTTTCGCGAATGGCAGTAGTGGCTTGCAGCACATAATTAGTGACACCATAGTCATTCATCAGCCTATGATAGCCCTTTAAAATATCACAAACAGCCAAAGTGGTACTAAAGGAAATTTTCTTGTTCTTGAATGCTTCTTCTCCCAGTTTTACTTTCTGTTTGGCTTGTTCCAATACTTTTATTTTATTCAGGTCTGTGTATTCCACGATTTGCATACTAACCATCTCAGAACCCAGATGGATAACGGCAACTGTGGATGCCTTTTTTTTAGCCATAAGCTGCACCTCCTGCTGTCTTTTTCTTTATCTTATCATAAAATTGCTCTTTCTACTGTTTATTCTCTAAAATTTTAACCAAAATTTAACAAATATTTTTGCCTTTTTTTGCAATATTTAGATGAAAAAAATCAAATTACTGGTTATACTATAAGGGAATGTAGAAAAGTATAGGAGATTGTTATGGAAAGAATAGCTATCATAGATGTTGGTTCCAACTCTGCGCGCTTGATTATAACAGAAACCTATAATACCGGTGCTTATAATATGATTTACAGTCAGAAAGAAGCCTTGCGTCTAGCTCAAAAGCTGGATAAAAACGGTGCTCTTACCCCGCAAGCCTTTGCTGATACCCTGGATTGCATGCACAGCTTCGCTTCCATGTGCAAGCTGTATAAAACCCAAAAAATTTTTGCCGTTGGTACGGCTGCAATGCGCAATGCCACTAATGGCGAGCTCTTAGCTAGTGCCATAAGAAAAGAAACCGGCATTAAACTGCAAGTCATTTCCGGTAAAACCGAGGCCTACATGAGCTATTTGGGAGTTATTAATACTATTCCCGTTAAGGATGCTCTTATTTTTGACTTAGGTGGCGGCTCGACAGAGCTTATTCTTGTTAAAAACAGAAAGTTGGTAGAATCTACCAGCTTACCTATTGGTTGCGTGAATTTAACAACCAGTTTAAAGCTAAAAAATAAATTATCCCCCGAAGGCGCCCTAAAGCTGAAAAAAGCCATTGCCGCCCATGTAAACAAGGTTCCCTGGCTGAAAGCAGGAAATATTCCCTTGGTTGGCGTAGGCGGTACCGCCCGTACCGTTGGCAAGATTGATCAAAAGAGAGTGAAATACTATACTCCCAAAATTCACAACTACCAATTTGCCATTCGGGATTTTAAAGCTACCTATAAGTATATCAAGGGAACAACCCTGACAGAGCGCAAGCAGATATCAGGACTTGCCGTAGACCGTGCCGATATTATCATTGCCGGCTCCGCCATTATCAATGCTTTAGCTGATAAAACCAAGGCTAAACGTTTTATTGTTTCCGGCTGCGGTTTAAGGGAGGGCATTTTTGATAAGTATCGTTCCCGCATTCTAAAACGACCTGTAATTACCCCCGATATTTTAACCACCAGCACAGATGATTTAATGCATCTCTATAGCCCGGACATTGAGCACAGCACCTTAGTCAGTGATTATGCCCTAATGCTTTTTGATGCTTGGAAAAACATTCACAATATTGATGAATCCTGGCGTCCCCTTCTTCGTACTGCCGCCCTGCTTCATGACATTGGCATTAGAATCAACTATTATAGTCATGCCAGACATAGCGGCTATATGATTGAAAACTCAGGTCTGTTTGGCGTAGATCATCTGAAAATAGTTTATGCAGCTATAATGGCAGCCTGGCACAATGGTGTGTCCCGCAGCTATATGCGCAGCAAGCAATACAAAGTTTTGCTTTCCGAAACTACCATCGCCGCCTTGAGCAGGTGTGCTCTTTTAATTGCCATTGGCGAGGCCCTGGACTATACTCAGACCTCTACTTTGACTAAGGTAGCTGCCAGACACAGCAAAAATGGTGCTATTTTAAATATTACCGCACCTACTACACCAACTATAGAGCTTCACCAATTGAAAATACTGCAAAAGTGGTTCCTAAAATCAATGGGAGTGCCACTTATTGTAAAAGCCCACAAATAAAACAAATCCCAGGTTTTGATTTTAATCAAAGCCTGGGATTTTTATTTACCTTTATGGATAATAGCCTCTCCAAATCTATTCTTCAACTCATCCAAGACTGCGGTTTGTCGCTCTCGTTTATGATCTGTAAAAAGGCTGTTGTTTTTTTCTCCCGCCAGCACCAGCTTGCTCACGCTAACGCCCAACAATCTCACAGGCTGCCGACTTTTTACTTTGTCGTGCAACTCTTTAATAGCATTAAAAATATCTTCATCCCAATTAAGTGCCTCTTGTCCTGTTATACTACGGGTGATAGTGTGAAAATCATTGTACTTTATCTTAAGGGTAACAGTGGAACCAGCCTTATTCTCGGCCCTCAGTCTCCAGCCAACTTGCTGGCTTAGCTCCCAGAGCATGTCAAGCTGTTCGGCCTTGTTGGTAATATCCTGCTCAAAGGTTTCTTCTTTGCCAATAGATTTGCGCTCCGCATCACTTTCCACCGGGCGGTCGTCAATACCCAAGGCCAGATTATGTACCTCCTGAGCCCTATTACCAAGCACCACCTGCAAATATTCTACCGGACAAGCCGCCAGCTGACCAATAGTAGTAATTCCCAGCCGTTTTAGTTCTTCTTGCGTCTTGCCACCAATACCAAAAACTCTACTAATAGGCAAAGGAGCAATAAAAGCTGCCGCCTCTTCCTGGCGAATAACAACTAAGCCATCCGGCTTACGCAGGTCACTGGCCAGCTTGGCCAGAAATTTATTGGGAGCAAGTCCCACAGAAGCTGTCAGCCCTGTCACTTCTTTAATTCTGGCTTTCACACGAGCTCCCAGACCGGGAATATCTGGCACCAGTTTCTCCATACCATGTAAATCCAAAAAAGCCTCATCTATGGACAATGGCTCTATGCAGGGTGAAAACTCACGAAAAATATCCATTATTTGTTCCGATACTTCTTCATAACGCCAATAACGTCCGGGAATAAAAATGCCCTGCGGACATAACTGTTTAGCTTTGACTATGGACATGGCAGAATGGACACCATATTTCCTTGCTTCATAGGAGCAGGTGGAAACTACGCCTCGACTGGAAAGACCGCCCACAATTAAAGCCTTGCCACGATAGTGGGGATTATCCTTTTGTTCTACAGAAGCGAAGAAAGCATCCATATCCACATGCATAACCCAACCCATCCAGCACACCCCCATTAAAACAAGCCATAATGCTGTGCTACAATTTTAAGGCCTAAGCCAATCAAGACTATACCGCCTACCAATTCGGCCTTTTCCTTGCCCCACCTACCGATTTGGCTGCCAAAAACACAACCTAAAAAGGAAAAACTAAAAGTCGTAACACCAATACTGGTTACGGCAAAAGGCAGGTTTATCTGCATGAAGGCAAAACCCACTCCCACAGCTAAAGCATCAATACTGGTAGCTATGGCCATGGTCAGCATAAATTTGAAATCTGTAACATCATATTTGCTCTCACCGGGTTCCTTGGCACTGCGAATCATATTAAAGCCAATATAGCCTAAAAGCAAAAGAGCTATCCAGTGCGAATAGCTCATAACTATGTTCGTAAAACCTGTACCCAGATAGTACCCCAGCGTAGGCATAAGCGCCTGAAAAATACCAAACCACAAACCGAAAAGTAGACCACCCTTGATTTTTTCTTTCTCCTGGAGTACCAAACCGCCACAGACAGAAACAGCAAACGCATCCATAGAAAGAGATACCGCCAAAAGTAATAAATCTAATGTTCCCACGATATCACCCAGACCAATTAAGATTTTGTCAAGCAAAAAAACTATTTAACATGCATACCTTGGTAAATAATATAACTTAACATCTTCAGCATCCGCAGCTCTTTCTCATTGTGTCTATTATCCTCAGACATAGCCAAGAAAACCTTCAAAGCATCTGCCAGCATTTTTTTATTAATACCATGTTGTCTGGCGCCATGCACCTTGACAGATTTTGCTACACCGGAAAGCACGGTAAGGCAATTCTTTTTTTGTGCTCCTGTTAGTTTGGCATTATCCAAAACCTGTTTGCGAATAATAACCTCTTCGTCAAAAAAATCTTTTTCATCCAATAGTTCTATGTCTTGCGGTTTTTCAACCATGGTTTTCAGCCTCCACTACGAATTTATATGCTTTAGTATATGTTAAGACAACCACAAAAGCAACTAGCTGTCCAAATTTAAGTTGATAAATTTTCTGCTATAAACGCTAAAAACCTTTCCTTTAAGATTTTCTTTTTATGTTTACTTACCGGAATAACCTCTTTGTTCTCTAAAAGCATGCTCTCTCTCCCAACCCTAATGACATGGGCCAGATTTACCAGATAACTTTTATGTACCCGCACAAAATAATGGGACTTTAATTTTTTCTCCACTTTACTGATGGCAGTACTGAAAATATGGGAGGTTTGCAAAGTACGTAGCTTGATTTTACGCAAATTTGATTCAAAATATAAAATATGGCTCAGCTTCACCTTATGCCAGCCCTGCTTATTCCGAAAGCCATAATAACCTCTTTCCTCTTCCACCAAGCCCGCAATACTGCTGCGCACTATTGTTAAGAAGCGTTGCTTTTCCAGAGGCTTCAGCAAATAGCAGCAGGCTCCTACATCGTAACACTGTACAGCATATTCTTCCGAATAGCCCATAGCCATAATAGGCACTCGCGGATCATACTTACGTACAAATTGAGCCGTGGTAATGCCGTCACGACCCCTCATCATCACGTTTAATATTATTAAATCACAGCGTTTGCCCTGCCGATAATATTCAGTCAAGGCTAAGCCACTTTTAAAGCTCTTACAAGAAAAAGAAATGTTTTCTGCTACCAGTGTCTGTAAATATTCTTGCAGGAGAAGTCTAGTCGCTTCATCATTGTCACAGATAGCTATAGTAAGCATGCCAACCTCCTTTCTTGATAGAAAAAGGCCGGTAGATATCTACCGGCCTTTTAAAATTTATGTACTTATACTGCTTGAGCCAAGGCTAAATTCAAGCTCAGCCTCTCTCTTACTTCTTCCCAAATAACAATCTGTGCCTTCTTGAAACCATTGAAAGTAGTGGCAGACGCTGAAGTATACGCTCCACAAATAGGAACCAGCAGCAAATCCCCCACCTCCAAAGGCTCAGTCATTTTACCTCTGAACATAATGTCCAAAGAATCACAGCTGGGACCTGCGAAAGTAGCCTGATGTCTCTTCCCTGTGTGTTTAAAACTAATCAACTTGAAATCCCATTGATCGAAAATAACACCGGAGAAAGAACCATAGATGCCATCATCCAGGAAGTACCAAATCTGGTTATTTCTCTCATTAACGCCAATTACGCTGGTAATGAGATTAACAGCTGTACCGCACATATATCTACCCGGCTCAGCCCAAATCTCTGCCTCAGGAAAATCTTCTTCTAAACGGGCCTGAATTTGTCCCAGCATGGTAACTAAATTAAAATGTACGCCGGGTGCAGGAATGGGGAACCCTCCACCAATATCCACCACACGCAGATTCAGATCAGTAGTCTTTTTAGCTTCTTCAAATATCTGCATTACGGTATCCAAGGCCTCTAAATAAGGATCAGCTACTACAGTCTGACTGCCTACATGGAAAGCGATACCTGCCGCATCCAAACCTGCTGCCTTGGCAGCGGTGAGCAAAGCAAGAGCCTTTTCACGAGGTGCGCCAAACTTCTTGTTTAAATCTACATGCGCCTGAGCATTGTCTATTCTTAATCTTAACAGCACAGTAGCACCGGGACATGCCTTAGCAATTTTCACAATCTCACTTTCGCTGTCAAAGGTCATCCGACCTACTTCAGCATCAGCACAAGCCTTAAAGCCTGCTGCTGTTTTAATGGGATTGGCATAAATCAGTTTGCTGCCTTCAATGCCCAGTTCATTTAAGGTGCGAATTTCTCCATCGCTTGCTACGTCAAAGCAAGAACCTAATTCGCTGAGTCTTTCCAAAATACGTAAATCAGGATTTGCCTTCATAGCATAATGAATCTTTACGCCAGGCAAATGTTTCTTTAGGAACAAATAGTTCTTTTCAATTTGTTCCAGGGACAGAACTAACAACGGTGTTTCGAAGTTTTCTGCAAGTTTCGTCACTGCTTCTTGTGACAGTTGGAAAAAACTTTGTTTGTTCATCCTTTTATCCTCCTCGGGGTTTGGTTCATCGGTGGTCCGAAGTTATTTTTGTTTTTACTGTAGCTCATTATACACTGTTTCTCAGAAAGTGCAATAGGAAAATTGAGGAAAATTGAGGAGTTTTGAGGAGAATAGAGCAAAACTATAAATTTCATTAAAATGGGCAAAATAAAGCGTATAGATTAGCATACTAAAGAAAACGAGAGATTTTTATAGTTTCACAAAAAAAGACCACCACAATATATTGTGGTGGTCATCTTTTATTGTCCAGATATTGTTTCTTAGATACTTTCAGTAAATTTTCTTATGTTAGAAGCATTTACATAACGTTGAACTTTGTCGTTTTCTACAACAACCAGGGTAGGCGCACTCATAACAGCAAATTGTCTTGCCATACCTCTATCCTCAGTTGCATTTACCACTTTGTAATTGATATGAGCATTGTCCAAAAATTCCTTGGCCTTCTTGCAGTTAGGACAGGTAGGAGTAGTGAAAAGCAGTACTTCATCCTTTTCGCTTTCCGCTTTAACCTCTTGAGCCTTATGAGCTACCACAGGTCCTTCATGTTTGCAAATGGAATTATTGATATCATACAGCTTTCTCTCTTTAAACTCCTCAGCTTTACCATCATTCCAGTTCTTCACAGGACGATAGTAACCGGTAATCCTACTATATACTTCAGTATCCTCGTGGCAATGAGGGCAGGTATAAACCTCGCCGGCAATATAGCCATGGTTCTTGCAGACAGAATACGTAGGAGAAAGAGTGTAATAAGGAAGCTTGTAGTTGGTGGCAATCTTCTTTACCAAAGCAGCCGCTGCTTGCCAAGTAGGCAGCTTTTCGCCTAAGAAGGCATGGAACACGGTACCGGAGGTGTACAGGGTTTGCAGCTCATCTTGAATATCCAAAGCTGCAAAGATATCTTCTGTATAGCCTACAGGTAAATGAGAGCTGTTGGTATAGTAAGGAGTCTTACCATGCTCGCTGGCAGTGATGATATCAGGATATTGTTCCACATCATGTTTAGCCAAACGATAGGCAGTAGACTCGGCAGGAGTAGCTTCCAGGTTGTAGAGATCGCCATACTCCTCCTGATAGTCGGACAGACGCTCTCTCATATGGTTCAGCACTTCTTTAGCAAAATCTTGTGCTTCAGTATTGGTCAAATCCTTGCCAATCCAGTCAGCGTTAAGGCAAGCTTCGTTCATACCTACCAAACCAATGGTAGAGAAATGATTATCAAAGGAGGCCAGGTAACGTTTGGTATAAGGATAAAGTCCGGCTTGGAGCAGCTTGGAAATAACGGTTCTCTTCGTCTTCAAGCTACGAGCAGCTATATCCATCATCTTGTCCAAACGTTTGTAGAATTCTTCCTTGCTCTTAGCTAAATAAGCAATTCTCGGCATATTGATGGTAACAACGCCTACGCTGCCGGTGCTTTCGCCACTGCCAAAGAAACCGCCGGATTTCTTTCTTAATTCTCTCAAGTCTAAACGAAGACGGCAGCACATGCTACGTACATCGCTTGGCTCCATATCGCTGTTAATATAGTTGGAGAAATAAGGAGTACCGTATTTAGAAGTCATTTCAAATAACAGCTTATTGTTTTCTGTTTCAGACCAGTCGAAATCTCTGGTAATGGAATAAGTAGGAATAGGATATTGGAAACCACGACCGTTAGCATCGCCTTCCAGCATAGTTTCGATAAAGGCTTTGTTAACCATATCCATTTCTTTCTTGCAATCCTTATATTTGAAATCCATTTCCTTGCCGCCCACAATGCAGTTCATCTCTGCCAGGTCATTAGGAACGGTCCAATCCAAGGTAATATTGGAAAATGGTGCCTGAGTACCCCAACGTGAAGGAGTGTTAACACCAAAAATGAAGGCTTCAATACATTTCTTTACTTCTCTATAGGAAAGGTTATCAACCTTAACGAAAGGTGCTAAATAAGTATCAAAGGAAGAAAAGGCTTGCGCACCTGCCCACTCATTTTGCATAATACCCAAGAAGTTAACCATTTGGTTGCACAAGGAAACCAAGTGTTTAGCGGGAGCAGAAGTAATCTTGCCGGGAACACCGCCCAAACCCTCTTGAATCAATTGCTTCAAGGACCAGCCTGCGCAGTAACCGGTTAACATAGACAAATCATGGATATGCATATCAGCATTTCTATGAGCATTGGCAATTTCCTGGTCATAAATCTCGCTTAACCAATAATTAGCGGTAATGGCACCAGAGTTGCTGAGAATAAGTCCACCTACGGAATAAGTAACAGTGGAATTTTCCTTAACACGCCAATCCGTAACCTTAACGTAGCTATTAACTACATCCTTGTAGTCCAAAATAGTGGACTTCATGTTACGAATCTTTTCTCTTTGCTTTCTATATAAAATGTAGCTCTTAGCTACATCAGCGTAATCAGCATTAATAAGAACAGCCTCGACGCTATCTTGTATATCTTCTACGGTTACCATGCCGTTTTTGATCTTGTTCTCGTAGTTTGCAGTAACCTTCAAAGCCAAGAGCTCGATGATGTCCATGTTGTACTGTCTATTTACAGAATTAAAAGCTTTCTGGATAGCATTGCTGATTTTAGATATATTAAAATCAACAACTTGTCCATCTCTCTTCATTACCTTATACATTTAATTTAATCCCCCGTTTCCTTTTCCGTTTTGTCTGTCGCGTACTATTAATTATATAACAAAAAGAGTTTCTGTCAAGAGAAAAACACAATATCTTGACAGAAATTTCGTTTGTGCCCACTATATATAGTTTAAAATATCTTAAGAAATTCCTCTTAACTCCACTTTGGACATGGTCCGACGTAAAATTTCAGCAAATTCTTCCAGTTCTTCTTTACTATATGCGGTAAAACGCTCTTCTATTAAGTCCCCTGAATCCACAAAGTTCTGCAGGAAATAAGGGGAGTCCTTGCTAAGCCATTGGCCAATAGCCTTAAAGTCCTCTTTGGTATGCAATTCCTTTACCACGGTGGTACGAAACTCATAGGGCACCAAGCCTTGCATCAAAAAAGCGGCACTTTCTTCCACCTTCTCCAGCGGCACTTTTTCATCTCCTGCGGTAAGGCCATAATGCTCTTTAGAATTTTTAATATCCATAGCTACATAATCTACTTTTTTGGCTTTTACCAGTCTTTCCAAAACAGCAGGAAAACTACCATTAGTATCCAGCTTAACCAAGAACCCCAACATCTTGATTTTCTCAATAAATTTTTCTATATCTTCTTGCAAAAGAGGTTCTCCCCCAGACACGCACACGCCATCTAAAATTCCCTGCCGCTTGTTCAAAAATTTGAAGAATTCCTCTTCCTCCAGGGTGGCAGAAGAATCAATATGGGTAACCAGGGAAGCATTATGGCAAAAAGGGCAACGGAAATTACAGCCGCCGGTAAATACCGTACAGGCCACCTTGCCGGGATAATCCAGTAAGGTTAATTTTTGCAAACCATATATTTTCATATTCACTACCTCAATTCTCTTTCTCAGTTTAGTGCTTAATAAAAAAAAAAGCAATGAATTGCCAAGAAAAGTTGTTTATGATATTATAAGGTAGTATTGAAAATTGCGGATGTAGCTCAGGGGTAGAGCACCTGCTTCCCAAGCAGGGTGTCGCGAGTTCGAATCTCGTCTTCCGCTCCAATTTCATAAAACAAAATCCCGAAACCTTTTACTATAGGTTTAGGGATTTTTTTCTGCTTTTAATTTCTTTTTAATTTTCCCAGCTTATAGTGTACCTGTCAAAACTTTCGCGTAATTACCTGTATCCATAACTTAGATAATGACTGTTTTTCATTTTTATGCTACACTAAACACAAAAGAAGGAAAAATATTTAATCTGCAAGGAAGTGATAGCCATGCTAAAAAAGTTTATCAATGATCCTACCAAATTGGTTGATGAATTATTGGAAGGCTATGCCATGGCTTACAAAGATTATGTACGCCTGGAGCCTGGCCGTATTGTAGTGAATCGCAATTTGGAGAAAACTGACCGTGTCACGGTGGTGAGCATCGGAGGCACAGGCCATGAGCCTTGCGCCACCGGCTTTGTTGGTGAAGGCATGCTGGATGTTTTTATCGGGGGAGAGATTTTTACTGCTCCCGGTACGCTGGCTACCATAGATGGCATTAAATTGGCAGATCGCGGTAAGGGTGTCCTTTTGATCGTCCTTAATCATGCCGGAGATATGTTAACCGGCCATAAAGCTGTGGCAGAATGCCAAAAGCAAGGCATAAAAATTAATATGGTGGTAGTGCAGGACGACATTTCAGCTGCGCCTCGTTTTATGGCGAAAGATAGACGTGGCTTGGCCGGCTGTATTCCTGTCTACAAGGTAGCCGGTGCTGCTGCCGCTTTGGGCAAAAGTCTGGAAGAAGTTACTGCTATAGCACAACGCATGGCAGACCAGATTGCCACCTTAGCAGTTGGTTTAAGAGGTGCTATACATCCTATTACCGGGGAATTATTGGCCGATTTGGGCCCTGATGAGATGGAAATTGGCATGGGGCAACACGGCGAAGAAGGCGGCGGCAGGCAAAAGTTGTTAACTGCTGATAAAACCATTGAGCTGGTGTTACCTGCCCTTTTGCAAGACTTAAAAATAAAGAGCAGCGAAAAAATTCTGCTGCTCTTAAACGGTAGTGGTTCTACCACTCTTATGGAGTTGTTAATTCTTTACCGCAAATGTGCAGCTATGCTCCAAGAAAGAAACATTGAAGTCGCTGCCTTAAAAATCGGTGAATTGTTGACTGTCCAAGATGCTGCCGGTTTCCAGCTAGTCATAGGCAGGTTGGATGATGAACTGCTAAGCTTGTGGAAAAGTAAATGTGCTACACCGTTTTTCAAATAATTATAGCAGAATATATTCTGCCAGCGTTGCGTAAAGCTGTGCCGTATTAATAGGTTTAATTAGATGAGCGTTGATACCGTGGGAGAGAGATTTACTAATATCTTCTTCAAAGGCATCGGCGCTCATTGCTATTAGTGGCAAATCCTTTACATCTTTCCGATTCATGGCTCTAATGGTCCTAGCTGCTTCCAAGCCATCCATGACCGGCATCCTAATATCCAAAATTACTGCTGCATAATATCCTTCAGGAGAGGCCGCCACTTTCTCACACGCCACTGCACCATTATTCGCCACATCCACCGCAAGGCCTACCTTCTCCAAGAGATGTTTAGCAATCTCCTGGTTTAAAGGCTGATCTTCTGCCAACAAAACCTGCCGTCCACCAAAATAATAATTTTGGGTCGGTTTGCCCGGAACAGAAGTGCCTTGCTTTTTAGCAAGAATTACCTGCTCAGGTAGCAGTAGCTGGACTTCTATGCTAAATTCTGAGCCTTTCCCTTTCTCAGATTTTACTTTAATACTACCATGCATTAAAGACACGATATTTTTGCAAATAGCTAAACCCAAACCTGTTCCTGTGCTTTTATTTTCTTGACCGTCCTCCCTACGGAAAGGATCAAAAACATAGGGCAAAAAATTCTTGGACATGCCTATGCCATCGTCTTGAACAATAAAATTCACCATTCTTGTTCCACCAAAGGCAGACATTTCTTTGACGAACAGCTTAATATGTCCACCCGGCCTGGTAAATTTAACTGCATTACCTAAAATATTCACCAAAACCTGTTGTAGTTTTAAAACATCACCTTTATAGGTTTTAACTACTTCCGGTGCTAATTCACAGGTGTAGTGCTGATTTTTCATAGCACATTGCGCATTAATGATGATATTTACCTTATTAATCAAATCCTGCATCGCAAAAGATTCTTCGCGCAAAACATATTTGCCGCTCTCAATACGGGACATATCCAGCACATCATTAATTAAAGCTAACAGGAAATGAGAGGAATCCTTAATTTTTTGCAAATATTCCTGTGATTTGCCTGTAAGTTTTTCTTCAGCCAAGGTAATTTCCGTGAAACCGATAATCGCATTAAGCGGTGTCCTAATATCGTGACTCATCCGTGACAGGAAGATACTCTTGGCTACACTGGCCTGTTCCGATGCCTTAAGCGCCTCTACCAGCGTCTTTTGTTGCGCCAGTTCTTTAACATGACTTTCCGTATAATCCGTCAGCACAAAGGCTAATTGGCATTTTACCTTATCAAGCCAGCTAATCCAAACTTTTTTATAAAGGATTTGTCCATAAGCTGTCATGCGAGTGTAATATTCCATATCGTCACGATTTTCCAGCTTTTTCAAAATAGTAGACAAAGCCAAATCTTCCAAAATTTCCTTTTTGTCCTGTTCTAACGCATACTTATCTATTACGGTTTGCAAAGTTCTGGTATAATCTGCAATCGGCTCCGGAAAGACCTTGGAACCGTTTTTGCCATTGCTAACCACTTCTATCGTACCTTTTACTCCATCCAACAAACAAATGCTTTGGTATTGGCCCCGGGCAAACATATCCAGAACATGCTGCAACAATTGTTGTCGTTCCTTATCCTCAGAAACCACTGTGCAAGCAATATAAATGTTGCGCTGACTTTCCACCGCTTCCACAGTCCCTGTGGCATGCACAGAAATGTAGCTACCCTTAAGGGTCAACATCCGGAAAGATAGATTAATCTTATTCATGGTTCTAAGGCTATCTTCTATGGCTCTGATGACAGTATCCCTGTCTTCAGGATGGACGGCAGCATAAACCGTATGTCCATATTTTCTCAGAATCTCCGCTTCCGTTCCCTGGAACATTCGCATTAATCCCGAGCTAATAAAAGTCAAGAATGGTTCTCTATTATTTTTGGTACCAAAAACTGCAATGCCGCCTTGGACATTACTATCCATGGCACTGAGCATACTCTCATAAAAGTGTTCCAACTTAGCTTCATTGGCAATTTGTTTATCCATATTGACAAAAGCAATGTAGATTGCCTTTTGACCATCATCAGCACTAACGGCCCTGACCCTCAGGTTTGTCCAAACATAGTTACCATCTTTAAGACGCAAACGAACCACTTCGCTGAAAGTGCCACCTATAACGCCAGCTTTATAAAACATCAATCTTACCAATTCAATTTCGTCAGGGTGCACAAAACCAGCCATATCATTGTTGAGCAAGGTGGCCAACTGCTGAGTTGTTATGCCAAAACGCTGCGTAACGATATCGCTTAAAAAGATTGGTTGATAACCGTCGTTATTAAATTTTAAAACGGCTAGCCCTATTGGTACATTCTTGATAAGGGCCTCTTCTGAAAATATATCCATAGGTCCCCCCCGAAACCAGCACAAACTTGTTTGTATAATTATAGCACATTTGTGAATTTTGCCAAATTAGTAGTAAAAATACCTCTAGAAGACAATTTTTGTCCTCTAGAGGTATTTTTTTACCATTTCCTGGTACCACGCCAGAATTCAGGTCGCAACATAATCATCAAAGTAAACAGTTCCAAACGCCCCAGCAGCATGGAGACACACAAAACCAGCTTGGCGAAAGGATGCAGGGTAGCAAAGGTTTGGGTAGCCCCCACCACACCAAAACCCGGTCCGATATTACCAATAGTACACGCCACTGCACTAATAGAATCCGTAGCTGTCAGTCCTGTCATTGCCACAAGCAGAACCAGGACAGCAAACAAGGCCATAAATAAGAAGAAAAACCGTAAAATAGCCGAAACAATGGAGTCAGGCAAAGGTTCTCCGTTCATATTAACATTATCTACCACGTTGGGATGCAAAACATGCTTAATTTCTGCTAAAGCAGTTTTGCACAACACGCAAATACGAGAGACCTTAATACCACCGGCCGTAGACCCGGCACACGAACCAACAAACATGAGCATAATAAGAATCAGCTTACTGAAAGAAGGCCACAAATCAAAATCAACGCTCACGAAACCTGTAGTACTTATGATGGAAGCAACCGTAAATAGTGAATAGCGGAAAGATTCCCACATAGAAAAATCCATTTTAGCATATAGATTAAGGGTGACCAGCAGTGTCGTTACAGCCACAATAGCCCAGAAAGTCACAAACTCGGTATCCTTCCACAGCTCCCTGATGCCCTTGCGCCACACGGCATAATAGAGAGCAAAGTTACCACCGGCTACCAGCATAAAGAAGCTTATAATTCCCTCTATGGGAACGCTGTTAAAATGCACTACCGAATTGTCATAATTGCTAAAACCTCCGGTACCAATAGTTGAGAAAGAATGCGTAATGGCATCAAACAAATTCATCCCAGCAAACATCAATAATATTGTTTCCACCACGGTAAAGACAATATAGATTCTTACCAAGGCAATGGTAGTTTCCCTGATTCTAGGCAAAACCCTATCATCCACTGCCCCTGTTACTTCCGCATTATAGGCGTGGACAATACTACCACTTAAATTAGGCAGCAAAGCAATAAACCAAACCACTATGCCAATACCGCCCATCCAGTGAGTGAACGCCCTCCAGAATAAAATACTTTTGGGACAAATTTCCAAAGCAGCTATGGTAGTAGAACCTGTCGTGGTAAACCCGGAAATACTTTCAAAAAAAGAAGATACTTGATCCAAAATACCTGCGAAGTAAAAAGGTTGACCACCCAGCCAAGTCACAAGAACCCAGGTACCTGCAGTAACAGCCACGCCTTCTCTAAAGGTCATAGTATCTTTGGCATCGGCTTCACCGTAAAAATTCAGTGCCAGACCTATCACCACCGAAAGAGCTATAGACAGGCCAAAAGCTCCCCAACACTGCTCTGCCCAGAGCACACTTAGGAGCAGGGGTATACACAGAGCCCCTGCTAAAGTCATGCACAGTTTTCCTAATAAGAACGCCACCAGCTTGTAATTCATTTTTACCCCTGCTTATGTTTGAACTTGCCCAATTCTTGATCCCAAAAACCGGAGAAGAACAGGATGATAATACTATAAATTTCCAACCTGCCTAAGATCATCGTAACGATAGCAACGCATTTAGTGGCCGTGCTCAGGGATTTATATACTCCCACATCAGCAAATTGCTCAAAAGCAACGCCTACACTAGCCAAACAAGATGCCGCCGCGCCAATAGAAGCAAAAAAAGAGAACTCCGTAAATAATGCAAACAAACAGGAAGAAACAAAAAACAGAACAATATAAATAAAGAAAAAACGGCTGATACTATCAACCATAGGAGTTGGTACGCTAACTCCCGACATCTTAATGGTAGAAATCATTTTAGGATGAATGGTACGTTTTAATTCTTCCCAAGTATCCTTTAAAAGAATAGTAATACGGGAAACCTTAATACCACCCGCGGTAGAGCCGCTACATCCGCCTACAAACATCAAGAGGAGCAGGCAATATTTGCTAAACTCAGGCCAGTTGTTATAATCATCCACAACCATGCCGGCAGTAGAAGCAAAAGCCGCCACTTGGAAAAAGGCATGAAGAATATTTTTCCAACCAGGATAGACATTATTCCACCACAAATTAAAAGCAACCAGCACACCTGCTAGCAACAACATTACCACGTAGCTCTTATACTCACTATCCCGCCACAGCACCTTCGGTCCTTCCTTGTAAGCCTTGTAGCACAAGATGTAATTGCTACCTGCCATAAACATAAAAATAAACACTAAAACATTAATTACAGGATTGTGAAAACCACCTACGCCGTTATTATTCAACGTAAATCCGCCGGTAGAAATAATAGTCATGGCGTAATTAATAGCTTCAAAAGCGCTCATCCCTGCCAGGAACAAACAAATAGCAATACCAAGGGTAGCCACCAGATAAAAACAAAAAATCGTACGAATTGTTTCTACAATACGCGGCATAATGCGCTCTGCAGATTCGCCATGTAATTCTCCGGTAAATAATCGGGTAGCATTTTGCCCCACCTGAGGAATCAGGGTTAAGAAAATAAGGACTATTCCCAAGCCACCCAGCCATTGGGACAAGCTGCGCCACAAGAGAAGCTCCTTTGGCACCAAAAAAAGATAGCCCAGGGCACTGGCACCGGTTGTGGTAAAACCAGAAACACTCTCAAACAAAGAATCTATAAAAGAATATCCTGCCAAATAATAGGGCAACATACCTAAAAGGCAAATAATGGAAAATCCAATGCCAATAAGGGCGGTACCCTCGCGCATGGTTAACCGTCCTCGATAAGGATTCTTGCCCTTGCTGAGCCATAAACCCCAAACAAGTGCAATAAGAATCGGTATGCCAAATTCAGCAAGCCGATTCTTATCAATATATACAGTCATCAAAAAAGGGATGGCCATGCAAGCCGCAAAGGCCAATAGCACTTTCCCTCCCAAAAACATTACCAACCGTTTTTCCATACTCTTACCTGCCTTCAAACAGCGGTAATACTTTTTGTGTTGCTTCTGTCTGCAAGAAAATTACCACCCGGTCGCCGGGATAAACTACTGTAGCACCACTTGGTACGGAGGCCTCTCCATCGTGGACGACTGCACAAAGCAGGCATTCTCTCGGCAAAGAAGCATCCTTCAAAGATTTACCTGCGATATAGCTGTCCTTGGCAACAATTATTTCCATGGCTTGAACCTTGGCATCTGCCAAGAGAGACACGGAAACCACGCCGCCGCTATGAATAAACCTCAAGATTTCTCCTGAAGCCAAAAGACGAGAAGACAATACGACATCCACGCCTACCTTCTCCATCAAATTCCCATATTCATTTCTGGCAACGCGCACAATGGTCTTGCCGGCACCCATATGCTTTGCCATTAGAGCCAGCATTAAATTCAGCTTATCATCTTCAGTAATACAAATAACAACATCTGCTTCGGAAATTCCCTCTTCTGTCAGCAAATCAATATCAGTACCATCACCGCATAACGCAATACCCTTCTCCAGCTTCTCTGCCACCAGGCGGCAACGCTCTTCGTTTTTATCAATAATTTTGACAAAAAGCCCCTGCCTCTCCAGCAAAGGAGCCAGAAAACGACCGGCTCCGATAATCATAACGCGGCTGATTTTATTTTTGGTAGAAGCAAATTGCTTGGTGAATTTTTGCAAAGCTTCTCTTTGTCCTACAAAATATACATCATCATTTTCCCTGATAACATCATCACCATGAGGAATGATCATTTCATGATTACGAAAAAGAGCAGCCACCAGAATTTGGGGAGGAATATCTAATTCCAGCAAGGTTTTACCCAAGAAGGTAGAACCCTCATGCATCCTGGTTTCAAACAAGCTAACCTTGCCCTCCGCAAAATCTTCCACTTCCATAGCAGATGGGGTCATCAAAATCCGATTAATTTCAATAGCTGTTACCTGTTCCGGATTAATGAAAAGGTCTACACCCATGTTTTTATGCATGAAAACTGTACTCTTGGCATAGTCAGTATCACGAATCCTAGCTACCGTATACTTCACCCCGTTAGCTTTTGCCAAAAGACAGGCTACCATATTTACTTCGTCGCTGTCTGTCGTAGCTACAACAACATCTGCGCCCTTAACCCTGTAATCCTTCATAATAACAGGACTGGCACCATTGGCCGCTATAGTCAAAACATCCAAACTGTTTTTAACTATTTCCCTTCTTGCCTCATCTTTTTCAATTACCACCACATCGTACTGCTCTTGGGCCAAAAGCTGAGCTACGCTATAGCCTAGCTTGCCGGCACCAATTACGATAATACGCACAACTACCACTCCAATTTCTTTCCTTACTATATAACAATAGAAATATACTACATTATAGCACAAAAAATGTCAAAAAAAGCGGAATAATAAGGTTTATAGCTTGTTGAGTGCCATAGGTATTCTGCATAATCCAAAAACGTAGGCAAACAAGACACAACAAAAAAGACAAGTGAGGATAGAACCAGCTTGGTCCATCCACACTTGCCCTTTGAAGTTGTAATGAGGTGTACTCCGTTTAGAACATACGCCTAGAACTTATAGCTTACACCCAAATTGATAGAATGCGTCTTAGCATCTACATCATGATCAAAGTCTTTATACTTTGAGTCATTGTAGAACAAGTTTGCTTCCCAGTTATGAGTCAAGTCGTAGCCAACACCAACTTCGTATTGGATAATAGTATTGCCGGCACCAAACTTAGCCCAGGCTGTAGTTCTATCAGCTATGCCATATCTGCCCTGCAAGCCCAGTTGATAACCATTGGTAGTGTCATCACCATAACCGCTCTTTTCCAGCTTATTCCAAACAAAACCACCAAAACCAGCTACATAAGGATTAAATTGATACAGCAAGTTAATCTGATGGGATTGCACAGAAGAATCCTGTTTACCGGCGTTAGCAGCATAAACATAATCCAAGCCTAAATTATCGCTAATGCCATAAGTAGCTCCCACACGATATCTTGTCTTGCCATCCATATCCTCTCCATCAGCCTTAAAAGCCGGAGATATACTAACAGCAGCATCTACTTTGCCCTTGCCTGCCTGAATCTTAGCCAAAGGTGAAGCAAACGCCGTAGCAGAAAGCAATACGCCAAGAACAGTCAAACCAACCAATACCTTTTTCATAAAAATACCTCCCAACATCCAAAAAGTTAGCTAAGGATATTATATACTTTTTTTGCACATTAGCATAGATTTTTTTATGTTAAAAAGTTTACAGATTGCGGCCTAGCCTTTAGCAGTAAGGCCCCCATCCACAGGAATGACCGCCCCTGTCATAAAACCATTAAGCGGAGATAAAATACTGCAAATGACATGGGCTATTTCCTCAGGCCGGCCAATTCTGCCTAGCGGATAGACTTGGGCCATTTCTTCTTTGCTATAATTTCCCTCCGCAAGCTGCTTCGCCACCAAGGGGGTATCCACATCTCCGGGGCACACGCAATTTACTCTAATCTTTGGCGCTAAGTCCAAAGCCAAGGAACGGGAAAAAGCTACTACGCCACCTTTGGCAGCACTATACAAGGGACAGCCATAGTTACCGCTTATTCCGGCGTCACTGGCTACATTTACAATAGCCGCCCCCTCCTTGAACAAAGGCAACAAAGCCTTAGTTAAAAAGATGGTGGATTGAAGATTGTTGGACAGTATAAAATTATAATCTTCTTCGGTGATAGCTGCCAAGGGTTTTTCTGCATAGCAACCGGCACTATTTACCAAAAAATCTACCTTCTCACCCTGTTTAAGCAACACCTTCCCCAGCTCTTCACATTGGGAAACAAGGCCTAAATCAACACGGAGAAATTTTACCCGGCCGGCATATTCCTTTAAATCCGTTAAGGCCAAATCACCATTTTTATCTCGCCTACCTAAAAGAAGAACCTTGGCACCCTGCTCCAGGAGCATTTTTGCCGTGGCAAAGCCGATTCCGGAAGTTCCTCCGGAAATAATGCCATATTTATTTTCCCATTCTTTACCCATATTACACCTTCTCTGTTTGTTCTTCTGCAGGTGGCAAAGCTATAACTACCGTCGTTCCTACGTTAAGCGTACTTTCCATATGAACATTCATTCCATGCCGCTGAGCTATTTCTCTGGCAATAGCCAGTCCCAGGCCGGTGCCGGTTTTATTTCTTTCGTTACGTGTCTTATAAAACCTGTCAAAAATATGAGGAAGTGCCTCCGCTTCCACACCACAGCCATGATCAGCAACAGTCAAGACTTGCCCCTTTAACACAATTTCCAAAGAACTATTTTCAGGAGAAAACTTAATGCCATTATCTACAAAAACCATGAGCATTTGTCTTAGGCGCCCATAATCTCCCTCTAAAGTATAGCAGTGTTTGTCTTCCTGTAAAACCACATTTACATTTTTATCTTTGCCCAGCCGCAAGCCACTATGTACAGCGTCGCTCAAAACATCACACAAATTAATGCGTGTCATTTCTATTTTAAAATCGGTATTCTGCAGTCTGGATAAATCAAGAAGATCATTTATCAGTCTTTGCAAAAACAAGGTCTCGGACAACATCTGTTGATAATATTCATCCACCTTCTCAGGCGCTGTTACTACTTTATCACTTAGTGCTTCCAAGGAGCCCCGGATAACTGTTACCGGAGTACGCAGCTCGTGAGAAATATTGGCAATAAAATCCTTGCGCAGTTTATCCAGCTTGGCGCTTTCCTTGCTTGCCACCAGAAGCTTCGCCCCCAGGGAGTCCAAAGCCCTGCCCAAATCGCCGACCTCATCCTTTTGCCTGATATTACATCTAGCATTATAATCTCCATCTGCCATGATTTCAGCTGTCTGCTGCATAACTTTTAAAGGTTTGCTAAGTCGCCAGGCAAAATAGAGAGCCAACAGGAATGCTACCAGTAAAGCAATACCGCCACACATCAGCAAAATTCTATTGGTTTCGTGTACTGCCACATCCATACCTGAAACTGGCGCATGTATGAGTACTGCCCCAATAATTTTTTCATCCTTATCTTTAACCGGTACGCCAACTGTCAGGGTAGGCACCTTCAGCACTTCACTAAAACCGTGAGTAGATGTTTTTTCACCTTGCAGAACCTTTTGTACAACGTTTTCTGCCTCAGGAGGTAATTCTTTTTTTAAAAAAGAAGGCGGCTTGCTGGTCCTGTCCTTACCTGTAGTTTCCAGATAATGCTGCTCGTCAATAATCCACACATCCTCAGCAGCATTACTGCCCAGAAATCTGAGCACAGCATTAAAGCCAATGTATCTGGGTCCCTGCAAAGGAGGACCACTTGGTCCCAAGGGCTGGCTATTTTGCGACTCCGGTTTAGTCTCTGCGTGAAAACTTTTTTGTGCTTCCTCAGCCCGATGTCTTTGGAAAACCAGCCACTGCTCCCGACTATCACTCAGCGTCTGCGCAATACGCTCCGCTCTTTCCTCCATGTCCTGTTGCCTGGTCATAATGACATGCTTATTAAATAAATAACCAAAACTGCTGACCACCAAAATGGAAAAGGTCAGCAAGGCAAAAGCTATGGCCAAAAATAATTTAACAGCGATCTTATTTCTCATCCTTGCTCTCCTCGAAGCGATACCCTACACCCCAGATGGTTTTAATATCCCACTCCGGATGGGCATATTCATCCAATTTAGCTCTTAATCTTTTAATATGAGAATCAACAGTGCGGCTATCGCCACAGTACTCGTAGCCCCAAATGCTATCCAGTAAATTTTCCCTGGTGAAGACTTTATTCTTATTTTTGGCAAAAGTCCAAAGAAGTTCAATCTCTTTTTTAGTAAGAGCCAGAGCATGGTCATCCAGGGTTACCCTGTAGTCCTCCATATTAATGGAAAGCTTGCCCACTTTATAAATCCGACTTTCTTCACCGGTTTGATTGAGACGCCGTAAAATAGCCCTTACTCTAGCCATGACTTCCTTTACAGAGAAGGGTTTTACCACATAATCATCAGCACCTATATCCAACCCCATAATTTTATCAAAATCTTCGCCACGGGCTGTAATCATAATAATGGGCACCATAGACATTTTTCTGATAGCCTTACACACGCTAAAGCCGTCTAACTTGGGCATCATAACATCTAAAAGAACTATTTGAATCTCCTTACTGTGTTTTTGAAACAGCGCCAAAGCTTCCTCACCGTCAAAAGCCACCAAGGGACTTAAATTCTCCTTTTCGGCATAAGTAGCTAATATAGAAGTTATTTGTTCATTGTCATCAACAATTAAAATTTTATCCATAAATTTCACTCCTTGTGTCTTCGTATCTTTATATTATACCTTTTTTTATGTCTTTTTTATGGCTTTATACTTAAAATAAAAGCACAAAGATTATACTGAAAAAACATGCTTTTGACATAATTCGGCATTATGATAAAACCAACGTAAGGCCAAATATGCAAATCTGGAGAGTGATACACATGAAAAATATGAAAAAGATTGCTGTAGCTGCTTCTGTAATTGCTGCTCTGGGACTCACCACTGCTTATGCAGCAGAAAGCACGGCTGGACAAACCACAGAAAAAAAGGATGCAGTTTTGTATCAAGGTAAAAATATCAGTCGTTCAGGTCCCGGTCTGAAAGATATTCACAGAAGAGGCCCCGGTGACAGTTTCAAAATACTGGCTGAAATTACCGGTAAAAATGCTACCGAGATACAAGAAGCTTGCCGCAAGGACAGGATAAATCCTGCTCAATATGCCAATAAAATTGGAAAATACAAGGAATTTAAAGCAAAACTAAAAACAGCTGTTAAGGCCAGACTAAAGACCCAATTACAAGATGGTAAGATCACTAAAGAACAATATAACGAAAGATTGAAGAACTTTGACAAGAGACTGGACGATGCAAGAGACGGTAAAAGGCCTACTCCTCCTCCCGGCGTATTGCCCAACGAGAAGGGTCCCCAGGGAGACGTTATCCAAGTTCTCAACCCTGATGGCTCCGTAGCACAAGGCCACGAGGGCATGGCCTTCCGTGAGCATCCCATGTATGGTAAGATGCCTTTCGATACCTTGAGTAAGTTAACAGGTAGAACCTTCCAAAATCTGTATGCTGAAGCTTATCAGGATAAGCTGACCGGTGCCGGTTTGGCTAAAAAGCTGGGTATCCTGGACCAATATAAGACTGAACGCCTTGCTACCCACAAGGCCATGCTGGACAAAGCTGTTACTGCTGGCAAAATGACCCAGGAACAGGAAACTAAAGTTTTGGAAAACCTAGGTAAGCGGATTGATGCCGGAATGGTGGAACGTAGACACATGGGGCCGCCCCCTGATGGCGCCCGCCCTAATGGACCTCGCCCAGGCAGTGGCCCTGACGTTCCCGTTGTTGATAAAAATCGTTAATTGCACATAAGCAAAGGAGCTGTTCTCCACGGAGAACAGCTCCTTTTAGTTATATATTATTTACTTTTCCCATTTGTTATCGTTGAGCAAGTCCATCTTCTGTTCATAGTAAGCAGGACTCATATCCATAAAGTGCTTATGAGGATAAGCGAAACGTTGCTCTTCCTGCCATATTTCTTCATTGAGTTGTTGCACTACATAGGCTCTGATTTCTTGCAACGGCTTAACAGAGGTAACCCGCTTGCCATCCTTGATGACCAGCTGTTGCAATTCCTTAGCAGTACAAGCAGTAAACTCGCGGTTCTTCCAAGGCTGTTCAGGATCTACGTAACGATATGGCTTGGATAAATCCAGAGTTTCATCAAACTTGGTGATTAGATCAGCAATGGCTTTGCCTTCTTTATCATAAATTCTATAGACTCTTTTCCTGCCTGGATTGGTAATCTTCTCAGGCGTTTCTGAAATTTTAATTTTAGGAATACATTTACCTTTATGTTCCACTTCTGACATCTTATACACTGCTCCAAAGACAGAATCGCTTTTGGCCGTAATCAATCTTTCGCCCACGCCGAAAATATCTATGGGTGCTCCCTGCGCCAAAATAGAAGCAATAGTTTCCTCATCCAAGCTATTAGAAGCCATTATCTTGCAGTCCTGGAGTCCCGCAGCATCCAACTGTTCTCTTACCTTCTTAGAAAGGTAAGCCAAGTCTCCTGAATCCAAACGTACAGCAATAAGCTTCTTACCTTTAGGCTCCAACACTTCTTTAGCACACTTAATGGCATTAGGCACACCGGAATGCATAACGTCATAGGTGTCAATTAACAAAACAGTACCATCAGGATAATTTTCTGCATAATGACGGAAAGCTGTGTATTCATCCTCAAAATACATAACCCAGCTATGAGCCATAGTACCATTGACCGGAATATTAAAAGCCTGCCCTGCCAGAACGGTAGCAGTACCAACAGCACCACCAATAAAAGCAGCCCTGGCTCCATATACTGCGGCATCTACGTTATGAGCACGTCTGGCACCAAAATCAGAAACTACCCGGCCTTGGGCAGCATAGACAATTCGTCTTGTTTTGGTGGCAATCAAAGATTGATGATTAATCTGATTCAAAATGGCAGTTTCTACAATCTGTGCATCAATCAAAGGTGCATGGACGGTCAACATAGGCTCAGAGGGATACATAATGGTCCCTTCCGGGAAAGCATAGATATCTCCCTTAAAACGATAGTCTTTCAAATAATCCAGAAAATCTTCATGAAATAACTTCAGAGAGCGAAAATAAGCAATGTCTTCTTCATCGAAATGCAAATCCTCAATGTACTCTACAATTTGCTCCAAGCCGGCGAAAATAGCAAAACCACCGGCATCAGGATTTTTCCTGTAGAACACATCAAAGGTAACCTTGCTGTCCTCATGGACATCGTGAAAATAGCCGTTAGCCATCGTCATTTCGTACAAATCCATCATCATGCTGATATTTCTTTTGTCAAATACAGCCATTTTTTCCCCTACTTTCCAAGTAAATCCAGTAATAATTGCGCGATTGCTTTTATTATACACCAAATCCAGTACATTTTATACTTCTATCCTATTCCGCAGCTTAGTATCCAGCAATTTGATTACCAACAATTGCACAGGTATTAAGACTACCGCTTGAATGGCCCGGGAAGACAATAAAACCAGAAAAGGCAGCTTCGTAAGAACGGTAAACCAATAAGTAGAAAGAAACAATCCTATGCAGATTCTATTAATGAGTACCATGGTGATAAGCTTGGGCCACGAACATTTTCCCTTATGCAAAAATACACCATAAACAACACCGGACAAAATAGAGGAAATGGTAAAACCGGGAAAATACATACCAATGGGAAACAAAATAGCACCAATCACATCCGATACCCCGCCTACCACTCCGGCCCAAAAAGGTCCATACAGCATAGCACAGATTACCACCGGCACAAAAGCAAAACCTATCTTTACAACCGGTGTGGATATAGATAAAAATCTGGATAGGACTATTTCAATGGTCACTAATATGGCCACATGTGCTAGTGTCCTGGTTTTGATTTTCATTTTCTTTCCTCACTGTTCTTAGCTTCATTTGTTCAAAGTATACGAATTAGTTTGTACCTTGTCAATCTAAACAAAAAAGACTGCCGTGCTTAGAGCACAGCAGTCCTTATTTTAGGTTAAGCCTTCTTAATTACTCTAATCCAACCTTCAGGTCCCTTGATCTTACCTTGTTGAATACCGGTTAGGGTATCATACAATTTTTGAGTAACAGGGCCCATCTTCTCCATACCGCTACCCAAGCAAATCTCTTTGCCGTGGTCAACAATCTTGCCTACAGGAGAAATAACTGCAGCAGTACCGCACAAGCCAGCCTCTTGGAAATCCTTAACTTCTTCCAGTTTAATAGGACGTTGCTCTACTTTCATACCCAGCACATGTTCAGCCAAGTAAACCATAGAACGACGGGTAATAGAAGGAAGAATGGAATTGGATTTTGGAGTAACCAAAACATTGTCCTTGGTAACAAACAAAATATTTGCTCCGCCGGTTTCTTCTACATAAGTTCTGGTCTCAGGATCCAGATACAAGTTCTCATCATAACCATTAGCATGAGCAATAACATGTGCATGCAAGCTCATGGCATAGTTCAAGCCAGCCTTAATATGGCCGGTTCCACGTGGTGCAGCACGGTCGAAATCGCTGACACACAAGGTAATAGGCTTAGCTCCGCCCTTAAAGTAAGGTCCCACAGGAGTGCCAAAAATACGGAATTGATATTCGTCAGCCGGCTTTACACCAATAACTTCACCGGAAGCGAACATGAAAGGACGCAGATACAAGGTTGCGCCGCTCCCATAAGGAGGTACATAGTCAGCATTAGCTGCTACAACTTTATCTACAGCGGCAATAAAATCCTCAATGGGATAAGGAGGCATTTCCATTCTCTTAGCAGAATTAAACATACGATCTGCATTTAGGTCAGGACGGAAAGCAACAATATCACCATTTTCCTGGGTATATGCCTTTAAACCTTCAAACACTTCCTGGCAATATTGTAAAATGCCAGCGCATTCACTAATGACAACCTTATTGTCATCAGTCAAAAAACCTGGCTCCCATTTTCCATCTTTATAGTTTGCAACATAACGTTGCGGGGTTTTGGAATAGCTAAATCCAAGCTTGCCCCAATCGATATTAGCTTTGCTCATCTTAATTCCTCCAATTTGTTTAACGTTAGAGTATATTATAGCAATATATTAAAATTTTAGCACGAATTTTTCTGAAATTATGATAATAATTGGTAAAAGCAGGTTATTTTTGTAATATTTTGTTTGAAATGTAACAAAAAAGCAGGACTATTTGCTTCCACATTTTGTATTTTTTATACCGAATACACAAGACACTACACTTTTTAATATAAAAAAGGATTCGCTATCTAGGTCGCTCCGGATAAATTTTTAACCAAGCCGCCACGATTTCCCGTAAATCTTCTTCTAAATAAGCTAAAGCTTTTTCTTTCATTTTCTCAGGAATGCCATAATAAGCCTGAGCGATGGCTCCGGCCATAGCCCCAATAGTATCACTGTCACCGCCCAAAGAAATAGCAGTACGAATAGTATCCTCAAAATCCTGTCCCTCTAAAAAGGCTTCTATTGCCTGAGGAATAGAACCCTGACAAGTAGCATCAAAGTTATAATTGGGGCGAATCTCGTCTATGGTGAAATTCATGTCAGGATAATAATGTTGCTTAACATATGCACCAATAAATTCTTTATCTCTACCATGCAGCGCAAAATAAGTAGCCATAGTTATTGCTTCTGCACCCTTTATTCCTTCCGGATGGTTATGAGTGACCTCTGTTACTTTTTTAGCTAACACTTTTGCTTCTTCTTCGCTGGTTGCTGCCCAGGCACAGGGACTTACTCGCATACCGGCGCCATTACCACAGCTATTGTAGGGCTGAGGATTATCACTGGACAGCCATGTCCTAAATTTACCACCATAACCACGCTCCGGATATTTCCTTCCTAAAGCAAGCATGGCATTCACGGTTCTCTCTCCCAGCTTTTCATAATTGCCCCGGCATTCCAAAATGGCCTTACCAATAGCAATTGTCAGCACCGAGTCATCAGTAAATCTGTTCTGCTCTGTAAATAACCTAAAGTCCTTGTCTCTATGATTGTGCCACTCAAAACGGGACCCTACTATATCACCAACTAAAGCACCCAGCATCTTAACCCCTCCCATCCTCTATTTTTATTATAACATACAAAAGGGACGACTCCTTTGTAAGTCATCCCTTTGTCCTTTTAATTTACCTTATGCAAATACCTTGCCAAGGTGGTATAAAGCACCTGAACCTGCAAAGGTTTAGTTACATAATCATTCATACCTACCGCTTTGGCCCGCTCCAAGGCTTCTGCAAAAGCATCTGCGGTCATAGCAATAATAGGAATAGTCTTAGCTTCAGGATGCCCCGCTGCCCTTATTTTCTCAGTGGCATCATAGCCTGACATAATGGGCATTTGTATATCCATCAAAATCGCCCGATAGGTCCCCGGCGTGGAAGCTTCAAACATCTGCCAGCCTTCCTGCCCGTTCCCTGCCTTATCTACGCTAAGTCCAAATTTCGTAAGAATACGAACAGCTATTTCTGTATTGATAATATTATCTTCTACCAGCAACACTCTTCCCTTTAGCTGATCATTCCACGGCCTTGCCTTGGTTTTATTGAGCATAAGGACTTGGTTTTCTGTCAATTCTCCCTTGAACAAAGTAAGGTGAATTTCCATGGTCGTACCTTTGCCCAAAGCACTTTGTACTCTTACTGTTCCACCCATCAATTCAACTAAACGTTTTACAATAGACAGTCCCAAGCCCGAGCCGGTTTGTGCTCCATTCCGCCTGGATGCAGAATATTCCTGAGTAAAGGGTTCAAACATCACCTTTTGGAATTCCTGGCTCATGCCTATGCCGTTGTCAACCACTTTGATGCAGAGAGCCGCAGCACCATTTTCTAGCGAGCTATCTGAAACAGAGAATCTGATGGTTCCTCCCTTGGGAGTGTACTTTACAGCGTTGGAAATTAGGTTAATGGTTACTTGATTCAAACGAATTTTATCTACTACAAGCACCTCTGCATGATGCTGGTCTTCTATAGCATACTCTAAACCCTTCTGCGCGCACAGTGGTTCCAAAATATTGCGAATGTTTAAAATATACTCTTGGAACAGATAAGATTCCGGTTTCAGCTCAATCTTACCGCTATCAATCTTGGAAATATCCAAGACATCGTTAATAAGACTTAGCAAAAATTTATTGGACGTAGCAATTTTAGTTAAATCGCTGTGTAATTTTTCCTTATCATCGATATCTTCAAAGGCAAAATCTGTCATATTGCTAATAATACTGATAGGCGTACGAATATCATGGCTGATGCGAGACATAAAGTCTGTCTTGGCACTATTGGCACTTTCTGCCACCTGCAAAGCATTTTCCAGCATCTCCAGGTGTCTTTGCTCTTGTAGGAAAGAGGCCGTAATGTCTGTCCTTGCCATAATAATGGCATCATGAAGATTGTCCATCCAGGCAAACTTTACTTGTTTTCGTCTGATTTTACCCCGATCATCTTTGATAGAAAATGTATAAATAAAGTTTTCATATCTGACCAGCTTTCCAACTATGTGTTCCAGAGAAATAACATCCCTGTTTTGACCTTTATCGGAGTCCTTAATAAAACCTGCCGTAATGATTTTAACACTATCAGCATAAGACATGCCGGGTACCGGTGCATTAACCTTAAAAATCGGCTTAGCATCACAGTAGCTGATGGCCTTTTGTCCTAAATCCACCGTAGCAATGTATTCATAATCCTCATTAGTTATACGTGTCACTATTTCCTGACCACGGATAGCATCATTGGTATTAACCGTGGCTATAATAACCTCAATATCACCTGTTATCGTATTTTTAACCAGGTTATAGTAGCTAGTCATCCAAAGAACTAAGTGAGAAGAAGTCTCTAAAATACGATAACTACCACTAAAAGAGGTACGCCCCTCCATATAGGCTTCCAGCATAGTCTGCCTGGTTCCTATTTCTCTCATTCTTTCCTGATCGCCTAAAGTATGCATCCCTTGGATGCAAGCTTCAATGAATTCATCGGCTGTTTCGGCTTCTTCCATACCATACACATCAGGAATACGTAGGTCAAGAGATATAATGCTATTCTTCGTTAAATTAAGATGGAAATTGCCTATCGTATTAGGATTAAGGACAGCGATTTCCTTAAGCTTTCTGTCCATTTCTGCTTCCCGCCGTTTTTGGTCAGTAGCATCGTGATATACCACATAGGCAAATTTACTACCATCAGGTTCTTCCACGGCCTTGCCTAAGGCATTAAGCCAAATATATTTATCTGTCCCCTTATATTTGCTTCTATAGAAAAAAGAATTCTCATTCTTCTCAAACAGCTCTTTCATACCATTTATGGCAACATCCAAATCATCCGGATGCACATTGGTAGCAATTTGACTATTAAAACTTTTATTCATGATAACATCACGCGGTATCGCCACCAAGTCACACAAGTACTGATTAGCCATAAGAATAGAAATATCGTCTTTTTCTTTTTTATAAACTATTAAACCCTCCGGAAAACTATTAACAATGGTTTCCAAATTGGTAAGTTTTTCAGCATTTTGGGCAAACTCCGCTCTTTCTTCCATAGCCTTCCGTTCTTGCTCATATGCTATAGTAATATCCACCTGGGCACAAACTAGTTGAGTCTTGGAAGAATCTAACCAGTTATATACCAGTTTTTTTCGGTAACCAGCTTCGCCTTCTGCGCCTCTGCCGTAGAAAGAAAAACTATGTCTAATATCACCCGGCATTGCTGCCACCAAGCTAGCAAGCTTAGTCTCCGCCAAAAACAATGGCGCATCCTCAGGAATAACATATCTGTCTGCTACCTCATGCATGACAGTATCATAGTCCAAGTGTTCCTTTATAGTCTTCTCTGCAAAATAACCAGCTTTTTTATGGAGCGTAAAAGTTTTATTTCTAATATTAATTAAAGCTATATAATCATAGCCTTCTTCCACAAGCTTGTTGACAATGCCTTCTGTTTCTTTTTGCCCTGTAATATTGAGGGCATAGGTAATCGCTTCCACGTCGCCGGTAGAAGGATTCTGAGCCATTTTAACAAAACCATCTATCCAAATAAGGTCGCCCGTATGCGCCAAAATAGGATATTGAATAGAAAACTCTGTTTTACCCTTTTTATAAAGCTCCAGCAATTGTTCTCTAGATACATTTTTTAGATAGTAGGTTTGCCAGTCTTGATTAGCAATAAGGGCTGCATTGGCTGCAAAGAAAGCATCCACACTACTGGGATTATCCTGTTTAAGAATATGCTTATAGGGGCTCTGCCCTTCGACACATTTATTCTTAGAAAGATTCAAGCGAAAGGTACCCAAAGAACTTGGATAGGCACTAGCCATTTGCTGGAAAATATTATTATATTTTTCTTCTTCACGTCTTTGTATTGTAATATCCTGCCCAGTGCCATAGGCCTTAACCGGATTATCATCTTCATCAAAAACAGTGGTATAAATAATCTTTAAGCAAATAGGTTCTATCCCAGGTAGTTCTTTGGTCCAGTATTCATAATTTATACTAGGTACACCCTTATCAATAGCTTCGTAAACCTGTGAGCTTCTTTCAAAATCTTCTTTGGAAAGAATTCTTGCTAACAAAGCCGGAATATCACTTACGTACTCATCTATATGGAAAGTCTTGCGGAAATTATCTGTGGCCAAGTTACGCAGGAAATGCAAGCTCTTAGATGCTATATCATATTCCCACACAGAAAGCTGGGCAGCTTCTGTGGCTGCCGCATAAAGAGCATGATTTTGGCGTAAAGACTGCTCCGCCTTTTTTTCCGCAGTTATGTCAATATTATAAATAGCTACTGCCGGACGGCCGAACCAATCCATCTCTATATAATCTACCCGTTGCCATTTTTGCAGACTAGGTACATAGCAAGAATCTATGTGAGCTTTGCCATCCCGCATAGCTGTCATTTGGCACCAGGAGCAAGGTGATTCCAAGCCAAAAATATACTCATAGCAAAGCTTACCGGTAATGTTTTTATTACCGGTAAGCTTGTTGCCAGCCTTATTAACATACAAAATTTCATGCGTGTCTCTGGCCACAACGTGAATAATATTATTGGCATTATCCAACAAAGTTAGCAGGCTCTCCGACGCTTTATTTTTTTCCATACAGTGCCCCTGAAAACACTTTCTCCCTAATTATAAATAATTATATCACAATTATTAAAATATTTATAAAAAAGCTGTTTTCTTTAGCAAGTGCGAAAAATAAATAAAAAACTGCCTACCATGAGGTAAGCAGTTATACGAAACATTTTAGTGGTCTTGCAATTATTTTTGGCACAAGATATTGCAATACACTGCCCAAAGCAAAGCTGATATCTATGACTATGTCAGCTTTCCCCCTTACCTAATAGTAACTGTCCCCCTGTTTTTTTACATTTATGCCAATCTCCCCTGGGTCATACTATAGGTTCAGACTATCTTATTCTATAAACTTTAAGAAGGCTTCTGCCTGAGCTTTTAATTCAGTTATTTGCGCTTCCGTAAAAGTCATCGGTGCTCCACCAAACACAGCAGGCGGAATAGCCACTCCGGTAAGAGGGGCTTCCATGGGAAGCATTCTAATCTTGCCAAATAGCTCCACCAATTTAGCTCTGGAACCTGATCCCGTGGATTTACCTGCTACATTGCTAACCGTGATTTTCTTCCCGGTTGCAGCTGCGCTGCCATAATCACCGGCTACCATAGGCCTGGAAAGCCAATCCAATAAATTCTTTAAAATTTCGGGGTAACTGTAATTGTATTCCGGAGAAAATACCCAAATACCATCTGCCGCTTTGACAATTTCTCTTACCTTGGTAACAGCTTCCGGGGCAGGAAATTCCAAATCCTGGTTCATAAAAGGCAGCTGGAAATATTCCAGATAGGATACTTCAGCCTTACCTTTTAAAAGTTTAGCTGCTTCTTCAGCTAAAAGTTGATTGAAAGATGCCTTACGTGTGGAACCTACTACAAATAAAATTTTCTTAGTCATACTATTTTTTCTCCTTTAAAGCTATTTTTTTACCCAGCTCGTAAGCTGCAACACAATCCTGAGGAAATACTTCTTCTCTTTGTTTCTTCTTGTCATCCACATTAAACCTGGCATGTTCGTATTTGGCATAATCCGGATACTGCCAAGTATCATAAGAGTACAATACCCTTGGTTTAACTCTAAACATGGCCTGGCAGAAACGTTCAATCGGATTCAACCCCGCTAAATAAGGCTCAATCTGTTCTTTTTTAGCATTCATGGTATAGATAAATGCTGTAGGTAGTTTACCGGGAAATACAGAAGGTTTTTCATTGTTATAAATGTAATAAGGAAAAATCACTCGTTCCAGGCACCCTGCCATAAGAGCGGAAATATGCATAAAATAAATAGGTGCTCCAAAAATCACACCATCAGCATGTTCTATTTTCTCCAAAACAGGTTTTAAGTCATCGTTCCAAGCACAACGATGCTGGCCGGCAATAAGCTTACAAGCAAAACAACTCATACAACCTTTAAAATTTAAATCTGAAAGCTGGATAAATTCTGTTTCAGCACCTACGGATACCGCACCCTCCATAGCTTTTTTAAGTAAAGTAGCGGTATTGCCATTTTTGCGCGGGCTACCGTTAATGGCTAATATTTTCATACTATCACCTTCTTTACGTGTTACTATTATATCACTAATTTGTAATCTTTCTCCGTTACGTGGTATAATTAATTATAAAAATTTTCAGGGCTGGAGGGGATTAATATGGGATTTTTCGATTTCTTAACCGGAAAGAACAGAATAAAGATATATGATGCCCAAAACGGCAGAGCAGCCTGGGAAGCCGCCCGTGCCAAGCTTACCGCAGCCGGCATAAAGATTCATTCAGGCTATTATGATAAAGAAGGCCCCATCTGTGGGTGAGGTTCACATCTGGATGTACGCGATTTCGGCCCTAAAGGTAAAATAGACAGAAAAAGCTACTACATTCGGGTGGCCTTAGACGATGTTGCTAAGGCAAAAGAAATATTGGCAGCAAAATAACGCAATAGACTTCCGAAGCTTTTCGGAAGTCTATTTTTATTGACTATTTACCTTTGCTACACTCCATATTTTTTACACCGTGAAAGGTCTTTTTAATTTCTTGTTTTTCTTTATACATTTCATCATCAGCCAATTTAATCATTTTATCAAGGTCCACATGACGAGCTGTCTTGTTGTCCACTACACCATGACTCAGACTGATGCGATAAGGTCTCTGTTCCTCTTTGTTTATTTTTTCCAAGGCACTCTTGATGCGCTGCCAGATTTTTTCTGCTTGGGCAACGTCAGAATAAGGGAAAACAATTAGGAACTCATCGCCGCCCAAACGAATAATATAGTCATGTTGCCTTATCTGAGAATCAACAGTACGAACAGCCGTAAGGAGCATCTCATCGCCACAGTCATGTCCCAAATTGTCATTTACTTCTTTCAAGCCGTTTACATCTACAAAGCATAGAGAAAAAATCATCTCGATACCCCTAGATGCCAGTGCCAGATAACGTAGCTTGGACATGCCGCCTTCCCTGCTATAGGCTTTGGTTAAAGAATCATAATCAGCTCGATAGTGGACCTGTCGATATTGCTGAATTGTCTGCATAGCAACAAAAGCAAGCATAACAGCCAAAAGAACCATAATAAAGAACGCCGGTTGTTTTATAACATAGGAAATCATATAGCCATAATCCTCTGTATACAAATAAGGATTTTGTTCATTTCGCGGTAAAACACCTACAATATACCACGTCTCCCCACAATACACCGGATGAGTCATAGAAGCATGTCCCTTGCCGTAGAGCAGAAGCTGCTCGACATTGATAGGCAAGGAAGTAAACAGACCATCCTTGGTAAACTGTCTAAGCACTCCTAATTGCACGTCCAGCCATTCGTCCGGATAATCTATATCAAAGCGATTTTTCTTACCTTTATCAAACATGAACCCCCATTCTCTGGTAACATCACTACTTGCCAAATAGTAACCACTGTAATTTAACAAAACAGGTTTGGCATCAGTAGTAACGGCATATTCCTTAAAAGCATTAAGGAAATCCTTGGCCAGATAATTAAGGACAATAACACCCAGTAATTTTTTATCACGATATACAGGCATTCCCAAACGAATCATAGGTTTAAAGGGTGTTTCTATTTTACCCCGTTCCACGTTCAAATCCAAGGGCGACACATGCAAAGCACCGTTGGGCAAAACCGCTGCCTCATAGAAGTAATACCGGTCTGCTTTATTTTGCAATTCCTTTTGAGAAATCTGAATAGCGCCATCAGGTTTTAGATCAATGCGTATTTTTTCATCACCATTAGCGGCTATGAAGCGTATTTGGTCATAGATGCCGCGCTTATTGGAGAAAATCATCCATTCCTTGGCAATTGTGTCATAGTTGGCTTCATTTTCCAGCTTGTCCCCATAAAGATCAAACAAGTAAGAAATATCCGAGACCAGGGTGGAAATGCGCGCAGTAATAATAGACTGCTCCATTTGTACGGACCACTCGCTTTTTACCTGGGCTCTTGCCAGATCATTTTCCAGTTGTCTTTTTTCCAGCCACAGCAAGGCAGGCATAGTTACCAGCATTATTATGATGAAGATACCTGTAAAAAGCCTTCTGTCGCCATTGTGCAAATCAAATTTGTTCATTATCCCTACTCCGGACAAAGTATATTATATTTTCTGAATAAAAAATAAACTCCACCGTCTAAATTATATCATTATTAAGGAATACCGCCAAACTATTTTAGACAAAAAAAGTAGAACTTCTCGAAGAAGTTCTACTTAAGTGTTATCATAAGCGTTTCAATTGGTTTTATAAGCATTTGAAACAGCCATTCTTAATGCATTGATTTTAGTTTTACAGTCTGCGTAATATGTCCCGCCCTCGCCATAAGCAGAGGTTTCACCTGACAAGCCACGCCCCAGACAGCCGACCCGCAGGGCTTGTAATTGCAAGGGTTCATCAGTAATTTTGTCGGAATTGTCAGTGCGCACATTTTCAATATAATGCCGCAAATCCTGTGCCCGTACAAACAAAGCGTCTGTATTTCTGCCAAAGCTACCATTAATATCATTAGTTAATTTCTTAATACTGTCCTCTATACTTTCCACCGTTCCCACACTGGGAAGCTGTTGGATGGTTTCAGGATTTTGTTGGCAAAAGGTCAACAGCTGTAGAGTATTAGGATGAATAGTACTCATATCCTTCCACCCTCTATTAGGCGCTAAATCAGGACTGTTAGTGGATTCGTATTCGCGTCCGCCTTTCTTGTTAAAGGCAGTTGCATAAATGGTCCGATACTTTTTATTGGTAATATCAAATTCATAAATAGAAACACCCATTACCTTGCCTGGCTCAATGCCAACCAACGTAAGCAGGCTTTGTCCCTCCGGTCCTTTATACTGAGTAATGGCATCAGTATCTATATAGGCAGAACCGACCAGCTTAAAAGTTTTGGCAAAACAAGTAGTAGTAAACAACAGCAGAAAAATGGCCACAAGCATGCTAATTTTTTTCATAGATTATCACCTCACGGTCATATTGTACCATATTAATTTTATTCTGCTACAGTTTTTTCTTTAGCTGAGTTTAGATACAAGGGAATGGCAGCAAGTTGCGTAATAACGGACACCCCTATCATGATATAAATATTGACATCATACAGCACTCCCAGCAACCAACTACCTAAAAACCAAAAAGCACCAAAAGAGCATTCAAAGATACCATAGCCTGTGGCGCGGCAGGTTTTGGGTACCATAGAGGTTACAGCTGCTTTTAGAATTGATTCCTGTGCGCCCATACCTACGCCCCACAAAGCGACACCTAAGAAGAGGCTGGTCAAGGAATGGCCGGCAAAAACAAGTATAGCAAAGGGAGCAGAAAGCAAGGTAGAAAGTACCAGTGCTTTAACACCCTGTTTATCATAGAGAATGCCAAAAAACATGGCTGCTATCGCATCTACCAGCATAGCGCCGGCATAAAGCAGCGGTAAGGTTTTAGCATTCAGCAGGGCCGTACTATTAGCACCTGCCAAATAGGTCTTGGAGACATGCATAACAATCAAAGAATAATCAATAAAACCGAAAGCAAAGAAGCTAATGCCCAGAATATAAAGAATATATTCCTTTTTCATCTTGAAGGGAACGTATTCCTTAGGCTCCGGTTCAAAATGCTCCGGGTTGGGGAATTTATTTCTGGTGTATAAAAGTAAGAGAATAGTTATGGCACCTGGTATGGCCAAGGCTGCAAAACAATAAGTGTAGACTTGGTAGGTTGTTCCGTCTGTCTTTAAAAGCATCACCAGGTAAAGCAGTACCGGTCCTAAAAAAGCGCCTATCTGGTCCAGCACTTCCTGAATGCCAAAGCTTTTGCCTACACCCTCCTGGGTAGCGGCAAAGGACATGATAGTATCCTTAGCCGGCTTTTTTATCGCCTTGCCCATCCTCTGGATGACAAGCAATCCGCAAGCCAGCATCCAGCCATTTTCTCCCACCAAGGCTAAAGCAGGTACTGCCAAAACATCCAAAATATAACCAAAAATGACCATGGGCCAATATTTTTTGGTTTTATCGGTTAAGGTACCAAATACGTAACGCATAGAGTAGCCAATTAATTCACCCAGTCCCGAAATAAAGCCAATAGTAGCAGCCGAAGCACCTAAAAGCGACAAATAAGCACCTCTGATACTGGAAGCACCCTCGTGAGTCATATCTGAAAACAGACTTACTATACCAAATAAAATAATAAACAGCATAGCTTGAGAAATTTTTTTAGACATTATAGCAGCTTTCCTTTCCATCAAAAAAGTTTAGCAAATATAAATAACATTATATTAATACAACATAAAGATTAATACTAGATTAAGATTGCGATTATCACTTTTTTATCTTGACTTAAAGTAACCTTTAGTAGTTATAATAAAACATAAGATGGGATGTTGTAACCAAGGAGTTGATAATATGCTAAGCAAAAAAAATTTTACTGTTTTATCTTTGGTAGTGTTGGGTATCATGTGTGCAGCCTGTGGTTCAGCAGCCCCTAAAAACGCGCAAACCGCGGCTCCTCAGCCTACAGCGCAAAGTGCTACTGCCAAACCAACTGCTATAAAATTTGGTACCGCACCGGGACTCAAGCCTTTAGCTGAGCGTACCGGCAAGGTAAGCAAGGTTTATTTCACCAGAGATATTAGCGGTGCCGGCTTAAAGAAAGTATATGACCGCATCAGTCAGGACCTAACCGGCAAAATAGCCGTCAAGCTTCATACCGGTGAACCTAATGGCCCCTATATCCTGGACAGAACCATGGTTAAAAATTTTTTGGCCGGTGTGCCAAATAGCACCATTGTGGAGTGCAACGTGCTTTATCCCAGTCCGCGTCAAAACACCGACACTCACAGAGAGACTTTAAAAACCAACGGTTGGACCTTCAGTCCCGTAGATATCATGGACGAAGCAGGCACAACAATGCTACCTATTAAGGGCGGCAAGCAGCTTACAGAGATATCCGTTGGCAGCCACGAGTTGAACTATGATTCCATGTTAGTACTGACACATTTTAAAGGACACACTATGGGTGGTTTTGGCGGTTCCATTAAAAATATCGGTATTGGTTGTGCTGATGGTAGAATTGGCAAGTTAATGGTACATGGCAAAGGTTGGCCCATGGGTGAATCCTTTATGGAGCGCATGGTAGAATCTGCTAAGGGTACGGTTGATCACTTTGGCAAAAAAATTGCCTTTATTGATGTGATGAACAATATGTCTATTTCCTGCGATTGCGAAGGCACCCATGCAGCTAAACCCAAGCTCAAGGATATTGGTATTCTTGGTTCTACCGACATTGTAGCGGTAGACCAGGCCGCTGTTGATATTCTCTATGGCGTGGATGATGGCGAAAGCCACGATCTGAAAGAACGTATTGAAAGTCGCAAAGGGTTACGTCAGTTAACCTATGGTAAAGAATTGCAATTAGGCAACGACAAATATGAATTTATTGATTTGGACAAGTAACAATAAGACGAAGAAACGGTACTTCTATTAGGTTTTAGGCCTGATAAAAGTACCATTTTCTTGTCTTGTTATAATATCTTTTTCCCATAAAGTGGAGTATACTTGTGGTGTATTTAATACATTCTCATAAGGGGTATATCATGAAATTAGATCTAAACGATCTGCTATATTCACTATCTTATGCTCTGGATTGCGTCGAAGCAGAAATATTTGGCGTCAATCCTTATCATTCCGAGCGAGTTGCGTATATCTGTGTGCTTTTGGGCAAAGCCTACCACTATTCCGATAAAGATCTACTTCATCTGGCTGCCGCTGCCGCATTACATGATAACGCCCTGACGGAATATGTAGCCGTCCGTCGTGCCCAAATGGATCACCCCACAGAAGAAGCAACCAATCTCCCTACTGCAGATCTTTTAAAGGTTCATTGCGAGATGGGTGAAAAGAATGCTGCTATTTTACCTTTTTACCAAGATATTAAGAGCGCTATTTTGTACCACCACGAAAGTGCGGATGGCACCGGTCCTTTTGGTATGAAACATACTGAAACTTGCCAGTTTGCCCAAATTATTCATCTGGCGGATTTGCTTGATAACGTTTTTGACCTGACGAATGTTACGGATGAGCTTTACCAAAAAATCTATAACTACTTGGAAAAATATAAGGGTGAATTATTTTGCCCTGAGTTAGTAGAAACTTGTCATAGAGCTGTTCCTAAACCTGTTCATACTTTGCTGGCCGGAGAGGCACCTCGCAAGTTAATCCATGAGAAGTTTCCTCTTCATTTTGAAGACTACAATGACGATGCCATTATCGGCCTAGCTACCATGTTCGCTAAAGTAGTAGATTACAAATCACATTTTACTTGCAACCATTCTCTCGGTATTGCCCAAAAAGCCAAAAAAATGGGTGAATATTATAAATTTGACAAAGAAAGCAACACCAAGCTATATCTGGCCGGTGCTCTTCACGATATAGGTAAATTAACCGTCGGCAACGACATTCTGGAAAAACCTGACAAGCTGACCAAAGAAGAATTTGAGATAATGAAAGGTCATGCCAAAGCCTCTTGGGATATTTTAGGGCGTATGGCCAATATGGAAGAAATTCAAGCTTGGGCTGCTTTACATCACGAGAAGCTCAATGGCAAAGGTTATCCCTTCCATATGGATGGTCAAGACCTTAACAAGATAGAACGGCTAATGGCTTGCCTGGATATATATCAGGCCCTAACTGAGAGCAGGCCCTATAAGGATGGTTTCAGTCATGCCAAAACCATGGAAATCATGCACGGCATGGTTGCTAAGGGCGAAATTGATAAAGAAATTACCGAAGATATTAATATTTGTTTCAGTGCTTAAAAAATAGTTCTAAATATAGTAACACCCAAAAGTTAGACCTAAAATCTAACTTTTGGGTGTTTTTTATGGCAGAAGGTCTGTCCCCATGGTATAAAAAACGTGCCAAAAGGATCGTCCCCCTGGCACGTTTTTAAATTTTAATCCATTATTGAATAATTTTGCCAAGAAATTTCTTTTATGGTATTATTCTTGTCCAATACTACAAAGAAGCCCTTTATGGCTGCCGTTTTGCCATCTAAGCGACCATCTAGATACCATTTCTGGGCATCACTGGTAATATTACCATGCCGCCAACCCATATTTTGCATGTCAGCATTAAATTGCTCGATTTTAACAGCATCCAGAACATCGCCCACTGAAATTCCGGCTACCTGATAATCGGATTTCACAATGCGAACAGTGCTTTGTCTAAAGGTACCATCTGTATCTCTTCCATAAGAATAGCCGGCATAGTTGCCTAAGGCAATTTTCTTACCATGTGTATCAACATGACCATTTTCATTAGAATCAATAATCATAAAGCCGTTACCATTAATATCGTTAAAGGCCTTGGCCATTTGCTCAAATTCCCAGAAAACCGTACTGTTAAAGACTGCCTTAAAGCGTCCCTCCCTAGTTAACGCAGCTTCATCTTCATCCAGATAACGAGCACTCACATAACCATTCTGTCCTTGTGCTGTAATTATGGCTGCCCAAGGATAGCCATTGTAAAGACCATCGGAAAATTCTCTGACATAAACCTGGTCACCGTTTTGCAAGGTACCAACTACTTCGCCGTCAGTATTCGGCGCATTGCGCACATTAACATCTGTGGCAGAGCAGTGGGCACCAATAGGCCAGTCATAAGGCACGTCATTAGAGGTACGTTGTATTTCCCTGGTTATTTTCCCCTTATCTAAGGCAGCGAAGGCACTGGTTGTCACTAACATCGTTCCCAGCAATGTAAGTACTAAAATTTTTCTTAGCATACTACACCGTCCTTTCTTTTTCCCCACTTTATCTCCTTTTATTATACCAAATAAAAAACAACCCCTAAAGTAGGAAAATATACTTTAAGGGTTGTTGCTAATAATGGCTATTTCAAAACGCCTATTTCTTTATAGTATTTAATAGCTCCTGGATGAAGTGAAACGTTAGAAATATCTTTTACGGCATCAGCCGGTTTAAGTCCTTTTAAATTCTTTTGAGATTTGCCCAGTTGTTCAATATTTTCCCAAAAGGACTTAGTCATTTGATAAACCAAATCCTCGCTCAAATCGCCACGGCAGAACATCAACATTTTAATAGCAGAGGTTTCAACAGCATCTTTTTGATTAGGATAGGTTCCTGCCGGAATAGTGTAAGAAGCATACCAGGGATATTTTACCTTTAGTTTATCCACAGTAGCTTTAGGAATATTAACCAAGTGACATTTAGCGGTCAAAGCTTGGGCAACAGCAGAGGCAGGGGCACCGGACATAATCCAGGCACCGTCCAGAGAACCGTTTTGCAGCATATCTGCTGCATCGGTAAAGTTAATGAGCTCGGCTTTAATATCATCAGGGAATTTCATACCCAAGGTAGTAAAGTGAGCAGCACATTCGTTGTATACACTGGAGCCGGCAGAAGCAACAGCAAAATGTTTGCCTTTAATATCTTCCAAGGTTTTAATACTGGAAGCATCGCTGGCTACAACTTGGTTAGGATTCATATATAAACCGGCAACAGCCTTCAAATCCTTGTACGCATGACCTTTAAAGCTATCAGTACCATTCAAGCATTGGAAAACATTACTGCTGATAGCGATAGAAACCTGAGCTTCGCCATCGGAAACCATGTTCAGATTGGCAATGCCGCCGGCAGAAGCTTGGCTGGAAGCATTAACACCGGGAACCGTCTTGTTCCAATTGTTAGTAATAGCAGCTCCTACAGCATAAAGAGCACCGGATGCTGAAGCCGTAGGGAAATTAATTTTTACCTTTGCACCGCTGGCAGCTGGTTTTGCACCAGCCTTGGGAGCTTCTTTCTTGGTGTCGCCACCACAGCCTGCCAAGGTCCCCACCAGTAAAGCAGCGGCCAAAGTAGCAGCCAAAATACGTTGTAATTTTTTCATAAATTTTCTTCCTCCTTTATTCAAGCCGCTAAGGTCGTTTTATTGCGACGACGGCTGATTACCTGATAACCAAGCACTACTGCTAAACATACAAAACCTGCCATATCTGTTAAGATACCTGGATACAACATTGCAGGACCGGCAGCAAGAAGAATTATTCGTTCAAAAATATTACATTTTTGCAATAGCCAGCCTTCCAAGCCTGCCACCAGGGAAACAGTTCCCAAGGATGCCGTAAAGGTTGCCCACAAGGTTCCGGCCGTTGTAGCCGTAGGATCTACACCAATAAGTAAGATAGGATTGTCCAAGAAAAAGAACGGTATGATAAAACCGATAAGACCAAGTCTCACTGCCCACAAACCTGTCTTGGTCTGATCCGAGCCTGCGATACCAGCCGCCACATAAGCACTCATAGCTACCGGAGGCGTAATATTGGAGAGGCAAGCGTAAATTAAGCAGAATAGATGTGCTGTTAAGGGAATAGCGTGCGCATCAATTAATACCGGTACAGCCACTGCCTGCACAATAACATACGCAGCAACACCCGGCACGCCCATGCCCAAAATAGTGGACATAATCATTACCAAAAGGCCGGTAAAGTACAGATTGTCATTATTAACCACGGAAAGGATTAAGTAGCCCATGTTGAGGCCCATACTGGTTAGGGTAACGGTACCAATAATAACACCGATAATAACACAGCATACCCCCACGGAAACTGCACTTTTGGCCCCTTCCACCGTAGCAGCCACAATCTTGGCCGGCGTCATGCGCGTTTCTTTTCTCAGCCAGCTAGCCGCAATGGTCGCAAATATGGAAAGAACTGCAGCATATATCGGTGTGTAACCATAAATCATTAGGCCAATCAAGGAAAAGAGCGGTATAACTAAATGGCCCTGTTCCTTCAAGACCTTCATGGCATCAGGAATATTCTCCTTAGAAAGTCCTGACAAGCCTAACCGTTTAGCCTCAAAATGCACGGAGAAAAGCAAGCCCAGATAATAAAGAAAAGCCGGAACAATAGCTGCCAGCATTACCTTGGTGTAGCTAACGTTCAAAAACTCTGACATAACAAAGGCTACTGCACCCATAACCGGCGGACAAAACTGACCACCTGTGGAGGCTACTGCCTCTACCGCACCTGCAAATTCCTTCTTGTACCCGGTACGCTTCATTAAAGGAATGGTGATAGTACCTGTAGTTGCTACGTTGGCAATAGCAGAACCATTAATCATACCTAATAAAGCTGAAGCCACCACAGCTACTTTCGCAGGACCACCGGAGGTTCTACCTACCAGAGTCAAGGAAAAATCATTAATAAATTTAGAAAAACCACTGTGTTTTAAAAAAGCACCAAATAAAACAAACAAGAAAATATAAGTTGCCGAAACACCGATACCTGTACCCAAAAGTCCTTCTGTTCCCCAGAACTGGGTAATTAGAACACGCTTTAAAGTAAAACCGTTATGACCTAACAGACCTGGCAAAAAAGCACCGAACCAGTTATAAGCCAAAAAAATCAAGGCTAAAACAGCCAGATTACCTGAAGCACGCCGTGCTGCTTCGAAAACTATGACCAAAGCTACTGCCGCAATGCCCAGCTCGTAGTTTTCCACTCGTCCACCGGTTTGCGCAATACGGGTATAATTAGTAATAAGATAAATATAGGCTCCCGATGATAAAAGGATAAACAAGACGTCCCACCAGGGAGGTGCCGATCTAACTCTCTTTTCCTTTTTGTAGGTTGGGAAAAGCAAAAAGGTAAACATTAAAAGAAAAATACAGTGAATTGCCCTTAAATTAATGGCGCTAATGGTTCCAATCGTAGTGAAATATATTTGAAACGCCGCCCACACACATAGCAGAGCCGTAACTACCTTGGCGAATGGTCCCGTATAGGTACGCATTCTTGATTCTGCTTCTTTTTCCTCCAACAATTCCTTAGCCTTGGCATCCAGCTCTCCGCCAATTTCCCGATTCAAAATCTGCTCTTCTGTTTGTGCCCTGCCATCCACCTTGACAACAGGTTTATTCTCTGTCATAAACTAACCCCTCCAGCCTACCATTCTACCTTACTTCATTTTATTAATAAGTAAAAGTATTATAGCATACTTTAGTCTCAAAGCCCATGCAAAACTAAGGACAATGTTCACCTCCGGTTTGGTAAAAAATACCACTAAATATTACAAACCCACAAAAATGAAAAACGCTGCGACCCGCTCTGTTGGTTGTCTGAACACCAACACAACTATTTGTTTTTCGCAAAAACAAATAGTTATTTTTACTCCTCTTTATGCTATAATTAAAATCGATATTTAGAGTACTTTACAAAGCGAAGGAGATAAATTTTATGGATAGCAAATACGCAGATAAGTTCGTTTCAGCACAAGTAGCAGCAGAAAAAGCAGTCCATTCCGGAGACTGGGTTGATTACGGTTTTGGAGCAGGCTTTCCTGAGCTCATGGACAAAGCCCTGGCTGCTCGCAAAAATGAATTAAAAGATGTGAAAATTCGTGGTGGATTAGTCATCCATCCTCGCATTGAAGTTATAGAATGCGATCCGGAGCAAGCAGCCTTTACTTACTATAGCTGGCATCTCGGTGACTACGAACGCAAACTACAAAAGAAAAATCGTAGCCTGGTACGCTTCATGCCTACCATGTTGCGTTTATTGCCGGATCTGTATCGTCACCATATTAAAGTCGATGTTGCTTTTGTACCTGTATCCAAGCCTGACGAAAATGGCTACTGCAGCCTTGGTATTTCCAACTATACCTGGCGGGTGATTTTTGAAAACGCTCGCACCGTAGTATTTGAAATCAACGAGCATTATCCCACCTTGCAAGGCGTTGACGGCTCCCATCGTGTCCATCTATCTGAAGCTGATTATGTAGTAGAGGGAGAACATGAGCCCTTGCCCTTGCGTACTTATAAAGACCCCTCTCCCATTGATATTAAAATCGCCGAAAATGTCGTAAAAGAAATTCCCGATGGTGCTACTTTATCTTTGGGTGTAGGTGGTGTTCCCTTTACTGTGGCCAACATGCTGGCACAATCTGATTTAAAAGATTTAGGCTGTCACACCGGTACTATCAGTGATGCTTACTTAGCCATGTTTAAAGCAGGTAAGTTAACCAATGCCCGTAAGGAATTCGATAAAGGCCTTAGTACCTGGAATCTGGCCATGGGCTCTCAAGAGCTTTACGATTGGCTTGAAACCAATCCCTCCATCTTTCATCCCGGTGATTTAGACTATGTGCACTCCCCTAGCCGTATGAGCCAACTGACTAATTTCATCAGCATCAACGGTGGTGTTCAGCTAGATTTAATGGGACAGGAAAATGCCGAATCCTCCGGTACACGCCAGTTATCTGGTATTGGCGGCCAGATGGATTTTCTGGAGGGCGCTTATCGTAGCATAGGTGGAAAGGGTTTCATCTGTATCAATTCTTCACGAGTAGCCAAAGATGGCACCCGCAAATCCAATATTGTTCCTTGTATTCCTGCGGGCAGCACAGTCAGTGCGCCCCGTACCATCATTGAATATGTGGCAACAGAATACGGTGTTGTTAAACTATCCGGTTTGTCTTTGGCAGAACGCGCAGAGGCAATGATTTCTATCGCTCATCCAGATTGCCGCCAAGAACTACTTGACTATGCTAAAGCAAATTTCTTTTAAAAAGTCGTCTATAGATAAATACTTCGCATAACGTAAAAAAGAGTTACAGACATATATTTTCGTATAGTCTGCAACTCTTTTTTTGTTATTCCTTGTCAGCCTCTCTCCAAGTGCTTCTTTATACAATTACTCCTAATTCACGAGCGTTGGCAATAACCTGTTTAGCTCTTTCCACCATAGGCTTATCTAGTAATTTACCCTTTAGTGCAACAGTACCTTTACCCTGCCGTTTTCCTTCCTCCACCGCTTTAATTACTTCTTGTGCATATTGTATCTGCTCTGCAGTAGGAGTAAAAACTTCGTTAATGTGTTGTGCGTGTTGAGGGCTAAAGGTGGCTTTGCCGGTAAAACCTAATTGCTTAGCGAAAAGCGCATCGGCCTTGAGTCCCTCTATATCATCAATATCTGTAAACGGTGTATCATAAGCCTCTATACCTGCAGCTCTAGCCGCACAAACCAACCTGGTTCTGGCATAGAAAATTTCCTTGCTTTCTTTAGTACGCTGAGCATGCAAATCTCTGGTAAAATCCTCTGCTCCCAAAAACAGTCCCATGATTCTGGAATCTGCAGTAGCTATGAGAAAAGCATTCTCTATGCCAAGTGCACTTTCTAAAAGCGGTAATATTTTTGTACTACCCACTTTTATATCATTATTTTCCTCTTCTTCTGCAATTTTAACAGACAGCTCTTCCATCCCTGTAGCACTATCAGATTTAGCAAGCATAATAATGTCAGGTTTAATAGGCATTATTTCTTGTAAATCTCTTTGCCAATAGGCAGTATCTAAGCTATTAATACGCACAATAATTTTGCGCTTTTTCTCTTTTTTATTTTGCAAAATGGTACGAACCAGCAGCCGCGCCTTTTCCTTTTGGTCAGGTGGCACCGTATCTTCCATGTCGATAATCACACTATCAGCAGCATAGTTATCAATAACATTCAGCATATCTTCTCTGTTGCCCGGCACGAACAACATTGATCTTATCATGATTGGTCTTCTCCTCTGAAAAAATAATAGCGGTCTGTCTCCAGGTCTATTTTTCGTACCAAAAGGACCGTCCCCCTGTCATGCTTTTATAGCCCAACGTAATTTGGTAGAATGTGCTCTTGGATTTTGTGCACACTCCGTCGCACTGGGGCGTATTACATCTCTGGCAACTTCGCTATAGATACCTTGTCGATTATATTCTTTAAAAGCCTTCTTTACCAAACGATCTTCACCGGAATGGAAGGTAAGAATGGCAACCCGTCCACCCGGAGCCAAAGCATTGGGCAGCTTCTCCAAAAATTCATAAAGGACTTCATACTCATTGTTTACATCAATGCGCAGTGCTTGGAAGGTTCGGGCGCTGGCTTTTTTTATTGCTTCCTTGCGTTCATCTTTACTCAACTGCTCTTTTTCCAAAGCCTTCTCCACTTCGGCATGAAGAGCTTGCGTAGTATCAATAACTACTCCACTCCACAAATCTTTGGTAATTTGTTCCGCTAGCTGAGCGGCATAAGGTTCATCAGCATTTTCGACCAGCATACCTTCTATTTCTGCCCTAGACATGCTACACAACCTTTCTGCCGCCGATATACCTTTATTAGGATTAAAACGCAGGTCCAAGGGTCCTTGGGTTTTATAAGAAAAACCTCGTTCCGGGTTATCTATTTGCATAGAAGAAACTCCCAGGTCAGCCAAAATAAAATCAAAAGGCCCCACTTCTGCCACTAATTCATCTATCTGGCAAAAATTCATCAACCTCACCTGAAAGCATTCTTCACCATAGCCTAGTTTTTCTAAGCGCTCTTTTGTTTTGGCAGATTCCAGAGGATCGGCATCACCGCCGATAAGCATACCTTTATGCTCAAGCTTTTTCAGCATTTCCAAGGTATGTCCACCATAACCCAAGGTAGCATCAAAGCCATGCATACCCGGTTTTATCTGCAGGAAGTCCAAAATCTCTTGTACCATAATAGGAATATGCATGCCGGCCGGAGTGCTCCCCTTGCTTTTTACCTTCTCAATAGTAGACTCATATTTCTCCGGATTAAGTTCTTTATATTTTTCATTAAAATGCTTAGGATATTTTCCCTTATAGCGCACCCTTCTATGATGCTCCTGGGTAGTTTTTTCCTCTTCGTTCATAAGCTTGCTTATCCTTTCCTTCGTGAGATAAGAGGGATGGTACTTCTGCTGTCCCATTTTATTCGATAATGTAGGAGCTAACAATTTCTCCAATATAAGCGGTATGTTTTTCGCAGTTGCGGGCCACATCAGGATTGGTAATTTCTTGTGGATACAGCTCAGGTACTGTATCGCAGTAAACATCTGCAATCTCGATATCACTTTTATATATTACCTTGCATTCCAAAGTCAAAGGAAACTCTTTAATCCCGGGCACAGAAATTATTCTCGGTTCAACCAAGGTCAGTCCCAATTCTTTAATTTTATCCAGCTTGCGCCCAGTGGTTGTTCCAGCTTTACCAAGAATGGTTTTATCATAGTTCCCCAAAGGAACGTTTACTGTAAATTCAGGATTTTTTTCCAGCAAAGTATGGGTAAATCGCCCTGTGCGGACGTAAACAACGATAGTCGGTTTATTCCAGGTTCTTCCTAAATTGGCCCAGCCAATGGTCATGGTATTAACCCTGTCTTCTGCTTGAGTAGTAAGCAAAATTCCTCCCGATAAGGGCTGGCAAATTTCTTTCGCATAATCAAATGGATCAATAATTTTTTTCATATTAGTTTCCTTCTTTCCTTGTATTTATGAGACAGCAGCGCTGGTACTTTTTGTCCCTACTGTCTCATTTTTTGCAAATAGCCATTTTACACCAATAAGCATTAATAAAAAGTAAGGCTGCCGTAATCAGGAATAAATTACGAATACCAAGAGTTGCAGCAATGGTACCTCCGGCATATGCACCGGAAAACATACCTAAAAACTGGGCTGCTTGGTTCACACCATAAATACGTCCCAAGCAAACAGTTGGCGTATTTCTTCTGATAAGATTATTAACGGAAGGCATAAGACCAGCCACCGACACGCCCAAAAGGAAACGCATCATTCCCAGCTGCCATGGACTGGTAACAAAGCCTTGGGGAATAAAGCTGCACGCCCCCAACAGCAAAGAACCAAACAAGATTTTTTCAGAACCGATTTTATCTCCCAGCTTACCAATACGGGAAGCCGTAAGCATACTGGCAAAACCGGAGCAAGAAAATACCAGGCCGGCAATCATGGCTACGTGCTCAGCATGCTGAGTAATTTCAGCTATATAAACAGTAATAATGGGCTCAATGGACATAATGGAAAATTGCAGCAAAAAAGTCGTAATAGCCAAGCCAAGTACCAATTTAGGATGAGGCAATTTGGCGATAGTTTCTTTAAGGGTAAGAGTAAGGGCTTGTGGCTGGGGATGAAATTCTTCTTTAATAAAAGTTAAAGCGAAAACACCGGTATAACAAAAACCAGCCATGCAGAAAAACATCGTTCTAAAACCCATGACCTCACTCATCCAACCACCCAAAACAGGCCCCAGCAAAGTACCACTGACCTGGGCAGTGAAAAACATACCCATAGCCCAACCGGAGCGGTCTGTCGGTGTGCCTTGGGCAATCAGGGGAATAATCGCTGCCTGAAAGCCGCTAAGAGCGCCTTGGAAAAAACGCAGGGCAACTAATTGGTACACACTTTGCGCCAGACCCATACCAATCATAACCGTTCCCAACGATGTTGTGGCCCTTAGTGTCATGGGCTTACGTCCATACTTATCTGCCAACCTGCCCCAAATAGGCGAGAAAATAGCCATAGAAAGGAAGGTGGAACCAAACACGATGCCCGACCATCTTTCCACTTCGGCCATATCATTAACTCCCATGCTGGCAATATATAGCGGTAGCATAGGTGCAAGTTGGCTCATGCCAACAGAGATTATGAAACTGGTGAGACAGCAGATAAATAGATTACGTTTCCAAGTTTCCATAAAAAGTATCTCCATCTAACAAATATACACATCAATTATAACACAATCACTAAGTCTTTCTGTAGTAAGACAAAAGAAAAGATGCAGCAAAATACTTTGCTGCATCTACTAGTTTATAAATTCCACTTACTTTGGTCTGTATGCAAATAATGTTCTGCTTTTTTGGATAATGGTTTGCCTAAATAATCCTTATACAAGGCTTGGATTTCCGGATTTTCATGAGAGAAACGCAGCTTGGCGTTTTTATCCAGTTTACGCAAATACTCGCCACGTACACCGGCCAATTCAGTACCATCCTTTATCGGCTGGCCGCCACCACCACTGCAACCACCTGGACAGGCCATGATTTCCACGAAATCATAATGTGCTTCGCCGTTTCTAATTGCTTCTACCAAGCTTCTGGCATTACCCAGGCCACTGGTTACAGCAATTTTTACTTTCTTGCCCTTAAGGTCAAATTCACCTTCACGCCAACAATTTTTCTTGGTGAGCTTAAAGAAATTATTCACGTTAGGATTTTTACCCATGACGATAAAATAAGCCGTGCGTATAGCCGCTTCCATAACGCCACCGGTAGTTCCGAAAATAATTCCGGCTCCTGTGCCAATACCCAAAGGAGAATCAAAATCCTCCTTGGGCAAAGCCGTTACATCAACATTGGCCATTTTTAAAAGACTGATAAACTCCCTGGTAGTAAGCGAAGCATCTACATCTCTTACCCCTGGGTCACTGTTTACGGCATCCACAGCGCACTCATATTTTTTAGCCAGACAAGGCATAATGGAAATACAACAAATTTTATCCGGACTTACTTTCAACTGCTCTGCAAAATAGCTCTTGGTTACAGCGCCAAACATTTGTTGCGGTGATTTAGAAGACGATAGCTTGGCAACCATATCAGGGTACTCACTCTTCATAAATCTCACCCAGCCTGGGCAACAAGAAGTAAACATAGGGCCTTTAAACTTCTTATCACTCAATTTTTCCAGCAGCTCACTGCCTTCTTCCATGATGGTAAGGTCGGCAGAAAAGTCTGTATCAAAAACATAATCAAAGCCTATACGTCTTAAAGCAGCTGCCATATGACCCGGTGTCGCTTTTTCTCTAGCTAGGCCGGATTGTTCAGCCCACGCCGTACGCACTGCAGGAGCTACTTGCACAACTGTAATGGTATTGGGATCCTGGATAGCCTTCCAGGCCTTATCAATGTCGTTTCTGGTGCTTAGTGCTCCCACCGGACAATGAGTAACGCACTGACCACACAAAGCACAATTCACTTCGGTGATAGTTTTATTTTCTCTTACACCGACTCTAGTTCTTCTTCCGGTATTGCGCAAATCCCAAACATTCATACCTTGGATCTTGTCGCAAACCTGGATGCAGCGCATACATTTAATGCATTTGCTTTCATCACGAACCAAGGGATAAGAAGTATCCCAGTAGGATTGGCGAATATTTTCTTTGTAAGGAGTAGTCTGCACGCCCAAAGTAGCAACAATATCCTGCAACTGGCAGTTACCGTTACGTTGGCAGGTAGGACAATGGCAGGAGTGCTGAGACAGGATGAGCTGAATATTCAGCTTTCTGGCAGTTTGTACTGCCTCAGTCTGAGTCATCACTTCCATGCCTTCTTTAATTTTGGTGTTGCAAGAGGAAATCAGTCTATTCATGCCTTTTACCTGCACAACACAAATACGGCAAGCACCGATTTCATTAAGATCCTTGAAATAGCACAGCGAAGGAATATCGACACCATTGGCACGAGCCGCCTCTAAAATAGTACTATCCTCTTTAGCTTTGTACTTAATACCATCAATTGTAATGTTTACCATTTAGCGTCGCCTCCCTTCTCCTTCAATGCACCAAGGCCGAACTTATCACAGCACAAACAACGCAATGCTTCTTGTTGTGCCTCAGTATCAGTCATGTTGTTTTCTACCATATCAAAGTCGTTCTTTCTATCGCTGGCCAAACGCTCTCTGTTGTTGCATCTGCCACAAGGCAGCCTGTCGATAAACTTTGGCACTGCAGGCGTTACACCGAAATCCAGCTTGTGGTTGAAGCCCAAGAAAGCATCAATATTGGCGGCTGCCACTTTGCCTGCTGCAATAGATTCAATAACCGTACCGGGACCACTTACACAATCGCCGCCGGCAAATATTTTAGGAAATTTTTCTTTTTCAACAGAACCATCCGGTGCTGCTTTAATAGTACCATGCTCTACAGGAATGCCTGCCTCAGAAAAGCTTTGCCATTCGATGTCTTGACCAATGGCAGAAATAACAATATCACAGGGCAGTTTAAAAATTGGTTCCGGCGCATCAGTAGGTCTGGGACGACCGGAAGAATCAGGTGCGCCAATAATCTGTGGTCTGCAACAAAGTGCCGTTACATACCCCTTCTTATTGGTTTCAATATGGTCAGGTGCATAAAGCTCAATCAATTGACAGCCTTCTGCGATAGCTCCTTCAATTTCATCTTCCAAAGCAGTCATTTGTTTTTTAGTTCTGCGATAAACAATATAGACTGTCTTGGCACCTAAACGCAAGGATGACCTGGAAGCATCCATGGCTACGTTACCGCCACCGATAACCACTACGGTCTTATCCTTAAAATTAGGTTTCTTCCCTTCGCCAATTTCTCTTAACATATCTACAGCCGGAATAACACCCTTAGCTGTCTCGCCATTAATGTGCAACTTCTTAAACGTATGCGCACCGATGGAAAGATAAATGGCATCATACTTCTTCCGCAACTGCTCGATACCAATATTCTTACCTACAGAAACACCATATTTTACCGTAATGCCGGTAGAAAGGATGTGGTTAATATCATCATCCAATCTTTCTCTAGGCAGTCTGTAGCTGGGAATGCCATAACGCATCATGCCACCCAGATGTTTTAATCTTTCCAGGACGGTAACCTTATGACCCATTAATTGCAGATAATAGGCCGCAGTAAGTCCGCTGGGGCCACCGCCTACCACAACTATTTTTTTACCGGTGGCAGTAGCCGCTTTAGGAGGAGGCACTTTACCACCTTTATCTACAGCATATCTCTTTAAGCCTCTGATATTAACCGGCTCGTCTACCATAGTGCGACGACAAGCCTTTTCGCAAACATGGTTGCAAATAAAAGCACAAGCTGTCGGGAAAGGGTTGTCCTTACGAATCAACTGTACAGCATCGTCGTATCGTTTATCTGCAATCAAGGCAATGTAGCCGGAAATATCCACATGGGCTGGGCAATGCGCCATACAGGGAATTGCCTCATCTAATCCGGCCAGACACTTTTGCTTGGTAATATGCTCCTCATAATCCCCACGAAAATCTTCCAAACTTTTTAAAACCATTTTGGCCGCACCATAGCCAATGACGCAATCTGCCGACATATAAATACTTCTGGCCGTTTGCTCCATTAAATCCAAAGTGGCAAAATTTGCATCACCGTTTAAAACATCATCTAACATACTTGCCAATTGTCCCAAGCCAATACGGCAAGGAACACATTTGCCACAGCTCTGAGCTTGGCACATTTGTACAAAGGACAAGCTCAAATCAACAGGGCAAGAGCCACTGGGACCTGCGTGCATTCTACCTTCCATTGTCTTGTATAGTAGCTGGACTGTACGCTGAGCTTTGTCAGGAACAGGTAGTGATAATCTACTCATATTACTTTCAACCTCCAAATTACATATTCTTTCTAACCGACCTACTTCAACGCAGATATTATATCCTATTTATATGGTGCTGACAAACACTTCTTAGCTAGATATTGTCTGATAATTTGCACTATTTAAGCTCTTGGCACTACAGTTAAATTAGCTAATTATGCAAAGTAGTTGTATAATGGTACATACAGCAAAGAACAGGAGGCTTGCAGACAATGAAAAGAACTTTATTTTTAACAGCAATACTTGTTCTGGGTGTTTCTATGCCTGCTTTGGCTCTTAACCCTTTCTATGATTTACCTAACAATAAAATTAAAGCTATTACCTATTCCTACAAGGATATAAAAAACACTGATGAGAAATATCCTTATGTGGAAAAGAATATTTCTGATACCAGACTTTTTGTAGGAAGCTTGGATTACAGTATGGCTGATGGTAACATCTGCACCATCAGCATGAATGGCTTTAAAGCAGAAACCGGCGATAAAATTAAATTAGGTGCCTATTATGGCAGACCCACCAAAGCCTACAGGTGGTTTGAGTATGGAAAGTTTTGGGGCGTGAACACCAGCAGCACTATGGGCAAACTCAATGTATCTGCTGGCTATGACAAGCTTTACAAAAACATTGATGCTCTGGAAAATGCAGATAGCTATGATGCCAACAATAAAGGCATCTGGCATATGAATGCTAAATACACTTTTGACAATGGTTCATTAGGCGCAGTAGTCATGCACTCTAACAGCACCCTTCCACAGGGCACCACCAATGATGGCCTTGTAGTGAGCTATAGCTTGAGAGGCGCTGAGCAAACCAAACCAGGCTCCTGGGGACTGTGGGGTAAATATTACAACCAGGGCTATGGTACCATCGTCGCTCCCCCCGTAAATTCCTCTTACAGCAGCAATGGCTTCCTTGGCTGGGGCACCGGTATGAATTATGCCATCAGTAAAAATATTGTGTTAGGTTTAGAATATTACAAGCTAAAGGGCAAAGCAGACAATACCAACTATAGAACCTTGTGGACCAATTTCACTTTAGCGTTCTAGCGTGTATTAGAAAGTAGTAAAAACAAAATAGCCGTTAGGAATAAACTCCTAACGGCTATCTTTATCATTTCTCAACCCTCTTCTTCTGCCTCTTCCACCTTACCTGCTTTATGTCGCTTGTAGTTGTTTTTGATCGTAATGAACAAGAACACTACTGCGACAGCAATGAATACCAGGGAAATAGGTCTAGTAAAGAATACGGAAATATCTCCGTTGCTGGCTTGTAGAGCACGTCTTAAGTTTTCCTCAGCCATCTTACCTAAAATGAAACCAATGATAAGTGGTGTGCTGGGAACTTTAGCCGTCTTAAATAAAACACCCAGAAGGCCAAAACCTAAAACGGACCAAACGTCAAATATTCTGGAGTTGCTGGAATACGCACCAACTACACAGCAGACCATAACGATGGGAAGCAAAATGTGTTTAGGAATATCCAATAATTTAACAAATATTCTTAAAGCTCCTCTTTCAAATACCAACATAGCAATGGTAGAAACAATTAAAGCAATGAAAATACCGTATACGTAAACGCCGCTCTTCTCGAAAATCAAGGGGCCGGGGTTAATGCCATGAATAGTAAGGCCACCCAAAAATACAGCTGTTACAGTATTGCCCGGGATACCCATGGTAATCAGAGGAATCAAAGAACCGCCGATTACAGCATTGTTGGAAGTCTCGGAAGCAATAACGCCATCAATAATACCAGTACCAAACTTTTCAGGATATTTAGAAGCATTCTTGGTGGCAGTATAAGATAACAAACCAGCGGTAGAACCGCCTATACCCGGCAAAATACCAATGCCTATACCGATCAAGGAAGACCGGATCATATTACCAAGCTGTCCTTTAAATTCTTCCCAAGTAATACCAAAACCCTTTAAGCTGTAAGTTTTCTTTTGGTATGCATCAGCTAAGTGCTTACGACCAAAGCCAGCCATAATAATGTCCGTTACGGCAAACACACCAATCAAGAGCACTACGATATCAAAGCCGGACATCAATTGGAATTCGCCAAAAGTAAATCTAGTCAAGCCATCAATAGGTGCTAAACCTACCATAGAAATCGCAATACCAAATAAACCGGAAAGCAAACCTTTTACCAGGGAATTGCCGGACAAGCTGGCAATGATAGTTAAAGAGAAGAAAGCAATGGCAAAATACTCAACAGGCGTAAATTTTAAGGTAATTGCTGCCAAAGCCGGTGAAATAAAGATCAAAGCGAAAATGGAAATTAAGCTGCCAATAGCGGAGTACAATATACCAACGCCTAAAGCTTTACCCGCTTCACCATGGTCAGCCATAGGACCGCCATCAAACACGGTTGCAATGGAGGATGGCGTACCAGGGATTTTCAACAGAATGGCTGAAATAAGCCCACCGGAAATGCCCCCCATATACAAACCTACCAAAAGAGAAATACCATTTATCGGTTCCATGCCAAAAGACATGGGCAAGAATAGAACCACGGCCATAGTAGCGGAAAGGCCGGGAATAGAACCGAAAATAATACCAATAATTACACCTGCCACTATAAGTCCTAAGCAGACAGGGTGAAAAACTGCCATTACAGCATCCATTATCATAATCTAACCCCTCCTCCTTAGAAACTCAGAACGCCTTCAGGTAAAGGCATTCCAATTGCATACACGAACGTTGCGTAAACAATTACAGATGTGGCTACAGCAATAACCGCAAACATAGGAATCTTTCTATTTTTTTCATTACTTAAAATCAAAATCTGGAAAAACAAATACAAGAAAGTTGATAATAAGAAACCCAGATTATCATATAAAATTACATAAGCCGCGATACAAAGGACAGTAAGCAGTCCGCCTTTCATATCACTATCTTCTTTAGTGCTTTCCGGAGCCTTGCTCTGTACAGCTAAGACCAAGGCCAAGATAGCCAGAGCAATAATGGCAACGGCAACAACCTGCGGCATAAAGCCGGAGCCAAGATCACGAGCCATTATCGGTTTGATAAAGGAAGCTTGGTAAAATACAAATATACCAAACACCAGAAAGGATACGGCACATATAATATTTTTTACTTTATCAGTCATGCTAAACTCCTCTCCTGGCTGTATTATTTCTTAGCAAAATATTTCTTCAATTGTGCAACTTCAGCCTTGTCTTCCTTGCCCATGGTAGCAGCATCTCTGAAATTAGGTTCTGCATAGTATTTAGCCAAGGTAGCTTTAAAATCGGGATCAGACGTAATTTCTTTAATTGCTCCTGCTAATTCATCAATAATAGCTTGGCTGGTGCCTTTGGGCAATTTAACTTCATAGTTCTTGGAAAGAACAATCTTATAACCCTGTTCAGTAAAGGTTTTGAATTTTTCCATGCCAGGTACTGTCTTGGCAGAACAAACACCTAAAACAATGAAATCGCCCTTTTCAACATAGTCACGTACATTCAAGAAGTTTGCTCCATAAACATCTACTTGGTCACCCATAAAGGCTGCCAATCTTTCAGAGGCACCGGTACCTACATCTAGCTTATCCATGGTGATACCCATAGTCTCTTCCATTAGAGAAGCCAAATGGTGATTAATACTGCCGTATACGTTGGAAAATCTCACCTTACCGGGATTTGCTTTGCAATAGGCAATGAATTCTTTCAAATCTTTCCAACCTGAGGTTTTCTTTACGCAAACTACATAGCTATTGTCTTGAGCAATGGTAGCTACGTTAGCGAAACCATCGGTATAAGAAAAGTCAGCAACACCTGTAGCCTCTTGTACTAAGGAAGCGCCGGTATGATTGAACAGAATATTGTAACCATCCGGTTTAGCAGCCATAATAGTTTTAGCAGCTACTATACCGCTACCACCGGTCATATTAACAACAACGAAATTTTGTTTATATTTATCACCCAATTTTTTGGCCATCAATCTGCAATATGTATCAGTATCACCACCTGCGTTATAAGGCAAAACTACAGTAACGTTCTTGGTGGGCCACTTAACTGCTGCCTTTTTCCCGCCTGCTGCAGGAGCCTTGTCGCTCTTACCACCACAACCAGCCAACAATGCTGTAGCCAAAAACATCATACCAATCTTTTTTACTAAGCTCTTCTTGTTCATTCTGTACTTCCTCCCTTTTCTTATTTCCGCTCAAAATAACATATCACGATAAACTAATTTACCTTTTTTTATTGTCAACATAGGTTTGAAGATCCGTACACCCATACGCAATGCCTTTTTTGCTTCGTAATAAGGTCTGTCGCCAAATTCATTTGCTGTTTCAATTGATTTGAAGATAGCCACATCCCCACAGGAACCTTTACTTAAACTACCAATCCTATCTAATCTGCCCATCAGCCTAGCTGGATTTTCTGTACACCGCCTGATGACTTCGTAAATATCTATACCTAAATAAGCATATTTAGATATCTGCATGGCCAGATTAAAAGAAGTAGGCCTTTGGTACATACTGAACTGGGTTAAGTCCGTAGCAATTATGTCAGGTAGGAACCTTTCTTTAATGGCCGGTTCGCTTACCTCAAAAGAGAAATGCGCTCTGGCATCTGCTGCCTCAAAGATAACTCCTCTTTCCCGAGCCCTGTAGGCTTCTTCCAAAACTTTGCCTTGTTCGTTCAGCAATGTGTACCCTATGTTTTGGTACATGTGGGTAAGCACATCGCCAGGCCTTAGTCTTTTCATTATTTCTTCTAACGGTCCCGGTGGATTAGTTATATGAACCATGATAGGAACATTTAACTTGTCCGCCATTTCCAAAGTCCTGTCTAAAGGCTTGAAGCCATATTCACCAACGATGTTTTTGCTAGTACGAATTTTCAACCCTTCAAATTCCCCTGGGTATTTGGCAAATATTTCTCCTATTTTAGCTTCATCAAACTTTGCCGGATTCATATTTTCCAGAACCGGTAGAGTGGACAGCCCTTTAGAACTTACGTTCAAATAAGGTCTAATGTCTAGCAAGGTATCTTTTAAAATAAACTCTCTGGTGGCTTCATAGGTATCACAGCCCGTGCTGCCTGCATCTACCACTGTGGTTACCCCGGCGCTAAAGCAGGTTCCCTCAGAAGGTACCCCTGTTTTCATAAGAGGATAAATATGTGAGTGATGGTCAATCAAACCCGGTGTTACTATACAATCTGTAGCATCTATCATGAACTTAGTGGTTTCTTTACTGAAATCTCCTAAATTCCATATCTTACCATCCTTGATTGCTACATCTAATTTCTTTTTAAGGTTGTTAGCCGGATCCATAACCAGACCATTTTTAATAAGTAAGGTTTCTTGATCCATTTTGGCCCCTCCTTAGTCGTACAAGCTTTTAGTATTTTCTGTAAATTTATCATACTACAAAGGTCGACAAAACTCTAACAACATTATCTTCAAAACTCTACAAAATAATTTTGTGGAGTTTTGTATTACATTTCATTAGAAGTCGAACATTCCGGCCGTTTTGCCTGTACCTTTTTTTGTATCAGTATAGGTCTTTGCCGTAGCATAGTCTATATCGTTAATAGGCCAAGTAGGATTTTTACCTTCAAATACTTCCTGTACGCCCATCGCAGCAAAGTAAGATGCTCTATGCGCTGCCTCTATGGTATTGCCACCAATGTGAGGATAAATAATAACGTTTTCCAAAGTAAGGAGCTTGTTGTTTGGATCAACCGGTTCTTTTTTTATGGCATCCAAGCCTGCGCCCATAATCACACCATTCTTGCATGCGTCATACAGATCATCCTCATTCACACAAGCCCCACGAGCTGTATTGATAAGGAATGCGGTAGGTTTCATCATAGCTAAGGTCTTTTTGTTTACCAGGTCTCTGGTAACAGGAGTATTAGGGGTATGAAGAGATACATAATCAGCTTCCTTAAAAATACGATCCAAATCACGGACAACCTCTACTCCATCCGGAAATGCAGCTGCCGGTTTATAAGGATCATAAGCTAAAACATTCATTTCCATGGCCATGGCTCTGGTGGCTAAACGACTACCAATATTTCCACAACCAATAATACCAAGAGTTTTTCCATTTAAAGTATTTTTTCTGATTTTTAGTTTTGCTTTAAAATAATCTTGTACCCAGGTCTTACGCAAGGCAATAACATTGCGACTACACTCTAAAATCAGCATCAAAGCAGTTTCTGCTACAGATGTGCTGTTGGCTACCGGAGCATACAAGGTTTGTACACCATTATCGTGGCAAGCCTTAATATCTACAGCATCGAAACCGGCACCATGACGTACCAAAACCTTCAAGTTGGGATTGGCTTCAATAACTTCCCTGGTGATCTTGGTAATACGAACAATCATTGCCTCCGGTTTATGCTCTTTCATATCAGCCAAAACATCTTCTGTCTCAAAGCCACGGCCATGAATCAAGGTGTGGCCATGCTCAGTCAAATATTGTGTGGCCTCTTCCATAATTTCTTGTGGCAATAAAATTTTCCAGCCCATAATCAGTTCTCCTTTACAGTTAAAATAAATTAGCCTTTATATACATCATCAATAATTTCAAAGCCTTTAGCTTCCAAGCTCTTGGTTACCCAAGCCCTATTGGCTGTACCATTCTTAGACGCAGCCAACTTGCTTTCATCTTTAGCTTGGAACTCTTTAGCAGCCTTTAAAACAGTTGCCGCATCAAGTCTGGGAATCACGATAACGCCATCCGGATCTGCCAAGATAATATCACCGGGATTAACACTAATGCCGCCACAAGCAATGGGAACATTTACCTCGCCGGGCCCTTCTTTGTAAGGACCGCCTGGGGTAGTGCCTGTAGCATATACAGGAAAATCCCACTTGCCGATCTCATCAATATCGCGAATAGGGCCATCGATAATAATGCCGGCAACTTTTTTAGTGTATTTTAAATAAGCCATCATAACTTCGCCAATAAGAGAACGAGTATTATCTTCTTCGTTGGAAACAACAAGAAAGTCACCCTCGCCCACATAGTTCAAGGCTGCATGAAGGGCAAGATTGTCGCCGGCACGTGCTTTTACGGTGTAAGCAGGGCCAACATTCATTTGCTCCTTGGGACTGCTGACCAAGTGAATACGTGGATTCATAGCACAACTACGTTCCATTACATCGGCTACATTAGAAGCAGGAACATTTTTAAATTCCATCATTACATCATGATCAGGCATTTCTCTCTTTAAATAAATTCTCTTTCCTACTGGCATATTCATTACCTCCTAAGGTATTTTTGCTTTTTCTATGGTTTTATGATACTATCAGGCTACGACAAAAACAAACAGTATTATTTAGTAAAGTTGACAAAGTTTTTTTGTAGCAAAGGAGCGCAACATGGACATTATCAGCTTGTACTATTTCAATGAATTGACCAAAGATCTAAATGTAACCAAAACAGCAGCCAGGCTTTTTATTTCTCAACAAACTCTCAGCAATCATATTATGAGAGTGGAAACAGAATTTAAAACAAAGCTATTCTATCGCAAGCCAAAACTTATGCTGACCGATGCCGGCAGAGAAATGCTAACCTTCGCCAAAAACGTTTTAACGGAAAGACAGCATTTTGAAAACATGTTGGCAGATATTCAAGAAGAACAAACCGGTCACATTCGTTTCGGTGCCTCTTATCTAAATTCCCGCACCTGCCTACCTTTTGTACTACCCAGATTTGCTAAAGAGTACCCAAATGTAAGCATTGATCTAACTGAATTTACTTCTGCCCGTTTACAACAAATGATGTTATCAGGTGAATTGGATATGGCCTTAAGCGTTATTAACGATGGTTCGCCTAGTTTAAAAACCACCTTGATAATGGAAGACAAGGTTTATATGTGTGTTTCTGAAAAACTATTAAAAAAATACTATGGTAAAGAACGTCACGCCCTAAAGAAAAAAGCTTTGCATGGTGCCTATGTACAAAATTTTAAAGAGCTGCCTTTCTCTATTGTTTCGCCACCCAATATTTTGGGTGTTTCCATTAGCAAATGTTTCGAAGAAGCCAACTTTATGCCTAAGGTATACTTTTCTTCAACCTCTGTGGGCCTTACCTCTACTATTTGCTCCAATGCGTTATCCGCTTGCTTCTTTTCTCATATAAACCTCAACAACAGCCTGCCTACTTTAGCTAAGGATGTAAATATTTTCCCCTTAATGTACAAGGGCAAGCCTGTTTATCACAAACGTTACCTAGTCACTAATTCCAAACAATATATGACAAAGTATATGTCACGCTTTGAAGAGCTGGTAACAGAATTTTTCTCCCAACTGGGCGCAACAGAATTAGCCCGTATCGTAAAATAATTTGAGGAGGCGTTCGCATGCTTGACAAACAAGGTGCTTTTGACTTATTAAAAAAACATAATATTCCCTATACTCTCCACGAACATGCCCCTATTTTCACTGTAGCCGAAGGTGATGCCCTGGGAGATGCTTTCCACGCAAAATCTACTAAGAATTTATTTCTTCGTGACAAGAAAAAGCGGGAATATTATCTGGTAACTCTGCCCTGTCACAAAGCTATTGACCTGGAAGTTCTTAAAAACAATATACCCAGCCGTCGTTTAAGTTTTGGTTCTGAAGAAGAACTAGAAACAATGCTCGGCATCAAAAGCGGTTCCGTAAATCCACTATGTATTCTCAATGATGTGGATAAAAAAGTTGTCATGGTCTTTGACCGGAGCATGATTGGCCAGGAAATAGGCATTCATCCAATGTCCAACGATGCCACCATTCTGCTGAAATTCGAAGATCTCTTAAAATTACTTCAAGAACAAGGACATACTGTTGTCCTCTGTGACATTTAAAATTAGCAACGGGGAAGTCGTCAATCGGTAAGTAAAATCTCACCTGTTGACGACCTCCCCATTGCTAAATAAACCCTGCAGGTTAGATTTTAAAATCTAACCTGCGGGGTTTATTATTTTTGCTAAGCATCAAGCAATTTTATAGGATTAATTTTGGCCAGCTTTTCTAAATCCTCATCCTTCACACCGTGCTGGTTAAGTACTTGTAAGAACTCCCCTATTCCTTCATCAGGATATAAATTATCCGGTTGACCAAAATCTGTGGAAATAAAAGTATTATCAAAACCAACAGCTCTTAATTGGTTAACCATATCCTCCGGAGTGGTCCTGTTTTTAAATACGGTAAAGTAACAATGTTCCACTACTGCGCCTAAACGCACACATTCTACTTGTTGTTCCTTGGTATAAAAATCTGCAGGATTATCGGCATGCGTAGCTACACATTTCGCTACGCCATGTTCCTTGGCAGCTTTAATAACAGCAAGTCCTTCTTCTGCACTTAAATGACCGGTACAAACTATCATTTTATATTGAGCTGCTACTTCCAAAACCTCATGTAATTGAGGAAGTAATTTCTTCTGCTCATCAAATACCGTTAAAAATTGCTTCGCCTCTGCCTCTGACATTTTAGGATTGTGAAAACGTTTGTAAGCTCTTGCCTCCAAGGTTGGCATCCACACAAACCTGCCGCCCATCTTACCACAGGTTTCTACTGCATAAGGATTTAAGCCCCCCAACGAACGATTGAGCGTAACGCCACCTACCACCTTCAGCTGAGGAAACTGCTCTTCTAATAAAGCTGCTCTAGCGGCCGTTTCAGCAAAGTGGCACTTTAAACCAATGCCTGCAAAACCGGCTTTGAGCATATGTTCTGCCAACTGAATATCAGTAAATTTTCGTTTGCTGACATCAGGAGCAGCATGAACATGTAAATCATAACAACCTGTAAGATTAATCATCTTAAACTCCTTTTAGTAAGGTAGGAAGATAGGAATCAAAGCTATAACAACAAGATAGGTAAGCAGAACCATGGGCACACCAACCTTAACGAAGTCCATAAATTTGTAGTTGGTCCAGCCTACAGTCATCATATTCTGCGGAGCCGCAAAAGGTGTTGCATAAGATGCTGCACCAGCTAAAGTAATAATCATAGCAATGGGATAGGGACTAACGCCGATAGCCTTGGCGATAGAAATGCCAATGGGCATAAACACCAGGATGGTAGGAATATTAGACATAATTTGAGTAAGACCTGCTGCTGCAAAAAACATGACAGTAGTAATCATAAAGGGTGAAGGATTATCACCTAAAATACCAATAATTAATTGAGCCACAGCATCGCCGGCACCGCTATTTTTTACGCCTTCAGAAATGACGGTTAATGCACCAACTAAAATCAAGCAATTCCAGTCAATGGCCTTAAAAGCATCTTTAATGGTCATGCAACCCGAACCAACAATAACACAAGCACCTACAACTGCAGCTACATGCATAGGAATAGATTTAATGCCTGCTGCAATAACTACTAAAACAACTGCCATGGTGGCACAAGCAATAAGAGCCTTGCTTTTGTTCAAAGGTTTTTTCTCTGTTTGCGCGAATTCCGGAATATACCCTGTATCAGGCAAAAATTTGCTGGCAATAAAAGTGAAATATAAAGAACCAATTATAGAAACACCAATACCAAATGGAGTGATGGAAAAGAAACCAAAGGGTGTAAGTCCCAGTTTAGCCATAGAAGCAGCAGCTGCTGCATTAGAACCGACACCAACCAAGGTAATAAAACCACCAAATTGAGCTCCAAATAATAAACCTAATAACGCCTTAGAAGGACCAACTCCTGCAGAAATACACATAGCAGTAACAAGCGGTGCCAGAGCAACCATTACGCCGATATTACTACAAACAGAGCTAATTGTGCAAGAAACCAACAATGTTGCAAAAATAATATTTCTTTCATTCTTGCCGGTAAGCTTAATCATTCTTTCACCAATCAGGTCGGTAATGCCCGTGTGGAACAGGGAAGAGCCAACGACCATCATGCCTGCCAACAAAATATTTGTGGAATTATCATAACTGCTAAAAATTGAATCTACTTTTACAATACCGGCATAACCATAAATGATAGAAGCCAAAATTGCAGTAACCGCAATGGGAATGCGCTCCCAAATAAACAAAAGAATGGTAATTAATAGAATTAATAAAGCCAACGCCATTGATGACATGTTGTTTCCTCCCTTAAGATCAACTCTGTGATAAATATCGTGTCTTAAGAATATCCCAAATTGTACTATAATTCTAACAGCAAATTATTGAATCTTCCACAAAAAAAATTTGTTGCCATTAAATACAAAAAGGAAATCTTATTCTGCGGTATTGTGTCAATTTTATGCTATAATTATCACATCATACAGAAGGAAGAGTAGTCACTATGCAAAAATTTAATCCTTTGATTTATCTTTTAGCTCTAGGTCATTTTGCTACCGATTGGGTGCAGGGCGCTATCCCGGCCTTATTACCATATTTTATCGCAACCTGTCATTTAAATTACAAAGATGCAGCCAGCTTGATTTTTGCCAATATTCTACTGTCATCTGTTTCACAACCCCTGTTTGGCTATTATTCCGACAGGGTTTCTAAGCCTTGGTTTGTCCCTGCCGGTCCTATTCTATGCGGCCTTGTTTTGGCAATAATTTCTTTTTCTACCAACTACTGGGTAATTTTCGTCTGTAGCATGATTTCAGGCCTTGGTTCTTCCATCTTTCATCCGGAAGCAGCGCTTATGGTCAATAGAATTTCCGGCAAGCTAAAAGGCCGGGCTCTGGGCAGCTTCTCTGTTGGTGGCAATGCCGGCTTTGCAGCCGGTCCTTTTCTAGCCGGCTTGTGTGCTTACAAATATGATATTCACGGCTTATTGATTTTTACCATATTTAATGTTTGTATAGCCTGCCTACTTTATCGTCACATGCCAACTATTTTAGCCCAGGCTAAAGATGCCGCCCTAGAAGAAAAAAAGGCTGCTCCTGCCGGTCTGAAAAATGATTGGTCATCCTTCGGCAAAGTATCCGTACTTATATTAGTACGTAGTATTGCCTTTACCCTTTCCAATTCCTTTATTCCCATTTATTGGGTAGCCGTACTACACTCTACTCCTGCAACAGGCAGCTTTGCCTTGACCATTTTATTTACACTGGGTGCTTTTTTTACCTATCTGGGTGGTTTGTGGTCAGACCACAGCGGTAGCATCAAAGTACTGAGGATAACCTTTATCGCTATGATTCCTGCCATGTATTTCTTAAACCATAGCACGGTGGAATGGATTGCAACTCTACTCTTGATTCCTGCCGGATTTGCCATTTTTACGCCTTATAGTCCTTTAGTGTTCCTAGGACAATCTTATTTGGCTAAAAACGTGGGCTTTGCCAGCGGCATCACGCTGGGTCTCAGTGCCAGTATCGGAGGCCTGGTAGCTCCCTTCGTAGGACACATGGCTGACACCTATGGCGTAGGACCTGCACTTAATATTCTTTGGATAAGCGCCATTGTAGCTGCCATTTTTGCCTTCTTCATTCCAGAGCCTAAACGCAGCTTATAAGATTATAAAAAAATGTGCCAGGGGGACAGTCCCTCTGGCACATTTTTACAAGAGAAAAAAAGACTTCCGATTTTCACTCGGAAGTCTTTTTTGTGACACAAGGAGGGAATTCCCAGTGTCACACATCATAGGGAGAATTTTTTATTCATTAAGAAAAGCCTCAATACGTGCAAAACCTTCTTTCAGATTCTCCTCACTCGTGGCATATGAAATTCTGATATAATCCTTACACCAATCACCTAATTTACTGCCCGGCACACAGGCAACATATTTTTCTTCTAAAAGACGATTACAGAAAGTATCGCCGTCCATGCCAGTTTTGCTTACATCAATGAAAATATAAAAAGCTCCTTGTGGCATTACATATTCCAACTTGCCAATTCTATCAATTTCGGAGGTGATAAACTTTCTGCGCTTATCAAAGGCTTGACGCATTTTTTCAATACCTTCAGTGGTTTCTGGCAAATTCATCGCTTTAGCCAACCCAACTTGAATAAAAGTAGGAATACAAGTAGTAGCGTATTGATGTACTTTTAACATATTACTGATTAATTTACTGTTGGCAGCCATATATCCTACTCTCCAACCAGTCATAGCAAAAGCCTTGGAAAACCCATTCATAGTGATTGTGCGGTCTCTCATGCCAGGAAATGTTGCTATAGAACGGCACTTTACACCATCATAAATAATTTCATTATAAATTTCATCAGAAAAGACCAAAAAATTATGTTCAACAGCCAGTTTAGCTATTCCTTCAAGTACCGCTTCTTCATAAACAATGCCAGTAGGGTTGCAGGGATTGTTTATGATTACCAATTTAGTATTATCTGTTACTTTAGACTCCAGCTCTTTTAAATCAATCTGAAACTTGTTTTCCTTGCGTAAAGGAATGCCCACCATCTTGGCACCGCACATATTAATCAGGTTTTCGTAGTTCATAAACGCCGGAGTAAAAACAATTGCCTCATCATCAGGATTTAATGTAGCCAAAAGGGCAGCATTGATTACTTCAGCTCCACCGCAAGTAACCAAAATCTCACTAACAGGATCATAATCTAAATTACTGATTTTCTTTAACTTGTCTGCAATAGCTTTTCGCAAGGGCAAAGTACCACGATTGGGAGCATAATGAGTATTATTATCACGTATTGCTTGGATAGTCGCCTCTTTAATTGTTTCAGCAGTATTAAAATCAGGTTCGCCAACTTGAAACTTAATGACAGGAAAACCTTTTTCTGCCATAGCCATTGCTTTCTCACCAACTTGACGAATAGGAGAAAAATACATATTGTCCAATCTATGAGCTTGCGTAAAAATATCAAAGTCACGCTTCATTGGGAAATCCTCTTTTCATCACATTACTACGGCAGCGCCGATATCTAATTATAGGAATCGCGCTGCCGCATCAAATCTTGTTATTTTATCACATTGCTATCTTATTTTACGCCTTTCTTGAATACTTCAGAGTACTTCATATATTGCTCATCTTCTGCTTTCAGCGTAGCAACAGCTTCTTTTGTATCTTGATAGAAAGGTTTTGCACCATAAGTCTTGTAAATTTCAGCAGCATAGTCTTTATTTTCATTTATAACTTTGCCAATGGCTTTACTTAATTTTTCAATAATCTTAGGATCAGTTCCCTTCGGTGCTAATACGTTGTAAGTCATATCATACGCAACATCAACACCTTGTTCTTTAGCCAGTGGAACATCTTTATAAGCTTCAGAACGAGCAGTAGCCAAACAAGCCAAAATCTTCAAAGAACCATTACCAGTCTTCGGTAAATATTGGTTCAACAAGCCCATAGCGTTGGTAGAAGCATCAATGTGACTACCAAGCAAGGAAGCTAAACGTACAGAAGAAGAACCGCCATTAACGATGTTAAATTTAGCACCTAATTCCTTTAGTCTAACAGCTACATAGTATGAAGTGGCACCAGTGTTAGCCGCTAATTTAACAGTATCAGGATGATCTTGGGTATATTTAATCATTTCTTTCAAGGTATTGGCAGGGAAATCGCTACGTACAACAAAATATTCACCTGTACCCTTAGCCATCATGCATACCGGATCAAATGCTTCATATCCAAAATTAGAAATACCGCAAGAGTGATTCAAAGCCATTGCAGTATCAAAACACAAGAAAGTTGTACCATCCGGTTTAGAGTCCTTAATTTTGTTGGAGGCAACTGATCCACCACCGCCAACTACGTTAGTAACATTAACCGGTTGTCCAAGTTCCTTAGTTAAATATTTACCCAAAGTACGGGTAAAGAAGTCGGTATCTCCTCCAGCACTCCAAGGCACTACCAAAGTAATTGGTTTTGTGGGCCATTTTACTTCTTCAGCTTTTTTAGCACCACCTGCAGCTGGTTTCTTATCCCCACCACCGCCGCAACCACTCATAGCAACAGCCAAAGAAGCCGTAAGAGCCAATGCCACTAATTTCTTTGCAAACTTCATAAAAAACCCTCCCTTATAATTCCCTTTTATTTTATGGCAAAACTTATTGCCCATTACAACCTATATTTTTTTAAACTTGTGCCGTTTTTTTATGTCTTGATTTATAAACCGCAAAAATATTTACAATCAGTGAAACAATCGCCAATACCAAAAACGTGCAAGACATCGGTCTGGTAAAGAATGGCGTTGGATCACCATGAGAATATGACAAAGCCTGTCTTAAATTCATTTCCATGATGTTGCCGAGCACAAAGCCTAAAATCAACGGAGACATTGGATACTTACCTTTTTCCAACAGGTAGCCAACAAACCCAAAAAACAGTAAAGCATAGCAATCAAATAGTTGATTGTTTATACCATAGGCACCCACCGTGCAAAGGACGAATACTAGCGGCAACAGTAAGTAGCCGGGAATTTTCAAAATACGAACAAAGCCTCTCATGCCGAAAAACATGATAAACAACATAAACAGGGAAGACAATCCCATGGCAGCATAAATAGCGTAAACGATTTGACCGTTTTGCTGGAAAATCAAGGGGCCAGGTTGAATACCCTTCATGATCAATGCCCCTAAGAGTAGTGCTGAGGTAGAATCTCCCGGAATACCTAGTGTTAAAAGAGGGATAATAGTTCCGCCAATAGTCGCATTGTTGGCAGTTTCAGAAGCAACTACACCATCAATAATACCAGTACCAAATTTCTCAGGATATTTAGATTGGCTTTTGGCCACAGAATAAGAAAGCATATTGGAGGTCCCGCTACCAATACCTGGCAGAATTCCTAAAATAATACCAATGGCAGAAGAACGAAACATGTTAAAAATCTGAGTTCTAAACTCTGCCAAACTGAAACCAAACCCCTTGATAGTGAAATCAGTAATAACAGTACTACCATCACCGGTGCTGGCACGAGCTTCTTCGGCAGCCAATAATATTTCAGAAATAGCAAAGACACCGACCAAAACAGTTAGAATATCAAAACCACTATTTAAATTCGGGTTGCCAAAGGTGTATCTTTCCACAGAATCAATCGGTGCTAAACCAACTGTAGCAAACACTAATCCAAGAACACCCGTCATCAAACCTTTAATTACGTTTGTGCTAGACAACGTAATTATCAAAGTCAAAGAAAAAATTGTGATAGAAAAATATTCATATGGACCAAATTTAATAGCTATCTCCGCCAGTGGAGGAGAAATCAAAACCAAGGCTAGCAAACCAACCATAGTGCCTAAGAAAGAAAACACGATGCCAACACCCAAAGCCTTACCAGCTTCTCCCTTAGCAGAAAGTGGATGTCCATCCAAACAAGTAGCAATAGAAGCTGGTGTTCCTGGAATATTAATCAAAATCGCAGAAATAAGTCCTCCCGAAATACCACCTATATACAGAGCAGTCAAAACTGAGATGCCCTGGGTAGAAGCCATGTTATATGTTACCGGCAAAAACATGGCAATAGCCATAGTTGCCGTTAAACCGGGAATACAACCAAAAATAATGCCAACAAATGTTCCAATGAATACCCAGAATATACAGGTGGGATTCAAAAGAACGGCACTCATACCTTCAGCTATCATTATATTTACACCCCTATCTTTTATCCCAAGATTCCTGCTGGTAACGTAAGTGCAAAGCCTTCTACAAACACCATATACACCGCTACCGAGAAAGCAGCAGCTATTACTGCAGTCATACCAACTCTTTTAGTGTTTCTTTTCTCTTTAGGCAACAACAATGTCGTCATAAAAACAATAAATAAGGTTGACATTATGATGAAGCCAACAGAGTCCAAAAGGGCCACATAAATTATCAAAAGTGCAAAACTCATAAGAAAAGAAATAATCTGTTGCTGAACTGAAAGATGTGGTTTGTCATCATCTTCCTTGTCTTCCGCCTCGTCTTTTTTCATTTTCATAATGCCAAACAGAACTTGCAGCGCACTCAAAACCATGATAATAATGCCATATAGTTTAGGGATAAACTGTGAATCCACCATATCATTCCCCGCAAATTGTTTAATACTCAAAGCACCAACATAATAAGCTGCGGCAAACATAAAAAATACACATCCACCGATTATCTCACGATATTTTGCCATCATATATCCTCCTTTCTTTAATTGTAAAAGTTAAACAACAATCATAAAAATCGTTTTAAGATAGAAAAAATATGTAAAACTGAATAAGATTTCTCCTTTGAATGTATTTTATCACGAACATTTTATCTTTAAAAATTAATAATTTGCCGATGTGTTATCGATTTCATAGATATTTCGCTATATAAGTATTTATTTATGTCCTTTTTTGTTAAAAGTGAGACATAAATTTGCCTTTTTACAACTTTTATACTGAAAAAAGGACTTCCTAAAAATTTTAGGAAGTCCTTTCTATTTTTAGAGCTTCATGCCCTCCGTCAAGGCCTTATCGTTTAAAGCAATAACTTTGTCCTTGCCCTTAAACCTGGCAGCAATGGCTTGCATAATACTTTCTTTCTTCAATAAACCTGTTTCTTTGATAATAACACCTAAAGCAATGGTATTAGCCACTTGGGGACTACCAAGCTTAATGCTCATTTCCCTAAAAGGAAAACCAATGTGCTTACCCTTGGTGCCGATAGCCGGTTTTACCTCGTCAGTATCATAGAAAACCAATGTCTTGTCCGTAAATTTATCCACATACCTATCATAAGCTACTTGCGCCAGACACAGAATAACGTCAGGAGTAACCACGTTGGGATAACCAATTTGACCATCGCTGATAATAACATCCGTCTTGGTAAAGGTACCTCTTGTTTCAGAACCATAAGCAGCCGTCATGGTCGCATTTAAATCTTCATATATGGAAGCAGCCTGTCCCAAAATCTCTCCGGTGGAAATCAAACCTTGTCCACCTACACCGCTTAATACGATTTCTGTTTTCATGGTCAGCCCTCCTTGCTGAAGCTATCAATAATCTTCTTGTACTTAGTGTAATAGTCTTCACGCGGCTTATTTCTCAGGCAGCCTACCACAATCTTATTTTCCAGCTCTTCTTCGCTCATTTTAGCAGCTTGCTCGACGCTGATACTTTGCGCATTCATTAGCTTCATCATGTTAGCTGCCTCACCTTGCTTATTGTAGCGGCCATAATGAGTCGGACAAGCAACCATAGTTTCAATTAGAGAAAACCCTTTATGCTCAATACCTGCCCTAATCATTTTGCGAATCATCATGGGATTATAGGCGGTAGCGCGAGCTACAAAAGGAGCTCCGGCTGCAATAGCCAGCTTACAAATATCAAAGTTCTGCTCTACGTGACCATAAGGCGATGTAGAAGTAATACTGCCGGTAGGGGTCGTAGCAGAATATTGCCCGCCGGTTTGACCGTAATTGTAGTTATTAGCAATAATAGCCGTCAAATTAATGTTACGACGAGCACAATGGATCAAATGGTTGCCGCCAATCGTGGTACCATCGCCATCACCCATGGTAACAATGACATGCAAATTAGGATTGGCCAAAGCGATACCTGTAGCAGCAGCCAAAGCACGTCCATGCGTAACATGCATACAGTTGATATCCAGATAATCATCAACCCTGCCAAAGCAGCCTATACCACTGACTAAAGCAATATCATGCTTATCCAGGTTCATTTCCGCAAATACAGCAGCAATAGATTGGAGGACGATGCCATCGCCACAACCTGCACACCAAGTATGAGGCAATTTGTTAAACAACATATAATCTTTGTAAGTTGCCATGTTATTTTCCCTCCAAACTGTCAATAATTTGTTGAGGAGTGATAAGAATACCATCAGTTCTGTTAGCTTGAATAATCTTGCAGCCATAATCATTAAGCTTACGGACCTCGCCAGCCATTTGGCCCAGATTTAGTTCAGGAACAACAACGGTTTTGCACTTGGATAAAACCTCTCTGATCTCTTTTTCTGCCAAGGGCCATACGGTAACCAACTGAAGCATACCAGCCTTTACGCCTTTTGCACGCAAGGCATCTACTGCGCTCATGGTACTGCGAGTAGAGCAACCAAAAGTAATAAAACCAAGCTCGGCATCTTCCAATTTATATTGACGTGTAATGGTAATGTCGGCTACGTTCTTCTCAATCTTATCCGTTAGATAATGAGTAACCCTGTTGATATTTTCCGGAGTGGGCTTAAATTCACCCTTTTCATCATGAGTGGAACCGGTTGTTCTCATCAGGAAATGACGATCGCCAACAGAAGCCATGGGAGCAGGCATATTGCTGTCATAATTATACGGTCTAAAATCCTTAGGATCCATGTTGGGATCCGGTTGAACTCTATTAAAAATTTGACTTGCATCAGGCTCGTATTCGGCAACGGTTTCTCTTAAATGTCCAATAACCTCATCAGCCAAAAAGTATACAGGAGTACGATATTTCTCTGCCAGGTTGAAGGCTGTAATAATTAAATCATAGCAGTCCTGAACAGAAGAAGGACTAATCGCAATAATGCTGTGATCGCCATGAATACCCCAGCGCGCTTGCATAATATCACCTTGGGCAGGTTTGGTAGCAGCACCGGTGGAAGGACCACTACGTTGCACATCAATAATAACAGCAGGCAGTTCAGACATAACACCCAAGCCTAGATTTTCCTGCATTAGTGAAATACCGGGCCCACTGGTAGCGGTATAAACCTTTTTACCGGCTAAAGAAGCTCCCAGTAATGCGGCCATAGAACTAATTTCGTCTTCCATCTGTACATACAAACCACCGGCTTTAGGCATCAATTGGGAAGTTGTCTCAGCTATTTCAGAGCTGGGAGAAATGGGATACCCGGCATAAAAACGCGCACCGGCAGCAATGGCACCCTCAACGATAGCTACATTGCCTTCAATAAATTTCTTCACAGTATTCTTAGCCATTTTGCACCTCCACATCAATTGCGAAATCCGGACAGCGCATCTCGCAAAGTTTGCAACCAATGCATTTATCTAAATGTTCTGCTACAGGATATTGACCCAGTGTCTGGGTAAAAACTTGTTTAGGACACAGAGCAACACAGATACCGCACTGTTTGCAGCGCTTTTCACTTATGGTAATTTTTGTTGACTTGCTCATAACCTCATCCTCCTTTATTGCTTTCATCTAATCTTAGCATCGCTAAGTTATCTTGTAAAATGAATAATTAGGTGATATATTATCTATATCGTGAATATTTATTTTTTAAGGAGATGTTCTTATGAACATTGAAGATATTAACACTTTTCTAGTTTTGGTTGAGCGCAAAAGCTTTACCAAGGCAGCTAATTTTTTATGTATTTCTCAGTCTGCCTTAAGCCACAGACTAAATCTACTAGAAGCAGAAATTGGCGAAACCCTGATTGTCCGTAATCGCGGCAAAAGAGAATTTTACCTTACTCAAGCCGGTGCTGACTTCATTCCCTTGGCCGAACAATGGATTGCTTTGGAAAAGGACACGAAACGTTTTAAAAGCACTCGCCGGGTGCATTCTATCTCAGTCAGCAACGTAGAAACTCTCACACAAATTTTTGGTAGCCTGTATAAACAATTCACCATCTCCTTTAAGGATGAGTACCCCTTTTTGTTTCATACCTATGCTTATCCTTCCTTCTACATTATTAATGAAGTAGAAAATCAGAATATTGATATCGGTTTCGTAGTACGGCAAAGAATAAGCAGAAGTCTAAAAATAGAGCCTATTTTTGCCGAAAAGCATTTTCTTCTGGGCGCCTTGGGCTCTGACAAGAAAATTATTGACCCCAGGACCTTGGATCCTCACATGGAGCTTGTAACAGACTGGTGCTCCACCTATTTACCTTGGCATGAATGGTACTTTGGCTCTGATAACAGCCCCTTTGCCGTGGTAGACACAGCTACCAGCGCTATTGAATTCTTGACAGAAGGTACTTGGTGTATTGTCCCCCAGTGCGCTATTGAATTTTTAAAAACAAGTGTTGCATTACGTGGTGTTGAACTCCAAACCTATGAAATTCCTAACCCGCCACCTGATAGAATTTGCTATAAGGTCACGCACCGTTTCCCTAACGCCAATAGAAGAGAAAGCGTAAAATTCTTTGAAAAGAAACTGGTCACCTATTTAAAAGAAAAAGATCTACATTTGTAAGCACTGAGGTTTTCCTCAGTGCTAATTATAGTGAAAAGTACTATAATTATAATGTGGGAGGAGTAGTATTATACCTTTTAACGAAGCATCATGAAATATTTTTAGGGGAGGTTTTTGTGGTGAAAAAAACTTTAGTTTTAGCGATAGCTATGGCCTTGGGTGTTTCTGCGGCTGCCTTTGCAGCTAACCCTTTCTCTGATTTACCGGCCGGCCACTGGGCATACGCATCTGTAGCAAAACTAGCTGCAGCCGGCATTGTAGACGGTTATCCTGATGGTAGCTTCCGTGGTGACCGTACCATGACACGTTATGAAATGGCACAAATCGTTGCCAAAGCCTTAGCAAAGGGAGCTATTGGAGCTGATGATAAGTTGGTTAGCGAATTCGCTGGCGAATTGGACAACCTAGGGGTACGTGTTGCCAAATTGGAAAAGAAAGCTGACAATGTTATGATTACCGGAAACGTACGGGGAAGCTACCAAGACATTAAGAATACCAGTGATACCTCTTCCAATACTCACTCTTATTCCGCTGCACTACGTTCACGGCTTTGGTTTACCGGTAAAATTAACGATAACTGGAATTACGTTGGTATGCTACAAAATATTCAAGATCTCAACGCGGACAACGGCACCAGCGATGTTGAATTCCAACGTGCTTACCTGGAAGGAAATATCGGGGCAGTGAAAGTAACTGCCGGCCGCCAAGATTTTACTCTTGTAGATGGCAACTTGTATGATACACGTATGGATGGTATTAGACTTGACTATGGTAACAAAGTTAAATTCGGCACTTACTTTGGCAAACCTACTGATCAAGACGCCTGGTTCAGCTATCAAAGATTCTGGGGCGTTAATGCCAACAGTGATATAGGCAAACTTAATTTGTCTGCCGGTTATGATAGATTTTACGGCGGTTACGGTAGTGATACTGCTCTTGAAACCACCAATTGGGAAAATGGCCCGGCACATGAAAATGCAGTTTGGAACGTAGGCACTAAATATAATTTTGGTGAGGCTTCCCTAGGTGCTATCTTCATGAAGACCAACATTAACCAAGCTACCTCGTTTTCTCATACAAATAAGGGCCTAATAGTTACCGGCACTTTAAAGGGTGCAAATTCTACCAAACCAGGCACTTGGGGCTTGTGGACTAAATATTATAACCAAGGCTATGGCACGGTTATAGCGCATACAATGAACGGTAGTTACAGTACCGGTGGTTTCATCGGCTGGGGTGCCGGTGTAAATTGTACCCTTGCCAAAAATATGGTAGCTGCTTTTGAGTATTACAGATTAGCTGATAGAGTTAGTGACATAACCCGCAGAACTCTGTGGACTGAATTAACTGTGACCTTCTAAAATCCTCAAAAAAAGGACTTCCGAAAAATCGGAAGTCCTTTTTATGTTATCAAAATTTAATATAACAGTTTTATTTTATGGAAAGTGATGGTATTGGTATTAATATTTTATCGATTAGTAGCGACAATTTCCATATCGTGAAAGATAATGGTAAATCCTCAAATCAAAAGTTATATTTTAACCAATACAGCATCCTTACCATAATGTGGAGCGTTGCACTGCTTCCACGCTTTAAAGTTTACCATAAATACAGGATATATCAATTAGAAGATAATGGTAAAACCTTGTTATTAGTTTAGTAAAATATTTACACCATTTTTCTTTTATAGATTCAACGTATATTTTCCAAAAACTTGCCCTTGTAATGGCCCTAATACTTTTACTTCTCCATTTTTACTCTACATTAACTATGCTATTGTCATTTTTAAGGCAACAAAAACTACTGGATGCATACTCTAGTTTTTCCGTCTCATTTTGATATATAATATTACAAAAGATGTTTCACCCCTAAAGGAGGTCCATCATGAACACTCTAGAATCCCTATATAAACGTATGCTACAAGCCAATGCGGAAAAAGCTGGTCAACCCATCCCAGAAAATGTAGATGCCGATCAGTTGGATTGCTTACTGCACCCAGAGAAACATCCCCTGGTGTGGAGAACCGGCGCATGTAACTGTTCGCCTGAGCAGCAAAAGAGCTGCGCCGCCAATTGCCAGTTTGGTGCTATTACACCAAATGTAGATGGCAGTATTGCCATTGACGAAACCAAATGCCTGGGTTGCTATGCCTGTATCGATGCCTGCAAAGCCGACAAATTAACAGCCAGCAAGGACATTATGGCCGTGCTGGATACCTTACGTACTCACAAAGGACCTGTTTATGCCTTAGTTGCTCCCGCTGTAGCCGGCCAATTCGGTGCCGATGTTACAGCAGGTAAATTGCGTACTGCTCTAAAGAACATGGGCTTTGCCGGCATGGTAGAAGTAGCTATTTTCGCAGATATTCTGACACTCAAAGAAGCCTTAGAATTCGATAAAAACATCAATACCGAGGCAGATTTCCAGCTTACCAGTTGCTGTTGCCCTATGTGGATTGCCATGATTAAAAAGCTCTACAACCAACTACTCCCCAAAGTACCAGGCACCGTGTCTCCCATGATTGCCGGCGGCAGAACTGTAAAAGCTCTTTATCCTGATGCCAAGACGGTATTTATTGGACCTTGCTTGGCAAAAAAAGCAGAACGCAGAGAACCAGATATTGCTGATGCTATTGATTATGTCATCACTTACCAGGAATTACGTGATGTGTTCGAAGCCTACAGTGTCGATTTGGTAAATTTAGAAGAAACGGTCCGTGAACATTCTTCTCGTGCCGGTATTATTTACGCTTTTGCCGGTGGTGTAAGTGAAGCAGTACAGAAGACAGTGGAAAAGCTGAATCCTGACAGAAAGATTGCTATTAAAACCCGCATGGCAGATGGTGTTCCCGCTTGCAAGGCTATGATCAATGACATTCTTGCCGGCAACAGAGAAGGAAACTTCTTTGAGGGTATGGGTTGTGTAGGTGGCTGCGTAGGTGGTCCTAAAGCCATCATTAAGAAAGAAGAAGGCAAGGCCAATGTTCTAGCCTATGGCAACAAAGCCCATTGGGCAACACCTATGGAGAATGAGTATGTCATTGAGTTGTTAAAACAGCTTGGTTTTAATACCGTAGAAGAATTTTTAGAAAAAAGCGATATGTTTAATAGAACATTTTAATTTTTACAAAATTATAAAAGGACTTCCAAAGAATTGGAAGTCCTTTTGTTGTTTTTTCAATTCATATTGTATTGCTTTTTACCTTTTGCCACTTGATTTTCAGTGTAAAAAATTTACCGGGAAATCAAAATAGGTCTCAGGAAAAGGTTGATTATTTAAGGTAAAATGCCACCATTCATCCGGCAAATTTGTGAAACCATTGCGCTCCATAATACTGATTAGATAAGCTCTGTTAGTTTGTTGTTGTGGGGTGATTCCTTTGTAATCAGAGTGCGATCTTTCTCCAAAGTAATCGAAATGTTCACCCACATCCAATTCTTGCCCTGTTTTCATGTTGACGATTGTCATATCAATGGTACTGCCCTTGGAATGTCCACTTTTAGTGGCTACATAGCCCTCAGGTATAATTCTTTGCTTATCCAGCAAAGGATAAAAACAAGCTTTCATTTTCGTATCTTTAAGATCGCTTGCCCATCTTATAAAATGGTTTACTGCCCTTTGCGGTCTATATGCATCATAAACCTTAATCACATAACCATCCTTACGAAAATCACTAGCGGCATTCTTTAAACCGCTGACTGCTTCTTTGGTCATCAGCGCTATGGGCGCTTCATAGCCATCAATACGGGCACCTACGAAGTTAAAGGCAGAATAATAACGGATTTCTTGCAAAATATCTGGTATTGCCTCCGACAAAACAACAAAGTCACTGCTGTCATAAGGCGAGGCTGTCCTTGCCTCTACGGATATTTGACCGCACAGGGAAATACAAATGGCCATTGCCATACTTACTAAAAACCTAAAAGTTTTTCTCACCCTTATCCCTCTTTCCCATATCTTTCCACGGCTTCCCTAATATCTTGTTTTACCTGCTCCACCAAGCTCTTGGGGCTCAGTACTTTCACTGATGGTGCATGTTGCAAAATCCAGTAGTGCATGGATTGTAAGTTCACTTTAACCTTTGCTGTCACTATTTCGGGAGTTTCGTTGGAAAATTCCACATCTTTACCAAACCAATCAATAATTTCCGTTATTATATCTTTCCTGGCCTTAAAGGTAACTTCCTCGCTCGGCCCGGAGAACATATAAATGTGTTCTGCCATATGTTGGGGAAGATCCAGGCCGTTCGTTAGACCAAGCACCTTACTCTTTGGTTTGACAGGAGTCTCCAGCAACTTGATATTCGTAATCCTATCCAGCCGATAGTGGGATACATCGTCATATTTATCATAATTGCATATCAAATAGTATCTCCCATTGGTAGCTGCCATTTGATAGGGATTAATTACATATCTGCGTACTTTACCATCTTCCGAGTATCTGGGATGGAGCTTTTTATCCGTACCATATTCGTTGTAGGTAAACTCCACCTGTTTTTCGTGACTGATGGCCTCATCTAAAGTCTCTATGATATAAAACAGTTGCTTATTTTCCGGCATATTTTCCGGTAAATTACGTATATGCTTCACTTTAAATTTAAAATAATTGTTGGAAAGAGTTTCCAGTTTTTCAATCAAGGCCTTGCACTGACTGTAGGGAATATGCTTGGAAAACAGAAGACCATCCACCAGCAAACGTAACTCGGCATCGGAAAAATCCCTTTCCAAATACCAGTCAGAATAAAGCATCTCATTTTCGCCCTTTTTATTGACTCTAACCGTTTCCGTAAATTCAATATCATAGCCAAATTCCAATAGATTCATGAGGTTGCGTTTCACAGTCTTGCGATCAACAGTCATATTGTACTCATCGGCCAAAATATCCATAATCTGCCTCTGACTCAGCCTATGATTGGCATCCGTATATTTCTTTAAAATATCCAGGATATTGATAATTAACAATTTCTTAGGTGGGATGGTATACATAAAATAGCCTCCTTGTAAAATCATAACATACAACTCAATAAAAAGCACTCTTTACATACTATGCTATAAAATTTCTACATGCGACATAAATATACCACAGCTGATGCGTCAAAAAGCTCCCATCGTTTAAGCTAACAAAAGATTTTTCTCTGCAAAAAAAAAGCCGTTAGGAACAAGTTCCTAACGGCTTTTATGCTTTCTATTTGCTTCTATATCTTTCCATGACAGTCATGACACGTTCGACCGCATCGATAGCATCGTCGTGGTCTTGAGAGAAGTTTACTCTAAAGTTATGTACAAATTGAGGACCAAATTCCGTGCCTGGAGTAATAGCTACACCTGTTAATTGACGTACCACCTTAGCAAAATCACTAATGGAAATATCCATGGGAGGCAGAGATGGGAATATATAGCTACCACCTTCAGTCTTGCGAACTTGACAACCTGCGTGTGACCGTACTACAGCCACCAAATCATCTCTGATTTGTTGATGTTGGGCAATACGGTCTGCCAACCACCCTTTCGGCTCGTTGAACCAAAGTTTAAAGACATATTGAGAATAACCGGGGGCTCTTAAGGTAACGATAGCTTGTAATTTTTCCATGCGTTCGATAATAGCAGCTGTACCAAAGGCAGTTCCTAGTCTGAAACCACTCAAAGATTCTGTCTTAGACGGCCCCATGATGGTAAGCAGATTATCAGGCCGCTCCGCTAACGCTCTTAAATGGGTATAAGGATGATTGTCGAAAATTTGACGGGAATACAGCTCATCTACGATAAGAGTTACATTATATTTTTTAGCCAAGGAGGAGATGGTCTTAACTTCTTCTTCAGAATAAATAACACCGGTGGGGTTATTCGGATTGGAGAAAAGGAACAGCTTCACACCTTGCTTAAAGGTTTCTTCTAAAGCTGGTAAATTAACACCTGCGCAGCTGTCTTGTCCCAGGTAGTCTAATTTGACAGGAATCAATTCACCATCAAAGAATTCAACCAGCTTACGGTTATCAAAATAATCAGGTTCTACAATAGCAACCTTATCACCTCTACCAACCAAGCACCCCAACGCCAAGAACAAGGCACCTTGGGTACCCGGAGTCAAGATTATTTCACTGTCATAATCAATAGGAGCTCCGGTAAACGCAGCCAGCTTTGCAGCTACATCCTTACGGATATCCTTGCTGCCTCTGTAGACCGTATAGGCCACCTCACCACCCTTTTTAAAGCCCTCCACGAATACCTCCAAAGCACCTGGGGTAGGCTCGTGGGCATCCACATCACCGTGGGAGAAGTTTACTGCCTTGCCGGGCAACTTTTCTCCTCTGATATCAAGCTGCGCCGCAGCTTGGCGTTCTTCTTGTCCCGCTGCATTGTCTATACCTAAACGTTTAAATTTGTCATCTAAATAACTCATAATATCCTCCTTATTGGGTTAAGCAATTACTATACCTTTTTTGAACAAAATTCTTCTTACGCTAGATGTTGCGGAATATGGTGTATAGGCTCCGGTAACCTTACCAACCGGCTTACTAAGTACATCAATGGTAAAGTTGCAGCCTTCTGCCTCGATTTCAATCTTGTGAGTATTGCCTGGAGAATCAGGATCTGAAACAATCCTAGAAGTAGTATTTTCCATTCCTAAACCGGAAATAGCGATACCGGCGTGTACGTTAACATTTCTGGGGAAAGCCTTGCAAGCACCCCTGGTAGGGCCTTCATACATCACCTGGCGCTCAGTATTGGTCAATCCCAGGTTGGCAGGACGTTTGGTGGTAGTGACAGTAACTTTTTGCAATACTTTTTTGCCATCAAAAATACCGTCCAAACCCAAAATAGCACCATGGGGAACATAGAAGGTATGGCCATATTGAGCACAAAGTCCTTCAACTTGTTCTTTAAAACCTTCTACTGCAAAAGCAGTGGTAGAAAAGGCTATAAAGTCAGTGTATTTCAAAATAATAGGTGCTAATTCATTAACCACTTTAGAAATCGCTGCCTCAATAACCAGATCCACGCCTTCAGCCAGCTTTGCCTCTAATTGTTCATGGCTTGAAATAAATATTTTTTTGGCCGTATCGTCTGACGGTTCTTTAGCATCATATACAAATACAAATTCTACATCGTCCTTGCATAATTCCTTATAAATAAAGCTTCCGATTGTACCAAAACCTATTAAACCAACTTTTTTTGTCATAGTAATCTCTCCTTACTTCCTTTTTCCTAACTCTATTTTACTCAATATTGCCCTATAAATCCAATTCATTATTATATAATAAAGTATATAATAAAACTTATATTAAATTCATTATACTTTTACATTTTATAGCCATTTATATTGCTTTTATTATCATTGCATTTTATAATAATAATAATTAAATTCTTAATTTGAAAGCTGTGAAAATATGGAAAAAGCCATGGAATACATCCTACAAATTTTCAAAGAAAAAAGCTTCTCAAATGCCGCTGCCAAGTTGTTCATTTCTCAGCCGGCTTTAAGTGCCATTGTGAAGAAAGAAGAAGATGCTTATGGGGTACAGTTTTTCAACCGTAGCGTAAAGCCCATCATTCCCACGCCGGAAGGAGCCAAATATTTACGCACTGCCGAAAAGATTCAAAAACTGGAAGCAACCTTAAAAAAAGAATTTGCTTCTCTCCATCCTCAAAATGCTCTTACAATTGGCGGGGCTGCCTTTTTTTGTGCCAATATCATTCCAATTCTGACAAAAACATTCTCGGCACGCTACGGAGAACACTGCCCTATCAATATTATAGAAGCTGACGCCTATGGTCTTGTTGCTCTTTTGCAGAACAATAGAGCAGATTTTATCATTACTGTGGAAAATTTAAATAAAAAGAAATACGCCAGTGTTATTCTAAACAGGGAACACATCATTCTTGCAGTTCCTAAGGTTTTTGTTACCCACGATGAGTTACGAGCCCAAGCTTTACCAATAAAGGCTATTTTGAACGACAGTTACCTGCAAACCAGGTTCCCTGCTGTAAATCTCAAAGATTTCTCCGACTTACCTTATATCCTATTACCCAAAGGTAACGATTTATATAGCAGAGCCAGAAAGCTGTTCCGCGAGCATGCTGTTGTACCTTCGGAGATTACATACATGGATCAGCTACAATCCGCTTTCTTGGCTGCCAAAAATGGTCAGGGTGCTGTTTTTATCAGAGCAGAACTTTTAAAATTCATGGATGGCTCATCTGATTTGTTCTTTTTCAAGTTTGACGATCCCCTCTGTTGGCGCAATGTTTATTTATGTTTTAAGCAAAAGAAAAAGCTTTCTGCTGTAGCAAAAGCATTTTTAGCTTATTGTAATAGCACAGAAACCGTATAAAAAAGCAGGCTACAAATTGCAGCCTGCTTTTTGTTGGTAAAAAGGTGTATTAAATTATAACCCATTCACAACATGAATAGGTTTACCTGCCTGATAAGCCTTAAGATTATCCACCGTCATATCCATGATTCTTTGGCGTGCTTCTTTGGCCGCCCAAGCCATGTGTGGTGTAATAATGCAGTTCTTAGCCTTGAGCAAGGGATTATCCCCCTTAATAGGCTCTGTACTTACTACATCTACAGCCGCACCAGCCACTTTACCGGAATTTAAAGCATCCGCTAAATCTTGTTCCACGATTAATGGACCCCGGGCAGTATTTATAATGATAACGCCATCTTTCATTTTAGCAATATTGACCTTGTTGATAATACCTTTGTTAGAGGGAAACAACGGACAATGCAAAGAAATAACATCTGATTTCTGAAACAAGGTATCCAAATCCACATATTCGGCAATAGCCTTACCGGTATCATTGGGACGGGAACCTGTAGCCAGCACTTTCATATTGAGTGCTTTGGCAATAGCACCGGTTCTTTGTCCAATCCTGCCAAAACCAACAATACCCATGGTTTTCCCGGCTAATTCAACAAGCGGATAATCCCAGAAGCAAAAATCCAGATTCTTTTCCCACTTGCCGGCGTGCACTGCATCATTGTGGTGACCCACATGATGACATATTTCCAAGAGCAACGCGATAGCAAACTGTCCTACAGAAGCTGTACCATAGCCTGGAATGTTGGACACAGGTATACCTTTTGTTCTAGCGTATTCTACATCAACCACATTGTATCCGGTAGCCAGCACGCAAATAAACTTCATAGTTGGACATTGATCAATGATTTCCCTGTTGATAGGAGTTTTATTGGTTAAAACAATCTCTGCTGTACCAATACGTTTAATAATTTCGGCTTTATTTGTTAAAGAAGTACGGTCGTAGACTTTGAGCGTCCCCAACTTTTCCACTTCTTGCCAAGACAAATCTCCCGGATTTTCTGTATAGCCATCCAAAATAACGATGTTCATAAATAGCCCCCCGCATTATATTTACATTGCAGGCTTATTATAACACAAAAAACTAGCTATTGAGGCCTGTCTTCAATAGCTAGTTCTATCTCGAGTTAGAAGCTTACGGTCAAATCAGTCCAAATTCTTTGGTCAGTACGTTTAGCACCTCCCTTTTCTTTAGTATCGTAATAAACAGCCTTTACTACCATATTTTTTGCTATAGCAACATCCGTACCTATGCCCCAGCCTTTGAAGCCTGTCTGCTCATCGTCAAAAAAATTCGCATCATCGGCATGGGCATAAAAAGTGCCGCGAGGTTGATTCCAGTATCTCACATACAAATCATAAGAACCAGGTTCTTCTCCGGTGGCCTCACCCCAAGTAAACCCCAAGGCGTACCCATTCTTATCGCCGGCAGTATTAGCCTTGCTGCCCCGTAGGTAATCAGCAGTGGCATTTAGTTTACCCCAAGTATAGCCTAAGCCTGCATTCCAAACATTGGGATCATCGCCGCCGAGTGCAGTATTATCACCAATAAACTTATAGAAACCACCATGATAATCAGTATTTCCCCATTTACCGGTAAACTCAGAACCAAAATATTTGGTATCAGTATCATCACTCATTCTGCCATACAGGAATTTCCCGGCAAGTTTCTCTTCATCGCCAACACCGATTTCCAGACCATCTCTACTATCACCGTCAGAATCCAGTACCAAACCATTAGCCATAGTAGCATCATAACGGCCGCCTTTCATCCGTACAGCACCAACATTACCCTCTAAAAAGGCTCTATGAAAGCTGGTATCGCTATTGCCATTGTCATCAGAAATATTCTGAGTGTTCTCCAGCATACCACCGTAATCCCAGCTGTCATTAATTTTCCCTGCAAAATTAATTCTGGTACGTAAATTGGTTTCATAGCTCTTATTGCCATCACCCAGCGTTTTCTGCGTGGAATGAAAATAGAGCAAGCGTCCTTCGCCAGTAATCTTTACATTATCAGTTTTTTTCTCCAGATTCGTTACCCTTACGCCCAGATTATTAAGTTCCTCAGAAAACTCGCTGACCAATTTGTCATTGGGGCCAATGGCGCCTTTAGCTAGGGCTTTGGCTACAATTTGTGCCATTTCATAGCGAGTTATGGTACGCTGACCGCCGAAAGTACCATCTGGATAACCTTCTACTATTCCTGCTTCAGCCAGTTTTGCTATTGACGCATAAGCCCAATGACCGCAAGGCACGTCAGAAAAAGGATTGGCAGCCAGTGCAGTGGCTGTTATACCCCAAGCCATAATAGCTGTTAAAAGTAATGTTTTCTTCATTAATCCGCCTCTTTCTTATTCAATATTCAATGTCCCTTTTTATCTATTGAATTACTGACACTGTGACAATGGGTACAATGCTTGCAATTACCAGAGCAACCACTACAGCCACTACCTTTTTTCATCAAATGTCGCACTGATGCAATAATCATTATCACAATAATCGTCAAAATTAATGCAGATGCTAAATTCATAATCTCCTCCTTTATGCAGCAACCTCTGTTGCGGCAGATTTATGTTGTGCTTTGGGACGCACCACCAAAAACAAAGCTATTACCTGTAACAGGATAGCGATAATCTGTCCTGCACCAAATGGTGCTCCGTAAAACAAATAATTACCCATTTGATAAAATACAAACGCCAGAGCATAACCAATAAGGATTTGATAACCAATAGCAAAAGCAGCCCAGAATTTGTTGTTCATCTCCCTTACCACAGTAGCCATAGCCACTATGCAAGGCGGATCAAACAAATTCAAAATCATAAAAGAGAAGGCTGCCAAAGGCGTAAACATGGTTTGAATACCTGCCATAACCAACTCATCATTTTCCGGGTCAGCTACGCCATTTAAGATGGCTAAAGTGCCAATGGCTTGTTCTTTAGCCATCTCAGCGCTCACTACTGCTACAGCGCTTTTCCAGTTGCCTAATCCAAGTGGGGCAAAGATCCAGGCAATGCTGTTACCAAGCGTTGCTAACATGCTATCTTCAATTCCTTCCACCATTTCTAAAGAAAAATTAAATTTGGAAAGGAACCAGATAACTACACAAGCGGTAAAAATAATGGTACCTGCTTTAATAATGAAACCACGGGAACGCTCCCACATATGAATCATTAAACCTTTAAAAGATGGCATATGATAAGCTGGCAGTTCCATTACAAAAGGTGCTACTTCTCCGCTAAAATATGCCGTTTTTTTCAAGGCAATACCGGAAAGTACAATCACTGCAATACCGAGAAAATACATGGCAGGCGCAATAAAAATGGAATCTGGGAAAAAAGTAGAAGTAATCATACCTATTATTACTGATTTGGCAGTACAGGGAATAAATGTACTTAGCATGATGGTCATACGACGGTCTGCTTCGTTTTCAATGGTACGTGCCGCCATAATGGCAGGCACACCGCAACCTGTACCGATAAGAATGGGAATGAAAGATTTCCCGGACAAGCCAAATTTGCGAAATATTCTATCCATGATGAAAGCTACTCTAGCCATATAACCGGAATCTTCCAAAAGAGACAGGAAGAAGAAAATAAGAATGATTTGTGGTACAAACCCCAACACCGTACCAACACCACCGATAATACCGTCTACAATCAGGCTACTCAGCCATTCCGGTGCCTCTACGGCAGCCAAACCACCGGTAGCAGCATCAGTAATTATTTCGCCAAACAGGGTATCGTTAACCCAATCCGTTAAGTCTGCGCCTAACGTGGTAACCGAAATATAATACATAAGCGTCATAATTGCAGCAAAAATAGGTAAGGCTAAAAAGCGATTAGTTACAATCTGATCAATACGGTCAGACATGGTTAGGCTGTGTTTAGCAGCTTTTTTAACAACTGCAGCATTCACAACCTGGGCAATAAACTCATATCTTTGATTTATGATGATGCTTTCTGCATCATCTTCCATTTCCTGTTCACAATCCTTAATGTGCATATCCATGTGCTCCAGAAGAGCAGGTTTAATGTGCAGATGCTCAATAACTGCTTGGTCACGTTCAAAAACCTTAACGGCATACCAACGTAAAAATTCTTTTGGTACAAGCCCCTCCAAGGATTCTTCTATATGAGCCAAGCTATGTTCAACAATGCCTGTGAATACATGAGGTGGTTCCTGTGGTACACGCTTGGCTACAATCGCAATCGCTCTTTCTGCCGCCATCAGGCAGCCTTCACCCTTTAAAGCACTGATTTCTACAATCTCGCAGCCCAATTTTTCAGAGAGCTTTTGCACATCTACCTTGTCACCATTTTTGCGCACCAAATCCATCATGTTAATGGCTATAACCACCGGTAGTCCTATTTCGATAAGCTGGGTAGTTAAGTACAAATTACGCTCAATATTAGTACCATCAATGATATTTAAAATTACATCAGGTCTTTCAGTCACTAAATACTGTCTGGTTACTTTCTCCTCTAAGGTGTAAGGCGAAAGGGAATAAATACCCGGTAAATCCTGAATAATAATATCCTTGTGGCCCTTAAGTCGGCCATCTTTCTTTTCCACCGTCACACCCGGCCAATTTCCAACGTATTGGCTACTACCGGTTAATTCGTTAAACAAAGTTGTTTTACCACAGTTCGGGTTACCGGCCAAGGCAATTTTCAAAGTCATTAAGCATCCTCCTTTGTTAGTTTAAGCTAACTCAATATTAAAAAAATATAGTTATTCCACTTCTACTTGTTCAGCATCCGCTTTACGTAGAGACAGCTCATACCCACGCACATTCAGTTCCAAAGGATCTCCTAAAGGCGCAACCTTACGGACATAGATTTCTACGCCCTTAGTAATACCCATATCCATAATACGGCGCTTTACCGGACCCGTCCCAGTAAGCTTAACTACCTTAACTGTTTCTCCAACTTGTACTTCCTTTAAAGTTTTCACAGTATGCCTCCTTTAATACATAATGCGTTGTGCCATGGATTTATCCAAAGCAATACGACTATCTTTTACCTGTAAAATTACATTACCTCCCAACTGGTTTACTACTGTAATCTCCGTATCCAGAACAAAACCCAGCTCTGCTAGGTGTTGTCTGACCTTATCCGTCCCTGTAATCCGACGAATAGTCACAGTTTCTCCTTGTTTGGCCATGATAAGTGGCAGCATACGCACCAACGTCCTTTCTTGTTTGCTTTTCTCAGTTAGTCTAAGCAAACTTTACAATGAACAGTTTAGTCTAACTAACTATATTTGTCAAGGAAATTATTTTGGAACAAGGGAGACGGTACTTTTTGTCCCACTTTCTGTTGTTTTTTACCCCTACTTATGGTAAAACGTATTTAGAAGGGTTTTGTTAAACTAAAAATAAAGGGAGGTTTTTATATGGCAGACACTGAAAATATTGAAGTAACGCAAGAAATGCTAACCGAAGCAGATTCTCTTTGCAAATGGGCTGCTGCTAGAGCCGGTGCTATTGTTATTTTGCCCGGACTCGGTACTATGTCCCTTATCGCCAACGATGTTTACATGGTGATGAAGCTTGGTAAAGTATTTAACCAACCAATTGGTGAAAAAGCCGCTGTCAGCCTCTTGGGTAGCTGTGGTACGGTATTTTTGGGCGGTCAACTGAGCACCTTGATTCCTTTTGCACCGCTACAAATTCCTGTGGCTATTGGCACAACTTATGGTCTGGGCAGAGTGGTAACAGAATGGTTAAAAGCAGGTTGCCCCAAAGACATGAGCGTTTTCAAGGCTGTATATGAAGAGGCTGTAAAAGAAACCAAAGAGCATATGGACAGCTTCAAGAACAATCCGGATAAAGATAAACCTTTGGGCGATGAAAATAAGAAGTATGATGTGTAAAAATTAAATAAATATGAAATAGGCCATTAGGAATATTTTCCTAATGGCCTATTTTACTTTTACATTTTTTTTATCACAGCTGATACAACAGCACTAATAGGGGCATGGTAACAATACAGCAGATAGTGGTAACAACATTAATGGCACTGGCATACTTAGCATTGCGTCCATAAAGCTGTGCCATTTGGGTAACCATACTGGCAGAGGGTGCTGTTGCAGCCAAAAGACTAACTACCAGAATATTTAAACCATCTGGGACCATACTTGCCAGTCCCGAATATTTAAGGAAAAGTACTACCAACATCGGGCAAAGCACCATTCTAAAAGCAGTAACCATATAAATTCGTTTATCCATAAAAATATCTTGCCACTTAATCCCAGCTAAAAGAATCCCCAGGATAAGCATACTAACAGGCCCAAGCAGAGAAGCTATTGTCTTAACTGCACTGCCAAGTAAAAGTGGTAACTTAAACCCGGAAAAGAAGAAAATTATACCAAGCCAAATAGCAATCAGGTTAACATTGTAAAGGATATTATGCCAATTTATACCGGTTCTCCCTTGCATTAGCGACTGACCGTGTGTCCACAATATAATGTTTTGAATAGCAATATAAGCGCTGGCATAAATAACCTTGTCTTCTCCCAGCACCGCAACCACCAAAGGAATAATTAAATTACCGGCATTAGAATAAATAATAGAAGCCCTCTCCACCTCATCTACAGCAAAGAAATGCTGCAAAAGCCAGCAAACAATGAAGAAAATAAGGTGAATAACAATCGCCGCTACAAAAGCCAATAACAAACCATCCCGAATGTTTTTGGAATAATCTATCTGAAACGCGTACACTATAACGCAAGGATTAACAAGATAAATACAAATAATAGACAAAATCTGACTATCGTCTGTTTTTAAAAATCCCAACTTAACCAAGGCAAATCCACTGACAATTATTATAAATAAAACCGCAATTTGTTGCGCTAATAACCAAGCAAGCATATTTTTTCTCCCCAAACACTAAAATTCAATCTTTTCTATTATAGTACTTTTTTATCTCAATAACAAAGCCGTTAGGAAAAATTCCTAACGGCTTCTTTCTTTATCCCGCGTTAGCTCATAACTCATATCAATAAATTGCTGTACGACCTTCTCCGGCACAGTCCCATCTAGCAGAATACTCAGCCAGTATTTCTTATTCATATGATATCCAGGCAAAAAGCCTTGAGAATCCGGAATATCTTCAATCACCGCCGATGTTGTTTTTACATTAATAACCCATATTCTACCCTCATCGGGAAGGCCAAGCTTTGATTTTTGGACGTCCATAACTATCCCATACCATTTTCTGTTCCGTCGATGACGTAAAACAGCATAGTCAGGATTGCTCGACCACAAATATTCAGGATCCGTATCATATTGCTTTTTTACATAAGAAAATATTTTATTTCTCATAGAAGTATTCTTCCATTTTCAGCTGCTTTACAACAAATCACAACAAACCTTTGACAAATTCCTCAACCTTGACCATATCAGCAGTTGGTTCAAATCTTGCTACCACGTTGCCCTGACGGTCAATGATAAACTTGGTAAAGTTCCATTTAATATCAGGCTTTTTCATAAAATCAGGGTCTTTTTCTCCCAACATCTTTTCTAAAACACCCGTTAATTTATGTGGAGGAAAACCCTCAAAACCCTTTTGACTCTTTAAAAAAACATAAAGAGGCAAAGCATTTGCTCCATTTACCTCAGATTTTTTCATTTGAGGGAACTTGGTGTTAAAATGCACCGTGCAGAACTCATGGATTTCATCATCACTGCCGGGAGCCTGGCCACCAAATTGGTTGCAGGGAACGTCAATAATTTCCAAGCCCTTGCCATGCAGCTCGTCATACATTTTTTCCATAGGCTCATAATGAGGGGTAAACCCGCACCCTGTAGCCGTATTAACAATCATAATAACCTTGCCTTGTAGCTCAGAAAGCTTCAGCTCAGTACCATCTCTTTTTGGTAGAGTAAAATCGTAAATTGAAGACATTTTTATCACTCCTCTGTATATTATTTATGTGTCCATTATACCATAGAATTAGTATGGTTTCTTCTCTCCCTGTGGTAATATAATAATAACAAAAGAAAGATATTCAGGAGAATAATATGTATTTTTCCTACAAACACAAGGGAGGCAACAAAATGATACACTATACTTCTCATTATTCTTCGCCACTTGGCGGTATCACCTTGGCCAGCGACGGTAAGGCTTTGACCGGTCTATGGTTTGACGGGCAGAAATATTTTGCTGATACATTGGCGGAGGAACACAAGCGTGCCTCTCTTCCTGTTTTTGTGCAGACAAAAGAATGGCTAGATCTTTATTTTAAAGGTAAGGAGCCCGACTTTACACCACCACTCCATTTTCTCACCACACCTTTTCGCAAGAGCATCTGGGAAATACTCCTTACCATTCCCTTCGGACACACCATGACCTATGGTGAAATTGCTGAGCTATTGGCCAAACAAAAGGGCCTCACCCATATGTCCGCCCAAGCTGTAGGCGGTGGTGTAGGCCATAATGCTATTTCTCTTATTGTCCCTTGTCACAGGGTTATCGGCACTAACGGCAGTCTCACCGGCTATGCCGGTGGTATAGATAAAAAAGCTTGGCTTTTAAAACATGAAGGAATAACTATCATTTCATAACCAAATTATAAGCTTTAAGCACCGGAGCCGTACACAGGGCAATAACACGTCCGGTAAACAGCATGCTGCAAAGCGTACCCAAGCCGATACCAATAATTCGACCTCCACCTAGCAAGCCCATGGCAATAGTAAGTAAAACACAGGTAAAATCAAAGACATTTTTGCCAAAGCCAAAGTCCTTATGCAATTTTTTGCCTACCACTGCTGCTATAGCATCGGCTGGATTGGGTATAAGCTGCATACCTACGCTTAAAGCTGCTCCTATACCGGTAAGCACAACAGCAATAAAAAGCATACATAATTGACCTGGTAGTTGCTGCGCCAGCGGCAGTATCCCGTCTAACCAAGATACTATGCTGCTTACCACCAGACTGGTAATTATTTGCAAACACTGCCACCTATCAAAGTCTTTGCCCAGCAAAATCCATTGTAGCAAAATATGAACAATGTAAAAGCCAAAAATCAATATGCCCAAATTGATGCCAGTAAGCTGAGCGAGGCAGTAGGGGACTGAAATGATTGTAGATACGCCCAACTGTGTTTTCGTGTTTAAAGTTATCCCTAAAGCGAGGATAATATTCCCTAGCAAGAAAAGCAGAATCCTTCCTCCCGTTAAATCTCGTAACATAAATTCACCTTTAGTTATTTTTTGTATGTTTATTATCACATTCGCCCATTTTTTTACAATACCTTGTTTTTTCGCTGAAATAAATAACCTTACATATAGATACCTCTTATGGTATAATAACGGACATGTGTAAATAAATTGTAAAGGGGTATGCCAATGTTCAAAGGATTACTATTGTGTTTAGCGTTATCAATACCATCCTGGTTTTTGGGAAAACAATTTCCCATCGTGGGAGGCGCTGTAATAGCCATAATTGCGGGTATGATTCTTACCATGTTTATCAAAAACAAGGAACCATTTTCCGCCGGCATTAAGTTTACTTCCAAAAAAATATTACAATGGGCCGTTATTTTATTGGGTTTTGGTTTAAATTTGAATGTTATTTTAGAAACAGGAAAACAATCCCTACCCATTATAGTTTGTACAATTACCGCATCCCTGCTTATTGCTTATGTGATGCACAAGGTACTGAATATAGACAGTACTATTTCTACTTTGATCGGCGTAGGCTCCTCCATTTGCGGCGGCAGTGCCGTAGCTGCTACAGCACCGGTTATTGATGCTGATGATAGCGAAGTCGCTCAAGCCATTAGTGTTATCTTCTTCTTTAATGTAGTAGCAGCCTTGGTTTTTCCTATGTTTGGCGCTTGGCTGGGTTTCGACCATATGAGTGGTACCGCCTTTGGTATTTTCGCCGGTACAGCTGTTAATGATACCTCTTCCGTCACAGCTACTGCCTCTACCTGGGATAGCATGTGGAATCTTGGTTCCCAAACCCTGGACAAAGCAGTAACGGTAAAACTTACCAGAACATTAGCCATTATCCCTATTACCCTGGTTCTGGCTTTCTTCCGAGCACGTCAGGCAGGTAAAAACAGTGCAGCAGCCAATAAAAAGGTTTCTCTCAAAAGTATTTTCCCGTTCTTTATCCTATATTTCGTTTTAGCTTCAGTAATCACTACTGTAGCCGTAAATGTGGGTTTTTCTGAAAGTGTTTTTAAACCTATCAAGGAGCTAAGCAAATTCTTCATTGTGCTGGCCATGAGTGCTATTGGATTGAACACTGATATTATTAAATTGATTAAAACCGGTGGTAAACCCTTATTATTGGGCTTTAGCTGCTGGGTCGGCATTACAGCCGTAAGTCTGGTTTTGCAACATCTTTTAAATTTATGGTAATTTCTGCCAAGATACAAAGAAGCCGTTAGGATTATTTTCCTAACGGCTTTTATCATGCTAAGCCTATTTCTTTTCTACCCATACAGATATTGAACCACCACTAACAGGGAATGTACCATTGCCGGTGTTATCAATAACAATTTTCTTTTCGCTATTGCCTAAGCAATCGTAGAAAGTTTGTCCAATATGATTTAGACCAACATACATAGTCTTTTCACCGCTAGGGCCATCACTTATGGTAACAGCAACGCCGGAACCGGGATGCTCTGCATCGCCTTCTAAGGTCCAGCCTACTACATCAAAATGGTCAAAATAATCATGTTGGAAACCATATACCTTGTCTCTACGAACCTTGCACATGATATCCAAATCATCCTTCATGCAAGGCAAATCATGCTCTTCGTCGCCATAATAATCACCATAGAAGATACAGGGATAGCCTTGGGGGCGCAATAAGATTACGCCATAAGCCAAAGGTTTAAACCAGGGAGCAATCCCGGTTTTTAAAGCTTGACCAGGTTGAGTGTCATGGTTTTCTACGAAGGTAACAGCATGGGTAGGATTGTCCTGCACCAAAGTACCATCCAGCAAATGAGCCATGTCAAAATTACCGGACTGATTGCAAGCCTTGTAGAAATTCAAATGAAGAGGCACATCAAACAAAGACATGCAGCCATCTGTAGCAGTAATATAACGGCGTAAATCATCCAGATTGCCACTCCAATATTCACCCACGGCAAAATAATTTCTTTGGCCGTTGTTCATACGCATATTCCACAGCCAATCTTTATAGAAATTGGAAGAAATATGTTTTACAGCATCAATACGGAAGCCATCCATGTGGCAAGTATCAATATACCATTGGCCCCATTCATTCAGGTGGTCAACAACGGTCTGATCGGCAAAATTCAAATCTGCACCCATCAGATAATCGTAGTTGGTATTGGTATGATCAACATCAGTTTCCCAACTATTGCCTTCAAAATTATAAATAGCGCTCTTTTTGGTACGTTGATCCCAATCTACGCCATCAAAATATTTATGATTCCAGGTAAAATCAGAATACTTGCCATTACGACCTGGGAAAGTGAAGATAGTCCAAGCCTTAATTGTTTCGTCACCGGAAACTTTTTGTAAACGATTGTTGGGATTATCTTCTGCTGCTACAACATCTTCAGTAGCATCGGCACCCATCATATGATTCAAAACAATATCGGCATAAACCTGAATGCCTTCTTTTTGGAAAGTACTAATAGCATTCAAATAAGCTTTTCTAGTACCGTATTTAGTACGAACCGTACCTTTTTGTTTAAACTCGCCTAAATCATAAATATCATATACGCCATAGCCTACATCATGAATACCGGCCTGACCCTTAAAAGCAGGTGGCAGCCATACTGCGGTAATACCTGCCTTAGCTAATTTTTTTGCTTGCTTTGCAGCATTTCTCCAGAATTTACCATCATCAGGTAAATACCATTCAAAATATTGCATCATAACACCATTCAAACTCATTACTATCACCTTTACCTTTTACCTATCTACTTTTAAAAACCCTTATATTATACTATATTTCTTTCAATAGTAAAGAGAAAAAATAATTTTCCGAAATTTTCGACAACAAGCTCGCTCCTCCCCAAATATTTGCAGTGCAACCATTGTAAATTCATACCAGCTAAACACTTCCGAATTACCGATGGCAAATTATAGGGATTACTTAACCTTTTTAAAATAAGCTCATGCAACGGATAAGGCGTTCACACTATACCAAAAGGCAACTCTTGTTTTCAAGAGTTGCCTTTTGGTATCATATGTTCCCTTTGTCACCAGTTTTGCATAGCAGCTCCTTCATCAGCCGATCTGCAAGTTGCACCATATATAGCTAATACACCACTTTTAATCTTGGGCTCAGGTTTTACCCAGTGTTTCTTGCGTTCCTCGATAACAGCTTCCGGAACATCTAATTTTAAAAAGCCATCAGGGATACTGTATTCGATGATGTCCCCATCTTCCACAAAAGCAATAAGTCCACCCACCATTGCCTCCGGAGCCACATGTCCAATGATGGTACCGTGGTTAAAACCAGAAAATCTGGCATCAGTGATTAAAGCAATCTTTTGCTCCAAGCCCTTGGCAATCAAACTATCCGTGGCTTTCATAAGCTCATTCATACCCGGAGACCCTTTAGGACCTTCGTAACGAATGACAATCACATCGCCTGCTTGAACTTCACCTTTCATAACAGCTTCAGCTGCAAATTCTTCTTGATTGAAAACTCTTGCTTTGCCTTTAAATTTTCTCATATTTTCAGGCACTCCGGTAGGTCTGCAAACAGCACCACGCTCTGCCAGATTGCCTTTTAGTATTCTCATGCCGGCAATATTGCTATAAGGTTTGTCCAGGGTTTTAATTACAGCAGTATCTTTTACAACAATATTTTTAAGATATTCTCCCCAAGTATTGTTTAGCAAAGTTTTTTCGTTTACATACAATATGGCTTCCAACCGCTTCATGACGGCGGGAACTCCTCCGGCGTTATGAAAGTCTATAACAGAAAGGGGCCCACTTGGAATAATGCCAACCAGACATTTAACCTTTTGCGCTATGGCATCAAAGTCATCTATTTTTAGACCAAGTCCTAATTCATAACTATAGGCCAGTATATGTAAAACCGCATTGGTTGAACCAGCCATGGCCATATCTAACATAACAGTATTTAAGAGGATATTTTTGGTAATGATGTCTTCCGGGCAAATGCCTTCTTTAACTCTTTTAACAATATATTTGCCTGCCTCTACACAGCTTCTTAGTTTTAGATTGTCAGCAGCAGGTATTGTAGCCGTACCTGGCAGGACCAAATTTAAAGCCTCCCCCAAAATCTGCATGGTACAAGCCGTCCCCATGGAAGGACACGCTCCGAAGGAAGGGCAGACATGCTCTTGGACAATGTCTAATAATTTTTTGTCACCCTTTATAGCGGCTACATCAATATCGGCTTGCACAAGATTTTTACCACAATAACTCCCGGCACCCATTATGCCACCTGTCACTACAAGGCAGGGTATTTTAACTCTTAAGGCAGCTAAATAAGCGCCGGCAATGATGTTGTCACAAGAAGCAAGAATAATTAGGCCATCGAGCTTGTGTACTCGTACTACTGCTTCTATAGACATTGCCACAATATCCCGTAAAACCAATTCATATCTTAGCCCATTGGAGCCTGTAGCCATGTTGCCACAGGTTGCCGGAACACCGAATTCCATTGGCATACCGCCACTCATCCAAATACCTTTTTTCACTGCTTCTGCCAGGTTCCTTAAATGACCTGTCCCCGGTGAACCCTCAAAAAACGTATTAGCAATACCAATATGAGGCTTTTTTTCAATATCCTCATTTTCATATCCCGCTGCAATATACATAATCCTTCTATTTGCTGCACCTGTACCTTGCCAATACTTTCTTTCCTCTTTCATATCATACATGTAAAAGTACCTCCTTAACCCTACCGCACCGGTTAACTCGTACTTTCATTCTACAAAATAATTTTACAAAAAAACACTGCAGCTATGTAATACATGGTATTCAGATTTTGAATAAAACTTTACCTACCGCTGAAATTGTCATCATTAAACCTACAATACCACAAATAGGAAACATTAAATTTATCAAGACCGAGAACGGTATCAGTCCACCGAAAAAAATACCAATTATGGTTAAAATTAAGACAAGCAACCGTCCTTTAGCCGTTAAGCCCTCGTCATGGCCTGGAAACAGCAGATCATTTATGACCCACAAATACCCGGTTGTTGTTGTAAAAATACCGATAAAAATAATAAGAGAATAGGTCCAGCTCCCCGCCGGCCACAAAAAATCAACGGCTGCAAGTAGTGGTATCTCGTACATCTTCCCTGTGCCAAAGTCAATTAATTTACTGCCATTCATAAGCATAATAAGCAAAGAAAAACAGACACAAGTAAAGAAACTGACAGCAGTTACAATTCCGGAAACTATCGCTTCTTTATTAGAAGCTGCTCTTTTTCCCAGCGTAAAATAAAAAGGAGAACCGGAAACAAGACATACAGCAGGATACAACGTTCCTTCCACAACGGGCCCATTCATTGCCGTCAAACCCGGAAATAAAGAAAAAGGAAATAATGCAAACAAATTTGCCTGCCAGATTTGTCCTGTAGCAACTGCTTCCTTAATAAAGCTTGCTTCTCCAATACTACACTGAGGATTAAGAACAGATACTGTAGCAAAAACTAAGGTATAGCCTAAAAGTATTATTCCTGCCCAACCAAGAACTTTTTCTACCGTTTTTAATCCTTTTAGGACTATCAGCAACGATACGCTGCCTAAAAGAACCGCTCCCAGCCATTTGGCCACGCCAAATTCCTGATACAAAACATTGGCTGCGCCTGAGAACATTAACATAAAACAACTCAAAATAAAGACATAAACAAATATTTGATAAATCCATCCCAAGGTCCTGCCTCCGAGAAATAAATACACTTCTGTCGGCTTGACTAAAGTACTTTGCCTACCTAGCAAATAAAAGCTCACACAATAAATCGCGGCAGTGATTACGCCACAAAAAATTGCTAATGCAGTTCCCTCCGTCCCCCAGGAACCATAAAATTGCAGTACTTCATTGCCTGAGGCAAATCCTGAGCCAACAGTATAGGAAATAAACGCACCGGCGGTCATAAATATATTGGTCCACGATAATTTGTTTCTGTCTATATTTCCCATTAGTTTGCTCCCCTTGCCAAGGCTCTAAACACTTTACTAAATCATATCATTAACTTAAGCAAAAGCAACAAAAACAACTAGTAATACTGTAATTTTTGCAAAAAAAGGACCGTTAGGAAAGCTTTCTAACAGTCCATGTTTTTTATCTAAATAATCGCTGTTGTTTAAATAAGCATTTCTGTTTCTCATTAATTTTTCTCGAGATTTATGTTTTAATAACAAGAGAAAAACCGTTAAGGAATATCCCTAACGGTTTGTATTTAAAACTATTATTCTTTCTTCACTTTTTCTTTTTTCTCGGTATAAGGGAAAATGAAGCTTAAAAAACCTGCTATAGTACTTCCAAGCACTGCAACCGGATATATTTTTTTACTTGCAAAAACCATGAGATTGCCATTTAGCGTAACAAGTCCAAATATTTGAAGCCCAACAACAACACAACCTAGAAAAAAGAATACTAATAAGGCTAGTATAAATAAAGATCTATCTAATTTTCTAATAGTTTCCATGATATGTCACTCCTTTACAATGTTGGCAAAATGCCTGTACCAATAAGCATGGCGATAAGTGCACTGCCACCAGCATAAATTGGCGCTAGCAATCTAAAACATTTTATTGGATTATCGTACCCAGATATGCCTGATGCAACAAACAATGGCGATGAAGAAGGTGGCATACTCCCCTCAGTCGCGCCAAATAAAATTATGCAAGTTAATGCTAAAGAGGGCCGCATGCCAACACTCTGTAAAACTGTAAAAGAAACACTACCAAGAGCAGCTAATGTTGCCGTAGTAGATAATGGTCCGGCTGCCATCATAATAAATCCACCCACGATAGCTAACATAAGAGTTGGACTAATCGATCCCGACATGGATCCTAAAATTTTATTTAATTCAGTACTCATACCTAAACTTTTCATTACAGCACCACCCGCTAAGGAAAACAATAAAGTTCCACCTACGTTGGCATAAGTATCTATATTTTCGCCCACAAACTCCAGCCACTTCCCTATATTATGCGGTAATACCTTGTGTCCTTCTATAACCGTTATAACACACATAAGTACCGGAATCCAAACAATCATATCAATACTTTTTACTCCTGCTGCACCAATAGCAACAACTTTTTTTAGCTGTTCTGATACGGGACCGATTGTCAAGATAAGAGGTATTAAAATTCCCAAGAAAATTGCTAAGCTTTTGCCTCCCTTTTGCAAAGATTCACTAAGAGGCCTAATTTTACTTGAATCTACTGCTTGAATATTATATTTTCTAGTAAAACCAAAAACAGTAATAAAGCGTAACAACAATAACCACATACCACCACAGAAACAAGTTACATACAATTCACTACTTGTTACATGACCTGAAACTGCAGGAAGTGCTAAAAGCAAAAACATAACAGTTGAGGGCGGTATAGATGCCCCCAAAGTAGCATTGCCAGCCACAATAGTTGTAGCAAGTTCTTTAGAAAAACCTGACTCAAGCATCCAAGGAATAGTTATTGTACCTGAAACTGCGGCATTTCCTGGTCCATTGCCTGACACCATACCCATAAGTGCACTAGCACAAGTTGAAACATAGCCTGACCCCCCGCGAACGCGTCCACAAATAGAATTAAAAATTTGAACTAGTCTCTCTATAATTCCAGTTTTAAGCATAAGCGTAGACATAAAGCAGAACATCATGGTAGGGAAAACTACTTCAGATGTAAAAGCAGTCTTAGCACTTGAAACAGCCAAGGCAGGGGCAGTTGTTCCCCCCAAAAGCACGGTGCAAATCCAAGCTAGGAACATACCTTCCGCACAGCTTCTTTTTAAAACTACAGTCATAACAGAAACTATAACTATGAAAAGTATTAAAGAAAATATACCAACTCCCATTTTTCTTCCTCCCTATCTATCAAATCATCGCAAAAGTAATCATTTATTAAATAATCTTACAACCTAGTCTATCCAAGATTTCATTTACCCAAGGACGTACATATGTACCATCTTCTACTATATGTTTCATAATATCGGCTTCCTTTTTCTGTACTGCTTCTGTTGCCTTAACTAACTCTTCGGCAATTTCAGGTTCGATAAAGAGGACACCGTCCTCATCACCCACTACAATATCGCCAGGATGGACAATCTTATCACCGATAACCACAGGAACATTGATTTCTCCTGGTCCGTTCTTGTATGGACCGTTAGGTGTTGCGCTAATTGCATACACAGGAAAATCCTCCATTAATGCTAAAGACCCCTTATCTCTAATAGCTCCATCACATACAATTCCTTTAATACCACGTTTTTGGCAATATGTAGCCATCAATTCTCCAAATATGGCACGATCCGTAAATCCACCTGCGTCAATAACAATTACATCTCCAGCCTTAGCTAAATCCATCGCTGCATGAAACATTAGGTTATCACCTTGCGGTACGCGAACCGTGAAAGCCGGCCCTAAAAGTTGTCCTTTGCCAATAGGGACTATATTATTACGAGCTGCTGCAATTCTTCCCATGTTATCATCAATATTTGCAACAGGCATGTCTTTAAATTTATTAATTAGCGCAGTATTAGGGCGCTTGAAATCTTTTATAATCTTGCATCCAATAGTCATTTTTATCTCCCTTTTAATCAGTTCTTGTAAAACGTTCAAAACTTTGCTTCTACGCCGTATATCTTTCCTACTTCACGAAGTTCATTTGCAACAGCATCGGAGATCTCTATACCCTCTTTATCGCTAGTCCTGTCCTTATCGGCTTCTATTTCTCCTGGAATAAAAACATGTTTAACACCGGGCGCCGGAGGACAAGCCTTAAATTCATCAAACATTGCATCAACTTTATCAGTAAAATCCCGTAACGGAAGAAATTTACTAGGATCAATAATAATCATAAAATAACCAACGTCCTGCGGATGTTCATAATCCGTCCAGAAATGATTAGTTGTGCGACAGTTTTTAGCACCACCCAAACAACTGCACATTAAATCAATGAACAGACTTATTGCATATCCTTTGGCTCCACCAAAAGGTAACATGGAACCGCCATCCAATACTTCTGCCGGTTCTGTTGTTTCTTTTCCATTTTTATCTACAGCCCAACCTAGCGGAATTTTGCGTCCTTCTTTTTGAGCTAGGACAACTTTGCCTCTTGCAACAATACTCGTTGCCATATCTAAATCAAAAATATCATTTTTTTCTGCTGGCACAGCTATCCCAAAAGGATTTGTTCCCAACATTGCTACAGAGCCGCCAGTTGGTACAACTGCCGCTTCACTATTTGCCATCATAATAGCAATAAAACCTTTTTTAGCGGCATATTTGGAGTAGAAAGAACCTGCCCCAAAGTGATTACCATTTTTTACCGTTGCAACACAACATCCAGTCTTTTTAGCTTTTTCCATGCATAAATCAGTAGCTTGTCGTGCTATTTTGGCACCAATGCCATTATGGCCATCCAACGCTAGGGTAGAAGGTGATTCTTTAAGTATTTCAATATTAGCACCTGCAGTAATAACCCCGCACTTTACACGTTTAGCGTAATTAATTAACCTAGAAATACCATGAGATCCAAGTCCTCTGCTATCAGCAAAAAGCAAGTTTTCTGTAAACAAAGCTGCTTCCGCTTTTTCCAATCCGGCACTTATCATTACTTTTGTACCAAAATCTTGTAAAACTTGACGATTATACCTCATCCTAATGCCCCTCCAGACAAATTTGTTTCGGCTTAGCTTGATCAGAGCTTAGTCTCAACCTTTAACAGGACTGTACAGATACCTTTATTAGTTAGAATTATAAGATAATTCAGAATAACCGTCTAATACATGTTATACTATAGTTAATATAACTTCTATGGAATATTTGAACGGAGATTTTCTATGCTTACAAAAACTGATGAATATTTTATAACTATTGCCAAAACAGGTAACTTAAATCGTGCAGCTAGTCTTCTATATGTATCGCAACCCTCGCTTACGAAATATATTCAAAGGCTAGAAGAAAGGCTTGGTACCGAGCTTTTTGACCATTCTGTCACACCTCTACAACTAAATGATGCAGGTGAATTGTATCTTCATTTTCTATTGGATTCACAAGAAAGAGAACAAAATTTTTTTGATAAAATAGGCGAAATAAGACAAATGGAGCGCGGTACCCTTCATATAGGTGTCCCTCCCTATTGTGGACAATGCTATTTACCTAAAGTTCTGCCAACGTTTTCTAAACGCTACCCTCAGGTTGCTGTTGATTTAGTGGAGGGAACAGGTGGTTCTTTAGAAACCGCACTAATTAACCAAGAAATCGATTTGGCTATTGTCCATAGCCCAGTGAACAATCCGCTCCTCGCTTATACTGATTTAATAACAGAAAATATTCTGTTGGTTACAAAAAAAAGAGACAGCAGAACCGGCATTATTGAGTCCAATATAGAAAAATTCAGTAAAGAAAATTTCATTCTTCCTTATTCAGATCAGAAGATTGGCAAGATAGTGGACAAATTTCTCAGCCAAAAATCTTTTATTCCTAAAATTTATATGCGTACTAGTAGCGTTGAAACCGTTATTTTACTGGCTTCTCAGGGTATTGGAATAGGTTTTATTCCAGATAGTGGTTTACAATCTCTATCACACGATATACAAAAAAAGGTATCATTTTTCTCTCTAGGTCCTCAGCTAAAAAATTGGCAAATTTTAGCTGTACGGCGTAAGAATTTTAATTTACGAAGTTTTGAAAAATATTTTTTGGATTTATGGAAAAAATGCTAGGCTCTTGACCAACAAAAAGCCGTCCTCCATTCGACAAGGGAGGACGGCTTTTCCCACTATTTCGTGGGCAAAGAAGATGTACGAATCTTCAGGGGTTTTCAATTTTACTAGGCTTTAGCAGAAGGCTGTGCCATCTAAAAGCAAATTGGCAGTCCTAAAACCAAAGGTATCTTCTATTTCAACTTCCTTGCCTTTCAGCGTGTAATCAACACCTGCTTCCAAAATACCATCAGGATGACCTATGCGGATAAACTGTGTATCAGTATCCTTTTTCAACACCTGAGCTACTACGCTACCGGGTACAACGGCTGCTGCTGCTGTACACATAGCACCGGTCATAGCATAAGTTGGGTGGGTTTTTTGCATGGACATCATCCGAGACAACAAATCAATTTTATCCACATTGACAGTAGCACCATTCACCGTTGTATAAGTTTCCGCTTCTGCTACAAAGGTCATTTTAGGAATGCCGGGAGTTTCCCAGGCAGATTTTGTATAATCACTTATCAGCCCCAGTTTCACGGCAGCTAAACCTCTAATGGTCTCCAAAAGTGCCAATTTTGCAGGATTGTTGTCTAGCTCACCAGGCAACTCCGTACCTTTAAGCCCTATATCTTTCGCTTTTACAAAAACTAAAGGATTGGCAGCATCTACAATAGAAACCTTAACCTTGCCAAAATCAGGCACATCCAGCTCATCCACAGCATTACCGGTTGGCAACAATTTATCAGAAATAGTACCGGAAGGATGCATAAATTTTAATTTTACAGGTGCAGCTGTGCCTTTAACACCAGCAATAGCAAAGTCACCGTCATATTTCACAGCACCATTTTCCACTTGTACTTCTGCTTCAATAATTTTACCTGTATTCGTATTGTAGATACGCACCGGTGTCATTGGTTCCTTTAGAGGTACCAAACCTTTTTCCAAAGCAAAGGGTCCTACCCCGGAGGAAATATTACCACAGTTGCCTTTATAGCTGACCAAAGGTTTATCTACAGAAACCTGGGCAAAGGTATAGTCCACATCAGCATCCTCGCGCTCAGAAACCTTTATGATAGCTACTTTACTGGTTACAGAAGTAGCTCCTCCCAAACCATTAATCTGTTTTAAATCAGGACTACCCATAACTTTCATGAGGACCTGGTCTCTTTCAGTTTTTTCCTTAGGCAAATCTTTTTCCAAGAAATATAAGCCTTTACTGGTACCGCCACGAATAATCATGCAAGGCAGGCGATATTTTTTATTTATACTCATGTTCAAACCCCTTCCTATTTGTCCCTACGATTGTAATTTATTAATGAACCGGCACTAATAATATCCTTTTCTTCAGCAGTTAAAGCTCCAACCTTTAAGCTAATTTTTTGTACCTTGTCACCAATAACGTATGCTTCAATAGTTGGTTCATCTTCTTGAATTTTAGTTTTGATATTGGGGACAAAAATATAGGCATCATCAGCAAAATCAGGTACTTGCTCAAGGGTAAAGGGAATCATACCCCAGTTGATTAAATTGGATCTATAGCGTTTGGTAGCATACTCTTTAGCAATATTAGCACCGCCGCCCAAAACCCTCTGACAGGAAGCTGCTTGCTCTCTAGCACTACCATCCCCCGGCTTTGTAGCATAAACCACACTACTTAAATCTATTTCTGTGTTCTTAACGGTGGCAAAGTCAGCAAGAGCTTTAATTTTTTGCAAAACTGCCTGGAGTTCCTGAGGTTCTTTACCGGTCCTGTTAGCCACAGCTATTTGATTAATTGCCTTAGCTTTACCAACATACTCGGGCACTCTCCTGGACAAAGTAAATTCAGCAAGTCCCATTGGATTGGAGCGGAAAGATGCGGTTTCCCCTGATGGTATAAGTTCATCGGTGGTAGTTACGTCATCGGTAATAAAGGCGGCAACCTTCAACAACATATGTTTGTTAAGTGCCGGCATTTCCGGCCAATCTTTAATATTGGGGCCATAGATAAGCTTTTCTGCTGTTTTGGCTTCGTTAAAACCGTTATATACTCTTTCTTCGTATGGCTTAGGATCATAATGATACTCGGGACAAGTATATTCATAGTCTATTTCGTCAGCCCCGGTCAGTACGCCACCAGCTGCTGCCGTAGCAGCGATACTTCTGGCATCCATCAAGGCAACTGCGGCCAATTGGCCTTTGCCTGGTTTTGAGCCTTCCCTGTTAGGGAAGTTTCTGGTAGTATGGCGAACGCTGAGGCCACCATTAGCAGGTGTATCGCCTGCACCAAAACAAGGTCCACAGAAGGCTGTTCTAATCGTAGCGCCGGCAGACAGCAAAGTAGTAATAGCATTTTGTCTTAAAAGCTCCATCATTACAGGTTGGGAAGAAGGGTAAACGGATAACGCAAATTCATCTTTACCGGTGCTGGCACCTTGCAAAATATGCGCTGCTTCCATTAGGTTGGTAAAGGTACCACCGGCGCACCCGGCTATAATGCCTTGGTCAACCTTGATTTTGCCATTTTCCACCTTGCTCAGGAGATCTAATTTAACCTCAGAACTAATTAGTTTTTGCACACTTTCTTCAACCTCATGGAGAATATCCTTGGGATTAGCCTTTAAATCAGCAATGGTATAACCGTTGCTGGGATGGAAAGGCAAAGCGATCATAGGTTTTATTTCACTTAAATTCACTTCTATTAGACGATCATAATAGGTAAGAGTTTGAGGACGAAGTTCTTTATATTCTTGTCCACGTCTATGCTCGGTAAGATATTTTTTGGTGTCTTCATCTGTCTGCCACACGGAGCTCAGACAGGTTGTTTCCGTGGTCATAACATCAACACCGTTACGGAAATCAGTACTCATCCCGGTAACGCCGGGTCCTACAAATTCCATGATTCTATTCTTAACAAAATTGTTCTTAAATACAGCAGTAATAATAGCTATATTCACATCGTGCGGTCCTACGCCATGACCCGGTTTGCCGGTTAAAAAAACACCCACTATTTCCGGATAGGCTATATCATAGGTTTGACTTAAGATCTGTTTAACCAGTTCACCGCCACCTTCGCCAATAGCCAAGGTTCCCAAGGCACCATAACGAGTATGACTATCTGAGCCCAAAATCATTCTGCCGCAGCCGGCCCAGCATTCACGCATGTATTGATGAATAACACCTAAATGAGGAGGTAAATAAATACCACCGTACTTCTTAGCTGCCGAAAGCCCAAAAACGTGATCGTCCTCATTGATTGTGCCACCTACTGCGCACAAAGTATTGTGGCAATTGGTCAAAATGTAGGGCAACGGGAACTTATCCAGCCCTGAAGCCTTAGCTGTTTGAATAATGCCTACATAGGTCAGATCGTGAGAAGTGAGAGAATCAAACTTTATTTGCAGATTTTCCATATTATTGGAAATGTTATGTGCTTTTAAGATTTGATAGCTGATAGTTCCTTGCCAGGCTTTTTCTGCTTGCTCGCCTGTAAAACCCAGACTTTGCAATTTTGCCTTATCTTCCATTGGTACTATAGTTGTACCATTCACAAGATAGGCACCCTTTTCATACATTTTCATTTGTTTTCCTCCTTTTGTGCCGATTCACCATACGCTATTTATAGAACAGTCCACCCAGATTGAATACACCTAAAGCTGCTAAAATCGTATTAATACCAACGTTGCATACAGATAGTATGAATAAGGTATAGAACATTTTATTTGTTTCTTCGGTAGTAAGCTCTTTCGCTACAGTATAGGAAGACATAATAATGGCACCACCGGTAGAAAGAGGGCTGATAGCTGCCGCAAAGGAAGTAGCTGTAATAGCAGAAATCAATTCCACGAAGCTTACATCAGCAAATTTAGTGCAAATTTCAGCTGCGATAGGATACATGGTAGGCATTACAACTGCGGTTGTAGAGCTTACCCAGGACAAAATACCGGAGGAGGCTGCCATGATGGGAACTGCGGTACGCTCGGTCATAAAGGCGCCTAAACCATCAGAAATAAGTTTTATACCACCTAAAATACCAATCATATTTACTAAAACACCAACACCACAAATCATGATTAAGGTGCCCCAGGGAATACCTTTGATAGCTTTCTTCTCGTCAGCGCAACCTAAGAAAATGAGAACAGTAGCCATAACGAAAGCAAATAAACCGGTATCCAGCTTGAAACCTATGCAACAAATTACCATCACAGCAACAGCAATCATCGTGATTTTCTGATCTCTGTTAAAAGCAGGTATGTCTGACAACTTCATAGGATTGTCTGCCTTAACCTTGTAGCCTTTATACAATACGTAAACAACTAAAGTAAAAATGAAACCGGAAAGCAACGTTGTTAAGAACAGGTGTAACCCGAAACCGCTGTAACCTAACGGCTCGGCCAGTGCCTTGGCCAAAATACCGGTCATAGATAAAGTAGATGCACAACCTGCGTTAGCGCCCAGCTTAGCATATAATGCTGTGGCCATAGGATTTACCTTCATCTCAATAGCGAGGTAAACAGCAAAGGTGGTCATCAAAATACCTGCTGCAATGTGACCGGGTCCAATGGCAGAAACGAAAGCGGAAAGGAAAAACATCAGCGGTGGAATAAGTACTGTCTTATTACCAACCAAGGCAACAACCTTTTTGGAAAACAAATCCAAGGTTCCGTTTTGAGAGGCCATACCAAAGAGGAAGGTAACACCCACCAAGGTTACAAACATAGAGCTGGAGAAACCACCGGCAATAGCACTTACTTTTAACGCTTTCATAGCACCACCTGCTGCCGGAACTTTAAAATTTAAAGCGATAGCAAACATGGTTAATAAAAAAGTTGCCCCAATAGATAGAAATCCAATATTAACTTTCTTAATAAACCCCAAAGCAATTACAACAACCAATACTGCCAAAGAAATCTGCGGAAGATACCCAACTAATCCAGTCATTTTACAAGCCTCCTGTTTTCTATTGCCGTTCACACAAAAATTAGAGTTTTCTAACTTTTTCTTGACTCCACTATAGCAAGGGTTTAGTTATTCGTCCAATTCATAATTTTCATTTTTTATATAGTTTTGCACTATATTTTCTTGTAAAAAAACTTAAATTGTTTTAAAATTAAAACAAAAGAGTAACGTACTAAGGAAGCGATAAACCATGGATTTCAAAGATTTGTCTTATGTAGTAGCCATTGCCGAATACCAAAAGATCACTACCGCCGCCAATGCCCTTTTTATCAGCCAACCTACCTTAACTAAATTTTTGCAAAACCTGGAACACGACTTGGGTCAGAAGCTTTTTCACAGGGTAGGCAATAAATTTCTCTTAACCTATGCCGGCCAACGCTATGTAGCCAAAGCAGTAGAAATCTTAAAACTCAAAAAAGAGCTAGATGATGAAATGGCTGATATTATCAAATCCAACTCCGGTGAATTAAAAGTCGGTTATCCGGCAGTCCGGGGCGGCTATATGCTACCCTGTACTCTGCCGCGCTTTAAGGAACTTTACCCCAATGTAAAAATTAATACTACGGAAGCCCCTTCTGCTACCCTAGAAAGTATGCTGGTAGACGGTTCTGTAGATTTGGCCTTCTTTAATGGACCTCCCAAGAATCCTGATATTGCCTACGATATAATTACCACAGAAGAGGTAGTTCTACTCATGTCCAATAGGCATCCCTTGGCTAGCAAGGGGGTTAAAAAGAAAAGCTGCCGGTATCCTTGGGTAGATTTGGCAGAATTTAAAGACGAACTCTTTATTCTCCAAAAACCGGAACAAAGGACCAGGCAAATCGTTGATAGATACTTAAAAACCACTGATATACAATTATCCAACGTTCTGGTCACCAGCAATATAAGAGCTGCTGCCGATTTAGCTGCCCAAAATTACGGCATTGCCTTTGTCTGTGACACACATCTTAAACACATGGATTTGGGCAAGGATATTGTTTGTTTTTCCTTCGGCAGACCTAGCCTAAACGTTGATTTTGTGGCAGCCTTCCGCAAGGGTGCTTATCTATCCTCTTTTGCCCAAGAATACATCAAAATTGTTAAACAAGTAACCTGATTTATAGCTTTTAGCTATACTTTTTATCGTTTCAATGCATAAAGACCATGATTTTACACTAAAAAAATTAGAAAGAAGGTCTTCCCATGACTGTAAATAAAATAACCCATGCTGTCGTAGCAGGTTGTGGCACCATGGGCAAAAATCTTGCCCAAATTTTTGCTGAGCACGGTATAGAAGTCACATTGTGGAATCACCGAAAAGAAAAATTAGAAGCCGCCTACCAGACTTTGCAAAGCATTCAAACTGGCACCGGTTCTCATTTTCTGCAAAATATTCATACCTCCACAGAAGACACTGCTTTTACCTCCGCAAGCTTTGTCATTGAAACTATTGCTGAAAAACTAGATGTTAAACTGGATTTTTTACACCGCATCAGTAGAATAGCTCCGGCTGACTGTATTATTACAACCAACACCTCCGGTCTTTCTATTACCAAGTTGGCAAGTGCCGTTTTGCATCCGGAATATTTTGCCGGTATGCATTGGATCAATCCGCCTACCTTGATTCCCTTGGTAGAAGTAATTAAAGGGGAAAAAACGACAAAAGAGACAATGGATATTGTTTTTGCCTTGGCTTGTTTCCTGGACAAACACCCTATTCGTACCAAGGATGTTCCCGGTTTCCTGCTTAATAGATTGCAATTGGCCATTTTGCGAGAAGCCTTCCATTTGGTAGAAAATGGCACTGCCACTACAGAAGATATAGATACCGCTGTCAAGTATGGTTTAGGTCTGCGATATGCTTGTGTTGGACCTTTTGAAACCGTTGATTTAGGTGGTGTGGATGTTTTCCGTTCCATTTCTTCCTATTTATTTGCAGATTTGGATGATAGGAAAGATGTACCACCCATATTACAAAAGCTTTGTGAGGAAGGTGCTTTAGGTGTAAAAGCCGGTAAAGGTTTCTACGATTATAGCGGTGACAAAGGCACCTTGGCTATAGAAACACGCAATAAGAAACTAGTAGCTATCAACAAGGCTTTTCATGCTATAGAAAAATAAGGTAAAAAGGTTACAAAAAAGCCGTTAGGAAAATTCCTAACGGCTTTTATCTTTGATTGGAGTTCTAGTAAACAGTTAAGCAAAATATTTATTTTTTTTCTTTTAACAATTGAAGCACATAGTCCAACCCGGAATAAAAACTACATAACAAAGGTGTTTTTACATCCTTCAAATCCGGCAAAAGAGCACGCATGCTAATTTGCGCCATTACTATTGCATCATAGCCCTGCTTATCAAGCTCACGAATGCTCTTCATTAGAATCTGATTATGTTTAGCCTTATCTCCTACTGTCAAAGCCTCCCAAGCTTCCTTATCCAGATATTCTGTTACCTTCATTTCCTTACCTTGTTCGCAGCCAAACTTTTCAATCTGGCGCCGGCTTGGTCCTAAGGTAGTAGCCACCGTAGCAATTAAAGCTATCTTAGTACCTGCTTTAACAGCTGCTTTAGCCATCGGCTCATCTATTTTTATCAGAGGGACACGCACAATTTTAGCTAGCCTGTCAGCAACTTCTCCTACCGTAGAACAAGTTGAAACAATTAAATCCACGCCCATTTTTTCTGCTGCCAAGGCATAGAGAGTCATACGTGCTTCCACATCTGGAGTGGGATGCCCTGCCGCCTTAACGTCTGATAACAAAGAGCTGTCTGTAATAAAATCTATGCGTAAATCAGGCATATTTTCTAGCAAATAAGCAATAGTATCCTCTCTCTTGGCAAAACTGGTTTGTAGAATACAAATATGTTTAGACATGTCTTAATCCCCCTTATTTCTCTGCTTTTTTAGCATCAATTAATTTTTTAACAGCTGCCATAATATCTTCCACCGTCATATGGTGACTTTTATAAAGCTCCTCTGCATCTCCGGATTCACTAAATTTATCCTGAATACCTATGCGTTTCATAAGTGTTGGACATTCTTCAGAAAGTACCTCTGCTATAGCAGAGCCCAAGCCATTGTAGATATTGTGATCCTCTACCGTTACAACTGCGTGCGTAGCCTTAGCTACTTCTACGATTGGCTCTTTGTTAAGAGGTTTTATGGTGGGAACCTCCACCACTTTTACTTTTATTCCTTCTTCTTTCAGTTTATCTGCTGCTTCTAAGGCCTTAGCCGTTAGGATACCGGAAGAAATTATAGCTGCATCACAGCCGTAGTCGCGCAAAGTATAAACCTTACCAATTTCAAATTTATAACCATCATCATGAACATCAGGAGAAGGATTACGATGCAAACGAACATAAAGAGGATGGTGAAAATTTAAAGCAGCATCTGCCAAGCTATAAGCAGACCTGGCATCAGAGGGTTGAATAATGGTTATATTCGGAATACTACGCATAATGCCAACATCTTCAACAGCGGCATGGGTAGCCCCATCACAGCCTACCTGCAAGCCGGTATGAGTACCTATAATAGTAATATCCAAATCTGTATGAGCCACAAAGGTACGTACTTGTTCACAAGCACGCATAACAGCAAAAACAGCAAAGGTAGCTAAAAACACTTTATTTCCACAGCTTGCCAAACCTACTGCGCCGTCCACCAAAGTCTGTTCTGCTATGCCAAATTGAAATTCCCGTCCCGGATATTCTTTACCAAAGTTTTCTATGCCGCAGGCTTTAGTATCAGCACTGCACACCACAAAATCTTTGTTTTCTTTTCCTAATTCCATCAGGCGTTTGCCAAAAGCCATTCTCGTCGCTAAAGTTCCCATGCTATTTACCTCCTTCTGCTCTTATTTCAGCCAGCGCCTGCTTGTATTCCGCTTCGTTGGGTGCTTTGCCATGCCAATCTTTATTATCTTCCATAAAAGACACACCTTTGCCTTTAGACGTACGTGCCAAAATTACAGTAGGTGCTCCACGGAAAGTCTTAGCCTGATGAAAGGCCGCTAACACTGCTCGCATATCATTGCCATTAATTTCTACTACATTCCAACCAAAAGCTTTCCATTTATCACTAAGCGGTTCTATTCTAACAATATCATTTACCCAGCCGTTAATTTGCAGGCCATTACAATCGACAATGCCTACCAAATTATCTAAATGCCTTGTAGAGGCTGACATTGCCGCTTCCCAGTTAGCGCCTTCCTGCAGTTCGCCATCACCCATGAGCACATAAGTAGTATAGGTTTGTTTATGTAAACGAGCAGATAAAGCCATACCCACACCTATAGAAAGCCCATTACCTAACGAGCCTGCTGTCATGTCTACACCAGGAGTCATCAACATATCCGGGTGCCCTTGTAAAATAGAGCCATATTTACGCAAGGTTTTCAGTTCTTCCGTGGAAAAATAACCACGATGAGCAAGAGCTGCATAATACACCGGACAACAATGTCCCTTTGACAAAATAAATCTATCGCGATCCGGCCACTTAGGTTCTTCCGGTTTTATATTCAAAACATGAAAATAAAGTGCTGCCATAATTTCTGCCGCAGAAAGGCTGCCGCCCGGATGTCCGGACCCGGCTAAATAAACCATGGTAACAACATCTTCACGCAATTGCTTTGTAATCTTCTCTAGTTCTAAGACATCTTGTTCTGTAAATCTAAACATGCAATTACCTCCTTCTTAACAAGCTAAAATATATTTTTCTTTCCCATGAGTATTATATTGCAGATAATAGTCAAAAAACAACAACTCTTTTTGCTTGGCAAGCAGAGTTGTTGTTTTTCATGTTTTTTTGACCCTTTAAAACACTCGTCATTTATAAATTGTTCTTAGTCATAAATTCCTTAGCTGTTTCCAAGCAACGTTTAGCATGACCAAGCTTGCCCCGCACCAAAACTTCTTGTGCATTTGGCAATTCAATAGAATAGTATGGCGGGTTAGGAATATTTTTGAGCATGTCAGCAACATCAATACCGCCTTCCCCTGTGTATAATCGCCCGGCGCGACACACCCCAATCATATCTGGGTGTGTCAAAGGAGGAACGAACGCCGGACCATCACACAGGTGCACAAAGCCAAACCTCTGAGCGGGTACCGCTTTAAGTATGGCACCAGTTACACCAACCCGATGAGCATGCAAGATATCAACCAGAACCTGAACATTAGGCCTGTCAATGATATCCATCCACTCCAGTGCGTCTTGCAAATTACGGATTTCCGAAAAAGGTACAAACTCTAGGTTAATCTTCATTCCGTATTTTGCCGCTAGGTCACACATAGACGCAAACTGTTTACGAGAATAATTTTTGTCAGCGGTCCACACGCTGCCAATGGCGTATTTAGCTCCAAGTTCCGCACTCAGGGCGAACTCTGTTTCATAGGTCATAACATCCACGCCGTCCACGACACGTGCCAATTCAATATCCATCAACTTAACACCGGTACGATCCAAGGCAGCACGGACTTGTTTAAATAGAGCAGTATTGGCTAGAGCATATTCAGGTTCACCTGGCAGGTGCTGAGATATAGTTCTAAGGCCTACCCCCGCATAACCACATTGTGCAGCTATTTCAATCTGATCAACCGGACTGGTGCCGGGAATGGTAAGATATGCTAAAGAAAAGATTTTATCCATTTCAACCTCCTGCTTATTTAAGCCCCCATCTGTTATTTCTTGCCTGCCAATTCATTTTGTAGAGTCGTACCAAGACCATTAACTTGCGAATCGATGTCTTTGTATAACTTCTTAACAGTATCAAGATTTAAAATCTGATCAAAGAAAGCCTTATCATAATTGATAATAGTCATGCCCTTCGCTTTCAAAGTAGCCTGGCTCTTTTTGTCAATATCAGCCATCTTCGGACGCATTTCCTGGTTAGCTTCGGTAAAGGCTTGCTTAATAGCTTTTTGATAAGCAGGATCCAAAGAGTCATACTTTTTCTTGTTCATCGATAATTGGTTAGCATACAAGATATGATTTGTATTAGCCAAATATTTTTGTACTTCATATAAGTTAGCATTCAGACATGTATCGGAAGCATTTTCTTGAGCGGCAATTGTGCCATTTTGCAAGCAGATATAAACTTCACCCCAGGCAAGAGGAGTAGGAGACGCACCAATAGCTGTCCAAAAAGCCATATGGTTTTTATTTTCCATTGTGCGAATCTGTAAGCCTTTAAAATCTTCCAGTTTATTCAGAGATCTATTCGAAGTAGCCAGGCGATAAGTAGCATTTTGCTCAATACCAAGATACACAAAGCCTGCCTTATCGTATGCTGCTTCTATAGCATCATGAGTCTTTGTCTTACCATTTAATACATTATCAATAGTGTTACCATCATATTTGGCAAAAACCATTGGTAAATCAAAAATGGCCATAGTAGGAACAAAAGAAACAACCGGCGCAATCTGGCATCCAACTATATCAATATCGCCTGATTTCATCTGACGCAAAAGATCCATATCGTTACCAAGGTCACCATTACTATGCACATCTAAAGTAATCTTACCACCGGTAATTTTTTCCAAACGTTTGGCAAAGGCTTCATCAAACAACTGTCCGGCTGCGTCCTTAGCTGCAGAATCAGCTAAAAGCAATTCAACTTTAGGCAAATTAGCATATGGGCCTGTAGCTCCGTCTTTCTTCTGTTCAGCAGCCTTTTCGCCGCCCCCGCAAGCTGTTAAAGACGCCATCATTAAACCTGCCAAACTCAAGCTAATAATCTTTCTCAGTGTCGCCTTCATGATAATTCCTCCTTTTTTTTTGTAAAAATTTTAATATTGTAAGCCGCCATTAACATCCAATACTTCACCGGTAGTCCAAGCTGCATCATCACTACCTAGGTAAGCGATAGCCGCTGCCACATCGGTCATTTCACCTAATCTGGGAATTCTTACTCCGGCAGAAAGGGTGGCAATCCGTTCCGGAGACATGCCATCGAACATTTTTCCCTTAAGTGGCCCGGGAGCTACGCTATTTACTGTAATGTTCCAAGGACCTAAGGCATAACCAAGATTAATGACCAAGCCATTGACACCAGCTTTAGTTGCTGCGTAATTGCAACCACAAGCTCTTCCTGTACGCCCACCAATGGACGAAATTACTACAATATGTCCATATTTTCTTGCCTTCATAGAAGGTACAACAGATTTGATGGAATGATATACACCGGTCAGGTTTATGTCGATAACATCTTGCCATTGTTCTTCTGTCATTTCTTCGATGGGAAAATGTCTAATAATACCTGCTGTTGCTACCAAGGTATCTATTGGGCCAAACTTTTTTTCCACCTCAGTAACAACCTTAGCGCAATCTTCAAACTTGCGTACATCACAGGTTACACCCATAATACGATTTTCTTCATAGCCTTCTTTTTTTAGTTTTTCTATTGTTTCATCCAATGCTTTTTGTGAAAAATCCGAAAAAGCAATTTTGCCGCCCTCATCTAGCAACCTTTCAGCTGTAGCCCCTGCTACATCGCCAGCACCTGTAATTAAAATAACTTTGTCAGTATAACGTTCCATATTTTTCCTCCTTTTTACAGTTTCACAGCCTTTTAACTTATCTTCCTGTACCTCTATCCTACCTTCATTATCTAGCTATAATTAATAAATGTAAAATACTAGTTTATTGCTTAATTGATAAATAAAAATCTATCAATTAAACTACACTTTTGCTATAATAGAAGAAAAGGAACCACCTTGAAACAAGAAAGGATACCGCTATGACTTTGACACAGCTTTATTACTTTCGAACCGTAGCACAGCTACTTAACTTCCATCTGGCTGCCAAGGAACTTATGATTTCTCAACCGTCCCTTAGCGCAACCATAGCAAATTTGGAGGAAGAATTGGGAATTAAATTGTTCCAACGTAAGGGTCGTTATGTAGAGCTAACCAAGTACGGACAATTGTACTTTCAGGAAGTTACTATCATCCTAAATCGCCTGGATACTGTTAATACCGAAATGAAAAGCATTACACAACCTGGTTGCGGCCATATCGATTTAGGTTACATTGCGCCACTTTCTCCCAAATATATTCCCGAAAAAGTACAAGCTTTCTTAAAAAAACCCGGTTACGAAAAGGTCAAATTCGGATTTCATGAAATGCCCACCAAAGAACTACTAAATGGGCTTAAGCAACACAAACATGACGTTGTTTTTTGTATTTACGAAAATGGCGAACCAGATGTGGAATTCCTTCCCATCATGGAACAAGAACTTGTGGCCATTGTTCCTTTTGGTCATCCTTTAGCCAAAAAATCACGCATCCAACTAAAAGAATTGGCACCCTATCCCCTGATTACCTATATGCCCCATGTAAGACTATACCGAGAAATCATGGAATATATAGCACAAAGTGGCTGGACACCCAACATCCGCTGTGATGCCACCGGAGAAGTTGCCATTGCGGCGTTAGTAGCCCATGGTTTCGGCGTTGCGTGTGTAGCCAAAACATATGCTTTGGAGCAAAACAATGTTAAGGTTTTACATTTTACCGATAAAAACTACAAAAGAACTATTTACATGGCTTTTCTCAAAAACGAGCCTCTGCTTCCTACAGTGCAGGCCTTTATCTCTTATATCAAAAACGCCTAAAAATAAACAATGCACCTCAAGGTTAAACAAAATAACCTGAGGTGCACTTTAATATTGCTTATATTTAAAATTGCTTTTGGGAATTAATTGTGAAGCTTTATTCTTTCATAGACATTTTTTGTTTCTTGTTGCAATAATTCTCTAAACTTGTTGACAAAAAGAGGTTGAGGCATATCTTTGTGAGTAACAATGTCCACACGTAAATAATCGTTAATATCAGCAATGGGCAAAATAATTATTTGGTTTTTCGTGTTGTGACTGCTATTATACGCCAGAACACGATCTAAAACCATGGTAGGACAAAAGGCAGAGGTAAAACCTTGTCCACACATAGCAATTTGTACATCATAATCACTGGTATAGTAGAAAGCCTGCAGCACAATATCGAAATGGTCTAACCAATGATCAATTAAATTGTTCAAAGTACTTTCCTGTAGGTTACGCGTTAACGGAAAACGAGAAATATTTTCGGGCGTAAGCCTTTTTTCTTTGGTTAAATATTGAGCACAGGCCTGTTTAGAAGTAAGAAAAAAAATACTGTCATGCCCCACTTCCTGCCTTAGAAAGTAAGGATGACTCTCTGTGTCAACACCTAGAAACAAATCTATCTTGTTGTTTAGCAACAGTTCGCTTAAGGTCAAAGTATCAGCCAAGATACAGGAAACACTAACTTTGGGATAAAAAGTACTAAACTCTTTCAAAAGGGATGGCAATAATATTCTTGCCCTGGTTGGATTCATTCCCACGTTTAGTCTACCGGTACTTTCTCCCTTTATTTCCTGCAACTGATTTTCCAAAACATTTTCCAGCTTTTGGTTTTTTTGCAAGATTCCAAGCATGACCCTACCTGCTTCCGTAAGGCTAAGCGTAGGTCTTCGGTTAAACAACGGGACACCATATTTAACTTCCAGTTTATGAATATAATCACTGGCGCATTGCTGAGTAACAAAAGCTTTTTGAGCGGCTTTGGTGATGCTCATTTCCTCTGCTACCAGTAAAAACATTTTTTCTGCATTATTCATAGACAAGCACTCCTTGTTTGCAATCTTTTTTACTATTTAATCACAAATAAATACTTGTGTAAACATATGAATATAACTGTTTTACATTTGTGTTGATAAATTGTAGCATTAAGATAAGAAAAAAGGAAGGTGACTTAAATGGATAATGAAAAGATGCATTTCAGTAACTATCGTAGTGGTATGCTGGTAAACGGTATTGAACGCGCGGCACATCGTGCCCTTTTATATAGTACCGGCTTGGATCAAAGTGATTTGGGTAAACCTATCATAGCAGTAGTTAATTCTTTCACAGAACTGGTGCCCGGTCATATTCATTTAAGAGAATTGGCCGAATATGTGAAGTATGGTATTTATGAAATGGGCGGCATTCCCAGAGAATTTAACACCATTGCCTTGTGTGACGGCATCTGCCAGGGACACAAAGGAATGCGCTATCCCTTGCCTAGCCGCGAAATAATTGCCGATTCAATCGAACTGATGATAGAAGGTCACCAGTTGGATGGCATGGTTATGCTGCCCGGTTGTGATAAAATCGTCCCCGGCATGTTAATGGCAGCTGCCAGATTAAACATTCCTGCCATTGTGGTAACCGGTGGACCCATGTTGGCCGGCAAAAGCAAGGAATTGGGAATGGATGTAATTACCCTTACAGATATGCGAGAATTGATTGGTCGTACCGAAATAGGCAAAATGACGGAAGAACAATTGCTGGAAGTAGAAAAGAAAGCTTTGCCTGGCTGCGGAACATGTTCTATGCTTGGTACCGCGAACTCCATGGGGTCCCTTACTGAAGCATTGGGTATGGCTTTGCCGCATTGTTCATCAGCTTTAGCCGTTTCTGCAGAAAAGAAACGCTTGGCTAAGTTATCAGGAAAACGTATCGTAACCATGGTCAAAGAAGGTTTAACTGCCAGGAAGATTCTTACCAGAAACACCTTGCTAAATGGCATTGCTGTTACTATGGCTTGTGGTGCTTCCACCAACACGGTTCTACACTTGATGTCCATCGCTAACGAAGCCGGCGTAAAACTTTCCTTGGATGATTTTGATCAAATTAGTAAACAAGTTCCTTATCTTTGTAACATAAAACCTTCCGGAAAATATCCTATGGAAGTTTTCCATGAGAATGGTGGCGTGCAAGCTGTAATGCGGAGTATTCAAAAATATCTGCACACGGAAGAATTAACTGTCAATGGTACTACCGTAGGAGAAATCTTAGCACAGACACCCTTGGTAGAAAACGACGTTATTTGGCCCCTTGCCAAACCTAAGATGCAAGAGGGTGGCTTAGCAGTCTTACACGGTAATCTGGCACCGGATGGAGCCGTCGTCAAAAAGTCTGGTGTTAAACCTTCTATGTACTGTTTTACGGGAAGGGCACGAATTTTCAATACCATGGAGGAAGCATGCGAAGCCGTCAGCAGTGATAAAATTAACGAAGGAGACGTGCTAGTCTTACGTTATGAAGGGCCAAAAGGCGGTCCCGGTATGAGAGAGATGCATATGGTTACTTCCTTGATTGTAGGAAGAGGTATGGATGAAAAATGTGCACTCGTTACAGATGGGCGCTTCTCCGGCAGTACAAGAGGACCTTGTATAGGGCATATCTCTCCGGAAGCAGCAGCCGGCGGTCCTATTGCTGCCGTAGAAGAAGGCGACCTTATTTCTATAGATATCCTCAACAGAAGGTTAGAATTACATGTTTCTCAGGAAGAAATTGAACGTCGTTTGAAAAATGTTAAGGCCATTGTTAAAGAAAGGACACCTGCTTTAGCTAAATATGCTAAACTTGTCACTTCCGCAGACAAGGGCGCTATTTTAAAAATCGATTAAACTTGAAATGCCTGTATTCGAATTACTACAAAAATAATTTGGTGTCTCGTTTGTTAAGGAGGTCGTAAGATGAATTTACCCAAAAAGATAGTAATATGTGATGTGGGACTAAGAGACGGCCTGCAAATTGAGAAGCATATACTCACAGTAGAAGAAAAATTGGAATTGGTACACGACTTGGAAGATGCCGGGGTCAAAGTTATAGAAGTAGGTTCTTTCATGCGTCCTAAAAATGTTCCTCAAATGGCAAACACTGATGAAGTTTTTCGGAGACTGGTACAGAAACCAGGGATAGAATATAGAACTCTGGTCGGCAATTTGAAAGGCGTGGAAAGAGCTATTGCCTGTGGTTGTAAAAAAGTAAAACTTAATGTTTCCGCCAGCAAGGGTCACAATTTAGCCAATTTAAATGCCCTGCCTTTGGAAACCGTAAAAGGCTTTGCTCTTCAAACCGAAACAGCTAAAGCAGCAGGTTTGAGTGTTTCCGGATCTATCGCGTGTCCTTTTGGTTCCCCTTGGGATAAAATCATTCCCGTGGCTGATGTTAAAGAAATTATTGAGGCCTATATAGCTGTTGGTGTTATAGAAATTTCCATTTCCGACGCTTCCGGCATGGCTATGCCAAAACAAGTTTTTGAGATGATGACGGAATTGAAGCGTTGTTACCCACAATGCAAATTCATTTTACACTTTCATAACACCCGTGGAATGGGTATAGCCAACGTCATGGCAGGAATGGAAGCAGGTATTACTTGGTTTGATGGTTCATTTGCCGGTACCGGCGGCTGCCCCTTTGTCCCAGGAGCAGCAGGAAATGTTTCTACCGAAGACATTGTTCATATGTGCAAAGAACAAGGTATAGAAACAGGCATAAATCTTGATAAAATCATTGCCATTGGACACAAAGTAGAACGCTTGATTGGCCACACAGGTGGAAGCTTTGTTCTTAGAGCCGGTAAAAACGATAGTATTTTGTTGGATATGCCTAAAGGACAACTTGATAGACAAAAATAATTTATCAGTTGCTTGAGCAAACTCTACAGCAAGAGACCGTTAGGAAAATTTCCTAACGGTCTCTTTGTCTAAGATTACTGGTATAAAGCATTTGATATAACAGCATTTACAATATAACCAAACTGACAATCGCCATATAAGCCGGGATAACAACGATGCCCGCCAAAACTGTCAGCAGACACAGTGTAGCAGCATAACCGGCGTCGCCGCCAATACTCTTGGTAACAATAGCCATTTGAGTCATAGCCGGCATAGCTGCCTGCATCGTAAACACCTGTGCTGATAACGGTGTTATGTGAATAAATGGCACTAAAAGCAAAACGCAAACCGGACATACACAAAATCTTCCAAATAGGCTACACCACATGTCCTTATCAAACCGAATATCTCTTAATGGTATCCTGCTCATCTCGATACCGATAAAGATTAGGGAAAGAGGCGTGGTCATCGAACCTACATATTTGAAACTAGATAACAAAAATACCGGTAGCTTAATATTTAACAGTACCAACCCTGTGCCTATCAAAAATCCAATTAAAGCCGGTGAAAACAATTTTTTCAAAGCTGTAGGATTAAAAATTCCTTGCTTAGCTGCTGCAGCTCTACCCTCCTCTGTATCCAGCAACAGGTAGTGCATGCCTAGTGTCCAAAACATTATGGTATTTACCATGTAGTACAGCATTACAGCAGGGACACTTTTCTCTCCAAATAAGGCCAAATTTACCGGTAGCCCAATAAACATAGTATTGGCAATAAAAAAGTTTACTGTAAAAACACCTCTGCGGCCCTCTTGAACATTTGCAAGATGCACTGTCAATTTACCGACCAGCAGGGCCAAAAGCACCGACAGAATTGGAAGCACTAAATCCGGTGCCATAGCTAACAATTTATCTCTGGTAAAGTTTTTCATCATATTGTCTATCATGTACAACGGCAAAGAAACCTCTGTAACCAGCAGAGCCAGCATTTTACTGCCTTTTTCATCAAACCAGCCCTTCTTGGCCAGGCCATACCCAATGGCAATCATAAAAATAATACTAAAAAGCGCTTGTATAGCGTGTAGAATAATATTCAACATCCTTTTACCTTCCCCTTAAATGAGCTTCAAAAAATTATGCAAGCTGACAACCAATATTACAGCTTAATCCTAGCAGTAATTGTACCATAATTAAGCGTATATAGCCCTGTTTTATTTTCCCTTTATGCTTTTATTTTAGTTTGGGGAAGGAACTTCCCCAGAGCATGAACCTTTAGAGATTCATTTTATAAAATGACTTCATTTTTTTAAACTTATTCTTTCAATTCTATCATTTTTCTTACATTGACTTATTAAATCTGATAATGTACCATCAAAAGACAATATGATGCTCTAAAGAGAGGGAAATCATGAAACGGAGCTTTTTAGTAGGTTGTCTCTTCATCATCTTACTGTTTTCCTTAGGCTGCAACTCCTCAGCCGACAATACCAAATACATAGATTTCAAAAAAACCGTACCGGTGGCCACTACTGCGGTTATCCCCAAGGATAATAATGCCCTGCGGGTTGCTATTGCTTCTGTTTTATTGCCCCAAGACACTGTTGTGCATTATCGTGCTATTTCTGATTATCTTGGCAATAAACTAGGCCGACAGATTATTCTTGTTCAAAAAAACAGTTATGCCGAAATCGCTCTACTCTTGCTAAATGGTGGCGCGGATATGGCATTTTTCTCCTCTGGTGGCTATGCCAACTATAGTGGCTTTAACGGCATCGAGCTTTTGGCTTCTCAACAACGGATGGGACTACCCTATTACCAGGGCTATTTATTGGTAAATAGTGACAGTGATATTAGTTCTATTGAAGGTCTACGAGGCAAAACAGTTGCTTTCACCGACCCCCTTAGTTATTCCGGACATACTTTTTTGGTTCAGGAATTACGCAAGAGGGGCTTTACCCCAGAAAATTTTTTGGGCCGTTATTTATATACTGACAGTCATGATGCCTCCTTTAAAGCCGTGGTTAACAAGGTTGTTGATGCTGCCCCTGTAAGTCGCATCGTCTATGACCGCGCCTTAATCTCCAATCCCTCTATTATTAGACAGGTTAACATCATCGCAGTTTCTCCCGCCGCTGGCATTGGCCCGGTAGTAGCTGGCAAAAGCTTAACAGCTGGTGAAAAAAAGATTCTGCGAGAAAATCTATTAAATTTACACGAAAATGTAGATATGCAAAAGGCTTTACATGGTCTGTCTATAGACCGTTATGTTGCTCCGCAGCCAGAATTGTTCGACCCCATTCGCAAGATGTTAACAGAAACGGGTGAAAAGCCATGAAACCCTTTTTATTTTCCTGGCTAAATCCTAAACGCTGGCATTCACTTTACTTTAGAATTTTTGCCATGAGTTTATTTCTCATTGCCAGTCTCTGCTTATGCGCCGGTATCCTCTTCTGGAAATCTTATGACGATATAGTCCTCCAGCAGTTGGAAAAGCGCGGCGAAGAAATTGCTTCCCATCTTACTGTGGCTAGTGCCAATTACATTCTAACCGAAGACGTTTATAACCTTTATGAATTAATTTCTTTGACTGCCTATAGCAGTGAAGATGTACGCTATATTATTGTGTTGGACCATAAGGGACGCCTTTTGGCTCATACCTTTAAAAATGGTTTACCGGAAAAATTATTATGGCCTGTAACTGGCAACACCAAATTACAAAAAACTGTATTTTCTTCCGATGAAGGTCCTATTCACGATATTCTAGCTCCCATTGAGCAGGGAGCTATTGGCTTTGTTCGAGTCGGCATGACCGAAGCACAGATGCGCAGTACTATTTTCAGGCAAGTTTTCGTAGCGCTTCTTGCTATTTTTTTATTTTGTCTATTGGGTGCCTTTTTTTCCAGCCGCATTTCTCGATTAATTATCAAACCCATACGACAGCTTTGCCGAATAGCAGATGCCATTAGAACCGGAAACAAGGAAATTCGGGCAGATTTATGTGGTGACGAAGAGATAGATAAATTGGCTTTAGGTTTTAATGATATGACCACTAGCCTTTTGGCGGCTAATAAAGAAAAGGAAGATCTATTAAAAGAACTGCAAGCCAAAGAACACTTACGAGATATTCTAATCGCCAAGTTAATGACTGCGCAAGAAGATGAACGGAAACGCATTTCCAGGGAGTTCCATGATGAAACAAGTCAAGCCTTAACCTCCCTAATGCTTACTATGCGTGCCTTGTCGGCGCAGGCAACTAATGAGCAACAAAAAGACACCTTGCTTCTGAGCCGTGATGTGGCGGCAGGCATTCTAAACAAGGTTCGTAATCTGGCAGTAGAGCTTAGGCCGCCTGAATTAGATGATCTAGGACTAGGCGCTGCCATTACCCAATACAGCAATAAATTTGCGACTGACCATGGCTTAAAGCTTACTTTGCAAATCTCCGGCGAAGAAGAAAATGTAGATGGCCAAATTGCTGTGGCTCTTTACCGCATTGTGCAGGAAGGTTTCAGCAATATAGCTCAGCATTCCGGAGCCAGCATGGCCGATTTGCACATAGATTTCCAACCTAAGGAAGTAGCCGTTACTTTAGCCGACAATGGCAAGGGTATTTCTAATTACGATTTATTGACGGCCAAGAAAAAACGTCGTTTAGGCCTATACGGCATGCAAGAGCGGGTGGAACTATTACGTGGCCAAATGGTGATTAGAGATTCACCCTATGGCGGAGCAGAACTATATATTGTTATTCCTTTACCCCAAATAACAAACAAGCTTTATAATAAAGGAGATACCCATGAAAAATAGGTTAAAATTGCTTTTAGCCGATGACCACAAGCTTTTGCGCTCAGGACTCAAGCTACTATTGCTAGGCCACAAAGACATTGAGATAGCGGGAGAAGCTGAAAACGGATTGCAGGTTTTACAGCTTTTGGAAAGCCTAAAGCCTGATCTTGTACTCTTAGATTTATCCATGCCTGGTCTCAACGGCCTGGATTGTCTCAAAGAAATAAAAAGTCGTTTCCCTGCCACTAAAGTACTAATTTTAACTATGCACGAAGATGAAAACCATATTCGCCTAGCTATGCAGGCCGGAGCGGATGGCTATATTAAAAAAAGCGCTGCCGATGTAGAATTGTTTACTGCTATTGACACCGTACGGGATGGTAAAATTTACTTGAGCTCTCACGATTCCAACATCTTGCTACAAAATCTCTTGCAAAAAGAACCTGCCCCCACAGATGAAATGGCTCCTTATACACTACTCAGTCCCAGAGAAAGAGATGTATTACGTTATTTAGTGCACGGTTATTCTCTTAGCGAAATAGGTGAGAAACTGAATCTTAGTATTAAAACAGTAGACACTTACAAAATTCGTCTGATGGAAAAACTGCAAGCAACAAAAAAAAGTGAACTAGTAAATTATGCTTTAAAATATGGCCTACTAAAAGACAGCGAAGGTAAACTTTAAAAATCTTTAACCCTAAGCCTCAAATTTATGTCAGAAAAATTCTGACATAAATTTGAGGCTTTTTTCCGCTACAAAGGATTCGTAAATTATAAGATAATTCTGATAGCTAGTTTAAATGACCAAGGAGGTTGAAATTACAATGAAAAAAAGTATGCTTGTTTTAGCAGGCGCAATGGCATGTAGTATGCTGCTGGCAGGATGTGGTGGTGCTCCTCAAACCGGTGCCCCTGCCGCAGGTGGAAAAGATAGCAATAAACTTATTGTTTATACTTCCATGAAAGAAAATCTTATTAAAGGTATCGTAGAAGGTTTTAAGAAAAAATATCCTGATATCCAAGTTGACTACCAATCTGCCGGTGCCGGCAAACTGATGGCTAAAATTGCTGCTGAAAAACAAAGCGGGAAGATTTTAGCCGACGTTATTTGGACCAGTGAAGTCCCCGATTTCTACAGCATGAAAAAACAAGATATGTTAGAAATATACAAAACTCCTATTTTAAAAGAACTCGTTAATCCCTTTGATGATTATGATGGTTCCTTTACCGCTGCTCGTTTAGGCACTCTTGGTATTGTTATCAATACCGACAAAATAAAAACTCCCCCTACCCAATGGGCTGATTTATTAAAACCTGAATACAACAAGGGCTTTGGTGTTGCCAACCCTGCTTTATCCGGTACTTCCTATATGAGCATTGCTATTTTGGAAAAGAAATTTGGTTGGGATTATTTTGAAAAATTACACAAAAATGGTGCCAGAATCGGTAAGGGTAGTGGCGAAGTTATCGATGATACTTCTTCCGGTGAACTTACTGCCAGCTTAGGTGTGGACTACATTACCAATGGTAAAATTAGCAAAGGTGCTCACTTGCAAATGTGCTATCCTCCCGAATTGTTAGTTGTGCCCAGTCCTGTTGCTATTTTCAAAGGCACTACCAAATTGGATGCTTCCAAAAAATTTGTAGACTATCTCTTAGGCCCTGAAGCTCAAGCAAAAATCGCTGCTGAAGGTACTATCCCTGTACGCAATGATGTTAAAATGCCAGAAAAATTCAACTTGCCTACACCTAAAGATGCTTGGGCAAAAGCAATTAAAATTAACTTTAGCGAAGCAGTAAACTCTAAAGAAACTACCATAAAGAAATTTGCTGATATTATGCAAGTTAAGAAATAATTCATCTTAGTTTTGCTTTGAAAAGCAGCTGAGAAAGCTCTGTAACGGCAGAACGGACTTACCGTTCTGTCGTTTTTTTAAGAAAAACAACCTGACAACAGGAGGAAAATATGGAAGATATCATTAAAGTAGAAAATGTATCAAAAAGCTATGATAAACATCAAGTCCATAACAATCTTAGCCTAGCAGTAAAAAAAGGTGAATGTTTTACCCTTTTAGGACCTTCCGGCTGTGGCAAAACAGTCCTTTTGCGTATGATTGCAGGTCATGAAGCCCCTGATATAGGCAAAATAACTATTGATAATACCGTGGTAGCTGATAGCGAAACAGGTGTTTATATTAATCCGGAACGCCGTGGTCTTGGTGTAGTATTTCAGGATTATGCCGTTTGGCCACATATGACAGTATACGATAATATCGCTTATCCTTTAAAAATGGAAAAGCGTTCTAAAGAAGAAATTGACCAAAAAGTTATGGCAATGGTGGAAGTCGTCGGCATGAAAGGCTTGGAAAAACGTTTGCCTTCCGAATTGTCCGGAGGCCAACAACAGCGTGTGGCCTTAGCCCGTGCTTTAGTAGCTGACCCTTCCCTAATGCTTTTAGATGAACCTTTATCCAATCTCGATGCTAACCTGCGTGAGGAAATGCGCTTTGAAATCAAGGCCTTACAAAGAAAATTTGGCATTACTGTCATGTATGTAACTCATGACCAAGAAGTGGCTCTGGCACTATCTGATCGCATTGCCATTATGGACGAACAGGGCTATATTCGCCAGGTTGGCACTCCCTATGAAATTTTTGAGAAACCGGTAGATCCCTTTATTTTTAATTTTATGGGTATCGCTAATTTTCTACCTGTAAGACAAATGGGAAATGCGTTCTTAGTCGGCAAGGGAGAGCAACCTATTCCCTGGGAAAATCCCCAAGGCAATGCCAAAGAATGGGTAGCAGGATTTAGACCTTCAGATGTTAAGCTTACTCGTAACGGTGAAGGACTAAAGGGCATAATTAAAAGAGCCAATTATCTAGGTCCTGTAATGGACTATCTTATTGAAATAGATGGTGATTACCTACGTACCAGCGTAGAAACACATAATGCTATTACCAAGGATTTAATGTTTAAAGAAGGAGAGGAGTGCATAGTAAGTTTCCGCAATCTACTCTGGTTTGATGCCAAAAATCTCAAGGAGGTGAAGAAAGCATGACTTCCATAAAAAAAGATAGCGGCTTGGGTATTGCCCATTTAATTCTCTTCTTTTCTATAGCAATACTGGTTGTAGTTGTAGCGGTACCTGTGCTGTTAATTTTGCTTAACGCTTTCTTCGTTAACGGTCAATTTAACAGCCGTGACTTCTACATGGTGCTAATGGAGCCCCAAACTTATGCAGCACTTAAAAACTCCTTGATTATTGCCGGTTGCACCACCATAGGCAGTACTGTTGTGGGAACATTTTTTGCGTGGTTGGTAACGCGTACTGACTTACCTTATAAAGGCTTTATGAAAGGCGTGTTCTTAGTTCCTTTCATGTTACCTTCCTTCATTGGTGCTTTAGCTTGGAAGATGCTCTTATCCCCTAATGCAGGTTTTATTAACAAATTTTTAATGAGTACTTTTAATCTAGCCGAACCGGTATTTAATATTTACAGCTATTTGGGTATTAGTACTGTAGAGGTTATGTATCTTTTCCCCTTCGTCTTCATCCAGGTATGTGGTGCATTAGAGCGCATGGATCCTACCCTAGAAGAATCTGCTCGCATCTCCGGGGCAGGCTTGTTAACCATCACCAGAAAAATTACCATCCCTTTGGTTTTACCTAGTATCTTATCCGGTGCTTTGTTAATTATGCTCTATTCCATGGCCCATTTCGGTACTGTAGCTGTATTAGGAATCGAAAATGGCATCTACAACATTCCAACCTTGATTTATGAACGGATTCACCAAAGCGGTGGTAGCTTTGCCGCCATTCGAACCGGTACCGTACTAGCTACAGTACTTGTTGTCTCTGCTGCCATCATTATCTGGGGACAACACAAGATTTTAAGTCGCGGTCATTATCAGATTATTGGTGGCAAGAGTTTCCGTCCCATGGAACTAAAATTGCGTGGATTGCGTTATCCTTTATTGGCTTTTTGTATACTCTACATTGCTTTCACTATTTTGCTGCCTACCGTTGTAATCTTTTTAGTTGGCGGTCTTAAGACTTATGGTCTAGCCTTTACTATGGAAAATCTTTCCTTAGCTAATTACAAGTATATCCTTACAGAATATACTGTTACCAAGGATGCCATCTTCAACAGTGTATCCTTAGGCTTGGTGGCTGCTATTATTACCATGTTTGCCGGCGTAATGATTTCCTACGTTATCGTAAAAATGAAAGTACGAGGCAAGGGAATCTTGGAATTCTTAGGTATGCTGCCCTTCTCCGTACCCGGCAGTGTTATTGCTCTCGGTGTTATTCTAGCTTGGAGCGGTCAATTTGGCGTTAATCTTTATAATACAGTATGGATTATTTTAGTTGCCTACATCGCCCGTTATATGGCTTTTTCCTTAAAAGCTAATTCGGCTGCTTTGGAACAGGTACATGATTCCTTGATGGAAGCTTCCCGCTCTTGTGGTGCTACCATGTGGCAATCCCTAAAGGATATTGTTATTCCGTTAGTTCGTCCCGGTATGTTTGCTTCCTTCTTCTTGATTTTCTTACCTGCTCTACGTGAATTGACAGTATCCATCATGCTCTATTCACCTACTACCAGAACCATAGGTGTAGCAATTTACACCTTGAATGAAGATGGCGAGACCGTTATGTCGGCAGCCTTAGCCGGCATTGCTCTCATAATCATTGTTACCGGTCAAACTCTGATTAATCATTTTACTAAAAAGGCAGGTGAATAAGAGCTATGTCCTATATTCGTTTAATTAACGTAACCAAAAGATTCGGCAAAGTAACAGCTGTAGATAACCTAAACCTGGAAATTGGCAGAGGCGAATGTTTCTCCATGCTAGGTCCTTCCGGTTGTGGCAAAACCACTACCTTACGTATGGTCTCAGGCTTTGAAGACTTAAGCGAAGGAGAAGTCTGGGTAGGAGACAGACTTTTATCTTCTCCCAAAAACCACCACTACGTACCACCGGAGAATCGTAATTTCGGTATGGTATTCCAAGCCTTTGCTGTTTGGCCTCATATGTCTGTGTATGAAAATGTAGCCTTTCCACTACGCATTCGTAAATTACCGGAGAACGAAATAGAAAAGAGAACCACGGATGCTCTAAAATCCACTAATCTTTTAAAAGCCGCTGAAGATAGTCCTGCTTCCTTATCAGGCGGTGGTAAGCAAAGAGTAGCATTAGCTAGGGCCCTTGCCATTAATCCTGATGTTATGCTATTAGATGAACCGTTATCCAGCCTTGACCCCCATCTTAGAGAGGAAATGCGTTTTGAAATAAAGGATTTGCAACGTAAATATGGCTTTAGCATTATTTACGTAACTCATGACCAATCCGAAGCCATGGCCCTATCCGATAGAATTATGGTTATGAAGCTAGGTGTTGTACAACAAATTGACACGCCGCTAAGTGTTTATAATAATCCTGCCAACCGTTTTGTATTCAGTTTCATTGGTCTCTCCAGTTTCACCAATACAGTCTGGAAAGATGGCATAGCCTATATTCAAGGTGATGACAAACCACTGCCTGCTTCCTTGCAGCCCTCGGCAGCAATGCGCCAGGAAGAAGTTTTTTCTTTAGCCAGTAGGCCAGGCGAAATCGAATTTACCAGCTCTGCTGACCCTAACGGCGTAAGAGGTTTGGTAACTAGAAAAGCTTTCTTAGGTGAAATTGTAGATTATCAAATTAAAATAGGCGAGCAATCTTTAAGAGTACAGCTAGGTCGTCGCGATGCTGCCCATGAAGTAGACGAAACGTGCTATTTACACTTTTTACGTCCTTTTTGGTACGCATTGGACAAATAACCCAGCCTTCTCTACAAAGCCTAAAATTACTGTACCGCTTTCGTCAGAGTTACCGGATTTTAGATTAGAAAGTAATTTAGTAAAATCATAACCGCCGGTAGAACCGGCGGTTTGGTCCGCCCCTAGAAGGGGCTCTTACCGGCCACGGCTTAAGCCGTGCCGAATTAAAATCCGTCACTTGCACCACTTTTTTCAACTAGGCCCTCACGGGCCTTTTTTAGTGCTTGGTTTCTGATCCTTTGGCAAACGGATCAACATATTCTTTAGAATTTATGCTGTCTTCTGTGATATCTTCTTGCAGCTGATTCCTGACGTATTCTTCAATCCGTTTGCTGTTTTTGCCAACTGTATCCACATAGTATCCCCTGCACCAGAAGTGTCTGTTGCCATATTTATATTTTAAATTGGCATGTCGGTCGAAGATTATTAGTGAGCTTTTGCCTTTCAGAAATCCCATTATTTGTGATACGCTGTACTTGGGTGGAATCTTGACTAGCATGTGTACGTGGTCGACACAGCCTTCTGCTTCTATTATCTCTACTTCTTTCCGTTGGCATAACATACGCAGTATCTTGCCGATATCTACCCTCAGGCTTCCATATATCTCCCGCCTCCTGTACTTAGGTGTAAAAACAATATGGTATTTGCAGTTCCAATATGTGTGTGATAAACTTTGACTATCCAATTGGATGCCTCCCTTGTTATTCGATGTGGTTTTGACGGACCATCATCATTTTAACATGGGAGGTTTTTTTCTCTATAAGCTGTTCAATCTCACCGGCATAGCCGGTGGTTTATTGATTTCGTCCACTTCGTTCCCGAAATCCATCGCTTAAGCAAAATCTACAATAAAAGTAGACACTATCAAAAATTTCGTTTTGATAGTGTCTACTTTTTGTTATTAGGAAATGAAAGGAGCTTTTATCCTATTCTCGTCCTGAATAAAGTAATAAAATGCTCTACTGCTGCCGATAAAACGGTGTTTTTACGCCAAACCAAGGCACTGGAATCAGTTCCCAAAGGTTGAATTATTTTTCTGACAAGCAGGGAAGAACCTTGTAAAAGTGGTGAAGAAAACTCCGGAACAATAGCAACGCCCAAACCGGCAAGTGCCCAAGTCAAAAGAGGAATGATTTCATCACTGGTACAAAGTATGTGCGGTTCAAGGTCGTTTTGATGAAAGAAAGCAGAAACACAGGATAAATAGCGCCTCTGTACCAGCAAAGGCTTATCTTTTAACGCCAAAATAGAAAGCTCTTCGTCTTTGGTAGCAAGGCTTTCCGGCAAGGCTGCCAAAATCATGTTCTCGGCAGGGACGGGAATAATATTATAGAGAAAGTCATCAATCGGCAATCTGACAAAACCAACATCCAACAGATGAGAATCAAGCAACTCCAAAATATGGTTTGTGTCTCCCTGTTGCAAATCAAAAGAAATATGGGGATAGAGTTGGATATACTCACGAATTATTTCAGGCAACAAAGAGCGACCTGAAGAATTTATGATGCCAATAGCCAATTTTCCCCTGATCCCCTGCGCTGTATCCCGCACCTCTTTTATTGTATTTTTATCCAGCGCCAGGATTTGTTCTGCTCTTCGTTTCAATACTTTACCGGCTTCCGTCAAGTAAAGATGTTTCTTAGTTCTGACAAAAAGCGGCGTGCCTAGCTCTTTTTCTAAAATAATAATTTGTTGACTAAGAGGAGATTGAGTAATATGTAAGCGTACTGCTGCCTTGGTAACCAAACCTTCTTCTGCTACTGCTAGAAAATATTTAAGTTGCCGGATATCCATGACAGCCGATTCCCTCCCAATATGTAGATGATAAAAGACTGCAAATTAGTTAAAACAAGTGTTTTTAATCTATTAATACCTTTGTTATAATGATACTTACGAAAAAATCAAAAGTCAACATAAGGCGGAGGAAATATGGAAAACATTACATTACCACTGGTTGGGTTTTTAATAGGACTACTTATAATTTCTTTAGGCGGTGGCGGTGGAGGAATTTATGTTGGTATTCTTACCGCCTTTTTTAATGTGCCACCGGCTATTGCTGCCGCTACTTCTTTGGCAACAATCATACCAACAACGACTATCGGGACTATTAGCCATTGGCGGGCAGGAAACGTAAATGCGCGCCTTGGTCTCACCATGATGGGTGGCGCCGTTGTAGGGGCAATTGTTGGATCTTCTTGCTCCGATTTGCTTCCCCAAAGCTTATACACAAAGTTAACAGGTATATTACTCCTCATTTTAGGTATGCAAATGATCATGGTTTATAGAAAAAAGAAACAAAAGAAAAGTGGGCAGGAAACTACTCCGTCGCTAAAAGAAAGGAATATGTCAACTCTTAAAGCCATCTCCTATGGTTTTCTGGGTGGCGCCATGTCCGGTTTGGTGGGTGTCAGCGGAACCACTCCCATTGTTGCCGGACTGACAGTGCTAGGTTGTACTGCCTTGCAAACAGTAGGAACCTCTGTCTTTGTGCTGGTCGGTATTTCTGTTACAGGTTTTCTTATGCATCTAAGATTAGGCAATGTTAGTTGGCATCTTGTGGGATTGCTAGTTATAGGTACCATGTCCGGTGCTTTTCTAGGTCCTGTTTTATTAAAGCAGTTTAGTAAGGAAAAATTAGAACAAGTCTTACCACCTCTGCTCATAGTCTTAACTTTGGTTATGGGAACAATGGTAATTCTTAAATAATTGAATATAATATTAGGCTAGGGTTCAACCAAAAAACGCCTAATTTGTACTTACCAATCGGTACCGTCCCCAATTGGTAACAACGTATTTCTTTTAGAACAGATATTGCACACCCAAGACGAAGTAGCGTCCTGACATAGGATAGGCATTGCTACCAAAAAAAGAACCACTTGTTTCTGCATAAGCAGCATTAGTCAGGTTGTAAATTTTGCCGTAGGCAGTCCAATCCTTGTTAAACTTGTAATTCAGTGCCAAATCCATGGTTAGGTAGGCCTTATTGGCATAAGCAGTCCAAGTACTAGTGGTTTCCGTATCACCGCCGGTCGCTGCTCTAAGCCTTAACCCGGCTTGTAGCCTAGCCAGAGTATAATCTACTCCCAATTTAAATTGATGAGGATACATATTTAGGTTAGAATCATAGACAGCGGCCCTGGCATAATCATAATCCACATCTGTGTAGCTGTAAGAAAAGCTGCCTTTCCACCTATCAGAAAATTTATGCTTCAAGGCCAAAGTAATGCCATGTTTCTTTTCTTTGTTCAGATTGGTAGCTTCGTAAACATAGTTTCCAGAGTTAATATAGCCCATCATAGCCAGTGCATCATTTAAACGGCTCTGGAAATAATACAGGTTCAAATCAGTTTTATCGTCAAATTGTTTGTCATAACCAATTCCCCAAGTATAGCCTGTTTCCGGCCGCAGATCTTCATGACCAAGGTAGTGAGAAGAAAAAGAGCCCGGAAGTAGTTTATTGTCAAAAAGCTGATTGGCGCTAGGGGCGTTAAAGACTGTTCCCCAGTTAGCATAAAGATGGGAAGTGGAATCTAATAACTTATTGAGACCCAAAGAAGCCGTGGTTTTTCCACCGACGGTATCGTAATGGTCGTAACGTAGGCCACTGGTAAGAGAAAAATCCTTGGCAAAATTCCAGTTATCGCTAACAAAGAGTCCTTTATTATCTATGCTCCTGTCACCGGAATCTGAGAATAAGCCACTATCAATAGTGTCATGCCGCCAAGTGGCACCTACGGCCAAAGTATTCCTGGGATTTAAAACAAAATTCTGCTGTATGTCCAGCCCGTCACGTTTTTCGTTGGCTGTAATTTTATAAAAGGCATTGTCGGCATATTGGATTTTGTGCCGACTGGTATAATAACTGTGATAAAGGGTGGCAAAACCAGAGTTAGCTTCCTCCTTATTCCAGTCATAGCGTAGACTAATGGCATTATTCAGTCGTTCCAGTTCACTGCCGGTGTCACCCCACAATATTGCACCCGGAGTACGTCCTTCCTTAAAGCTGTGTTGATAATGCAAGGTCAACAGTTTATCTTCACCTATTTCTCGATCTAACTTGACTCCAAAGCTGTCCAGTTCCCACTTGGATGATTTAAGTGTTTCCGTTTCTCCTGAACCATAATCTTTATAGCGCATATCCTTCTGATGATAGGTTCCTCCGGTGATGAGAAGACCATACTTACCACGTTTTGCACTTAAGGTTCCGTTATATTTATAGGTTTTCTGCTGGCCCATGGCTCCGTCTAATTTGACGTAATTGCCTTGGGCTCTTTTAGTAATAATGTTGATAACGCCGCCTACAGCGCCTGCCCCGTACATGGAGCCGGAAGCTCCTTTGATTATTTCTATTTTCTCAATCAGCTCCGGATCTGGAATAGTAGCTGCATCAAAGCTGCCATTGCCTTGATTTACACCCATATCCACATTTAACCGGCGGCCATCCATGAGCACCAGCACTCGACTATCACCATTAATAAGAATGCGTTGTTCTCCGTCACCGTAGCCAGGACGATTAATAGTAATGCCCGGACAGTCCTCTAAAGCCTCTACTACGCTCTTGTAGCCACCTCGTTCAAAGTCCTCCTGTGTCAGTACGATAGTAGCAGTAGGTGTCTGCAGCTTCGTCTGTTTGGTCTGAGTAACCTTGAGAACATTTGTTTTCGCAGCATCTTCGGTATGCTCAGCAGCCAAAACACAGGACGGTAAGGCCAGGACGCTGGTAGCTGCCAAGCTAACTAAAAAAATATTTTTCAGTGAACGTTTCATAGCAACCACACTTTCTTTTAAATAGTGTTTTATGAATTTACTATTTTAATTGTATCACAAAAGCCTCTAGTGCATTGCCTGCAAACTATATTCAAAGCACCTCTTTTAGTATGAATATATCTATCTTTTAAGAAAATTTTTAACCCTTTCTGCAAAAGTGTGTACATGTATGCTTCCTGCTTATCCTAAGTCTAGTTTTTTTGTCTGCACCACCTAGTTTTCCTTAATCTGTGTTTCCGTACTAATTCTTGTATAGTCATAAATCATAATATTACCTCCTTTAAACGCACTATCGTTATGACCAAAAGAAATGACCATGGCTAAATGGCATAATTACGTGCCAATCTAACTATGGTCATTACCTTTTAAGTTATGATTATCTAAATATGCCAAATTAGTGTTTTTAGGCAACAAAAAAAGACCTCAAAAATGAGGTCCTTTCTTGTTTACAGTTTTGTTCAGTTTTACGGCATTGCATTTTTTTACTTCTATGAAAATTCCCGATTCCTGGGAACCGCATGTATACTGGAGCTACTGACAGGAGTTGAACCTGCGACCCTCTCATTACGAATTTCTTGAGTCCGTTTTGCAGCTTTTTGCTAATCTTTGCCAAACCGCATGGTTGTTGGCTGGGCAGTTGTTCTTAGAAAAGACTTGTTGGTGTGAGTTTGTGCAATTTTGTGCCAAATAAGGAACTAATAAGGAACCAAAATGGGATTTTTAGAAACTCCGGCGGGCACCAATATTTACGTGCGCAAAAGTAGAAGATGTCTAAACCAGGTGTTATAATTAATTTGTGAAGTCAGGAGAGGCCGTATTTTCTTTTCGTAAGCAATTACGAATCGAATAGGGTAACGTACCTCCTGGCTTCATTTTTTTTACAACTGAGGTGAAACTCAGTACGCAGATAATTTTTATCGTTTACAATATTTATGAGAAGGAGGGAACTTATCATGCTAACAAATAATTTGCGATTAAGAACGAAAATATTATCTGCTTTGCTTCTGGGGTCCCTTTGCATTAGCGGTACGGGATTGGCTCAGAATGTTGTTATTAACACAGATGCGGACTACACGGCAGCCACGATGAATATTCTAACTTCATATGATGGGAATATTGTACCAATAGGAGCGGTTACGGGAAATACGGTAACTGTTGGTACGGTAGGCAATGGGGATGTTCCTTTGATTGGCACTGCTTCTACCTTAAAAATGGTAGCCGGTGGTGTCAATGTTACTGGTTCCAATGTTGAAAATAATACAGTTACTATTAATTCTGGTAAGATGAAAACGGTAGTAGGTGGCGTGGCGATGGATCTGTCTCCTCTTGGAACTTCTCCGGGAGCCGTTAATAATAACAATGTAACTATTAACGGTGGCACTATCACTGCAGACAGTGCGAACGATTTTGCAGTCTATGGAGGTGCCATCCAAGTTGCTACAGATGCAGAGTCTGTAACCGGCAATAAAGTAACCGTTAATGCAGGGACGATTACTGGTTGGGTTGTAGGTGGCGGTAGTAATGGTACTGGTTCTGTTAAGGGTAACAGCGTTACTATTAACGGTGGTACTATTGTCGGGTCCAGAGTTGTGGGTGGTTCTAGTGCAAAAGGTGCTGAAGAGAGTAATAGTGTTACTGTAAATGGTGGCAACATTACTGCCGATGTTATCGGGGCTCGCACTGGTGGCGGACAAACGGCAACAAAGAATAAGGTAATTCTGGCAGGTGGTACGATAACCGGTTCTGTAAATGGCGCAGAAATTATTGACACAGGTACGGCAACAGCTAACGAAGTAACAATTGCTCATACTACTGTTAACGGACGCGTCAATGGCGGTACAGCCTATGATGGTTCAGCAACGAATAATATTGTGACGCTTAATAGTGGCTCCGTATCCGGTAATGTCTATGGCGGTTCTTCCAATGGTGCTTATGATGCTAGTAATAATACGGTGAACTTTAATGGTGGTTACGTTGCTGGCGATATCATTGGTGGTTATACTGCCAGTGGTGGTAATCCCATCAATAATACGATTAATATTAAGGCTACGTTGCAAGGTACTGACAGGTTGGCGGGTGGTTATACAACACCTCAAGGCTATGTTACAACCGGCAATACTCTTAATGTTTATAGCTTGAACAATAAAGTGAAGCAATTAGGTGGCTTTCAAAATATTAACTTCTATTTACCGGCAGAAGCCAAAGATGGAAGTACGGCTCTTACGATTACCGGGTCTGACGTGACCGATTTAACAAAGACTACAGTCAAAGCTGGTGTAGTAGGTGGCAGTGATTTGGCCATTGGCGATACGGTAAATTTGCTTGTGGAGCCTGCGGGAGGTAGCGGTACTACTATTAATACAACCGGCATGGGAAAGGGAACCTTAACGGAAGGTGTATCTAGTAGTTATGATTTAGCAATTACAACTACACCCAATTCTGTGCTGGCAACAATTACGGCAAGTCCTAATGGGGAAAGTCGCACTTTAAAAGCGCAAGCCCAGTCGTTGACAGAAACCAGAGCGGCTATGGCGGCACTGGTAAATAGAGGAGCGGACTTGGCAGCAGGTATGGGCATGACCAATGCCATGCACGCTACAGAAGATAATTTAGAGAAGAGCGGTATTTTTGCGGCAACTAATATTTATACTCTACGCAGCGAAACAGGTTCCTATGTGGACAGCAAGGGCGTAGGTCTTGAGCTTGGTTATGCCAAACGGTTAGATAAAGGTAAGACTCAAGTCTTAGTGGCACCGTTCTTGGAATATGGCTATGGCAAATATGACAGCTATTTGGACAATGATATCCACGCTAGTGGCAAGAGCCATTTCTTTGGAGGAGGTATTTTGGCCAGAGCTGATCAGGATAGCGGTATTTACTACGAAGGCAGCCTGAGATATGGCCGTATAACTTCTGATTATGAAAGCAGCGATTTAAAAAATAACCTTGGCCTTTCGACGATAACTTATGATACTGCAGCACCGTATTTTGCAGTTCACGCAGGCATTGGTAAAATCAACAAGCTGAGCCGTGGCAATGAACTGGATATTTATGGCAAATATTTTTATAGCCATACAGGCAGTGACACTGCTAAATTAAATAGCGGTGAAACCTACGATTTTGATGCTGTGAATAGCAACAGGATACGCCTTGGTGCAAGGTATAATCATCCTGTAAGCAGTGGCAAGGTTTATGTGGGATTGGGTGTGGAGCATGAATTTAGTGGTGAAGCCAGGGCTTCCTATAAAAATAGGGAAACCGGTGCTCCTACTCTGCGTGGAACCAGCGGTCTTATGGAACTTGGCTGGAAGAAAACTGCTACTAAAGCACAACCGATGTACGCAGATTTAACTTTGACGGGTTGGGTTGGGCGCCAACGTGGCATTTCCTTTAATGCCTTTTTAGGTTGGACTTTCTAATAGAAATATAAAAAATGAGTAGCGAAGTGCTTATGCACCTTGCTACTCATTTTATATTTTATTCTGAATCCTAACTGGATTTGAACCTGCGACCCTCGCATTACAATTTATACAACAACCAGACAAATCGGAAGTTGTTTTTTTCAAAATTGCATCTATACCGATTAAATCATACCTACAAATTCCAGTTTGTACATATAATACTATAAATTCTACGTAAAAGCTATTCTCAAAACTTAAAGGTTTTGAGGCAAGCAAAGTCGCACACAATACATTAAACAAAATAAATACCCTTTAAACACATTGTGTTTAAAGGGTATTTTCTATATAAGCTGTTTTATATTATTGTGGAGCTGGGTATCAGATTCGAACTGATCGTCTAGTGATTACGAATCACTCGCTTTACCGAATAAGCTAACCCAGCATATGTATGAGGGCCCACGAACAGAGCCCATTTGCTTAATTTTACTAAAAAAAATCTTTTGTATCCAGCCACCACAGCCATTCTTTCAAAAACGTAACTATTACTTACGAATGAGATGCTCTACCAACTGAGCTACAGTAGCGAACGTGAGAAGTATATCATATTAGAGCTATTTTTTCAATTGTGTCACATCCTGTTTTTTTCTAAACAGAAAACTTATTACTAGTCCAATGATAGCAGGTACCAGCCAACCCATACCCAATTTAAACATAGGCAGGTATTGGTACACGCCCAAAAGACCTTGCACCCATCCCATGCTCTGCGCGCCTTTAGGTAATGCAGCCAACATATCACCGAAAGCAGCAATGGCTGTAAAAATAGTAGTAACTACATACATTTCCCTATCTTTACATAGCACAGTCAAAAAAGTAACAATAATCAAAGTCATAGCTAAAGGATAAATAAACATCAGCACGGGTACTGACAAAGCAATGATATTGGTTAGGCCTAAATTAGCTACTAAAAAAGAAATTGCTGTAAAAATATATACATAGGTTTTATAACCAACAGTATTGGGAAAAAGTTCCTCAAAGGTTGTGGAACAAGCGGTAATAAGGCCTATAGCTGTTTTGAGACAGGCCAAGGTTACTATTATCCCTAATAAAGCCGCACCAAAAATACCAAAATAATAATTCGCTATCTGCGCCCAGGCAAGGCCACCATTAGGTGAAAGGGTTAGCTTGCCCATGCTGCTGGAACCCAGCCAAGCCAAGGCTGTATAAATTATGCACATTAAAAATACGCTGACAGTACCTGCTTTAAGCGTACCCAAAGCAATAGCTTTAGGTGTTTTTTGACCCAAAGATTCCAACGTCTTAATAACAATGATAGCAAATGCCAGTCCTGCCAAAGCATCTAGAGTATTATAGCCTTCAACGAAACCTTTAGAAAATGCTTGCACTTTGTAAGCACCCTGCACTGTCATCGTAGAAACATCTCCCATGGGAGCAAAGAGAGCCGTAACAATCAAAACAGCCAGAAAAAAAAGAAAGAGTGGATTCAAAATTTTACCAACCCAGATTAAAATTTTGGATGGTTTCAAAGAAAAGGCCAAGGCAATGAGAAAAAATACTCCTGTGAAAAGTGCCAAAGCAACGGCTTGCCATTCAGGCGGCACTGCTGTTGCCATGCCGACCTCGTAGGATACTGTACCTGTACGCGGCAAAGCTATTCCGGGCCCAATAGAAAGATAAAGCGCCACTGTAAAAATTTTACCATAAAGGGGACTAATTCGCCCTGCTAGGGCTTGCAGGTTCTTACAACCGGAAATACCCATAGCTACTACAGCTAAAAATGGTAATCCCACTCCTGTAACCAAAAAACCTAAATTAGCCAGGTATACAGCTGCACCTGCTTCTTGTCCCATGTGGACAGGAAATATCAAATTGCCCGCTCCAAAAAACATACCAAAAAGCAAAGATCCTACAAATAAATATTCACTAAAATGTAATTTGTCATTCATTGCCAATACTCCCCCTGGTGACATTTAATTTGTGAATAGCATTTTATTTAAAAATGGGCATTGAGTACTTCTCAATGTCCATTTTAATTTTTAACTTCGCTTGGCATCAAGCTCTTGCAATAATTTTTCTCTAGCAACGGCATAACATGCTTCCACGTATTCTCCCCCTGCCTTTTCCACCATACTATGTCCCAAATAAGCCGCAGTAGCTTGTCCCAAGACAGGTACATATTTCAGCACTGTTTTTGCCGCAAATTTTTTGCCCAAACTTTTAAAAATCAATTTAATGCCTTCCTTGCTCATGCCCTTGATAATCAAAGCTTTTTTACTTACCCCTGAGGTACTACGTTTTAACGTGTCCTCCGTAATAGCAAAGGCAGCCCTGATATTGCTATAGAGCTGGAAGAGAATGATAATATCTACAGTAGCATCTACTCCCAGAACAGGATTTAGTCCATTAAAAGCAGCATATGTGGAACTTCTTTGCACATAACGAAGCGCAGCCGCTTTTTTCTTATTTAGTTGTTCTTCCGTGCGGGCCTCTGCTTCCAGAATATATTTTTCCCGCCTGGCTGCATCCATTTTTGCCATAATAGCATCATTTAGTGCGTCAATGCCTTGTTTCATGTCTTCTCTGGCAGAGATAAAGAGCAAGGTAAAATCTGTAGTTCCAACCTGTTGAATAACATCCTTGCGAATATCTTCTTCACTTTGTTCCAGAGTTTTCTCTTCATCATATATTTCGTCAGTCTTATTGCGCACAAAAATACAGGGTTTATGCAGATTGTGCAAAATCTGAAAAAACTCTGTATCCGCTTTGTGCAGTTTATCTGCAAATACACAGATAAAGAGGTCGTATTGCAGCGGATTAAACTTAGCAAAAAATTCATCCTTGGGAAATCTATCCGTGCCGTAGCCTGGCAAATCTACAAACAGCAAATCACCATGCTCAATCAGCTTGACACCCACAGTCGTATCAGTGCTGACACCCACTTGAGCTACCTGCTTGCCACAAATAGCATTGATGGTACTTGATTTGCCACTTCCCGGTTGACCAAAAAATACTATTGTTACTTTTTCTTTATCTACGTATGCCAGTTGTTCTCGCAACTCATCTAAATCAACGTTCATCTTACCCTCATTTTTATTTCATTTTCCAATCGTTTTTCTGCATAGGAATAGCAGTTGTCCAGATATGATTTACCAAGATAATACATACCTCCGGCGCTTAGTCCCATAGCAGTTGCCTGCCCCACGACAGGAATATATTTAGATAATTTTTTCTCCATTTGTTTAGAAATCTGAGTCTTCATCATAGCTATAATGTTTTCTCTTTTAATGCCCATGGAGATTTTATCTACCAAAAAATTTGATCCTTTGAAATTTTCTATTTCCACTTCTGTAATAGCAAAAGTTTTTCTGATGTTGGAGTACATAGCACTCATTATTTTGACATCTATACCAACATCCACGCCTACAATAGGATTAAGTCCATTTCCAGCGGCCATAGCGGCAGCTTTGCGTATTTCAGAAATAGCTAAATCTTTTTTTTCATCGAGCAGCTTATACGTGTAGGCCTTGGCACTGCGTTTAAATTTATCTTGCTTGGCCGGTGTCAAATGCCTCTTAATAGCTTCCTGTAATTCCGGAATACCTCTGGCCTCAGGGCTATCATTCTTACGACAAGAAGTAAAGATAACTTCTTGTGGCGTGCCTATTTGCTCTGCTACATCCGCCCTGATTTCTTGTTTTAGATCATCCTTGCATTTTTCTACATCGTACAGGCTATCCACTTTGTTACGAACAAAGATACACTCTCGTAAATTAAGTCTTATTTTCCTAAAAAATTCCTTATCTGCCTGCACCAGCTTGTTGCTAAATACGCAAATGAATAAATCATACTGAAAAGGACTAAAAGTATCAAAGTACCTATTGGAAGGAAAAGAACTGGTATCATAGCCAGGTAAATCCACAAAAACTATGTCATTATACTCTACAATTTGAGCTTGTTTGGTGGTATCCGTAGTGGCGCTAACCTCAGCCACTTTTTCTCCTACCAGCTCATTAATCAAGGAACTCTTTCCTGAACCAGGTTGGCCAAAGAGTGCAATGGTCAATTTCTTATCGCTTTCACTTTGCCAGCTTTTAATAAATAAATCAGCAGCAGCTTGCAGATCCATACCTTGCCTCCCGTCCGGTATTAGGTGATACCCCGTTTTGTTTCGTACTTTTCATTATACCACAGCTACTATGTTTTTTCTTTACCGGTTGGCCAAAATCCACATTAGTTTTGTCAATGCTGCTTCCAGCGTCATACCGGCACCGGATTCCACTCCGGCTTGTGCCGCCAAAATCCCCATAGGATATAGACTTAGATCCACGCCGTCAAATAAACATTGAGAAACACAAACTATTTTTACACCCTTTTTTAAGGCGCGACGAATAGCCGGTAAAAAATCATTTTTTTCAGTATTGATGCCGCCTGCGCCGTACAATTCCAGTACAATACCCTTGTATCCTTTTTCGACGGCAAAATCTATAATAGCTGGTTTAAGACCCGGAGTAACGGTAATAGCCATAACTTTAGCTTCCATTTTGTTTTCTACTCTGAAACCACCTACAATTTGTCTGTCCGGCAAGTTCTTTTTCATACCGCTTTTAGAGAAAAAGAGTACAGGCGTCTCGTTAACGCTTTCAAATGCATTGAAATTTTTAGAAAAGATCTTTTTAGCACAATCGCCCTTTATTACCTTGTTGCCAAAGGCAATAAATACCCCCGGTAAACCGCTGACAGCTATAGTAAATGCCAGCTGTAGATTGCTTCTGGCATCAGTATTGGAAAGAGAAAGCGGTACCTGAGCTCCTGTTAGAACTACCGGTTTGCCCAAATTAATCAACATATGCGTCAGGGCACTGCTTGTGTAAGCCATCGTATCTGTACCATGGCTGAGCACAAAACCGTCATAGTCATTGTAATTATCACCAATGACCTCTGCCCACCTGCTCCAATATTCAGGTTCTAAATTACTACTATCAATAAGGCACAAATCTTGCACGCTAATTTTAGCCAAAGTATTTAGCTCCGGTACCTGCGCAAGAATTTCTGCACCTTGCAATTTTGGTATCAAACCATCTTCTGATGCCTCGCAGGACAACGTTCCTCCTGTAGTTAAAAACAAAACTTTTTTCATAGTGCGTTCCTCTTCTTCCGTATATATTTCCACTTTTCCCTGAGGGATTTATTGTATCATATCAAGAAATTTAGAGCAAAAAAACAAAATGGTTTAATTTACTTAAAATACCTATGGCATAAAATAAAATTTTGTACTATCATTTAGGTAAAGAAAGAAACTCGACAATTTAAGTTTAATTAAATGAGGTGAGTAATATGCAAAATATAAGAAAACAAAAATTAACCAAAGTTGTCTTAGCTGCTCTCGTCGGTGTTTCCATAATGACTACCAGCTTACCTAAAGCAGAAGCTGATTTTGATGTAGGTAGTGCTATCGGTGCTGTCCTGGGTGTGGGTATCCAATATGCTCAATTGAACAAACAGATTGCCTACTACAACAGTAACGAAGGTCGCAATAAATATATGGGCGACGTAAAGAAACAGGTAGGCGTAAACTATGATCCTACTGCCAATGCTATGTTGGACAGAGTGATGTCCAGACTATCCAGTGCCATTGCAGTAGATGATCCCAGCATAAAAAAACAACCCTATAATCACTTTGTCAATGATCAAAAAACCTTTAACGCCTTCTGTACCTTAGGACACAATATGAGCGTTAACATTGGTTTATTTGATATTTTAAATTACAACGAGGATGAATTGGCTTTCGTCGTCGCCCACGAAATGGGACATGGCCAACACAACGACCCTGCCAATGGCGTAAAGAGGACTTTTCCTCTTAGTGTTTTAGCTGCAGTAGCTAGCTCTCAGGCCGGCAACATTGCTGAAGTTATTGGTGTTAATATTTTAAATAACTTAGGCAGTGCAAAGCTTGTAACCCTACCTATGGAAAAGAAAGCCGATGAGTTTGCTTTTGACTATGCTCCCAAAGCCGGCTATAATCCCGGTGCAGGTAGTGCCGTATGGCAAAGAGTTATTGATAAAATGGGCGCAGGTAACAAACAAAGCTTTGTTGGTTCTATTTTCAATCCTTCTGACCACCCGGGTAATATCTCTCGTCGCGACACTTATAGCAAGGATATTACTGCATATAGCAACAACAATGTAAAAGTTGATGGCAAAACTGCTGTTATTTCTGTAAAGAATAAGGCTATTGGTGCTCCCAAGGCCGGTGCTTCCATGAGTGCTCTGGAAAGAGCCTATCTGATAGCCGGCAATATCTCCACCGTTTACCACGACAAATTGGTAACTAATCCTACTGCAAGCAGCGATGATAGCTATGTTTACCTAAACGACAAGGCTATTATGTCCTTAAATAGTGGTGATGATGCTGATACCTGGGTAACCAATTTGAACCTGGCAAATCGTAAGAAATCCGATACTTCCCTTACTTCCAAAGCTGTGAAGACGGAAAATGCTACCAAGACAATTAAAAAAGATAGCAAAACAACCGCGACTACGACGGCCCCCGGTTCCTTTAGAGCAAAAGTAGAAGCAGAAAGGGCAGCCAAGGCTAAAGCAGCTGCCAATAAGTAATAAACAATAAATACCGTAGACAAATGTCTACGGTATTTTATTTTGTCCAATCTTACCCACAATATCTAGGTAAAGTGTATTAATTATTTATTAGTTTATCAACAGGTTTTAGCAACTTTATCCACCATATTTGTGGATAAGTACCTCTTTTTCTCTATTTATTGCCCTTTATTTTTTGAATTACGGAGTTTTTGGATTATTTTTTTCTAACTTATCCACTTTATCCACAACCTGTTGATAACTTTTATGGGAATATGCAAGAGATGTATAAACCCCTAAATATAGATTTATGGACTGTTTTACTCGTCATCCTCCATCGCATTAACTACGGCAACAGCAGCCACCTTATCTCCCTTATCCAGGTTCATGAGGATAACACCCTGGGCATTTCTGCCAAAGGTAGAAATCTCTTTGGCATGAAGTCTGATAATGACGCCAGCTGCGGAAATAAGCATAATTTCCTTATCATCGTGAAGAATCTTAGAGCCTACAATTAAACCGGTCTTGTCAGTAATCTTCAAATTGATGATGCCCTTGCCGCCACGAGTTTGTTGTCTATATTCACTAATTTTAGTTCTCTTACCTAAACCGCCCTCAGCAACAGTAAGGACTTCACCCTCGCCTTCAGTACAATCCATGGAAACAACGGTATCATCTTTACGCAAGGTAATACCACGTACACCATGAGCTGTCCTGCCCATAGGACGAACATCTTCTTCATTAAAGTGAATAGCAATACCATTTCTGGTAGCCATGATAATATCATCTTTACCGTTGGTCAGCTTCACATCAATTAGTTCTTCGTCCTTATCCAGATTAATGGCAATGAGGCCGGCACGTCTAGCGGAATTAAATTCCTTGACAGGTGTCTTCTTGACGGTACCTTGATTGGTGGCCATGAACATAAACTTATCCATGTCACTTTCCATATCAGAACCAACCGCAATTACCGCAGTAATCTTCTCACCCGGCTCTACAGGCAGCAGGTTCACAATAGCACTGCCCTTAGCTATCCTACCTTGTTCAGGAATCTCATAACCCTTTTGTCTATAAACTCTGCCTTTGTTGGTAAAGAAGAGAATATTGTCATGCGTGGTAGCCATAAAGAGATGCTCGGAAAAGTCTTCTACTTTGCCACTACCACCTTTAACGCCCTTACCACCTCTATGGAGACTACGGAAGTTAGATAACGCCTGCCGCTTAATATAGCCTTGGTGACTAATGGTAATTACGCAATCTTCTTCAGCTATTAAATCTTCTACATTTAAATCGCTGGTATCAGGAGAAATAGCAGTACGACGAGCGTCACCAAAACGCTTCTTCACGTCCAATAAATCTTCCTTTATAATAGCAAGGACTTTTTTCTCATCTGCCAAAACGCCTTCCAAGTAAGCAATAGTTTCCAGTACATCAGCGTACTCGTCCTCAATCTTCTTTCTTTCCAAACCGGTTAAGCGCTGCAATCTCATATCCAAAATAGCTTGAGCTTGTCTATCGCTAAGACCAAACTTTTGAATTAATGCTGCTTTGGCAACATCGCCGTTGGCGCTGTTTCTAATGGTAGTGATAACCTCGTCCAAGTTGTCCAGCGCAATCTTTAAACCCTCTAAAATATGGGCTCTTTCTTTAGCTTTAGCTAGTTCATATTTGGTACGACGGGTAATAACGGTTTTTTGATGTTCCAGGTAGTATTCCAGAATTTGTTTCAGATTCAAAATCCTGGGATGGTTGTTAACCAAGGCCAGCATAATAATACCGAAGGAATCCTGCAATTGGGTATGCTTGTACAGCTGGTTCAAAAGAACTTCCGGCACAATATCGCTTCTTAATTCGATAACGATGCGCATACCTTTACGGTCGCTTTCATCCCGCAAATCAGTAATGCCTTCTATAGTCTTTTCCTGTACCAGACTGGCAATACTTTCAATTAAACGAGCTTTATTAACCTGGTAAGGAATTTCGGTAACCACAATCCTATTTTTATTTTTAGGCATAGGCTCAATAGTAGCCTGTGCTCTCACTTTTACTACGCCACGACCGGTAGTATAGGCCTCTCTAATTCCGGAAACGCCCAGAATCTTGGCACCGGTAGGAAAATCCGGTCCCTTAATAGCTGTCATTAATTGCTCAATTGACACTTCCGGATTATCTATAAGCATAACCAAACCATCCACAACTTCACCTAAATTGTGGGGAGGAATATTAGTAGCCATACCTACAGCAATACCTGCAGACCCGTTAATTAAAATAGCAGGAACCTTGGAAGGAAGAACGGTTGGTTCTTTTAAAGATTCATCATAGTTAGGAATAAAATCAACAGTATCTTTTTCAATATCTTCCAGCATTTCTTCGGCAATCTTACCCATCCGGACTTCAGTATAACGCATGGCAGCCGCCGGGTCACCATCTACGCTACCAAAGTTACCATGCCCATCTACCATTAAATATCTGGTAGAGAAATCCTGTGCCAAACGGACGATAGCATCATACACAGAACTATCACCATGGGGATGATACTTACCAAGTACATCACCGACGATACGAGCAGATTTTTTATAGGCTTTATTAGGAGTCATACCTGCTTCGTTCATAGCATACAAAATACGTCTATGCACGGGTTTTAGACCATCTCTTACATCCGGCAAAGCTCTTTGTATAATAACGCTCATGGCGTAATCTATATAAGATTTTTGCATTTCGTTTTCCAGATTAACAGGAATTACCTTACTGGCAAACTGTTTTTCATCTTGGTTCTCGTCCACGTTCTTCACCAATCCCTTTCATTATTTCAAAAACAATTCATATACTTGCTTGCTTATTAGCAAGGTAGTTATCACTAAAAATAAAGGCCTGACAAATCTGGCGCCTTTAGTAATGGCTATTTTAGCTCCTGCCCTGGCACCAATGACTTGCATAAAACCCATGACCAGAGCATAAAGAAGAATAACTTTGCCGGTAGCAATAAATACTATCAGGGAACCAATATTGCTGCTTAGGTTTAAAGCCTTGGCATTGCCGGCAGATCTGACAAAATCAAAACCAAATGTTAAAAAAACGAAAATAAGGAAGGTTCCCGTTCCTGGTCCAAAGAAACCATCATAATATCCCAATACTGCAGCGGCTAAAGCTAAGAGCCCTTTCTTTTGTCCAGAAAAGAGAACCTCTCGTTCAGCATTTCCCCAATCTTTCCGGAAAAAAGTATAAACGGCAACTATGACTAAACTTATCACCACTATGTAGCGCATGATATGCTCCGGTATAGCATTAACCGTCAATGCACCTAAGGCTCCTGCAAGCATAGAAATAGGCATAAAACGTAAAATTTGTTTATCTACTTTACCGGAACTGAAAAAAGTATAAAAACTGGTAATAGTACCAATGATATTGATTTTCCCCGTACCTAAAGCATAAGGCACAGGAATACCGGTAGCCATGAGGGCCGGCGTACCAATGAGGCCACCACCACCTACCACAGAATCAATAAAGGAAGCAAGAAAACCGGCCGTCCCTAAAAAAAGCATAGTAGGCAAACTATAATCAACCATGGTCCTCTCCTTGCTTGAAACAAAGATACAAACCAACTACTCCGGATTGGCATTCCACCTCAATAACATTGGATGTCATGGTATTACTAACAGTATACCCAGGTTTATCACCATTAATTTCATAATGGTCCAGGGGCCAGTTTACGCCATTAATACTAACCTGAGCCGTTTGGCTAAAGGGTAAGATGCTAACTGCTAAAGGAGTTTGTCTGGCTTCAAAAAAGAGATGTTCTTTCTTTCCCAAAAATACCATTACTTCGGCATCGTCGGCCATAATAACACGACCAACTTTATTTCTTTGCCAAGCCACAAAAGTTAAGATGTTGGCATAAAGATGATCTGCTCTACCGCCCCAAATGCCTGTAGCCAAAATGAGAGTGGCCGGTGGAACACTTTCCAAGATTAATTCTAAATCAGTAGAATCCTTAGCGACAGGGAAAGTCTTAACCTGAGCAGTTTTTGCTCCCTTTTCCCATTTAGCCGGCGTAGCACTATCCTTGTCACCATAAAGAGTCTGTACAGTCAGACCACTGTCCACACAATAATCTACGCCACGATCAGCAGCATAAACAAGCTTATTGTCAGATACTGTCTTTAACCACTTAGCGTCAGGCCTTCTTCCACCTGCTACCAGTAAGATAGGATCTTTGTATATATTGTGTAGTTCTATATCGCCTTGCGGCAAAATTACTTTCATTTTTACCTCTTCTAGAAATCCAGGTTAGTTACTTTACCGGCATTTTCTTCAATAAATTGACGGCGTGGCTCAACCTTGTCTCCCATTAAAACTGAGAAAATAGCATCAGCATTAGCTGCATCTTCCAACTGAACTTGTAAAACAGTACGTTTAGCAGGATCCATAGTAGTTTCCCACAATTGTTCAGGATTCATTTCGCCTAGACCTTTATATCTCTGTACATAGGGGCTGTTATCTCTGCCTACTTCGTCCAGTTTTCTTTGCAACTCTTCATCACTATAAGCATAGGTATGCTTTTGACCCTTGCGAATTAAATACAAAGGCGGTTGAGCAATATAAACATGTCCTTCTTTAATCATGGGTTGCATAAAACGATAGAAAAAGGTTAATAGCAATGTACGAATATGTGCACCATCAACATCGGCATCTGTCATAATAATAACCTTGCCATAACGAGCTTTGGTTAGGTCAAATTCATTACCTATACCACTGCCGAAAGCTGTAATCATAGAACGAATTTCATTATTGGTAAGCATTCTATCTAAACGAGCTTTTTCAACATTAAGAATCTTGCCTCTTAACGGTAGGATAGCTTGGAACATCCTATCTCTGCCTTGTTTAGCACTGCCACCTGCAGAGTCACCCTCTACTATGTAAATTTCTGTTTCTTCAGCATTCTTACTGGTGCAATCAGCCAATTTACCGGGTAAGGAGCTTACCTCCAAAGCATTTTTCCTTCTGGTCAAATCACGTGCTTTACGAGCTGCTGCTCTGGCACGGAAAGAAAGAATAGATTTTTCTACAACCTTTTTAGCAATAGGAGGATTTTCCTCAAAATATTCGCTAAGAGCGTCACTTACCATTGTATCAACAATACCACGGATTTCACTGTTGCCAAGCTTTGTCTTTGTTTGTCCTTCAAATTGAGGTTCTCTTACTTTTAAGCTTACTACAGCAGTAAGACCTTCTCTAACATCATCACCGGAAAGATTTTCTTCATTTTCCTTCAAAATATTATTTTTTCTGGCGTAATCGTTAATTGTCCTGGTTAAGGCTTGTTTCAAACCAACTAAGTGAGTACCGCCTTCTTCTGTGTTAATATTATTAACGAAGGTATAAATATTTTCTGTGTAGCCATCAGTGTATTGCATAGCTACTTCGATAATGTTGTCGTCTTTTTCTCCTTCAATATAGATGGGTTTATCATGAATAGGTTCCTTTCCTTTGTTAATAAATTCGACAAAGGAAACAATACCACCATCATAATGGAAGGTTTCATCTGCACCAGTTCTTTCATCAATCAACTGAATGCGAATACCCTTATTTAAAAAGGCCAATTCCCTAATACGCAACTTTAAAGTATCATAGCTATAAACTGTTTCGGTAAAAATAGATTTATCAGGCCAGAAAGAAACAGTGGTACCAGTTTCTTTAGGACCGCAAGTACCCTTTTCAAATAAAGGTTTTACAGTTTTACCTTTGGCGAATTCTATACCATAAATTTTACCATTTTTCCGAACCTCTACGTCCATCTTGGTACTCAAGGCATTAACGCAAGATACACCTACGCCATGTAAACCACCTGATACTTTGTAGCCACCATCGCCAAATTTACCACCGGCATGAAGAATAGTCATAACAACTTCAATGGCAGGCTTGCCAACCTTATGCATTTCTACCGGTATGCCACGACCATTATCCACTACAGTAATGCTATTGTCATTATGGATAATAACCTTAATCAGATCACAATAACCAGCTAAAGCTTCATCAATACTATTATCAATAACTTCATAAACCAGATGATGAAGACCTCTGGCACTGGTACTGCCAATATACATACTGGGGCGCTTTCTTACTGCCTCCAAACCCTCCAGTACCTGAATCTGAGCAGCACCATAATCACCATGGACTGCTATCTCTTCTTCAATATCAATGGTTTTATCTTGTTTCTTTGCCATACGTTTCCTCCTACTTGATTCATAACATTTTCTCAAATTTCTCTATTCTTCAAAGTTAAACTGGAAATACCGGATAAAATAATTTTATCTTTGGCAACAATGCAACTTGCCGGTTCATATTTATCTGTGAGCATAATTAAATTTTTATCTTGCAGTTTAGGCTTTAAAAAATTTTTATAAATATTAGTCCTTTTATTCCTAATGTCAAAAATTCCAATTAAATCACTGGTCTTCAGCAGATAATTATTCCCCAAATGCAGGTACATGTTCCCTTCTCCTCTTCCAACTTTTTAAAGTTTTAGCTAGTAATTCATCAGTAATTTCTTCTGGCTGCTTTTCCAAATTCAGCATTACAGCAAAAACTTTTTTTTCTTGCGTAGCTCCCTGCTCTATAGCCTTTTCTTTAGCCCTTTCTTGCATAGAAGCTTTTACATCATTAAAGGTTATTTTATCACATTTTACGTACTTTACACAATCCTTATAACTAAACCAAGGGGCATCACACAAGATTTTGTGTATTTGTTGTTTTAGTACATCTTGAGCCTGACGAGCACAGGTACTACATATAATTTCCCCCGGCAATAAGGCTACACCACATTTAGGACAATGTTTACTTTCATCCAGCTTAGGTATAAAAGGCTCTTCTTTTTGTTCTAAAACTTGAAATTCTCTAATTTTTCCTTGAAAAAATCGTATATCCTTAATTTTATAAGCTCTTTTTTTCCCTTCCTCTAAGGGAATAGAATCACTTATTTTACCTAAAACTTGTTTTTTTAGCATTAAAAGATTGTGGGACCAAGCAGCATTATCAGTATGCACAAGCAAAATATGCTCATCAAGCTTAGCAGGTTGAGTATGCTTCGCTGCAGCTTCCCCCACAATATCGTGCCATTTTTCTATTAATAGATACAGGATATATTTTTCCTTACCCTGCTGATTTTTAAATACTTTTAAAAGCAAACCGGAAAAATCCTTCACTTTATTCCTCTTTTATACTTCCTTTTTCTACCTTAAAATACTTACTTTCTACTAGATCTTCCACTAGTTTCTTATCGTTTAAAGTAATAAATGTCTGTACCTTACCATTAATAAAACTTAAAAGCTGTTGACGTCTATTTTCATCCAATTCACTCATAACATCGTCTAATAATAAAACAGGATATTCCTCTTTTGTTTCTTTAATAAATTCTACTTCAGCCAATTTTAATGCTAAAGCTGCACTTCTTTGTTGACCTTGAGAACCAAAAGCTCTTAAATTATTACCATCTACCTTAATCAATAAATCATCACGATGCGGACCTATACTGGTATAACCACGTAATAAGTCTAATTTTCGCCTTTTTTTCAAATCATTTAAATAAAAATAAACTATTTGCGCAGAATCTTGACTATTATCTTGCGTTTCTTCTTCGCTGGCTTGTTTTAAAATATAATTTATTTCTAAAGTCTCCTTCTTACCGGTTAATTCATGATAGATAACACTGCTCATAGCATTTATTTTCTGTAAATTAACCTGACGAATAGCATAAACATCAGCCGCAACTTTAGATAATTCCTGATCCCAGCTATTAAGTTCTTCCCAATCAACATTAGGAGTTTCTTTATTATTTTTTAAAAATCTATTTCTCTGTGCTAAAAGCTTATTATATTTTACCAACAGCTGGTAATAATATTTATTAATTTGGGCAATTTCCATATCCAAGAATTTTCTTCTCAAACCAGGTTCGCCCTTTACTATTTGTAAATCATCAGGACCAAATAAAACAATGTTAAGAAGGCCATAATGCTCTTTACTGGAAATGTTATTATCATTAAAGGTCATAGTCTTCTTAGTTTTGTTCTGTTCTTTATATCTTTTGACAACCAGCTTATTTTTCCCGTAATTATCCTGATATTCTATTTCTGTTAAAAATCCTTCTTTGCCAAATTGCTTAACCTCATCATCAGTTTTGGTGCGAAAAGGAAAACCAAAAGCAGCATAGTAAATGCCCTCTAAAAAATTAGTCTTACCCTGGGCGTTACCACCATAGATAACATTTACCATGCTGTTTATTTTTAAATCTAAATTAGCATAATTACGAAAATTTACTAACTTTGCACGCAGAATTTCCATATTTAAAAAATAACTCTTACAGGAGTAACGATATAGGTATAATTTTCCTCCCCTACAGGTTGGAAGCAGCTGGGACTAAGAGAATTATTAACCTCCATAACTACCTCATCGCTATCGCTATTTTTTAAAAGATCCATAACATATTTAGAATTAAAAGCAATATTTAAACCTTCGCCACTGGTTTTGCAGTCAACGACTTCCTTGCCTTGTCCCAAATCAGAGATACCGGAAGTCAAAGTAATAGCTTCCTGACCAATACTCAAACGTACGATGCTATAATCGTCTTTAGAAAACAAAGCAACTCTTTGAATAGCTTTTTCCATATCTATTTTCTTAAAAACTGTTTGAGTAGCAAACTTAGGAGGAACAACCCTTCTATAATCAGGGAAAGATCCCTCAATCAAGCTGGAAATAATCTTTACGCTGCCTATTTTTACTAAAATTTGTCTGTTTTGTAAGGAAATTTCTATCTCTTCAGGTACTTCTTTGCCAATATTATTGCTAATTTCTCTTAATAAACGAGAAGGTATAACCATATTAAATTCGCTATCATCACCATCATCCATCACTAGATTTTTAATAGCCAATCTGTGAGTATTGGTTCCCACAAAAGTAAGGTTTTCACCCTTCTTCTCGCACAAAACACCGGTAAACAAAGGCCTGGTCTCATCAGTAGAACAGGCAAAGACAGTTTTTCTAATTAAATCTCCAATCTTTTCTTCCGGCAGACTTAAAGTTTTTTGACCATTAAATTCAGGAAAAGGAGGAAAATCATTCTTGTCCATCAAGGGAATACTAAAATTACCTTTTAGCGATGTAATATTTAGTTCTGTTTCATTTTCATCTTTTTCCAAGCTAATTTCTTCTTTATCAAATTTAGCCAATAAATCAGCAAAAGACTTAGCAGGGACCAGGATATCTCCTTCAACTTCTCCTTTAACCTCTATAACGTCACTTAAAAAGAAATTTATATCCATAGCAACCATTTCTAGTTGATTGTCTTTTAATATTAAATGTATACCTGAAAATATAGGTGCATTGGGACTAGATGCTATTGCTCTTTTTACAATATTTACACCCTTGGCTAATGTTGTACTTTCACAGGAAAATTTCATTTTATTCCTCCTTAGGTTTTCTATTAATCTTATATTTATAAAAATTTAGTATTCGTAGTAATAGGTTCTGTGGATATGTGGAAAAGTATTGTTTATAAAGTCTACGTCTTGTTTTTCTTTTCTTAAAACTTGTTCATAAGTTTGCTTAGGTTATAAACATATGCACTAAAATTTGTGTTTAAATCTTTATGAACATTTTTAAGAACAACTTATAAACCGAGTTATCCAGAGTTTGTGGATAATTACTTTTTCAAATGTGCCTCCATTTCCTTGATGTTTTTTTCAAAATGGGGATCACTTTTCATTTCTTTGGAAATTTTCTCACAAGCATGAATAACTGTGGTATGATCACGACCACCAAAGAAATCACCGATTCTCGGTAAGGAATAATCTGTTAGTTCTCTACATAGATACATGGCAATTTGTCTTGGAAAAGCTACATTCCTAGTTCTTTTTTTAGCAAGAAAATCATCCATTTTAATTTTATATTTAGAGGCAACCAATTGTTGAATAGCTTCAACTGTGATAGTTTTGTTAGGATTATCTAAATTAAAATCTTTTAATGCTTTTTGTGCTAACTCTAATGTAATAGGTTGTTTATAAAAGCTGGCATAAGCTAAAACCTTGGTATAGGCGCCTTCCAATTCACGAATATTGTTTTCTATGGAACTTGCCATCAGTAAAATAACATCATCGGGAAAATTAATATTATTTTTCTTTGCCATGTTATGTAAAATGGCCATCCTTGTTTCCAAATCAGGCGGTTGAATATCAGTAATTAACCCCCACCCGAACCGACTAGTTAAACGTTCTTCCAAAGTATCCAATTCAGAAGGCTTACGATCACTGGAAATGATAATTTGTTTTTCTGCTCTATGTAGAGCTTCGAAGGTATGAAAAAATTCTTCCTGGGTACTTTCCTTTTTTCTTAAAAACTGAATATCATCAATGAGTAAAACATCAATATTGCGATATTTGTTACGAAAAGCTTCCATGGCATTGTTTTGAATAGAATTAATCATTTCATTGGTAAAGGTTTCACTGGAAATGTAGAGAATTTTCATATCAGGATTATTTTGTTTAATCCTATTTCCTATGGCATGCATTAAGTGAGTCTTACCTAAACCTGAAGAACTGTATAAAAATAAAGGATTGTAAACCTTGGCAGGAGCTTCTGCCACTGCTAAGGCAGCAGCATGAGCAAAACGATTGGAATTACCAATGACAAAATTTTCAAAGTCGTATTTACTAACTAAGTTTGATTCAAATGGTTCAGCAGGAGGTGCTTTGGAAGGTGTTTGTGCCAATTTTACTGTAGGAGCTGCCTGCTCGATAGGATTACTTTCTATTTGTTCGCTTGGACAAAAAATTTTTATTTTCATGGGGCACTTACAAATAGTGCTCAGGTTTTCTTCCATATACCCTAAATATTTATCTTCCAGCCAATCTTTAATAAATTGTTTTTCTACCATTATCTCCAAAGTGTCATTGGAGAGGCTTTGAGGCATGGCCGTTCTTACCCACCTGGAGTAGCCGGGTTTTTCTGTCTGACTATCTACTTGTTTTAAAAGTTTATCCCAGATTTCTGGTATATCTGTATTATTCATAATGGACTTCCTTTGAAGAATTTTATTACCTGACCATTATACAACATTTCTATCTAAAATTGGAAAAAAAATTGGCTGTGCATAAATTTAAAAACTGTGCATAAGTTTTTAAAAAAATATATATAAAAGTGGGATAAATACTGATTTTGCTAAGTTATCCACAATTTTATTTTTTCTCTTAGAAGTTATCCACAATTGTTTATAACTTTTTTAAAAAAGTTCATATTTGGCACAAATGGTAGAAGGTACAACGTGTGCCGGAAAAAAAGTTATAAACAACGAAAAAATTAATTTGTGGATAATATGAAAGAAAAAAACAAAAAATCTGTTTTATTATTGACAGTTTATGCGCTCTAGCATATAATCTAAAGAGCTGTCAAATGAAGTAAAAGATATATTTTGGCATGATGATTGTGGCAAGGAGGTATATAGTTATGAAGAGAACTTTTCAACCTAATAACACTAGGAGAAAAAGAACCCATGGCTTCAGAGAGAGAATGAAGACCCTGGGAGGTAAGCAAGTCTTGAAAAGAAGACGCGCTAAGGGCAGAAAGACATTATCTGCATAATATAGAATAGGCCGCTTGAGCGGCCTATTTTTCCATGCGCCAAGGTGTACTGTTTTGAAGAATGCAAATTATAAACTGAAAAAAATTTACAAAATTAAATCTTCCAAAGTCTTTCAGAGAGTCTACTCTACCGGACGCCGTGTCTTAGATGATTATGGTGTTTTTTATATTTTGCCGTCTAGGGATCAGACCGTTAAAATGGGTTTTGCCGTAGGTAAAAAACTAGGCAATGCCGTGGTGAGAAACCATACGAAAAGACTTATGCGGGAGATTTATCGCACTAAAAGACCTCTTTTTAAAAAGCAGGTCCATGTAATTTGGGTAGCCAGAAAAAGACTGGTTACTGCCAACATATCGATGTATGAGCGCGTATTTGACAGACTAGCAACAAAAGCTGGGTTATGGTAATGAAGGGTGAGCTATGAAGACGATTGCAATAGGTTTGATTCGTTTTTACCAAATATGCATTTCACCTCTTTTTCCACCTCATTGTAGGTTCTACCCTACTTGTTCTCAGTACGCTTTAGAAGCGGTGAAGAAGTACGGCTTTTGGAAGGGCGGTTTCTTAGCAATAAAACGTATTGCTAAATGCCATCCCTATCATAAAGGTGGTTTTGATCCCGTTCCTTAAGAGATAACTTTCGTTTAGAAAAAAGGAGTGATATCTTGGATATCTTAAGTTCTTTCGTTCAACAGGCAATAGGACATTTATATTCGCTGACCCAGACTATGGGCGTGCCCAGCTATGGCCTAGCTATTATTTTCCTGACTATCATTATTAAATTGGTCCTCTACCCTTTAACAGCTAAACAAATAGCTTCTACCAAGGCCATGAGTGCTATGCAACCCAAGATTAAGGCTTTACAGGAAAAATATAAGAATGATAAAGCCACTTTAAATCAAAAATTATCAGAACTGTATAAAGAAGAAGGTATTAATCCTTTAGCAGGCTGTTTACCTCTGTTAGTACAAATGCCTATTTTGATTGGTATTTTCTACGGTATTAGAGATTATCAATACGTTGGTCCTAGTTCTTTTCTATGGATGAAGAGTATTGCAGATGCAGACCCCTACTACATTCTTCCGGTACTTTCTGCATTGACTACATTTATTCAATCTAAACAAACCATGCCAGCTACCTCTGATGGTGGTGCCGGCGCTGCACAAGGCAAAATAATGCTGTATTTTATGCCTATTTTCATTGGCTACATCAGCATTAGCTTCCCAGCAGGATTAGTTCTGTACTGGGTAGTAATGAATATTATGCAAATCCTGCAACAATTGTTGATGGATAGAAACAAAGCCAAGGCGGAAGCTGCAGCAAAATAGGTTGGGAGGTTTTTACTTATGATCGTTTTAGAAAAATCAGGTAAAACGGCTGAAGAGGCCATACAAGAAGCACTAAAAGAATTAAAAGTAAACCGTGATGATGTAGAAATCGAGATTTTAGAAGCTTCCAAGGGTTCCTTATTTGGAATTTTTGGTGGTAAGGATGCCAAGGTTAAAGTAACTTTAAAAGATGAAAGCAAGCTAGGTTCAGCTGTAGTAGAAAAACCTGCTGAACCGGTGGCAGTGGTTCCTGAAGCTGCTAAAGCAGAACAAAAAGTGGTTGCTCCTGAGATGACTGAAGAAGAAAGCGCTATGGATCAAGTAAAGAATACTGCTGACAAAGAAGAAGCAGTGGCCATGGCCAGAGAATTTTTAATAAAAATTTTCCAAAACATGAAGTTGGAAGTTCTCATTGAAAAATTTTATAACAAAGAGGAAGATGCCACTTATTTGAAGCTGCATGGACCTGATATGGGTATTCTGATTGGTAAGCATGGTCAGACCTTAGATGCATTGCAATATTTGACTAATCTGGTTGCAAACAAGGAAACTAGCGAAAGAGTCAGAATCATCATAGATATTGAGGACTACAGGGTTCGTAGAAAGAAAACTTTGGAACGTTTAGCTAAGAATTTGGCAGAAAAAGTAAGGAGAACCAAGACTAAGGCTGCACTCGAGCCTATGAATCCTTACGAAAGAAAGCTGATTCATATGACGCTTCAAAATGATGCAGATATTCAAACCTATAGTGAAGGTGAAGAGCCTTACCGTAAGGTAATTATCGATTTAAAATAATATAGACATCTAACTCCGGTAATTATCGAATTGCCGGGGTTTTTTATTGGGAGGGATTAGCGTGGAAGACACTATCAGTGCCATTTGCACTCCGTTAGGAGAAGGAGCGGTGGGTATTATAAGAATTAGCGGGGAAAAGAGCCTTGCTGTTGCCCAAAAACTTTTTAAAAGCAAAAAAACACTAAGCCAGAATGAGCCGAGGCATTTAACCTATGGACATTGCGAAAATGCCAAGGGAGAAATGCTGGATGAGGTTCTTGCTGTTTACATGCCTAAACCACATTCCTATACAGGTGAAGATGTAGTAGAAATTCAGTGTCATGGCGGTGTAGAGGCCCTTAAGGCTATTTTGTCTGCTACCTACGAGGCAGGGGCTGTACCTGCTGAGCCAGGTGAATTTACCAAAAGAGCATTTCTTAATGGCCGTTTGGATTTGGCAGAGGCAGAAGCGGTTATGGATATTATTCAGGCTCGCAGTGCTAAGGCTCTGGGAGCAGCTCTCCGCCAACAAAAAGGACAGCTGTCTCATAGAGTCAGTGCTATCCGTAACGATCTTAAGGATTTAATTGTTCATCTAGAGGCTACCATTGATTATCCGGAGGATGACATAGAAGAAGTAACCTATGCGAAAGCCATGGAAGGTATTAATAAGGCTTTGCGAGACGTTGGCGAACTATTAGCTCATGCTCATACAGGACGTATCATGAAAGAGGGCCTGAAAACGGCTATTGTTGGTCGTCCCAACGTAGGAAAATCCAGTCTGTTGAACTGTTTATTGCAAGAGGAAAGAGCTATTGTTTCAGCTGTGCCGGGTACCACCAGGGATGTTATCGAAGAACAGATGTTAATTGAAGGGGTACCGTTGCTTTTGGCAGATACAGCCGGCTTGAGAAATACCACAGATTATGTAGAGCAAATTGGTGTCAAAAAATCAAGGGAGCAATTAGCTGAAGCTGAGCTGGCCATTGTAGTTTTGGATGGTTCTGCACCTTTGCAAGAAGAAGATAGAGAGCTGTTAAGGGCTGTAGAAAAACGAGACAGTGTTATTATAATCAATAAAGCTGATTTACCGCTAAAAATTGAGCTAAGAGAAGTAGAAGAGAGATTTGGGGCTAAAAATGTGCTTTCATTGTCTGCCAAGACTAAAGAAGGCGTAATAGCCTTTATAGAGTGGCTTAAAGAGTATGTTTATGGACAAGGTGCTAATATAGATAATGGTATTTTTGTACAAAATGCTCGGCAGGAAAGACTCTTAAAAGAAGCCAGGACTAATTTACAAGAAGCCTTAAATGGAGCCAGGAATCAGGAACCTTATGATTGCTTGGAGATTGATCTGAGAGAGGCTATGGCACAATTGGGGGCTATTACCGGTGAAGCAGTGCCTGATGAAATTATTAATGAAATTTTTGCACGTTTTTGTTTGGGAAAATAGGCTATTTTATGGTGCAGGAGGCAAGGGATAGTGGAAAAATATGAAGTTATCGTAGTGGGAGCCGGTCATGCCGGAGTGGAAGCAGCCTTGGCGGCAGCCAGATTGGGTCATAAAACCTTACTAGCTACCTTGTCCATGGATAATATTGCCCTCATGCCCTGCAATCCTTCTGTGGGAGGCTCTGCTAAGGGCCAATTGGTCAGGGAAATAGATGCGTTAGGCGGACAGATGGGGCTTAGCGCTGATCAGGCCTGCATCCAAATGCGTCTTTTAAATACAGGGAAAGGCTATGCAGTACATTCTTTGCGGGCTCAGGCCGATAAACCTTTTTATCATACTATTGTAAAAGAGGTTGTGGAAAACCAAAACAATTTGGACGTTAAACAATTAATGATAGACAAGCTTTTGGTAGAAAAAGACCAAGTTGTTGGCGTAGAGGCTGAAACAGGAGAAATTTTTGAAGCTCCTTGTGTGATTTTGGCTACCGGAACCTATTTGCGTGGCAAAATTCTCTACGGAGAAGTACAGTACATGGCTGGACCCAATGGCCAAAGATCTGCCTTAAAACTAACAGATTCACTTAGGGCAGCAGGTTTGGAATTAATGCGTTTTAAAACAGGTACGCCTGCCAGAATTGATCGTAGAACCTTGGACTACAGTAAGATGACTCCTCAGTATGGTGATCCCGAGTTACAAAACTTTTCTTTTATCAGTACAATAACCCACAGGGAACAAGTTCCTTGTTATTTAACCTATACCAATAATAGAACTCACGATATTATCAGGAAAAACCTTAGCCGTAGCTGTATGTTCAATGGAACTATTGAAGGTGTAGGGCCAAGGTATTGTCCCTCGATAGAGTCTAAAATAGTGAGATTTGCAGATAAGGATCACCATCAATTGTTTTTAGAGCCGGAAGGTCTCCGTACCAATGAGGTTTATGTACAAGGGATGTCTTCTTCGCTGCCTGCGGAGGTACAACTGGAATTTATGCGGACCATCCCAGGCCTGGAAAATTGTAAAATGATGAGGGCAGGCTATGCTATTGAATACGATTGTCTTAATCCTTTGCAATTGAAGGCATCTTTGGAGCATAAAGAAATAAAAGGACTATTTAGTGCAGGGCAGTCCAATGGGACTAGTGGTTACGAGGAGGCCGCAGGACAAGGTCTTATGGCCGGTATTAATGCATCCAGGCGACTGGAGGGCAAAGAACCCTTGCTTTTAGGTCGCAGTGATGGTTATATTGGTGTTTTAATTGATGATTTGGTAACTAAGGGTACTGACGAACCTTATAGAATGATGACCTCCAGAGCAGAATATAGATTGCTTCTTCGTTCTGATAATGCTGATTTGCGTCTTACTCAAAAGGGCAGAGATATAGGCTTGGTAACTGACGAAAGATATGCGGCTTTTACGACAAAAAGAGATCAAATTACCAGGGCCTTGGATTTATTGGGTAAAAAGATTATTACTCCTAACGAAGAAAATCAGGCTAAAATAAAGGCTATGGGCGCAACTGAATTAAAATATTCTATTAGCTGTGCCGAATTGCTGAGGAGAAAAGAAATTTCTTATGCCAAGCTAGCAGAAGCTTTCCAGCTGGAGCAATTACCGTCTGTGGTGGCTGAGCAAGTAGAAATCCAGATAAAATACGAAGGCTACATAGCTAAACAAAAATTAGAAGTAGCCAGAGCTATGAAAATGGAGAACAAGCTGCTGGGCGATGGTATTGATTATACCCAGATAAAAGAACTTTCTGCGGAAGCAGCTGAGAAACTGCAACAAAGAAAGCCTGTTTCTTTAGGGCAGGCTTCACGTATTTCCGGGGTTTCTCCTGCTGATGTAGGCGTTTTGGCAGTATATCTGGAAATGCAGAAACGCAGAGGAGAGCATCATGGACTTTAAAACTGCTTTGCTTAGCAAGGGACAGAGAGTAGGGCTAGCTTTTACAGAAGCACAGGCAGAAGAATTTAATCTTTATTGTCAAATGCTTTTGGAGACCAACAAGGTTATGAATTTAACAGCAATCACGGAGCCTGATGAAGTTGCCGTTAAGCATATGATAGATTCTCTTTTGGTATACAGCCAAGCCGGTTTTAGCGGTAAAACGTTGGCAGATATAGGAACAGGAGCAGGATTTCCCGGTTTGCCATTAAAGCTCTATGATAAAACAATAAAATTAACCTTAGTTGATTCTTTGGCTAAAAGGCTTAAATTTTTAGAAGATGTTTTAAAGGCACTTAATTTGACGGATGTTACCTTAATTCATGGCAGAGCAGAGGATGTCGGGCATAATCCTGCTCTTAGGGAAAGGTTTCAGATAGTTACAGCTAGGGCAGTGGCTGCGTTGCCTGTTTTAGCTGAATATTGTTTGCCCCTAACTGCCGTAGGAGGTAAGTTTTATGCTCTAAAGGGCAATAAATACCAAGAAGAAGTAACAGAAGGACAAAGGGCTATTAAACTTTTAGGTGGGCGGATAGAAAAAGTTGAGGAAGTAAAGCTGCCTGACCTGGAAGATAAGCGAGCCATTATAATCATTCAAAAAATCAAAGCAACAGATAAAAAATATCCGCGTAAAGCAGGTACTGCTACTAAAAAGCCTTTATAAAAAAATAAAACAAACTAAAAGTCAAAAAGTCGATGTTTCACGTGAAACATCGACTTTTTGACTTTTGAATAAAAGAATGAAAATGAAGAGTAACTACGTACTGTATAGGCACTGTGGTTTAAACTATAGGAAAAATAAACTAATTGTGCTAGAATGAAGCATGTAAAGATAAAGGTTAAAGGAGTGAAAAGTGTGGGAAAAGTAATTGCAGTAGCCAATCAAAAAGGTGGTGTAGGGAAAACCACTACTTGTATAAACTTGGCTTCCTGTCTTGCTGAGGCTGGTAAAAAGGTCCTGCTTTTGGACAGTGATCCCCAGGGGAATAGTACTAGTGGTTTAGGCATCGATAAGAATGATTTAAAACAATGTATGTATGATGTTTTAATAAAAAAGCTGCCTTTGCAGGATATTATTGTCCATACCGCTTGGCCAAACCTTGATGTGGCACCTTCTACCATTAATTTAGCCGGAGCAGAAATAGACTTGGTTAATCAAATGAATAGGGAAGGCTGCTTAAAAAGAGCGCTGGATCTGATAAAGGATGATTATGACTTCGTGCTTATTGATTGTCCACCCTCGCTAAGTCTTTTGACTATTAATGCCTTAACGGCAGCTCATTCCATTATTATTCCCATACAGTGTGAATTTTATGCCCTGGAAGGTGTCACCCAGCTTTTAAATACGGCGGAGCGAGTTCAGGAAGTATTAAATCCGGACTTAGAGCTGGAAGGAATTCTTATGACTATGTCTGACAACCGAACAAACTTATCAAATGATGTTATGAATGAAGTTAAAGAACATTTTCCCGCTCTTTTATATGATACAATTATTCCACGTAGCGTTAGATTGGGAGAGGCACCAAGTTTTGGGCAACCTATCAATATTTATGATCCCAAGTCTAAAGGTGCAGAAGCATACAGGGCTTTAGCTCAGGAGGTAATAGCAGATGGTAAGTAGAAGTAGCGGATTAGGCAAAAAAGGCTTGGATAGTGTTTTTGGTGGGAAAAAAGAAATCATTCCTGCCATAGCTAAAGGAGAAAATTCAGGGGAATTGGCAGTGAAAGATTTAGTGCCTAACCCTTTTCAGCCAAGAAAAAATTTTGATCCTGAAAAGATGCAGGAATTAGTGAATTCTGTTAAAGAGAGTGGTATTATTCAACCGCTTATTGTAAGAAAAGCCGGAGATAAATATGAAATAGTAGCCGGTGAACGCAGGTGGAGAGCCGCTCAGGAAGTAGGCTTGAAAACTGTACCTGCTGTGGTTAGAAAATATAAGGATGCTACTATGATGGAAGTGGCATTGATAGAAAATATGCAAAGAAGTGATCTGGACCCCATGGAAGAGGCTCAGGGCATCCAGGCTATGATGAAAGAATTGAATATGACCCAAGCTGATGTAGCAAAAAAATTGGGCATGAGCAGAGCGGCGGTAACTAATTCTCTCAGACTTTTAAATCTGCCGGAGGATGTTAAGGAATACGTGGCGCAAGGACTGTTGACGCAAGGTCAGGTGCGGCCTCTTTTAGGGTTGGATAAGGCTGAGGCTATGAGCAAGCTGGCTAAGAAAGCAGTAGAAGCTAATTGGACCACCCGTATTTTAGAAAACTTTGTAGCTGCTGAAAAGGAAGGGGCTACAGGGAAAGTCCTTTTTGAAAAAAAGCAGACACTTTTTAAGGCAAAACAAGATAAAAATAAGAAAAAGCCGGCACAGACTCCCCAAGATGTGTATGTGCAGGAATTTCAGGAACGCTTAATGGATTATCTTGGTACTAAGGTAAAAATTAATCCCAATAAAGATGTTGCTACCGGCGGTAAAATCGTGGTAGAGTACTACAATATGGAAGACTTAGAAAGGCTGTATGAACTTCTGCAAAAGCCTTCAGCTTTAGACAAATTGCAGATAGCTAAGCCTAAAAATTTCAATATTTAGCAGCTTAAAATAAAGGGGGACACAGACGTCTCATGATTGGATTAGGAACAGCGGCTAACGTAGCCGGTATCTTGGCAGGCAGCCTTTTGGGGTTGCTTCTGGGACAGGGTATAAAGGATAAATATAGAGAGATAGTCATGCAGGCTATTGCCTTATGTGTAGGCGTTATAGGTCTCCAAATGGCTTTAAAAACTCAAAATATTATGATTGATATTGTTAGTATGGTAGTAGGATCCATACTTGGCGAGTATTTGGATATTGAAGGTAAGTTAAATACTTTTGGCAAGTTTTTAGGTAACAAGTTTGCCGGTAAGAAAGCAGGAGCAGGGGCTCAAGATAAATTTGTGGAAGGCTTTGTATCTACCAGCTTGATTTTCTGCGTAGGAGCTATGGCTATAGTAGGTTCTTTACAGGATGGGCTTAAGGGTGATCCTTCAATTCTGTACGCTAAATCTTTAATGGATGGCACAGGGTCCGTTGTTTTTGGTGCTAATTTTGGTTTGGGCGTAGCTTTTTCAGCATTATCCGTAGGAATCTATCAGGGAGCCTTGACCATTTTGGCCAGCTGGGTAGGGCCGTATTTAACAGAATTTGTTATTGGGGAGATTTCTTCAGTAGGTGGACTTTTAATTTTGGCGATAAGTATTAACATGTTTAACGTAATTAAGCTAAGAATAGGCAACATGTTGCCGGCGATGTTTGTTGCCGGCATAATAGCAGCAATGGTTTAGAGGGCTGCAAGCCTGATTAATACTGAAAAGATGCAGTTTTTTGGGAGTAAAATTTGCAGAAAAAAAGTAGAATTTCAATGCACCGGTATTTTGCCAAGAGGAGTTAACAATGAGATTACATAAACAATTCTTCCCTATGGTATTGATTTTATTTTTCCTTTGTGCAATAGGAAATTTTGCCTCCGCTGCTATTTCCAAAACCGGAGATATTGTAAAAGTGGGTTATGCTGAACATCCCGGTTTTATTGAGCAAGATGTCAATGGGCAATATAACGGCTTAGGGGTGGAATTTTTCGAGGAAATTGCCGGTTATACAGGTTGGCAAATACAGTATATATCCGGGAGTAGGGAGGAATTACTTGTCAAACTAAATAATGATGAAATAGATTTTATAGCACCTGTTGTACAAACAAGTAAAAGGGCCAGTAGCATGTACAGCTATGCTCACATGCCGATTAATACGGCAGCAAGTGCGCTGTATGTAGCGGAAAATAATAACAGTATTTTTTTTGACGATTATGCACATATGAATGGTATGAAAGTCGGCGGAACTTCCGGATCTTACCAGTTGGAAGCGGCCAGAAACTTCGCTAAAGAACACGGCTTCACTTTTAAGGAAGTTCTTTTCCCAACTTATAGTCAAGCCTTGCAGGCTTTACAAGCGGGAAATATTGATGCGATTGCACTTTCCAGCTTGTACAAGGCAAAGGGCTGTCGACAAATTGCCATTACAGATTTGGCTCCGGTTTATGTAGTTGCTAAATACAATACCAATAGTGATTTACTTGCCAAGCTAAATCAGGTTATGGAGCAAATAAATTATAACAGACCTGATTTCTTTAGTAGTTTGGTTGATAAATACTATGGCAGGTATAGCGGTATTGTAATTCCTTCTTTGACCAGAGAAGAAAAGGAGTACCTTGATGAAAAACATACCATTAACGTAGGTTGTTTTACAGATTGGTATCCTTTGGTTTATCGTAATGGCCGCAATAATAACATTGAAGGTATACTTATTGATATTTTTAATCTGATAGCCAAGCAAAGCGGGTTAAACTTCAACTATGTAGAAATGCCTACCGGTAATTCTGTTCAAGCTTTGAAAGCAGGAGAGCAAGGCATAGATGCTTTTATTGCTGTCGTAGCAACGCAGGGACGGCGTAATGATCCGGAACTGGTTTTATCGTATCCTTATATAGAAAACAAACGTGCTTTTGCAGGATTGAAGAATAGGACCTTTAATGTCAACCAAGGCTATACTGTTGCCATTCCTGATAATATTAGAGGAAGTGGAACATTTTTAAAGGAGAAAAATCCTCATTTTAATATAGTCTTTTATCCTACCTTGGAGGAATGTTTTCAGGCAGTAAAACAACATAAGGCAGATGCAACTTTCCAAAATTCCTATATTATCAGTGCTATGTTACAGCATCCGGAATATGAAGATATGACTATTTGGGATGTATCATATAGCTTGGGTGGATTTTATTACGCGGCAGCTCGCCGGGATATGGATCCACGCTTCATGAGTATTTTTAATAAGTATGCAGAGGCGCTGGCACCTGACGATGTGCAAGCCATTATATTAAAAAATACTTCTACCGGCTTATTAGAGACGACTTGGAAAGACTTTTTTTATAAATATTCTCTTACCATTAAGATTGCGAATGTGCTTCTGTTGCTTATTGTGCTGATGATCTTTATCGGGTTGCGTACCAATAGAAAGCATATAAAAATGCTTAATGACCGTAACGAACAATTGTCTGCAGCGATTGAGCTAGCTACGGCGGCCAATCAAGCTAAGAGCGATTTCTTATCTCGGATGAGTCATGAAATAAGGACGCCGATGAATGCCATTATTGGCTTAACAGAATTGGCTCGCCAAAATCTGGATAACAAGCTCCAGGTAGGAAGTTTCTTGGAAAAGATAGACCAGTCCTCCAAACTGCTGCTTAATATCATCAATGATATTTTGGATATGTCTGCGATTGAGCATGAGAGAATGAAACTTGCCACAGAACCTTTTAGGTTGGAAGAAATATTGCAACCAATTATTGATATTTATAAAGTACAGTGCAAGAATAAAAAGATTGCTTTTGTGGTTAAGCTGCCTGCGCTGGCATTGCCGGTACTGGAAGGCGATGCTAAACGTATCAATCAGGTCTTGCTCAATCTTTTGTCTAATGCCCTTAAGTTTACGGCGACAGGTGGTACTATAATCTTTGCGGTCCGTGAAATAAAACGGGATGAAGACGTACTATATACTAGATTTGAAGTAACTGATACCGGTATTGGAATGACACAGGAATTTATGCAGAGACTATTCAAGCCTTTTGAACAGGAATCTGCCAACACCTTCCAGAAATTTGGTGGTAGCGGTCTGGGCTTATCCATAGCGCAGAATCTAACCAAGATGATGAAGGGAGAGATTTCTGCAGAAAGCAAGGAAGGCAGGGGAACAAAGTTTACTGTTAATCTGCCTTTGGCTATTAGTAAAGATCAAAGTAGGCTTTTGCAACAGGTGGCAGAAACTAAAGCTGTTTCCACAGAGCTGCCTGTCGATTGTTTCGCGACGAAGCGCATACTTCTGGCTGAAGATAATGAAATTAACCAGATGGTTACCAAAGAAATGTTGAAAAGAAAGGGTGCTGCTGTTACTATTGCTGGTGATGGACAGAAAGTGGTAGACATCTTTACTGTCGCTGCACCCCATACCTTTGACATGATTCTTATGGATATTCAAATGCCTATAATGAATGGCTATGAAGCAGCTAAAGCTATCCGTGCCAGCGGTAAGGAGGATGCAAAAACAATACCTATTATTGCGGTAACAGCTGATGCTTTTGTTAGTGATGTTTCCAAAGCTCTGGCCAGCGGTATGAATGAGCATATTTCTAAACCGATTGATCAAAAGGAACTGTTTGGCGTCATGATAAAGTTTTTGTTGTAAGGTTTGCCAAACATAGCCATGCATTGTGCATTGCATAGAGAAAATTAATAATAGAGAGCTTAGTTTTAATGTTTCAGTATACTTGTTTTTTGTGATATAATACAAAGGATCGGCTGGAAGGGACAGGCTATGCTGTACACCGGTCGTAACTAAATTCACGTAGAGGTAGGTTTTACTTTTACTTTAGAGGAACTGGCAGGGTAAGGGCCAGAAAGGAAAATAGTATGTTATTTGATGCGCATATGCATACAGATTTTAGCTGTGATGCACATATGCTCTTGCCGGAAGCAATGGCGACAGGGGAAAAATTAGGCATAGGTATAATTGTAACGGAGCACTGGGATAGTGAGTATCCTACCAATCCGGAAATGTTCAAGTTTGATTTGGATGCTTATTTTGCTAAAAATAGAAATTATCGTTCAGACCGAGTATTGTTAGGCATTGAGGTGGGGATGCAACCCCAGGTTGTCGTTCATGACGAGGCCATGATCAAAGGCCATCCTTTCGATGAAGTGGTGGCTAGTATGCATTGTATGAAGGGCAAGGATATGTATGAACCAACTTCCTACAGGGGCTTGACTAAAGAGCAGTCGATACGGGAGTATTTGGAAGATTCTGTGCTGTGCCTAAGCTTATATCATGATTTTGATACCTATGGGCATCTGGATTATATTAGCCGTTATATGCCCTATGAGGACAACACTCTGTATTATGAAGATTTTGCTGAGCTGTGGGATAAAGTGTTTAGCCTGCTGGTGGCAGGCGATAAGGCTTTAGAAATTAATACCAGACGTTTAGGTAATCCACAGGCCATTAAGCCTCTGCAGGTTTTTTATAATCGATTCCGGGAATTGGGTGGGCATTATGTTACCCTGGGAAGCGACGCTCATACGGTTGAAAATATCGGTAATAATTTTAAATGCGCGCAGGAGATTGCCAAAACTGCAGGGCTGCAGATAGTTCACTTTAAGGAACGTCAAAGGATTATTGATAAGGAATGGTAAAAAACAATATCAGCTCAGCGCTATTTTCTTAAGCTAATGTTGTTTTTAGTGTATGGTGCTTTGGTAAAGTTTTTGTTGTAAAGCCTTGCCACGAGTGCACACCGAGGTGTATAATAACCACTATCTGGGGTTATAGCTCAGTTGGTTAGAGCGCATCGCTCACATCGATGAGGTCTACGGTTCGAACCCGCATAACCCCACCAGATAAAAATTAGCGCTGCAGGAGATTTTCTGCACTGTACGAACTAGCTCTAAGGCAGACCGTTAAGGCTTACCTTAGAGTTTTTTTATACTCTACAAGAATAAAAGAGAGGAGCAAAAATTATGATTTGGTCTATACCGGAATATGTACAACCAAGTTTTAGTAAGGAACCCTTCAGAAGTGCTCAGGAAGTAAAACTTGTCTCGGCTCCCAAGGATGGCGTTGCTCCTGATAATTATCATGCTATGTCTATTTTCCCGGAATATTTTAAAATCAAAGGAAGATGGCTTTTGGCAGAAGAAAGCCGCATGGATTGCGTAGCAGTGTATAAAAACAAAAAAATTGAAGTAGTAGAGTTTCGACATCTTAAAAAAGGCGATTTGGTTGCTGTGGGGCGAAGCGAGGATGGCCATGAAGGCATATATGTTTATGCTACTGGGTTTGCTGCACCCGGAGAGCATCACGAAACTTTTGCCTTTAGACAAGGACGCTCCAGAGAAACTTCCTATTCCAAGGATTACGATTCTATTTATGCTTTGCTCAAACATGAAAAACGTTACGGAAAAATAGTTTGGGTAATGGGGCCTGCATGTGCTTTTGATGCCAATTCCCGTCGTGCCTTTGCCAAGTTAATCAGATACGGTTTTGTGGATGGCCTTTTAGCCGGTAACGCTCTTGCTACTCACGATTTGGAAGCTTCGTATCTAAGAACGGCTCTAGGGCAGGATGTGTATACTCAAAAATTGGCCCCTTTAGGTCATTACAATCATTTAGATACAATTAACAAGGTGCGATTGTATGGTTCTATTCAGGAATTTATCAAAAAAGAAAAATTAAAAAATGGTATTATTGTAGCCTGTGAGGAATGCAGGGTGCCTCTGGTGCTGGTTGGTTCTGTTCGTGATGATGGGCCTTTGCCGGAAGTTGATGCCAATGTTTATGCAGGCCAGGATGCTATGAGAGATATGCTGCGAGATGCTACTACAGTTATTTGTATGGCATCTATGCTTCATACCATTGCTACCGGCAATATGTTTCCTTCCTATAGAGTAGTGCATGGTGAAGTACGTCCTACTTATTTTTATTCTGTAGATATTTCCGAATTTGCGGTAAATAAACTACGGGATAGAGGAAGCTTGTCTGTTAATACTATTGTTACCAATGTACAAGATTTTATAGTGAATGTTAGTAAAAATGTGTGTAAATAAAGATTTCGAAAACAAGTAAAATAGCATCGTTCAGTGTCTTTGACATTGAACGATGCTATTTTGCTATGACCCAAAGGGAAAAGCGTAAACAAAGCTGTTGTTAATTTTGAGGGCACATTTTGTCGAGATACTGAAGTAAATATGCTACTTTCTATGATGTTTTAATATTCCTAAGCAAGTTTCTATACTTAAAAAACAATACAAATGTACTTTTAATAAGTACAAGATTACAAAAACAGCAAAAAAGAGGGGCAGTTAAATAAAAATAAGGTATTTTTTGTAAAAAAATAGTTGACAAAATTGTGAAATCTTTATTATAATAGGACACAGTTAATTCAATTGGGAGTTAGCGATAATTTTTAAAATAAAACTGAGTGAAGAAGGAGAACAAGATGAACAAAAGAAGAAAAGTAATGGCTGCGTTTTGTACAGCAGCAATCATGGCAACAATGTTCACCGGTTGTGGCGGTGGCAGTAAAAAAAGTACCGGCGGTAGCGCGGCTAAGGCAGATAGTAATGAAATAGTCATTGGCGCACACTTTGAATTGACCGGCAACGTAGCAAACTATGGTAAATCTACCTACAATGGCGTCCAAATGGCTATTGATGAAATCAATGCCAAAGGCGGCGTCTTGGGCAAGAAGATTAAACTTGTCCAAGGTGATAATAAATCTGAACCTGCAGAAGCAGGCAATATTGCAACAAAGTTGATTACCAAGGATAAGGCTGTCGTCCTCATTGGACCGGCAACCAGCGGTTGTGTGGCAGCTTCTTCTCCCATTGCAACTTCTCACAAAGTACCTATTATGGCTCCTGTAGCTACAGCTCCCATGATTACCGTGGAAAAAGATGGTAAGGTAAAGCCTTTCATTTTCAGAGCTTGTTTTATCGATCCTTTCCAGGGCAAGGTTATGGCAACTTTTGCTGATAAGACTTTGCATTTGAAGAATATTGCTATTTTCTTTGATTCTTCCAGCGATTATTCTAAAGGCTTGTCTGATGTATTTGCTCAAACCATGGAAAAAACCGGTGGTAAGATTGTTGCTAAAGAAGCTTTCTTAGCTAAAGACGTTGATTTCAAATCTGCTTTAACCAAGATTAAAGCAACCAATCCGGAAGCTTTGTTCGTACCTGCTTACTATGAAGAAGTTTCCAAGATTATTAAACAAGCTCGTGAAGTTGGTCTTACTTGCCCGATTTTAGGCAGCGATGGTTGGGATTCTCCGAAACTGGCAGAAATCGCCGGCAAAGAGGCATTGAATAATACCTATTTCTGCAACGCTTATTCCGCTCAGGATAAAGATCCTAACGTACAAAACTTTATTAAGGCTTACAAAGCAAAATTCAATTCCGAGCCTGATAACTTTAGTATTCACGGTTATGATGGTGCTTTAGTTGTTGTAGAGGCCATAAAGAGAGCCGGCAGCACTGATGGAACCAAGATTGCCGAAGAAATTTCTAAGATGAAGGATTTCCAAGTGGCAACAGGCAAGTTTACTGTTGATAAAGACCATAACCCAGTTAGTGGTGGTATCATCATTGAGCTGAAAGATGGCGTACAGACCTTTAAAGAGAAAATTAACTTATAAAAGTTAAAGGGTATGTATCAATCAGTGCCGGATAGGGAAAAAAGACTCTGTCCGGTACTTTTTATTGTATGAGGGATTGAGCTAAATTTGGTCAAATGGGGGGATTCGCAATGAGAAATGTTAGGGCAGAAGCCATGGCAAAAATTAACGGTCTTAATGGTATTTCCGGTTCTGCAACTTTTGTTGACAAGCGTGATCCGGGAAAAAGTGCTGTAATTATTGAATATAAAGATGGTAGGCAAGTATTTAAGACTAAGGTTAATCCGAAATAAAATGTTGTGAGGCGGGCTGTCACCCCTGGCAGCCCATACTCACATTAAAGCAGGAGGAACTTTTATGGATATGGGATCCTTTGGGCAACAATTTATCCAGCAAATAATCAACGGCGTATCTTTAGGCAGTATTTATGCTTTGATTGCCCTTGGCTATACTATGATTTATGGTATTATTAAACTTATTAACTTTGCCCACGGCGATATTTATATGCTGGGGGCGTTCTTTGGCTTTGTGGCCATCAATAAGTTGGGTTTTGGTTTTTTACCGGCTATTATTTTTGCCATGGTGCTGGCAGGTCTGGCCGGAATTATTATTGAGCGCATAGCTTATAGGCCGATGCGTAATGCACCACGTATTGCCGCCTTGATTACGGCAATTGGTGTTTCTCTGTTTTTGGAATACGGTATGATTCTGTTGGTATCTCCGCAACCTAGAACCTTCCCGGCAGTTTTTGCTCCCAAGGTTTATCGGTTGGGTGGTATAGTTGTTAACAATCAGCAAGTAATTATTTTGGTTAGTGCCTTGTTATTAATGGCAGCGTTGACTTATGTAGTAAATAATACCAAGATTGGTAAGGCAATGAGAGCGGTAAGCTTTGATGCAGACGCAGCCAGACTAATGGGCATTAATATTGACAGAGTTATTTCCATGACCTTTGCTTTAGGTTCTGCATTGGCAGCAGCAGCCGGGGTACTGGTAGGTGTTTATTATAATTCTATTGATCCTTTAATGGGCGTAATGCCCGGCCTAAAGGCCTTTATTGCTGCCGTAGTAGGTGGCATTGGCATACTTCCTGGTGCTATGATGGGTGGTGTCATCATGGGTTTGGTAGAAGCCATGGTTAGTGGCTTCTTTTCATCCACTTTACGTGATGCAGCAGCATTTTTGATTTTAATTATCATTCTGCTCTATAAACCGGCTGGTTTATTAGGTAAGAATGTTAAAGAGAAAGTATAGGAGGACGCCATGAACAAATTACGTAAACAAGATTTAATCGTTCTTGGTCTATGCGTTATCCTTTTTGTGGTAGTTGAGATTTTGCTGGACCAGGAAATAATCGATCCTTATTGGGAAGCAAATATTATTTTGATGCTCATTAATATTATTTTGGCAGTAAGCCTGAATTTAATTAATGGTTATACCGGACAGTTCTCCATTGGTCACGCCGGTTTTTTAGCTGTAGGCGCTTATGTGGGAGCTATTTTCACTGTTAAATTGGGATATCCCTTTGAGGTAGCTCTAATTGCCGGGACTATTGCGGCAGCTTTTTTGGGCTGTTTGATTGGTATTCCTACCTTAAGGTTAAATGGTGACTACTTGGCTATTGCGACCTTAGGTCTGGGTGAAATTATTCGTATTGCTATTCTTAATATTGACTATGTAGGTGGCGCATCCGGTTTTATGGGTATTCCTCGTATTACCAATTTTGCCTGGGCTTTTTGGATTGCCGTAGCCATCATGTATGTTATTAAGAACTTTAAGAATTCGTCTTATGGCAGAGCTTGTTTAGCTATTAGAGAAAATGAAATAGCTGCTGAAACTATGGGTATTGATACAACCAAATATAAGGTTATGGCTTTTACTATTGGCGCAGCCTTTGCCGGTACAGCGGGAGTATTGTTCTCTCATTACTATTACATTGCTCACCCTGCTTCTTTCACTTTCATGCGTTCCTTTGATATTTTAACCATGGTGGTGCTAGGTGGGTTAGGTTCCATGACTGGGGCCGTAACAGGTGCAGTTGCCTTAACCGGTATCAGTGCTGCTTTGGCAGACTACCCTGAATGGCGTATGGTTATTTATTCTATTTCTCTAATAGTTTTAATGCTGAATCGTCCACAAGGTATTTTTGGCAGCAAAGAACTGAGCTTGCAAATGTTTAAGTTAGGAGGTGGCACTCATGACGGAACTGCTGAAAGTAAGTGATGCCTCTATGATTTTCGGCGGCCTGAGAGCTGTTTCTAACTTTACCATGAAGATTGATGAAGGCGAATTGATTGGACTTATTGGACCTAACGGTGCCGGTAAAACTACGGCTTTTAATATGTTGACAGGTGTTTATAATCCTACAGAAGGCGAAATTCTCTTTAAGGGAGAGGTTATTAATGGCAAAAAACCTTACCAGGTAACAGCCATGGGTATTGCTCGAACCTTCCAGAACATTCGGTTATTCTCGGAGCTGTCTGTTTTAGAAAATGTAAAAATTGCATTTGATATGCATGTGAATTATTCTTTGGCAGAAGCAGTAGCTCGTTTTGGCCGGTATTTTCCTCAAGAGAAAAATGCGGATGAAAAAGCATTGGGGCTACTCAAAATTTTTAAGCTGGATCGTTTTAAAGATGAGCTGGCAAAAAATTTGCCCTACGGCGAACAAAGAAGACTGGAAATTGCCAGAGCTCTGGCAACTCAGCCCAAGCTGCTACTCTTAGATGAACCGGCAGCTGGCATGAATCCTCAAGAAACACACGAATTGATGGAAATGATTCGCTGGATTAAGAAGGAATTTTCTTTAAGCGTACTGCTTATTGAGCATGATATGAGTTTGGTTATGGGCGTATGTGAGAGAATTTATGTTTTGGAATATGGTATTTGTATTGCCAATGGCACACCGGATGAAATTAAACACAACAAGAGAGTTATTGAAGCATACTTAGGCGAGGAGGTATCATAATGCTACAGGTAACGGATTTGAATGTATTTTATGGTGCCATTCACGCTGTAAAAGATATTAGCCTGGAGGTAGCGGATGGAGAGATAGTTACCTTGATTGGTTCCAATGGTGCCGGTAAATCTACTACGTTACGTACAATTTCCGGTTTACTTAAACCTAAAAGTGGTAAAATTATCTATGACGGTGAAGACATTACCGGTGTTGCTGCCCATAAGCTGGTGGGCAAAGGCTTGATACAGGTGCCGGAAGGTCGTCATGTTTTCTCTAACATGTCAGTTATGGAGAATTTGGAACTGGGAGCTTATCTGCGTAAGGATAAAGAGGGAATAAAAAAAGACATGGATGAGGCTTTTGAAAAATTTCCTCGTTTATTGGAAAGAAAAGGCCAGATTGCAGGTACCTTATCAGGTGGTGAACAACAAATGCTGGCTATGGCCAGAGCTCTAATGAGCAAGCCTAAGCTGCTTTTGTTGGACGAACCGTCCATGGGCTTGGCACCGCTTTTGGTTAAAGAAATATTCAATATTATTAAAGAAATCAATGCAGTGGGTACTACTGTGCTTTTAGTAGAACAGAATGCCAACATGGCCTTGTCCATTGCAGATAAAGCCTATGTTCTGGAAACCGGCAGGATTGTTAAAGCAGGTACGGCAAGGGAATTGGCGGCCAGCGAAGATGTCCAAAAAGCTTATTTAGGTGGTTAAAAGCAGGAAAGATAATTAGAAAAAAGGAGGAAACAACATGCAAGTTTCTGATATTATGACTTCCAAGGTTATTACTATTAATGAAACACAATCTCTTTTAGAGGTTCGTGAATTAATGGCTAATAACAATCTCAGAAGAGTCCCGGTTGTTAACGATATTGGTGTTTTGAAAGGTATCGTTACCGATGGCGACGTTTCCAGAAGTGCACCTTCTGATGCTAGTACTCTTTCTAAGTACGAAGCAAATTATTTAATGGGTAAATTGAAAGTAAAAGACATCATGAAAAAGGCAGTTGTTACAGTAAAGGCCAATGATGCTATTGAAACAGTTGCTTATTTATTGTACAAAAATAAGATTGGCGCGATTCCTGTTGTTGATGAAAATAGTAAGGTTTGCGGCATTATTTCAGATACAGATGTTTTTAAGGTTCTAGTAGATATTTTAGGATATGCACAAAATTCCACTAAAATTACCATTGATGCTACCGATAAAGTAGGCGTTTTGGCAGAATTGGCCGATATTTTCAAAAAGAGAGGCGTTAACATTATTTCCATTGTTACCAGAGAAATGGACGGCACCACAAGAGAAATTCTTATCCGCGCTGACTTAACTAACTCCATGGATATTATCGAAGAGATTAGAGACGCCGGCTTTAATATTACGGATATCTCTACTTTAAAGGTATAGGATCATGAAAGATAAGTTGACTTATGCGGTGGGTGACATAGTGCGGATGAAAAAAGCTCATCCCTGTGGTTCTTATGAGTGGGAAATAACCAGAGTAGGGATGGATTTTGGTATCAAATGCCGTGGGTGTGGGCATTTTGTCATGCTGGAGAGACCTAAGTTTGAAAAAGCAGTGCGGGAAATTTTAGAACACAAAGAAAAATAGACCCTACGGGGTCTATTTTTTATGTTAAAAGACAACTCTTTTATAATAATTTATGTATATTATAATGCTATAATTTTATATAAAGAAGGAGGCACTTTGGTTAAGAAATATGCTGTAAAACTAGTGCTAAAGGTAATCTATTAATATTTATTTTGTGTTATAATAATCAGACAAAAAGGTGCTTAAGAGATGCGGTTTTATAAAAAAGGGGGACGACAATATGATTATAGATTTTAGTAAAATGCAGGAGCAAAAATTTGAACATTTTAAGGGTGGACAAGGAGAATTAGCAGCTAAGATTTTCTCAGATGGGAAAAACAAATTCCTTTTGGCAAAATTGGAACCAGGTAGTACTGTAGGTGTCCATATGCATAAAATGAATAGTGAGATAATATATATTGTGGATGGTGTTGCTACCGTAAAATATGACAATGGTCCGGATGAAATTGTAAAGCAAGGAGAAATTCACTATTGCCCGCAAGATCATACCCATTCTGTTTGCAATGAAAGCACAAAGACCTTAACTTTCTTTGCGGTGGTACCGGAACATCATCAATAAAAAGACTAGGCTATGTTTTAGACAAACAATTGCAATAACTAAATAGCTGAAACAAAGGACATAATTTTTAAACGAGCTCAGCTGATTCCAAGCTATAAGAATCAGCTGAGCTCGTTGTTATTTAATACCAAAGAAATTATGTGTTCCGGGAAACTGTTTTAAATAGTAATTAGTTTTTCTCCATTTTTTAGAATTTCTGTTAAGGGTTCGCCCATAGCTTTTACTGTAATATTAAGCGATTTTAATTTCTCGACGACTCCTAGCTGAGTAGCACAAGCAACACATGCTAAGATATTTACGCCGGCCTGTTGAGCCAATTTTATCCGTTCTTGAACGCCGCCATCTTCGGCAACCAGCTTAGTAGAAGGTCCCCAAATAATGACGTCAACATCTTTCCACCAACCTCTTGTTTTAGCATTGATAGCATACATAAAAACCATAGTATGAGCCGCCACAGCATCACCATTTACCCAGAGAATATTAAGCTTATCCATATTGCACCACCACAGTCTTTTTATAGTAGTTTTCTAAATCCTTTAGACTAGTTTACCATAGAATTTGCAAATAACATAGATTATAAAATGACCGAAAGTATTTTAAGGTCAAATTAAAAAAAGGAAATTTTTATTAATAATCATTGACAAAAATATAATAAAATAATAGAATTTGGAACATGTAGGTATAATGTAATATGTAACATTGGTACTAACAGATATGCTAATTAACTAATATCGCAAGAAACAAGCGCAGATATTGAAATAGAGGAAAACACATGTTAGAAATTAAACGCCGAGATTCTCTTAAAACACAAACGTATGAAGCAATTTTAAATGCAATATCGGAAGGTGTCTTCAAAAAAGAAGTTGTTTATTCAGCACAGTTCCTTGCGGATCGTTTCAATGTTTCTCGTACCCCGGTACGCGAGGCTTTGCTCCGCTTAAAAGACGAAGGATTAATTAGAGTATTGCCTAACCGAGGTGTAGAGATAACACCCTTGACTAAAGAAGCAGCAAAAAACATTTTTCAGGCGAGGATTGCCATAGAAGGTTATTGCGCAATGGAACTTGTTAAAAACAGGGATCAAGAACGTGGCAAAAAAACAATAGCCACAATGAAAAAAATTGTCCAAGAAAAGCAGTTGACCAAAGATAACGATTTTCAATTTCACTTTGAAATAATAAAATTTAGTGCTAATCCATTACTGGAAGAGAGTTTTAAAAATATGAGGACTAAAATCCAGATTTTTTGGAATCGCCTTATGATTAAAGAAAACAGAGAAAAAGAAGTGACGGAGGAACATCTTAAAATCTTCCATTGTATTAAGGCGGGAAGCGAAAAAGATGCCTTAAAGGCAGTTCAAGAACATATGGAAAAAAGCTATTATGCTTTTATACCCCAGGGAAAGAATCCTGAAGATATAATTTAAAAGTAGGCAATAGCAAGGGGTAGACTATGACCTGAAACTCAAGAAATTGAGTTTCAGGTTTTTTTTTGTAAAAGTACCTTTATGGAAATGAATATATCATGGTCATTATGTATGCTTTATTATTCTGTTTTAATAAAAAAATTAAAAAAAGTAAAAAAAGGGGAATAGATGAATTGTTTGAAAATTAAAAGAAATAACGTAGCTTACTAGGTTTGACTGGTTTTGTTAAAGTCGGGACTGTAATAAAAGTAACGATTTAGTTAATTGACAAAGCAATATGTGAATAATATAATCACAATAAGCAGAGTAGTATGTTACATGTTTCAGAAAATACAGAATAGGATGTTACGTGTTGCATATATCTTTTGGGCTTGTTCATTGCCAACAGGAGTAATGAAAAGGTTGAACGCCAGAGGTAAAAATATGCTGAAAATTAATCGGTTAGAATCACTAAAAAATCAGACCTATGATGCAATTTTACAGGCAATTATGGATGGTGATTTCAAGCAGGGGAAAATTTATTCGGCACAGTTTTTTGCTGATCACTTCAAGGTTTCTCGTACCCCGGTGCGGGAAGCAATGCTTCGCTTAAGAGATGATGGACTAATCAGGGTTATACCGAATCGTGGTGTAGAGATTAATCCCTTGACTGAACAATCCGCCAAAGATATTTTTCGCGCCAGGATTGCCATAGAAGGGTATTGCGCTATGTACTTAGCCAAGAATAAAGATACTTTAGCTGGAAGAGAAACAATAAAGCGGATGAGTAAAATAGCTAGTGCAACTAAGCTAACCAAAGAAGATGATTTGGAATTTCATTTTGAGATAATTAAGTTTTGTAAAAATCCTATTTTTGAAGAAGAGTTTATAAGCATGAGGGCTAAGGTACAAATTTTTTGGGACAGTTTAATTATGAAAGGTGAACATAGAGAGGAGGAGGTGCGTAAAGAGCATCTAAAAATTTTAAAAAAAATAAAGGAAGGGGATGGAAAGGGAGCTTTCAGGGCAGTAGAGGAACACATGGAAGTTAGCATTTTTGCTTTTTTACATGGCAACGGATAGAAGTAGATGTAGACTGATTACTAAAATACTTAGCAAAGAAAAGTTCTTATTTTGAGAAAGGAAGATGACAAATGAGTAAGACACCGTGGCATGAAAAAGATTGGTTTACAAGTCCTTGGAATTTTGAAAAAGAGGCAATTAAAGATTTTAATTTTGCCAAGAAAATCCAATTTCATGATGTAACCTTAAGAGATGGTGAACAACAAGCTGGCTTAGTATTTACTAAAGATGAAAAAATAGCTTTGGCAGACAAGATGGCAGAGCTTGGTATTCAACGTATAGAAGCCGGAATGCCGGCGGTTTCCAAGCAAGATGAAGAAGCTATCAGGGAAATTGTAAAAAGACATAGGGGACCAAAGGAACCCAAGATATTTGCTTTTGCGCGTTGCATGAAGGTTGATGTGGAAAGAGCTGCTGATTGTGGAGTTGATGGTGTAGTTGTAGAAATCCCTGCCAGCGAGCATTTGGTTAAATATGCTTATAAATGGGAATACGAAAAGACAATTGAACTTGCTATTGAAGCAACACAAAGAGCAAAAGAATTAGGTCTTTACACGGTATTCTTTACAATAGATGGTACTAGAACTGAAATGAATACTTTCTTTAATTTAGTTACCAAAGTAGCAAACGAAGGACATATGGATTCTTTAACTATAGTTGATACGTTTGGTGGTCTTGCGCCTCATGCATGCAACTATTTGGTAAAAAAGACTAAAGCGATTATTAACAAGCCAATAGAAGTACACGTTCATGATGATTATGGTCTAGGCGCTGCCAATACTATTATGGCCTTGTCTGCAGGTGCTGAAGTAGCTCATACAACGATTACCGGTATCGGTGAAAGAGCGGGCAACACTGCTTACGAAGATGTAGCACTTGCTTTACTGACCATGTATGGCATCGATACAGGCTTAAAATATGAAAAGATGTATGAACTAAGTGAAATGATGAGAAAGTTCTGCGGACACACTATTCCGTCTAACCGTGGTATTGTAGGACCGACCTTAGCTGATATTGAATCCGGAATTGTAGCTGATTGGTACTATAATGCAGCCAAAAATCATCCACTAGAGTTATCTCCTTATAGATACTCCTTAGTAGGTCACCCAGAGGCTAAGGTTGTTATTGGCAAGATGAGTGGTATTCCTACTGTAGATATTTATCTTGACGAATTGGGTCTGAAGTGCGATGACAAGGACCAAAAACTTGAGATAGTAGCGAAGATTAAAGAAAAATCTTTCAAGAAACATGGTCTTCTTACAGTGAAAGAGTTTGAAGCTATTGCTCACAAGGTTCTTGATAAATAAGCGACAAAGGTTTGAAGAAAAAGATAAAGTTCTTAACTTTTCAGGTTCGGATATCGGAACCAGGCGGTTAGCTAACTGTAGGAGGTTGGCATATGCATGAGGGCAATGACGAATTTCCAATTATTAAGGTATCAGGAACATATCATGAAATAGGGTTTCAACATGGAAGCAAAGCAAGCAAGAAGGTTGCTGCCAGCATTGAGTGTTATAAAAGGATGTTTCTTGATTATTCTGGTATAGATTGGAAGACGGCAAAACGTTATGCTAAAACATTTGCACCTGCCATAGAAAAATATGATCCTGATATCATGGAAGAAATTTGCGGTATTGCAGAAGGATCAGGTTTTCTTACGGAGGAAATTCTGGCACTGAATGTTCGGAGTGAGATTGTTATGCAGGGTAACCAGGTAAACATGACCTTGGATGGCGGCTGCACTTCTTGTGCAATTATGCCATATAAGACTCAAAGCGGTGAAACCTGGCTGGCCCAGAATTGGGACTGGAAAGAAGCTGCACATGGAACACTTATTCTTCTGGAGATAAAACAACAGAATAAACCCCAGATTATCATGATTACTGAAGCAGGTATTGTGGGGAAAATTGGCTTCAATAGTGCAGGAATAGGCGTTGGTCTTAATGCCCTGGGTTCTGATAAAGGGTGGAAGGGGGAAACACTCCCCCTTCACATCGCCTTAAGAGGAGCATTAAATAGCTACAAGTTGTCGGATGCTATAGGTAGGGCAGGCTGCCTTCCTCTTGCCTGTTGTGCTAATTTCTTAATGGGCGCTTCTGAAGGACAGGTGGTTTCCGTAGAGCTTGGCCCAGGAGAAATAGATGTTATATATCCGGAGCATGATAAAGGCTACATAACCCACGCCAATCATTTTTACGGACCCCGTACTACGCATATCAGAGACACGGGACGCATAGGATTACCCGATAGCTATCTAAGATTGGGACGCATAAATGATCTTCTGGCAGAATGTGGAAATCGTAAGATAAACCTTGATGATATTAAACGCATACTTAAAGATCATATGGGTTATCCTGACTCTATATGTCGCCATAATGATTGCCTTGATCAGGAAGGAATGAGACTACAGACTAATTTTTCTGTCATTATGAACCTAAGCCAAAAAGAAATGCTTTATGCTTGCGGAAGTCCTTGCAGTCACAAGTTTTTCTCATACAAAATGGATGTATGAAGGCTCCACACAGCCCCATGAAAAGTTCGATTAATTTGGAAAGGATGTGATGGCATTTTTGCCGGAGTTATGGGAAAATACAAAGTCGTTTATACAGATAATATTTATAAAGATAATGAGATTGAAAATCGTCGCTTTAAAGAGGCGGGTTATGATTTTAAGGTAGCTAGTGCGAAAGATGAAGCTACCTTAATTAAAGAATGCGCAGACGCTGATGCAGTAATGCTTTCCTTTATTGAAATGAACGAGAAAATCATTAATTCCTTGCAAAAATGTAAGATTATAGTTCGTTGTGGTATGGGCTTTAATAATGTGGATATTCCTGCCGCAACAAAAAAGGGCATAATGGTTGCCAATGTTCAGAAATATTGCTTAGAAGAGGTTTCGGATCATTGTCTTGCTTTAATGCTTTCAGTTATTCGTAAAACAGCTTATCTAGATCGCTTGGTTCATGAAGGAAAATGGGAGCCTGCAGCTGCCAGGCCAATTCCGCGCCTGAGCACCCTTACTTTTGGTTTGTACGGTTTGGGCGGAATTTCCAGCTACGTAGCAGTTAAAGCTAAAGCTTTTAATATGCATGTTATCGCCTATGATAAGTTCCTTACACAAGCACATTTTGATGAGCTGGGTGTAGAGAGAGTGGAACAAGAAGAGGAGTTGTTCCGTAGGGCAGATGTATTAAGTGTTCATCTTCCTTTGAATGCAAGTACCAAGAGCATTATTTCCTATGACAAAATGAAGCTGATGAAACCGACTGCAGTATTCCTTAACACGGCAAGGGGTGGTCTGGTTGATGAAGCAGGACTTATTAAAGCCTTGCAGGAAAAGGTTATAGGTGGCGCAGGATTGGATGTTTTCGCTGAAGAGTATCCTAAGATGACTAACCCTCTTTTCCACATGGATAATGTAGTATGTACACCGCATGTTGCCTACTATTCTGATGGCTCTGACATTGATTTGAGAAATTATGCCTGCGATCAGGTCATAGATGCTTTGGAAAAAGGTGAACCAAAATTCTTCTTGAATAAAAAAGAACTGGGGCGTTGATAAGTGAAGAATGTAAGTTTTGGGCTGAAAGAGCTTTTGATTAAGGTGGTTTAGAAAAAAGGAGGAATAAAATTATGAAAAAGGGATTATCAGTTCTTCTAGCTGCATTGTTGATGACTGGTTTCATGGCTGGTTGCGGCGGTGGGGGAAGTGCACCGGCTGATAAAAAACCTGCAGCACCGGCAGCCAAAGCTGATGATGGGAATAAATATACGATTACTTTTGCTACCAACTCGGCAGCAGATCCGAAGAATCCACAAAATGTTGGTACCTTCTATTTTAAGAAGATTGTGGAGGAAAAATCTAAGGGTCGTATTACCGTCGATGTACATAATACAGCCTCTTTAGGTGGTGCTCGCGAAATAGTGGAAGGCGTTCAACTTGGTACTATTACTGCAGGTGATGTAGAAAATGGTCCTATGGATAGCTTCGTGCAAGATTGTGCAGTATGGAATTTGCCCTATCTGTTTACATCTTTGGATGAAGTGCACAAGATCCAAGCCGGCGATATTGGTAAGAACATTCAGAAGAAATTTGAAGGCATCGGTATTAAGCATTTGGCTTTTAATGATGGTGGTTTTCGTTATTTTACAAATAATGCCCATCCCATTGAAAAAGCAGCTGATTTTAAAGGCTTGAAGATTCGTGTTATGGAAAGCCCGATTTACATCAGCATGGTTGAATCTTTGGGCGGTTCTGCTGTTCCTATTGCTTTTGCTGAACTTTATACCGCATTGCAACAAGGTACTGTTGATGGACAAGAAAACCCGCTGGATTTGATTTATGCACAAGCTTATTATGAGGTTCAAAAGTATGTAAGCTTGTCTGAGCATTTGTATTATCCTCGTCAATATATCATCAATATGAAATTTTACAATAGTCTTCCTCAAGATTTGCAGAAGCTTGTTGCTGATTGCGCAGTAGAAGCATGCACATATCAGAATAAATATTATGCTGACTATACTAAGCAAATGTTGGAGGAATTGAAGAAGAAAGGTATGACAGTCTGCCAATTTGATAAACAAAGCGCTATTGATGCAACCAAGGGTATTTGGCCAAAATATTACAAACCTATTGGTAGCGGAGATGAAGCTGCGGGCAAGAAGATTGTTGATCGTATTTCCGGAGGCGAGTTCCGTAAATAATTGTGGAAACTAAATTTTGACAAGGACAGTTAGGTAGCGGAGGAGAGACTTAGCCTCCTCCGTTATCTGTCCTTGGATAAAAATAAGTAAAAAAGTTTATTTATAGACTTGCAGGTTACAGCAGCGGGGCTGCTTGATAAGGCTGTAGCCGGAAAGGAGATATTGCCTTGAAAAATATAATTAAAGCAATTGATAAAATAATAAAAATTGTTCTAGTAATTTTAATGGTAGCACTCTCCGTCTTAGCTTTTTATCAAGTTGTCTCCAGAAGCTTTTGGAAAGTGCCGGCTTGGAATGAGGAAGCCATACGTTTCCTGTTTGTCTGGGCCAGTTGTTTAGGAGCAGCAGTGGGTATTAAGGAGCATGTACATATTGGTATTGATGTAGTAGTGAACATGCTTCCCCAGATGGGCCGTAATTATGTAGCAATTTTGGTACAACTGGTTTTGTTGTTTTTTGATGTATTTATTGTCAAATATGGTTTACAGTTAGTTTCTATGACGCTGCATCAGCCTTCTCCGGCCTTGCGCCTTCCTATGGGCTATGTGTATCTGGCTGTTCCTGCTTTAGGTATCTTGGGTGCTTTTTATAGCCTGGTGGAGATTGGTAAGATAGTGCAAGAAATAAAGGGGGCGGGTAACAATGCTTGAAATTCTATTTGCAACAGCTATATTTTGCTTTGTTACGAACGTACCTATCGGCTATGCTTTAGGTGTTGCTTCTGTGGCAGCTTTATTCTTTACCGGCAATTCTGCGCAGCTAATGTTGATACCACAACGTATTGTAGGCAGTATGAACTCTTTCCCACTGCTAGCCATAATTTATTTTATGATAGCCGGTGCTGTTATGGAACTGGGTGGCGTGTCTAAGAGAATCATTAATTTTGCCAGCGCCTTGGTAGGCCACATTATTGGTGGTGTTGCTTCTGCCTCAATTATCAGCTGTGCAATTTTCGCAGCTATATCCGGTTCTACTCCAGCTACTGCAGCGGCTGTAGGCTCTATTACAATACCGGAAATGATTAAAAGAAAATATCCTGCGGATTATGCTTCTGCCGTAGTAGCCTCTTCTGCTTGCTTGGGCGTTATTATTCCACCTAGTATCACCATGGTAGTATTTGCTACTACTTGTAACGTATCTGTGGGAAGAACGCTTATTGGTGGTATTATTCCCGGTATTATTCTTGCTGCCATGTTGTGCGTCACTAACTATTTCTTCTGCCGTCATGCTAGGTATGAAGTAGAAGCAAAAAAAAGCAACAAGGATGTCTTAATTGCGTTCAAAGAAGCTATTTGGGCATTGATCATGCCGGTTATTATTTTGGGTGGTATTATGACCGGTATTTTTACACCTACTGAATCAGCTGCTGTAGCAATTTTCTATGGTCTATTTGTAGGTTTCTTTGTGTATAAGGAACTGACCTTTAAGAATTTACCTACGTTGTTTTATAAGGCTGCTCTTAATTCAGCTATGATTATGCTTTTGATTGGCTGCTCAGGACCTTTTGGTTATATCATGACTACGAATAAGGTTCCTCAGTTGGTAGCAAACTTCTTGTTAGGAATATCTACGAACTACTTTGTGATTTATTCTATCGTACTCGTTATTTTCCTAATCCTTGGTACCTTTATGGAAACGGCTTCCATTATTATGCTAACGGTTCCTATTCTTTATCCGATAATGACTGCCATTGGTGCGGATATGGTGCATTTTGCCGTAGTAGGCACAATTTCCTTGGCCATAGGCATGGCAACTCCGCCGGTAGGTATTTCGCTTTTTGCTACCTGCGGTATTTCTAAAGTTACTATGGGAGAAATATCTAAAAAGATATGGCCATTTTTAATAGTTATGACTTTAGGGCTGTTCTTGTTCATGGCGATACCTTCTATAGTGACAGTTCTACCAAACGCTGCCTTCGCTAAATAGAAAGATGCAAGGGTTAGAGCGGCTTTTAAGTCAATGGCATATGCGGCGGAGCTACATATGAAGTATTTCAAGCTCCTTGAAGCCGTGTCCCCTTGCACGGGTCAGGAGCTTTTTTATTTGGTTTAAGAAAGGAGCAAAGCTATGTCAGAAGTAACAGTAGGTCTTTTACAATTAGATGTCGTGCAAGAAAAGTCAAAAAATCTTGTCACAGCTGCCACAATGGCAAAAGAAGCGGTGGAAAAAGGTGCGCAGATTTTATGTCTGCCTGAAATGTTCTGCTGTCCGTATACCAATAAATCTTTTGTTGCTAATCAGGAACCAAAGGGTGGCATGGTTTATACAGCATTGCAGAAGATTGCTGCTGATAATCATGTACTGCTCATTGGTGGTTCTATGCCGGAAAAAGAAGAAGATAAGATCTTCAATACCTGTTTTATTTTTGACAAAAATGGGAATCAAATAGGTCGGCATAGAAAAATGCACCTTTTTGATATTGATGTGGAAGGGGGCCAGCACTTTAAAGAGAGTGCCACCTTTACAGCAGGTCAAGATGTCACTGTTGTAGCTACTGAGTTTGGTCCTATAGGAGTGCAGATTTGTTTTGATATAAGATTTATTGAGCTGGCTAGGTTGATGGCTCTGCAGGGAGCAGAGATAATCTTTACACCGGCAGCTTTTAACATGACTACCGGTCCTGCCCATTGGGAATTGAGCTGGCGGGGTCGTGCGATGGATAACCAGGTATTTTCCTTTGGGTGTTCGCCAGCCAGAGATCCTCAAGGTGAATATGTGGCTTGGGGGCATTCTATAGCTGTAGATCCCTGGGGAACCGTGCTTAATATGCTGGACGAGAAAAAGGGTATTTTGCTGCAAAAAATTGATATGGCTAGAGTAAAGGCCGTCAGAGAGCAATTGCCTATTCTTAAAAACCGCAGAAAAGACATATATGAAGTAAGCTTGAAAAAAGGTAATTAATATGGCTATAAAAATCTATGGCTCTAATCTATGCCCTAGAACGCTTGCGGCTCTTGCTGTTTTTGCAGCACATAAGTACACGCCAATCTTTATCAATGTCACGGGTAGCATAGGACTTATGAAGGAATATGTGTTGCTTAGGGACACCAATGTTATTTTTAAGGAATTGCTTGGTACAGATAAAATAGGGTTCCCTTATTTTCTCTTGGAGGATGGTACTTGGACAAGGGATGCCACGCAAGCGTTTGCTTCGGTGGGAATTGTTTCTGAACTCTAGACAGAGGAGAAATTAAAGGTCACAACTCAAGTTTCTTGTTTTGTAAGGTTGTTTTAAAATGTTACAAGAAAGTAAGAAACTTGAGTTTTTTATGCAAAATAGAAGAGAAGAGGCTTTAATATGCCTTTATTGCTTGAACTTTTTCTGGTTTTTGCCAAAATAGGTTCTATTACTTTTGGCGGTGGTTATGCCATGCTGCCATTTTTACAACGGGAGGTAGTAGAAGCACGTCATTGGGCTACTAATGATGAACTTACAGATTACTATGCAGTGGGTCAATGTACACCTGGTATTATTGCGGTTAACACTGCTACTTTTATAGGTGCTAAATTGGCTGGAAATATTGGCGGAATAGTTGCTACCTTGGGGGTAGTTTTTCCTTCTTTTGTTATTATTTCCCTGATTGCTGCGTTTTTGACTAATTTTGCCGAATTAGCTGTGGTAAAAAATGCCTTTGCCGGTATTCGTATTTGCGTTTGTATTTTGATTCTTAATGCAGTACTAAAGCTCCTAAAAGGAGCCGTTGTGGATAAACTTACGGGAGCGCTTTTTATTATTGTTATAGGCATCAGTGCTTTCACTAATGTGTCACCGGCTACTACTGTTGTAGTAGCTGGCATTATCGGTTTACTGGCTAAAAAGATGAGGGGTGACCTATAATGCCCTTACTGTTCAATTTATATTGGGAATTTTTTAAGGTGGGACTTTTTGCTATAGGTGGTGGCATGGCTACTTTTCCGTTTTTAGCAAAGTTGGCTGTAAAAAGCGGTTGGTACACACAACAAGAACTTATTAATATGATTGCCATTTCTGAATCTACACCTGGACCTATAGGGGTCAATATGTCTACCTATGTGGGTTTTCATACTGCCGGAGTGGCTGGTGCGCTTATTTCTACTTTGGGCTTGGTTACTCCTTCCATCATAGTTATTCTTATAGTGGCACAATTTCTGAAAAAATTTGGTGAAAGTAAATATGTAAAAGCTGTTATGTATGGTCTTAGAGCTGCATCTGCAGGTTTAATCGCTGCAGCCGGTCTAACCGTTGCCTGGATGGTCCTGCTCAACCAGGAGGCCCTCCATGCACAAGATTTTTCTCATGCCCTAAATTTTAAGGCTCTCTGTGTGGCAGTAATAATCTTTTTTTTAACCAAAAAATATAAAAAAGTACATCCGATAGTTTTTTTAGGACTAGCTGCTGTAGTAGGTGTTCTTGGCCACTTTGCCGTGTAATATCAATAGCTGTTTTTTATGTTTTACTATCTTACAATATCACTGGTGGGACAGGAGGACCGTTGCTTTTGTCACAAAAAGCAACGTCACTTCTGTCCCACTTTAGATTTTACACTTCTTTTACAATTATCATACAGTTTTGCTGAAAAGCTCTGTTATAGTAAGAGCAGGTAGAACAAAACAAAAAAAGTTTAGGAGGAAATTAATATGAAAAAAAGTTTAGCAGTTGTTTTGAGCAGTTTGTTTATTTTGGCTATGTCCACCTCTTTGGTAGCTGCAGCTGAGCAGAGTGCCAATGCCAGTGCTCCTGTTTGCCGTTATGCAACAGATAATGGTGGCAATGGCTGTGGCGGCCATGGCCGCCATCGTGGTCACGGTGGTTATTGCAATGGTAATGGTTGCTATTACGACAAGGGCAATAACACAAAACCTGATAAATAAACGGGAACCCTTAAGCGGTTATTCTTAAGAATAACCGCTTTTTTTATAAACTTATTTTCATTTTGCTCAAGGGCACTTATAATTAAGGCAACAGCAGATGGGAGGTTTAAATATGGCACATTCTATTTTAATTGTGGATGATGATGAAAAAATCCGCACTATGCTTGCCATGTTCTTTACAAAAGAAAATTTTACGGTGACGCAGGCAGAAAACGGAATGGAAGCTATTCGCCTCGTTGAGCAGATAAAGCCTCAGATGGTTATTCTGGATATTATGATGCCTGTTGTGGACGGCTTGGAAACCTGTAAGGAAATTCGTAAGTTTTCCAATGTGCCCATTATTATGCTTACGGCCAAGGCAGAAGACGAAGATAGAATATTGGGGTTAGAAATTGGTGCTGATGATTATGTCACCAAGCCTTTTAGTCCTCTGGAAGTAGTAGCCAGAGTAAAGGCAGTATTGCGTCGCGTGCCAGATGCTGATTTTACCAAGGCAGAGGGTTTAAGCCTACAGGGTCTTGCCATAGATTTTGCTGGTCATAAAATGATGGTACAAGGGCAGGAGAAAAAGTTGACCACCAAAGAAACTGAATTGTTGTGGCTTTTAGCAGAACACCCCGGTATTACTTTTTCACGGGAAACACTTTTGGAGAAGGTTTGGGGCTATGAGTATGGCGGTGAAACCAGGACGGTAGATAACCATATCAAGAGTTTGCGACAAAAATTAGCTTGTAGTGATGCTACGCCTTGGGACATTGTGACGGTATGGGGCGTAGGTTATCGCTTTGAGGTGAGAAAATGAAATATTCCATAAGGTGGAAATTACTAGGAAGTTTCATGTTGCTTATTATCATTGTGCTGGGCAGTGTCTTGTTTGGCATTTCTGTGGTGGTAAAGGATCATACTCGTTTGGCAAGACAGTCAGAGCTGGAGGCCAAAGGTCAGAAGTTGGCCACAACCCTGAAGCTAATTTATACGGAAAAGGGTAAATTTGCTGATTTAGACGGTATTCTGGGAGATGCGGATAGTTATCTGGGAGCCAGAGTATGGTTAGTAGATGATACCAGTCACGTGGTCAATGTTACCAAGGGTGAAACAGGACCAATGCTACGAGGCAATGGCATGGGGATGATGCGTGGGCAGGGTATGGGGAAGCAGGCCGGCATGGGCATGATGCATGGTATGAATCGTGAGCAAGCCAGCAACGATGAACATCCTGACGGGGCTGAACAGCAAAGGCTGCAAAGCTGCATGCCGGAAATACAGGATGTGGTGGACAAGGCCTTGAAGCAAGGTGAAAATAGTGCCAAGCTTTATAACAGCCGTTACTATGGACAGCAGATGCTAATAGTGGCTAATCCTATTATTTTGGATAATGGACAGAAAGTTGGTACAGTTTTATTACAAGAGCCCTATAGTAGTATTGAAACCTATATGCAGGATGTTTATTATTACTTGATTGTGGCGGGGCTGGTTGCTGTGTTGGTTGCTTTGATTCTAGCTTATTGGCTGACTAGGCGGATTGTACATCCCTTGACGGCCATGGAGCAAGCAGCCACAGAAATGGCCCAGGGTCAATATGAGCAGAACCTGCCTATAGAAAGCCAAGATGAGGTAGGACGTCTGGGGAAAGCTCTTAATTCTTTAGCCAAGGACCTGCAAAAGTATATAAATGACATTGAGCAGCAGGAAAAGCTGCGCCGGGATTTTGTGGCTAACGTTTCTCACGAATTGCGAACACCCTTAACTATTCTTAGAGGTTATGATGAAGCACTTTTAACAGGAGTGGCGGCAACACCGGAGGAAAGGCATGAATACTGCCTCATGATGCAAGAAGAAATTCTCCGCTTGGAGAGGCTTATCGCCGATCTTCTGGATTTAAGCAGGTTGCAAGGCTCCGGTGCCGGCAAAGCACCTTTAGAAAAACAGAAACTTAAGCTAGCAGATTTAGCGGAAGGTTTATTGCATAAACTGCAGCAGCAGGCTGTGAAAAAGAAAATTACTTTGAGCTTGCAAAATGAGGAACCGGCTCCTGTTATTTGGGGCAACGGGGACAGAATCATGCAAATGCTGCTAATTTTTGTAGATAATGCTCTGAAGTATACACAGGAGGGGGGCAAGGTTACCATTACTACAGCTAGCTCAAACGGCGAAGCTCTGGTAACTATTGCAGATAATGGCCAGGGCATTTCTAAGGAGGATTTACCCTATGTATGGGAGCGCTTCTATAAGGCGGATAAATCACATTCTCGTAGTGATAAAGGAACCGGACTAGGCCTCTCTATTGCTAAAGAAATTTTGGCTCTGCACGATGGTAAGGCAGAAATAGCCAGTGAAGCAGGCAAGGGTACAATTGTTACCGTACGCTTTAAGCAATGCGTGACTTAAAATTAATAGGAATAAAGGAAAAATAGACCCCAGGGGGTCTATTTTTTTGAGAGTTATGATTTACCGTTTGAGAAGAATGATAGTTAGTTGTATAATTAAACAATAACGATTAAGGTTATTTTGTATATAAGGAGAGATGTTCATGAGCACAACTAATTTAGAGATGGGAATTATCGGTTTGCCCAATGTAGGAAAGAGCACTTTGTTTAATGCTATTACTAAGGCAGGAGCAGAGGCTGCCAATTATCCTTTTTGTACTATAGAGCCCAACGTAGGCGTTGTAGATGTGCCCGATGCACGTTTGGAAGTCCTCAGTAAAATGTTCAATTCTAAAAGAATAGTTCCGGCCGGCATGCGCTTCGTGGATATCGCAGGCCTGGTTAAGGGTGCGTCTAAAGGTGAAGGCTTGGGCAATAAATTCTTGGCTCATATTCGTCAGGTAGATGCTCTGGCAGAAGTGGTACGTTGCTTTGATGATGGCAATATTACTCACGTGGAAGGCACTATCGATCCGGTACGTGATATTGAAATTATTAATACGGAGCTTTGCTTGGCTGATATGGAGTCCATCGATAAGCAAATTATAAAATTACGTAAACTGGTTAAAGCTCGCGATAAAACGGCACCGGAAAAGATGAAGGTGCTGGAAAAAATTGCTGATGCTTTAGGCAATGCCATCCCTGCTCGGCAAGTAGAATTAACTAAGGAAGAAAAAGCTGTCTTAAGCGAAGCAGAGCTTTTAACCTTAAAGCCTATATTATATGTAGCTAATGTAGCTGAAGAAGATGCAGCAGATTATTCTAAAAATCATTATGTTGCCGATTTGCTGGAATATGCCAAGAAAGAAAATGCTCAAGTAATCGTTATTTCTGCCAAAGTAGAGTCTGAAATTGCTGAATTACCTCCGGAAGAGGCCAAGGAATATTTAGCTGTTGCCGGTCTTAGTGAAGCAGGCCTGGATCGTTTGATAAAAGCAGGTTTCCAATTACTGGGACTTCAAACTTTCCTAACGGCAGGAGAAATGGAATCTCGTGCCTGGACCATCGTGAAGGGCTTTACGGCTCCCCAAGCAGCCGGTAAGATTCATACTGACTTTGAGCGTGGCTTTATTAAGGCTGAAATTGTTTCCTATAAGGATTTAGTGGCTTGCGGTTCCAAGCAGGCTGCCAAGGAAAAAGGTCTGGTCCGTATGGAAGGCAAGGAGTATATCATGCAGGATGGGGATGTAGTAGAGTTTAGATTTAATGTTTAAGCAAAGCATTGCTGGTTTTGAATCAAGATAACATTGTGTTCATGTAAAAGCTTAATCGCCTATTTTCGCTAAAAGCACTAACGCCTTGCATAATTTATGGTATAATTATTGGAAAGAACCGTTGTTATGCGTAATTAGGATAAGAAGGTGCATACTATGAACGAACAGGCGGTCCTAGTAATTAAATATTATAACAAACCACGGGCAACTCGCATTGGGCGAGTTTGTTTGTGGTTTGTTTTGTTTCTGCTGTCTTTCACTTTGCTTTTGCCAGGTAAGGTAAGAGCTTTTGGAGGCAGTGTGCCGGACAATAGTCAGGAGGTCAAGGTTGGCTATGATGTAACCGGTATTTATTTAGTGAAAGAAACAGATGGCAGCTATCGTGGCATGAATCTGGAGTACCTGTATGAAATTGCCAAGTATACTAATTGGCACTATACCTTTGTTCCTTACAAAAGCTGGGCACAGGCCGTAGAAGATTTGGAAACCGGTAAATTAGATATTTTGCCTACGATGCTTAAATCTTCGGAATGAGAGAAAACCTTGCTTTTTAGCGACCGTAGCATGAGTACTATCTATGTAACTGTTATTGTTCCCAAGGGCGATCAGACCCTACCCTATGGTGATATACAAGCCCTGCAAGGTAGACGGATTGGTGTCCGCCATAATACTGTTGACTCAGAGAATTTCAGAATTTGGGCTAAAGATAATAAGCTAAGTTATATAGAAATACCCTATGAAGGGCAAGGCGACTTGTTGCTGGCTTTGGATGCAGGAAGAATTGATGCCGCCGCCATGAGCTATGTGGGACGAGCCAGAGCTTATCGCCCTATTGCCGAATTTGCCCCACAGGATATGTACTTCGCCTTGCCAAGGACCAGACGAGATCTTTATGTGGCTTTAAATACGGCCTTAACTAAAATTTCTCTCATGAACCCGGTTTTTTATACCAATATTTCTAAAAGGTATATGGGTATGGGTGCCAGTGTTCGGCTGATTTTTTCAGACAAGGAGCGCTTTTATATTAAAAGTGCTCCTCCTATCAGGGTTACCATTTTGCGTCATGCTTTGCCCTTCTCTGAGGAAGAAAAGGATGGGACCTTTAGTGGAGCTTTGCCGGAATTGTTTGCTCGTATTTCGCAGATATCAGGCCTGAAATTTGAGTTTGTACCGGTATCCTCTCAGGAAGAGGCTTTACAGGCTGTGAAAAATCAACAGGCTGATATGGTAGGTCGCATTGCTGATAATATTTTTTTTGCAGAAGATAACGGTTTGCGCTTGACTACCCACTATGCTGATGGGACTTTGGTTAAGCTGCATAAGTATAATAAAAAGAATATTAGGACCATCGCTCTTCAGGAGCCGGCTCTACAGGAAATTTTAAAACTTAATAAACCGAAAGAAGAAGGAGTGGATTTACCGGTTAAATATGTTGTGGTTCCGGATTTTCTAGATGCGTTGGAAAAAGGTAAAGTAGATGCAGTATATTGTGATTCTGCGTTGGCTACCTATTTTCTCAGAACACACCGGGCCGCAGATTATGAGCTTACGCTTTTGAGTCTGGATAGCTGTAACATGTCTTTAGGTATTTCCAAACGACTTGATGCCAATTTAGCTAATGTTTTGGACAAATGCATTCGTAATATTGGTTGCGACAAAATGGGTGGCATTATTGCCAAGCACAGCAGCGCTCGTAATCGTTCCTTGCTTAGTATGCTGGAGGAATTATCAAGTGGTACTCTTTTCACCATTATCGCCATTTTGGTGTTGGCTACTTTGGCGTTGGCTTTTCTGAGTTTCAAATTTTGGCGGCAACGGGACGTGGAGAAACGCTTGGTAGAAGAAAAGCTCAAGAGCCAGGCTTTCCAGACCAAGATGACTGCTACCCAGGAAATAAGTGCTGCCAAGGAGGACTTTTTCTCCTTGATTAGCCATGATATGCGCACACCGCTGAACGGTATTATGGGTTTCACGGATTTAGCGCAGGCGTCTTCATCCCTGCCGGTGGTACAGGAATATTTACAAAAGATTAAGGTTTCCAGCAATATCCTTATGGACTTGATTAATGATACTTTGCAACTTAGCAAATTGGAACGTGGTAAGCTGCCTGTGACCTGGGAAACTGTGGATAGTCTGGAATTTGCGCACAAGACTTTGACACCGGTCACCGTTATGGCCCAGCAAAAGCAGATTAACCTTATTCTTAATATTGATACCTTGGAGCATTGCCTCATCAAGGTAGATAGGTTGAATACCCAAAATATTTTCTTGAACCTTTTGACCAATGCTGTAAAGTTTACGCCACAAGGTGGCAGCGTCATTATGACTGTTACTTCTCGGCCGGTACAGGATGGCAAGTTACTGGTTCAAACCATAATCCAGGATACCGGAATAGGCATGAAACCTGAATTTGTGGCAAAAGCCTTTGAGCCGTTCTCCCAAGAGCAGCGTATTCAGGATGCTAATCAGCAAGGTACCGGATTGGGTTTGGCCATTGTTAAAAAACAAGTGGAAAAACTGGGTGGTACTGTACAATTATCCAGTAAAGAAAACTTTGGTACAACGGTAAGTGTAGAGTTGCCCTATGAATATGTAGGTCCGGCCATAGGAAAACCGGTCCAAGAACCGCAGGCTCCTGCGATAGATTGGCAGAAACTGCAGGGAAAGAAGCTTTTACTGTGTGAAGATAATGCCATGAACACGGAAATTGCAGTGAAACTCTTGGAGAAAAAAGGCCTTCAAGTGGTAGGTACAACCAATGGACAAGAAGGAGTAAAAGCTTTTGCAGAGAGTTTGCCGGGAGAATATGCTGCTATTATCATGGATATTCGCATGCCTGTAATGGATGGTTATGCAGCAACGCAGGCCATCAGAAAATTGGCGCGGCCGGATGCCAAGACTATTCCTATCCTAGCCCTTAGTGCTGATGCCTACGAGGAAGATGTTGCTAAGTGTTTGGCTTATGGTATGAATGATCATATTGCCAAGCCCATTACCCCCAAGGCTCTATACGCAACTCTGGTCAAGTATTTGTAGGCTAAAATATTCTTTCTTGCATAACTTGGGGAAAAATGTTATAATCCTTAAGCTGTATATATGAGAGTATATACTTCTTCTGCTCCCATAATAGAGGAGCAAATCCAAAGGAGGAGGTGATTTCGTGAATAACTACGAAGTCATGTACATCGTTAAACCTATCGAAGAGGAAGCTTTCAACGCTGTAGCTGCTAAATTCGACGAGCTTTTAACTTCTAACGGTGCTACTATTGAAAAAACCGATAAGTGGGGCAAGAAGCATCTTGCATACCCTATCCAAGATTTCAATGATGGTCTTTACGTGTTAACTACTTTTCAAGCTGATCCTAAAGCTGTTAAAGAACTTGACCGTGTAATGAAGATTACAGACGAAATTTTGCGCCACATGATTATTAAAAAAGGTGAGTAAGCGGGAGGTGTTCTAATATGAACAGAATTATTCTTATGGGCCGTTTGGTCCGGGATCCCGAGGTACGTGTTACTCCTAGTGAGAAGACAGTGTGTACCTTTACCTTGGCAGTGGATCGTCCATTTGCTAACAAAGATGGTCAAAGAGAAGCAGATTTTATCAACATCGTAGTATGGGGTAAAACTGCAGAATTATGTGGGAATAGTCTGAGCAAGGGTCAAAGATTATTGACTGAGGGACGTTTGCAGCTCCGTAATTACGTTGGTAAGGACGGAAACAAACGTTATGTTACAGAAGTAATAGCTGACCGCGTGGAGTTTATTGAGAGACGTGGCACCGGTGCAGGATCTGCTGCCGGTGGTAACCAAGCTCCCAAGGAAGAAGACTCTAGTTCTATGGAGAACTTTGGTGCTCCGGTAGAACCTGACGACGAAATCCCATTCTAAAAAGGGAGGCTTAAGCATGATTAACAAGCACGAAAGAGGCGGCAGAAGACCTAGAAGGAAAGTATGCTCCTTCTGCGTAGATAAAGTTGAAGAAATTGACTATAAGGATGTAGCAAAATTACACAAGTTCATTACTGAACGTGGTAAGATTTTGCCTCGCAGAATCTCCGGAGCCTGCGCTAAGCATCAACGTCAATTGACTATTGCCATTAAAAGAGCAAGAAACGTTGCTTTGTTGCCTTTTACAGCAGAATAGTGACCTAAAAACAGACCTAAGAAGGTCTGTTTTTTTTACCTAAAATATAGTAGAATAGACATACACGCTTTTTAAAGGAGGGGCTTCTTTGGTCGTAAGAAAAACCTCTGCTTTGGTGGAGGCTGGAATTTTAGCTGCCATTGCAGTAATTTTTACTTTAGTTGGTAATTATATACCGGTGCTAAGTTTTATTGCCAATCTCATTTGGCCGTTGCCCATTATACTTTGTGGGAGAAGGAATGGCTTAAAATGGAGTATTCTCAGTCTTTTGGTGGCGGGCATTATTGTGGCCATGCTGCTTAGCCCATTCACTGCTGTTACTGAAGTGCTGATTTTGGGCATTGTGGGACTGGCCATGGGCGAAGGTATGCGCAGACAAATGACGCCAGTACAGATTTTGAGTATAGGTACTGTAGCTACTTTGGTATCTTTGGCTTTGAGTATAGCGGCAGGTTTCTTTCTGATGGATATTAACATCTTTGCCCAATTGACTCAAGCGGTAGAGCAAAGTATGTCCATGTCTATGGATTTGTATAAAACTATCGGCATTCCTAAGGCCCAAATGGAAATTGTGGAATCACAATTGGCAAATACCATTAAGGCCTTAAAGTTGTTGCTTCCGGCAGCATTTTTCCTCAGTGCGCCTATTACCGTTTTTGTTAATTACTGGGTTGCCACCAAGGTTTTGGCTAGATTGGGTGATTATTATCCACCTTTTCCGCCTTTTTCCGAATGGAAAATGCCAAAATCCTTGCTACTTCCCTTGGTAGTGGCGTTAGCTTTACTGTTCTTTTATCGTGGTCAGCCGGAATCCTGGACGTTTAAAGGTGCTGCCAATGTGATGTTTTGCATCAGTTTCTGTTTTATGATAGATGCTTTGGCTGTGGTCAGGTGGTATGTTTTGGATAGGGGTAAGTCCAAAGCCTGGTTTAAGATAGCCGTGTTTTTAACATTTTTTAATCAGTTTTTTGCTCAAATCATGATTTTTGCAGGAGCTTATGATTTGATGTTTGATTTTCGGAAGAGGTTTTCTCGCAAGGAGTGAGATAAATGGAGAAGATTAAAAGAAATATCTGGCAGTATGTAAGAATTACGCTGGCAATTAGCGGCACTGCCGGTATTTTGTTTGGTATTTTCAGCAGTAATCTCCCGATGGCGGCTATCAGTTGTTTGATTTTGGTGGTGACCTTTTACTTTAGTCAGAGAAATTCCCGGTTGAGGGAAGCCTGGTTTAATCACTACATGGATACGGTAGTGAGAAACATTGAACGAGCTAACAATTATGCGGTGCAAAGGATTCCTGTAGGTATTGCAGTTTTTGATAAAGAGGGCAAACTGCAATGGAAGAACAAACTGTTTGTGGAATACATGGGCCGTTATGTGGAAGATGGGGACCCTATGGATAAGGTTATGCCTCCTCCCGATAATAACTTTATGACGTTGTCTGTTCGTGATGGACAAAAGCAAATAAAAATTGGAGACAGATCCTTCAATATGTTGATCTGGCGGGTACAAACCACAGAAAATACTGCCGATGATACCGGTATCGTGGTTTATATGCTGGACATTACCGATAGAGAAAGGCAGAAAAAACGTTACGAAGAAGAACGCTCTTGCATCGCTTATGTGCAGCTGGATAACTATAGTGATGTTATGAAGGGCCTGAATGAAAGTGAAAGAGCCAACTTGTCTGTGGAAGTAACTAAGGCCATTGCCAACTGGGCAGATGAGCAAAATGGCGTGTTCTTAAAATATGCCGATGATTTATATATGGTAGCCATGAGCCGTAAGGGCATGTCTGATTCTGTCGCCAAGAAATTTGAGGTTCTGGACGTGGTGCGGGAAATTAAGGCCGGCAACAAAATTGCTCCTACCATAAGTATTGGCATGTCAGGTGAAGAAAAATCTCTGGCCGGTTTGGGCACTAAAGCACAATCTTATTTGGATTTGGCTTTGGGCAGAGGCGGCGATCAGGCTGTTATTGCTCAAAGTGGCGGTGAGGTACAGTTCTTTGGGGCCAAAGGCTCCGTACAGGCGAAGAATACCAGAGTAAGAGCCAGAATCGTTGCGCAAGCCATTCATGAGCTGATGATGAGTGCTGAAAATGTTTTCATTATGGGGCATGTTAACGAGGATTATGATTCTTTGGGAGCTTCCTTGGGTGTAGCTAAGATGGCTATGTCGCTAAATAAGGAATGTTATATTGTCAGCAGCGGTCAAGGCTCCTCCCTGGGTAGGATGGAGGAGGTTTCTCAGGCTGACAGCAAGCAATATTTGTCGATAGTTATCAATGAAGACGAAGCCCTAAAGCACGTAAAGGATGGTTCTCTTTTAATTTTGGTAGACCATCACCGTACTATGCTCTGTGCTTCTCTGAAAGTTTTCCAAGCCATTAAGAAACGTATTATTATTGACCATCACAGAAGAGCAGAGGATGCTATTAAAGAGGTTATTTTACAATACATGGAGCCTTCAACTTCCTCTACCAGTGAATTGGTTACTGAAATTCTGCAATACTTTGACGATAGGATGCAATTTACTTCTGTGGAAGCAACCGCGTTATATGCCGGTATTTTAGTAGATACCAAGAACTTCGCCGTGCAAACCGGAGAGCGTACTTTTGAGGCTGCTGCTTTCTTAAGACGTAATGGTGCTGATCCTAAGATAGTATCTCAGTTGTTTAAAGACGATGAAGAAACTATTTTAAAGAGAGCACAATTGATTACCGACATGAAGACTCCTATTCCGGGCTTGGCCTATTCCGTATATAGGAATGCACCTATAGATAGCGATGTTTCTACTGTCGTAGCTCAGGCTGCCGACGAACTTTTGACCATGGACGACATTAATGTCAGCGTGGTAATGAGTGAGAACCAAAATGGTGTGAGTATGAGTGCCAGAAGTGACGGTGGTGTGAACGTACAGACTATGATGGAAGAGCTGGGCGGCGGTGGACATCAAACCGTAGCAGGAGTACAGATAAAGGACGTAACTGCTGATGAATTGATTCCTAAAGTCATTGCCTTAGCTAAAGCACAATTAGAGGAGATAGATAAAAATGAAAGTAATATTACTACAGGACGTTAAAAAATTAGGTAAAAAAGGCGATATTATTGAGACTGCAGAGGGCTACGGTCGTAATTATTTAATGCCAAGAGGCTTGGCAACAGAAGCCAATGCTAAAAATCTCAATCAAGCTAAGCAAAATCAAGAAGTGGCGAAACACAGAGCCCAGCAAAAGAAAGATGAGGCCGTGCTTTTAGCTGCTCAATTGGAAAAAGTAGTTGTTAAAATGAAGGTAAAGGTGGGCGCCAATGGTAAGCTCTTTGGTTCCATTGCCTCCAAGGATGTAGCTGAAGCACTAATTGCCCAAACTGGGCTGGAAGGTGTAGACCGTCGTAAGATAGAATTGTCTGAACCTATTAAACAACCTGGTCGTTATTCTGCTACTGCAAAACTAGCACCGGAGATTACAGCTAAGATTGCTGTAGAAGTTGAGGAAGAGTAAATTATGATTGATAGGATACCTCCGCAGAATATAGAGGCAGAGCAAAGCGTGTTGGGGGCATTGCTTATTGATGCTAATGCCATAGAAAAAGTAAGCGGAATTTTAAAGGCGGAAGATTTTTATCGTCAGGATAACCGAATTATTTACGAAGCCATGGAAAATCTTCGTAACAGAAGTGAAGCAGTGGATTTGGTTACGGTGACAGAAGAGCTGCGTAAACTAGGTAAATTGGACGCAGTAGGTGGTATTGGCGCTATTACAGCACTTAGCAATGCTGTGCCTACGGCTGCCAATGTGGTCTATCATGCCAATATTGTGGCGGAGAAATCCCTCCGTCGCCAGTTAATCAGTGCAGCCACAGAGGTTGCTGCCACCGGTTACGAGGATGAAGAGGATATTGAAACAACCATTGATACGGCAGAACAAAAAATTCTGTCCGTAGCCAACAGAAGAAATATTACTAACGTTACTTCCATTAAAGACATCGTCAAGGATGCCATGGGCCGTATCGAAAAGCTTTATGATTCCAAGGAAGCTTTTACCGGACTGCCTACCGGCTTTGTGGATTTTGATAAAATGACCAGCGGCTTGCAGCCCTCTGATTTAATTATCGTGGCGGCTCGTCCCAGTATGGGCAAGTCCAGCTTGGTTTTAAATATTGCCCAGCATGTGGCTCTGAAGGGACATAAATCTGTAGCCTTTTTCTCTCTGGAAATGAGCAAGGAGCAATTGGCCCAAAGAATGTTATGTTCGGAAGCTTTAATTGATGCCTCCCGATTACGTATTGGCCAATTAAAGGATGATGAATGGCCGCAACTGGTTAGTGCAGCGGATAGACTCAGCAATGCCAACATTCTTTTAGATGATACTCCGGGTATTACCGCTTTGGAAATGAGAGCGAAAGCTCGCCGGTGGCAGAATGAACATGGTTTGGATCTCATCATTGTGGACTATTTGCAACTGATGCAAGGTACCTCCAAACGGAGCAGTGACAATCGGCAACAGGAAATGAGTGATATTTCCAGATCTTTAAAGGCGCTGGCTCGTGAACTCAATGTTCCGGTTATTGCCCTTTCTCAATTGTCCCGTGGTGTGGAAGCACGTACCAACAAAAGGCCGATGCTTAGTGACCTTCGTGAATCAGGAGCTTTGGAGCAGGATGCTGATATCGTAGCCTTCATTTATAGGGAAGACTACTATGATAGAGAAACAGAGAATAAAAACATAGTAGAATTTATTATTGCTAAGCACCGTAATGGACCGGTGGATACTGTCAAATTATTCTTCCAGAAGGATATAACCAGGTTTTATAACCTCAGTAAGGAACAATAAATCGAGAACGTTAAGCAGTGCAGAGGACGTTACGATAGTAAAAGGCAAGTGTGGCTGGACTGAAAGGTCCTATCCACACTTGCCTTTTTTGTTTTACTCAGACTAAAGTCTTAAAAGCATACAATCTAAGCCTTAAGATGTAGGGCTATCAGCTATAACAGGAAAAAATAGCAGATAGATTTACTTCTTGGGGCTCATTTTTTTTGTTCTTTAGTATTTTAGAATTAAGCCATGGACGGAACAAGAGAGGTGATTAGGTGAAAAGAAAAATTATATTTGTCTTTGTTGTTATCTTGTCGTTGGGTTTTGCACAGCTTGCCTGGGCAGCACCTATTACTTCACCTTTTGGTTGGCGTATTCATCCAATTAGTGGTAAATGGGCTTTTCATACCGGGGTGGATATTGGTTATGAATACGGAACAGATATTGTGGCTTTGCGGAGTGGCACGGTGGTGTATGCAGCTCCTTATGGAGGATATGGCAATTGCGTAATCATAGAAGATATACGTCATGATCACGAATTATATGCGCATTGTAGTGAATTGCTCTGTTCTTACGGTCAACCGGTGGCACAGGGACAAGTTATTGCCAAGGTTGGCAGTACAGGAAATTCTACCGGACCCCATTTACATGTGGAATATTGGAAAGATGGTAAATACGTAGATCCTTTGGAACTATGGAACTAAAGACGAAGGGACGATGCAATTGGAAAAGTTAGCGGTTTTATCCTATGGAGAAAATGAAGAAAACAAAATGAAGCTGTCTTTCATTAATAGGAATGTAAAAAAACCTTTGCTGGAAGTTAAGGCTATCAAAGAACAGCAGGGAGATTTTTATGGCATGTTAAAGAATGCTGAGGTAGATCGATTAACAGAGAGTCTGAAGGAGGCCGTGACAGACGGCTTGCAAGGGCGGTTTTGTTATGTTACTCTTCCGGATTCTCTGATTATATACAAATGTTTTAAAAGACCCCTGGAAACACTTCCTAATTTTGAAAATAAGGAAGAACTGGAAAATTTCCAAAATATGTGTTTAAAAGATAATCCTGATAAAAAACCTTTGGATAATTACCAGGTCACTATTATGGGCGTTACCAAGCTGGGTGATTTTGCTTATATCAATTGTGGTTATGTACCAAGCATTACAACCAAAGCGCTACAGAGAGCTTTTGCCAGAAATAAAATTGCTCTTTTGGCCATTGAACCCAATTTTTATGGTTTAAGAAGAATTCTAAGACTTAAGTTTCCTACGCAGCCTTGCGTTTTTTCTCAAGAAAGCAACTTCTTTTGGACTAATGAACAAAATATTTTTAGCTTGAATAAGGTAGAAGCTGATGAAACAACAAATTATCAGGTATTGATGGCAATGCGGCAAAAATTATTTGATAAACAGGTTCCTTGGGAAGATGTTGCGGTGGTGAATACCAATAATTTACAGGTTTTGCCTAATTGGATAGAAATGGAAGACCAAGAGAAGGATTATTTAACCTTATGTGGCTTGGGCAGTAGCTTAAGGGGTGTAAAAATACCTGGAAAGGATGAGGGAGACAAGCATGGATTACAAAAATTACGGCAACTTTTTGACAGAAGTTGATGTTGCAGCTAATAAACAAAGATACCTTAGAAACGTTTATCTCTTTTGTACGCAAGTTTTCATGGCTTTTCTCATCTGCGGTCTGTTGATAGAAGGTGGAGCCTGGGGGTACAGCTTTCATAAATACACCTTGCCTCAGGCAGGACAGATTGAGCAGCAGTATGAGAAAGCCAAAGCTATCAATAAACAAGTACAAATGGCCAGTGTGAATTTGCGCCAGGCAGATGATGACAATTTGAAGGTTTTGTCTTTCTTAACTTTGTTAGCTAAAAGCAAGCCGGCTTCCTTGACATTGACCTCTTTAGCCATGACAAAGGACAATATTCAGATTTTAGGTGAAAGTACTGATGTTAACCAAGTGGCTAAATTTTCAGGACAACTTAAAGCGGAAAATTACGGACCCTCCAGAATCGAAAAATTAAGTGAAAAAGATAACAAGATCTCCTTCACTTTGGTACTAGAGGCTAAAGCGAAAGACCAACCAAAGCAGCCGGAAAAGCCGGCAGAAGGAGGAACAAATAATGTCAAATGAGCTTGTTTGGGATGACGAGGAAAAATTTAAAAACAAATTAAAAATACACATTTTTCTTTGTTTTGTATTATTGCTCCTGGTGTTTGGTCTGCATATTATGCGTAGCGATAGTGTTATGGGTTTAAGTAATACATACAACAATATCAAGACTAAAGAAAAATGGTTACAGCAATATCAACCTGTTTTTACGGAAAATATTTTGGCTAAGGCCATGCAGCCTACCACTAAAGACCAATTGGAAGCTGTACGCCAGGAAAAGGCCAATCTTTTCCTTAAGCACAAGTTGAAGATAGACAACATTGTCAACGGCACTCTGGAAAAGAACCAAACGAACAAAGGGCTGCCCGGTGTGGAAAGTGCGGCCAACCTGGAGGGTAATTGGCAGGATTTGTGCAGCTGCCTATCTGAATTTGTCAAAGCAAACCTTTGCGCCATTACAGGTTTATCCATAGACGGCAGAGAGGGTGGCAATTTAAAAGCCAGACTTTCTTACAGAATTTATTATCGCTAGGAGGCAACGTAGGTGAACACGATTAACATTAAAGTAAAAATAGTCGGATTTTGTGGAGCCGCGCTTTTAGCCCTCTTAGTATTTATAAGCTTGATTTGTTTAACTATGCCAACGGTTACCTTGGGTAGTCTGCCAAAGCCCAATACTTTGTATCAAATAAAGCAGGAGAGTCTGGAACAAACGGTTTCCCCTTTTGGCAGCTTGTTTCAGCAAGGGCTGGCAGGGGGGCAGGTTCCTGCTATGCAGGGCTCGATGCACGTACCGCCTACAGCGCCTTCTATACCTACTTTGCCGGTTCAACCCGGTATGGCGGGAGGACAGGGAATTGCAAGTAATGCTGTGGTAGTTTTAGGTGTTCTTCCTCCCAAGGTAGCTATTGTGCAAGTAAATGGCAAGACGATGACGGTTAAGCTTGGTGACGAAACCGCTTGTGGTGTTGTGGAAAATGTTACTGAGGAAGGTGTCGCCATCGGATCGCAGTTCTATGAATTAAAAAGTGGAGGAAGATAATGTATAGACTAAAAAAAGCAATTGTAATAAGTCTGCTATTGTGTAGCTTTACACAGTTAACCTGCGCAGCAGAGGAACATTTCAATATAAATCTGGCAGCAGGCACGCCGGTGGTAGATGCACTTCGGGCTATTAGCCTAAGAGCAGATAAAGATATTGTAATAAATGGTGAGCTGACGGGAACGGTTTCCCTGAATTTGGATGACACCACCTTTACACAGGTATTGGATTGCCTGGCTACGGTTAATGGCTTTTCCTATATCGTCAATGGCAAGGTAGTTTTGGTTTCCCCTGCGGATAAAATGTCCAAAATGGAAACGTTTAATGTAAAGTATCTGGATTTGGATACATTGAAGAAACAACTGAGCTTGTTTGTACCGGAAGCCAAAATCAATATTAATCCGGATACATCTACAGTCACTGTGGATGGTACTATTGCCCAGCTGCAAAAGGTGAAGGAACATTTACAGAAAAATGATGTAGCTCAGGAACAAATTAACGTACAGGCTACGGTGGTGGAGCTTTCTCAAACTAAGGCCAGAGAAATGGGCCTGGATTTTACGACTGATTCTTACTTAAAAGGTGACCGTGGCATTAAGTGGCTTATTAGTGCCAAGCATGAAGAAAACAAGGGTATTGGCAACGTTTTAGCCAATCCTTCTGTAACCGTCTTCAATGGTAAAAAAGCTTCAATACTTATTGGTGACAAGGTGCCGGTCTTTACCAGCTCGTCTACTAGTACCGGTACAAATTCAGATACTACCGTTAATGTGGAATACAAGGATGTTGGCGTCAAGCTGGATGTGACACCCAGAGTTAATGATATCAATACCGGTCTTGTTTCCTTAAAGATTGCTCCCAGTATTTCTACGATCAGTGAATGGAAAAAGAGTGGCAATAATTTAGCCCCGCAAATTTCTACTCGCGAAGCAAGTACGGAGCTTAGAGTAAGGGATGGCGAAACGATATATTTAGGCGGATTGCTTAAAGAACAAGAAACAAAAAATATTAAAGCTATTCCTTTCTTATCCAAGCTACCTATTTTAGGTGAATTGTTTAAGAGCCGTTCTACCAGTAAAGAAAAAACAGAAATTGTTATTGCCATCACACCTCACATTGTGAAGGACAACGGGGGTACTCCCCAAATTTACCAAGGCCCCAGACAAGGCGTTTTGGAAACAAAGCTACAAAATATTAAGGAAAGAAAGGAAGCGTTGGAAGACAAGAGTCTACAGGAAGCCCAGCTTAAACCTTCTGCTGCTAAAACAATCCAACAAAAAATGATAGGGAAAAAAGCTATCAAGAAAAAAATAGTTGAGAAAAAAGCAGCAAAACAACAAAGCAAGACTGCAATGGTAAGGCCTCAACAGGCTAAACCCTCCGACGGAAAAAATAAGTAAAAATGAAACAAGAAAAAGCTAGTCTGGTAGAAACAACTGAATATGGAGATTTACTACGTAAAACCAAAGCATTTTATGGCGAGGATTTAGGTAATTATCCGTTTTCGTTAGAGGTGTTGGAGCTTGTGCCGGAAGAAGAAGCACTTAACAACAAACTGTTACCACTTTCTGTGGAAAATGGTTGTTTAATCCTGGTTACTTCCAATCTGGAAAATTTTAGCAGCCAGGCCAATATTCTTTCTACCTTGCAGCATGCTCATCCCAAGGGAATTAAAGCTATTAAGCTGTTGTTTTGTGACGGAGAAAATTTGCAAAAAGGCTTTAAAAAAGCCTATGACAAAAATTTACCGTTTCTCTCTTCCGATGAGGACTTAACCGCCGGAGAAAGCAATTTAATTACCAGGCAAACTGAGCTGGTGGAAAGAATTATCAATCATGGCATTGCCGAAAATGCTTCCGATATACACATTACTCCTTGCAAAAGTGGTGCCATCATTCAGTATCGTATTGATGGCAGGCTGCAACGAGGAGACTTCGATATCAGCGTAAAAGATCGCAGCTACATTATCAATATTATCAAGGCCATGGCCAAACTGGATCCGGCTAATAAGCTGGTACCGCAGGATGGAGCCTTTATTTTTCAGGGTATTGAGCTACGGGTAAATACCTACCCTACGGTTTATGACGAAAAGGTAAATATGCGTATCTTAAATGGTAATTCTCAGCTGTTGAGACTGGCTGATATGCACTTTCCTTCCAGGGAAGAAACTTTGCTAAAGGAAGTGGTACAGAAACCTTATGGCATTATTTTGATGACAGGGCCTACCGGTCAAGGAAAATCTACGACCCTATATGCTTGCATGCGGGAAAGAAGCACAGAAACTAATGTTATTTTGTCTGCGGAAGACCCGGTAGAGCAACGAATTGAAGGTGCAGCACAGGCGGCCATGAAACCTCTTTTGGACAACGAGGCTTGTAGCTTTACCTTTGCCAAAGCCTTGAGAGCTTCCTTGAGACAAGATCCTGACATTATTTTTGTAGGCGAAATTCGTGATAAGGAAACCGGTATTACTGCAGTTCAAGCCTCCCAAACTGGGCATCTGCTCTTTGCTACCCTGCACTGTCGCAGTGCAATACATTCCGTGCAGCGCATTGTAGATATGGGCATTGACCGTAATAGTTTTCTGGGAGAAATGTCTTGCATTATTTCGCAACGATTGGTAGCAAAAACCTGTCCCTATTGCCGTAAGAAGGTGGTTTCACCTCTTAATGCCAAGCTGGCAGACCGGGATTTGGCACTTTTGGAGGATGGTAAATATTCCTACGAAGCACCAGGTTGTCCTAAATGTAATCAGCAAGGCATTTTAGGCCGGATTCCGGTCATCGAAATATTAACTTTTGATAATGAAATCAGAGATTATTTTTCTGTACAACGTGGCTTGGTGGATACAGGAAGTTTTTTAAGAAAAAAAGGCTTTCGTACTATGTGGGCCATGGGTATGGATTATGTGGCCAAAGGCGATATTAGTTTAACGGAACTTTTAGCCACCCTGGTACCTGATGATGAAAATACAGAGAAGGGAGGACTTGCAACAACGTGAAAATGAAATTTTTAGATGATGTGCTGGCACATTTTTCCCAGCCTACGGCTATGGACTATTATGTGTTCTGCGTACAGATTAGTTCCTTTTTAAAAGCAGGGTTATCGCTTAATCAGGCGTTGGAGCAGATTACTCCTCACCAAAAGAATTCCCAAATGCAAAAAATGCTGAAAGCAATTACTGCTGATATGGATGTGGGTATGTCGGCTGCAGCGGCTTTTGCCAAGCAAACCGCCTTTCCCGATATTTTTGCTCCCACCATTGAATCAGGTGAAAAGGCTTCCGAGCTGGAAGAAATATTCCACAAATTGGCGGAGCAAATGTGGCTGAGGACCACGCTGTATTCCAAAATTAATTCTGCACTTCTGACGCCGAAAATTGCAGGAGTCCTGATGGCACTATTAATGACTGGGTTTGCCAAGATTATGATTCCTCAATATGAAAAGATGTTTAAGGAAAGTGGTATCCAAATGCCGTGGATTTGCTCAGCCTTTGTAAATACAGTAAATGGTTTTTTTAATCATCTTGTACTGGTACTTCTTGTTTGTTATGGCATTTTCAGAGGTATTAAATGGTATTGTCACAAGCATCCTTATTTGATAGCCAAAATAAAAATCAAGCTACCTATTTACAAACCGCTTCATTATTCCCTGATTAATTATCAGTTTGCCTCTAACCTGGCGCTGATGCTCAACAGTGGTTTAAACGTGGTGGTGGCCTGCCAACAAACTTCAAAGGTAATAGACAATGCGTTGCTAAGGCAGACAGTATATAAGGCTTCACTTATTATGCAAGCCGGCGATACCGTGAGTAAATCACTGTCGAGATCCGATAAAAATAAAATTATAGATCCTTTGGTTTTAGGCTTTATTGATTCCGGTGAAAAAGCCGGCAGTATCGTAGAAATGCTGGAATATGCAGCTGAAATCCATAAAACCTTACTTAATTCTGTGGTAGATAAGGTATCTACCAAGCTTACCATCCTGGTTATTGCTCCTATGGGGCTGGTGATGGTGGGTATGTATATGATGTCTTTGGTGCCCATGCTGTCCTATTTCGATTCTTTGATTAAATAAAGGCAGCATAGACAATTTACTTTTGCTAATAATCAATATGCTTACAGTTTGGTCCATAGGTTTTTGCTAACAAAGGAAAGAAGGTGACAAACCAGCGCTAAGACCATAGCCCTGTTTTTGCAAAAACCAGGTTTCCATCAGTATGGATATAGATTGTTAATATAATGACAAGCTATTTGTCAAACTAACCCAAAATAAAAAATGAAAGAGGTATATTAAAATGTTAACTAAAATGAGGAATTTTTTAAAGAGAAATGATGCAACAGGCAAGAAACGTAAAGGCTTTACACTGGTAGAACTGATGGTAGCAATGTCCATTGTTATTTTGTTAGGTGCGGCTTCCTTCTTTGCTTACAGTCATGTTCAACAAATGCGTAAAATGGCTCAGGTAACCACAGATATGGATGCTATTGCTTCTGCTTGCTTGACCTATGAATCCCTTAATGTTAATGGCAAGCTGCCGGCATCCTTAAATGATTTGGCTACAGGCTTGTCAGCAACTCAATCCATTGATGGCGTTGCTCACACTGCTTTTATTCAAGCAGGTAAGTCTACAACTAGTGGTAAAACTACTACCGTTTCCCTCAAAGATCCTTGGGGCGTAGAATACTCCTACAGTCAGGGTGCCAGAACTATTGCCTGCACACCACAAGATGCTAATGGCAAGGCTATGAATCAAATCATTAAGAGCTTCTAAGTAATACTTATATTTACCCTAGTGGCAGGACAACCTGCCACTAGTTTTATATCAAAAAAGAACTAAGCTGTGGGCTCAGGCATAAAAAATTTGGCAGCTGGGCGAAGGAGTATGCTTATGGAAATCATTTTATTTTGTGCAATTATAGCTATGCTGCTGAAAATTGCCTACTTGGATTATAAATATCATTACATTGCAGATTTAGATATTTTATTAGGTACAGTGCCGGCTTTAGCCCTACAAGGACTGCGACATGGTATGCTTAATGGCTTTTTAGGCATGGTGCTGGGTGGAATGTGTGCCGGGTTGGTGTACTGCCTGGCAAAATTAAGATATGGCTATACCGCCTTTGGCGGCGGTGATGTAACGTTATTTCTTTTTCTCGGGAGCATAGTGGGAAAACAAGGTTTTGCAGGGTGGTCAGTATTTTTTTCTCTCTTCTTTTTACTTTGCCTGGTTTCCCTTCACCTCGCGAAAAAACTGTCTAGTGTCAAAGCCTTTCCACTGGCTCCCTTCCTCAATATTGCTACATTTTTTTGGCTCATAAGCCAGATAATTGCAGGCCAATATTGAAAGAAAATGTATTAATTAAGTAATTAACTAAATGTGCCGTTTTTGTAACATATGTAAAGATTAAGTAACATCTATTGAAGCAAAGATTATATGCGTATATAATCTGGTGCTATGGAGGAAATGAAATGACAAAACATTATACCGGTAAAAATTGGTTGGACATTGTTGGTAAAGAGAAACTACAAACTTTCCAAGATGCTTTTGCGCAAAGCTATAATGTGGGCATGAGTTTTATGGATACCAGAGGCGTACCTCTGACTGTATCAGCCCAAACTTCCTTACTTTGTCACAAGCTTCGGCTCAAGAATGAAAAGCATTGTACTACAGAGCATAATATGGCAAGAGAAATGGTCATGGCTAAAAGAGAGGCTCAATTTTTTACTTGCAATGTGGGCGTATCGTATTTTTTGTGTCCCGTTTTTTGGGGCGAAGAAATTGTCGCTTTTGCTAAAGTAGGCTGCTTTATCTCAGAACAAAGTAGTTTGCCTCAAAAGTATATAAAAGCCTATAACATTCCGGTTTTTTCTTCAGAACAAGTACATGCTATAGGCGAATTATTGGTCAAGATCCTCAAATTATTAAATATCAATTATAAGAAGGCTTATGAAGTAGGTCTTTCTGAAAGAAATCAGAAGAATGCAGCGATAGATGATGCCAGACTCAGTAACAGGGAGCAACAGGTGGTAGGTCTTTTGTGTGAGGGCCTCAACAATAAGCAAATTAGTGAGAGTTTGGTAATTAGTGAAAAAACCGTAAAATCCCATATTAGCAATATCTTAAATAAGTTAGGCTTGCGAGATAGAATGCAAGTGGTGTTGTATTATTTAAACGGACGAGTAACAGAGCAGTAGTTTATATCCTCAGAAGGGCGGAAATACATGACCTTACGAAAAAAACTAATGGTATTTATGGCAGTAGTACTCATTATACCCATCATGCTGATAACTATCATGGCAAATAGGACTGGCAAAATAGAACAGCAGAAAGTGTTTACTAATACGCTACAAGCAGGTCTTAAGGTCGTGCGGGGTGAAATGCTGGAGAGAAAAAACGGCATGCGCAGGGTTTGTAATTATTTTGCAGATTCTGAGGAAACGCAGCAAGCCGTTCTTAATAAAAATACAGACTATCTTACCAATCGTTTGACTGGGTTAAAAAGATACTTTGAATATGTAGATTATGTTACAGTAGTGGATAAAAATAATGAGTCACTGGCAAGGCTTTCTTTTAATATGCGTTACAACAAGACTAGCAAGCTGGGTATATTGGTAGAAAGAGCCATGGCTAGTAAGCAAGTATTTTTTTCGGAAGAAGATTTTCAGTTAAATGATTTGTTTGTGCCCAATAGCTTGGAATACGATAAGTTTCTTATTAAAGAATATGAAAAAGATTCTCATAAATTGTCTATTATTAAAAAAGCCCTGACCTCCGTGGCAATCATGCCTATTTATAAAGGTCATGACTCGGAAGAGGTCATTGGTGCTATTGTGGTATGCGATATCTTTAATAACGATTTGGCCTTCCCCAACTATGTGGGGAATTACTCTAAGGATGCCCTGGTTTTAGCCAGCATGGATGGTGTTAGGGTGGCAGCCAATTATGCCTTGGGGGGAGAAAATTTATTAGGGACTCCTATTGCTTTGAAGGAACCTTTTTCGAATAATCATAATGGTATCCCTCAACACCTAAGCTCGTTGCAAATTAATGGTAATCAATACCAAATGCTTAATGAAGAAATACTGGATAGCAATAAGCAGCCTATTGGTTTGATTGGTATGGGACTTCCTATCAAAAACTACTATACCTGGCCGGCAGCAAGTGATTATTTTGTGCTTTTTGCTCTAGGTTTATATGGAATAATCTTAGCTCTAGCCTGGCTCTATATTAACAAGGATATCGCAGAGCCTTTTAGTGCTTTAACGGATAGAATGGAGAAATATTGGCAAGAAAATTATCCTCAGGAGCAAATAGCAAATCCAGAGTTCGAAGGCGAGGCCCTGACCCAAAATTTTAATTTGCTTACTGAAAAGATCTCTGCTGTAGAGAAAGACAAAGAAAAATATTGTAATAAATTTAAAGAAGAATTTACTCATCAGACCTATCTTACCAATGAACTACGCTATCTTAACAGCAATCTGGAGAGACAGGTAGAAGAGAGAACTCAGCATCTGGGAACAATGGTGGAAGAATTGCGACGTACTAATGCAGTGAAAACCAGATTTCTAGCTAATCTTGGTCATGAATTGCGAACACCCTTAAACATTATTATGAGTTCTGCAGAAGTATTACAGGATGAAATATTGGGTAAACTAAATACTAAGCAAAAAAATTATGCACAAGGTATTTATAGTTCAGGGAGTCACTTACTTTCTCTCATCAACAACCTTTTAAGTTTATCTAAAATGGAATTTGGTAAGCAGAAGCTACGTTTGTCAAATTTTGATTTGAAAGAAACAGTGGAAGAAGTAGTACGTAATGTGCGCAAATTTGACCCTAAGAAGAAATTGAATATTACCGCTACCTTTATCTCTGATAGTTTCCTTATTAATGCCGATCCGCAAATGATTAGACAAATAATTTATAATTTGATGTCTAATGCGGTGAAGTTTACGCCTACAGGTGGCCACATTGAAGTAAGGGCTGCCAAGGAGGGCGAAATGGTGCGTCTGGTGGTAAAAGATGACGGTGTAGGCATAGCAGAACAAGATTTACCAAAAGTATTTAAGGAATTTGAGCAGGGTTATGGCACTGCGGTCGGCAAATACGATGATACCGGCTTAGGGCTGCCCATGGTGAAGCATTTAACAGAATTACATGGCGGAACAGTCTATCTGGAAAGCGTGGAAGGTAATGGCTGTACTGTCACAGTCTTGTTACCCTTAAATACACAAGAGTTTTTGGACAAAAGGCAGGCACGGGAAGGAGCAAAATATGGCAACAATCTTAGTAGCTGATGATAATGAACAAAATAGCAATATTTTAAAAGATGTACTGGAAAGCTGGGGGCATAAAGTGCTATTGGCGGCTTCCGGAGACAGAGTCTTAGAAATAGTTCACCAGGAAGTTCCGGATACTATTTTGCTAGATGTTATGATGCCGGGACTAAATGGTTACGAAGTTTGCCAACAATTACGCCAGAAACCGGCTAGTAAAAAACTTCCCATTATCCTGCTTACTGCTTTAGGTGAAACCGAAGATCGCATCCACGGCTATAATGTGGGAGCCGATATGTTTATGACTAAACCGGTAAATTACCAAGAGCTTCAAGCCCTTTTGAAAAAATTATTGAGGGAAAGAAAAGCTTGTGCCTTTACGGAACCGGCTGATAAAGTGGTTAACTTTCTAAGTCGTTTTTTGCCGTCCCAGGAAACAGGAGAGCAAGAAATACTGGAGATGGAACAGGAATATGGTCAAAAATTGCTGCAAGAGATGGCTTTAGCGCCTCGGGCCGAGCGATATTTGACAGTGGCCATTAGGCTGCAAAAATTGGAAACCCGTTTAATTAATGACAAACAGTATAATTTTAAGAAGGCTTTAGAAGAATTACAGTTAGGCAACTGGCTAGTGCCCATTTTGACCTACAGTAGAAATAAAAATACTGCCACGTTGCAAGCCTTGGAGGAACAGGAAGGATCCCTGTTGCTCAAAGTGGCAAGCATTTTTCTGGCCTTAAAGACCTATGGTGTTTTTTATAAGGAGCACCGCGGCAACAGCTCTGATGCCCTTACCGCCTTAAGACGGGCAGCAGTTGCCGGTGAGTGTAGTAAATCAGTGGTGGAATCTTTGGCTAGTATTGTGAAAAACAGAATGCTTTTAGAAGATTTAGTACAATAAAAATAGTCTGAGCATAAGCTCAGGCTTTTTTTATATAACGGCAATCAGGTAAAAATCCTACAATATTAACGGGCAGACAGAGAAACTACTTGCCAAGACACTGAAAATTCGTTACAGTATATGTGTGAAAGTGTTTAAAAACATACAATTATGACGAGATTTCAAAACTCGTAGAAGGAGGCGCGAGGTGCAAAAATTTGTTTATACCATCAAAGATCCAGTGGGAATGCATGCTCGGCCAGCAGCCTTATTGGTAAAAACTGCCACAGGATATAAAGCTAAGGGTAAGCTTAGCTGCAATAATAAGGAAGTTGAATTAACAAGGCTTATTGCACTTATGACTTTGGGAGTTAAGCAGGGCATGGAAGTAACTGTTACTTTTGAAGGCGAAGATGAAAAAGAAGCAATAGAGGCTTTAGCAAAGGTGCTAAGCAGTAACCTGTAAGGAATAGGAGGTGTACATATGAATGTTTTAAGGGGAGAAAAAATTTCGGCCGGAACAGCTATTGGCCCTCTTTGGTTATGTGAGAGACGTGGACCCTTGAAAGTGGAAGCGATTGTGGATATTGAAGAGGAACTTCGTAGATTCCAAGGCTCCAAACGCAATGTGCAAGAACAACTGAAAAAGATGTATGGAACTGCCATGAAAAAGGTTGGCGAGAAAAAAGCAGCTATTTTTGAAGTACATCAGATGCTTTTGGATGACCCGGAGTTTACCGATAATGTTGAAGAACTGATTCGCCGCGGTAAAACGGCAGCTGAACAAGCTGTCAACCAGGTGGGAGACCAGCTTTCCAAGACCTTTTTGGCATTAAATGATGATTACATGAGGGCCAGAGCCGCGGATATAAAAGATATTGTGCAGCAACTGTTGGCAGATTTGCAAGGCAAGGAAGCAACGGTTATGCCGGAAGGTCAATTCATTGTGGCGGCGGAGGAAATCACGCCTAGTATGGCTTTGCAGATGGATAAGAGTAAAGTTCTGGGCTTTGTGACCACCAGAGGCAGCAGTAATTCCCATGGAGCTATTTTGGCAAAAGCGATGGGTGTGCCGGCGGTAGTAGATCTGGGCTATGAATTTACTGAAGCTGATAATGGTAAGACTGTTGCTGTAGATGGCAATAAGGGTATTGTTTATGTAGAACCGGAGGCTGAGACGCTGGCTAAACTTAAGGCGCAGGCTGCCGATGAAGAAGAGCTGAAGGCCAGCTATAGCAAACTGATTGGTCAACCCACTGTTACTATGAGAGGCCGTAAAATAGAATTAGGTGCCAATATTGGCCGGGTAAGTGATTTACCGGCAGCTTTGGCCAGTGATTGCGAGTCCATTGGGCTGATGCGTAGCGAATTTCTCTATTTAGGCAAGGAAGCTTATCCCACCGAGGAGGAGCAATTTGAAGCCTACAAGACGGTGGCTGCAGGGCTAAGGGGTAAAAAAGTTATTATTCGTACTATGGATATCGGCGCGGATAAAACGGAAAAATATTTTGAGCTTTCCCAAGAAGAGAACCCGGCTTTAGGTTTTAGGGCTATTAGGATTTGTTTGCAAAGACCGGATATTTTTAAAACACAACTACGGGCTATCCTGAGAGCATCTGCTTTTGGCAAGCTTGCTATTATGTTCCCCATGATTACGGATCAGGGAGAGGTAAGAGCGGCCAAGAATTTTCTGGCTGAAGCCAAGAAAGAATTGGCAGCTAAGAATATTCCTTTTGATAAGAATTTGGAAGTCGGCATTATGATGGAAACACCTGCTGCTGCCATTCTGGCAGATGAGCTGGCCAAGGAAGTGGACTTCTTTAGTATTGGTACCAATGATTTGACGCAATATGTTCTGGCTGCCGATAGAGGAAGTGCAGAGCTTAGCTATTTAGTAAGACCTAATCATCCTGCCGTACTTCGTCTCATTAGGAAAATTATTGAGGAAGCACATAAAGCAGGCATTTGGGTTGGAATGTGCGGCGAGGCGGCCGGTGATTTTAGCTTGGCGGCAACCTTTGTAAATATGGGTATTGATGAGTTATCAGTGGCACCAAATAAGGTTTTGCCATTAAGAGCTCTCATTAGGAGTTTATAAAAATACGACAGGGGGACGGTACTTTTATCATCTTTTGAAAAGATGATAAAGACACCGTCCCCCTGTCATATTTATTTCTGTAAAATACCGTTGATAAAAGTTTGTTTGATTTTGAAGTCTTGGTCGAAAATGGTCAGGTCAGCCATTTTGCCGGTTTCCAAAGAGCCTATCTTGTTAAGACCGAGTTCTCGGGCTGGATTTAAGGTGACCATGGCTACTACCTTCCAGATGGGAGCTCCTGTATTGACCTTAAAATTGCGCAAGGCGGCATTCATGGCCAGGACACTGCCGGCCAAGGTACCATCGGCCAAAGTAGCCCGAGGCCCCCTTACAAAGACTTTTTGTCCACCCAGCTCGCTTTCTCCATCGCCTAAAAGAGCAGCGCGCATGGCATCGGTTATGAGGATGATTTTGTCCGGACTCTTGAGCTTGTAAACAAGCCGCTGAAGCATGGGATGGACATGAATATTGTCGCAAATAAGCTCTACATAGGCATCGCTGTCTAAAGCGGCGCCGACCAGACCGGGTTTTCTGTGGTGCAAGCTACTCATGGCGTTAAATAGGTGAGTAACGTGAGTTGCCCCGGTTTTAATAGCTGTTAAGGCTTCTTCATAGGTGGCAGAGCTGTGTCCCAGGGAGACTATGATATCTGCCCGGCGGCACCGGCTAATAAAATTGGTAGCCAGACAAGTTTCGGGGGCAATAGTAATTAATTTGATTACATCCTTATAAGTGGCGATTTTGGTAAAATCAGCCTGATCGATATATTCTTCTTTTTGGGCGCCCTTATATTTTACGCTGATAAAAGGACCTTCCACATTAGCACCCAAGATTTTAGCGCCCTGTTTGTTTCCTTGAGCATTTTTAATGTTTTCCAAAGCCTTGTAAATATCCGGTCGGCTGGCTGTCATGGTGGTGGGCAAGAAACTGGTTACACCGGTAGAAGGCAAGGAGCCGGCTATAGTGGCTAAAGCAGCAGGAGTGCCGTCCATGGCATCGCTGCCTTTAGCGCCATGGAGATGAATGTTAATAAAGCCGGGTGAAACGTAGCAGCCTTGAGCATCAATGATTTCTGCATCCGGTGGTAAAGGTGTGCTGTCCGGTTCCAAAGCTTGAATGGTATCTGCAAAGATAAGGTGATGCTTTTCTACTACTTGTTGTGGTAAAATAAACTTACCATTAGTAATTATTTTCATAGTTTTACCTCCGCACTACATTATACTAATTATAGCATATTTAAAATTGGGAGAGAGAAAACGTGGTCAATTTAGATAAAATATCCACAGAACAGCGTAATGCTGCCAGTGAACATATTGATAAAGTATCAACCTTGGATATGGTAACTATTATTAATAATGAAGATAAGAAAGTCCCCGAGGCAGTAAGTGCTATTTTGCCTGCAATTGCCCAGGCAGTGGATTTAATAGGGGAGCATTTGAACAAGGGTGGGCGCTTATTTTATGTGGGTAGCGGTACATCCGGACGCCTGGGTGTTTTGGATGCTGCAGAATGTCCTCCTACCTACAGTACTGCACCGGAAATGGTTCAAGGACTGATTGCCGGCGGCGAACAAGCAATGTTTATAGCCCAGGAAGGGGCAGAAGATTCTGAGCAATTGGGACGGGAAGATTTGCAGGGCAGAAAGCTTACCGGCAAAGACGTAGTAGTAGGTTTAACGGCATCAGGCCGTACTCCCTACGTAATAGGAGCTTTGCGCTATGCCAAAACGCTGGGTGTTGCTACTATCAGTATTGCTTGTTCTAAAGATCCTGAGGTAGGTAAGGTAGCTGATATCAGCCTGGTAGCACTGGTAGGGCCTGAAGTGGTGACCGGGTCAACCAGAATGAAGGCGGGTACAGCACAAAAATTGATTCTCAATATGCTGTCCACAGGTGCCATGATTAAACTAGGCAAGGTATACAGCAATTTAATGGTTGATGTGAAGCCTACTAATTTGAAATTAAAGGAAAGGGCCAGACGTATTGTCATGACTCTTGCCGATTGTGATAAAGAGACAGCACATAGGGCTTTGCTGGCAGTAGGTGGCAAGGTAAGAACGGCTGTAGAATTGATAAAGGGAGAGCATAATGACAAATAAGGAAATTGCGGCCGCTATTTTTAAACTGGTGGGGCCTAAAGAAAATATTCTTGATGTACAAAATTGCATGACCAGGCTACGGTTACAGCTAGTAGACAGAAACTATACCGATGGGCAATTGAAAAAAATTGCCGGTGTAAAAGGCGTGAATAACGCCGGACCGGAAGTGCAAATTGTGTTGGGACCGGGACTGGCACGGGCAGTAACAGAAGAATTTAAACATATACTGGAAAATCCTGCTGTTTTGACTGAGCAGGCTACTGTACAGCCTGCGGATTTTGGTGTGGGTGATGGCAAGGCTCTGCACGCTTCCATTAAAGCTAAAAATGCTACACCTTTTAAGCTGGCCCTCAAGAAGATTGCTAATATCTTTATGCCTTTGGTGCCTGGCTTTATTGGTTGCGGTTTGCTTACCGGGTTATTGAACATTATTATTAAAATAGACCCTGCCTTAGCCAAGAACGCTGTAGTGCAAATGCTGGCCATTGCCGGTAACGCAGTATTTTGGGGAATGAACCTGTTTGTTGGTATTAATACGGCAAAAGAATTCGGTGGTATGCCTATTATAGGTGGTATTATGGGTGCCATTGTTACCCATCCAGGCCTTAGTAATATTACTTTGTTTGGCAGTAAGCTGTTGCCGGGCAGAGGTGGTATCATTGCGGTTATTCTGGTGGTAATTTTTGCTGCTTATTTGGAAAAATGGTTGCATAAGACAGTGCCGGTCATGTTGGATTTATTTTTAACCCCTTTTTTGACTATTGGTATTTCTACTTTGATAGCACTTTGTGTTTTGCAACCGCTAGGTGGAGTAATTTCTGAACAAATCGGTTTCCTGGCTACTACAGCTGTAGAAAAGGGAGGCGCTTTTACAGGCTTTATCTTGGGTGGGATTTGGTTACCCATGGTTATGCTGGGTATTCATCAAGGTATGACGCCCATCCATGCCGAGCTTCTATCCCGCTATGGAGTTACTATTTTGTTACCGATTTTAGCTATGGCCGGTGGCGGCCAGGTAGGTGCCGCTGCGGCAGTGTATTGCAAGACCAAAAGCGCTAGGGTCAAAGAGACAGTGGCTTCCGCTTTGCCGGTTGGTATAATGGGAGTAGGAGAACCATTAATTTATGGCGTTACTTTGCCGTTGGGCAAGCCTTTTATAGGCGCTTGCCTGGGGGGTGCTTTGGGTGGCGCTGTACAAGCCTACGGCGTGGTAGGAGCTTCCGGTCTGGGCTTGTCCGGGTTGCCACTGGCAGCAAGTGCCAATAATATTCCTGTTTATCTTATGGGCCTTTTGGTTTCTTATATAGGTGGGTTTGTAGCAACTTGGTTCTTAGGTTTTGATGATCCCAAGGAGGAGAAAACAGATGCTTAAAGGAATTTCAATCTATTTGGGGATGGAAAACACGCTGGAACAAAACAAGGAATTGATGCTGAAAGCCAGAGCTTATGGTTTTACCAAGGCATTTCTGTCCTTGCATATTCCGGAGGCAAAGGAAAATGTCATTCAGGCAGAACTTGGTGATGTTACGGCTTTAGCCAATAAAATACACATGGACCTTTTAGCAGATATTACAGCTACTACCAAGGTAGCAGGGGGTATTTCTCAGGTCCGGCTGGACGACGGTTTCACTCCTCAAATGGTTGTAGATTATCTTAAGGAGCATCCTGATCATAAAGTAGTGCTTAATGCTTCTACGGTAACAGCAGCTTTTATGGATGAATTACAGCAGCTACAGGTGCCTGCTGACCGGCTGGAAGCTTTGCATAATTTCTATCCCAGACCTCATACCGGCTTGGGAGAAGAGTTCTTTTTAAAACAAAATACTATGTTAAGGTCCCATGGACTGAAGGTCGGTGCTTTTGTGCCAAGCCAAACCGGCAAAAGAGGGCCGGTTTTTGAAGGACTGCCTACCTTGGAAGCAGACAGGCAGGGCAATACGGATCTAGGGGCTCGGCATTTAGCCGCCTTGAATTTGGATGCTATTTTCATTGGCGACAATAATCCCAGTGAGGAAGAGCTGCAGGCGTTAGGTGAAGTAAAACCGGGGCAAGTTGATTTAACCTTGGAAACCAAAGGGTCTGTACCTTATCTGGAAGAATTAGTTGGGAGGACTTTAAAGGTTCGACCCGACGAAGCCAGAGATGTGATAAGAGCCTTGGAAACCAGACGTATGGCCAAAAATTGGGATATTGCTCCCCATAATGCCATTGCCAGACAGGTAGGGGCGGTCACCTTGGATAACAATCTGGCCGGCCGTTACAAGGGAGAGCTGGAAATAATTAAAAAACCTTTGGAAGCAAGCAAACGGGTAAATGTTATTGGTCAGATACCACAGGAAGAATTGTTCTTATTATCTTACTTAAAAGCGGGAGTTTCTTTTAGTTTTAAAGCAAAATGAGGTAAAAATAGGCTAAAAGTAACAAAAAAACCGAATAAATTGTGAACATCTTGAAAAAACATTCGAAATGATTGCTAACTATAAGCTAAAATGTTAAAATACTTCTGTTGTTAAAAGGCCTTTGGCCACAGAAATTAAGATAGGGGGAAGTATTGTGATACCACGTTATACCAGTAAGGAAATGGGTTCTATTTGGACGGAAGAAAATAAATTCCGTACTATGTTAAAGGTTGAAATTTTGGCTTGCGAAGCCATGAATAAATTGGGCAATGTGCCTGATGCTGCTTTAAAGGAGATCAAAGAAAAAGCCAATTTTAATTTGGACAGAATGCATGAAATTGAGAAAGTTACCAACCATGATGTTATCTCTTTCCTTACCAGCATTGCCGAATATGTAGGGGATTCTTCCAAATATATTCATAAGGGACTTACTTCCAGTGATGTGAACGATACTGCTTTGGGTGTTCAGATGAAACATTCTGCTGAGATTCTTATTGACCTGGAAAAGAAATTGCACGAGGCTTTGAAAGTACAAGCTGCTAAATATAAAAATACTATTTGCATTGGCCGTACCCATGGCATTCATGCTGAGCCAATGACCTTTGGCTTGAAGTTTGCTTTGTGGATGGATGAAACAGAACGTAATATTGAAAGATTGGAATTAGCTAAAAAATATGTTTCTGTAGGCAAGCTTAGTGGTGCGGTAGGGACCTACTCCAACATTGATCCTTTTGTAGAAAAGTATGTTTGCGAAAAGCTGGAAATCGCTCCTGCTAAGCTAGCTACGCAGGTTATTCAAAGAGATAGACATGCTTTCTATCTGACGACTATTGCTGTGTGTGGCGCTTCTTTGGAGAAGATGGCTACAGAAATTCGTAACCTGCAAAGAACAGATATCAGAGAAGCAGAGGAGTACTTTGCTCCCGGCCAAAAGGGTTCTTCTGCTATGCCTCACAAACGTAATCCGATTACTTGTGAAAAAATTTGCGGCATGGCAAGATTATTGCGTGGCAATGCCATAGCAGCTTTGGAAAATGTAGCATTATGGCATGAAAGAGATATTTCCCATTCTTCCGTAGAGAGAGTTATTTTGCCGGATAGCACCATTGCTTTGGACCACATGCTTCGTAAGTTCACTAACATTGTAGAGAAGCTTTTGGTTTATCCAGATGCAATGCTAGCCAATCTTAATAAGACCGGCGGGCTTATTTTCAGCCAAAACCTCTTAATAGCTTTAGTAAGCAAGGGAGTGCTTCGCGAGGATGCTTACAAGTGGGTACAAAGGAATGCCATGGCTCGCTGGTTGCAAGGTGCTGATTTTAAGACCAACGTGGAAATGGATGAAGACATTAAGAAATATATGACTAAAGAAGAAGTGGATAAATGCTTCGATCCTAAACCTATGCTGAGAAATATAGATTTGATTATGGCCCGTTTTGGCCTATAAGGAGATGTTTTTATGTCAGCAGTTGTAGTAATTGGCGCTCAATGGGGCGACGAAGGTAAAGGCAAAATTGTAGATTATCTGGCACAAAAAGCCGATGTTGTGGTACGTTATTCCGGTGGCTCCAACGCCGGTCATACCGTAGTGGTTGATGATGTTGCTTATAAGCTGAGACTTTTGCCCAGTGGCATTTTATACAAAGATAAAACCTGTTTCCTTGGTAACGGCGTGGTCATTAATCCCAGAGTAGTATTGGCAGAGATTGAGGACATGCAAGCGAAGGGCATTGATACTAACCATTTGAAAATCAGTGACAGAGCTCATGTAGTTTTCCCTTATCACGAAAAATTAGATGAGCTTCAGGAAATTGCTTTGGGCAAAAACAAAATCGGTACCACTAAAGGCGGCATTGGTCCTTGCTATATGGATAAAGCTGCCCGTACCGGTATTAGAATGTGTGACTTGATAGATCCGGATACTTTGGCAGAAAAATTACAGGTACAATTAGCTGCTAAGAATACCTTGTTTACCAAAGTGTATGGTGCTGAGCCCTTGGCTTATGAACCAATGCTGAAGGAATATTTGGGCTATGCAGACAAGCTTCGCCCTTATGTTACTGATGTTAGCGTAGCACTAGGCGATGTTTTCGATGCGGGTAAAAAGGTGCTTTTCGAAGGTGCCCAAGCTACTTTTCTAGATATTGATTATGGCACATATCCATATGTTACCAGCTCCAATCCTACGGCAGGTAATGCTGCAACAGGTGCCGGTGTTGGTCCCAGAAATATTTCCCATGTCATTGGTGTAGTGAAAGCGTACACTACCAGAGTAGGTGAAGGACCTTTCGTTTGCGAGCTTTTTGATAAGGATGGCAACTATCTGAGAGAAACAGGACATGAGTATGGCACAGTTACCGGTCGCCCACGTCGCTGCGGTTGGTTGGATGCTTTCATGGTTAAATATTCTGCCCGCATTAACAGCATGGATTATTTGGCTATTACCAGGCTGGATATTCTTGATAAAATGGACAGCATTAAAATGTGCGTAGGCTATGAAATTGATGGCAAGCCTATTGCCAACATTCCTGCTGATCTGAAAATTTTAGCTAAAGCAAAACCTGTTTACGAAGAATTTCCGGGTTGGAAACAAGATATTAGTGGTATTAAAACTTACGATGCTCTGCCTGCTGCAGCAAGAAAATATGTTGAAAGACTCAGTGAAGTGGTTGGCGTGAAGTTGGGTATAGTGTCTGTTGGACCTAACAGGGCACAAACTATTGTGTTAAAAGAATTATTTTAAAAATATTTTAACCATTTTGTTATTGCAACGAAAATTCGTGCTATACTTATAGTAGCGGAGTTTCCGTTGCAATATTTTTATTTAGGGAGAGTGATTGGAATGACAAAGAAAGTATTGGCAGCAGTTATCTTAACAAGTATGTGTGTGGCATCTGTAGCAGGCGCTACCCCTATGACAGAATTTAAAAAAGGTGAGGCACAAATCGATATTGCCGGCTGGCAGCATGGTGGTGTTTTTGATAAAATTTCTGGAACCAAGTATGATGGCGACAGCAAGATTGGTTTTGTGGGAACAGCTACCTACGCCATTGCTGACAAATGGGGCCTGCAATATGGTTACCATGATTTAACAACAGGTGATTTAAACAATGGTAGAGAGGATTCTCACGTTGGTGGTTATCAAAACGAAGTTAATGCATTGTATAGCTTTGATCCACATGCTGCAGCTTATATCGGCTGGAATCGTATTCACACCAATTTAGGTGGGACTCATAATGATAATAATCTAGCTCAATTGGGTATAGTAGCTAAAACTGCTTTAGCTGACAAGCTGGATTTGTATGGTAACTTTGCAGTTGGTTCCCAGAAGACTTATATGGGTGAAGCAGGCTTGGGATATAAGCTTTCTGACAACCTTGATTTGAATGCAGGGTACAGATATTTAAAGTCTTCTGCCGTTATGCAAAGTGAAGACTATACTTGGAAGGGCTTCTTCATGGGCCTGTCTGGTCGTTTTGGTGGACACAAGACCGAAGCCATGGCTACTGAGTCTCCTAAGACCGTAACTTCTAATACTGCTCCTGCTGTAGTAGAACCCGCAGCCCCGGCAGTAGCAAATGACTACTATTTCAATAGCGTTCATTTTGACTTTGATAAAGATGATATCAGAGCAGACCAAGTTGCCAATGCTGACAGCATTGTTTCAGCTGCTAAGCAAACAGGTCATGTCTTCAAACTGGTTGGCAACACTGATGGCATCGGTAACAACACTTACAACGATGATCTTTCCAAACGTCGTGTAGATAACGTTGCTGCTTATGTAAAGGCACACGGTGTTCCTGCTTCTCAAATCGTTACTCAATACAAGGGCAAGAATGATCCTGCCCAAACTAACGACACTGAAGCCGGTAGAGCAGCCAACCGTCGTGTAGATGTCTTCGAACATAAATAATTTGAGCGAACACAATAATCTGGCGAATACTGTTTCGTAAATTCAAAAGAGACCTTCGGACATACGTTTATTGTATAGTCCAAAGGTCTCTTTCTCGTTGTTGCTTTCTACGCCGTCTCTTGGCATTCTTAAGTTTATTTTTAAACGCACGCCTTCTAAATGGCCTTAAGGTCTGTGCAGTCTGCAACTTTTTTGAATTATGATAATTGCACTGTTGTTATGACAATTATTACTAAAAGGTATATAATAAAAACATAAGTGACAACAAAAGCAGTGCTGGGTTTTTTAAGGGAGTAATAATATAATCTGTTTAATAAACAATTGACAGGAGAGGGTTGCTATGGGGAATTGGCAACAGATAAAATCTACAAGGCGGGGCATAGGAAAAGTTATGCTTTTTCTATGCCTATTTTTATGCCTTTTTGTAGCAGGCAAAACTCAGGCAGCCGGGCAGAAGACCATCAAGGTTGGTTATGACACAGCAGGAGTACTGACCAGTAAGGATACTGAAGGAAACTTTAGAGGGTACAACGTAGAGTTCCTTTATGAGATTGCCAAGTACACCAATTGGAATTACGAATATGTTCCTTATCAGGCTTGGGGCGAGGCACTTGCGGCGCTGGAAAAGGGAGAAATTGATCTTTTGCCTACGGTGCTTAAAACCCCCGAACGGGAAAAAACCATGCTTTTTGCCAATCATTGGATGGGCATGATCCATGTGGCCTTGGTAGTGCCAAAAGGAGATAAAAGCCATTTTTATGGTGATATAGATTCCCTGCAGGGCATGCGCATTGGTATAAGGCGTAACACTAAGGATGCTGCTGATGTAATGAACTGGGCCAAGGATGTTAACCTGAAGTGCCAGCTTTCCGAGTATCAAGATAATAAGGACCTTTTGGCGGCTTTAGATACCGGTAAGATTGATGCAGCAGGACTGAGCTATATTGGTCTGGCACGAAAATATAGTACTGTGATGGAATTCGCCCCTCAGGAAATGTATTTTGCTGTTGCTCCGCAAAGACATGACTTAAAGCTGGAGCTGGATAATGCTTTAGGGCAGATTGGCGTTTTAAATCCCGAATTTTATTCTAATGCCATAGATCAATTAACCGGTCAGGAAGCCAATCCGTTACCTATTTTTAGCGTTAAGGAAAAAGCTTTTATTGATCAAGGTAAACCTGTGCGTGTTACTTTCCTGCGTCAGGCCCAACCGTTTTCCTTCTTGGATAGCAATGGTCGGGAGCAAGGTGTTTTGATTAAACTGCTAGCTAAGATTAGTGAGTTGTCAGGTCTGAAATTTACCTATGTTGAGGTAGATAATCCTGATGAGGCAGGTAAGGCTGTTAAAGAAGGCAGAGCAGATATAGTAGGGCGTATCACCAATAATTTGTTTTATGCCAAGCAAAAACAATTGCGCCTGACTACACCTTATACCAATATACCTATGGTAGAAATTTCTAAACCGGGTACCCAACAAATTCATAAGATAGGCATGATAGAGCACTGCCAATTGGATACCATCCTGGATAAACAATGCGTAGAACAAGCACAAGGTTCTGGTAGAAAGAACGAAGTAAAAAGCGATATTCAGCTTTTCCCAACAGCAGCAGCCATGTTTCAGGCTTTGACAGAAGACAAAATAGATGCGGTGTACTGTGATGCAGTTACTGCCGAGATTTTTACGGAGCAACAACGAACATCACAATACAAAACGATTGTTTTGCAGCCTTTTACCTATAACTTTACACTAGGCGTAAGCACTCGGTCTGATGCTGCGCTGGCTTCTATTTTGGATAAAAGCTTACGTTGCATTGGCGCCAAGGAAGTAGACGAAATGTTTATGCAAAGCCGCCTGGAAAGAGCAACAACGCTGAGAGGTATGCTGGAAAGAATGCCCGTATCTTATATGGCGGCATTTGGTATTTTTCTCTTGGCTTTGATTGTGGGGCTTATTATTGCTCTTGTTAGGCTGAGTAAACACTCTCGTGAAAAGATGGCTATTATGGCACAGGCGGCAGCTACCGAACAGGAAAAATTAAGAATTACAGCTTTGGAGAAAAGTGCGGAGGAAAAAAATCAGTTCTTTGCCAATATCAGCCATGATATGCGTACTCCCTTAAATGCTATTATTGGATTATCTCAGCTAGCTAGTGAAGAGACGGTTTCTGACGTAGTAAGGGACTATTTAAATAAAATCCAATCCTCCGGCGATTTACTTAAGAGTCTTATTAACGATACCTTGAATATATCTAAGCTAAATAGTGGTAAAGCAGTTCTTAAATTAGAGCCGGTAGCTTGCGAAGAATTGTTTAATGATGTGGTGGTGCCCATCCAAGAGGCTGCCGCAGCCAAGCATATTGAATTTGTTGCGGATAGGAGCGGGGCAGATTGTAAATATATTTTGGCGGATAAATTGAATCTGGAAAAAATTCTTTTAAATCTTTTAACCAATGCGGTAAAGTATACACCTAATGGTGGTCATATTAGTTTTATCGTTCAAAAGGAGCAGAGGACTAATGGTGTTAATCTCGTAACCATAAAGGTACAGGATGACGGCATTGGCATGTCACCGGAGTTTCTGCCACATATTTATGATACTTTTTCTCAGGAGAATGAGGCCAGCCCCGGTACCGGTTTAGGTATGGCCATTGTAAAGAGACTGGTAGACTTAATGAATGGTACTATTGAGGTGGAAAGCATTAAAGGTAGGGGGACTACCTTTACCGTGCAGCTACCCATTGCTGAGGTCAGGGATTTAACCAAGTTTCCTAATCAAGAAAGTGAGGAAAATGCTGACCTGGAAAAATTGCATGACACGAAAGCCTTGCTCTGTGAAGATAACGAGATAAATCGTCAGATTGCAGCTGCTGTTTTGAAACGGCAGGGAGTAGCAGTAGTGGTAGCAGAAAATGGGCAAAAGGGGGTAGAGATTTTCAAAAACAGCGCTCCTAATGAGTTTGCATTTATTTTGATGGATGTCAGAATGCCAGTAATGGATGGCATGGAAGCAACTACTTGTATTAGGGCCTTGCACAGAACTGATGCAGCTACGGTGCCTGTTATTGCTCTTACGGCCAATACCTTCCAGGAAGATATCGATGCCTGCTTACAAGCTGGTATGAATGATCATGTTGGTAAGCCGATTAATCCTAAGACCTTGTATGCAACGATAGCAAAATATTTGAACTAGCAAAAAAATCCGTGAGAATTTTCTCACGGATTTTTTGTCTTATTTTTACTTTTTCTTTTTACCAAGATAAGCAGCCTTAATCTCAGGATTTTCTAATAATTCTGCGCCAGTACCTTCCATGGCAATCCTGCCGGTTTCCAGTACATAGGCTTTATCAGCCACCTTCAAGGCCATGTTGGCATTTTGCTCAATAAGCAGGATGGTTACACCTTGTTTATTGATTTCCTGAATAATTTTAAAAATATCCTTAATAACCAAAGGTGCTAGTCCTAAGGAAGGCTCGTCCATCATCATGAGTTTGGGTTTGCACATAAGAGCACGGCCTACAGCCAGCATTTGTTGCTCGCCACCGGATAAAGTGCCTGCCATCTGCCAGGAACGTTCTCCCAGACGAGGGAAAAGGTCGTAGACACTTTGTAAATCTTTTTTGATGCCATCGGTGTCTTTACGCATATAAGCACCAATACGAAGATTTTCTGCAACAGTCAAATTAGGGAAAACGCGCCGTCCCTCCGGCACCAGAGTAATACCATTTTCTACAATGTTTTGAGAGTTTAGGCCGGTAATAATCTTGTCGTTGTAAGAGACTTGGCCGGATTCAGCTTTTACCAAGCCTATAATGGTACGTAGCAAAGTGCTTTTACCGGCACCATTGGCGCCAATCAAGGTAACAATTTTACCGTCGGCAACCTCTAGGGAGATGCCCTTTAAGGCTTCGATGCCGCCATAGGATACTACTAAGTTATCAACTTTAAGCATCTTCATCCTCCCCTAAGTAAGCGGTAATTACCCGCTGGTTATTTTGTACTTCGTCGGCAGTACCTTTGGCAATGGTTTCACCAAAGTCCAGCACGTAAATCTTGTCGCTGATTTCCATAACCAAGTCCATGTGGTGCTCAATCATGAAAACGGTAAGCTGGTAGGTGTCGCGAATCTCTTTAATAAAAGCCGTTAAGTCATCAGTTTCGTTGGGGTTCATACCGGCTGCCGGTTCATCCAAAAGCAGCAAATGGGGATGAGTGGCAAGAGCGCGAATGATTTCCAAACGACGTTGTTGTCCGTAGGGTAGAGCAGAGGCTTTTTCGTTGCGCATGTCCCACAGCTTAACGCTCTTTAACAATTCTTCCACTTCGGCTTCTGCTTGTCTTTCTTCTTTGTTGTACCAAGGCAAATGCAAGGTGGCAGACATGAAGTCGGATTTTAAATGCAAATGTTTAGCAATAATTACATTTTCATACACAGTTAAATCTTTAAACAAACGAATATTTTGGAAGGTTCTGGCAATACCCAATTTAGCAATGGTGCTAGGTTTTTGCGCAGTAATATTCGTTTCCTTCCCATTAACATCGGTAAAATAAACATTGCCTTTGGTGGGCTTGTACACACCGGTAATCATATTGAAAGCGGTTGTTTTACCGGCACCGTTCGGGCCGATGAGAGCAACAATCTTACCTTCTTCAATATCTAGCTGCAAATCTTTAACGGCAGTAACGCCACCAAATTGCATGGTCATAGGATCAGTACGTAGAACAATACTCATTTTGCTTGTACCCCCTTCTTAGAAAAATAGGCTAGGGGATGGCGGCAGAAATACACGAATTTATCCCAGGTAAATTCTTCTGTGCCCATAATACCTTTGCGCCAGAACAGCACGCAAACCATAAGAAGAACGGAGAACATTACCATACGGAAACCGGGGCGGAACAAGGGAATGGCTGCACCCATAATTTCCAAGGGCTCATCGAACACCCGCAAGTATTCCAGACCACCGGTTACAATAATGGAGCCCAGCATACTGCCTGTAATACTACCCATACCACCTAATACGATAATGAGCAGGAAGTTGTAAGTCAAAGTGAACAAGAAGTTCTTAGGATCTACGGTGCCCAAGAGAGCGCCGTATAAGCCACCGCCGATACCGGCGAAGAAAGCACTGATCATAAATGCTAAATTTTTGTGGAAGAACAGGTTAATACCCATAGCTTCGGCAGCAATTTCATCTTCGCGAATTGCCTTGAAAGCTCTGCCATAAGAACTGTTGATTAACAAAGTGATGAAAATAAAGGTAATCAAGGTTACCAAGAAAATAATACGCACATCGTTAAGCGGCGGAATATTTTTAATACCCAAAGCTCCGTTGGTAATGGAGGAAGCATTGGTGATGACAATACGAATGATTTCAGAGAAACCTAAGGTAGCAATGGCTAAATAATCACCGCGCAGCCTTAGCACAGGAGTACCAATGACAAAGGCGATTAAAGCAGCTACCAAACCACCAAAAATCAAAGCCACACCCAAGGGCATGTAGATGTTAATAATAGCTGGGTTCATGGGCGTAGCGTAGAAAACGCTGGGACGCATAGCCACAGGTACAGTGAAAATACCTACGGCATAGGCTCCTACTGCCATGAAACCGGCTTGCCCTAAAGCAAACTGACCAACGAAACCGTTGGTAATATTCATGGACAAACCAATGATGGCGTAAATCAAGCACAAGTTCACGATACGACGGACATAGGCATCCATTTCTAATTGAATAAAATTAGCCACGCCGAAGAGAACAATAATTGCTACGATAGAAAGTAAAATATTACGTTTTTTTGTGGTCATGGTTACACCTTCTCCGTAGTGGTTTCGCCTAACAGACCGGTTGGTTTATAGTACAGGATAATGATAAGTACTATGAAAGCAAAAGCATCACGATAGCCGGATAACTGAGGGAAGAAAGCCACAATAAGAATTTCGCCCAGGCCTAGGATAAAGCCTCCTAGTACAGCACCCTTAATATTACCGATGCCGCCGATAACAGCAGCAACGAAGCATTTCAAGCCGGGCATAACGCCCAGCATAGGAGTAATGCCTGGATATTTAACACCCCACATAAAACCACCAATGGCGGCTAGAGCACTGCCGATAATGAAGGTCATGGAAATTACGTTATCGATGTTGATGCCCATTACCCTGGCAATTTCATAATCTTTAGAAACTGCACGCATAGCCATGCCAATTTTAGTGTGGTTAACAATATGGAGCAGAATAAGCAAACAAACAATGGTAATAACAGGAATCATAAAACTGATAACCTGAATTTGTACGCTGCCTACAGAAACATTTTGTGCCAAGATGGGAATATCGGGGAAACGCATGGGCCTGCCGCTGAATAAATAGTTGGCCAGGTTTTCTAAAAGGAAAGAAGCACCGATGGCGGAAATCAGCACGGAGTTTTTCGGTGCATCACGCAAAGGTCTATACGCAGTGCGTTCAATGAGAGCACCCAAAAGGGCGGTAGCTACGATGGTTAGTAAAAAAGAAACGAACCATGGCAGATGGAACAAAGTGATACCAAAGAAAGCAAAGTAGCAGGCCATCATAACGATATCGCCATGGGCAAAGTTAATCATCAGCAAAATGCCATATACCATTGTGTAACCAATGGCAATCATGGCGTACAAGCTGCCCAGAGAAATACCGTTGGCCATATGCTGTGCAAAGCTGACGGCTGTCATGTTAGCAAAAGCTTGAAAGAAATCCATAGTCCACCTCAGAAGTAGTAAAAAAGAAGAGCTTCCTTAGGTTCAAGGAAGCGGGTCTTCATCACGTGATTACGTAAGTAAATCCGGCAGCGGGCTTAAGGCCCACTGCACGGCTACAAGGAATAATTAACGCTTTACATCTACGAAATCGATATATTTAAATTTAGCATCTTTAACAGTTTTGATAACTGCGCCCTTTAAAGGATCACCGTTCTTATCAAATTCGGTCTTGCCGGTTACCAGCTCTAAGCCCTTGGTAGCTGCAATAGCGTCACGAATCTTGGTGCTGTCATCAGTGCCGCCACGTTTCATAGCGTCATAAGCAATCATGTAAGCATCATAACCTAAAGCATTGAAGGCAGAGGGTTCGCCTTTGTATTCTTTAACATATTCTTCCATGAATTTCTTAGCTTCAGCAGTAGTTGCTCTTTCACGATCGAAAGCACTGGAGAAGGCGATACCTTCAACATCCTTACCACCTACATCGATGAACTCTTGGGTTTCCCAAGTATCGCCGCCCATGAAGGGAGCAGTAATACCTAGTTGACGAGCTTGTTTAATCAAGAGAGCAGATTCAGTAAAGTTGCCGGGTGCGAAAATAGCATCAGGATTTTTAGCTTTGATGTTTGTCAAAACAGCAGTGAAGTCTTTATCGCCGGTTTGATAGTTAGCAACATCTATAACCTGACCACCTAATTTTTCAAAAGCATCCTTGAAGAACTTAGCCAAACCAACAGCATAGTCATTGGAAACTTCTTGAACGATGGCAACCTTCTTGGCACCTTTCTTGAATGCGTAGTTAGCCATTACAGTGCCTTGGAATGGGTCAATGAAGCAAGCACGGAAATAATAATCATTGTTTAAGGTAACTTGAGGATTGGTGCAGCTGGTACCAATAGCCGGAACCTTAGCTTCTTTAACAATATTTCCTGCTGCCATAGCCAGAGAAGAACCATAAGTACCCAGGATAACCTTAACTTTGTCTTTTTCAATTAGGCGGGCAGCTACGTTAGCTGATTCAGCTTTATCTGATTTGTTATCGGCAACAACCAATTCAATCTTTTTGCCATTAACTTCCGGATGTAATTTGTTGGCTAGTTTAATACCGCGTAATTCCAATTCGCCGCCTGCAGCGTTATCGCCTGTTAAGGGAAGGAATACGCCTACTTTAACTGTATTGCCACCTTTACTATCGGCTGCTTTTTTATCACCGCCGCCGCAACCTGCTAATGTGCCAATGGCAAAAGCGGATGCTAAAGTTACTGCTAAAATTTTTTTGAGTTTCATTCTACATTTACCCCTTTTCTTTCGATGAAGTTATAAAAAATAAGATTTCAGAACACATGCTATTATACCATGGTAAAAACACCTTTACAACAACAGTTTTTTATAAAAAAGATTACAAACAAGCAAAGAAATAATCATAATGTGTAAAATAATGAAAGGTTATTTAGGAATATTCTTCTAAATAAATACAAGAGTGCTGTGTAAAAAACACTAAAGTAAAAGCGCCTATACACACGTCCACCTTGAGAGGACGTAAATTAACGCAAAAACGTGTGAATTTAAGAAAGTGTTTTTAATAATATTGAAAAAATGATATAATTACTTTGGGTTTTTATCACAATTTTTTAAATATTTTAAACATAAAAATTAGAGGATGGACAACTTATGCAGAAACGGAAAGTTTTTTTGGGGACTAGTTTACTTACTTGCAGTGTTTTATTTTCTCAGACGGCTTTAGCTGTTACTACTCCGGATCAGCGTACTCTGGGCGGCAGTGCTCCTGCTGCGCAGGTCAATCAGACACGCGCTTATTTGGAGGAGCAGGCTTTGCGCAAGCGCTTAGAACAAGAACAACAACAGCAAAGGAGCCAGGTGGAAGCACCGGCAATTGTTTCTGAGCAAAAGCCAAAGGTGGAATCGGTTTTTACTTTGGCTGATATTAATTTTTCTCCTTCTCAGGTTTTTACAGAGAAGGAATTAGAGCAGTTAAAGGCACCCTATCTGCATAAGAGTATTGATGTAGATTTACTTTATTATTTAATAAATAAAATTAATGAATTATATAAGGAAAAAGGCTATGTGGTCTGCAGGGCTTATCTGCCGGTACAGACTATAAGCGAAGGCGTGGCACGCATTACTTTAGTGGAAGGCAAAACCGGCAATATTGATGTAGTAAACAATAATAGTACAAGTAAAAGTTATATTGCATCTGTCAAGAGAAAGTAGACACCAATAAAAACAAAACTCAGAACCCTGATTCAGTTTTAAACGGGATTGTAAATAATGCTGTGGTTGACCCTGTAAACAGACTGTGGTTGACCTGTTGCAAAATCTGTGGTGGGGGCTGTTGCATTTCCTGTGGTTGACCTGTAACACTTCTGTGGTGTGCTGACCCCCTAAAGTTAGAATTTAGGTCTAACTTTAGGGGGTCAGCACACCACAGTTTTGTGACAGCCTGACCACAGATTTTGCAACAGCCCAAAATTGGCAAAAAAGTAAATTTTTCGAAACCACAGAAAATGTTACAGGGGTGGCCACACCACAGTGAATGTAACAATACTTAAAAAAATATCCACCCTAAGGGGTGGATATTTTTTGCTATTGTTGTTTGAATTTGTTTTGCTTGTATAAATAGTAGGCACCTTGGTACCAGGTGACAGCCTCATCTTTCAAGGTAGGGTCAGCTTTTTTAGGTGTATAATCACTGGTTAACCAATTATCAATGTGATATTGAGTAACGGTTTTGTTGGGGCCGAGAATGACGAGCTCATCGCCTTTTACATAGCCCAATAACTGATAGGTGCTAATGAAAGCTCGTTCCTTGCCTTCCGGTACCTGATTAATATCCAATCCCAGAAAAGAGGTTTGATAAGAACGACCTAACATACCAAGTAAAGTGGGCGCCAAATCCATTTGACTGATTAGACGATTATTTACGCCGGGTGAGATTAATTGGGGAGCATAGACAAGGCAGGGAATTCTATATCTGTGGACAGGCAGCTCAGTTTTACCTGCTACGCCGGCCTGGTGATCAGCAATAACAACAAAAACTGTATTTGCAAACCAAGGTTTTTGGGAGGCTCGTTCCAGAAAATCATGAATAGCCCAATCTGTATAGGCCACACCACCCTTACGATAGCCTTGTGGTTGATTTACACGGCCTTCCGGGAATTTCCAGGGACGGTGATTGGTGGTAGTCATGACCATTTCAAAAGCAGGCTCTTGGTTGGCAAAATGTTGGTCCAAGGATTTTAGTACCTGTGAGAAAAGAATTTCATCGGCAACACCCCAAATAGTCTCATTAAATATTTCTTCCTTGGGTATGGAAACATGGTCTTTGACTGTATAGCCGTTGTTTTCAAAAAAATAGTTCATGTTGTCGAAGTAACCATAGCCGCCATAAATAAAATCACTTTTGTAGTTGAAACCATCTAATACATAGCCCAAAGTCTGTTGATTTTCGCAATCCAGGCGTCTTACAATAGACTGACCGGGAGTAGGCGGCAGGGAAAGAGAAATAGCTTCCAAACCTCGCACTGTTCGGGTACCGGTTGCTAACATCTTGGTAAAAATGTAAGATTCTTTAGCTAATTTATCTAGATAAGGTGTGTAAGATTCCTTGGCGCCAAAGGCGCCTACGTAATCAGAACTCAAACTTTCTACGGTAATTACTACTATGTTAGGCTTTTTATCACTTAAGTTATTCTGGTTTACTATTTTTCTGGTTACATCATCCTTGTTTACATAGGTGCTATTGGAGGTTTGTAAAAGGTTGCGTAAAGAAGCTACTACCTTAGCATCATTTTCTGTTACATAAAACTGATTATAGTTTAATTCGTTATTGAAAAAAGCATACACGAAACAGTAGGGACCGTTACCGGCAATTTCCTGGTCATAAATGTTGGCACTTGCCTCATGACGCCATTTTTCCTGTACTACGTTGGGAAGAAGAAATGCTAAAACCAGAGCAGCGGCAAAACTGCAACCAAATTTCTTCCAGGAAACAGGCTTTTTGGTTAAAGGTATTAACTTAGTTTCCAGGTAGGTGGTAAGCAGTGCAACTATAACAATGACGGGAACCATGATAAACATGGCTCTTGATTCTACAATCATACCTACGACTTCTGTGGTATAGATGAGGTAATCTACAGCAATAAAGTTAAAATTGGTATAAAACTCTTGCCAGAAAAAGAATTGGCTGACAGCCACGAAAAACAGGAAAAGATTCATAAAAAAAGTAGTAATGACGATAGGTATCTTGCTTTTCTTTTTGCCAAACCAACCTGTTGGTAGGGAAAATAATAAAAGAGCCAGAGGCAGGCAATAATAGAAACCGGTCATACTGTCATAGATGAAGCCGATGCCATAGGTCCTAAATAAATCTAAGATATGAAATGAAGCAGACTTCCAGGCAGTCAAAAAAAAGACAGTGCGAAGCACTGCCTGTACAAGCAAGTAAAAGATAAATTGCAAACCAACATATTTTATACAAGTTTTTTTCATTTTCTTATTCCTCACGAATCATAATGAATTCTCTTCGTGATTATACCGCTTTGGCTACCAATATACTAGGCTAAAATTAAGAGAAAATTAAAATTTTAATATGGCTTTAATTTGTTCATCGTACAATACACTTGCAAAATGTTATTTTAATAATGTTATAATGTGAATAATCATTGTGGAGGAAAAATATGAAAATCTTAGTTGTGGAAGATGAACCGGCTTTAAATAAAATTATTGCCAAAAGATTAAAAAAGGAAAATTACGCTGTGGATAGTGCTCTGGACGGTGCAGAAGCCCTGGAATATTTGGCGGCTACTGAGTATGATGCCGCTATTGTAGATATTATGATGCCTAAATTGGATGGTCTGAGCCTGGTAAAAAAGCTGCGGGCTCAAAATAATCTTTTGCCGGTTCTGTTCCTAACAGCTAAAGATACCCTGGAAGACAAAGTTAACGGTCTGGATTGCGGAGGGGATGATTATTTGGTAAAACCCTTTGAGTTTGAAGAACTCTTGGCTAGGATAAGAGTGCTTTTAAGGAGACAGCCTGACTTTGGCAATAATGAGCTTTGTCTTGAAGATTTAGTTCTGGACACGAAAAAACATAGTGCTGCCAGAGGTGGCGAGGATTTAAATTTGACCGCTAAAGAGTTTAAAATTTTGGAATATTTATTGCGCAATACAGGGGCAGTGCTTTCTAGAGAACAAATTCAGGATCATGTCTGGGATTTCTCTTATGAAGGTGCTTCCAATATGATTGATGTGTATATTAATTCTCTGCGCAAAAAAGTAGACAAGGATTTTCCTAATAAATTGCTGCACACAATACGAGGTGTGGGTTATGTTCTTAAGAAGGATTAACAGAATAAAAAAATTGCTAAACCTAATTCTTTTTGCCAAAAGTTCTGTGGAGAGAATGCTACAGGATATTCCTATCTCTGTAAAGGTAACAGCTTGGTATACCATGTTCATGACCATAATCTTCGTTTTGGTTGTAGCCTTTGCTTTTAAATTTTCCGAGAATTTTCGTATGCAGGCAGCTGCCGGGGCTTTACAAAAACAGGTGGAGTTAGCCGCTAGACGCCCGGATAAATTTGATGAGCATGAGGATGATGTTTATCTTTCCACTTATGATCATAATGCCACAAAACTTAAAGGTAAGTTACCAAGCGGATTTCCTCAGGAAGCACCACTGGTCCCCAATAAAGGGGTACAAAAATTTAGGGATAACAATAAAGAATATTGGTATTTTGATTTGCCGATAATACAGCCTAAAGGTGCCCCGCTCATTATACGCGGGGTTATCTCCGTGGACAAAATGAATCGTAAAACTGATTTGTTTTTGCTAGGTCTATTACTGGGGTTGCCCATTTTTATTATTGTGGCTGCTTTAGGTGGCTATAAAATTATTAAACACGGTTTCCAACCGGTACGCGCTATCAGTGCAACAGCCCAAGACATAGGCGAAACCAATGACTTGTCACAGAGAATTGATATAGGGCCAGGCCATGATGAGATTCACCAGATGGCTGCCTCGTTTAACACCATGCTTGCCAAGGTAGAGGATTCTGTGCAGCGTGAAAAAAGATTTTCTTCCGATGTTTCCCATGAATTGCGTACTCCGGTGGCAGTTATTATGGCAGAAAGCGAATATGGACGTGACTGTGTCACTACGGCTGAAGAGGCTAGGGAGGGTTTTGTCTCCATTCATGAACAAAGTCAAAAGATGGCCTCCTTAATCAATCAGCTTTTAGATTTAGCTCGTTTGAACAATAGAAAAACTATTGCCAAGCAAACTTTTGATTTTTCTCAAATGGTAGCAGCAACTTGTACGGATTACCAAATATTGGCGGAGGCCAAGCAATTAATACTCCAAACAACACTTGAATCACAGCTTACTGTTCAGGGCAACGAAGTACTTTTGCAACGTATTCTGTCTAACTATCTGGATAATGCCTTAAAATTTTCTAAAAGTATTATTACCGTCATACTCCACAAGCAAGCAGAGAAGGTACTGCTGTGCGTAGCAGACGATGGTGTGGGAATGGATGAAACGGCTTTGAAGAGAGTATGGGACAGATTTTATCAAACAGATGTCTCCAGAAATAAGAAAAGTAATTCAGGCTTGGGGTTAGGGCTGGCTACGGTTAAGGCTATAGCAGAGCTGCATGGTGGCAGGGTTTGGGCTGAGAGTACAGCCAAGCAGGGGAGTAAATTCTATTTGGAGTTATAATTTTTATCCTTTTCAAAAAAGTTTTGCTTCTTAATTTTCCTTTAATTTGCAACTGTTATTCTTAAACCAGTTCAAATAAAGGAGGCAGTTATAATGACTGAAGAAACAAAAAGAACTCTAAATAATATAAAAGAGAATATTACAACAACAGGTAAGAAGGTATTTTCACCTAAGCATCTAAAGAAAGGAGCAGGAATATTGGTGGTCCTGGCTATCTTTGGTGCAGGTGGGAAATATTTTATTCATCAGAATAAGGTAGAAGCAAAAACCAGAGCTGAAGAAGCACGTACAACTTTATTACAAAATATGGCAGCTCAAAATAACATAACCTTAAAAAGTACGGATGAAATAAAAAGTACTATAGCACAAGCCTTAGGTGCAGATGCCAACCAAGTAACCTTCCAAAGCGTAAATCTGATTTCTCCCACTTTTGACAAAGCTGACAAAGGAGAGAAAGAGGACAAAAAGGAAAATAAATACAAACATGAGGACAAACATGAAAAGGATAAAAAAGAACATAGCAGGGATAACGACAGGTACGAAAAGAACGACAAGAAGTTTTATAAACAAAATGATGGCTTCCAAGAGACTCAAAAACAAGCTGGTGTACTTGATGCAAAAACACAAGCAACTCCTGAACCGAAATCTGTACCGGAAGGACAAGCTCCAATACCTCAGGGAGCAACCGTGCCTAATGTAGCTCCTGCTGCATTGCCACCGGCTCCGTTTGCACCCAAACAAGCACCTATGTTTTACAATGTTAAATGTAGTAAAGACCAAGTTAACTATAAATTTTTAGTAAATGCTCAAGATGGTAAAATTTTGCGTAGCGAGGTAGAAGCCTCCAAATTTGGTTTTTTAGGCAAATAAACGCAATAAAAGCTCCCCTGTACTGCAGGGGAGCTTTTATTTTAAGAGGCGGGAAAACAATTGACTTTTTGGAACTTTTGAGCTAATATTAGTTAGCTAGTTAATTACTTTGGAGGTTTATTATGAAATTCGGAGTTTTCCCTATTAGAAAAGAATTGGAAGCTATTAAAACCAAGATGCCTGAGGTAAATCCGGCCTCCGTAGTAGCTATGCTGCACATTTTGCAAACAGATGCCGCTATTCATGCTCAAATATATGATATTTTGGAGCAGCAGTATCAACTATCAGAGGGCAAGCTAAGTGTTATGATGGTACTTTACGAGCATCCGGAGGGAGTTGCTCCTTCGGTGTTGGCAGAAAATGCCGGTGTGTCCAGGGCTACTATTAGCGTCATGCTAACCAGAATGATCAGGGACAATCTGATTGTCACCGGTGCCGACAGCGAGGATGCCAGGGGCAAGGTGGTATATCTCTCTAAAAAGGGTCGCACACTTCTTAATAATATTTTACCGGACCATTTCCTACGTATATCTAAACTCATGGGACGATTAAAGCAAGGTGAGCAGGAACAGCTGATTCTGCTACTACAGAAATTGGTTCCCGGCAATTAAAAAATAATACTTCACCTTTTCAAGAGGTGAGTATTATTTTTAATAAAATGATTAGTCAGCTAACTTGTTTAAGGATGAGGAGAAAAATATGAATATTCATCAACGTTCGATTAAAATTGGGGTTTTCTTTTTGGTACTTTTGGTGTTGTCAGGAATTTTTCTGTGTTTTACGGGACATGATGCAGTGGTGTTGGCCACTAAAAAGAAAGCAGGAATCCTTACTGCTGAACAGGTGAAGGTTTCTTTTAACTCGGTAAGCGGTAAATTAAACAAAGAAGCAGTTAAGGAAGCTCAGGAAGTGAAAAAAGGGGATGTGCTACTGGTTCTCGATAGTACAGACGTAGATTTGAGTATTGAAAAATTGCAAGCTCAGATTGCTCAATTACAGGCTCAAATTAATTCCGGTAATGGCAGTATCAATGTAGGCTTTGCCAAAACAGATACGGAAGAAATACAGACTCTTCGTCAGGTGGATCAACAGCAAGCAGCTGTTAGTGCCTCTGTGGCTACCTACGAAAATGCCAAATTGGATTATGACCGCAAAGTAACCTTGGAAAAACAAGGTGCCATAGCCAAATCCACCTTGGATGCAGCCAGGATGGCTATTCAGGTAGCTGCTGCCGACGTGGCTCAACAAAAAAATTTGTTGGCTAAGTTGCTGGGAGGAGCAGGTAGCGGCGAGACACTGCCTACTATTGCCAATGAACGCCGTACTTTGGAAAATCAACGTAATGACGTAGCAGCGCTGGAGCAACAAAAGAAGTATTTAGAGGTACAGCTGAAAGAAGCCAAGATTCAAAAAGACCGTTTAACCTTGCGTGCACCGGAAGATGCCAAGGTGCTAAAGATTTTGGCTAAGCAGGGTGAAATGGTTTCGGCTAATACACCGGTAATTCTTTTGGAAAGCAAAAGGGACTACTACGATATTTACATCAGTGAACAGCAGGCAGCCAATCTGAAAGAAGGCGGCCTCATTACCGGTACTACTGTAGCAACAAATAAAAAAGTACCCGGTACTATTCGCTTGATTACCCAAGCTCCCGGTTTTGCAGATTTAAAAAATTCCAGGGAAAAGGGCCAATCAGATTTAACCAGCTTTCAAGTACGTATTTACACAGAACCGCAAGAAGCTTTGCTTACCGGTATGACTATTGAGGTGTCAGATGATCAATTCGTTAAGAGATGAGATAGAATTTTTGCTTTCCGGCAAGACGATGCCCTACCAAAAAGTGGCTTTTATGATAGCTATAGTCTGTACAGTCTTTTTTACTGTTACCCTTGGTAATAATGTTGTACATGAAGCCCCTGTTGCTGTCATAGATCTGGATAACTCCAAATATAGTCATGAACTAACAGAGGCTATTGATGCATCTCCTTTTATGCAGGTGAAGACTATTCTTTATACTCCCGTAGATGCTAAAACGCTTTTTTATAATGATAAATATCTAGCTGCTATTGTCCTCCCCAAAGATCTGGAAAAGAATCGCTATAGTAATACGGCAGGTAGTATTGGTGTTATGTATGATGATATTAACGGTGGTGCCAATACAGGTAATATGCGACAATATTTAAATGAGCTGGTTGCTCACGAAAGCTTAAATATAGTAGGAGCTACTGATGATAGTCCTGGCGTTACACTAAGAGAACGTAATTTGTTTAATCCACAGGAATCACCGGCTAATGGTGCCGAGGTACAAGGCTTTTTATTTTTCTTTTCAGCAATGTTTTTTGTCTTTGCCACCATTGGTATAATTCCCCGTCTTAGAATGGAAGGCAAACTGCAGGCAACTATTGCCAAAGGAGCTCCTGAAGAAATATTAATTCGATTAGTTCCGTATGGAGCCTGTTTGTTAACGGCCTTGTTTGTCGGTATGGCTATTCTTAGAGTTATCAATGATATGAACTTTTCCGGTAATATTTTTTTGTTTATTCTTACTCAGTTATTTTATATTCCTGCCTTAGGTATTATGAGTCTTATTTTCGGTTGGAGTGCAGCCAATCCTGGCATGGCCAACAGCCGCATGATTCTTTTTATTCCCGGCGGGTTTATTTTTGGAGGTTCTTCAGGACCATTAGCTATCCAAGCTCAATGGGTGCAGATACTCAGCCATGTTTTTCCGCTGCGCTGGGAATTTGAATTTGTGAGAGACATTGTAGTGCGGGGAGCGGGATTTTGGCATATTTCCGGAGAACTAGGAGGATTTTTGATTTACTTTGCTGTTTTATTGGCTGTTTTTTATTGGAAATTTCTTCACGAAGTCCAAATAAATAATTGACGAAAAAAGGCTCCCCAAAGGGAGCCTTTTTTCGTGGGCTTAAGGTATAGTCAGTTAGGAGGCTGGCCGATAATATATATGGGCAGTAGTTGTTTCCCCCAATACAAGCCAATTCATTCTACTTAATTGTTTAGGGAAGCTATCAGAGTTATTTTTATCAATAACTAAGAAAATATTTTTATCCGTGGGCATTTCCTCAAAAGCTAAAAAGGGCATAACATTCTTGCTTTTCCAGCTCATAGCCCTAGGTTTATCTGCTTCAATATCTTGCTGGGATTTCAAGTTATATATTAAATGATTGGTATAAAAAACCAGGGATGTTTTATATTTGCCGTAACTAATGACTAAATCTTGTTGTTTTATATGGTCTTGCAAAGAAGAAGCTATGTTTTTGCCGGAATAAGTTTGGCAAATAGGAACAGCAACAAAATAAGTTAATGTTGTATATAGTATTGCGGAAGTACAAACTAAACCTTTAAGTAATTTTTCCCGGGAACGAAGTAACCTTGCAGCTAAGATGGACAGGGGGAATAAGGCTGGAAAGGTATAAGTAGTGTATTTGGTAGCCATACATTGGAAAAATACATTTACAATGATAGCCCACAACAGTAAAAATAACGTAGTGGTATCAATGACCGGTCTGGAATGCAAACGGATATATTTATGGATAACAAGGGGTAAGGTGAAACACCAGGGGAAAAAGCCGATAAAGAAAATGCCTAGATAATAGTACCAGACATTCCAACGCGGATGTTCTGATACTGTGGCTCGGAGAACATTATGTACTCCTATGAATCCGTCCAGAAAGGCTGAACCATGGAGCTGATACATGAAGTAATACCAACTGCCGCCGATGATGATAAAAATAAGAGAGCCGGTAAAAAGCTTCATGTTTTTTAGTTGGCCTAAATCACGTTGCAAAGCTAGAAAAGTGATTATTATTAAGCCCGGCAAAAGTAAACCAATGGGACCTTTGGTCAAGACAGATAGGGCACTAAAAAAATAGCAACCATAGTAATAATAGCCCTTATCTCGGTTGGTATAGCCTAGGAAAAAACAAACTAAAATAGCATTAAAGAAGATGAATAATGTGCTGTCTGTTATTACGGCTTTGGAGAGTAACCAATATTCTAAGGAAGTTCCTAGGATTAGCGCAGAGAAAAAACCGGTGCGTTGATCAAAAATTCGACTGGCAAAATGATAAATCATAAATAGGCCTATTATACCCAGTAGAGCAGGGAAAAAGCGGGCCGCAAACTCATTGACACCAAACATTTTAAAGGCAGCGATAAGTTCCCAATAAAAAAAGATTGGCTTATCAAACCAATAATTACCATAGATGAGGGGTGAAAGATATTCTTTGGTAGCCAACATTTCTGAAGCGGTTTCTGTATAATTGGATTCTACGGGGTCGGTAATGGCTAGCAAGTCATTCCAACCAAAAAACAAGATGCAACCTAATAGCAACACACAAAATAACTGTTTCCTTTTAGTGGTCATTTTGATGGCATAGAGAAAAAATCTCTACTTTTCCTTTCTACGATTATGGTCAAAGTATATAGAACAAAACTAAACAAAAAATAAACTGGGGCAAAATAATTGCTAAACTTATCATTACCTTACTGTCCTCCTGCTTACCTTGTTTTAAACAATAAGATATTTAGGGAGATTTTCCGGTCTGTTTAGAGATTATTTAGAATTTGTCTTTATACTAAGAAAAGAAAGAAGGATGCCGAAAATGAATTTTGTGTCTATATTTTTAGATGAGCCGGTTTTATTCTGGGTACATGATTATTTGGTTTCTGATACGCTGACATATGTTTTTAAATTGTTTTCAACGATAGGTAATTTAGGTGCAATATGGATTGTTGTTGGTTTGCTGTTGTTATATTGGAAAAAATACAGACGAGCCGGTATAGCTGTTTTTGTAGCATTGTTCTTCAGTCTGCTGGTAGGCAATGGGATTTTGAAACACCTTGTGATGCGAATGAGACCCTGCTTTGATTATCCTTGGATTTCTCTTTTGGTAAATAGGCCTGCCGTCAATGATTTTTCTTTTCCTTCAGGGCATACTTTTGGTTCTTTTGCGGCTGCAACAGCTATGTCTAGAGCCATAGGCAATAAAAAGGCTATAGCAGCATTTTTGCTGGGGACAATCATAGGGTTTTCCCGCATCTACTTTTTTCTGCACTATCCCAGCGATGTTTTAGCCGGGGCAGCCCTAGGTGTAGGTTTTGGAACCTTGGCCTGGTACGTGGCAGGAATGATAGCAGAAGAAGTTGAAAAAGTGTTGAAGAAAAGAGGTGTGATAGGGGTACATGCTGATCCGCCCAAGGAGAATAATCAATTGCCAGCAGAAAGTACAAAATGAAACGAAAATAGTTTGAAACAAGTGGTAATTTATCGAGTATAATATTAAGAATAATATAGCTTTTAGAAAGGCAGATAAGGCATATGAAAATTAAGGATTTTTCTTTGAAAACCAGGCTGCTGGCAGCCAACTTTCTCATGATTTTCATACCTGTTTGCCTTTTGCTTTTAGTAGGTGGCATTTTGCTGGCCGGAGTTAGGCTAACGGGTTCAGCCAAGCTGGGAGAGTTGTCTATGCTTTGGCCTGAAAAAGGGCCGGCTCTTTCTGTGCAATATGCAGCAAGTTCGCTCCGACTGAAAATGGATAAAGAAAAAGAGCCACCCTTGCTTGACTTATTGGAAGATTGCCGTATTTTGGAGACACAAGGAATTAATACGCTAATCCTAAAGGATGACAAGCTTGTCTATATAACTCCCGGTATTGACAGTGTGGCTATGCAGGGAAATATAATGGCTTTAGTTGGTGCCCATAGATCGTTATTAAATATAGATGACCATGACTTTACCTTTTACTATAAAGCTCAGCAAAATAATTTGACAGCGATGGCCGTTGGTAAAATGCCTTCCTCCAAAAAGAATAGGTTAGTAGAGGAGTATTTAGAGGGATTGGTGCTTCTTATGTTTGTTGTTGCGGTTGGTCTTATCATACTTCTGGGGGTATATTTATCACGCTTGTTATCTAAGCAAATTATCGAACCGTTGTCAGTTTTGCGCAAAGCAACCAGCGAGGTTCAGGTCGGTAATTTAGATACTCCCATGAAAATAGAGAGTAAGGATGAATTAGGTGAAACTTGCCTGGCCTTTGAAAGTATGCGTATTGAATTAAAAGGCGCCAGAGATAAACAAGAGAAATACGAGCAAAATCGTAAGGAACTAATTGCCGATATTTCTCATGACCTTTCTACACCGCTGACTTCTTTAAAAGGATATGCCAGTGGTATTTTGGACGGTATTGCAAGTACACCTGAAAAACGTCAGCATTATGTACAAATGATTTATAACAATGCCTGCTCCATGGAAAAACTGGTAGAAAGTCTTTTCTTATTTTCTAAATTTGATTTAGGTCAAATTCCTTTCCATTTGGAAAAAGTTTCCATCTATGACTATTTCAAAGATTTTACGGAGGAAAACCAAGACTTGTTTGCAAGCCGTGGTATGCAGCTGGAACTTGCTGTCGCTGCTTTTCATCCTCTGGTATCCTTGGACAGACTGCAGTTTCAGAGAGTAGTGGATAATTTATTGGCCAATAGCTTAAAATACAAAAAAGGTGACTCTGTTCATGTACGAATTTCCTTGGCAAAGCTGTCTGATAAGATACAAGTAAACTTTAGCGATGATGGCATGGGAGTACAGGAAGAGGAGTTGCCCAAGCTGTTTGATAGCTTCTACCGGACGGATGCAGCCAGAACTAATGTGGTTCAGGGTAGTGGCTTGGGCTTGGCTATTGTGAAACAAATAATTATCGGTATGCATGGTAATATTTGGGCACAAACGACTCCCGGTGGAGGACTTACGATTTGCTTTTCTTTACCTATTGCAAGGGAGGTAAAACATGCAGAAAATATTAATCATTGAAGATGATAATAGCATTGCGGAGCTGGAAAGAGATTATCTGGAAGCCAATAATTTTACTGTAGAGCTGGTGGAGGATGGCAATAAAGGCCTGCAAAAAGCTTTGCTTAATGATTATGCGTTAATCATTTTGGATATTATGTTACCGGGAATAGATGGTTTTAAGATATGCCGTACCATTAGGCAGGCAAAGGATACACCTATTCTTATGGTTTCAGCACGTCGAGAAGACGTGGACAAAATCAGAGGCTTGGGCTTGGGAGCTGATGACTATGTCATAAAACCTTTTAGTCCGGGAGAATTAGTGGCGAGAGTTAAAGCTCATATTGCCCGTTATGAAAGACTTAAAGGAGAAATAGTAGCCACTAAGACCAATGTTTTGCAAATTGGAGAATTAGAAATACACCTTGCCGGACATAGGGTATTCATCTCCGGTAAGGAAGTGTTGCTGACTAATCGTGAATATGAATTGTTAACTTTTTTGGCAGAGCATCCCGGTATAGTTTTTAGCAAGGAAGGGCTGTTTGAAAAAGTTTGGGGTCTGGATGCTTTGGGAGATACCGCTACAGTAATGGTTCATGTGAATAGGATTCGTGAAAAGATAGAGCCGGATATAACACATCCAACCTATATTGAAACGGTTTGGGGCGCGGGTTATCGTTTTTTCAGTAAAAAATAGACGGAAAAAGCAGGCTTGTCTGATATTGTTTTTATCAGACAAGCCTGCTTTTTTAAATCATAACATGACGGCCATTTGCTTTTTTCTCAAGGGAGAGAAGTAAATTTTGTTTTCATGTTAAAGAACATAACTAGGCATATTGTTATGACCGCCAATGTTGTTAAGAAGTAAATTTGCATTAAGACTGTTGCAGCAGTAATGCTGAAGATACCAGGCAAAATCAAAAGTACACTAATAATGCCCAATGTCATCGTTACGCATATAAAGGTGCGTAGTTTGTTTAAGGGTAGACAACTTTTTATTACTGAGAGAACGGAAACAGCAATTAAAAGCAGGTACATAAGGGTATGCTTTTCTAAAGCAGTGAAGAATGTGGCGTAATTGAAAAAGAGAATTCCCAGGGTTATGGCTACAGAAAAAGGAGCGGCATTGCTTAGGGCAGTTTTTAAGAAGGAACCTCTTGGTTGCTTGGTGTTGGCTTCCAGTATAGTTAAAAAAGAAGGATAGGCTTCGATGAAAGCATCTACAAGAGTGATTTGTAGTGGTATGAAGGGGAAGGGCATGTTGAAAAACGCACAAGCACACGAGAGCAAAAACGAATAAATAGTCTTGATAAAGAAGACGCCGGCTGTTCTGGTAATATTGTTTATAACTTTTCTGCCTTCTAAAACAACACTGGGTAAGTGAGTAAAATCTGAATCCAATAAAACAATTTGAGAAATTTGGCGACTGGCATCACTGCCTCCGGCGATGGCTATTGAGCAATCTGCCTCGCGAAGAGCTAACAGATCATTGACACCATCTCCTGTCATGGCTACCTTATGTCCATGATTTTGCAAGGCTTTTACCAAAAACTGTTTTTGCTTGGGAGTTGTTCTGGCAAAAACATTGTATTCATTACAGATAATATCATAGGCCGGGTCTTCGCCCAGGAGAGACATATCAATGGCTTTTTCCCAATTCCTTAAACCTGCTTTACAGGCAACCAAAGTGGCTGTTTTTATATGGTCGCCGGAAATAATTTTTACAGTGACACCCTCCTCATGAAAATAATTTAAAGTGGAAGCAACATTTTCTCTTAGTTGGTCAATCATGCTAATGGCACAGAGCGGCTGAATTTTCTCGGGAAGTATTTCCCTATTGTGCCAAGAGCCATCATAAAAACCAATGCCAATGACGCGATAGCCTTGCTCTATTTCTTGCTCAACTGTTTTTGGCAAGGGATGAATAATCTTTTCAACAGCACCAACAAAGATAGTGCCGGTAGGAAAACTAATAGAACTCCACTTCCGTAACGAGGAGAAGGGAATGATGGTTAAAGGGGCGTAGACGGCCTGTTTGCCGAAATATTCCTGCAAGGCTTGCAAGGTTGCATTGTTGTCCTCACTGGCATCACAATAAGAGGCTAGTAATGCTTGTATATCTTCCTGCTTGAAGGTTGTTAAGGGTAAAATATTTTTTACTTTAAGCTTGCCACTTGTAATTGTTCCTGTTTTATCAAGACATAAAACATCTACATGAGCCAGCGTTTCTAAAGAATAAATATTTTGTACAAGTATTTTCATTTTAGCCAAACGGATAACACCACTAGCCAAAGATATGGAAATAAGCAGCACAAGTCCTTTAGGTAACATTCCTAAAAGTGCTGCAGCAGTGGATATGGTAGCGACATCAGCGGGAGACAAACGAAAGAAAATTGCTTGCATAAATAATAAAATTCCTAAGGGGACTATGATAAAGCTGGTAAGTTGAGTTATTTTTTTCATGGAATTGAGAAGCTCGGAAGATATTTGCTTTGCCTTTTTTGCTTCCTCGGCTAATTTGATAGCATAATTTTCTTTCCCGACATGTGCTACGGTAGCATAACATTTGCCTGAAACGACAAAGCTGCCTGAATATAGCTCGTTGCCGTTAGATTTTAAGATGGGTTCGCTTTCGCCGGTTAACAAAGATTCATTAATCTCTACAGTACCGTTTAGTATAATGCTGTCGCTACAAATTTGCTGGCCGCTCTCTAAAAGCATTACATCATCTTTAACAAGCTCTTCCATATTAACAACGAGCTCGATGCCGTTTCTTATAACCTTGGCCTTTGGTTTATTTAAAATGGACAACTCATCTACCAGTTTTTTGGCTTTTAATTCTTGCCAAATGCCTATGGTGATATTAAGTATAATGATGACTATAAAAGTCATGTTTGCATAGGCTCCTACTGAAAACAGCAATAAGGCAATGCCAAAATTTAAAATATTGAATAGAGTGAGAATGTTGTCCTTATAGATTTGCAATTTACTTTTGGTTAAAGAAGAAGGAGGAGATTTAAAAGTATCTTTTATATGCCGTTCTGTTACTTCCTGCGTAGTTAATCCTTTAATTGCTAGTTCCATTTTAAACCTCCTAAAATAATTAAACTATTTATGGTTTAACCTTAGCATTAAGGTCTAAAATAAAAATAAACTTTGTGTAAAAATGTACTAAACATTGTACACTTCGGCTGGACAGAATAAGGCAGCTCCTTGAAAAATAAAATGAAGGAAGAGGTTTAATACAAGGTATTGTTTTGATTATTTTTTGCAAAAAAAGTCCCATTTTTACCAAAAAAGACTATAATAAAAATGGATATGTGTTAGCCAATGATGACTACATCTTACCTACTAAAAAAATGTCGAAACTAGAAACTTTGCAACTAATGTTGAATTGGGGAGATGAAATAAATGAAGGGTTATAAGAGGAACAGGTTGTCGCGGTATGTATTGGCTGCTTTGACGGTGGGAATGTTTAGTATGGTGCCGGTGGCTTATGCTTTGCCAGTGGCGGATACGGGGTATACGAATACGTCGGGGTCAGCTATCAACACCAGCGTGGCTAATCAGCTGGGTATTACTAGTACAGTGGCTAACAATGTGATGAATTGGAAAACGTTCTCCATTGCCAATGGTGAAAAGGTACAATTTGATACAAATAACTACCTGAACCTGGTGCGGGGCGCTTCTAAGTCAGAGATTGATGGCACTTTGTCAGGTGGGGGAAATATTTATCTGATTAACCCTAACGGCATTTTGTTTGGTTCTACGGCGCAAGTAAATGTGGGTAATCTAGTGGCTTCTACCAGAGCAATCACTGATGCAGACCAACAGACCTTTTTAGATGGAGGCAATCCTATTACCACAAATACGGCCAGCTCAGCAGCCGGTGACATTATTAACTTGGGTAAATTGCAAACAACCAAGTTAGTTCTGGAAGGCAACAACATCACTATCCAGAACGCAGCGGATATTACCAGTGATGGCAGCGCACCTTTGACCAGTGCAGTTACTGCTAAAGCAGCAGGCATTATCACGGTAGGGCACAAGGTAACGGAGACCACTACCCGCAGCTTTACCATTAACGGTACGGCTACGGACAAGCCTGTTCATGACTATAAAAATGCCACGGTGGCAAACAGTGGGTATACAGGCAAAAAACTGGACGGTACTACTGACAATGCGATTAAAGAAGCCATGTTGGTGGACAATGTTTATGATTTGCAAAACATGGATGCTAAGTTAGATGGTAACTATATGCTGGCCGGCGACATTGATGCCAGCGATACCAAGAACTGGGACTCTGGTGCAGGGTTCAGCCCTGTAGGGAATGGTAATAATAATAATAATAATAATTTTAAAGGTACTTTCGACGGAGTCAATCATACCATTAATGGTTTGTATATAGGGGGACTAGGTACTGGTTTGTTTGGCGCTGTTGCTTTTGGCAGTACGGTGCAAAATGTAGGCCTGGTGGGTGGCAGTATTACTGGCGGGTCTATTGTAGGCAGTGTGGTGGGGGTTAATTACGGAACAATTAGCAATGTCTACAACACAGGAGCCGTGAGCAGTAATGATATTGGTTATGTAGGTGGCGTGGTGGGGGCTAATTTCGGAACAATTAGCAATGCCTACAACACAGGAGCCGTGAGCAGTAATGGTAGTGTTAATGGTAATGTAGGCGGTGTGGTGGGGGATAATTTCGGAACAATTAGCAATGCCTACAACACAGGAGCCGTGAGCAGTAATGGTAATGGTATTGGTATTGGTAATGTAGGCGGTGTGGTGGGGATTAACGGCACTGAAGGTACCGTTAGCAACACCTATAACACAGGGGTCGTGAGCGGAAGATCTAATGTAGGCGGTGTGATAGGGGTGAACAACAATGATTTAGCTACATTTATCAATAACTGGTATGCCACCACGAATGCGGTGGGTAATACTATCAACCAAAAAAATGATAGTGGTGTTGGTACAGCTAGGACACTGGATGAGCTCAAATATATGGACCTGAGCGCCTATGGTTTTGATGCGAATGGAAATACTGCTTGGCGTACTTATGCCACAAACGGCAGCGATACTTTAGTCGCTACTACTCCAATGCTGCAAGCCTTTAAATCAACTGCCTTAGATGATGTTATTACCCATGATAAAGTGCAGTACGGCACGGCAGAGAGTCCACTGACGAATATTTATCAGACTACTGGGGCAGTGACTCTGGATTATGCTAGTTTGTCTTTACCTGGCAATGTGGGCGCTTACATTAGTAATAATGCCTTAACTATCAATAACTTTACTCCGGGGGCGAAGAATACCTCGTCTTGGGGTAGTGGTACTAGTCTGACTTTGCAAAATGACAACGGTTTTATCATCAACAAGAATATGGAACTGGTGGGTACCAGCAGCATTACCATGTCTGCTAAAGACAGTTCTACCGGCACTATTATCGACTATGGCAAAAATACTACATCGACTTTAAATATCACAGCCAAAGATATTGTGCTGGATACGGACCGGGTGGATACGACAGCCGGCAATGCTAAAACGGCAGTAACACTAAATGCTACTGGTACAGCTAAAGCTGGTTATACGCCAACTGGTACTATGACGGCCACGGTGAACGGGGCCAGCGTTAGCGTGCCCGACTATGCTCATGCTGCCAAACGGACCTATTATCCGGGAATTACGGTAAATGATGGTGGCGCTATCCTCAGCGAGGGCCAGTGGATCAAGAATGTGAACGAACTGCAGGCGATAGGAACAAGTACGGATACACTGAGTAAGACCTATTTCCTCTATGGCGATATTGATGCTAGCGCAACCAAGAGTTGGAACAAGGATCAGACAACCAGTGTCTATCAGGGTTTTGCTCCCATAGGTGATGATAGTAATGGATTTACTGGTACTTTCGATGGGCTGAACCATACTATTAACGGTTTGACCATTAATCGGTCTTCAACGGATAATGTGGGATTGTTTGGCTATGTAAAGCAAACATATGGTATTCAAGATGTGGGACTTGTGGGTGGAAGTATTATCGGTCAAAATAATGTCGGTGGTGTGATAGGGTACTATGAGAGCGGTACTATCACGAATGTGTATAACACTGGTGCGGTGAGCGGTGTGAGCAATGTCGGTGGTGTGATAGGGTACTATGAGGGCGGCACTATCACGAATGTGTACAACACTGGTGCAGTGAGTGGTACGAGTAGTGATGTAGGCGGTGTGGCTGGGTATAGCAGCGGTACCATTAAGAATGTTTATAATGTGGGTACGGTGAGTGGTGGAAGCAATGTAGGTGGCGTGTTGGGGTATAATTCTGCAGGCACTATCACCAACACTCTGTGGGCCAATGATTTGGACTATACGACTGCGGAAGGTTACTACAAACCTACTCAATCCGTAGGTAATGTAGCTGATTCGGGCACGGGCGAAACTCTTGCCAACATGAAAAAGGCAAAGACCTATAGTAACTGGACTGGGATAGATGCAGTTTCTTCTGTCGGTAATGGTGGTACAGCTTGGCGTATTTATGAAGGTAATACTACGCCACTTTTGACCAGCTTCTTTAAGGGCGTGGTTACAGCTACCGGCTTGGATAATCAGACTGTTACTTACAACAGAACTACCCAGACAGCAGATATCAGCGGCGCTGTTTATAGTCCGGCGGATATTGATACTAGCCATATTTATGCTGGCAGTAATCGCAATGCCGGTACTTATAGCACTATTTATTCTGACCAGCAGGGTTATGATCTGGTAAATGAAAAGACCTTGACCATTAATCCTATAGTTTTGACGGCTACTTTGACGGGAGATAATGTCTTTACCAAAGAGTATGATGGTGACACTACTGTGGACCAGGGGTTGACGCTTGGTAGTACTTATACCTTGGATAAGGTAGTAACCGGTGATACCGTAAGTATTGCAACCAATACCACTGGTTCCTACAATAACAAGAATGCTGGTAATGGTAAAACAATTTCCTATACAGGTATTGCCCTGGACGGGGCTGATGCAGGCAACTATACTATTGCTGATACTCTGAGCGGCGCTGTGGGCAAGATTACCCAGAGAGATATTACGCCAATGCTGATGGGCAGCAACAGCTTTACCAAGGTGTACGATGGTAATAATGAGGTGACGGCAGCACTAACCAAAGATACGAATTATCAGCTTATCAACATGGTAGATAAGGATGACTTGAAGCTGACGGGCACAGGCATATATACCGACAAAAAGGTCGGGAATAACAAGCTGGTTTCTTTCACGGGGTTAAGTTTGACCGGTGATGATGCAGGTAACTACAATCTAACATGCGAGGCGTTTAGCAGCAACGTAGGCCAGATTAACAAGAAGACTGTTGCAGCTGAGATAAAGCCTGATTCCACTATTACGAAAGAGTACGATGGTACAGACGTTGTCACTACTGCCTTGGCTAAAGATACCAATTATGTCCTGACGGATGTGGTAAGTGGTGATGACCTAAGCTTAAATGCTAGCAAAGCCAGTGGTACGTATACAGGCGGCAAGAATGCCGGTGACAAATTGAATACAAAATTTATTGGCTTGGAACTAACGGGAGCTGATAAGGATAACTATGCGCTGAAAGATGACACAATGGACGGCAACTATGGCAAGATTACACCTAAAACATTAATGGCTACTTTGGTTGGTGACAATGTCTTCACCAAAGTTTACGATGGTACTACAGCAGTAAGCCAGGCCCTTACTCAGGGCACCAACTATACATTGGATGGTATCGTGGCAGACAGCGACAAGGTAAGTTTGGTTGGTAGTGGAGTTTATAATGACAAGAACGCCGGCGACAACAAGACCATTACCTTTAGCGGCCTTGCTTTGAGCGGCGAAGGCGCTGGCAACTATACTATTGCCTCTACTCTGAGCGGCAATGTGGGCCAGATTACCAAGAAGAGCCTGGTAGCGGAGCTGAATAATGGTGCAAGCTTTACTAAGGTATATGATGGGACCACTGCTGTGAACACAGCGCTTGTCTTAGATAGCAACTATGCTTTTGCCGAGGGCGACGTGGTAACTGGTGATGCAGTGAGCATTGATGCTGCAAAGGCCAGCGGTACATATGATAGCAAAGACGTGGGCAGCAATAAGCAAGTTAACTTCACGAATTTGGCTTTGACTGGTGCAGATGCAGGCAACTATGAATTGTTTGATATGGAAATGGGTATTACTGGTGCCAGCATTACTCCTAAAGCACTTACTGCTACCTTGACTGGCGACAATGCTTTTACCAAAGTGTATGACGGTACTACGACAGTTAGCCAGGCACTTACTCAGGGCACTAACTATACTTTGGACGGCATCGTGGCAGACAGCGACAAGGTGCTCTTGTCAGCTGGTAGTGGCGCATATAATGACAAGAATGCCGGGAACAACAAGACTATTTCTTTTAGCGGACTTACTTTGACGGGCACAGGTGCAGGCAACTATACTATCGCCTCTACCATGAGTGGTGCTGTGGGTCAGATTACCCGCAAGACCATCACTGGTTCCCTGACCAGCGGCTATAGCTTTGATAAGATCTATGACGGTACAACCACGGCAACTTTGGGCAATGGCTATACTCTAAACGGCGTGGTAACGGGAGACAAGGTGCCTTTGACAGCAGCCAAAGGCTTCTACGACAGCAGCGCTATCGGCGACCGTACTGTAACCTTCTCCGGCTTCAGCATTAACGACGGCAACTACTTGCTGAGCATGGCAGACAGCTTAAGTGGCACCGGCAAGATTACTTCCGGCAGCCAGGACCACAATTACATTGATGCTCTAACCGGTGTTAGCAGTTACTTTGGTGCCAACCCGTCAGATGGTTATACCATCTTCAGTGGTTCACCGGAGGACTACATTCCCAGGGCTGTTACCAAAAATAACGGCCAGAGCTATCAGGTAGGCGTATCCCAAGTAACACAGACCTGGTACAATGGTCCTGCTACCATAACTATTATTAACGGCGGTATCACCCTGCCCAAGGACATTCTTTTAGGCAGCACTCCTGATACCAGGACAGTTGTGATAAAAGGCGGTACCAGCAACTAAATTTGAGACATTTAGATAATCATAACTTTTAAAGAAATGACCAAGGTTATGGGGCCACGTATCCAAGCCCTCTAACTTTGGTCATTTCTTATGCTCATAACAATTTTAAAAGAGCTAATATTATTAAATTTTGCATGTTTTTGTGTATAAAATGGTGTATATTTGTCGTATATGGTCTAAAAATGGAGAAAAAGTCAAAAAGTCAGAAATGCTAGAACCAGCTCTAGCCTTAGGTTTGGAGGTTACTTAAAATAATTTTAGCACTCACCTATTGACAGCGCTAATAAAGTGTGCTATATTATATTCAGAACGAAGAAAGATTTACCAAGTTAGATCTTTTCGGTAGTTCAAAAAAGCTGACCACAGGTCAAGATGAATGGAGGAATGGCTTATGTTACTACCTAGTATTTTTGGTGAAGATTTGTTTGACAATTGGATGGACGATTTTGATCAGAGAGATTTCTTTAACGGACACAACCCACTGTATGGCAAGAGTGCCAAGAATCTCATGAAAACCGATATTAAGGAAATGAAGGAAGGCTATGAATTAGCAGTTGATCTGCCGGGTTTCAAGAAAGACGAAATTCAGGCAAAACTGGAGAATGGATATTTGACTATCAGCGCTTCTAAAGGCCTTAATAAGGACGAGAAAGATAAAGAAGGCAGATATATCCGTCAGGAAAGATACACTGGTCAATGCGCCCGCAGCTTCTACGTTGGTGATGCTTTGAAAGAAAATGATATTAAAGCTAAGTACCAAGACGGAATTTTGACCTTGTCCATCCCCAAGAAGGACCAAAAAGAAATTGCACAAAAGAAGTACATAGCTATTGAAGGCTAAGCTAAAAAAGATCCCCGCAACCAACGGTTGCAGGGATTTTTTTGTTGTAAATAAGAACAGACTTTGTACAAAAGACAATTACAATTGACGTTTTTGCAGAAGTTAGCTAAGATAAAATTATAAATGTCAATTTATGAAAATAAAGTTTTATCTTTACTTGCTGCGTTATGGTTGCTTATGCTGAATAATATAAAAGAGCCAGGTGTAAATTAAAAAATGTTTTTTTACGAAAAGCCATTAAAAAAAGCTAGTCATGTTTTACAAGAAGATTTGATTTATGAAATTCTTGCTGTAGTATCAGAAATACCTTGTGGCAATGTAGCAACCTATGGACAGATTGCCAGGCTGATCGGCAGAGACAGAAATTCACGCCTGGTGGGAAAAGTACTCAGCATGTCACAGCATTATGGTAAATATCCTTGCCACAGGGTAGTAAACCATGCTGGAAGACTGGTTCCTGGCTGGCAAGAGCAAAAGGCCTTGCTGGAAGCGGAAGGTGTTACCATGAAAGATGCAAAGCATGTCGATTTGAAAAAATATCAGTGGGATTACTGAAAACTAAATAGTGCGAAAGAAAGTGCTCCCTGTCACAGGCTTGTTGACAGCAATATTTCAAAAGCACTTACCCTGTTACCCCCTCCTTTACAGGAGGGGGTTTTTGTTAGTAAATGCTCCCCTGTGCCAGGACTTTGCCTTCCTTGTCATCGGCAAAGAGCAGATTCTTGTCAGATTTGACCTTGATATGGACTTCCTCATTGACCTTAAAGTCCACGCTACCGAAAACAACTTCTGTTATGTTCATGCCGTCAAGTTTTAGCCTTACTACAGTTTCCATACCTGAAGGCAAGGTGGAGTAGATTTGGGCTGTTAACTCTCCGTTAGGGTCTAAGATTACATTTTCAGGCCTAATGCCCAATATTGCAGCTTGTCCGGGTTGCAACGTGAGAAGTTGTGCGGAGCTAAATTGCAGAGTATTACCGTTTAACTCTAGCACTGCTTTGCTTCCTGCCACGCTTTGTATCTTCACAGGTAGCAGATTGATATTGGGACTGCCTATAAAGTCTGCCACAAAGGTGTTGGCAGGTTCATTGTACACGGTCAAAGGAGGCGCATATTGCTGCAAGAGACCTTCTTTAATCAAACAAATTCTGGTAGATAAGGTCATGGCCTCCAATTGGTCATGGGTAACATAAACGAAGGTAGAATCTGTTTCCATATGCAGTCTTTTAAGCTCCGTACGCATTTCCATGCGCAGTTTGGCATCCAAATTGGATAGGGGTTCATCCATAAATAAGGTTTTTGGCCCGGTTGCTAAGGTTCTGGCGATAGCTACGCGCTGTTGCTGACCGCCGGATAGTTCAGCGGGATAGCGCTCGCCGTATTCGGTAATTTTTAGCATTTTCATCAAAAGGGCGGCTCGTTCTTGAATTTTATCCTTAGGCCATTTTAGATTTTCCAGGCCAAAGGCAATATTTTCAAAAACAGTCATATGAGGCCACAAGGCGTAGTTTTGAAACAAAAAGCCCACATTCCGTTTCTCCGGTGGCACATCAATACCTTGTTCAGAGGAAAAGACCACCTGACCACCAATGGAAATTTCACCGCTGGTAGGTGTTTCTAGTCCGGCAATCATGCGCAGGGTGGTAGTTTTGCCACAGCCGGAAGGGCCTAAAAGCGTTATGAAAGAGTGGTCAGGAATATTCAGGTTTAAATGATCTACGGCAGCTGATTTACCATACATTTTGGTAACATTCTTTAAAATTATTTCTGGCATGTTTGCACCTCTCAACCGATACCTTTATCAATGGATGCACCGGTTAGTTTATTAATAATGTAATTAGATAGGAGTACCACTACTACAATAAGCAGGTTAATTGCGTTAGCATACTGGTTCCAGCCTTTCTCATTATACTGGAAGAGCATGGTGGTCAGTACTGCTGTGGAGGGAGAAATAAGTAAAATGAAAAGAGATAATTCTCTCATACAGGAGATATAAGGCAATAGATAACCTGACAGGAAGCTGGTTTTTTGAATAGGAATAATAATCCTGGTCATTCGTTTCCACCAGCCTACACCCATAATGAGAGCTGCTTCTTCGATTTGTCCACCTAATTGCAGCATAGCATTGATACCGGATTTGGTGGCAAAGGGCAAATACTTTACGGTACCAATTAAAGCCAGGACTGCGAAAGTGCCGTATAAGGCAGGAATAGGTCCGTGGGGAACAGCAAAGACGGAAAGATAAATGGCTCCCATAGCCATGCTGGGTAACAGGTACGGGAAGAAGGTCAGGTGATTTACTGCTTCGCTAAGCCAGGTACCTTTCTTACGGGCGATAGCATAACCGGCCAAAATACCTATAGTACCGGCGAAAAAGGCACATACCAAGGACAATATTACGCTGTTATAAAGACCATTGTAGACGCTGCGATTTCTCAGAATACCTGGTTCGCCGTTGGCAATATCAACAGCTCCCTCGCCGGTCCAAAATACCGTACTGAAATTGCTCAGGGAATAATTGCCGGGTTCTACGATAAAGGATTCTATGGCAAAGGTAAGAAGAGGAACAATAGTTACACACAATAAAGCAACTACCAGACAATAAGAGAGCGGGGTCTTCAGTCCTCTCAAGTTAAATAAGGCTACGTTGGAGCTTTTACCGGTAATAGTGGTATAGGCTTTTCTATTGTCCAAAACCTTTTGGTTAATTAGCATAATGCTGACGCCGATTAAAATAAGAATAAGGGCCATAAGATAGCCATAGCCTGGGTTAAGGCCTTGCAGGGTACGGTACATTTGAGTAGTCAGTACCTGGTAGCGCACGGGCATGCCTAAAAAGGCAGGGACTGCAAAAGCACTCATAGAACTGGAAAAAGCCAGAAGAAAGGTGGAAAGAATAGCCGGCTTTACCATGGGTAGGGTAATCCTTTGAAGAATTTGCCATCTGGTGGCATGGAGCAATTGCGCAGCTTCTTCTAGATTAGCATCCATATTCTTTAAAATACCGCCAATCAGAATGTAGGCAAAGGGCGCGTAATGCAAGCCTTGTACTACGGAAATGGGGAAGAAGCCGTATGCAAACCAGTTGGGGGTAGTGATGCCGGTAAGTACGGTAAACAAGCCCGGTACGCCGCCCACCAAGGAATTGCGGAAAAAGTTCAGCCAGGCCAGGCCCAAAGTCCAGGCGGGCATAATGTAAGGAATAACAAACAAAGCAGATAATAAGGCTTTGAATTTAAGGTTGGTACGAGTAATCAGCCAAGCGAAGGCACCGCCTACACTAATGCCGATGGCACAGGTGGCCAGGGAAATGGCAATGGTGTTTAAAAGCGGTTTATAGAAAATACTCATGCTATTTTCGCCATCGGCCAAGACCTTGCGCCAATGGTAGAGGGTGAAATCCCCTGCATGAGTGCCGCGGATACGCATTACTTCACTGGTATGGACTGTGAAGGTATCCATAATGATAGATATTAAAGGTAAGAAAGTTAAAACCATCAACACCGCAAAGAGGACCACTAAAATCACATTATGAGGTTTGCGAAGGAAAAGTTTTAACCGTTGGGTTAAATTCATATAATAACCTCCATAAAAAAACCGGCTACCCAAGGGTAGCCGGCTCAATTTCTCCCCTTGCACAGGTGGATCAAATAAACTTGCTAATAAATTCTTCTACTTCAGCGCGATTTTCGAAAATGTACTTAGGATCATCGCCAATCATAATCTTCTGCCATTCAGCTAAGGGTTTGTCGCCTTTAGCTACGGCCAGCTTGCTGTTGCCGGAATAGGAACCCATATCATCCTGCCAGAACTTGTAGCCTTCCTGAGTCAGGATAAATTGGATAAACAATTTGGCGGCAGCAGGATGCTTGCAATCCTTCACCAAGAGAGTGTATTCAGGATAATAGAAACCGCAGAAAGGAGCAACCTTGTCGCCAACACCGATAGCCAGATTCTTCTTTTCAGCATAACGAATCTTGGAATAGTTGAGGAGGCCGACATTGTTGATGCCTTGTCCCTTTACGCCTAGAGCTTCAGTCATGGAAGTGTCGCTGGAGCCCATAACCAGACCATTGGAGAAAGCCATCTTTATCCATTCATAGCCGGCGTTTTTAGTGGTCAGTTTCAAATCCTTCTTATACAAATCCTTGTAGGCTTTGGCCAATTTGTCAGCATTTTCCGGTTTGGTCAACATGGTGAGAAAGTTGGCGTTGATACCTTCCTGCATGGGACTCTTAAAGAAAAATTTGCCTTTATTGGCAGGCTCTGTTAATTGCCAAATATTAGTAATAGGACAAGCTTTGCCGTTTTCATTGTTATAAAACAACACCTTGTTCATGTAAACAAAGACCAGAGGACTCTGGTTGGCGGTAGGAATATCTGCCTTTAAATCTGCAGGCACATAATTTTGCAAATAACCGGTGGAAAGTAGTTCGCCGTATACACGACCGGAATCCTGAGCGATTACCATGTCCGCACCATCAGCCTTGGCTTTTACCTCGCTGGAAATTTTGTCAATGAGCTCAAAGTCTTTCATGTCGGTAGCTTCAACCTTAATGCCGTATTTCTTTTCAAAAGCAGCTCCGGCCTTGGTTACACGGCTGGTGATAGAATATATTTTTAGCTTGCCTTCTTTTTTGGCAGCGGCTTCCAAGTCTGCTGCCTTTTCACTTTTTACTTGGACAATTTTACTATCAGTGGGAGCAGCAGGTTTAGCCGCTTCTTTTTTGTCAGCTGTACCACCACCGCCACAACCTGCGAAAGCTAGCAGTGACAAGCTTAAGGCCACTGCTTTAAAGAGATTTTTGCTAGATAATTTTGCCACAACATTTCCCTCCCTATTATGTAGACAATCCTTGTCATTTTTTACCGTTTTTATCTCTTTAATTATATGCCTTTGGCCTTGAAAATAGCAAGGATAGAGTATATTTTTTAGAGGGAAAATGCTAAAATAAGTTACGAACAATAGAAAAAGGTGGGTGAAGGACCATGTTACGCAAAATTTTAGCTACCGCATTGGTTATAACAGCCTTAGGTAGCTGTACCATAGCAAGTGCCGCGGTGCGCCATTGGCAGCAGTGTGGAGCCAAAGGAGAGAATCAGCTCTATTTTGACCTTAATTCCTTACAGCGGTTGAATGATGTTTTGGTTGTACAGGAAAAGGAAGATAAAAGTAAGACAGATGCCAAGGGAATTAGAGGAGCAATCTTCAGTCGGGAATATAATTTCAAAAAAAATCAGTATCGTACTGTCAGCAAGCAATTATATAATGCCCAAGGTAAGATCTTGATAACCAACAAGAAAGTTGAACCTTGGCAAAAGATTACGGCTCAGAGCCAGGCAGCTTCTCAAATGGAGTTTTTGCTAGCTTCCAGTCGCCTTCAGGGACCTTGGACACAAGTAAAAAACATTGGTACTTTGGCAGTGAAGTATTACAATCCTGCCACTCTCAAGGAAACTAAGAAAAATGTTTTGGAAGTATGGGAAAAGCTGGAGATGAACAAGGTAACCAATCAAACTAAGACGGTTGTGAGTTTTGTACGTTATGATGTAGCCAAGGAAACGGCTACTACCTTGTATACTTGTGAATACAATGCCAAGGGCGAGCTGCTGACTGCTAAGGCGGATATAGACAACTGGGGAGCAAAAGATGACTCCTATGGTGAATATATTGGTAAAGAACTGAAACAAAAATTACAAAAAAAATAAGTTAACTAATATTTTGTAGAGTCAATTGTGTAGTGAGCACATTTGTGCTAGAATAGATACAGAGAATTATTATTAATTAGAAAAGAAAGCGAGGACTTAAAAATGGCTGAAGTAAAATTCTTTATTTGTAAACATTGTGGTAATTTGGTTGGTTTGATTCATGAAGGTGGCGGACAATTAGTTTGCTGCGGCGATCCCATGACCGAACTAAAGGCTAATACTACTGATGCTGCTCAAGAAAAGCACGTTCCTGTAGTAGAGATTTCCGGCAATACTGTTACCGTTAAGGTTGGCAGTGTTCAACATCCTATGGAAGAGAAGCACTTTATCCAATGGATTTATATTCAAACCGAGCAAGGTGGTCAACGCAAGGCTTTCAAACCTGGTGACAAACCTGAAGCTACCTTTGAATTAACAGCTGGTGACAAGTTTGTAGCAGCTTACGAGTATTGCAATCTCCATGGTCTTTGGAAGAAATAAACCAAAAAAATAAAATTCCGAATTCACTTAGTGAATTCGGAATTTTTGTTTATATACAATAAGAACAATGAACTGTTTAGCTTACTTTCTGTGTGCGCAATGCATTAAAGCGCCTGCCCATTGGTTAATACGGAATGAGTTTTGCAAAGCAGCAGTAATGAATACTTTAGTCTCATCAAAAGCTTCCTGAATGGAAAGGCCCTTTGCCAGACCGGCAGTAATACCTGCTGAGAACGTGCAGCCTGCTCCATTGTTGAAAGCACCGGGAATCTTGGGAGTTCTGTTAACCTTGAAATCTTTACCATCAAAAAGCAAGTCTATAGCTTCGTTGCCGGCAAATCTCTCCCCGGCTTTAATGATGACATATTTAGCGCCCTTGTCATGGAGCTTGGTGGCAGCTTCTTTCATTTCTTCCAGATTGCTGACCTTTTCCATGTCTGCTAAATAAGCAGCTTCTAACAGATTAGGAGTAATAACATCAGATTTCTGCACTAGGAGTTCCTTAATGGCCTTGGCAGCTTCAGGTACCATAATGGCGTCTACGCCCTTGCAAACCATAACGGGGTCAATAACCACGTTCTTTAGATGATACTTATCAATGGTGTGAGCAACTAGTTCTACTAAGGCAGCACTACCCAGCATACCTGTTTTCATGGCATCTACGCCAATACCGTCCAAAATAGTACGAAGCTGGTTTTCGATTACAGGCAGCTCGATACCACTAATGTCATGGGACCAATTGTTGGCAGGATTTTGTGCTACGATGCAGGTCAAGGCCACCATACCATACACACCCAGTTCTTCCATCGTTTTTAAATCTGCTTCCATGCCTGCGCCACCGCTGGTATCGCTTCCTGCAATGGTCATGGCTTTATACATTTTATTCATTTCAATCGCCTCATTTCTTTCTAGTAACGTTCTTATTATAGTGAATTGAGACAAAGGATAAAAGGTACGGTTTGAAGAATTTTTATGGAAAACTATGCATACTAATGAGACAGTGGGGACTGTCCCTCTGGCACAAAAAATGTGCCAAAAGGACCGTCCCTCTGGCACGTTTTGCTATTGTGGTTTGCTGGCAGTGCTTAAAATTTCCAGTTTTTTCTTTTGTCTGTCTACTAAATCCTGCAGAGTTCTGTTGTCTACCACTTTGTTAACGGCAGCTTGTATTTCTACCCACAAATCCAGCGTGGCGCAGGCTGCAGCTCTGTCGCAAAGGGGATGACCTTTCTCCAGACAGGTAACGGGAGCTAAAGAGCCTTCGGTGGCTCTTAGGATTTCTCCTATAGAGTAGTCCTTGGGTGCTTTGGCCAGTTTGTAGCCGCCCTGGGCACCACGAGCACTTATGACTAGCTTGTTTTTAGATAATTGGGTAATAATCTGTTCTAAATACTTTTCAGAAATTTCTTGTCGTTGGGAAATGCTTTTAATATTGATAAAACATTGGGGATCTTGCAGAGCTAAGTCCAGCATTAGTCTTAAGGCATAGCGGCCTTTAGTAGAAATTTTCATGGTATCACCTCATAGCAAATTAACAAGTTGTATTCCTACTATCTTACTATAAAATCTTAAAAAAGCCAATAGAACAGCAAAAAAATCAAACGACCATGAATAAATTCATGGTCGTTTTGCAGGGCAGTTTACTTTAAATCTACAGTGGCAATATTATCCATGTCATTAAAGGTTTTGTTTTCTCCACCCATAGCCCAAATGAAGGTGTAGTTTGAAGTGCCGGCGCCGGCATGAATGCTCCAGGACGGACCAATAACAGCCTCCTCGTTGTGCATGACGATATGCCTTGTTTCTTGGGGTTGACCCATTAGATGGAATACTACATTATCCTTGGGTACGTCAAAGTAGAAATATACTTCCATGCGACGTTCGTGAGTATGGGCCGGCATGGTGTTCCAGATACTGCCGGGTTGCAGGGCGGTCATGCCCATGGATAGTTGGCAGGTCTCCAGTACATCGGGATGGATGAACTGGTTAATTACTCTGGCGTTAGCAGTTTCAGGTGCGCCACAGGGAACTTTCTTGGCATCCTTAATGGTCAAGAGGGTTGTTTTGCAAGGCTTGTGAGCTGGCGCAGAAACCATATAGAATTTAGCAGGTTCAGCAGTACTGTCACTCTTAAAAGTGACAGCCTTTGTTCCCATGGTGATATACAGACAATCCTTGTGTCCCAGCTTATATTCTGTACCGTCGGCAGTGATTACACCGCTTCCACCTACATTAAAAATACCTATTTCACGGCGTTCCAAAATAAAATTGGTTCCAAAATTACCCATTACGTCAATGTCCTTGTTTAGGGGCACGGTTTCTTGCACAGGCATGCAACCAAATACTACCATACGGTCTACATGGGAATAGGTAACTTGTATCTTATCAGCTTGAAATAAATTTTGAATCAAAAATTCTTTACGGGTTTCTTCAGTTGTGTAACGTTTAAAATCTTTAGGATTAGTTGAATAACGAATATCCACGATTATCCTCCTTTGTGGTTATAGGGTTACGCCATTTTTGAAGATGGCAATTTCATGTTTGTCCAAGGCTTCGGACTTGGCCTGATTTTTGCCGGAGGCAATATTTAGGATGAGCTTATAGAATTCGGTTCCTACTTCTTCCATGCGCTGTCCTTCCAATAGCATTCCTGCATTGAAATCAATCCAGTCCTTTTTGAACTGTGCCAGTTTGGAATTGCTGGAAATCTTCAAGGTGGGTACAGGGCAAGCAAAAGGAGTGCCTCTACCGGTGGTAAAAAGTACCATCTGCGCTCCGGCTGCAGCTTCGGCATTGGCGGCGACTAAATCGTTGCCCGGTGCTTCCAAAAGGACTAAGCCTTTCTCATGTACCTCGTCTCCGTAGGTTAGTACATCTTCTACGATGGCCTGGCCACCTTTTTGCACACAGCCCAAGGATTTGTCCTCCAAGGTGGTGATACCACCGGCTTTGTTGCCGGGGGAAGGATTTTCATCGACTTTTTCACCGTAACTTTGGAAATATTTTTTAAAATTATTGATTAAATCTACCGTCTTACTAAAGGTTGCTTTGTTGCGACAGCGATTCATTAGCAAAGTTTCAGCACCAAACATTTCCGGCACTTCTGTCAAAATCGCGGTACCGCCGGCGGCAATCAGGTTATCAGCTACCCAGCCTAAAAGAGGGTTGGCAGTAATGCCTGAAAAACCATCAGAACCACCACATTTAAGACCGAGAACCAATTTAGCTACGCTTTGTTCCGTACGCTTAAATTGTGCTGCATATTGGCATAACTCTTTCATAATGGCAACACCGGCAGCGATCTCGTCCTCTTCTTCCTGACAGATTAGATAACGCACTCTGCCTTCAGGGCAAGGGCCAATGATTTCTTTCATCTGGGAAATCTGGTTATTTTCGCAGCCCAAGCCTAGAACCAGTACTGCACCGGCATTAGGATTGTGCACCAGGCCACTCAAAATTTTCTGGGTGTGGAGATGATCATCTCCTAATTGAGAACAACCAAAGGGATGGCTATAAGCGTAGATACCGTCTATGTTAGCTACTTTAAACTTTTGTGCCTGCTGTTCAATGGCACGGGCAATAGAATTTACACAGCCAACGGTAGGAATAATCCAAACCTCGTTACGAATACCGGCGCGGCCATCTTCTCTGGCATAGCCTAAGAAGGTGTTAGGCAGGGAGACCTTTTGGGTCGGGGTCGGCTGAGCAACAGCAGCAACCGGCTCGTAGGTGTATTCCAATAGCTTGCCAAGGCGGCTGTGCACATTATGGGTGTGCACCCAGTCGCCGGCAGCAATAGCTGTTTTGGCATTGCCAATGGGAAACCCGTATTTTACCACAGGTGTCCCCTGGGCTATATCTACCAAAGCAACTTTGTGTCCGGCAGGGATATCTGCTTTCGTCGTAATTTCTTTGCCTGCCAAATTCAAAATAGTGCCTTTAGGTAGAGTCTCCACAGCTACGGCTACGTTATCTTGTGGATGAATCTTAAAAAATTTATCCATGTTTTTACTCCATTTTGCCTAGTTCAGCAATATAAGCCTTAGCGCCGATAGCTTCGATGCGTTCCAAATGTTTAACAACGGTTTCAGCAAAGTTGGGGATGGCAGTTAAATCCTCGCCCCACCAAGTTTTTTGGGTAAGCAGTGCTAAAGCATATTCACGAGTAGGCAAAGCAGCTTTTTCTTTAATGAAAGCCAGCTTATCGAGGTCATCATGAATTTCATATTCATTGGTGCCACGGCTGCCAATGAGGCATTTATCTCCGGCTTTAGTGGTACGGTAGAAAGCGAATAGTGCTGCCAGGGAATAGGTAAGCCACTTTGGTAATTTACCGTTATTGTTGGTAATGCTGTCCTTGACGCTAGGCAATACACGAGCACGCCATTTAGAGATAGAATTCAGGGAAATGGAGAGCAAAGCGTGGTGCACAAAGGGGTTTTGGAAGCGTTCAAATACTGCTCTGGCAAATTCTTCAGCCTCTGCTTTAGGCAAATGGACAGTAGGAACGATTTCGTTGAAAACGCTTTGATCCAATTGCTTACGTACCTCAGGGTCATCCATGCATTGACCTACATAATCAAAGCCGGCCAGATAAGCACCTAGTACCATGGAGGTGTGAGCACCATTTAGGATTCTAACCTTACGCTCTTTGTAAACTTCAATCTTATCGGTAAAGAGTACATGTAATTTATCGGAGTTAATCTTAAATTTCTTTTCTACTCTGCTATCGCCGATAACCCATAAGCTAAAAGGCTCTGCCTTATCTAAAAGCAAATCTTCATAGCCTAGTTCCTTGGCAAAATCAGCAACTTCTGTTCTGGGATAACCTGCGACAATGCGGTCGACCAAGGTGCTGGCAAAAATACAGTCCTTGTCTACCCAAGTCTTAAAGGCATCATCTAATTTCCAGTCAGCGATATATTGCATTACGCATTTTTTCAGGTTTTCACCATTGTGGTCAATCAGCTCTACGGGAAGCATGGTCAAGGCTTTAGCGGGGTCACCCTTAAAGAACTGGTAACGGGCATATAAGAACTTGGTCAACTTTGCCGGGAAGGTTTTGGGTGGGCAGTCTTCCAATTTGCAGCCGGCTTCATAGACAATACCGGCTTCAGTGGTATTGGAAACTACAAATTCCAGAGTATCCAGCTCAGCCAGCTTCATAAACTCATCATACTGGCTGTAGGATTCGATTACACGGTCAATACAGCTTACTATTCTGTTTTCTTTATAAGGCTTGCCATCTTTTTGGCCACGTAAAACTACGGTGTAAATATTGTTTTGTTTAGCAAAACCGGCAGGCTTGCCGAAATTGATAGGCACAACTATAGCTACATTACTGTTAAAACCAAGCTCTTCATTGGCTACATCAATACCATAATCCACGAAAGCACGCAAAAAGTTGCCTTCACCAAATTGCATAACTCTTATGGGACGCTCCTGACGTATCTTTAGTTCACTTACATTTTTCATATTTAAAAACCTCCTCAGGTTTTAAAGTAGTTGATTTGGAAAATATCCCCTAAGTCACTCAAATTTATTTATCACTGAAGCCAAAATAGTTGGCTGCATTGTTGTAGCAGATATCTTCAACCATTTGGCCCAAAAACTTCATGTCAGCAGGATATTCACCGTTCTCTACCTTGGCACCAATCCAGTTGCACAGAATACGACGATAATATTCGTGTCTGGTATAGGACAAGAAGGAACGAGAGTCAGTTAGCATACCAAGAATATTGCTGAAAACAGACAGGTCTGCAATACTATCCAGTTGTGCAAGCATGCCACGTTTAGTGTCGTTAAACCACCAAGCTGCTCCCTGTTGAATTTTGCCTCTAATCTCCGGGCCTTGGAAGCAACCGATGATAGAACCTATCATGGCGTTATCATTGGGGTTTAAGGAAAAAATAATGATTTTAGGAAGCTTATTTTTAGCATTTAAGGCATCCATAAAGTCTGCCAGACCTTTACCATTGTTTTGCGGAGCTATGCCGATGCAGTCAAAACCGGTATCGGGACCCATAGCCTTATACATTTTGCTGTTGGTGTCACGCAAAGCAGAATAATGGATTTCCATAGCCCAACCTCTGTTGGCATATTCCTCACCTACAAAGAGCAGAAAGGCTGTTTCGTACATTTCACTTTCTTCTACGGTAAGAGCTTTGCCTGCCAATGCTTTTTTTATTACAGCATTGACCTTTGCATCAGTGGCCGGACGGTAGAAAGCATATTCCAAAGCATGGTCAGTAGCACGACAACCCATGGCTTCAAAATAATCTAAACGTTGTTTCATGGCTTTACGTACATCGGCTATGGTGGTTATTGACTTTACACCGGCTGCGTTGCCCAATTCCTTGATATATTCAGCCCAACCTGGTTTAGCAATGTGTAGGGCTTTATCGGGACGCATAGCGGGATAAACCTTGGCAGTACATTTACCATCTTGGGCAATCTTTTTATGCCACTTTAAATCAGAAACAGGATCATCGGTAGTGCAAATTACTTTAACATTAGAATGCTTGATAATGCCCTGTACAGATAATTTTGGCTTTTTCAACAAGGTATTGCAGGTTTTCCAAATTTCCTCAGCAGTAGCAGGACTTAGAGGTTTTGTTACACCAAAGTACCGTTGGAGTTCCAAATGAGTCCAGTGATATAGAGGATTGCCAATAGCACGGGATAGAGCTTCGGCAAATTTTTCAAATTTTTCCTTGTCAGTACTTTCCTGACCGGTAATATATTTTTCCTCTACACCGTTAGAGCGAATCAGACGCCATTTGTAATGGTCGCCGCCTAACCAAGCTTCAGTAATATTCTTAAATTTCTTATCCTCGGCTATTTCCTGGGGATTAATGTGACAATGGTAATCTATGATAGGCATTTTAGCTGCATGTTCAAAAAACAGTTTCTGGGCTGTCTTAGTTTCTAAAAGAAAATTTTTATCCATAAATTTTTTCATTACAATCTATCCCTCCGTATTTTTACAAAAAGCGCCCAAACCGAACTCCTCAAAGGGAGCAGGTTTAGGCGATAGAATTTTTATTTCACGACGCCCATAAAATGAGGCAACCACATGGTAAGAGCCGGAATGTAGGTGACTAACATTAAACCTGTAAACATAGCGGCATACATAGGTAGCATGGCTTTTGTTACTTTTTCAATAGGCAGTTTGGCGATACCGCAACCCACGAAGAGGGCAGAGCCTACAGGAGGTGTGCACAAACCAATAGCCAGATTGAAAATCAGAACGATGCCGAAGTGAACAGGGTCCATACCGCAGGCTTTAGCTACAGGAAGCAGGATCGGAGTCATGATAACGATTAGAGGAGCCATATCCATAATGCAACCCAAGAACAAAAGTAAAAGATTCATGAACAACAAGATAAGGTATGTATTGCTACTAACGCTCAGTACAAAATTAGTGATGATGGTAGGTACTCTGAGGAAAGCCAACATCCAACCAAAAGCACCGGCGGCAGCAATCAAGCTAAATACCATGGCTAAGGTTTTGACGGTGTTTAGCAGTACCTTAGGCATCATGCTCATTTTTAATTCCTTGTAATATAACCAGGAAACAAAGAAAGCATATAAGCAGGCAATAGCTGCGGATTCAGTAGCAGTAAACCAGCCAAAGGAAACACCAAACATGATGATGAAGGCAGTACCTAAAGCCATAATGGCATCTTTAGTGATTAAAAAGGCTTGCTTTAGGGAAACGCTTTCTCCCTTGGGATACTTGTTCTTTTCAGACCAAATAATGGAAATAACTAAAAGGCATAGGCCAAGAGTTACACCGGGAACAACACCGGCCATAAATAAAGCGCCTACAGAAACACCGCCGGCAGCTAAGGAATAAATAATCATATTATGGCTGGGAGGAATCAAAACACCCTGACAAGCACTGGCTACAGTAACAGCAGTAGAGAAGTCTGCAGGGAAACCTGCTTTAACCATCATAGGTATTTCCAGGGAGCCTAAGGAAGAAACATCGGCTACTGCAGAACCGGAAATGCCACCGAAGAACATACTGGCTAAAATGTTAACGTGAGACAAACCGCCTCTAAATCTGCCCACCAGAATATTGGCAAAGCTAAGCAAACGATCGGCGATACCACCAACGCCCATGATTTCACCGGCTAAGATAAAGAAAGGAATAGCCATAAGGGAGAAGCTGTTGATAGCCTTGCTCATCTGTTGTGCCATAGCCATTAAAGGAATGTCACAATACAACATTGTCAAAGCAGTGGAAAATGCCAGCACAAAGCAAATTGGTAATCTTATAAGAGTAAAAATCACGAAGGAGCCAAGTAAAATGCCAATGGCAGTATTAGTATCAAACATTATTTGGCACCTTCTTTCGTAATAACATCCAGATCAAACGGGTTAGGATCTTCATAGAGCTTAAAATGTTGATATCTTTGTAAACCTAACAGATTTATAAGACTGAAATAAATGATAAAGAAACCGCCAACAGGAATCATTAAATATTCCATACCTGCAGGCCATTGAGTTGCCGGCAGAGTGGAGCTCATAGTTGATTGCACCAAAAGTGCGCCATAGTACAAGAGAAAGGCGCCAAAGCTCATAACGATAAGATTGTCTATTTTTTCAACTATCTTAGCCATAGCAGGGGGCAAAATGTTGAAGAAAAAGCCTACTGCAATATGCAGACCCTTTTGCACACCAATAGACATGGAAATAAAAGCCATCCAAATCATAAAGAACAAAGCTACTTCTTCGGACCAGCGAATACTGGTACCTAAAAACTTACGACTGATAACCTGTACGGAAACGACTATTACAATAACAACCAATACTATCTGGGAATATCTCAGTAGTAGGGAGTAGAGCAAATCAATCACATACGTGATGCCGGACAATACAGGATTCAGTTTCTCCTGTTCGTTCAAAACAATCCCTCCTTTGCAGATACACGATTCTAAAAAAGGAAAAGGTGCCGCCTTAAACCTTCCCATTGAGAAAAGTTTTGGCAGCACCCTCCTTAAAATACCACTTTAGAATTATTATTTATCTCTTATTATTTAACGTCTTGAATTTGTTTAATTAAGTTTTTGTTGTCGCCACCGTACTTATCATACAAAGGCTTTACAGCATTAACGAATTCCTGGTGTTGCTCAGGAGTTAACTTGGTAATTGTGGAACCACCATCGCGTACCTTCTTCTCGGAAGCTTTTTCACGATCTGCCCATAATTGACGTTCAACCTTGCCAGCTTCAATAGCAGCTGCACGAATAACCTTTTGATCATCAGCACTTAACTTGTCCATAGTCTTCTTGGAAATAATCATAGGCTCAGGAACACGATTGTGCTCATCTAGCATATAGTTCTTAGCAACTTCAAAGTGTCTGGTGCTTTCATAAGAAGGCCAATTGTTTTCAGCGCCATCAATAACGCCAGTTTGTAATGCGGAATAAACTTCGCCATAAGCCATAGGAGTGGGGTTAGCACCAACTGCTTTAACCATATCCATCATCATGGAGGACTCTTGTACACGAATCTTCAGGCCGCTCAGGTCTTTCATGCTCTTAGCAGGAGCTTTGGTGTAGAAGTTACGAGCGCCAGCATCAAACCAAGTCAAACCGACAATACCGGATTTATCCAAAGTAGCTAACAAATCTTGGCCGATCTTGCCGTCCAAAACCTTCCACATATGAGCGCCGTCACGATATAAGTAAGGTAATTGCAAAACGTTTAGTTGTTTAGCAAATTCGGACAAAGGAGACAAGCTAACACGAGACATATCAATGCTGCCGAATTGGATTTGTTCAATAACGGACTTTTCATCGCCTAATTGAGCACTATCATAAACTTCTACGGTAATACGACCTTTGGTCTTTTCCTTAACAATGTCAGCAAATTTACGTGCTGCTGCAGTGGTAGGATAGTCCTTAGGCTGGTTTTCTGCATAACGCAGAACTATTTTCTTGCCGTCACCAGCTGCCGGTGCAGCTGCTTTACCAGCATCTTTTTTAGCATCGCCGCCGCCACAACCGCTGAGAGCGAAGGAGCTAACCATAGCAAGTGCTATCGCTGCCATCAATTTCTTTTTTCCAAACATCATAATCGTTTCCCCCTTAATATTTTTTTATGCACTTTTGGTATGCATATTTCCGATGTAATCGCTTACATTTAAATTATATCATTTCTATGAAAATCGTCAACAGAAAATAGTGAATTTTGCAACAATTCTCACTTTAATTAATTAAAAAATAATACTGACATTGCTGATTTACTAGAACTAGACTTGATTTATGGCATTTTTTCATATTTTTGACATGCACTTGCACTTTGGAAAAAATTGTGTATACTAAAAAGTAAAGTTAGCAAAATAATTGAAAGGCCTTACATTCAATCTCCTTAAGGAGGGTCACCATGACAATTTATGACATTGCCAAAGCCTGTGGTGTTTCTATAGCGACAGTATCACGCGTTTTAAATGGGAGTACCAAGGTGCGGCCTGATACTAAGCAGAAAGTTTTGGCGGCCATGAAAGAACAAAAATATTCACCCAACCCCTTTGCGCGCGGTTTGGGGCTGGATTCCATGAAAATGGTGGGCATTTTGTGTACTGATATTGCAGATGCCTTTTTTGCTAAGGCCGTTTCCCTGGTAGAGCCCAATTTGCGAGCTCGGGGTTTTGACGTTATTTTGGGTTGTACCGGCAATAATCCTGTGGATAAGAGAAAATACATGCAGCTACTGATAGATCGCCATGTTGACGCTATCATCCTGATAGGCTCTTCTTTCCGGGAAGCCGTAGATTACCATGTGGCGAAAACTGTGGCTAAGGTGCCTGTTATTACTATTAACTGCAGCATAAAATATCCTGATTTTTACTGCGTGGTGTGTGACGAGGCAAGCGGTTTTTCCGAAACAACACAATTATTGGCCAAACGTGGTTATAAATCTATTCTTTTTTTATATGATAGAGTTACCTACAGCGGCCAACAAAAACTAAAGGGTTATCGTGATGGCCTGAAGAAAGCTGGGCTAAATAGTAATCCCAAGTTGGAAATCCTGATTGAACGTACCATGTTCAATGCAGCCAACGTGGTAGAAAAGCTACTTGCGGATAAGGTACACTTTGATGCCATAGTGGCTACAGAGGATGTTTTAGCTGTTGGTGCTCAAAAAGCACTGGTGGCTCGTGGTTTGTCCATGCCGGTTGTTGGTTGTAATAATTCCATGCTGGCTGATTGTGCCACACCGACTCTGACAAGCTTGGACAATAGACTGGATGCGCTGTGTCCGGCAGCAGTAAATGTGCTTTTACAGGTGCTGGAGGGCAAGGATAAAATGACTCCATCCACTACAACCTTTGAGCCGTTCCTGTGTTATAGAGATAGTTTTAAGGAGTAAAGCAGTAGCTATAGGAGTTTCCCCCTGAGCTATTGTTTACACAAATAAGAGCTGAAAGCAAAAATGCTTTCAGCTCTTATTTTTTCATGTTCACGGACTTGCTATTTTAAAAAATCATCACGCTTAGGTGCAAAATTGTCAATAATTACAGAATCATCTAAAGCCAAAAGAACACCATGTTCCACGTTGGCAGGCATATACACTGCATCACCGGCATGAACAATTTGTTCTTGCCCACCTACGCTAAACTTTAAAGCACCGCTGATTACATAGGTTATTTGCTCGTGGGGATGTTTATGGACAGCAGTTGTGGTTCCTTTTACGAATTTTAATTCACACATCATAAGCTTGTCACAATAGGCCATAATTTTTCGCTCTACGCCAGGTTCAGGCCTTTGAATCTTTGGTGCATCATGCTGAATAAAATATTCCATAGCAGCCTCCTAAGATAAATATTTTTGCAAGGTCCGACGCACAGCACCCGGTCCTTGTAACATTTCGGCAAAATATTCTTCAACCTTGGTACCTAAAGCAGTAGCATACAAATTGCTGCCAAAGATACGCTCTGAGCTCAGAATATCCTTTAGGTGTAAGTGCACATTTACTGTTGTATCACCTAGTTTGATACCCTGCAGGGCTTTAGTAAGCTGAGGTAAAAGAGGGTCTGGACTTAGCTCCATAGGCTTTCCCCGGTCATCTATGGCCAAAAGATAACGACACCAGCCGGCTAGGGCCAGTGGTATAAACTTCAGACCGGAGGCAGCAGGACCAAAAGCTTTAATGGTGCCACCGAAACGGGGACCCATTTTTTTGGAAGTGTCACAGGCAATACGTTGTGGCGTATCAGGAATAGCCTTATTGGGAAAACGTTTTGTCAGGCATTCCTGCAAAAAAGCACGCGGGGATAAGACCTTGGGATCCTCAACTACCTGCATCGCTTCCTCGCCAATGCAAGTTACCAGTTTACTGAGCTCTTTATCCTGCATTTCAGCAGCAATAAGGGTGTAGCCAAAGAGGCAGCCGTACACAGCTAGAGTAGTATGCAGGGGATTTAAGCAGGTTGATACCTTCATCCGTTCCACTTTTTCCACGGTTTGGCGGTTTGTAAAAATAACACCGGCTTTTTCCAAAGGAGGGCGCCCATTGCTGAAATGATCTTCAATAACCAGGTAACCGGTTGATTCAGCGTTAACAAAAGGGGCATAATAGCCGCCTCTGGCACTGGTAGTAATTTTCATGTCGTTTAGGCCCTCTGCTTGCAAAGCCGCCTGTACTTCAGGGGCAGGCCGGGGTGTGATTTTATCAATCATGCTCCAGGGATAGGTAATTTTGTTGCGCGCATAATCCACAAAGGCTGCAGGGACAAAACCATGCTCCGACCAGGCTTGGGCCATAGTAATCACAGCTGCTTGCAACAAGTCTCCGTTATGAGAACAGTTGTCAAGGCTTAGGAGCGTTACAGGGAAAGCACCGGCGTTAAAACGGTGTACTAAAAGAGCGGTCAGTTTACCAAAAAAGCTTTGAGCCTTGGTTGGCCCAAGGGCGGCATCGGCAGCTACAGGTGCCAGCAGGTTTCCTTGCGCATCTTTGACAGTATAGCCTTTTTCGGTAATGGTAAAGCTTAAGATTTGTAGCGTTGGCGCTGCAATGACAGTTTCCAAACGTTGCCAATCTGCGGTTGCCGGCACAAGGGCCACAGCCTCGGTAATGCTACCGATAACTTCCTTTTGCATAGTTCCGTCAGGATACATAGTCACCAACAGGGAAAGGTTATCAAAGGGTGCATAAACCTGGTCAATAATAGTACGGGAATTAGGAGCTACGGCAATAATGCCATGTTTTGCTTCACCCATGTCTAATAGCTGTTGTTGTAATTTGGCAATGAAGGCACGAAAAATATTGCCTGGTCCAAAATGGAGCCAGACAGGTTCTCGCTCGGATTTTTCCTTGACCAGAGCCCTATCAAAGACAGGCAGGAGAATTTGCTCCTCCTGCCAAAATTTTTTTTGCTTTAATGCTTGTTCGTTTAGTTCCATCAGTGTCTCCTTTGGTTCTACTTTTCGTGGTCACGTTTTATTGCTTCCCACAAACCAAGAAGGTAGTTGGCACCTAAGGCACGGTCATAGAGGCCGTAGCCGGGCATGCCCTTTTCATCCCAAATCATACGTCCGTGGTCGGGACGGATAGGACCATTATAGTGCACATCATAAAGGGCTTTCATAATGGCATACAAATCCAAAGAACCTTCCTTGGAGCTGTGAGCTACCTCATTAAAGACCCAGGGCTCATGTACCTTGATGTTTCTTACATGCATAAAACCCAAACGATCCAGTGCGCCGAAATGACGTACTATAGCAGGGATATCGTTTTGCAAGTTGGCACCAAGGGAGCCGGTGCAGATGGCTAAGGAATTGCTGGGACTGTCAATCAAGTTGACAAGACGGTCTAAGTTTTCTCTGTTAGTCACAATGCGTGGCAACCCAAATACACTTCTAGGCGGATCATCAGGATGAATGGCCATGCGGATACCGTATTTCGCAGCTGCCGGGACGATGGCTTTTAAGAAATAGCCAAGGTTGGCAAACAATTTTTCTTCATCCATGCCTTCGTATAGCTTGAAAAGACGCTGAAGCTCCTGCAGACGTTCAGGTTCCCAGCCGGGGAGCACAAAACCATTACTGTGTTCAGCAATAGACCTGGCTAGTTCCATTGGTTCCTGACCTTCAATAACTCGATAATCAAAGGACAGGGCAGTACTGCCATCCGGTAGAGGTTTGGCCAAATCTGTTCTGGTCCAGTCAAAAATAGGCATAAAGTTATAGCACACCACGTTTACGCCGGCCTGTCCCAGATTTTTTAAAGTCTCTATGTAGTTGGCAATGTAGCGGTCTCGCGTTGGTAGTCCCAGCTTGATGTCTTCGTGAACGTTGACGCTTTCTACAGTCTTAAATTCTAAACCTGCCTCTTCAATCTCTTTCTTCAAGGCCAGAATTTCTTCCAAAGGCCATACTTCACCCACAGGAATATCAAAAAGTGCACCAACGATACCTTCTACACCTGTAATTTGCTTGATTTGGGATAAAGTGATCTTATCATTTTTAGACCCATACCAGCGAAATGTCATTTTCATGATTAATTACCTCAGGCCCTGGCAGCAGCCACAGCCTTTACAAATTCTTGTGCGTTTTTAGTTACACCGGCATAATCGCCCTTTTTGGCAGGGGCAGTTAAAGAACCGCCTGTGCCTACAGCAATACAACCGGCTTTTAACCAGTCAGCAACATTGTCCAGGCTCACACCACCGGTAGGCATCATCTTTGCTTGAGGAATAGGACCCTTTACTGCTTTAATCATCTTTACGCCCATGACCTCACCCGGGAAAATCTTAATAACGTCAGCGCCTGCTTCCAAAGCTTCCAAAACACCGGCTAAGGTGCTGGTGCCGGGCATAGAAGCAATGCGATACTTATTGCACAATTTTACGGTGTCTAAATCAAAAGCAGGGGACACGATGAATTGTGCACCCTCCAAAATGGCAATACGGGCTGTGATGGCATCAAGTACAGTGCCGGCACCGATAATTACATCCTTGTCATCTTTATACTTGTCTACCAAAGCTTTGATGCATTCGTGAGCACGTGGGGTGGTGAAAGCCAGCTCAATAATTTTTACGCCACCGGCAATACAAGCTTCAGCAATCTTTACGCCGTCAACTTCGTCCTTGCCACGTACTACTGCTACAATACCTTGCTCTTGAATTTTTGCTAATACTTTTTCTTTCTCCATACTATCTCTCCTCGCACGCTATATTTATCTTAGAATCAGAAATTGAATACCAAAGTTTTTATTTTTCGTAATAATCAGGGCTGCTTGCCAATATAGGCAAGGATGCCGCCATCCACATATAAGATATGTCCGTTAACAAAGTTGCTGGCATCGGAAGCCAAAAACACAGCCGGGCCTGCCAGGTCTTCCGGTGTTCCCCAGCGATTGGCAGGAGTTTTGGACAAAATGAAGCTGTTAAAAGGATTGCCGGGTGTTCTTAAGGGTGCTGTTTGAGGGGTAGCGATATAGCCTGGGCCGATACCGTTACACTGGATATTCTGGGCACCGTATTCTGAACAAATGTTTCTGGTTAGCATTTTCAGACCACCCTTAGCAGCAGCATAGGCTGATACTGTTTCCCGTCCTAGTTCACTCATCATGGAACAAATGTTGATAATCTTGCCATGTCCCTTGGCAATCATGTCGGGTAGTACTGCCTTGGCTACGATGAAAGGTGCATTTAAGTCAATATCTACTACCTGACGAAAATCTGCCACACTCATCTCTGTCATAGGAATACGTTTGATGATACCGGCATTGTTTACCAAAATATCAATTACGCCTAGCTCAGATTTAATCTTTGCTACTAATTCTGCCACTTGTTTTTCGTCTGTTACATCAGAAATATAGCCATGAGCCTTGATGCCTGCTTTTTCATAATCTGCCAGAGCTTTTTTCAGGTGCTCTTGGCTGCGGCAGTTAAAAGCAATCTTAGCTCCGGCTTTAGCCAAGGCAGTGGCAATAGCAAAGCCTATGCCATAAGCAGCACCGGTAACCAAGGCCACCTTGCCCTCTAGAGAAAACTGCTTTAAATAATCCATATTAAGATACTCCTTCGTTTTATCTGCTGATACGACCACTGGCATTACCACCGGCTAATTTTAGGACTTCGTCTACGGAAACCTGGTTATAATCGCCTTCAATAGTTTGCTTTAAGCAGCTGGCTGCGACAGCAAACTCCAAGGTCTTTTGAGCAGGGAACTTATGGGTCATACCATAAATCAAACCGGCACCAAAGGAATCACCACCACCTACACGGTCTGTAATGTGAATCAAATATTCTTTGCTGTGATAGAATTTCTTGCCGTCATAAAGCATAGCTGCCCACTTGTTGTCGCTGGCACTAATACTGGTACGCAGAGTGATAGCAACCATCTTTAGCTTGAAGGCTTCCTGGACTTGTTTTGCTACGCTTTCGTAACCCTTTTCGTCCAAGGCTCCCTTAGTGGTGTCCGTATTGGCAGCGCGGATACCTAATACATCTGCGCAGTCATCTTCATTGGCAATGACTACATCCACATATTTCAGAAGCTTGGTCATGGTAGCCTTAGCCTCATCCTTGGTCCATAATTTGCCACGATAGTTTAAATCGGTACTAACCGTCATTTTGTTGGCCTTGGCAGCCTTGCAAGCTTCCAGGCACAAAGCAGCTACATCAGGTCCCAAAGCCGGAGTAATCCCGGTAAAGTGGAACCATTTAGCTCCCTTAAAAATCTTCTTCCAGTCAAAATCACCGGGTTTAGCTTGTTGGATGGAGGAATATTTACGGTCATAGATAACCATGGAACCACGCTGGCTGGCACCCTTTTCACAATAGTAAATGCCAACACGTTCACCGCCACGCACAATTAAATCAGTATCTACGCCAAAACGGCGGAGGGAATTTATTGCGGCCTGGCCGATAAGATTCTGGGGCAATTTGGTAACGAAAGCAACATTCTCACCATAGTTGGCCAAAGAGACTGCTACGTTGGCCTCAGCACCACCATAGGTAGCTTCGAATCTGTCAGTCTGGATAAACCTGTAATAACCAAATGGAGCTAATCTAAGCATAACCTCACCAAAAGTAATTATCTTTGCCATAATTTTCCGTGCAGTTTTAAACTGCACCTACCTCCCTTTTATTTTTAATTTTTTGATAATACTGATATCTTTATCTTTATTGTACACATTTTCCGGCAATTCGCAAGCAAAATTTGTAAGCGCTTACACTAATTTTTAAAGACAAAAGTTTGTTCCGTTCAATAGTAATCACGGGAGTGCTGTACTTAGTCAACAAGAAAAAAATTTTTACTAAAAATAACAGCGGTTGACAATATTGGAGAAAAATCATACAATCTACCTTATAGTTTGTAAACAAGGAGTGTATATATGGAAAAACCAATTCCGCAGTTAATTGAAGTACCGGCTACCAAGGATAGCCATCGTTGGGTAGCTATTACAGCACTATTATTGGCTATAGGTGTAATCTTGCATACTATTAGCCCTAACATAGGTGGTATCACGCCTAACTGGACCATTGCTATGTATTCCATTACCATTGGTCTCACCAGACCAAGTATTACCCGTGCCATTGGTATTGGCTTTATTGCCGGCCTTACTATTGTGCCGTCCTCTAAGTCTGCCTTTCCTTTGGGTAATGTAGCCAGTGAAATTTGTGGTGCTACCATGGCATGTATTCTAACCAAGGCATTTTTTATGGCTAAGCTGGATAAATTTAAATTCAAGCCATTTGTTATTGGCGCTCTTTCTACGATGGTCAGTGGTGGAGTGTTTACTTTTATTCTTAAATTGGTGCTGGGCTTGCCTCTCACCGTCTGGATTCATGCCATGTTGCCGCTAGTTGCTGCCGTGGGAATCTTAAATGGTGTTATTACTTATGTACTCTTTGCTCCGGTAGAGAAATTGTTCTTTATGCAGGGAGGTAAAAAGAGTGAGTAATCCGGTTATTAAATTTACTGATTTTTATTATGGCTATATAAATAGTGACGTTATCTTGAAGGATATTAACTTTGCTATAAAGCAAGATTCCTTTACTGTTATTGCCGGTCCCAGTGGAGCAGGCAAGACCACTATGTGCAAGGCTATGGTGGGGATTGTGCCGTCCTATTATGGTGGTAGATATGCAGGAAACGTAGAAGTATTAGGAGAAAATATTAAGGAAAAGAAAGTTTCTGACCTTGCCATGCGGGTTGGCATTATGCTGGATGACTACGAAAGCCAGCTGGTGTCTCTTACTGCTGGGGAAGAAGTGGCATTTAGCTTGCTAAATCATGGCTTTGCTCCTTCCGAAGTTGAAGACAGAACCAAAAAAGCTTTGGCAGACGTTGGTCTGCCGGGCAGAGAAAATTATCAGCTGGATGAGTTATCCGGAGGACAAAGGCAACGTTTGCTTTTGGCCTCAGTATTAGCTATTCATCCGGAAATTTTGATTTTGGATGAGCCTGTATCTGCCTTGGATCCGGATGGCGCCAAGTCCTTGTATGAATTGATTTATAAAATCTATAAGCAACACAATATGACTGTTGTAGTGGTAGAGCACGATTTAAACAGTGTGCTTCAATATGCTACCGATTTAATTATTTTGGACAAGGGAACTATAGTAGCCCAGGGTCCTTTTGCCCAAGCTGCCAAGATTACCTACGGGTATCCTGCCCTGCGGGAAAATTTGCCGGAATTATGGCAGATAAAATTTGATTTGGAAAAGCGCTTTGGTATTGCTTTGGGTGAATGGCGTAATGAAGCCGCTGCCCTTGCTGAGTTAGCAGAAAAATTTAAAGGGGGCCAGGGATTATGATAGAAACACAAGCAGTAAACTTTGCATATCGCCGTGGCGAACCTGTGATTTTTGATATCAGCTGTACCATTAAAGATGGCGAATTTGTGGCCCTGTTAGGTCATAACGGAAGTGGTAAAACAACCTTGAGTAGGTTGTTTATGGCTTTGGATCATCCACGTAGTGGTAGGGTGCTGGTAGATGGCAATGATATTGCCAAGCTGGAGCCTGCTGATTTAGCAGATAGGGTAGGTTATGTTTTTCAAAACCCGGATTTGCAGATTTTGGAGGATACGGTTTTTGATGAAGTAGCTTATGGTTTAAGATGTAAGAAAATGACTGAAGAAATAATCAAAAAACAGGTCAAAGATGCACTTAGTGCCATGGGTCTGGAAGATTTGGCGGATGCATATCCACGTGCTCTTTCTTTTGGCCAAAAAAGACGCTTGGGCGTGGCAGCAGCGTTAGCTTTGCAACCTCGTACCTTGATTTTGGATGAAATTACCAATGGACAGGACGAGCAGGAAAAAGAAGATATGATGGACTATTTGCTAAAACTTAATAAAGAAAAACAAATTACCATCATTTTGATTACCCATGACATGAATATTGCCAGAAAATTTACCAAGAGGGTTTTAGTCCTTAATGACGGCAACTTGGTGTTTGATGGTGAAACAGCTGCTTTGTTCGATGGTTCCAAGGATATTGAGCAGTGGGGTTTAAAGCAGCCGGTGCTGTCCCAATTGGGGGCAAAACTAGGTATAACTGCTCTAACTCCTGAAGAATTCTGTCAAAAGGTTTCATTAAAGGTAGGTGAAAAGCAATGAGAATAACTGCCTTTACTCAATTGATTTTGGTTTTAGCTGTTACTGCCTGGGTATTTTTATTGCCGGTACCTTTGGTAGCAACTATTTTAGCTTTGGAACTGGTATTGCTTCTCTATATTAAGCATGACAGAATGACTATGGCAGCAATCGGTGCCTTGACGGTATTTACAGGCATGATGATTGTTTTGCAGTTGCTTTTTGGTTCCAGCTTGTATGTTTCCTTAACAGGCGGTTTAAGAATGTTTGTCATGACTACCGCTTTCCTGTGTTTATTGGCGGCTACCAAAATACAGGATATTGCTCAAGCCTTGGTGGAAAAATTTCATCTTCCTTGTGAATATGCTTTTATGTTGACCACCGCTTTAAGGTTTGTTCCTGATTTTTTGGCTGATAGTCAGACGACTCTGGATGCACAATCCTGCCGTGGTTATTCCAATCGAGGCAATGTTTTAAAAAGGTTGTATTCCTATTTGGCTGTAGTGAAGCCCTTGGTAATGCGAGCTGTGGCCAAGTCTGATACTTTAGCTTTGTCTATGGAGTTAAAGGGTTTTGGTGCTAATACCTATAAGAATATGGCGCCCCAATGTCTTGGCATTTTGGATTACACGGTTTTGGCTCTCATTATCTTTATGAGTGCTTATCCTTATTGGCAAAAATATATTTAAGGGAACCTTCCTGCCGGTAGGTTGCAGTTTTATAATTTTAGCTAGGGAAGAGTTGCATATCCTTGGTGACATTTTTAATAAACGCACGCAAATATATTAAGTTTTGATAAAGACAATAAATACCCCTTGCTTAACCTTAGCATATGCTAAGATATTCCCAGCTGATCAACAAGAAGCAAAACAAGAAAGGGGCTGAAAAACCAATGATACAACTACCTAAGAATTTTGAAAGCTACGGAGAAGCCAGAAAAAACGGTTTCCTAAAGATGAAACAAGTCAAAGAAAGCGGCAAGCATATGGTGGGAATTTATTGCTCGTTTGTTCCCACGGAGCTGATTTTGGCGGCTAACGGCGTAGCAGTGAGCTTGTGCGCCACCAGCGAAGAACCTATCCCGGCAGCCGAGAATGTGCTGCCTAGGAATTTATGCCCATTGATTAAGGCTAGCTATGGTTTTGCCTTGACAGACACCTGTCCTTATTTTTATTTTTCTGACCTTATTGTGGGAGAAACAACCTGTGATGGCAAGAAAAAAATGTTTGAATTGATGAACGATATCAAGGAAACTTATGTTATGCAATTGCCTTCTAAACGCGGAGAAATATATGAACAGCTGTGGGAGAAGGAAATTATCAGCCTGTGGCATAAACTGGAAGATTTTTACCATATTACCATCACGGAAGAACAGGTAAAAAAAGCTATTGTCCTTAAAAACAAAGAACGAGCTAGTGTTCTGCGGTTTTTAGAATTGGGAAAATTAAATCCGGCACCTATTTCCGGTTATGAGATGAGTACCCGTTTGGATGCCTTGGGCTTTAATCCTGATATGGAAGAACGCTGTAAGCTGTTGGAGGCAAGGACAAAAGAAGTTTTGGCTGACTGGCAAAAAAAATTTGCCGGCAAGATATCAAAGCGACCGAGGGTGTTGGTTACAGGCTGTCCCAATGGTGGAGTAAGGGATAAGACTATTAAGGCGCTGGAAGAATTAGGAGCAGATGTAGTAGCTTTTGATAGCTGTAATGGAGTCAGGGAGAAAATTGATATGGTGGATACTACACTACCTGTGACCAAAGCTTTAGCCAAAAAATATCTCAATATTAATTGTTCCATCATGAGCCCTAACAATAATAGATTGAATTACATTAGCCAGATGATTGATGATTATAAGATAGACGGTGTTCTGGAATTGGTACTTATTGGATGTCACACCTATGCCATTGAAGCTAATCTTGTAAAGCAGACGGTGGAAGATAAGAATGTACAATATTTGAGATTAGATACGGATTACTCTAAAAGTGATGCTGAACCAATTAATACCCGTTTAGAAACATTCGTAGAAATTATGCAAAATAAACAGGCGTGGAAGTAATATTTATAGTCCAAGCTGTAGGGAAAAAAGCAAGGAACCCTGTGCAGGTCAAGTGATTTGATAAAACAAAGAAGTAGATCACATTTAAATGTGGTCTACTTTTCTTTTGTTTGTAAGATAAAAGTGTACTATGATAGTTGATTTATAGTATAATAGTAGCATGTTAAAATTTTCTAAAAAAGGAGTTTGGGCTGTAGGGTTGGCAAAGGACTTGCCGGTTGGAATAATAAACAATAGTTTGGATATTTACCTGTAGTTTCAAAAAAATATTTAGTATTTTTATAAAAAATACAAAATATTTTAGAAAAAGCCTTTAAAATCTTAAAAAGTATAGTATAATGGGTACATAAGATAAATTTTATAATCGTACCCCAGAGAGGAAGTCAGAGATCATAATGTTAACAAAAGACATGCCTATAGGAGTAATAGACAGTGGAGTGGGTGGACTTAGTGTTCTAAAGACTCTGCTAGCAAAAATGCCGGCAGAGGATTTCATTTATTTAGGAGATACAGCCAATACACCGTATGGCTCTCGCACAGAGGAAGATGTGAGAAATCTTGTAGAAAAAATGCTTGCTTATTTTGACACTCAAAACGTCAAGTTAGTCGTTATTGCCTGCAATACCATTACCGTACTTGGAGCTGATACCCTGCAAAAGCTACATAAATATCAGTTGGTAGGAATGTCCAAAGGGGGAAAATTGGTTTTGGCAGCCAGCCCTAAAAAGAATATTGTGGTTTTTGCCACAGAATTTACTATTAGTACCGGTGCTCATGCCAAAGCTATTAAAGATTTAGATTCCAGAGCTAAGGTAACCGGTATTGGCTGCCCCAAGCTAGTGCCTTTGATTGAGGGAGAAAAATTTGGCAGTCCTGAGGTTACAGAAGCTGTGGAAGAATATGCAGCCAGGGCTAAACAAACAGGGGCAGATACAGCGATTTTATCTTGCACACATTTTCCCTTCTTACGAGAAGACCTTGAAAAAGCACTGGGACACAGTGTTACAGTTATTGATCCTGCAGAACAGACTGCTACGGATGCGCAGCATAGACTTATAGAAGAAGGACTTTTAAAGATGAACGGCTCAGGTAGCTTGACCATTTGCTTCACCAAGGACGTGGACAGAGGTCAAAGGCTGGCACAGAAGATGATGCCGGGTATTAAAGCAACTTATAAGAATGTTAAGCTGGAATAGAACCTTCTACTAACTAAAGGTGGTGAGAAGCATGTCATTAATGGAAGACATTAAAACAGCAGAAAAAGCAGCAGATGCAACAAGGAAAGAGGCCATTAATCAAGCAAAGAATCTGGTGCATGATGCTCAAGAGAAAGCACAGGCAGAAGCGGAGTCATTAATTGCTCAAGCTCGCCAGGAAGCAAAGGGAACCGTAGCTAAGGCAGAAGTGGAAGGCAAGGCAAAAGCTGCCGGTTTAGTGAAGGAAAGAACGGCAGAAGATGTTAAAGCGGCAGAAGCTGCCAAGACTCATGTTGATGCAGCAGTTGCTTATATTATGGAAAAGGTTGTGGTCTAAATGTTAGTACCTGTAAAAAAACTAACTTTATATGCCTTAAAAGAAGACCGCGATGCTATCCTTTTAGCTCTGCAAAAAGATGGCAATGTTATGCTCCTGCAGGAAGGCGATAAAAAACCTTTAAATGGGGCAGAAGCAGTAACGGAAGAGAAGGAAAGAACGGCTGAGGTAATTAGATTCCTGAACCGAAATGGAGTATCAGATTCTCTCCTGAAGCCACGGGCCCAGTTGCCGTATCAACAGTTTTTGGAGACAGGGCACGACGGAAAAAAGGTAACAACGGAATTGGATCAATTGTCCAATAAAATTTCTTCTTTGCAAAATGAAGCAATTGGTTTGAGAGCCCAGGCGGAAACCTTGGCCCCGTGGGAAGCACTGGATATCCCCTTAGAAGATTTAAAGGATACAGCTGAAACTTCCTGCTTTGTGGGCTATGTGCCGGTAGAGCAGTTGGACGCACTGCAAAAGGATATGGCAGGTCTATTGGCGGAAAGCACTATTTTGGGAGATGCCCAGGAAGGCAAGGCTGTGGTAGTTGTTGCTTACGATAGTGCCACAGAAAAAGTTAAGCATTTTCTGAAAGAACATGATTTTACCGAGGCAATTTTACCCAAGAAAAAAGGGTTGCCTAAAGAAGCGGCCGCGGCTTTTAATGCAGAAGCGGCAGCAAGGGATAAAGAAGCGGAAGAGCTTATTGCTAAGGCTAAAGCACTGGGGGCTGACAAAGATAAAGTTGAACTTTACTATGACCAGCTGGCAACGAAGGCCGACCGTATGGCAATTAGCGGTGAAGAAACCGTGAAAGCGTTTTACATGGAGGGCTGGGTGCGGCACGATAAAACTGCGGCGGTTGAAAAAACAATTGCGGCAGTAACGGATGCTTATCAATTGGAATTTTCAGATCCGAAGCCTGATGAAATTCCTCCTACGGTATTAGAGAACAATCCTTTGGTGAGTCCTTACGAATCGGTAATTGATTTGTATTCCAAACCCAAAGCCGGTTCCATAGATCCAGATTTTGTTATGGCACCGTTCCATTTCATATTCTTTGGCATGATGTTATCAGATGCTGGCTATGGTGTGGTTTTGACCATCCTTTTACTTATCGCCTTGAAGCTTTTTAAGCCTAAGGATTTTTCCGGGAAACTGGCCATGGTTATTCTTTTTGGTAGCGTTTCCACTGTTATCTGGGGCGCACTGTTTGGAGGCTGGTTTGGTTTAGAGTGGCACCCACTCTGGTTTGTACCTTTGAATGAACCCTTGAAGATGCTGATTTTGTGTTATGTCTTAGGAGCACTTCATATTCTGTGTGGTATGGGTTTCAAGATTTATTTACTGGTACGGGAGGGTGACGTTGCCGGAGCATTTTTTGATCAGGTTTCCTGGCTTATTATGTTTGCAGGTTTCCTGTGTATGGCCTTTGTACCGGGACCAATTGGTAAATATTTAGCCATTGCAGGAGCGGGAATCATCGTTCTCTTTGGCGGTAGAGCAAAAAAGGGCATCATCAGCAGACTGTTAAGTGGCTTATTTACACTCTATAGCATCAGCGGGTATTTAAGCGATATTCTCAGCTATTCCAGAATCTTTGCGTTAGGCTTGGCTACCGGTGTTATTGCCATGGTAATTAACACCATTGCTAAGTTGCTCATGACTTTTGGACCTGTTGGTATGGTGGCGGCCGTAATAGTTGTCTTTGCAGGGCACTCTTTTAATATCGTCATTAACGTATTGGGTGCCTTCGTACATAGCAGTAGACTTCAGTACATTGAATTCTTTGGTAAGTTTTACGAATCTGGAGGCAGGACCTTCCTTCCTCTGGCACTTAGAACTAAATACACAGATGTAACTAAATAAAATAAAAGGTTAAGGAGGCTTTAAATTATGATTACTCTTGGAACTGCGTTAGCTTTTGGAGGTGCTGCAATTGCAGCCGGTTTATCAGCCGGTGGAAGCTCTTTAGGTGTAGGTATTGCCGGCCAAGCCGGTGCAGGTGTTGTTTCCGAAGATCCTGATAAGTTTGGTAATGTTTTGGTACTGCAAGCTATTCCAGGTACCCAAGGCATTTATGGACTTTTGATTGCTTTTATCATTCTTTTAAATCTCGGTGCTGTTAGCGGTGAACTTAAAGAGCTAACCACTCCGCAGGGAATTGCCTTCCTGGCGGCAGGTTTTCCTATGGGTATCGGCGGACTGTTATCCGGCTGGTATCAGGGCAAGGTTGCAGCTGCAGGTATTTGCCTAAGTGCTAAACGTCCCGAAGAAACAGGTAAAGGTATTATTTTGGCAGCTATGGTTGAAACCTACGCTGTATTGTCCTTACTACTTTCCTTCATTATGATAAACGGCATTAAGCTTTAAGTGAGGAGTGAAATGCAGTGGCAGCAAATAAGATAATTTCTAAAATAGAGGAAGAGGCTTCTAAGGACAAAGCAAAAATTTTGTCTGAGGCACAAAATAAGGCTGATGCAATACGTCAGAAGATACTTGCTTCTGCACAAACTACAGTGGCAAGCATTCAGGTACAAGCCAAGAATAATGCCGAAGAAGCAGGCCGTAGACAGGTATTGATTGCTGAGCTGGAAAGTCGTAAGAAGACTTTAAACAGTCAGAGGGAGATACTGGAAGAGGTCTTTACCAAGGTAGAAGATGCTTTAAATAAGCTGCCTCGGGAGCAATGGGAAAAACTGATTACTTCTATTATCCTGGGTGCCAGTGAAACAGGCGAAGAAAAATTATGTGTGCCTGCCGGTGATGTGGCCAAATATCAAAATGGCTTTTTGGCTAAATTAAATTCTGCTCTCCGGGCAGCCGGCAAAAAGGGTTCCTTAACCTTAAGCGATAAAGCTGCCAAGTTTAAGGGCGGCGTTGAATTAGAAGGTACGACCACTGATTATGATGGGTCTTTTACTTCAATTTTAAGAGATGTAAGGCAAAAGGAAGAGCGCCAAATCGCAGCTATGCTGTTTGGTACGGAGGTGAAGTAATATGCCTCAAGACAGCTACGAGTATGCTATTGGTAGAGTGAGCGTTATGTCTACTAAGATGCTTAAGCAAAATCAGCTGAGAAGAATTTCCGAGGCGCCTACTATCAAGGAAGCAATAGCACTTTTGATAGAAACCGGTTATGGCGAGGGCAATATTACGGAAGAAGAAATTGCTCATGGCGAACTGGATTTAATGATCAGAGAGCAAATGAATCTGACCAGAAAAAGAATTCTGGAACTTACTCCTGACGTAGAGCTTACCGGACTTTTTCTTTTACATGTGGACAATCACAACATGAAGACCTTGCTAAAAGCAAGGCTGCTTAAAACAAGCGGTGAACAGTATTTAAGAGATGGCGGATTTTTTCCCTTGGATATGCTAAAAACCTGCATTACTACCAGAAAATATGATTCACTGCCTAAAGTTTACAGGAACGCTTTTAATAAAATTGAAATGGATATTTCCAGAAAGAACATTGACCCTATGAGGTTCAGTGCCACCCTGGATTGTGCTCTCTTCGAATATGCCAAAGAAGTGCTGGATGAAAAGGAAGAGCAGGGTTTTATCCGTGAATATTTTAATCTACGTGCCGATTTTCAAAATGCCTTGAGCTTGGTACGTGCCAGATTGCTACATTGGGGCCCTGACAAACTAAGAGTACTTCTTTTGGATTGTGGTGAAATAGACAAGAAGTATTATCTGGAGAGTATGGATACTCCTTTTGAACAATTAGGCGCACGTCTCAATCATGGCAGTCATGGTATAGCCTTGGCGGCAGCTTTGAATGATTATGTACAACGGAAGGACATTGCTGCTATTGCCGATGTTATGCGTCGCATGCTGATGGAAATTTTGCGTAAGGTAAGGTGGGATACGGACAACCTAGGTCCCATTATTGGTTATTTAAAAGCACGAGATGCTGAAGCCCAGGCTTTAAGAGTTATTTTTGGTTCTAAGCAAGGTGGCTTTGAGGCTCCTTTGCCGCAACTATTTATTTAAAAACCTTGGCCGGGAGGTAGGGTATGAAAGAGAAAAAAATAGCAGTCATCGGAGATCCCAGTTCCGTTATGATTTTTAAAGCGGTGGGCTTTGATGTTTTCTATGAAGAAGACAAAGAAAAAATAGAGAAGCGGATTCACAAATTAGCTGACTTAAATTATGTAATTATTTATATCACTGAATCAGCGGCAGAAAAGGTGCAGGATGTCATTAATTATTATGCAACCGCTACTTTTCCAGCCATCATACCAATTCCTGCAGGCATGGAATCCAAGGGACTGGGCATGAAACGCATTAAATCCAACGTAGAAAAAGCGGTGGGTGCAGACATTCTATTTAAGGAAGGACAGTGATTAAACCAATGAGTGGAACGATTGTAAAAGTATCCGGACCGCTGATTGTAGCTGAAGGCATGAGCGATGTGCAACTCTATGATGTTGTGCAGGTTAGTGACAAGCACTTAATTGGCGAAGTAATTGAATTAAGAGATGATAAGGCCTCCATTCAGGTTTATGAGGAAACCGCAGGCTTGGGCCCCGGTGAAATCGTAGAAACCACAGGTGCAGCACTTTCTGTGGAATTGGCTCCCGGTCTAATCGAAAGTATTTTTGATGGAATTCAGAGGCCGTTAACAGAAATTTATAAAATTGCCGGCGACCGTATTACTCGTGGTATTTCCGTGCCTAAGCTAAACAGGGAAAAGAAGTGGAACTTCGTTCCCGTTGCCAAGGTGGGAGATAAGGTGGTAGGTGGCGATGTTATTGGTACGGTACAGGAAACCCCTGCCGTATTGCACAAGATTATGGTTCCGCCTCGTAAGGAAGGTACTGTGGAATGGGTATTTTCCGGTGAGGCAACTATTACTGATATCGTGTATAAGATCAAGGATGCAGAGGGAAATGTGACTGAGTATCCCATGTTGCAAACTTGGCCTGTACGTATAGCTCGTCCGTATGTAGATAAACTGCCTCCTAACGAACCTATGGTTACAGGGCAGAGAGTTATTGACACGCTGTTCCCTATTGCTAAAGGCGGCGTAGCTGCTGTACCGGGTCCTTTCGGCAGTGGCAAAACTGTTATTCAGCACCAGCTGGCTAAGTGGGCTGATGCAGATATTATTATTTATGTTGGCTGTGGTGAACGTGGTAATGAGATGACCGATGTATTGAATGAATTCCCGGCCTTGAAGGATCCCAGAACAGGACTTCCTTTGATGAAACGTACTGTGCTTATTGCCAATACCTCTGATATGCCGGTGGCAGCTCGTGAAGCTTCCATTTATACCGGTATTACCATTGCTGAGTATTTCCGTGATATGGGTTATAAAGTAGCCATTATGGCTGACTCCACCTCTCGTTGGGCAGAAGCCTTGCGTGAAATGTCTTCCCGTTTGGAAGAAATGCCCGGTGAAGAAGGATATCCTGCTTATCTGGCATCTCGTCTGGCCGAGTTCTATGAAAGAGCCGGTGAAGTTAGATGTATCGGTTCTGAGGGCAGAATTGGTGCTGTCAGCGCCATTGGTGCCGTGTCCCCTCCCGGTGGCGATATTTCCGAGCCTGTCAGCCAGGCAACGTTGCGTATTGTAAAGGTGTTCTGGTGTCTGTCCGCCTCCCTTGCTTATGCACGTCACTTCCCGGCTATTGATTGGCTGCAAAGCTATTCACTGTATTCTGATAGACTTCGTACTTATTACGATTCTTCTGTTGCTCCGGATTGGTCAGCGCTAATTGCCAAAACCATGCAGATTCTCCAGGAAGAAGCAAGCCTCAACGAAATCGTGCAATTGGTAGGTATTGATGCCTTAGGCTTTAAGGATCGTATTACTATGGAATGTGCTCGTTCTATTCGCGAGGACTTCCTACATCAGAACTCCTTCGATGATATTGATACCTATACTTCCTTAAAGAAACAATATGCAATGCTAAAGCTTATTATGAGCTGGTACGACCAAGCACTGTCAGCTTTGCATAAACATGTTATGCTGGATAAATTAATTGATATGCCTATTCGTGAACAAATCGGCAGAGCAAAGGCCATTCCTGAAGCAGAAGTAGAGCAAAAGTTTGCTGGTATTAATAAAGAAATGGATAAAGCCTTTAACGATTTAACTGAGGAGGGTGACTTAGATGCGTAAGGATTATAAAACTATTCGCGAAGTAGTTGGCCCTCTGATGATGGTTGATCATGTAGAAGGTGTTAAGTATGATGAGCTGGTAGAAATTCAACAGGCCAACGGCGAAATCCGTCGTGGCAAGGTTTTAACTGTAGATGGCGATAAGGCCTTGGTGCAGTTGTTTGAAAGCTCACAAGGACTTAAGCTTTCTGATTCTAAAGTGCGGTTCTTGGGCCACAGTATTCAATTAGGTGTTGCGCCCACGATGCTGGGCCGTGTGTTTGATGGTATGGGTCGTCCTAAAGATGGCGGAGCAGAAATTATTCCCGATGAGTACAAGGATATTAATGGTACTCCTATGAATCCTGCCGCTCGTGACTATCCTGCCGAATTTATTCAAACCGGTGTCAGTGCCATTGATGGACTGAACACTTTGGTACGTGGTCAGAAGCTGCCTGTGTTCTCAGGCTCCGGACTTCCCCATGCTCAATTGGCAGCCCAAATTGCTCGTCAGGCTAAAGTTTTGGGTACCGGTGAAACCTTCGCCGTAGTATTTGCTGCTGTAGGTATTACCTTTGAGGAAGCAAACTTCTTTATGGACGATTTTAATCGTACCGGCGCTTTGGAACGTGCTGTTATGTTTATCAATTTGGCCAATGATCCGGCTGTAGAACGTATTTCCACTCCTCGTATGGCTATTACCGCAGCTGAGTATTTAGCGTATGAATTAGGCATGCACGTTTTGGTAATTATTACCGATATTACCAACTATGCTGATGCACTTCGTGAGATTTCTGCAGCTCGTAAGGAAGTTCCCGGTCGTCGTGGTTATCCCGGCTACCTGTATACTGACCTTGCTACCATGTACGAAAGAGCAGGACGTATCAGAGGCAAGAAAGGTTCTATTACCCAGATTCCTATTTTGTCCATGCCTGAAGATGATAAGACTCACCCCATTCCTGACTTAACAGGTTATATCACTGAAGGTCAGATTATTCTGTCCCGTGAACTGTATCGCAGAGGTTTAACACCTCCCATTGATGTTTTGCCTTCCTTGTCCCGTTTGAAGGATAAAGGCGTTGGCAAGGGCAAGACCAGAGAAGATCATGCTGATACCATGAACCAGCTCTTTGCTGCTTATTCTCGCGGTAAGCAGGCCAAGGAATTGGCTACAATCTTGGGCGATGCAGCACTTAGCAAGGTTGATAAGCTCTATGCTAAATTTGCGGAAGAATTTGAGAAGCAATATGTTTCTCAGGGCTATTACACCAACCGAACCATTGAAGAAACCTTGGACCTTGGTTGGAAGCTGCTCGGTATTTTGCCTCGTACCGAACTGAAGCGTATCCATGATGAATTCCTCGATAAGTACTATAAACCATTAAATGAGACCAAGGGGGATTAACCCATGGCTAAAACAATAAATCCTACCAGGATGGAACTAACCAATCTAAAAAGACGATTAGGCACAGCTGTCCGTGGTCATAAGCTTCTTAAGGATAAACGGGATGAAATGGTTCGTCAGTTTATGATTTATGTAAAACGTAACCATGAGCTGAGACAGAAAATGGAACGTGCCCTTTTAGGCGTTTCTGAACATTTCATTCTGGCCAAGGCACAGATGGGTACCCTTAGTATGTCTGAAGCACTCTTGTATCCAGCTCGTTCCGCCCAATTTGAAGTGGGTTCTAAAAACGTCATGAGCGTTGATGTGCCCACTATCAAATATACCGGTAGTGACGAAGGCGATACCTCCAGTGTTCCTTATGCTTTTGCTTTTACTACTACGGCTCTTGATAACGCAGTGCTGGCTTTAGCTCAGAACTTGCCGGAGCTATTGGAACTGGCAGAAGTAGAAAAGACCTGTAACATGTTGGCAGACGAAATTGAAAAGACGCGCCGGCGTGTTAATGCTTTGGAATATGTTATGATTCCTGAGATGCAGACCAATATTAAATTTATCACCATGAAACTTAGCGAAAATGAACGCGCTAGTACGGTACGGCTCATGAAGGCTAAGGAAATGATGGCCAAGAAGTAAAAAGCAGGACGCTCCTTTAGTGGCGTATACTGTGTCAGAACTTTAAAGACGGCCTATGGACATACGCTTGTTGTACAGTCCACAGGCCGCCTTTTTATTTTTCCTTGTCTACGCCGCTGCGGAGGGTTCTTTGGTTTTGTGGTTAGCTTGGGATGTTATTTATTTGCTCGTTTTTTAGACAATGGAGTATAATGATAGCATAAAAAGGAGTGATACCATGGCAGCAAGTGCAGAAATTATTCAGCGTTTTAAGGAAATGGTACAGGGCTCGAATAATATAGTGTTTTTTGGTGGAGCAGGTGTTTCCACGGAAAGCGGTATTCCTGATTTTCGCAGTGTAGATGGCCTGTATAACCAGAAATATAAGTTTCCGCCGGAGACAATTTTAAGCCATACCTTCTATATGAATAATCCTGAAGAATTTTATAAATTCTATAGGGATAAGATCTTGAGCCATAATGCCAAACCGAATGCAGCTCATTTAAAATTGGCGCAATTGGAAAAAGAAGGCAAGCTAAAGGCAGTCATTACACAAAATATTGATGGCCTGCACCAGGCGGCAGGCAGCAAAAATGTTTTGGAGCTACATGGTACAGTACACAAGAACTATTGCCAGTCTTGCGGGAAATTCTTTGATGCTAAATATATGAGAGACTATCCGGGCGTGCCTAAGTGTGATGCCTGTGGTGGCAACATTAAACCGGCGGTAGTACTGTATGAGGAAAGCTTGGATATGGATGTTATGGAAAGGGCAGTGCGCTATATTTCTGCGGCAGACATGCTGATTATTGGTGGCACCTCGTTGGTAGTTTATCCGGCTGCCGGACTGATTAACTATTACAATGGTCATAAATTAGTGCTAATTAACAAGGGCAGCACCTCGGCAGACAGCTCTGCTGATTTGGTTATTGCCGATAGTATTGGTGCCGTTATGAGCCAAATTTAGTTAGTTATTAATAGTCTTCTGAAGTAAGGTGTGCTATAATAGCAGATATGATAAAAATTTTGGGGGTATTGCTATGTTAGATATGAAGTTTGTACGTGAACATACTGCAGAGGTTGTTCAAGCTATGAAAAATAGAAACATGGACATGAATTTGGATGAATTCAGTGCCCTGGAGCAAAAACGCAGAGAACTTCTTCAAGAGGTCGAAGCAGATAAAAGCCAGAGAAATGCAGCTAGTGCCGAAATCAGCAAAATGAAAAAAGCAGGGCAAAATGCCGATGCTCAAATTGCTGCCATGCGTGCTTTAGGTGATAAAATAGCTGCAGCAGATAAGGATTTAAAAGATGTACAAGATAAGTTACAAACTATTTTGTACAATATTCCTAATATGCCTGCTCCTGATGTTCCTTTGGGTAAGGGCGATCAAGACAACCCTGTAGTTCGCACTTGGATGGAACCTACCAAGTTTTCCTTCCAACCATTGAATCATTGGGATATTGGCGAAAACCTGAACATTTTGGATTTTGAAAGAGCCGGCAAGGTTTCCGGGGCTCGTTTCACTTTCTACAGAGGCTTGGGTTCACGCCTGGAGCGCAGTGTTTATAACTTTATGCTGGATACTCATACTGCTAAGCATGGTTATACAGAAATATTCCCGCCTTATATCGTTAATGCAGCCAGCATGATTGGCACCGGCCAACTTCCTAAGTTTGCTGCTGATATGTTTAAGGTAGAAAACCAAGATATGTATTTGATTCCTACTGCAGAAGTACCTGTTACCAACTATCATCGCAGTGAAATTTTAAATGGTGCAGATCTTCCTATTAAGTATTGTGCCTACAGCGCTTGCTTTAGAGCAGAGGCAGGTAGTGCCGGTCGTGATACCAGAGGTTTGATTCGTCAACACCAATTCAATAAGGTTGAATTAGTGAAGTTTACCAAACCGGAAGAATCTTGGACAGAATTGGATAAATTGACTAATGATGCCGAAGAAATTTTGCAATTATTAAAGCTTCCTTATCACGTAGTTCGTTTGTGCACCGGTGACTTGGGCTTTAGCTCAGCTACAACCTATGACCTGGAGGTATGGCTGCCAGGTTCCAACTGCTACAGAGAAATTTCTTCCTGCTCTAACTTCTTGGACTTCCAAGCTCGTCGTGCTGATATTAAATTCCGTCGTGGCCCCAAGGACAAGCCTGAATATGTACATACCTTAAATGGTTCCGGTCTTGCTGTTGGTCGTACGGTAGCAGCTATTATTGAAAACTATCAACAAGAAGATGGTAGTGTTATTGTTCCGGAAGTGTTAAGACCGTATATGGGTTGTGATGTGATTAAGAAATAAAAACGATTATAGCACGGCGGATACGTCGTCAGAACTGCACAAGAGACCTGTGGACATACGTTTATTTTGTATAGTCCCTAGGTCTCTTGTTTGTTCTTCCTAGTCTGCGCCGCACTCTCATCGTTTTTTGTTCCATGAAATTAGTAGGCTACTAATGGCACTGAAATTATTGCGCCTAGCCTTTGCTACCTTTTAGGCCGTCTTGAGTTTAGAATAATAGTCTGCGCTGTTCACAAATTTGTCCTAGTTATAAACTTTGTTTTCTCTGCTTAATGGTGTATAATCATCTAAACTTAGTATTTAGACAAAATTTGCTTCTAATAAAATTGTAACAGGAGGAAATATGAATATTGATAACGAAAAAAGACCCAAAAAATCACTGCTTTACTATTATTTTGTGGCCTTAATTATCATTTTTGTCATTAACACCATTGTCATACCGGTGTTCTTCAGTCCTAAGGTAAGCGAGGTTTCTTATACCAGCTTTTTAAAGATGGTGGATGAAGGCAAGGGAACCAAGGTTGAAATAACCTCCAATCGTATAGCTTTGTTGTGCAAGGAAGATAACAAGGACATGATTTATGTTACCGGCAGGGTAGAAGATCCGGAACTGGTTAACAGATTGATGAAGGCCAAGGTAGAGTTTTCCCAGGTAGTACCTAAGGAAGAGTCTGGCTTTAGCAAATTTATCAACAATTGGGTTCTGCCTATTTTGTTCTTCTTTGTACTGGGACAATTATTTATGCGTTATGTAATGCCCAAGATGGGTGGCGGTGGCGGCAACTTTATGAGCTTTGGCAAAAGTAATGCCAAGATTTATGTGGAAGCTCAAAGCGGTAAAACCTTTAAGGATGTAGCAGGGCAAGATGAAGCTAAAGAAGCCTTGAAAGAATTGGTGGACTTTCTTCACGATCCTTCCAGATATCAGAGTATCGGTGCTATTATGCCCAAAGGAGCTCTTTTAGTGGGACCTCCGGGTACAGGTAAAACTCTTTTGGCAAAAGCTGTAGCCGGGGAGGCAAAGGTACCTTTCTTCTCTATTTCCGGTTCCGAATTTATTGAAATGTTTGTAGGTATGGGTGCTGCCCGCGTAAGAGATTTGTTTAAGCAAGCTCAGGAAAAAGCTCCCTGCATTGTGTTCATTGATGAAATTGATGCTATTGGTAAGAAACGTGATAGTGGCCAATTTGGTGGCAACGATGAAAGAGAGCAAACTCTTAATCAGCTCTTAGCGGAAATGGATGGTTTTGATGGCAGCAAGGGCGTTATCATTTTAGCGGCTACCAACCGTCCTGAGGTTTTGGATAAGGCACTGCTTCGTCCCGGTCGTTTTGATCGTAGAATCCCGGTAGAGCTTCCTGATTTACAGGGTCGCGAAGCTATTTTGAAGGTGCATTCCAATGATGTTAAGATGGAATACGGCATTGATTTTCATAGCGTTGCATTAGCTACCAGCGGTGCCTCCGGTGCCGATTTGGCTAACATAGTTAACGAGGCAGCCTTAAGAGCTGTACGCCTGGGGCGCAGCGTAGTAAAACAAGAAGATCTGGAAGAATCCGTTGAAGTAGTCATTGCCGGCGCTCAACGTAAGGGTGCTGTGATTTCTCCGGAAGAGAAAAAGATTATTGCCTATCATGAAATTGGCCATGCCTTGGTAGTAGCCAAACAAAAGAATACTGCGCCAGTACACAAGATTACTATTATTCCCCGTACCTCCGGTGCTTTAGGCTACACGATGCAGGTTGCTGAACAAGAAAATGTGCTCATGACTAAAGACGAATTGTTTAACAAGATCGTAACATTTACTGGTGGGCGTTCTGCTGAAGAGGTTGTTTTCAACACGATTACCAGCGGTGCTGCTAATGATATTGAGCAGGCAACCAAGCTGGCCAGAGCGATGATTACCAGGTTTGGCATGAGCGAGGATTTTGATATGGTGGCATTGGAAACAGTGAACAACGCTTATTTAGGCGGCGATGCTACTCTTACTTGTTCGCCTGAGATGTCTGCCAAGATAGATGAAGAGGTTTTAGCTACGGTCAAGAAAGCACACGGTATTGCTAAAAAGATTTTGGAAGAAAACAGAGCCAAGCTGGATGAATTGGCTGCTTATCTCTTGGAGAAGGAAACTATTACCGGCGAAGAATTCATGGCAATTCTTAACGGGACTGCACCACAGGAACCTGCAGTTGCTGTAGCTATTTCTGCACCTGCTCCTGAAGCTTAAAAACGAAAAGTCCGACACTCTTTGGTGTCGGACTTTTGTTATTCAATGTCGTCTAATATTTCTATAAAGTTTTCCAGATTAACAGTTTTCTTCTTCAGCAATACGTCTATGCGGAAAGCTAAGAGCGGATGCTGGCTCATGGCTTTTGCTTTAATGAGAGCTACTTTTATCTCCGGGGTAATGGCGGTTTGAGGCCAATTTTCTACGGCGTTTAAAGCATAAGCCCTAATTTCATCATAAACAGAAGTAAGTCCTGCTATTATAAAATTCATACCTTCGCCAGGCTTGTTGTTGAGTGCGGTGAGAATTGGCTTTAAGGCTTCTTGGGAAGTCTTGTAATTATCTAACTGCTTTTCTGCAAATTTCAGTACAGCATGAAAATGACGCTTATTATCGGTTTGCAACAAGAAATAATATAACTCCGTGCGATTGGGATCATCCTTCAACAGTTTCAGCAATTGCGCGTATACATCTAAATGCAAGGCCAAAGCCAAACTTACTGCCAAATTATTGACGGAACCATCCTTACGAAGTAGTTGGGCAGTAATGATCGGCAACCAATTCTTTTTGAAAATCAATTTTTCCGTAGCGCTTATTAAAAGGTGACACTGATTGGAGCTTAATTGTTCCCAATGCTCATTATCGGCCATGGCTGTAAGTAGTTCTGCTAAATTTAAAAGACCTGCAATATCTTCCAAGGTAGAGGTATATTGAGCGGCATGCTTGAGTAGCTGTTTAATGGCAGTATATAGATTCAGGGGAGGTATTTCTTCCTCAAAATCAAGAGGAGCACCACTGTCATAGTTCAGCAAAAAGAGCAGATAGTTGTGTAGGGTGGATAAAATACCACTATATAAACTGTGGCTTAGGGTAGGACGGCTTACTGCTTCTTGCAATTGACCATATTTTAAAACCAAAAGAGCAATACCTGGATAGGTTACAGAAAGCTCTGCACCATGGCACAAAAGCCACTCTTTTTCTGCGGCTGTTTTAAATTCATAATCCTCCATACAGCAAATCTTGCCCCAGCCTGTAGTGTGGAGCATCATGTCCCAGGCTTCCTCTGAGGTAAGAGTAGAACTTAGTTCTAAAGCAAAGAGCACATAGCAGGTAAATTCCTCGCACCTGCCTAGCATCAATAAATCGGTTTTTAATTTTTGAGCAGCTTTTTGGTTTTGAGGGTTAAGTAAAATCAGACCGGCAATAACAATAGCGAACTTAATTGCTTCGCGCTGTGGAGCATGATACAACCAGCTTAAAGCCAAGTTTTGCAAAGCAGGATTAAGTTTTTCTGTTTCTAAAAGCGCAACCAAGGATTCATGGTAAATAATACAGGGAGCACCACAGACACCAAGATAAAGCATCACAGCGTTTTCTTGTGTGGGTGTGTTGCTATAGGACATTAAGGCTTCATAGATGCTTTCCCCCAAGGGATTATCTTCGATTTCTTCTGTAGAAGAAAGGTAAGCATCTGCTGCCCCCAATTCTAAAGAAAGAACGGAGTCGGTAGTTGCCGCCGCTCTGTCAGGCAAAGAGACAGATTGGAAAAACCCGTCCTCGCCCATATTTTCTTTTACATAAGTAAAAATGCTTTGTCCCTGTAACCAGGGTTCTATTTTTTTAGCCATAATTACATCCTTAGTTAATAAATTTATGAAGGTTGATTTATTATAGCACACTGTTTTGCGTAGCTCAATTTTCCAAAGCGGTTTTTAACGCAAGAATAGCTTTGGAAATATCTTCCTGTGCAATGCCGGCAAAGGATAAGAGTAGCTCAGGAGCGTGCTGAGTGTTTGCTCCTAAAATTGGTAGAACACGGATCCCGTGTTCTAAGGCTTTTTGTGCCAAGTCTTTAGCTGAAAGAGGATAGCTCAAGGCTATGCGCAAATGTAGACCGGAGGCATAGTCAAGAATTTTTACTTTGGTACCAAAAGTCTTAAGCAAAGCTTTTTGGAGTAAATGATTCTTTTCGTTGTACAAAGTCCTTAGCTTTTTCACATGGCGTGCCAAGTAACCTTGTTCAATATATTCTGCTAAGGCCAGTTGCTCAATGGTGGAAGAGGTTTGGTTATAAAAGCGGGCTTTTTTATGATAAGCAGTTAAAAGCTGCTTGGGTAGAACCAAATAACTGATCCGCAAAGAGGGAAGCAGGGTACGGGAAAAAGAAGCCAGATAAATGATTTGTTCACTGTTGCCAAAACTGTGTAGAGCCGGGGTAGGCGTATTTAAGTAGCGAAATTCGCCATTGTAGTCATCCTCCAGAATATAAACATGAGATAATTTGGAAGCCACAATTAGGTTAGTTTTTTCGGCTTCAGACAGGCTTCTGCCCTTATAGGGATTGGCGGGGCTGATCATCAGCAATGGCGGCCAGGAAGCACTTGGTTCTCCGGGCTTAAACTGTTTAACCTGCCAACCATAGTTCTGAAAAATTTCTTCCGCCTGAGGGAAACCGGGAGCTTCCATACCGATGGTTTTTTCATTGACGGGTAAGAGAGGCAACAAGATTGCCAACAGGCTTTGCAAACCGGCTCCCACAATGATTTGTTCAGGTGTGGTGACAACACCGCGTGAACTGTAGCTATATTGAGCCAGAACCTTTCGCAAAGCAGGCTCACCTTGGTAATCACCGTAACCGGCAATGCTATGAGGATTTTTTAGAGCCGAGTTTAGACAACGACGCCAGAGGGCGGTGTCAAAAGTGGAGGTGTCTATGTAATTATTGGAAAAATCGTAAAGAACCGGGGAAGCAGGCACAATTTTCAAAAGCAGCTCGGTATTTTTTTGCTGCCTGTGAGGTAAAAATTGTTCTACCCGGTAGCCCTTGCCTGGGATACTGCTGATATAACCTTCGCCAATAAGGACTTGATAGGCAGATTCTGCCGTAGTACGGCTGATTTTTAAATCAGCCATCAGCTTGCGAATGGAGGGTAGTAGTGCCAGGGCAGGCAAATGCTCCAAGGTAATCTCCTGACGAAAATAGGCAGCTACCTGCTGGTAGATGGGCCCAGCTCCGGGTTTACGATAAAAATTAAAAGTTGTTGCCATAACTGTACTCCTTGTTTTAAACAAAAAAATAAAAATATTAGTGTACAGAGATAAGTATAACACATATATTTTTTTAGACAATATTAACTCAGTGCTGGGAAAAGTGTTATAATCATATTATAAATAAAATAAAGGGAGGCTTTTGGTATGAAATTACGTAAATTTATTGTCGGCTTGGCACTGATGTCTTTAGTTGCCGTGCCTATGACTGCAGGTGCAGCAGCCAAAACTGTTGCCAAGGATGAGATTAAGCCTGCTACCATTGAAACTGTAACAGACAAGTACAAAGGAATGGAGCTGTCCTACCCTCAAGTTAAAAATTTGCAGAATGTAGCAGCCAGACACATTATCAACAGGGACATTATTGATACAGCCGCCAGCTTCATCGAAGAAAGACAAAAGCAAATTGAAGATGGAACTACTACCATAAAGATTTCTTATCAAGTAAGAGTTAATAAGGATAATGTTTTGAGTTTGACTCTTCTGGAAGAAGGCCAAGATAAAGGTGCAGCACACGCTTTTAAGAAAATGAAGGGTATCAACTACAACTATGCTAGTGGCAAAAAGATTACTTTTGCTGAATTGAATCAAATTGACAAGAATTTCAAAATTGCTCCGGAGTTCACTATTGATAAAATCAATGCTACTTTGAAGAAACAAGCTAAAGAAGGCAAGGTAACCCTGCTTCCTGATTTCAAAGGTATTAAGACTCTTCCCGATTTTTATATGGGTGGCAAGTTTGGTCTTGATGTGTTTGCTATCTTCAATCCTTACGAAATTGGACCTTATGCTGCAGGTATCCAGACCGTAGAATTGACTGCAAAATAATCTTAAAACCGTTCGGTTTTAACCGGACGGTTTTTCTTTGTCCTGATTGAACAATGGAGTATGAAACTGTTCCATATGTACACTTATATTTATATATTTTTACATACTAACTATTTATGATATAATTGACTAGGGTGAATTTTGCTTGGCAGAGCGAAATGGTTTGGATAGGAATCCAGGGGGATAGAAAAAATGAAACGGCAAAGTGGAAGGAAGATAATTTTCGTAATTTTCTTACTATTTATCACTTTTGTTTCTAGTGCCACTGCCCAGTCCAGAAAGGTGCGGGTGGGCTTTTTCCACTTCCCGGGTTATCACGATATAACGGCTTTAAAAGAGCGAACCGGCTATGGCTATGAGCTTTTACAGTTAATGAATCGCTATAATGACTGGGAATATGAGTACTTGGGCTACGATAAGAGCTGGTCTCAAGTGCAGCAGATGCTTGCCAACGGGGAACTGGATTTGTTGACCTCTGCCCAAAAAACGGCAAAGCGGGAAAGTGAATATGATTTTTCCGAATTGGCGGTAGGCTCTAGCTATACTATCCTCTCTGTTAAAGATGGGAATAAACGATTCGTTGAGGGCAACTATCAGTCGTATAACAATATGCGGGTTGGTATGATACGTGGCAATACACGTAATGCCAGTTTTGCACGGTTTGCAGCCAGCCACAACTTTACTTATATACCGGTATATTATGATGATACCGTGGCGCTGACTGCTGATTTGCAGGCGGGTAAAAATGTTGATGCTATCGTTACCAGCAATTTGCGCAAGGTTGTTAATGAATGGGTACTGGAGCGTTTTGATCCGGCACCTTTTTATGCCATGGTCCGCAAGGGCGATACTGAGCTCTTACAGGAAGTTAACAATGCTTTGACCCGTATGGATATTGATATGCCGGGCTGGCGGACAGATTTGTCCAACAAGTTTTATACAGTAAAAAATGGTGACAACTTGTCTTTTAATAAGGCAGAACGGGATTATTTACAGGAAATACAAGAACAGCACAAAATCTTTTCTGTATTGGTTAATCCTGATCGGGCACCCTATTCTTATTTTGAAAAGGGCGAAGCCAAGGGCATCGTTCCCAGAATCTTTAGAGAGATTGCCAGCCGTGTTGGTATAGAGTATAAGTTCGTCGAGGTTAAGTCCAGAGAAGAATATATTAAGTTGTCGGAATCTGATGATGTAGATATTGTTTTGGATAGTCCTTACGATTTTTATTGGGCGGAAACCTATCATTTCAGGCTTAGTCAACCTTATCTGGAAACGGCCTGGAGTGCTTTGACGAGAAAAAAAGAGCAAGATAATCATGGTAAATATAAGCGTATAGGTATACTGGCAGAAAATGAATATATTGTACGGAAACTATTGGCTACAAAAATAAAACAAAAACCAATAATTTATCCTGATGTTAAAAGTGGCGTAGAAGCACTTAACAATGACTTGGTGGATGAATTATTGCTCTTCACCTATACAGCCCAGAAGGTGATGGCTGAGGATGAACGTAACACCTTGCAGATGACTATTATACCGGCCTATTCCATCCGATTTGCACTGGCGCTAGACAAGCATAATAGCTATTTATTGAATAATGTTTTAAATAAGGGCGTACAAAGTATGCTCCACGGTGCTACGGATAATATTATTTTGGATGAAATTACTTCTTTCCAAGAGAGAGCGACCTTTATAAGCTTCATTTATGATCAGCCCTTTGTGGCCTTGGCTGTAGTAACTATTTTGATTGCTTTGGCAGCTGGCCTTATTTTGTCTATGCAACATAGTCAAAATGCAGAGCGGGAAAAACAGTTGGCAGAAGCAGCCAAAAAGGTGGATGAAGCCAAGAACCGAGTCTTGCAGGATGCGCTGGTTACCGCTGAACAAGCCAGCGAAACAAAGGGCAACTTCTTGTCTAGAATGAGCCATGAAATCCGTACACCTCTTAATGCTGTTTTGGGATTTTTGGATTTAGCGAAAATGGAACAGAATTCGCCTGACCAGGTAAATGGGTACGTGGACAAATGTATGATTGCCGCTAAGCAGCTACTGGCAATTATTAATGACGTGTTGGATATGTCTGCCATTGAAAGAGGTAAGATGCGTTTGGCTCAAGAGTCCTATAACATGGGAACTCTGCTTGAGGAAACAGAGGGACTTTTTATTAGCCAGGCACGGAGCAAAGGAATTGTTTTTAACGTGGCTACGGCTAAGGTTGCAGATTTAACTGTGATTGGCGACCAATTGCGCCTTAAGCAAGTATTGGTTAATCTTCTGTCCAATGCTGTGAAATTTACGGACAAAGGGGGCTCGGTGCAATTAAAAGCCGATTACTCTGATACAGCAGGTAATAAAGTGAGAGTTAAATTTGACATTATCGATAATGGCATTGGTATGGATCCCGCTTTCCTGGCACATTTGTTTGAGCCATTTAATCAGGCCAGTGCAACAACAGCACAGAAGTATGGTGGCTCAGGGTTAGGATTATCAATTACTAAAAATTTAGTAACTATGATGCAAGGCTCTTTGGATGTAGTTAGCGCACCGGGCAAAGGAAGTACCTTTACTGTGGTTCTGACGTTACCGAGAGGGGATAAGCGTGCCCTAGCGCAAAGTAGCGATGACGCAGTTAGGGAACAAACACTAGCCATGTCAGGTGACTTGGCAGGATTAAGAGTTCTACTGGTGGAGGATAATGTAGTTAACAGAGAAATTGCTAAACGACTTTTAGATAAAGTGGGGGCAGTGGTAACTACCGTAGATAATGGCAAGAAAGCAGTGGATACCTTCTTGCAGACTAAACCGGGCACTATACAACTGATTTTGATGGACATTCAGATGCCGGTCATGGATGGCTATGAAGCTACCAAACAGATTCGTACTTCTGAACATCCTGATGCAAAAAATGTTCCTATTGTGGCTATGACTGCCAATGCTTTTAACGAAGACGTAGGAGCAGCATTGGCTGCAGGTATGAATGGTCATTTGGCTAAACCAATAGATTTGCGTGCCTTTAATCGTATTTTGCATGAAGCTAAGTATAAAAAGGACTAGCCATTAAAAGACTGGCAATATTGTCTTTGCTTGTAATTACCTGAAAAAATTTGTATAATTATCCCACATAAGTTATTTTAAGGAGTGAAAGTAATGGGGATAAAGACTAAAATTATGGCGCTGTGCGTTTTGGCTGTAGGATTCGTCTCCTGGGGTAATCAGGAAGCAGAGGCAGCCCAGTATTTTGCTAAACGTTATACGTTTACAGAACAGGGAGAACTGTCTGCGCCACTTTTGCTGAAACTCAAAGACTTGGGTGAAAAAAAGATAGCAGCTAAGCTATCTCCCCTTAATTCCAAAACTAATATTTTAACCTTGGCTTGTTCCATGGGTGAGGATGTTTTTCTGAACAGCATCAATAACGGCTATGAATATGCTTTATATAAAATTGATTTTCGTCCGGGTAATGAAGATCTTTTAATAATAAGCTATGGACCGAGGGGAACTGGCAAGACGGAATTGCAGGGAGTTACCGTAATCGGACAGGATCAAAACAAGATTTTGACGGTCTTACCGCTACGGGGTTTTACACCTGCTGCAGTATTTAACAGTCCCTTGCAAATTCGTAATAAGCAGGCAGTTTTGTTTAGAGACAAGGCTAATACCCTAGTGCTTATAGAATGGGATAAGGACTTGGCAAGTTATACGGTAAGAGGTACAGAGTAATAGAAAAGTGTTTTTAGGACATCCTGGCAGAGGGTGTCCTTTTTTTAACCCATTTTGCGAACAAATTTTCGCTTTTTCTCTTGATTTTTAAAAATGTTCGTGCTATTATACAAATACCGAACAAAAGTTTGCAAGAAAGGCGGTAAGCAAAATGAAAAAAATTTTATTTGCTCTTTTATCCTGTTTAATCATATTCTCTTGCTATGGAGTGCTACGTATGGAAGCCTCCACTGCAAATATGCATAAAGAGCAGGTAGTTGTACATAATGGCGATTCCCTTTGGAAGATTGCCGGCCAATGGACTAAACCTGGTGAAGATGTGAGAGAGGTTATTTATCGGATTGAGCAGGAAAATAATTTGAGCGGTAAAGAGTATTTACAACCGGGCCAAAAAATTGTAGTACCGGTGAGAGTAGAAAATAATAATATGGTAGCAAGTAAATAGTTCCTGAAGAAATACCCGTAGGCGACCTCCTCGGGTATTTCTTTTTGTTTGCGCTGATTTATGCTATACTGATTATATGAAAGTTTTTAGGTATATCATGGAAAGGAGTAATAATTATGACTGAGGAAAATAAAGATATTAAGAATGAAGATACCGCAGAGGTAGAAGAAGTAAAGGAAGAAGTAAAAGAGGGCGCTGCTCAAGCTGACACTGTTGTCGAGGAAGTTAAAGAAACAGCTCAAGCAGAAACGGCTACGGAAGCAACTGCTGAAAAGGAACAAGTTCCTGCAGAAAGCAAAAAAGAACTGGAAAAAGTTCTTCCTGATTATGATATAGAAAAGGAAGCAGAGAAAATTTGCCGCTGGGGCGCTGCTAGAGCAGGTGCCATTGTTATCACACCTCTGTTGGGCTCCATTGCTTTAATGGCCAACGAAGTGTACATGGTAGTACGTCTTAGCGATTTATACGGTGTGGAATTAACGGAAGGTGCTATCGCCGGCTTAATTGGTTCCTTGGGCGCATCTTTTGTGGGACAAACCCTGTTCACCATTATTCCATTTCCGCCTCTGCAAATCCCTGCTGCTGTAAGTATTACCTATGGTGTAGGCAAGGCTGCCCATGCTTGGCTGAAGGCTGGCAATCCTAATGATCTTGCACAATTCAAGGAAATTTATGAGCAAGCGAGAAAAGAAGGATTTGCAAAGTTTAAAGAATTATCCAATTTAGCAGAAAAGAATAATCCTTTAGGTGACGAAAACAAAAAATTTGATATTAAAAATATCAAAGAACAAGCCGGGCCTATTATTGATAAATTTAAAGGACACGCTGATGAGACAGCAGAAAAGGTAGAGGCTGCTTTGGCAGATGCTACTGCTTTTCTGGCTCCTTATAAGGAAAAAGGTCAATTATGGCTGACTGCACAAAATATTGAGGCACTGCGTAAAGGCGGCATCATTGTTCCCTTTGCTGAAATCGAAAAGAAAATGGCTGATGCCGGTACAGATGGTGATTTTAAATTTGTAGCCTGCCGTTTTCATGAACCGAAGGATGTAGAAGTAGATGTGGAGCATGTGAAGTATGGCATCTTGCGCTTAATTCTGGGTATTGAAAGCTTTGCCATCAATAATGAAGAAGGTTCTGTAAAGTTTAGGGTAAAAGATTTCAGTGTTCTGGAAAATTCCTTGGCTCAGTTTGTTATTAAAGCCTTGGGTACCAAGCTCATTACTTCTATCGTTAATTCTATTTTCAGCAACAAAGTTGTAGAAAAAGATGAATTCACCTGTGTTTATGCCGATAATCTCCTTTCAGTGGATTTTACTAACTTAATTAAAAAGAATACCTATTTGCAAACCAGGATTAAAGGGAAAAATGTTTTGGATGTAGTTCGCTTTGTTGATTTAGTGCCGCAAACTACAGGTATGCTGGTGCAAAGTAAATTTACTTTAGAAAATTTAAAGAAATAGGTACTGTCAATAATGCCCAAGCCACATGCTTATCAAGCGTATGGCTTGGACGTTGAGTAAATGCGAGGGGAGAAAGGAAGAAGAAATAACAACTAAGTAAGAGATGCACTAAGAAACAATATGTCGTATTAAAAAAAGAAAAAAGGAGTGGTAAGAGTTATGATGGCGTTTTTAGACTATTTGGATGGAGTATTATATTATCCCATTCTAGTTGTTGTTTTGGTGGCAGCAGGCCTTTATTTTTCCTTCAAGACCAAGTTTGTACAAATCCGTTGGTTCGGCGAGAGTATTAAAGTAATTATGGAAAAACCGACCAAGGAAGGTTCCATTTCCTCCTTCCAGGCACTAATGGTTTCCACTGCTTCTCGAGTAGGAACCGGTAATATTGTGGGTGTATCTACGGCACTCTGCTTAGGTGGTCCCGGTGCTCTTTTCTGGCTGTGGATCATTGCTATGGTAGGTGGTGCTTCTGCCTTTATTGAAAGTACCTTGGCTCAGGTTTACAAACGTAAAGATGCTAATGGCGACAGCTACGGCGGACCTGCTTACTATATTGAGCATGCCTTGCACAACAAAACTCTGGCATCTGCTTTTGCTTTGTTCTTGATTGTTACTTATGGTGTTGGTTTCAATATGTTGGCCTCCTATAACTTGCAGTCAACTTTTTCCGTTTATGGTTTTTATGACAAAACCGTTACTCCCTGGCTTATTGGAGCAGTATTAGGAATAATCGTTGGTTACTGCCTTTTAGGCGGCGGCAAACGTATTGTTAAGTTTACAGAAATCTTGGTACCCTTTATGGGCGTGCTTTATGTATTGCTTGCTATCGCAGTTATTGTGATGCATTTAGGAACTATTGGTACTGTCATTCAAAATGTTCTCAGCGATGCTTTCAATTGGAATAAAATTTTGGCTGGCGTAAGCGGTTAATGCTTGATGTTTGGTGTGAAAAGAGGCCTTTACTCCAACGAAGCCGGTGTTGGTAGTGCTCCTAACGCAGCAGCTGCTGCTGATGTAGCTCACCCGGTGCAACAAGGTTTGGTACAAATGCTTTCCGTTTTCATCGATACAGTTCTTTGTACAGCAACAGCTTGCATGTGCCTGTTTTCTGGCATTGTACCAACCAAGGCTTTGGCAGGAGCTCCCTATGTACAACAAGCTACTACCGTAGACTTTGGCGCAGCTGGTCCTATGTTGATTACCATCGCCATGGTATTGTTTGCCTTCACTACCTTGATTGGTAATTTCTTCTACGTAGAAAACTGCGTGGCATATTTGAACAACGGCATTATGCCTTCTCGTGGTGTAATGCAAGCTATTAGATTTATTGGCGCAGTAGTAATCTTTGTTGGCGCCGGGATGTCCATGGCTGCAGCCTGGGATATTGCTGATATACTAATGGCCTTCATGTGCCTCATTAACATTCCTTCTTGTATAGCCCTGGGCCACGTGGCTCTGGCTACAACAGAAGACTATGCTAAGCAAAAAGCAGCCGGTCAAAAACCTGTTTTCAAAGCTGCAAATATTGGACTCGGCACAGATAATCTGGACTTCTGGAAGTAAAATGAGACAAGCGGGATAGTAGTTTTTGTTCCACCTTTATCAACTTAAAGACTGGATGTATTTACCAAGGCCTACCTAAGAAGGTAAAAGGCGAGAGTGGTAAAGCATCCGGTCTTTTTTATGCAACGAAAGGTCTGTCCACCTGGCACAAAAAACGTGCCAAAAGGACCGTTCCTCTGGCACGTTCATAATAAGAGTGATATAATAAAGCCATAACTTTTATCTTTTAGAAGGGAAGTACCTAGATGCCCATAGGAAACAATGTCACGATTAGATCTTATAAGGGAAGAACACCAAAAATTTCACCGGAAGCATATATTTTTGAGAATGTATCTATTTATGGCGATGTAACTATTGAAGCTGGATGCGTTGTTATGCCGGGGTGCGTTATCAGAAGCGAGCAATTTCCCATTGTTATTGGCAGGGGAAGCAATTTACAGGATCTCACTATTTTGCATGATGAAACTGACCTTGGTGGTGTTAATATTGGGGAAAATGTTACGGTGGGACATGGCGTTATTTTGCATGCATGTACTATCAAGGCTAATGCTATTATTGGCATGGGTTCTATTGTCCAAAATGAAGCTGTTGTGGGCAGTAACTGCCTGATTGGTGCGGGTGCTGTTGTTACTGAGCGTACTGTCATTAAGGACGGAATGATGGCTTTAGGCATTCCGGCCAAGGAAAGACGACCTTTGACAGAAAAGGAAGTTGCTTCGATAGAAGAGACGGCGCTGGAATATCAGGGCTTGGCTAAGGAATATTTGGCTAAGTAAAAAATATAACAGAACAGTTTTATTGTTATAAGAATTCTATTTTGTTATTTGCTTTCGAAAAAAAATTTTGCTAAGTTAGTTAACAGATAAAAAAACCTAATTAATAATGTTTACAAAATTCTAGCCATAAAAAACATTTTTTAGGTAAAGGTGTTAAATTTCTTGACGTAGGGAAGGAGGGTACGAGCTAAAACAGGTAAATTTGTGGATTTTTTGTGAAATGCGTACTATAATTATAATGTGAGAAAGGAGAGGATGACCGAAACCTAAAAAGTAGCAGTAAAGAAAAAAAGTTACAAGGAGGTAACGTCAATGATTAGCTTTTTTGTGTGTCTAGCAATTTTAATTATTGGTTATTTTGTGTACGGTGGTTATGTTGAGAGTTGTTTTCAACCCCCTATCGATGATAGGAAAACCCCGGCTTACAGACTAGAGGATAATGTAGACTATGTTCCTATGGCTACTCCTCGTGTTTTCTTGGTTCAATTGTTGAATATTGCAGGTTTAGGCCCTATTTTTGGTGCTTTGTCTGGTGCAATGTGGGGTCCTGTAGTTTTTCTTTGGATTACTTTTGGCACCGTATTTGCAGGTGGTGTTCATGATTTCTGCTCCGGTCTTCTTTCCGAGCGTAATGATGGTGGCAGTATTTCCGAAATTGTTGGTAAATACTTAGGCGACATCATGAAGAGCATCATGCGTGGTTTCTCCGTTGTGTTGTTAATCCTGGTTGGTGTTGCATTCACTACCGGCCCTGCCGGTTTGTTAACCAAGATTACTCCGGACTGGATGAACTTCAATTTCTGGCTGGTTGTTTTGCTGGCTTATTATTTTATTGCTACATTCGTTCCTATCGACCAAGTTATTGGTAGAATTTATCCAGTATTTGGTTTCTGCTTAATATTCATGGCTGTTGGTGTTGGCACCATGTTGTTCGTTAATGGTTACCATATTCCTGAAATTGCTTTGACCAACCTGCATCCTGCCCATACTCCTATTTGGCCTATCATGTTCATTACTGTTGCTTGCGGTGCTATTTCCGGTTTCCATGCAACCCAATCTCCTTTGATGGCTCGTTGCATTAAGACGGAAAGAGATGCTCACAAGGTATTCTACGGAGCAATGGTTTGCGAAGGTATTATTGCTCTTATTTGGGCAGCAGCTGGTACTTGCTTCTATGGTGGTTCTACCGGTTTACAAACTGCTATGACTACTTACAAAGGCGCCGGCGGTGTTGTATATGATATTTGCAAAGGCTTAATGGGACCTGTTGGTACTGTTATTGCCATGATCGGTGTTATTGCGTGCCCTGTTACTTCTGCAGATACTGCATTCCGTAGTGCACGTTATACCATTTGCGACTGGTTTAAGATTGACCAAAGCACTGTTCAAAAACGTTTAATGTTGTCCATTCCTATTATTGCTATTGGCGGCGCATTGACTCAAGTCAATGTAACCATTCTTTGGAGATATTTCTCCTGGACCAATCAAACCTTGGCTATGATGGTTCTTTGGGCTGGCGGTATTTATCTTTATGCTAATAAGGGTAACTACTGGATTGCTATTATTCCTGCAACCTTCATGAGTGCTGTAAGCTGCACATACATCTTGATGGCTAAGGAAGGTTTGCAATTGAGTACTACTATTTCTTATCCTATTGGCATTATTTTCGCCATCGTTGCATTCTGCCTGTTCTGGGTAAGAGCAAAGAAGATTAAGAACGGTCAACTTGATTTGGCTGATAAACCTACCGAGGCTTAATGAGTAAATAAAAAAGTGAGATGCATTTGCATCTCACTTTTTTTATGCCTTGTTAAAGCATTATTTCGTCAGGCTTCTTATTGCCCTGGGTTTTCAGTTCCAGATTTCTGGCTTTGGCAGCCAAATCAGTTACTTTAATATTGGTTACAAAAAGTAGCAGTCTATTCATAACATTTACGTCACTGACGCCACTATCAAAGTCCAGGGAGAGAAGATTCATTTCAGGATAAAGATCCTTAATTCTCTTTTCAATACCTTTGGAAATAATATGGTTAGCTATGCAGCCAAAGGGCTGTAGGCTGATAACATTATAAATGCCTTCCTTGGCAAAGCTAACGATTTCGGCCGGTAAGAGCCAGCCCTCACCAAACTGTGCTGCCATACTGATGACATCCCTGCCATTGTTAGCCTCATCAAAAATATCCTCAAAAGGAGTGAAGTAGTTGAAGTTTTCACCAATCTTGTTAATTTTGTTAATTTGCTTGGTAATCCAAGTATAAACAAAATCTACCAGGATCGTAGGCATGTTATCTGTATCCAGGAAGAGCTTCTTATTGGTTAATCTGTTTACAAAGTATTGAAGGAAGAAGTTGGACAGCATAGGAGGCATAACCTCAATGTTGTGGTCCATTAGCCAAGTGGTCACGTTCTTGTGGGCGAAAGCATTAAATTTCAGGTAAATCTCACCTACAATACCGACCTGAGGCAGTTTAATATCGGGCTTGCTGATCTTATTAAAGTCCAGTGCTGCGTTTTTCAAGAGCTTGAAAAGACCGCTAATGCTGTTCATTTCAATTTCTTTTATAGCCAGGCTCAAATACTTTTCTTTTAATTCTTCTGCTTGGCCCTTGGCTGTTTCTCTTACGATGGCAGCATGGTAGAATTTGGAAAGGCAATCGCTAAAGAGGATGGACACCACAGCCAGGCGGCCAATTTTTAGCCAATTAATCTTAAAGCCCGGTTGCAAATTGCCCAGTCTCTTGTCGCTGTTTACAGAAATAACCGGGACATCTTTATAGCCGGCAGAAACCAGGGCCTGTTTCACCAAGCCCAGATAGTTGGTAGCACGACATTGCCCACCTGTCTGGGTTAGAACCACGGCAGTTCTCTTTAAGTCATATTGTCCGGAGCTTAAGGCTCTTAAAAAGTCGCCGACTACCAGGGTAGCAGGATAACAAACCTCGTTGTTAGCATACTTTAGCCCCATGTCTGCCGAAACTAAATCACTCTTGGGCAGGGTTACTAAATTGTAGCCAATCAGCTTAAAGACAGAAGGAATTAAAGGTGAAATAAAATCAGTAAAGAAGGGAACCAGTAAAGTATAATCCTGACAATCCTTGCTAAAGGATTTGGTAGTAATGAAAGGATCTTCTTTCTTGGTGTCCTTGTTATTGTATTTAATGCTTTCAATAACGGAACGAACCCGAAGCTTTAAGGAACCGATATTATTCACATCATCAATTTTCAAAATGGTTAAAGCCTTGCCATGCCTGTGGAGAATACCACGTACTTCGTCCAACAGAAAGGCATCAGGACCGCAACCAAAGGAAGTCATTTGCATGAAATGCACGCTGGCGTCCTGGCGAGCGACCCAATCAGCAGCTTTGATAATGCGGTTAATATAAGCCCATTGACGAGTTAGATAAGCATCATGAATCTCTATGGCTTCATCGTTACGTACCAAGTCTTCGCTGATAACATTGATGCCCATGGCGCTAATTACAGATGATAGCTTGTGTTGCACCAAAGGATCGGTATGATAGGGACGGCCCGCCAAAACAATGGTAATTTTGTGATTAGCTACGCTATCAGCAAGAATTTCTTCGGCTTTGGCTTTAATGGCAGACTCATAATCAGTTTGCGTTTTCATGGCAGAAGCAATAGCGCCCTTGGCAGTCAAAATGTCAATACCGATATAGCTAAGATATTTATGGAGCTGCTTAGTTAATTTCTTTTCGTTTTTAAAAGTAATAACAGGTGCATCAATGGGAATTTCTGTAGGAGTTACACTTCTGATAACATCCGGATAACCGGTAATGATAGGACAGTTGAAGCTGTTGATCTGCCTGCTGTCTTCTTGCTTTTCATAAACCACATAGGGCATAAAAATCCTGTCAACTTTTTTCTCAATCAAATAATTAATGTGGCTATGAGCTAGCTTGGCAGGAAAACAAATGTTATCTGACATAACGCTATGAACAGAATGCTCATAAGCAGAAAGGTTGGATGGTTCGGACAGAAGCACCTTAAATCCGCAGAAAGTAAAGAGCGCATGCCAGAAGGGATAGTTCTCATACATGTTCAGGCTGCGAGGGATACCCATAACGCGCTTAGCATCTTCCTTTACAGGTCTGTTGAACAGAGCGTCATATTTATAATCGTAGATATTGGCGCCGGGAACTACATCTTTGCCTTCGTTAGTAAAGATTTTCTCGCATTTATTACCGGAGTAATAGGTGTTGCCGTTGGAGAAGGCATACTTCTGAATATAGCAGCAGTTTTCGCAACCCTTGCAATTTAAAGTAGTGGTAGTGTAATCTGCTACTTTCAGTAAATCTTCTAAAGAAGTACTAGCTTCAGCATTTTCTTTGGCATGAAGAGCACAGCCGTAGGCACCCATGATTTCAGGAACGTTGCTTCTATGTACTTTAGTATCAGTTAATAGCTCGAAGGCACGCACTACAGCATCATTCTTCATCGTGCCACCTTGAAGTACGACTTCTTTACCAAGCTCGCTGCCATCTTTTAATTTTAGTACTTTATATAGGCAGTTCTTAATTACGGAATAGGATAAGCCGGCGGCGATATCGCTGGTGGTGACGCCTTCCCGTAATACTTGTTTAACTTTGGAATTCATAAATACGGTGCAACGAGTTCCCAGGTCACAGGGAGCTTTCGCTAAGCAGGCAATACGCGCAAAATCTTCTACCGCATAATTCAGGCTCTTAGCAAAGGTCTCAATAAAAGTACCGCAGCCGGAAGAACAAGCTTCGTTAATTTCTGTTCTGGACAAAATACCATTATCCACAAAAATAGCTTTCATATCCTGACCACCAATATCCAAAATAAAGGAAACGGCAGGATTAATTTTCTTAGCTGCTAAATAATGGGCAATGGTTTCAATAATGCCGGTATCCAGGTTGAAGGCGGCTTTGATTAAATCTTCACCGTATCCGGTAGAACAGCTGCCGGTAATAATCGGGTTAGCGCCTCGCTCCAGACATTCTGTCCGGAAGGCATCCAAGGCCTTCCGCACGGCGGCAATAGGATTGCCGTTGTTAGGTAGGTAATAGGTGAAGAGGATATTTTCCTCGTTATCAATTACTACTAGCTTAGTGGTAGTGGAGCCTGAATCAATACCGATAAATACAGAACCTGTATCTTTGCTGAGCGGTACCTTGTGAATATAATCGGCTTCCTTATCTTTGAGCCACTGAGCATAATCTTCCTGGGAAGTAAAGATAGCAGGCAGGATTTCTTCAGCGCGTACATTTGGCTTTACAGGATCATTTAACAAGGCCAGAAGTTTATCCACGGTCATCGTGGAGGCCTTGTCGGCGCTTAAAGCGGTTCCCCAAGCCGGTAATAGATTGGCTTTTTCAGGCACAAAGAAATCGGTATAAGGTAATTCCAAATAATCCATTAAAGCCTTGCGTAAAGCAGGCATAAAGGTCAAAGGCCCGCCACAGAAGAGGACCTTGGGCTCGATAGTACAGCCGTGAGACAAAGTAGAAATAGTCTGAATAGCTACAGCATGAAAAATAGAAGCAGCAATGTCAGGCTTACTAACATTCTTACTTAATAGGTTCTGAATATCAGTCTTAGAGAAAACACCGCAACGAGAGGCAATAGCATAAGTATGTGTTGCTGCTTCAGCCAAGCTGTTCATGTTTTCTACAGGCTCGTTTAACAGGATAGCCATCTGATCTATGAAGGCACCTGTACCGCCGGCGCAGTTACCGTTCATGCGTAGGTCAGCAGAACCATCCGGTTTTAGATATACTATCTTGGCATCCTCGCCACCGATATCAATGATAGTAGAGATATCCGGATACATGGTCTTTACGCATTTGGTGGAAGCGATAACTTCCTGCACAAATGGCAAACCAAACTTCTCGGCAAAGCCCATGCCTACTGAGCCGGTGATGTTCAGCTTTAAATTGCTGGAGCCAACCTGAGAACGCAAGGCAGTAAAAAATTCCAGGAGAACATTGACGATGTTAGCCTGGTGACGTTTATAGCGAGAGAATATTAAATTGTTTTTATTATCGATTACTACGATTTTGACAGTGGTAGAACCAATGTCTAAACCGACATTATATGTAGACATAACGCACCCCTTTGTACCAACCTATTATAGCACAAAATAGCAAAAACACCAGATAAATACGTAGCTTTCGAATGTTGGAAAAACACTATTTTATTTAGCGCGCATATGCTAAAATAGTAAGGGTATTTTCATAAAGGTGGAATTAAATGGAAAACGATGTAAATTCTTCCAATAACAATCATAAATTTCTAAAGGGAACCATGATTTTAACCATTTCCAGTATAGTGGTGAAGGTTATAGGTGCCCTTAATTGGGTTATTTTGTCCAGAGTAATGGGTGGCGAGGGGATAGGCCTTTATCAAATGGGTTTTCCTATCTATCTGATGGCTATCACGGTGTCTTCCGCGGGTATCCCGGTGGCTATTTCCATTATAACGGCAGAAAAATTGGCCAAACAGGACTATTGGGGTGCCCAAAGAGTATTCCATGTCACCCTGAGGTTGCTTTTTTGCACAGGTGTTTTCTTTTCCCTGTGCCTTTTGTTTGGTGCCCGTTTCCTGGTGGATTATCACTGGATTCGAGATGCCAGAAGCTACTATTCTATTATAGCTTTGGCTCCGGCAGTTTTTTTTGTTACTTTTCTGGCCAGCTTCCGTGGCTATTTCCAAGGCTGGCAGATTATGACTCCTACTGCTTGCTCTGAAATAACAGAACAGGCTGTCAGAGTAATTACCATGATTGCCTTTTCTTACATGTTGTTGCCTAAGGGCTTGGAGTTTGCAGCAGCAGGTGCCAGCATGGGTGCAGGAGCCGGTGCCGTTTGTGGTCTTTTGGTGTTGTTCGTTTTTTATTACAGGCTAAAGAAAAAATTTCACTTGGAAGCATTAAAGCAAAATGTGGATGCAGCTGTTGAACCGGCCTGGGGCATTATCAAAAGAGTGGTGCTTCTGGCCTTGCCCGTTTCTATGTCAAGCTTGATGCTGCCTATTGTTTCTAATCTGGATCTGTTGATTGTACCTGCTCGCCTGGAAGTAGCCGGCTATACGGTAGGACAAGCTACCACCTTGTTTGGTTATTTAACGGGTATGGCGGTACCACTGGTTAACCTGTCTACGATTTTGACGGCAGCCTTAGCCATCAGCTTGGTGCCTGCCATTTCCGAATCCAGAGTATTGCAGGATTTTGTAGGTATTAAGGAAAAGATAAAAACAGCCTTTCGGGTAGCTGCTATGATTACCATTCCTTGCAGCGTAGGACTTTTTGTACTGGGAGAAAAGGTTGCCGGCATTATTTATAACGCCCCCGGAGCTGCTCCGGCCATTGAAATTATGAGCGTGGCGATTTTCCTGTTGGGGTTACATCAAGTGAGTACAGGCATTTTACAGGGCTTGGAACACACTACGGTGCCGGTAGTTAATATGATTATTGCTGCAGTGTGCAAGGTAGTCTTAAACTGGACACTGACTGCTCAGCCCAGTCTTGGTATCATGGGTTCTTCTTGGGCTACAGTAGCAGATATAGGTGTAGCGGCTATTTTGAATTTATTTTTCATTTACAAATACACGGAATTTTCTCTGCCACTGAAAGAACTTCTCAAGACGATAACTGCAGCTGCCGTTATGGGTTTTGCAGTAAAGACTTTCTTACAAGCTACTGCCAGCTGGGGCGCCTGGAATATTTTAGGCTCAATGATTTTGGCAGTACCTGTTTATGCGGGAGTATTGATGGGACTGGGCGGTGTGACAAAGGAAGACTTGGAAGAGTTGCCTCTGGTGGGTCGTAAGCTTTTGGCAGCTGGCAAAAAAATAGGCATATTTAAAGACCGCACCTAGTACAGGGCGGTCTTTTTTAGTTTTCCTGAGCAGTATAGATCATGATTTTAAACCAACCATCTTTTTGGCTGCACAGCACAGTGGCATGATACCTTTCTTTAAATTCTGCCAGTGCCCGCATGCCGAGCCCGTGACCACGCAGGGTACTAAAAGGCAGACCCTCCTCATTAAGGGCAACATAACCATCGTAACGATTAGCCACAGTCAAAATAAGCTGATTGTTTTCTGCTTTAGCGGTAATAGCTATGCCTCTGGCATCTTTAGGTTGCTTGTGGCTGGCGTGGATGGAGTTTTCCAATAAATTGCTAATGAGCATTGCCAAATAATTTTCGTCCACATGGAGCAGAGAGGGCAGGACAATTTTGTGGGAAAGAGGTATTTCTTCCTCTTCTGCCTTACTGACATAAAGGGAGAGTGCTGCATTGATGATAGGACTGGGACAAAAAGGATGCACGGCAGTTTGTTCCATATGTTCGTCATTATTTGTGATGAGCTTCAAAGCAGCACCATATTCACCGTCTCGGATAAGCTGACTTAACAGCCTGTTGTAATGACGGATATCATGGCGAACTACGGCCATTTTTTGATTGGCGGCTTCTATGAGGTGGGAGTACTCCTTTAAGGAAGTCAACTGCACGTTAAGGAATCTGTTTGTGGAGTTTAGGTTAGCACGATCTTCCAAACTGCGGATATCATAGGAGAAGGCGTGCATCAAAACGATGAAAGTGGGTAAAAGGATTAACCTGGGGATAGCAAGCTGGTCAGCTAAAACCGTATCACTGTAGGAAAGATACATAATATCAGCCACTATCAAGAAGGGTAAAAGACAGGCAGAACGCCAGTATGAGCGATCGTTAATAGCATGTCTGGCTAAAAAGACCTTGTTAAAGAAATTTTTAATAAAGGGATAAGTCAGTGCAAAAATCAGCATATACAATCCTGTTTGATAGTAGCAAAATTGGATAATATCAAAGCTGGGAAAGACATGTACCAACACATAAACAGCGGCACCATGTACCAGCATGACGTAAATACACTGCATACCCGCCACGAAAATATGGTGTTCCAGATGATAGGGGATAAGCAGAATGTTGATACATAAATAGGGCAGCCAGCCCACCATGGTGGTAATCTTATAAAACTGAATTAAAATGCCATGGGTAGACAGCATATAATAATCAATGAAAAAAAGCAGCACAAACCACGCACCATAGGCGTAAGCGAGCTGTTTTTTTTGCTTTTGAGTGATGAATTGCCTAAAGGGCAGATAACGTAAAAGTAAACTAGGCAAAAGCACAGCGCTCAGAAAAAAAGCAACTATCAATTCTTGCATAAGGCACCTCAATGTTCGGATAGGTAATTCAAATAAGCCTGTTTTACCTCCGTCTTTTTACGACGACTAATGGGGACACTTTCGTCGTTCTTTAGCAGAAAAGTATCCTCCCGCATGGCCTTGATTTGGTCCATGTTGAGCAGTAATCTATGGTAACATTCCAGAAAACGGGTATCTTGTTGTAACTGAAACAGGCATTCCTGATAGGTATTCGTAGTTTTTATGCTTTTGCTAGCTAAATGCACCACTGCAAAACGATTGTTTTGACAATCCAGATAATATAGTTCCGGCCAAGGCACGATGATGGGAACATTATCGGAATGGACTGTAAGCATTGCATGGGCTACTTTCAACTTTTCCAAGCAGTAGTTTACTGCAGCGCACAGCTGTTCTTTATTTTCTGACAGGGGTTTTAATACATAGCCGGCGGCATGTACTGTATACCCGGCCAATAAATGTTCTGTGCTGGAGGTGAGAAAAATAATGGAACAGCTTTTGTCTAACTCCACAATTTTTTTTGCTGCTTGCATGCCGTTTAGCTCATACATATAAATATCCAAAATAACGAAGGCATAACGCCTTGGCTCAAAATGTTGCAGAAAACTTTCCGCACTGGCGAAGCATTCGTAATTGGCATGCACACCTGCCGGCAGCCGCCCGGCTAAATATTTTTCCACAAGCTCCTTTGCCTGGGTAGCATCGTTTTTATCATCATCGACTATAGCAATATTCATTTAGCAACCTCTCAGGGAAAAATAATTAACAATAATCAATATGATTATAACATTTTTTTGCTGTAGAAAAGGTTCTTTTCATGACCACTTTTTACAAAAAACGACCACTTTTGCAAGAAATGTGATTTTTTTGTGGCAAAGCTTGTTTTCCAACCAAGGTTGTGACATAATAACAAAGGTAAAACTGACTGGAAGGTCTGCAAAATGGACGAACAAAATATAACAAAAAAGTCTACAACTGAAAAATATTCCGGTGTTACTTTCACTTGGCCAACAACGGATGGGTCAGCTCAAATCCTTAGATTGGGCAAAGGGACAGTAGTATTTTTTCTGGTCTTTTTCCTAGCTTGCCTGGGCGGTTTGGCTGCCAGTGGTATTTACTGGTATTCCTCTTATCAGGAGCGACAGGAGCTGGCTAACTATCGGGAGCAATATGGCGTATATACGGAAAGATTACAAAAGCTGATAGATGACAATGAAAAAATGCAGAAAGAGCTGGCTCAGGTAGCGGCACTAGAGGCAGCAGTGCGTAAGAAGCTGGCTCAAGATGGTGATGGTGTTGCCAAGGGAGAAATTGATAGAGAATCCCAAAATCTGGATAAAGCCGGACAAGGCAGCAACAAAACTGTTGACAAGCTTGATGTTTTGGAAGTACAAAATGAAATAATGGTGAAACGCTTGGCCTATAAGAAAGAAAACTTGTTTAACATGTTAAACGAGTTGAGTAACGTAGGTGACGGCAGTTATAGCTGGCCGTTGGAAGCAGGAGAAATCAGTTCCTATTTTGGTTATAGAGTTAATCCTTTTGGGGGTGGTGGTGATTTCCATCCCGGGTTGGATATTGCCGATAATTATGGTACTCCTATCAAGGCTTCTAACTCCGGTGTAGTGGAAATGGCTGACTGGAACGGTGGCTATGGTCGTTATGTGAGAATTGACCACGGTGGTGGTTTGGCAACTGCTTATGGTCACATGAGTGCTTACGTAGTGCAGGTGGGCCAAGTAGTGAGGAAAGGCGATGTTATTGGCTACGTTGGTAGTAGCGGAGCCAGCACAGGGCCGCATGTTCATTTTGAAGTTTTGATAAATGGCGAGCAAGTTAATCCCTTGGATTACGCCGTTCCTAAAAAAACAAATTAAGTTAACGGGGGCAAGCAAAGCTTGCCTCCGTTTGTTTTTAGGAAAATTGGAAGAGATGTAGTATAATAACTTAAATAAGCACATTTTTGGTAGGGAGGTCGGTTTCTGTTTATGTATGATATTGCTATTGTGGGCGGAGGTCCTGCAGGACTGGCAGCAGTAGTCACTGCAGGTGTAAGAAATAAAAAAATAGTACTTTTTGATGCCGGAGATTTCGGTCTGTCGCTAAGAAAAACTGCTTTAATAAAAAATTATCTGGGCTTACCCAATATTAGCGGGAACGCTTTAATGGATAGTTTTTTGACGCAGGCAGAAAGCTTTAAGCCAATGATAGTGAAACATAAAGTCCTCAGTATTATGCCGATGGAACCTGGTTTTATGTTGGCGGCAGCCGAAAATGTTTACGAGGCTAAAAGTGTAATCTTGGCGTTGGGAACATCCCATTCTCATCAATTGCCGGGAGAAACTGCCTTTTTAGGCAGGGGTGTAAGCTATTGTGCTACCTGTGATGGTTCTTTTTATAAGGGAAAGAAGATTGCAGTTATTGCTACTCTGCCATCGGCAAAAGCGGATATAGAATTTTTGGGTGAGCTGTGCAGCGAAGTCACAGTAATGCTTACTTATAAGCTTACGGAGCCGTTTGCTCATAGCAATATTAAAGTAATCCAAGCCAGACCCAAGGCCATTACCGGCGATGCTAAGGCTAAAGCTGTAGTAACAGACCAAGGAACCTTGGAAGAGGATGGCATTTTTATTTTTAGAGAAACCGATCCTGTAAGCAATCTGTTGCCTACGTTGGTAATGGAAGGCAATTCTATTAAGGTTGATCAGCATATGAATACCAATATTCCGGGTATTTTTGCAGCAGGAGATTGCACCGGTACTCCCTGGCAAATTTCCAGGGCATGCGGCCAGGGACAAGAGGCAGTACTTAGTGCAGTCAGCTATGTGGATAAGCTATAGGATGTGTAAGATGTGGAGATTGATGTATATTGAAAAAAATTATTATTTTGTTAATGAGCCTTCTTTTTCTCCTGAATATGGCCGGTTGTTCTGTGCCTAAAGCAATTGTGCAGGAGAAAAAAGCTAAAATAGATTTTATCAATACAGATCATGTAATGGAGAGGGTTACCTTTAATGGTGGGTTCCTGCGTACGGAACCAGAAATTACCCCCTCTAATATCTTGTATCCTTTACTTAAAGGTACGCAGGGTATTATTTATGGTAAAAGAAAGATTAATGGTAAAGAATGGGCCAAAGTAACAACCAGAGAAGGCTTAACCGGTTGGTATACTCCCAGTGACGTAAAAGAAAAAGATGCTGATCCCTATTTGAAGATTGACAAGAAGAATTATCAAATTTCCTATCCGCAAATTAGTGGTATAAGTGAGGAAGCCGCGAACAATATTAACGGCGAAATCAAAAATTATTTGGAAGCTTTTAGTTATGTTTCAGGGCCGGTAGGCGGCTATTTACAGTGCCAGGTGACTTACAATCGCAATAATATTTTAAGCATCTTATTCACTACCCCCAAGATTTATTATCGTACCTATGATACCAAGACGGTACAAGACAAGAAAAAGTGGGAGACTGTTTGCAAATATTGCCGTGTTTCCCCGCTAAGTCCTGTTATTTCTGATACGGGGCTGACTGCTCAGATTAATGATTTGCAATATGCGATGACCTTTGATTTGACAACGGGTAAACGGTTGACCCTGGATTATTTTTTAGGTAATAATCAGAACAAAGTAAATGCTGTGCTGGCAGCCGAAGGTAGTCCCTTGCATCTGGAAAAAGATGATTTTTATGTTGAAGAAAAGCAGCAGCTTACCGTATTGGCCGAGCAACAGGGTCCTGAGTGGGACAGAAAGAGAGTGAAGTTAAGCTCTTTGGTAACCAGAGATTTTTAATTTGAAGGGTGATTGTATGAAAGAAAAAAAAGTAACCGATTGGCGAAAAACCTTCTGGGTTATTTGGTTTTGTGTTTTTATAGTTTGTGCCAGCTATACCATGGTAGTTCCCTTTTTGCCTTTATTTTTGGTAAAGGAATTAATGCTGCCGGATACCTCTGCGAAGATGTGGTCAGGCATAATTATTTCCATAACTTTTATTTTTGCCGGTATAATGGCACCTATTTGGGGTGCCAGAGGCGATGTCAGTGGGCAGAAGAAGAATGTCTTAAGGGCAGGAATTGGTCTTACTATCTGCTATTTTGCTTGTTCCTTGGTACATGGACCATGGTCCCTTTTAGGCATAAGAGCTTTTATGGGCATCATCAGTGGCTTTGTGCCGGCTTGTTTGGCCATTGCTTCTGCTTCATTGCCTGAAAATAAGATGGGGTGGGGCATGGGCCTTATTCAGGCGGCTAATGCCAGTGGCAGTATTACAGGACCGCTTTTAGGTGGAGTGCTGAGTCAGATGTTTGGCATGCGGATGTCCTTCGTGGCATCTTCTGTCTTTTTGGCTATTGCCACCATTGCTATAGCTGTATTTGTGGCAGATGTGAAGCCTAAGGTGGTGGCAGGAGTTCCTAAACGAAGTGGCTTTAAGGCCATGTTTAATGATTTAAAGGACATGCTGCAAAAGCCCATAGTTGTTTATATCTTAATGCTTTTTGGTGTTGTAAAAGCTTGTACCATGATTTTGCAGCCACTTTTGGCCATCTATGTCAATGATGCACTAAAAGGTGACCCTTCGGCAGTAACTATTTCCGGATTTATTTTATCCCTGGCAGGTATCGCCGGTATTTTAGGGGCACCGTTCTGGGGGAACAGAGGGCATGATTACGGCTATGTTAAAATACTTGCCATTATTATGATGTGTGCCGGGGTGGTGAATATGCTCCAGATTTTTGTTAAGGACGTATGGGTGTTTGCTGCCGTTTATTTCGTTTATGGCTTGTTTTTAGCAGGAGCCTCTCCCAATTTGTTCTCTTTTCTGGTAGAATCTACTAAGGTAGAAGAAAGGGGCAAGGCTTTTGGTCTTAGTACGGCTACCGATCAATTAGGCGGTGCCATGGGACCCTTGCTAGGCGGTTTCTTAGGGACTTTTACCAGTCTGGGCAATATTATGGGTTTGACCGGTTTTTTTCTGCTGCTAACAGGTTTTCAGATTTACAGGACTAAGGTAAGGGGCAAGGTGTAAAAAGCTTGCAGTGTTTCAGCCTAAGCCTGACTTGGGGGAGCTTTACCCGGGCAGAAGGTATGTTACCAGGTGCAGATCCAGACAATTGAAGAGCGTGGTTGAACACTAAAAGCTATAATATTGGAATATATAAAAACAAAAGGAGAAAATTATGAGTACGAACAGAAAAATCAGAATGAAAACAAATTTAGGGGAGATTGTAGCAGAGATGTTTGAAGATAAAGCTCCCAAAACTACCAAAAATTTTATTGATTTGGTAGAAAAAGGCTTTTACAATGGCCTGATTTTCCATAGAGTCATTGATGGCTTTATGATCCAGGGTGGCGATCCTACGGGTACGGGTATGGGCGGCCCCGGCTATGAAATTGACGACGAATTTGGACCCGGACTGAGCCACGACGGAGAGGGGTATTTTTCTATGGCTAACGCAGGCCCCAATACAGGTGGCAGCCAATTCTTTATTACTTTAGTTCCTACACCTTGGCTGAATGGCCATCATGCTATTTTTGGCAAAGTGGTAGACGGCATGGACGTAGTAAAGAAGATTGGTAAAACAGCTACAGACGGCATGGACAGACCGTTGAAAGATGTAATTATGGAACAAGTGGAAGTAGTGAAATAAGTGACGGCTTATGTTTACATGATCCGGTGCAAGAACAATGCCCTATATACCGGTTGGACGAATGACCTTAGTGCCAGACTAAAAAAACATGCAACAGGTACGGGTGCAAAATATACTAAGGCTTTTAAAGTAAAAGAAATGGTTTATTTTGAAGAGTTGACAGATAAATCGGCAGCTTTAAAGCGTGAATATGAGCTGAAAAAGCTTCGTAAAAGCACTAAGGAAGCCCTTGTAGAAGCATTTAATACTAAATTGTCTCAAAATGGAAAAAAATTAGAAAAATCAAAATAAACTAGAAAAATTTCTTGTAAAAGCAATTTTGGTGTGATACAATGTGAGAGTAGAAAAATTCGGACAAGATTTATGTTAGACTTAGGTTGAACAGAAGTTGCGTAGGGGTTTTTCAGAAATATTTTTTTTAGGAGGCCAAGAACAATGACTGGCAAAGTAAAATGGTTTAATGCAGAAAAAGGTTATGGTTTTATCGAACGTGAAGATGGTGGCGACGTATTCGTACACTTCTCCGCAATCCAATCCGAAGGTTTCAAGACCCTCGAAGAAGGACAAGCTGTTGAATTCGACGTTGTCGAAGGCAACCGTGGCGAGCAAGCTGCGAACGTTGTTAAACTATAAGATATATTATCTAAGTTAACGACAAAAAACCAAAAGAACGTTCCACTGGATAGTGGAACGTTTTTTTTATGCATCCTAATCGTTTGCAGGTCTATATAAATTTATGCTAGAATGATAAAAATATAAAGGAGCATGAAGATGGTGCACAGCGAAGATATTGCGTTTCATGTTATCGCTCATATACATAATGATTATACCGGTAAGTTTGGTATTCCCAGACAAAGCTGCTTAGTGCCTGAGGCATCAAGCAGCATTGTATTTGTGCCTGCCTATCGTAATCCTGATGCTTTAAGAGGCCTGGAAGAATTTTCTCACATCTGGCTCTTGTGGGAATTTTCCGAGAACCTGAGAGACAAATGGTCTGCTACAGTTCGGCCACCCAGACTGGGCGGCAATGTACAAAAGGGCGTTTTTGCAACTCGTTCTCCTTTTAGACCTAATCCATTAGGACTATCTCTGGTGAAACTAGAAAAAATAGTATGGGAAACAGCCCAAGGACCTATCTTGTGGGTTACAGGTGGCGACCTGATGGATGGCACGCCACTCTTTGACATTAAGCCTTATCTGCCCCATACGGAAGCAGTGCCTGATGCTCAGGGCGGGTTTGCCACCAAGTTTAATGATTATGCTTTACAGGTAGAGTGTCCACCGGAACTTTTGGCACAAGTGCCTCAGGATAAACAGAAAGTATTGCTTAAAGTTTTAGCTCAAGATCCTCGCCCCGGTTATGTTCAAGACGCAGACAGAATCTATGGACTTTCTTTTGCTGAATTTAATGTGCGTTTTCAAGTACAAGGTAACAAAGTCCTGGTGCGGGAAATTGCACATAAATAAGAATAAGCATATAATAACTTGTTGACGTAAAGGAGGCGGCAATACTATGAAAAAAGTTAAATGGTTAACAAATGTACTAATAGTTCTACTAATGTCTTGCGGTATGGTCGCAGAAGCGGCTACCGCTACTCCAACTAAAGTTCCTGATAAAGCAACCTTTGTACAAGCTTTTGAAGAAGCCAAGCGAGTTTCCTTAGCAGTGGCAACCTGTGCCGGAACCTATGTGCCGGGCGGCAAAGCTGTAGAGTATAGTTATTTATCAGAATATGGTTTTAAAGTTACACCCTACTCTCAAAAGGTTAATGGTGTAACAGTTAACTTCATGGTATCTACAAATCAAAATCCTTACAAAGGTAAGAAAATGACAGTAATGGCTTTTCGTGGCAGTGCCAGTAAGGATGACTGGAAACTAGATTTAACAACGGGACAGAAGCCTTTTGATCCCAATGATACTCTTAATGCAAAGAAAAAAGCTAAAGCAACAGATGAAGAAGATTCTTCTGCCTTGCCTCAGATTCACAAAGGGTTTAACGCCTATACTTTGGCTGCCCTGCAATGTAAAGTGGATATTGATGGCGATGGAGTACCGGATGATATTCCACAAACCTTGCTTAAGAATCCTGACCGAACCTTGCTTCTCACCGGGCATAGCCTGGGTGGGGCAGTAGCTACCTTATATGGTGAATATTTGGCGGCCAAAGGCGTACCTAAAGAACAGATTCCTATTATTACTTTTGGCGGACCGGCAGTTGGCAATGCTGCTTTTGCTAAGGAATATGGTGACAAAGTAAATTTATTACGCCTTACCACTACTTTTGATCCTGTACCTGCCAGCTTACAAAAGCTTGGTGGTTACAAGCAGTTTGGCAAAAACCAAGTCTATGATTTAGCGGGAACTTATACAGACAATCAACATTCTATTTCTTATTATTTTGATTTAGCTTTGCGGTACTTCTTTAATTTAGAAGATCAGGGCATTACTGCCGGTTACTTACCGCCCTTGCCCTTAACTCAGAAGACTGGTGATGAAGCTCCTGTGGCTATAGCGCTTACAGCCATGGAGCATGAACCTGATGCTCGCTTTGCTCCTGATATTAAACACTTTGTCATGGAAGAATATCTTTCTATTTTTCCTAGCTATACAGTTATTGAATCTAATCTGGATAAAAATGCTACAGACAAGAACTTTAGGCAGCTACTGGCTATGGCAGATAAAGTCGGTGCCAAATATTTGGTAACCCTGGAAGTAGATAGACATAGAGTAGCGCAAACCAATCAGTGGTTTGTAGGAATCAACCAGGGTATCTTTACTGTTCCTAAGGGTAATATGTTATCCATAGACACTCACAATACCAGAGTGACTTTCCAGCAGGGTATTGTACAAGCCACTATGAATGCAGCGGAACAATGCAAAAATACAGTACGGGAAAAATTACCGTTTGTTAAACAAAACCAACCCCTCATTACGAGGGAAGTGTTCTAAAAGGGGATAATGTAGTGAAAATAATTGATGCACATATGCACTTTTATAAGGTTGATGGCTTTGACCAATTGGCCAAAGATGCAGGACATGTTAATACTTCAGAAGGGTATTTGAAAGCCTGCCAGGAAAACAATGTTGTAATGTCCATTGCCATGGGTAATGCCCGTGGCGAGAAAGCTCAGTATGGTGGCAGCACTCCCAGAGTGCCTGATTTGGCGGGAACTTTTAGCCTGGCTAAATATAATCAGCCTAAGGAAATAGCTTATTGTGCCGGCGTAGACAGTGAAGTGTTAACGCCCGCCAATGCCGAGAAAACAGCGCAGGAATTTGAACGCTATGTTAAAACTCCTCAATGTGTAGGCCTTAAAATTTATTTAGGCTACAATGCTGTTTATGCTTATGACCCCTTGCATTTTCCTCTGTATGAATTAGCTCAGCATTATAATATTCCGGTAGCTTTTCACACCGGAGATTTAGCCGGTGGACATGGCCAATTAAAGTATGCCAATCCTTTGACCATTGATGAAGTGGCAGTGCGTTTCCCCAAGGTGCGTTTTGTTATTTGTCACTGCGGTAATCCCTGGATTAAAGAGGCTATTGAAGTTGCCTCTAAAAATGAAAATGTCTACATAGACATGTCCGGCTTACTGGAAGGTAAATTTGATGGTTCGGTATTTTTCGAAAGACACAGAGATTACTTTTCTTATATAAGAATGTGGATGGACTACATGGGTCGCTATGAAAAGTTTATGTATGGTACCGACTGGCCCTTAATCAATATTAAGAGCTACATAGACGTAATGAAATTAGTCATTCCGGAAGAGCATTGGCAAGGCTTCTTCTACGACAATGCGGTACATGTATATAGCAAGCTTAAAAACTTATTGTAAAAAAAGCTCAGGTGCTTTGCACCTGAGCTTTTTTCATATTATTTTTGTTGTCCAATTTTCAATGTTAAGAATCTCATCAACCCAGGAAGTATAAAACTCCGGATCATGGGAAACCAAGAGAATACTACCATTAAAGTCGATTAAGGCTTGTTGTAATTCTTCTTTAGCCATAACATCCAAGTGATTGGTGGGCTCGTCCAGTACCAGCCAGTTTACTTTTTTTAGCATCAGTTTGCATAGACGGACCTTGGCTGCTTCGCCACCGGATAGCACAAAGACCTTGGTAGTAATATGTTCGTTAGTAAGACCGCAGGCGGCCAAAGCGCCTCTGACATCGGAATTGCTAAGGCTGGGATAGGTATCCCACACATCATCTAAGGCAGTCTTTTCGTTCTTTTCCCGTTCTTCCTGTTCGAAGTAACCAGGCTCAACGAATTCTCCTAATTCCAAGGAACCGGAGATGGGGGGGATAAGGCCTAAAATAGTTTTTAATAAAGTAGTTTTACCTAAACCATTGACGCCCTTTAAAGCAATTTTTTTGCCTCGTTCCAATTGGAAGGAAACAGGCTTGGTTAAAGGCTCATCATAGCCTAGAACCAAATCTTTGGCCTCTACTATGATTCGGCTGGGAGTTCTGGCTTCTTTAAATTTAAAATGAGGCCTGATTTTCTCCTGAGGCTTTTCTATCAAATCCATTTTATCTAATTTTTTTTGTCTGCTTTTAGCACGGCCTGTAGTAGAAATCCTAGCCTTGTTTCGGGCAATAAAATCTTCCAGCTGTGCAACCTCTTGCTGCTGTCTTTCATAGGCACTATTTTGCTGTGCCTTGTGAATGGCAGACAATTCCAAGAACTTATTGTAGTCACCGGTATAGCGGGTGAGTGTGCAATTTTCCAAATGGTAAACCACATTGACTACATTGTTAAGAAAAGTAGTGTCATGGGAAATTAAGATAAAAGCATTTTCGTAATTCTTTAAGAAATTGGTGAGCCAGTTAATATGGTTCTCATCCAGATAATTGGTAGGTTCGTCCAAAAGCAGAATCTTAGCGTTTTGCAAAAGTAATTTGGTTAGCAGGACCTTGCTTCTTTGTCCACCGGATAAGTCTGCCACATCCTTGTCCAGGCCAATTTCACCTAAACCCAGACCATTGGCCACTTCTTCGATTTTGGTGTCCAATTGATAAAAACAACTATGCTCTAAATCAGATTGCAAATCGCCAACCTGAGCCATTAGCTTTTCCATGGTTTGCTCATCCACGTCGCCCATTTGGTCATAGAGAGCCATGATTTGTTTTTCTGCTTTGTACATTTCGTCAAAAGCACTGCGCAAAACTTGACGAATGGTTAGGCCGGCAGTTAAAGTGCTTTGCTGGTCTAAATAGCCTACCGTGATTTTGCCTGGCCATTCTACCTTGCCTTCGTCAGGCAGGAGCTTGCCGGTCACAATATTTAAAAAAGTTGTTTTGCCTTCGCCGTTGGCGCCAACCAGGCCTACATGCTCGCCTCTAAGCAGCTTAAAAGAGACGTCGTTTAAGATTTCTCGTCCGCCAAAAGAATGGCTTACATTGGTAACATTTAAATAACTCATGAATAATATCCTTTCTAATGCCTTGCTATTGTAGCCTAAAGGCGAGGTTTTTGTCAAAATATGCTATAATAAGAACACAGAAAAAATATAGGGAGGGATTTACATGATTAGTGGTAGCTTAAAAGATGTTTCCTTATTAAAACCATTTTTAGCCGGTAATATGGCTAAAGCCTTCGAGTTTATGGAAAAAATCGATTTTTCCACCTATGCAGTTGGCAAGTATGAATTAGACGGAGATAATATTAAAGCTAATGTTAGCGCCTATGCTACTCAACCTGTGGCAGACAGAAGAGGAGAAAAACACAATAAATACATTGATGTGCAGATTATCCTTGAAGGCGAAGAAAAGATGGGTTATACGGATTTTAAGAAGGAATTTACGGTTTTAGAGGATAAAATGGAAGCCAAGGATGCAGCTTTCTATGGCGATATTACCAATGAAAACTTCGTTATTGTAAAGCCCGGCGAATTTGCCGTATTCTTCCCTTGGGAGGTACATAGACCCAATTGCCAGGCCGGTGATAAACCAAGTCAGGTCAAGAAGGTTGTACTTAAGGTAAAAATGAGTTGACAAGGACTAAGTTATTACATATAATATGGGTTGCGACACTTTAAAATGTCGCGCCTATTCCCCGATAGCTCAATCGGTAGAGCACTCGGCTGTTAACCGAGTTGTTGTAAGTTCGAGTCTTACTCGGGGAGCCATGGCCGGTTGGTCAAGTGGTTAAGACACCGCCCTTTCACGGCGGGATCATGGGTTCGAATCCCGTACCGGTCACCACTTTATCGGGCGATTAGCTCAGCTGGGAGAGCGCCTGCCTTACAAGCAGGATGTCGGCAGTTCGATCCTGTCATCGCCCACCATTTTTTTGCTTAATTTCACAGTTTCTTTTTGTCGGGGCGTAGCTCAGGTTGGTAGAGCACCTGCCTTGGGAGCAGGGGGTCGTAGGTTCAAATCCTGTCGCTCCGACCACACTTATAATGCGGGTGTAGCTCAATGGTAGAGCCCTAGCCTTCCAAGCTAGTCGCGTGGGTCCGATTCCCATCACCCGCTCCATTTGTTTTATTGGCCCCGTAGCTCAGTTGGATAGAGCAACGGCCTTCTAAGCCGTGTGTCGAGCGTTCGAATCGCCCCGGGGTCACCAAATTAGAATAAAAGCTTCCGGACATAGTCCGGAAGCTTTTTTTGTTAAATCGCATTATTAAAATATTTTGACAAAACATTTTTCAACATATATCATTAAGAAAATGCCTGCAATGGATATTTTTGGTGCAGCGGAAGCGGAGGTAAGCTATGAACATCAATTTAAATGTCTTTCAAACTTTGGCAGCTGCTATCATAGTTTACTATGTGGGCGTTATTCTCAAAAGGCACATTTCCTTTTTTGATAAATACTGTATTCCTTCTCCTTTGATTGGTGGTTTTGTTTTTGCTGTCATCAATTGCATTTTGTATGTCAGCGGTATGTGGAAATACACTCAAGACAAGATGGTGGGTACTCTTTTTATGAATATGTTTTTTGCCAGTTTAGGTTACACGGCCAGCCTGAAGACCGGTAAGGGTATTTTTAAGACGGGCAGTACCTTAGTGATAAAGATGGGACTTTTGGTCACAGTGCTGGTAGTTTTACAAGATGTGCTGGGAGTGATTTTGTCCAAAGCCTTTGGACTTAATCCTTTGCTGGGTATTGCCACAGGTTCTATTCCTTTGGTAGGCGGACATGGTACCGCCGGTGCTTTTGGCCCAGTTTTGGAAAAGGTAGGCTTGGATAATGCCACTACCATTGCGTTGGCGTCCGCTACCTTTGGCTTGGTTTCAGGTGGTATGCTAGGCGGACCTGTTGGCAATCACTTAATTAGAAAATATAAGCTGGTCAGTGATGCGACCTTAGAGGGAGTAAAACTGGGAAATAAAGATGAAGAGGAAAACAAGGAAGAAAATCTTCCGCCGGGTATAACCATTGATGAAAATCGTTTTATGAATGCTTTTGCTCATTTGCTTTTAGCTATGGGTTTTGGGACTATTATCACTGCTATTTGTGCCAGAGTGAATATTGTTATTCCCAATTATGTGGGATCCTTGTTTATGGCAGCCTTGCTGCGCAACGTTATTGATTTTTCCGGTGTTTGCAAAGCTTATCAGCAGGAAAGTTCAGTGCTGGGATCTTTGGCCTTAAACATTTTCTTGTCACTGGTTCTAATGGGAATGCGACTATGGCAACTAACTTATTTGGCAGTGCCTTTAATGGTAATTTTGCTTTCCCAGACAGTACTGATGGCGCTGTTTGCTATGTATCTAACCTTTCCTGTTATGGGAAAAAATTATGAAGCAGCAGTTATGGCTGCCGGTAATTGCGGGTTCGGCTTGGGGGCTACTCCTAATGCCTTAGCCAATATGAAAGCCATTACAGAACGTTTTGGTCCGGCACCGGTAGCGTTTGTGATTATTCCTCTGGTAGGAGCTTTACTGGTGGATATCGTTAATACCGGTTTTATCATCTTCTTTATCAATATTTTAAAATAGTAAACTCCCGGACAAAAGGTCCGGGAGTTTTTTTATGCAGTGGCTTTGTCTTGACAAGGGAGGCCTTTGCGACTAAAATGCATAGTAAATAACTATGAATTAAAAAGCTTGAAAAATATATGATTAAGCGAGGGTAATATGTCAGAAAAAACTGCTTTGGTAGCCATGAGTGGTGGCGTAGATAGCTCAGTAACAGCTTTGCTTTTGCAAGAACAGGGTTTTACCTGCTCAGGTGTTACCATGCGTCTTTATCATAATGAAGATGTGGGGCTTTGCCAATTTCATACCTGTTGTTCCTTAAAAGATATTGATGATGCTCAAGATGTGGCTTTCAAATTGCATATACCCTTTGAGGTTTTGGATTATACAGCAGATTTTAAACGGCAGGTCATAGCGAAATTTGTCAAAATTTATGAGCAGGGTGGCACGCCTAATCCTTGCATTGACTGCAATCGCTTCATGAAGTTTGGTCATCTGTGGGAAGCTGCCCGAAAAAAGCAGCTTAATTATGTGGCTACCGGACACTATGCTCGTCTGGAATTTGATCAGAAACAGGGCCTTTATGTGTTAAAAAAAGCTCTGGATGGCACCAAAGATCAAAGCTATGTTTTATATATGCTCAATCAGGAACAAATGGCTCATACTCTTTTTCCTTTAGGTAACTTAACGAAAAAAGAGGTGCGAGAGATAGCAGCCGGGCATGGTTTGGTCAATGCCTGTAAACACGATAGCCAGGATATTTGTTTTGTGCCGGATGGTGACTATGGCAAATTCCTGGAAGAATATACCGGCAAAACCTATGCTCAAGGGAATTTCTTAGATATAAGCGGCAAGGTAGTAGGACAGCATCGGGGTGCCGTCCGTTATACCATAGGTCAGCGCAAAAAACTGGGCTTGGCTTTAGGCAAGCCGGTTTATGTGTGCGAAAAGGATATGGCGGCCAATACGGTTATGGTAGGTGATGAGGCAAGCCTTATGAGTAAGGGACTAGTGGCCACAGAGGTAAATTGGTTGGCTGGTCGGGCACCAACGACTGCCATAGAAGTACAGGCCAGAACTCGTTACAAGCAGCAGGAACAAAAAGCCATAGTTTATCCACTGGGCGATAAATCCTTACGCTTAGAATTTGCTCAGCAACAACGTGCCGTTGCACCGGGTCAGGCGGTGGTCTTATACCAAGGGGATGTGGTAGTGGCAGGCGGTACTATTACTCAGGTGCTGAGATAGGAGCAAAAATGATTTATCTAGATTATGCAGCAAATACTCCGGTTAATGAGGAGGTACTGGCGGCTTTTTGTAAAGCGGCCAGACAGTATCAAGGTAATGCTAATTCTAAACACAACGCAGGCTTGGCAGCTAAAGCAGAAATGGAACGCAGCACCATTTCTGTAGCTAATTTGCTAGGTGTGAAACCGGCGGAAATAATTTTCACCTCCGGTGCCACAGAATCCAATAATACTGCTATCAAGGGGCTGGTCCAAGCAGCGCAGGGATTAGGCAAGCATATTATTTCTACTCCTTTGGAGCATTCTTCTGTTGCCGGTTGTTTACGGACTTTGCAAAAGCAAGGCTATGAGGTGGACTATTTAAGCTTGCAGGCAGATGGGAAAATCAATCTCCCGGAACTGCAAGCCAAGTTACGTTCTGACACAATTTTGTTGGCGATTTGTGCAGTAGACAGTGAGTTGGGTACTATCCAGCCTTTAGCTGAAATTGTTAAAATTTTACAAAATTATCCCCACTGTCGTCTGCATGTAGACGCAACTCAGGCCATTGGAAAAATTCTTGTGCCTTTGCAAGGCATTTCTACCCTGAGTTTTGCTCCGCATAAGTTTTATGGCTTAGTTGGCAGCGGTATCCTTTTTAAACGTAAAAATGTGGAGCTTGTTCCTTTGTTGGAGGGAGGAGCCAGTACCAGTGCTTACCGTAGCGGTACGCCTGCACTAGCCTTGGCGGCAAGCGTAGAAGAGGCACTTAAGCTTGCCTTGGTCCATCGGCAGAGCTGGTGGGAGGCAGTAAAACAAAAACAGGAATTTTTAAGGCAGCAGCTAGCCAAATATCCGAAGGTACATATTAATAGTCCGAAGGATGGTTCTCCTTATATTTTGAATCTTAGTGTAGCAGGGGTAAGGGGCCAAAACTTTCAACGTTTACTAAATGAACAGGGTATTTGCGTGTCAGTGAAATCAGCCTGCTCTTCGGATGGACAGCCATCAGCAGCGGTTCTGGCACTGACTCATGACTATTGGAATGCTTTGTCTGCCTGGCGCCTTAGCTTAAGTCACTTAACTACTGAGACTGAATTGCAGGAATTTCTTACTGCTTTTAGCCAATGCTATGAAAAACTAACAAAATAAAATTTTTTTTCAGCAGACCTTCTAAAGTAAAAGAAGGTTTGTTTTTTTGTCTTGAGAGGGGACAGTAATACATAGCTTTTAATACCATAAGCTTTTGACTAAATGGCTAAATAGTGCTATATTCCTTTTTAGCATTTTGGTGTATACTTATATATAAATAAGAAAGAATAAAGGTGATTTTTATGCCTATTCCATTGGCAATATGGGCTGCAGCAGGTTTGGGCGCAGCCGGAGTAAAATTATATAAGTCTGTAAATAGCTCTAAGAACATTGTAGACAATGCTGTTCTACGTTATGCAGAGGAGAGGTATAAGTTTTTGAAAAAAGAAGAAGAACTTATGCCTGTCATTGAAGAACTGGGGAGAGAGAAACTAGCTGCCTGGAGTTATTATCGGGAAATGTTCCATATTATGGCTAAGGTGCTGAACAGGCCGGGTCACTTTACCTATAAGAGTCATAAAAATATGCATCTATTACCACACGAAATTCAAAAGTTAAAGAAAATTGCTATGGTAGTAGAGGCTATGCACCAGAATCATTTGGATAAAATAGGTACAGGTGTTTTGACGGTTGTTGCTCTCCAGGGCGGCGCTGCCAATAATTACGGCAAAGATTCTTTGCTGGAAGAAGACGAAGAGAAAACCATTTTGGAAGAGATTGTTGCTTCGCCTTTGAATTCTGCAGAATATGGTGAGCTGGAGGAAATGGCAATTTTAAATGCCATTATGTCTTTCCCCCATATTTTGGGACATGATGCCTTTGCTAACGAAGATGGAGAACAAATAACCAAGGAAGAAGCCTTGGCTTTTAAGAATGACATTGATGCCAAATCTCTGGTGCTGGCAGATGCTGCCGGCAAGGTTGATAGGCTATTAGATGTTACCAAGCATGCTCTTCACATCATGAAGGCTTTAGCTAATAGACACAGGAAACAAGTAGCTAAGCTGGAAGAAATTCTCAAGGTAAAACAAGATTATAATTTATTTACCTTGGCAGAGAAGGATGAGCTAAGCTATGCTATTGCGTTAGGAATTAATTTACGGGAGTTAGCCAGAACGGATGTGGTTTTAAAAACTGGCAACATTTCTGTAATCAATGGTTCTGCACTGCAAATTTGTTATAATCGTGTTCAAGACTTATTGCCGGTGGAGGATCTAGTATATTAAAAAAAGGGGGATGTGTTGGATGCTAAGTACCAAAGGTTTTAAAGCTTATGATATAAGAGGCGTTGTTCCTGCAGATATGAACGAGGAACTTGCTTACAGAATCGGTAGAGTTTTCGTAGCAATGCTGAACAAACCTCAAGTTGTCATTGGTCATGATATTCGTTTAAGCGGACCTAGCATTAGTGAGGCTTTGTCCAAGGGACTGCGGGAAGCAGGCGCTCAGGTTATTGATATTGGACAATGCGGTACAGAGATGATTTATTTTGCTACTGCTCATTTAAAAGCAGGTGGCGGCATTATGATTACAGCCAGCCACAATCCTGCTGATTACAATGGCATGAAGCTGGTAAGAGAAGGCGCACGTCCTATTTCTGCTGATACAGGTCTAAAGGATATTGAGGCTAAGGTTGCTCGTGATGATTACGAGAAGTTTGCACCCAAGGCTGCTACTATGGGTACCTATGCTACTTATAACATTATGCCTGAATATATTGAGCATCTCTTAACTTATATTGATGTGTCTGCCTTAAAACCATTGAAGCTTGTTGTTAACCCTGGTAACGGTGGAGCAGGCGCAGTAGTGAAAGAATTAGAAGGCAAGCTGCCTTATGAGATGGTAAAAATTTTTGCTGAACCGGATGGTCATTTCCCTAATGGCGTACCTAATCCTATTTTGCCGGGTAACAGAGCGGCTACTACCAAAGCTGTTTTGGAAAACAAGGCAGATGTTGGTATTGCCTGGGATGGCGACTTTGACCGCTGCTTCTTCTTTGATGAGAAGGGCAACTTTATCGAAGGCTATTATCTGGTAGGCTTATTAGCTCAAAACTTCTTGACCAAGCATCCTGGCAGCAAGATTATTTTTGATCCCAGACTGACATGGAATACAGAAGAAATTATTGCTAAGTACAAGGGCGTTCCTGTAAGAAGCAAGAGCGGACATGCCTTTATTAAAGAGCGTATGAGAAAAGACAATGTAATTTATGGTGGCGAGATGTCTGCTCACCATTATTTCCGCGACTTTTCTTATTGCGATAGCGGTATGCTGCCTTGGCTTTTGGTAACTGAACTAATGTGCCAAAGTGGCAAGAAACTTTCTGAGCTGGTAGAAGCCAGAGAGAAGCTGTTCCCTTGCAGTGGCGAAATAAATCGTAAGGTAGCAGATCCTGATAAAATTTTTGCTACCATTCAAGACAAATATAAAGATGGCAAGCAAGATTTCTTAGATGGTATTAGCGTAGATTATGATAACTGGCGTTTCAATTTGCGTAAATCTAATACCGAACCTGTAGTTCGCTTAAACGTGGAGACTCGTGGCGATGCTGAGCTTTTAAAGGCAAAGACTACAGAATTATTAGCTTTAATCGGTGGTCAACCGGGTTGAGGAGGAAAACTGCATGAATGTTTTGGTTACAGGAGGTGCCGGCTATATCGGTTCCCATGTTGTTGAAGAACTGGTAAAGGCAGGGCACAAGCCCATTGTTTATGATAACTTGTTAAAGGGACATATTGATGCGGTTTCCGAAGATGTACAATTTGTGGAAGGGGATATCCACGACTTCAGTTTCTTAAAACACATTATGGGTGAGTATGAAATTGATGGCGTCATGCATTTTGCTGCTAGTAGCTTAGTGGGAGAATCCATGACAGATCCCGGTAAGTATTATTACAATAACGTGGCGGGAACTATGGGCATCTTGGATGCTATGCGGGAAGTGGGAGTAGATTATCTGGTGTTTTCTTCTTCTGCTGCTGTCTATGGTGAGCCCAAGGCTGTACCTATTACAGAAGATGCGCCTCAGGTTCCCACCAATGTATATGGCAGGACTAAACTTATTATTGAGGGCATGATGGCTGACTATGCCAAGGCCTATGATTTGAAGTATGCTTCTCTTAGATATTTCAATGCGGCCGGCGCAGCTATTCTAGGTAATATTGGTGAGGATCATAAACCTGAGACTCACCTTATTCCTTTGGTGCTGCAAGCTGCTTTAGGCAAGCGGGATAATGTGGAGATTTATGGTACGGATTATCCTACCAAGGATGGTACCTGTATCAGAGATTATATTCATGTATGCGATTTGGCTACGGCTCATGTATTGGCTCTTGATAATTTGATCAAGGGTGGCGAGAGCAATGTTTATAATTTAGGCTCTCAAAATGGCTATTCTGTGCGAGAGATTATTCAAGCCGTTAAGAAAGTTACCGGCAAAGATTTTTCTGTTGTGGAAAAACCGAGACGTGCAGGTGATCCGGCAGTACTGATTGCCTCCTCAGAAAAAATTAAGAAAGAATTACAGTGGCAACCTGAGCATACTAATATCGAAGATATTATTGCTACGGCTTGGCGGTGGCACAGCTCTCATCCCGAAGGTTTTGCTAAGTAAAGAAGCACTATGGACATACAACTCACAGTAGATAATGTTGGAAAAAGTTTCGGCATTCACAATATATTTAAAAATGTAAGCTTTACAATTAGGCAAGGTGAAAAAGTAGGCTTGGTCGGTGTAAATGGCAGCGGCAAGACTACTCTTTTGCGTTGCCTTTTGTCGCCTTCCGAGGCAGATGAAGGCAGCATAAAATACGCCGGCGAATTAAGACTAGGCTATGTGGAACAGGGCTTTGACAGCTTTGGCGAAGAAACTGTCTGGGAATTTATGATGAAGTCCTGTCCGGATATTTTAGCCTTAAGGGCCAAGCTTTCCCAGCTGGAAGCAGCAGGCAGCAAAACTCAGGGTGAAGCCTTGCAAGAATCTTTGGATAGCTACAGTAAGGTTTCCGCCAGATATGAGCACTTAGATGGCTACCATTACGAAACCAACATTAAGAAGGTTTTAACGGGCTTGGGCTACACAGAAGAATATTGGCCGCAGAAGGCGGCTACCTTATCCGGCGGGCAAAAAACTAGACTAATGCTAGCCGCTGCTTTGGTGAATGCTCCTGATCTGTTAATTTTGGATGAACCTACCAACCATCTGGACATTGCCATGATGGAATGGCTGGAAAAATATTTGCGGGAATTTAGAGGCGGACTTTTAGTGGTTAGCCATGATCGTACTTTTTTGGACAATGTGGCGGAAAGAATTCTGGAAATGGAAGGCGGGCATCTACAGGAATTTAAAGGCAATTATTCCAAGTATTTAGCCCAAAAAGAGATTCAAGTTTTAACTGACACCAGAGCCTATGAAGCTCAGCAGAAATATATAGAAACACAGGAAGCTTATATCAGGCGTTTTAAAGCCGGCATCAAAAGCAAGATGGCACGTGGTCGCCAGTCCCAGTTAAATCGTTTGGAAAGATTGGAAGCGCCTGTACAAAACGAAGAATTTGAACTTAGATTGCCTAAAGCCACCGAGTCTGCAGAACGAGTTTTGATTTTGGACAAACTAAAAGTAGGCTATGGCCAGAATGTGCTTTTGGAGGATATTAACCTGCTTTTGAAAAGCGGTGAAAAGGTTGCTATTTTAGGGCCCAATGGCAGCGGTAAAACTACCTTCTTAAAAACTATTTTGCAACAGATTCCCGCCTTAGGCGGTACGGTAAAAATAGGTAACAGAGTACAGATTGGCTATTTCTCCCAGAGCTATGAACGCTTAAATCCTAAGCAAACCATTATGGATAATTTCTTGACTGAATATGGTTATACTGATGAGCAAACCAGAAAACTGTTAGGTTCCATGCTTTTTCATGGCGAAGAAGTGTTTAAGGAAATAGGGACCTTATCAGGCGGGCAAAAGGCTAGGTTGGTGCTCTTAAAATTGGTTTTGGATGGCGCTAATTGCCTGCTCTTGGATGAACCTACCAATCACTTGGATATTGCAGCTAAGGAAGCAGTAGAAGCAGCACTCTTAACCTTTGATGGTACGGTGCTCTTAGTTAGCCATGATCGTTATTTGGTTAATGAAGTTGCTCAAAGAATCTGGAGTATTGAGAACAAGCATCTGGTTGATTATAAAGGCAACTATGACTTCTATCTGGCACAGCGCCAGGAAGAGGTACCGGAAGTGCAGCACAAAGAGGCTGCTAAGGTTAAGACGCCACAGGAAGACAAACAGTTGCAGGATAAGCTGGTCAAGAAACATAAATATAACCCGGGGGAAGCAACTAAAATGCTGCCTAAGGTGGAACTGAGCATTAGAGAACAAGAAGCACTGCTTAAAGTGCTGGAAAAAGAAATAATTAAGCCGGCTAACCAGCAAGACTTGGCCAAGAGCCAACAATTAGCTACTGAGTACGCCGAAAAACAAGATTACATTGCCCAGCTTATGCAACAATGGGAAGATGTAATGGAGAGTTTGGAAGAATAATGGAAAAATTTCTTACTGCTTTGCAGGAATATCATAGTGCGCAGGTCTTTAATCCTTGGGCTGATTACGATCCAACTTGTGATATCGGCCCAGAGGCACCTCAGATTAGAAGTGCTAATTTGCTTCGTTATCTTACTTTAAGACAACAGGCCAAATATTTATTTATTGCGGAAGGCTTGGGCTATCAAGGCGGACATTTTTCCGGCATGGCCATGACCAGCGAACGGATTCTGCTGGGATTCCATCCTACGGTAAAAAGCAATGTGGTGCTGGGAGAGGAATTCACCTATCAAAGAACTAGTAATCCTCACAGTACATTACTTAATAAAAGGCAAAAAGAGCAGGGCTTTAATGAGCCGACTGCCACGGTTATGTGGGGAGAGCTGGCCAAACAAAAGCTAGTACCTTTTCAGACGATTTTGTGGAACATTTTCCCGTTCCATCCTTATAAAGAAAGTGGTATTCTTACTAATAGGACTCCTACCAAGGAAGAACTGGATGTGGGCATTGTTTATGCCAAACAGTTGCTGGAATTGGTACCTGAGATGCAGGTTATTGCCATTGGCAGAAAAAGTGCAGAGACTTTGACCAGATATGGTGTAGCCTGCTCAGCAGTACCTCATCCTTCTATGGGAGGAGCAACAAGATTTAGACAGGCGGTAGCAGCCTTGTTTGCTACAGAAACGGATAAGTAGGAGGAGATGGCATGGCTTCTGCAGAAATAATGGCAATGACAAAAGAAGAAGTCTTGGAAGTGGCCCTTACTGCCGGCAAGCTATTGCTCTGCAATGGTGCAGAAACCTACAGGGTGGAAGATACCATGCTGAGAATCTGTGCACTGCGTGGTATGCACACTGTTTCTGCCTTTTGCACTCCCTCTGTTATTTTACTTAGTGATGAATCCTTGTTAGGCTTTAGTCGTATGTATAGAGTTACCAATAGAACAGTTGATCTTAATATCATTAGCGAAATTAATGATTTTTCATTTAATTTAGCCAATAATCACCAAACCTATCAGGAAATCATGGCGTTTTTAAATCAGAAAATTAATAAAAAAGCCAGACCGGCTTGGGTGGATGTTTTCTGTTCTGCTATTGCCGGTGGGTGTTTTGCGGTAGTGTTAGGAGGCGGTGTGAAAGAATTTGTTGCAGCACTTTTAGGTTCGTTTCTTTCCATGGCTTTTTTAAAGGCGATGTCTGCCTTTAAACCAAGCAGCTTTTGGTCTACAACCATGGCAGGAGGAATCATTTGTGCCGTTACTTTAGGCTGCAAAGCCTTAGCTCCTGACACCAGTATGGAACTTACCATTGCCGGTGGCATCATGCCCTATTTACCTGGTATGGCATTTACTAATGGTCTGCGGGACTATATTGCCGGAGATTTAATTAGTGGTAACAGCCGGGTAGGAGAGGCAGTGTTTTTAGTAGGCGGATTAGTAATAGGTATTGCCACAGTCTTAGGAATCTTCTATCATTAAAGGAGGAGCCATGATTATTAAAATTATTTTTGCTTTTATTGCCACAGTTGCTTTTGGCAAATTGTTTTACGCTCCTCAAAAAGATTTGTGGCCGGCCGGCATTGTAGGAGCGGTTGGTTTTGGCGTTTATATTTATTTCATGGAGGCTTTAGGCTATAGCTCCATGCTGAGCAATTTCATGGGTACTATAGCGTTAGCAGTACTTAGTGAATATTTTGCCAGACAATTCAAGGAACCGGTAACAGTTTTCTCTGTACCTGGTTTTATTCCCTTGGTGCCCGGCTTACCGCTTTATCGTGCCATGAACCTTATTTTGTTAAACGATTACACCCAGGGCCTGGCTACTTTCGTAGATGCCTGCCTGGATGCTATGGCGATTGCCTTAGGTATTCTTTTGGTTTCAGGCTTAGCGAAAGTATTTAAAACAAGTAAAACAATCATTGAAGAAAAACGCCAGGAGGCGGGGGAATGAATATTACCAAGAAAGCTACACTAATGGGAGTAATGCTTCTTTTCAGCTGCGTACTATCTGCCCAGGCTTGGGCTGCTCAACGAGGTTTGATTTGTTATGGCGCCAGTATAGATGACAACGGTTTTAATCAAAGCGCCAACCAAGGAGCTACCAGGGCTCTGAACCATTACGGCAAAGATGTAGTTCTGGAAGGCTTCATAAACTCAGAGGAAAAAGAAATTAAAGCTGCAGATATTCCTAACTTTGATGATAAATGGAACTTTGTTATCGGCGTTGGTTCAGAATATGGACCTCTTTTTAAAGAGGCAGCCGGCAAGCATCCTTTTACCAAATATATTGTTATTGATAGTACAGAGATTCCTAAATTGCACAATATGCAATGCGTTCGGTTTAACAACGAGGAAATGGGTTATTTAGCAGGAGTCATAGCAGCAGCCACTACCGCAACCAAGCAAATAGGCTTTATAGGCTATGATAAGAACAATTTTGGTACCAAGGAGTTCTTGACTGGTTTTACCCAAGGTGCTAAGGTAGCGAATCAGGAAGTCCTTATTAAAAGCAAATTCGTCAAAAGCTATAAAAAGCCGGAAAAATTAGCAGGCTTGGCAGAAGAACTATATGATAGTAAAATAGATGTGATCTTTGCTGCTGCCGGTGGCAGTGGTAAGGGCCTTTGGAAAGCAGCTACAGATAAGAAAAAATTCTTTATTGGCTGCGATACAGACCAAGCTAAAGCAGCACCTGCTAAGGCAAGACCTTATGTACTCAGCAGTGTCATTAAAGACATGAATAACACCATGTACGCCTGCATAGCTGAATGTATGGAAGGAAAGTTTGTTGCAGGTAAAAAAGAAATGAATTATAGTAATGGTGGAGTTTCTTATATTGACAATGACGGTAATAAGGATAAGCTGGCCAAAGCGATGGATGCTCTTTTGGATGCACACGCTCAGTTAACCTTGAATCAGGCAGATTTGCCTGTGGTGAAATAGCGGGGGATAAAAAATGAAAAAAGTTTTAACAATAGGAATTTTGGTGCTACTGGCATTAGCTTTGCTAACAGGCTGCGGTGGTGCCAAGAAGAGTGCCTCGAATAATACTGCCAACACTAATGCCGGTGCCAGCACAACCACTGATGCCAAAGCAACTGCAGAGTTAGTAGAAACAGGTACCTATACTTCTAAAGAACAGGTTGCGGCCTATATTCATAAATTTCATCAATTGCCTTCCAATTACATTACCAAAAGTAAAGCCAGAGAATTAGGCTGGCCCAAGAAAGGTACTTTGGATAAGCTAGCTCCCGGTAAAAGTATTGGCGGCGATCATTTTGGTAACTTTGACCGTAAGCTTCCTTCAGAGAAAGGCATTAGCTATACGGAATGTGATATTGATTATGTTAAAGGCTCACGGGGAGCAAAACGAATTGTTTTTGATAATAAGGGTCATATTTATTATTGCAGTGACCATTATAATACTTTTGAGAAATTATATTAGGAGGTACACGTATAATGCGCAAAATTCACATAGCTGCTGACCAATTTTCTACAGAAGAGGAAGTGCAAGAATTCTTTCAGGAGCAATTTAATTTTCCGGATTACTACGGCAAAAATTTGGATGCTCTTTATGATCTTCTTTCGGAAGTAACGGAAAAAACTCATATTACCATTTCCGGTGGTATTGCTGATGAAGCAAACTTAGGCGAGTATGGTGAGAGACTTTTGACTGTCCTGGAAGAAGCAGCACAAGATAACCCTGATCTTAAATTAAAAATAATAGAATAAAAGGGAGGCAGTAGTATGACAATTTATAAGGAAAAGACCAGAACCGTGAAAGAGAATCCGGGTACAGGTAAAATTATTAATGATCATATTATTGACGAAAAACTTATTGGCAAGGCAGTTTCCTTGTATGGCAGAATTACCTTGCATCCGGGTTGTGGTGTGCCTTTGCATAAGCACGTAGGCAACAACGAAACCTATTACATCGTCAAAGGTGAAGGCATGTATCAGGATGGTGAGATCAAAGCTAAGGTAAAACCAGGCTATGTAACTTTCTGCGCTGACGGTGGCAGCCATGCTTTGATGAATACTGGTATGGAAGATTTGGTGTTTATTGCTCTTATTGCCAACACCATAAAATGATGGTTTACTTTTGTGGCAAGCTAACATATAATTGACACATAAGAAAATATCAAGTGGGGGGATTGTTTAATGAAGAAAATAGTTAGCGCATTATTAACGGCAGTTGTTGCTTGTGGTTTGTTAGTTGGTTGTGGCGGTGGTAATACCGCGAAGAAAGAAGCAGCTGCACCTGCAAAGAAGGAACTACCCAAGAAGATTGTAGTAGGCTTGGATGATAACTTCCCGCCTATGGGTTTCAAAGACAAAGACAACAAGATTGTAGGCTTTGATATTGATATGGCTAAGGAAGCTGCTAAGCGTCTTGGCATTACCGTAGAATTCAAACCTATTGACTGGTCCAGTAAGGAAGCAGAACTCAAGAGCGGTAGAATAGACTGCATCTGGAATGGTCTGAATATTACTGAAGACCGCAAAAAGAACATGTTGTTCAGCAATCCTTATATGGAATGCAAACAATTGCTTTTCGTTCCTAAAAACTCTGCCATCAAAGGTCAAGAAGACCTAAAGGGCAAAGTAGTTGGTATGCAAAGCGCTTCTACTGCTGAAATTAACCTGGAAAAAGATCCTGATTTTGCTAAGACTTTGAAAGAAGTTAAGAAGTATCCTGATTGCATTGCTGCTATGATGGATATGGAAGCAGGCAGAGTAGATGCCATCATCACTGATGAAATCGTAGGCCGTTATTATATGAGCAAGAAGCCTGATGCTTTCGTTTGCTTGGATAAAAAGCCTGTCGGTCCTGTTGGTTACTTTGGTATTGCTTTCCGCAAGGATGATACCGCTTTAAGAGATACCGTACAAAAGACCTTAGATGCTATGAAGAAGGATGGAGTGAGCGGGAAGATTTGTAAGGAATGGTTTAAGGCTGACATTTTAATGTAGTAGATATTAAAAAATAGGGTTACCTAATGGTAACCCTATTTTTTTTACTTAACAGTGGCGATAAGGGGGTATCTGCGTTGTTGCCGGTTACGTTTGCTCAGGCGATGTACCACTTTTGTACAATCTTCTTCGCAAGCCTCACCGGCGTCTAGCATCTGCACCCTTCTCGCCACTGTACTTTTTGGTGTAGTAAGAGCAAATCTCATCGCTCTTTGTTTTTTGTATTAATTTTGTAATTTGTAGCAGAATTTCTGAAAATTTAAAAAATACTGTACATTTTAAAAAAACTGTGTAATAATTAAAACAAAGGTCAAACGTAGGATGTTATACCTAATATGTTTCGGAAACAGGGGAGATGATTTGGAATGAAGGTCGCTTTGGTTTATACCAGCACCACACCTGAATTAATCGAGTTGGTGGAGAAGCTGGTTAAAGAGGCATTACCACAAGGAACGGAAATTGCTAGTTATCAGGATCCTTCTATTCTTGCTGAGGTTAGAGATACAGGTTATGTTACCGTACCGCCGGCAGCTCGTTTGGTAGGAATGTACACAAAGGCTATGACCGAGGGGGCAGATGCAATTTTGAATATTTGCTCTACTGTAGGTGAAGTAGCTGATTCTGCACAAAGCTTTGCTAAGTACACCGGTATTCCCATTGTACGTATTGATGAAGAAATGTGCCGGGAAGCAGCTAGATTAGGTACTAGAATCGGAGTGGTTGCTACCTTGCAGACTACACTGGCTCCTACTAAGAACACGGTGCTGAGAGTAGCCCGTGAGATGAACAAGCATGTGGAAATGGTGGATGCTTTGGTAGACGGAGCATTTGGACTAGACCAGGAACAATTCAAAAAGCTTATGACTGAGTACTGCACTAAGATTAAAAATCAAGTAGATGTTATTCTTTTTGCACAAGGCTCCATGGCTTATTGTGAAGAATATATTCACGAAAAATTAGGCATTCCTGTACTTTCCAGCCCCAGGTTCGGAGCTTTGGAACTGAGAAAAGCCTTGATTGCCAAAGGTTTGATTAAATAAGTTAGGTCTTTACGGTCTTATGACCATGAATAATACGAGCGGATGTTAATGACATTATCAAAATTCTAAGGGGGATGGATCATGAGTAAGTTCACTAGAAAAGGGATTATGTTGGCAGTTACCGGTATTTTTCTATCAACAACCTTGTTAGCTGGTTGCGGTGGTGGCGACAAAAAGGCTGCTGCTCCTGCCGGTGGTGCAGACAAGAAAATAGTCATTAAATGCGGTACTGAAGCAGCTGCTTCTCACCCAGAGTCCAAGGGTGCTCAAAAATTGGCTGAATTGGTTAAGGCTAAATCCAATGGCAGCATCGAAATTCAAGTTTTCGATAGCGCTAAATTGGGCAGTATGAAGGAACGTTGCGAAGGCATGCGTATGGGTACTGTTGATATGGGTACTTCTTCTGCAGGCTTCTTGGCTTCTTATGTTCCTGTAATGGGTTTGTTTGATTTGCCTTATGTTTACAAGGATAAAGCACATGAATTCCGTGTATTTGATGGCGATATTGGCAAACAAATCGACAAGAAAATGCAAGAAAAAGGTTTCAGAGCTATTTGCTACTTTGATATGGGTTCTCGTCAAGTAACCAATAACGTAAAGCCTATCAATACTTTGGCTGATATGAAGAACATGAAGATTCGTACTCCGCAAACTGATGCAAGTATTCAAGGCTTCAAGGCTTTGGGCGCTGCTCCTACTCCTATGGCATTTAGTGAAGTTTATATGGCTTTACAACAAAAGGTTGTTGATGGCCAAGAGAATCCTCTATCCATCATTATGTCCAACAAATTCTATGAAGTTCAAAAATATTTGTCCATGACCAACCATCAATTATTCATCCAAGTTTTGTCCATGAGCGAGAAAACCTGGAAGAAATTATCTCCTAACCAACAGAAGATTATGATGGAATGCGCTAAAGAAGCTCAAGCTTACGAGCGTGAAATTGCTGCTAAGGAAGAAAAAGAATTAGTTGATACCTTAAAAGGCAAAGGCATGCAAGTAAACGAAATCAAAGATTTGAAACCGTTTATGGATGCTTGCACCTCCTTACGTAAGACTTATATCCAAAAGATTGGTAAAGATGCTGAAGATATGTTTAAGGCTATTGATGCTTTGCGGGATAAATAATCCTACGTAAGCAAGTATTATAGAAATAATGCCGGCTGGCCGCCGGATTCTGCTGAACAACCGGCAGGCGGCGGCTCACCGGCTTTTTTCTTTAATTAAAGGAGACAAATTATGAAATTCAATAAATTTCTTGATTATTTAGGAGTAGCCACAGTTTCAGTTGTTCTCATCTTGGTGGTGCTTCAGGTTACTATGCGGTATATTTTTAACGCACCACTTACCTGGTCAGAAGAACTGGCTGTTTTTGCTTTGGTTTGGTTATCTTTTGTAGGTTCAGTTATTTGCATGAGAGATCATGAGCATATTGAAATTGAAATTTTAGTAGATAATTTGCCGGCTAAAATTCGTCCTGCCGTTATTGCACTCAGCCGTATTATTTCCGCAGTATTTTTAGCAGTATTGGTTTATGAAGGTATTGAAGTAACACAAATGAACTTTGATACTCCTTCTGCTGCTAACCAGATTCATATGGGCTATGTTTATATGATTATCCCTTTAGGTGCTTTGGGGATGCTTTATTATGACCTGAAGGATTTGTGGAAGATGAGAAAGGGGGGCAAATAAATGGAGGTATTAGTAATATTTGTAGTTATGCTGACTCTGATGATGATTAGAGTACCGGTAGCTTTCTCCATGAGTATTGCTGCCATGGTTGCCCTCTTAATTGGTGATACACCGCTAGTCTTGGTGCCACAGAGAATGTTGTCTTCCCTGGATTCGTTCCCTATGCTGGCCGTTCCCATGTTTATCTTCGTAGGCGAAGCCATGAACACCGGTGGTATTACTCAACGTATTTTCAAGTTTGCCAGAGAGTGGGTTAAACACTTAACAGGCAGCTTAGGCCATGTTAATGTTATTTCTAATATTATCGTTGCCGGTATGAGCGGTGCGGCTGTAGCAGATGCTTCTGCTATCGGCGTAGTTGAAATTAAAGCAATGGAAGAAAATGGTTTTGATAGAGACTGGTCAGCTGCTTTAACAGCTGCTTCTTCTACTATCGGACCTATCATTCCTCCTAGTATTCCCTTAGTAATTTATGCCATTATTACTGAAACATCCATTGGCCGTTTGTTTTTAGGCGGCGTTGTTCCCGGTATCATGATGGGTGTATCTTTGATGATTCTGGTTTATTTCATGGCGAAGAAACGTGGTTATAAGACTGAACCTCCTGCTACCTGGGGAGAACGTATGACTGCTACCTGGCGAGCACTGCCTTCTCTGATGACTCCTATCATCATGATTGTAGGTATTGTTGCCGGCGTAGTTACTCCTACTGAAGCCGCCGGTATTGCTGCGGTGTATGCCCTGTTCCTAGGCTTTGTGGTGCACAAGGAAATGACCTTGAAAATGTTATACGGCATGCTGCTAAAAACCGTGCATACCACTGCTGTTATCATGCTGATTATCTGCAGTGCTTCTGCCATTACCTGGGTAGTAATGTCCTCCGGAATGCCACAGACTTTAGCCGGTTTATTGTTAGGCTTTACTAAGAGTAAAGCTTTGTTGTTACTTCTCATCAACATCGTACTCTTAATCTTGGGCTGCTTCTTGGAAAGTAACTCTATCATCATGATCATGGTACCTGTACTGTTGCCATTGGTACATGCTCTACATATCGATATGGTACATTTTGGTGTATTCTTCGTATTGAATGTTATGATTGGTCTTATCACACCTCCTGTTGGTATGTGTTTGTATGTAGTAAGTAATGTAGGTAACGTACCTTTTGATAAAGTTTCCAAGCAGATAATTCCATTTCTAATTCCTCTGGTTGTTGTGCTAGCTTTGATTACTGCTATCCCAGAACTGGTAACCTGGCTGCCTAACTTGTTAATGGGTGCAGCTTAGTGTAAAATATGAAAATAAAAGGTGAAAAAAATGGATAATGTAACATTAGCTTTAGCCGAAAAAATAGCAGCAAAGGCCAAACAACTGGTAGCAGAAAGCTATGGCGGCAAGCCCTTTAGCGTAGCTGTTTGTGATAAGGATGGCTTTCTGGTTCTTTATCATAAAGAAGATGGCGCTAAGCTTTTAACAATTAACCTAACGCCTTGCAAGGCTTATACAGCAGCCAGGATGGGTACCAGCACAGCTGCTTTCCTTGATAGGTTGCAAAAAAATAATCTTAACATAGGTTATTTTCAGGATGAGAAGTTTACAGCTTTACCGGGTGGCGAGCCGTTGCTCAATGCCCAAAGGCAGTTGATGGGAGCTGTAGGAATTGGTGGCTTGGCTCAAGACGGTGAAGTCGCTGCGAAATTAGCGGCGCTTGCTTGGGATGTTTAAATAACCAGTGATGTATAACGAGGTGATATTTAATGGAGAAGGAAAATATGGTGGGGGTTTTCAAAGAAATTGGTGGGAAAACCATTGTAGACCAAATTGTAGATAATATTGCCAATGCCATCATCAATGGTGAGATAAAGCCCGGCGACAAGATTCCTACGGAAGCAGAATTAAGTAAGTCTATGAATGTGGGTCGTAACTCCGTCCGGGAAGCAATTAAGATATTAGTTGCTTACGGGGTTTTAAAAATTAAAAGAGCAGAGGGTACTTTTGTCAGACAAGAATTTAGCAGGAGAATGTTATATCCGCTTTTATATGGCATTATTTTGCAAAAAGACTTTAATGGCCAAATTATTGAGCTGCGTAAAATCCTTGACGTAGGACTATTGGAGCTAGTGCTGGATAAGCTGGATAAAGATTATTTAAAGGGTGTAGAAGAAGCTTTTAAAGAATTGAAGAAGATTAGCAAGAAACCCAAGGTTACTGCAGAGGAAATGTTTGAGGCAGATGTGCGTTTTCATCGTGCCTTGGCGGAAGTAACTCAAAACAAGCTGTTAGAAGGTATTGCCTATTATGTGGATAAGATTAGCAGGCCTTCTAGAATCATCACTAATAAAAGATTTTTAGATGATGATGCGGTTGATGTATTTTTGGCTAAACACGAAGAACTTATTCGTCTCTTGCGTGACAGAGATCGTAAGGCTATTAACAAGGCGGTCATCAATCATTATGAATATTGGATTGATACTGAACAAGGTTTAGCCAAACAAACTAAACAAATTAAGAAAACCAAACGGACAAGGATCAGTAAAAAATTGAAACCTTTGCCCTAAGAAAGGGAGCACGAGGTATGGATAAAGTAATGATTTCGGTAGCGCCTGTGGCAGCTACTGATAAGAATATAGTTCCTGAGAAAATAGCTCAGGATGTACTAAACTGCCGCAAGGCAGGTGCTGCTATGGTTCATCTCCATGTGAGAGCTAAGGATGGCAGCCTTACACCTGATACCAGCCTGTTGGAAGAGACTTTGCGTTTGATTCGCAAGGATTCGGATATTATCATTGAAGTTTCTACCGGCGGTGTTTCCAAGCTTAATATTAAAGAAAGATGTGCACCTCTTTATTTGAATATGGTGGAAGCCTGCTCCTTGAACGTTGGCTCCACTAACCTGGGAAGATCGGTTTACGCTAATCCTCCTGCTGATGTGGAGTACTGCGTACAAGAAATTATTAAAACCAAGAAATATCCTGAAGTGGAAGTATTTGAAATAGGTCATACTAACACCATGGAAAAATTAATGCACCAATATCCTTTTGTTGATCCTGTACTGTTTAGCATAGTACTCGGTCACGAAGGTGAGGCTCCGGCTACACCACAAGCTCTGGCTCTCATGATTAGCATGATACCCAAGGGAGCATTGTGGGGCATTACCCATGCCAACCGCCGGGATTTCGGTATTATTGCTGCCGCTGTAGGTATGGGCGCCAAGACTGTCCGGATTGGCTTTGAAGATAGTAATTATCTGGATGCCAACACACAGGTGGAAACCAATGAACCATTAGTTGCCAAAGCGGTTAGACTATTGACAGCGATGGACAAAGCTCCTATGACGCCTGCTGAAGCTAGACAACTCTTTAAGCTTCCGGCTTTATAAAAGGTGGTCAAAAAATGGCTGAAAAAATTAGCGCAGATATTTTAAAGAAGTATCCTGATCAGACTGATGCAAAACTAGAAGAACAATTGCAGGCTGCCATAGCGGCAGATAAACACAAGATTGTAGTGCTTGATGATGATCCAACCGGTGTACAAACGGTTCATGATATTTCTGTATATACGGCTTGGTCGGAAGAAAGCATCCGCCAAGGTTTTGCAGAAAAAAATAAATTGTTCTTTATCTTGACCAATTCTCGTGGCTTTACAGCAGAGCAAACTGCTAAGGTTCACAAAGATATAGGCGAAAGATTGGCTAAGGTGGCCCAAGAGACCGGCAAGGATTATTTGGTTATTAGTCGTAGTGATTCTACCTTGCGAGGCCATTATCCTTTGGAAACTGAACTTTTAGCAGCGGCTTGGGAGAAAGCCAGAGGTAGTAAAATCGATGGCGAGATTCTTTGTCCTTATTTTAAAGAAGGCGGACGTTTTACCATCAACAATATTCATTATGTTAAATATGGTGATGAACTGGTACCTGCCGGGGAAACAGAATTTGCCAAAGATAAAACTTTTGGCTACAAGTCTTCCAATATGACTGAATATATTGAGGAGAAAACAGCAGGAGCATTTAAGAAAGAAACGGTGACTTGTATTTCCATAGAAGATTTACGGGCTAGAAAGATTGATGCTATTGCTGCGCAGCTGGGAAAAGTCACCGGCTTTAACAAGGTCATTGTTAATGCTGTGGCACCTTGTGATGTTAAGGTATTTGTCATTGCGCTGTACAAGGCGATGGCCTTGGGTAAGCATTTTATGTCCCGTAGTGCAGCCGGACTTGTGAAAGAAATGGGCGGTATTAGCAATAAGCCTCTTTTAACCAGGACGGAAATGGTGAAAACCACCAGCTCTAACGGTGGCATTGTGGTAGTAGGCTCTCATACTCAAAAAACTACCGGCCAGCTGGAAGCCTTAAAGACTTTACCGGGCGTAGAAGCCTTGGAATTTAATTCCGATTTGGTTTTGGACTCAGCCAAATTTGCTGAAGAAGTAAACCGTATGGTAGCTAAAGAGGAAGAACTCCTAAAATCCGGCAAGACGGTTGTGGTTTATACCAGACGTAAATTGTTAAGCTTGGAGGGTGATACCAAAAAGGCAGCTTTGGAAAGATCGGTAAAAATTTCCGATGCCGTCCAATCCTTGGTGGGAAAGCTTAATATTACTCCTGCTTTTGTGGTAGCTAAAGGAGGCATTACCTCTAGTGATATTGGCACAAAGGCCCTTAGGGTAAAGCGTGCTTTGGTACTGGGGCAAATTCAGCCCGGTATTCCGGTGTGGGAAACTGATGCCCAAAGTAAGTTCCCCGGCATACCATATGTTATTTTCCCCGGCAATGTAGGGGAAGTGGAGACTTTAAAAGAGGCGGTCAGTATACTTATATAACTTATATAAGAGCGACGAGATTTACTCATCTACTTTGTCGCAGTTTGCGTTTGTCGGTCGGGACGGACCGGAAAGTCCTATCCCTTCCGACAAGCCTCACTGCTCCTCGTATCTGAGCAAATCTTGCCGTTCTTTTTTTATGATAAGTTGAAAGAATTTTGAGCTTAAAAAAATTAAAGGAAACATTAAGCGATATGGGTAAGACTAATAGGCTGATTTGTGGTATAATTAAGAAAAGTTACAATTATGTAGTAATAATAAATATCATTAAAATATAGGGGATTCAGACTATTTGTGAAAGGGAAGTAGCAAAATGGACGAAACAATAATAAAAATGGCACAAGCCTTGTGCGATAAGGATGTAAATGGGGAAATTAAGGAAGTTTATCGTAAGGCGTTAGATAATATCCATGCACTTGTTATTGTTATATCTATGCATAAAAAAGTCCTTTTTGTCAGCAATTCTCTTTGCAAGATTCTGGGAAAACCAGTACAAGCTTATCAAAATTGTAGTTGTCAAAAGCTTGACTTGGGGAACAGAAGTAACGAAAATTGCGCCTTTAATAGATTGGTTAACGAGGAAAAAATTACATATTTTACATGGCAGGGAGAAGACTACAAGTGTGAGTCTTCCTATTTATATGACACCTTAGGAAATAAAATCGGATTTGTTGAGCATATACTGCCTAGAAGCAATAATGTAGGCCCGGTAGACAAAAAGCATAGTGGGATTAATACATCCTGTTATGATGAACTTACCGGGCTTTTTCAGCGTGATTATTTTTGCGAAATGACTCGTAAGCTTTTAGACCTTAATCCCCAGGAGCAATACGTCTTGGTATATTGTAATATTAAAAGATTTAAAGTCATAAATGATGTCTTTAGTCCTAAGACAGGGGACATGGTCTTAATCAGCCTGGGAAATAAGATTAAAAAATTAGTAGAAAATATAGGTACAGCAGCAAGGTTAGCTGATGACAAATTTATTTTTTGTGTTCCTAAGGCAAAATTAAAAAAAGAATGGGTAATGGAAAATGCCATCATAACGTTGATTAGTGATACGGCGGCTTTTAGTTTTAACTCTACTTTTGGCCTTTACAAAATTAAAGACAGGACTATTAGTGTTAATGTTATGTGCGATAGAGCTAAAATGGCCCAACAAACGGTGGCTGCTGTGCATTTTGCTAATGCTATGCCTTATGCCTATTATGATGCTGTTATGCGCAAGCAGCTAATGGAAGAGCAGTACCTGCTTTCTCAGATGAATTATGCTCTGCAGGAAAAACAGTTTAAGCTTTATATTCAACCTGTTTATGACATGAAGGCTAAAAAAATCATTAGCTCTGAGGCGTTGGTACGCTGGAAACATCCGGAAAAGGGACTTATTTCGCCAGGACAATTTATTAACATATTTGAAAAGAATGGACTTATTACTCAATTAGATAGATATATTTGGGATGCTGTGGGCAGTGCGCTAGAAAAAAGACTGAAAAATAAGCAAGCCTGTGTACCTATTTCCATTAATGTTTCCAGAGTAGATTTTTTTACAACTACGTTATTGGATGATTTGGATGACGTTATTACCAAGCATAATTTACCCAGGAAACTGCTTAGGGTAGAGGTTACAGAGAGTGCCTATGCTGATGACCCGACGCGAATTATGACTCTTGTTAAAGAACTACGGGCTAGGAACTTTACAGTTTTGTTAGATGATTTTGGAAGCGGTTATTCCTCCCTTAACACCTTGAAGGATATACCTTTGGATATACTTAAGATTGATATGAAGTTTCTTAATGATTTTGAGACATCCAATCGTGCCGGTTTTATATTAGACAGCATAATAACAATGGCTCGTCGTTTAGAAATGGGTGTTATTGCGGAAGGTGTTGAAACGCAGCAGCAAGCAGAATTTCTGCTGAAAGCAGGTTGCCGGAATGTTCAAGGTTTTTTATTTGCTAAACCCATGCCTTTAGAAGCTTTTTTTGATTTATTGGATGCTCAAAACTAAAAAAAGAAGGACTACCAAGTATTTAAAATAAAGAAATAGAGATGTGAAAAATGATCAAAGTCACTGCAGCAGAAAATGAGATGGTAGCAAAATACGTGTATGAAAAAAGCGGTATAAATTTGCGAGACAAAGGGTATTTGATAGAAAGTAAAATTGCCTTGGAATGTTTCACCAATCACATAAACTCTTTTGAAGAATATTGGCAGCAAATTTCTGTCCATGACAGTACGGGGCAAAATTTGAGACAGCGGCTTATTGATGCTTTAACAACAAATTATTCCTATTTCTACAGAGAAGATGATCATTTTCAGCTTTTGGAACAATATTTAGCGGAAGGGGAAATAGGCGACAAGGCCCAGGAAATTCGTGGTTGGTGTGCCGGGTGTGCCAATGGACAAGAGGCTTACACCTTGGCTATGACTATGGAGGATGCGCACTTAACAGGTTCTCTTAAAAAGCCCTATAAGCTATGGGCCTCAGATATTTCCCAAAAGGCGATTCAGACTGCAACTAAGGGTGTTTATCCTATGGCAGAATATGTGAGGCTTCCTGCAAATTGGCGGAAAGCATATATGCATTTGTTGCCGAATGGTTGCGAGGTGCGAAAAAACATAAAACAAAATTTAAATTTTAAACAAGAAAATATTCTCCTGCCTGATCAGACTAGAGGAAAATTTGATTATATTTTCTGTAGGAACGTACTTATTTATTTTGATGAAGTAACCTATAAAAAATTGCTTAAAATTTTTTGGGATTCCTTACAGCCGGATGGTTATCTTTTTTTAGGGCATACAGAAATATTTAATAAACTAGCAGGGTTTCAATTGGTAAAGCCTGCTGTTTACAAGAAAGTCAGTGAGTAAGATGACATTTAAGAAAATTAAAATATTTATAGTAGAGGATTCAGACTTTTATAGGACCTATTTAGCACAAATCCTCGCTCAAGATAGTGCTTTTGAGCTTTGTGGACAGGCAATGGATGGCAAACTGGCGGTAGCCGGTATTAAAGAAAAACGTCCGGATGTAATTATCTTGGATTTGCAATTGCCTGATGTGGTTAGATTTGAACTTTTAAATAAAATTGTCGCAGATTTTGATATACCTATCATTGTTGTTTCCTCTTTAAAGGAAGAAGCTATTCATGCGCTGGAGTTAGGTGCTTCAGATTTCCTGCCTAAAGTAGCTGCCGATAATGCCAACGAGTTAAAAGATTTTGCGACACTGCTGCAAATAAAACTGAAGGTTTTGGCAGGTGTGCATCAAAGAACAAGGCTAAATACTCCCAAAATTGTCCCACTGCAGGCACAACCAAGTCCTGCTACTACGCTTGGCGATAATTCTCCCTTTCATATTGGTGGGAAGGCTTCCAACCGGGTAATTGCCATAGGAGCTTCTTTAGGGGGAGTAGAAGCTACTCTGGTTTTGCTACAGGCTTTACCGGAAACCTTACCTGGAATTATTGTAGTACAGCATATGCCACCAGGTTTTACTAAGGCCTATGCTCAGCGTTTAAACAAAAATACTAAATTTAAGGTTAGAGAGGCTGTCACAGGGGATGTGGTAGAGGATGGCCTTGTGTTAATAGCTAGCGGTGGTAATCAGTTGAGAATTAAGCGGACAGCGAAAGGTTTTATTGTTAATGAAAGTGCGGAGGCGCCTGTTAATGGCTTTTGTCCTTCCGTTGATGTGACCTTTAATTCTGTTGCTAAAGAAGCTGGAAAAGATGCTGCTGGAGTAATCTTAACAGGAATAGGCAGTGATGGTGCAGCAGGGCTTAAGGCCATGCATGATGCGGGAGCGCATACTTGGGGACAGGATAAACAGAGCTGCGCTGTTTATGGTATGCCAGCTGCGGCTAAGCAATTGGGAGCAGTTGATGAGGAAGGTAATGTGCTACAAATCAGTAAAAAAATGGCTATGTTTTTCGCTAAAACTTGTAATAAAAATATAAATGAGGAGGAAATTTAAATGGCTGTACCAATGATTTTGATAGCGGATGATGCTGCTTTTATGAGGAAGATGATTAGACTCACTTTGGCAGAGGCGGGGTTCACCAATATTGTTGAGGCTGATAATGGGAATAAGGCTGTAGAAATATATAAAGAGGAGAAGCCATCTTTAGTGTTACTGGATATTACCATGGCCGGTAAAGATGGGCTGTCTACATTAAAAGATATTATAGCTTTTGATGCTCAGGCAAAGGTTATCATGTGCTCTGCCATTGGTCAGGAACAAACCGTCATGACTGCTATTCAAAGTGGGGCAATGGACTATGTGGTTAAACCATTTCAAAAAGATAAGCTGATTGAAACGGTTCAAAATATATTGTAAGAGGTGGAGAAGTAAAATGTCGTTAATGCGCAATGAGACTGTTGAGGAAAGGCTAAATAGAGCATCAATGTTATATGGCTTATGCTTCTTTATTTTTATAACAATTGCTTTAATCTTTATCACTATCTTGGCCCGCAACTTTAATACCTTTAATGAAAATGAGTATACGATTGCTACTAACAGGGCGGATTTTGCTTTAGGTAACCAGGGTGCAGGCAGAGATCTTTGCAAGATGATCTTAGTTAGCAGGAAGAATGACAAAGAAGCTGTGGCACAGTTTTATCGGGAGAGCTTGAACTATCAGAACATTACGGAAAAAAGCTTGGAAAACATGCAAAAGGTTAACAGTTCCGTTTACCGCGACACAGTTACCAAGGAAATTGCGAAACAAGAAGAAGTTAAACAACTGATGCAGCAAATGTACTATCTAAGCTTATATGGCAAAGCTGATGAAGCTTGGGCTTTGTATGATAGCAAGTATGATGTAATTGCCAGTAGTATGCGGGATGATATGGATAAAATGCTTGATGATTCAGATCGGGTAGCTGCTGAATATGTGAGCTATACCAATGGCTTAAAAAACATCATGTATGGCGTTGCTGTTGTTTTGGGCATTATTATGGTAACCCTACTGGTTATGCTCAGCAATAAGACGATTTCGTTTATCATTGAACCTTTAAAACAATTGGAGACTTCAGCTACGGCCATGCGACATGGCAAGCTGAATGCTTTGGCTGTTTACGATGGGCCAGATGAATTTGGTAATTTATGTCGTAATTTTAGAGAAACTAATGAAGTATTAGGCGAGTATGTAGAAGAAATAAACAAATTTACCGAAGCAATCAGTAACGGTAAACTAAATTATCAGAGTAACGTTGAGTTCTTATGGGACTTCCAGGCCATAGGTCATTCTTTGCTTAAGATTTCCAAGTCTTTATCTGTTATCTTAAATCAGATTAATTCCAGTTCAGAGCAGGTAATTAAGGGAGCTGAACAAATTGCTACAATAGGCCAAAGCCTTAGCCAGTCTTCGGAAGAGCAGGCTAGTGCAGTAACAGAACTGGCAACAACCATTAACAGTGTTTCCGAGCATGTGCAGACCAATGCTGCAACTGCCATGGAAGTCAGGGATAATAGTAGTGCTTTGTCAAAAAAGGTTGCTGATGGTAGTGAATTTATGGATGGTGTCAGTGAAGAAATGCTTCAAATGAAGGCTATGACCGGTGAGGTTTCCGGTATTATTAAAAATATAGAAGATATTGCTTTTCAGACAAATATTTTAGCTTTAAATGCTGCTGTGGAGGCAGCCAGAGCCGGAGAAGCAGGTAAGGGCTTTGCAGTTATTGCAGAAGAAATTCGTAAATTAGCAGCAGATTCTGCTCAAGCTAGCAAAAATACCAATACGCTTATTAATAAAACAATTCAAATGATTAATCTGAGCACGGAGAAAACGGAGCAAGCTGCTCAAAAATTAAAGGAAATTAGTCTTGATGGTAAGCAAATGGCAGATAGTGTAGGCGAAATTTCTATTGCTTCTAATAATCAGGCTACTTCTATTGCGCAAATAAGGCAGAGCATTAATTCTATTTCTGAAGTAGTACAGGAAAATTCTGCAACTGCTGAAGAAAGCGCTGCTTCCAGTGAGGAACTCATGGGACAAATGAAAATGCTCAAGAAGTTGGTGGATTCCTATGAATACACCAAAGAAAACTTACAGTGAGGAGCAGGCATATGACTAAATATACTGCAGAAAATCAAGATATTTTGAGAGAAATTGGCAATATTGGTGGGGGACATGCTGTAACAAGTTTGTCTCAAATGTTAAACAGTGAACTGGATTTAGCAGTACCGGAATGCAAAATTGTTGCACAACATTCTGTTAAGGAATTAGTAATGAATCCGTTATCTTTATATGCCGGGGTTTCCATGCACCTGGAAGGTAATATGGATTTCATGTTAGCATTGCTGTTAAATAAAGAATTTTCCAGTTTTATTGTAGAAAAGTTAACTGGGGAACCATTGATAGATGTAGAGCACATGGATGATATGCAAAAGTCTGTTATCTGTGAGATAGGAAATATTATGTGTAACAGCTATGTTACAGCTTTTGCTGCGTTGATGAACAAAGAAATTAAAATATCTGTTCCCTATATGAAAGTCGATACAGGAGAAAAGGTGGTTGCTGATTTTATGAAACAATCTCCTTCTACTGCAAAAGATATGTTGTTTGTTAGCAATACATTTTTTCAAAAGGATAAAAAAATGGCAAGTTATATCCTCTTCCATCCAACCGATACATCTTTGCAAGATATTTTAGCGCATCTGGGATAAAAGAAAGGTGATAAGCATGGGGTTTTTTAACGCGGAAATGGCGGGTTTGTTGGATATATATCAAGCGGAAAATAATAAGTTAATGTCAATCTATGACAATTTAATTTTGGCCGGCGAAAAAAATAATAGTTTTACAATAGAAGAAATAAACGAAATTTTTCGTACAGCCCATTCAATAAAAGGTGCCAGCGCAGTCATGGGATTAACTGTTTTGGCGGAATTGACACACAAAATGGAAGATTTGTTTGGTGTTTTTAGAAATGATCCTCAGAAAATCAAGGGCCATGTAACTGAAGTCCTGGATTTATTTTTCGCTTATAGTGACTATGTAAAGGGAGAAACGGAGAGAGTTAGTGAGCCGGATTTTGCTCAAAGAGAAGTTCCAAGCCTGATTGAGGAATTACAAGAAACTATTGAGCGTTTTAAAAATCAGAAGGAAGTAACGGCTGCGACTACTCAAGAGAGCAACACCAAGGCACAAGAGCCTGCTATATTAACTAATGATAAAGAAACTCTTTTAACCTTACATTTTGCTGCTGATTGCGCTATGCCTAATGTTAGGGCCGTAGTTATCTTAAAGCAGTTAAACCGCAACTGGAAAATATTACGTTCTATACCGGAAGATTTACAGGCTCATGATTCGGCAGATATTATTAAAACCCAAGGCTTTAAAATCATTGTCGGCGTAGCGGATGTTGAATCTATAACTAAGGCTTTAGCCAATAATACTTACGTAGTAAAGATTGACCAAGATAATATGTCCGTGGCTACGGAAGTCAAAAAAAAAACTGAACTAAAGACGGAGCCGCAGCCTAAACCGAAACCTGAGCTTGTAGCAGACGTAACAACCGATGCTAAGCCACAAGAAAAAAAGGAAGAAAGATTTATTAATATACGGTGGAGAGATGTTCAGGAGTTACAGGGCATCAGCGGGGAATTTGTTGCTGAATATAGTTTCTTGCAAAGAACGCTAAACCAGCTACCTTATAATAAGGATCTTCGGAGTTTTGCAAATAATTACAGAAGGTTGCTGGATGGGCTAACGCATAAGGTATCTGCTCTGGCCATGTTGCAGTTTTCTTCTATGGCACCGAAAATATATAGAACAGTACGAGATATCAGCAAGCAAGAAAATAAAAATATCAAATTTGAAATAGTAGGGGAGAATATAGAAATAGATCGTAACTTATACGATAATATTTCTAATCCCCTTTTGCATATTGTCCGCAATTCCCTTGATCATGGAATTGAATCCCCAGAAGAAAGAAGTAAAGCGGGCAAGCCTGCCAAAGGAAAAATCGTTCTTACTTTGGAAAACCAAGGCAGCAGGATTGTTTTTAGAGTTACCGATGATGGCAGAGGTATGAATCCTAAAGATTTACTGGCGGCAGGAGAAAAAAAGGGCATATTAAAAAAACCGGCGGCAGAATATTCTACTCAGGAAGCTTTAAATTTGATTATGGAACCGGGTTTTTCCACGGCCAAAAAGATTACAGCTATTTCCGGTAGAGGCGTAGGCATGGATGTGGTTAATACCATTGCTGAAGCTTACGGAGGGAAAGTGCTTATTGAAAGTACGCCGGGAAAAGGAACAGCAATCTCCATGTTCATGCCGGTTTCTATTACAGCAGTAGATAGTTTAAGCTTTGTTATAGGACCATGGCGATGCTATTTGCCACTTTATTCTTTGGATAAAGTACTAAGTAGTGCAGATGCTGCCAGCCGTTTAAGTCAGGCAGAGGATGGGAAAACTTCCCTTGCTTATGGTTCTGAGCAGGTTGGTGTTATAGATATGCGGGAACGTTTTGCTACGGCTAAGACTGACCGAAGTTTTTATTTGGTTGGTCATAGTATGGAAAAATATTTTTGCCTTGTTGTTGATGACATTAAAGAACAGGTTACAGCTATTAATAAGGCTTTGCCTGCCTGCTTTGATGATCAGTGGAGCCAAAAGACTTGTATCATCAACGGCGTTATTGATAGTGATGGTTCTATTGGCTATTTTCTTTCGGCAGGGATGCTCTGTGGTATAAGCAATGGTAGAGAGGAAAGTGCTTTATGAATGCTGATAAGGAAGTTTTAGTGTTTGAACTGGATGATAAATTATATGCTTTTCCCATTAGCCAGATGAAAGAGGTTATTGCACTGCCGCCTTGTAATATAGCACCGATGATGCCACCTTATTTATTGGGTGTTATTAATTATAAAAATTCTGTATTGCCTGTGTATTCTTTAGAAAAAATTTTTGGCATAGAACAAAGCAAGAAAAATAGCCTTTGTTTAATTGTTAATAGTCGTTTGGGGCTGCTGGGCTATGCTATAGATGCTGTTTTGGGCATCCGTTCTTTAGAAAAAGCTACCCAAATAGAAGAGAGGGTAAGTGTTCTGCCAGGAGAACTGAGAATAGTATCAACTGTCCAATTGGCTATGCAAGAAAAGCCTGTCCACATTTTGAATAATTAGGTAGTGGCAAGCACATTGCGGTATACGATTTTCAATGATATAATATTTGGTATACTGTTTTAAGTGGAGTTGTTAACGATGAATGATGTTGTAAGAATGTTTGGACCATTGTTAGAAGGCTGTCAAGTTACTATAATGATTTTTGCCATAACCTTGCTATTATCCTTACCGGTGGGATTATTATTGGCCTTGGGCAGAATTTCTTCTATCAAACCATTAAACAAAGCTGTAGAAATCTACAATTGGATCATGAGGGGTACGCCACTTATGCTTCAATTGCTTTTCGTATATTTTGCGTTACCCAGCTTTGGTATTCGTTTGCCGGATGTAGCAGCAGCGCTGCTAGCCTTTGTACTAAACTATGCTGCGTATTTTGCAGAAATTTTCCGTTCCGGTATTCAATCTATCCCCAAAGGACAATACGAAGCTGCCAAGACGCTTGGCTTTACTTATAAACAAACCATGCAGCGTATTATCGTTCCCCAGATGATCAAACGGGTTTTACCTCCTATAGGCAATGAAACAATTACTTTGGTAAAGGATACGTCCTTGGTTTATGTTTTAGCCATGAACGATTTGCTCAGAGCAGCTAGGACTATTGTCCAAAGAGAATTTGATATGACGCCTTTCTTTGTGGCAGCGGTATTTTATCTGGTGATGACTTTTGTGGTAACCAGAGTGTTTAGTCACTTGGAAGCTCATTACGCTAAGTATGAAGAATAGGGGTTAAGGGTATGGCAGAAACAATGATTAAGGCCGTGGGTGTCAAAAAACATTTTGATTCCTTAGAGGTATTAAAAGGCATAGATTTGGAACTGAATAAAAACGAAGTTATGGCCATTATCGGACCTAGTGGTAGCGGTAAGAGTACTTTTCTTCGTTGCCTAAATAAATTAGAAACAGTAAACGGTGGTACCATCATGATTGAAGGAGAACCGTTGGTGCAAGACGGTGTTTACGTTTCTGAAAAAAATATTAGGCATGTATGTGGCAAAATGGGGATGTGTTTCCAGCAGTTTAATTTATTTCCCCATTTAACTGTTTTGCAAAATTTATTAGAAGCACCTCTTATTGTGCAGGGTAAGAAACGGGAAGATATTGAGCCTCAGGCGCTAGATCTTTTAAAGCAGGTTGGCCTGGAAGCTAAGGCAGACTATTATCCGAACCAGCTTTCCGGTGGCCAGCAGCAGAGAGTGGCCATTGCCAGAGCTTTGTGTATGGAACCGGACATCATGCTCTTTGACGAGCCTACATCTTCTTTGGATCCTGAGCTTACCGGTGAAGTGCTAAAAACCATGAAGAATTTAGCTGATAAAGACATGACCATGATAGTGGTAACTCACGAAATGGGTTTTGCCAAGGAAGTAGCCGATAAGGTGGTTTTTATGGCAGATGGTTATATTCAGGAGGCTGGTACTCCTGACGAGATTTTTAATCACGCTCATAATGAAAGACTGCAAAGCTTCCTGCAAAGTATCTTACGCTAAACAAATTAAAAGCAGGTCAACAGTAAAACTGTTGTGCATTGGTAAAATAAAAGTAGACACTATTAAAAACGAAAGTTTTTGATAGTGTCTACTTTTTGCTATACTGAAATCAAGGAGATGATACAAATGGGTTCGCCAAAAGGCAAAAAGCACAGGGTGTTTTCCAAGGAAGAAAAGCTAAGAATCGTAAAAGATTATCTTAAGACACACGAAACCGTTAATAAGTTTGCAATTGAACATGATCTGCATAGTAGCGTTTTACAGAATTGGATAAGAAAATACGGTGAATTGGGAGAAGAAGGATTAGCCTCACATAGAGACAAATGCGGCAACAGGTATGCAGCCTTGCACATCAGCAATTCCCTTGATAAAATGGGAAAGCTTGAGCTCAGAATGCTCAAGCTGGAAGCCGACCTGGCCCGCCTAAAAAAAGGATACCTTGTGAAAGGAAGTGGTTCCCGGAAGGAATACGTTACTGGCAACGGCAAGATTTTCAAATTGTCGAAGAGCTAAGAACTAAGTATCCCATAAAAGCCTTGTGTAAGGCGTTAAGCCTTAACAGGTCTGGATATTACAAATGGCGCCAAAGGCTGGGCAAGCCTAACAGATATACACAAGACAGGATAGACCTTACAGCTCTGCTGGAAGAGACTCATGCCGAACACAAAGCCTTTGGCTACCATGCCCTTGCCAAATGCATCAGGGAGGAAACAGGCTGGGTATTTTCTGATAATCTTGCACATAAATGTTGCAAGATAGCAGGGATAAAGTCTAAGGCCAAGCATTACAGATACAGAAAACCTGGAAATGAAAGTGTGTTTTATCCCAACATTGTCCGTGGCAGCTGGACAGCTAATGCACCGCTACGTGTTGTGGTTTCAGACATGACCTGCATCAGGAACAAAGGAAAGCTGTACGAATGGACACTTTTTGTCGATACCTTTAACAACGAGATTATTGCGCACTCCCTTTCCGGGCAGAGAGGAGATTCGAAACCATATT